>Ga0209227_1000027_pt1 | contig 131548 bp, 124 predicted proteins | sample YNPBryantNP2012_FD_185815 | JGI IMG/M metagenome (GOLD analysis project Ga0209227, IMG submission 185815) | Anoxygenic and chlorotrophic microbial mat microbial communities from Yellowstone National Park, USA - YNP Bryant NP 2012 (SPAdes)... ...
TTTCTGGACTCCTCGCGGACGCCTGGCCTGAGATCGATGCCTCGGCTTCGGTTCCTCCCACAGACCAACCCGGAGCGGACGCGCAGTCCGGATCATCCCCATCCACGAATCCGTCGCAATCGTCGTCTGGAGTTGACCCGATTTCGTGGACACCTAAACTCTTGTGAGAGAGGAGGAAGTCCACGATGCCCAAGACAAGACCACCGTATGCCCCGGAGTTCAGGAGACAGATGATCGAGATGGTGCGAGCCGGGCAGAGCCCTGAGGCGCTGGCGCGCAAGTACGAGCCTTCGGCACAGACGATCCGCAACTGGGTCGTGCAAGCGGATCTGGACGAGGGACGGCGCCAGGACGGGTTGACCACGGCTGAGAGGCAGGAGCTGGTCAAGCTCAGGCGAGAGAACCGGCAGCTTCGAGAAGAGCGGGAGATTTTGGCAAAAGCCGCGGCCTGGTTCGCTCGGGAGACCGGTTCGATCCCACCCAAATCTTCGAATTCGTGAAGAGGAACCAGGCCTTGCATCGAGTGGCCACGATGTGCCGTCTGTTGGAAGTCTCCACCAGCGGGTACTATGCGTGGCGCAGCCGACTGCCGTCGAGGCGAAGACGGGAAGATGAGAAGCTGACCGAGACGATCCGAGCCATCCATGAGGAAAGCCGCGGCACCTACGGGGCGCCGCGGATTCATGTAGAGCTGAGCGAGCAGGGGATCCGAGTCGGCCGCAAGCGGGTAGCCAGACTGATGCGAGCGGCCGGGCTCGTGGGGGTAAGCCGGCGCAAGGGAATCCGTACGACCCTTCGCCGCGCCGGGGCGCAGCCCGCTTCGGATCTGGTTCAGAGGAACTTCACGGCCGAGCGTCCGAATCAGCTCTGGGTGGCCGATATCACATACATTCCCACCTGGACAGGGTTTTTGTTCCTGGCCGTTGTGCTCGATGTATTCAGCCGCCGGGTGGTCGGCTGGTCCATGGCCAACGATCTCAGAACGCAGCTGGTCCTGGATGCCTTGGAGATGGCGCTGAGCCACAGACGTCCTCAGGGGGTCATCCATCACTCGGACCAGGGCTCCCAGTACACCTCGATCGCCTTCGGTCAAAGGTGCCGCGAGGCTGGCGTGCGGCCTTCGACGGGATCGGTCGGCGACTGCTTTGACAATGCCCTGTGCGAAAGCTTCTTTGCCACCCTGGAGTGCGAGCTTTTGGATCGCCACCGATTCCGCTCCCAGGCCGAGGCCCGCATGGCTCTGTTCGATTACATCGAAGGCTGGTACAATCCCCGTCGTCGGCATTCCAGTATCCAATATCTCTCCCCGGCTCTCTACGAAAGGAGGTTCCAGGAAGCACGGGCAATCCCAAGCCCTAACCTGTCCACGTAACCGGGTCAACTCCATCGGATTTGCGGTCGGAGGCCACCTACCCTTCTTCGCGCCCCGAAGGAGGCCCACTTCCCTTGAGCAATCGCATCGCTTCCTGGACGTCCTCCCACACCTGCCTCCGAACGGCAACCGTGTAGTACCGCAACACATAGGAGGGATGAAAAGTCGGCATGACTGGAATGCCCCTGAAGGTTTGCCACTTCCCTCGAAGCTGGTGCATCGGACCCCGCAGGCCGAGGAGCCTTGAAGCGGCCGTGTGTCCCAGGGTGATGATCACCCTGGGCCGAATCGCCTCAATCTGTCTTTCAAGAAAAGGCATACAAGCTTCCGCTTCCTCATCCAAGGGAGGCCGATTGTTGGGCGGCCTGCATTTCACGATGTTGCAGATGTATACGCTTGAACGGGGCACCCCCATCCCCGCCTCGATGATTTTCGTCAGGAGCTGTCCAGCAGGGCCCACGAAGGGCCTCCCGGTCGCATCCTCCTCGCTCCCTGGGCCCTCGCCGACAAACAGAATGTCGGCATGGGGATTGCCCTCGCCGAAGACCAAATTCCTGCGGGTCCGGCCCAGAGGGCAGCGATTGCATGTCTCCAATTCCCGTCGAATTTCCTCGAGCAATCCCTCTGCCGAAACGGGCTCGACCCCACCCGCCGAGAGCGTCCTTGACTCGGGGGCGCCGCCGAGATCTCGTGCCGGACTCCTGAGAGGGATCTCCCGGACCCCGGACTCCAGAAGATACAGAATCCGCGCTCCCAATGCCTCCAAGAGGCTCAAGTCCCGTGCCATGACAACGCCTCGCGCACGATCTTGAACAGGGCCGCCGCAGGAGCCGCAGGCGCCCTCACGAAAGTCCTTTCAGTCGCGTAGCCACCCCGTCGCGGTCCACGAAGTACCGATGCCCTCTCCAGCGGACCACTCTGCTGAAGTAGGGGGTTGCCCAGAAGAAGGGAGCCACAACGAGCAACACAGGCAGCAACCATATGAAAAGGACCGTGCTGCGGTCCCGGACGTACAGGGCGTTCATTCTCAAGTGGGAGACCACCTCGGCGCACAGCGTCAGCATGGCCAGGGCAGGGCCCACGGACGAGCCCGGCGTCAACCACCAGTACAGGAGACTATTCACCAGGCCGAGCTGGAACAGCAGGATGGGATACGTGTACGGCGCGTACGTCCTGTAGACCACAGCCAGGCGGTGCATCCTGGCGACCCATTCCAGAAAGGGCACCGAGGGGTGAAACACGGGGATCATCCGGTCCAACAGGTGAATCCTGTATCCTCTCCGATGGACCTCCTGGGCGAGGGCGTGGGAATCGCAAAGCTGATGGGCGACCCGGTGGAAGCCGCCGACCTCCTCAAAAACCTCCCTCCGGATGGCCAAGGTACAGCCGTTTGCGGAATTCAGTCTGTCAAAATAGGCCAGCGTGTAGTACAAGTTCAGCCCCAAGAGATTCACCAGGTGCGCGCTGAGGGCTGCCCAGACATTCCGCGCCCCGAAATAGGCCGCAGCCGCCGTGACGACCCCGATGCGGGCGTCTCCCAGGGGAGCGACCACGCGGTCGAGATAGTCCGGAGGAACCCGGACCGCGGCATCGCTGAATACGAGCACTTCTCCCCTGGCCTCCCCGGCCCCCTTGATCAGCTTGCTCATCTTGTCCGTCACGGAAGGATCTCGCCCGGAGAACACGACGCGGATCCTCGCCTCTGGAAATCGAAGCCGCAAGCGGTCCAGAACGGGCAGGATCGGATCCTGACCGTTCTGGACCACGAACAGGAGTTCCCAAAGGCCCGGGTAGGAAAGGCGGCAGAAGCTCAGAAGATTTTCCTCGTCTCCCCCCTCCAGGCCCGCCAGGGGCTTGACGATTGACACCGAAGGTTTCCACTGCGTCCGCGGCTGAAAAGAACCTGGATACTGCCGAGCGTAGTGGTGCACGATGAAATGTCTGGCCAAAACCCCCGCCAGTGAAGTGCCCACGCAAAACAGCAAGAACACCCTCAGAAAGACGATCAAGATCTGCATCGGGCCGCTGGGCTCCGGGGACTCCAGCAAGAACGTCACCATGAGCCCGGAAAACAGGGGAATCGAGAGGTTGTCGTTCAGTCTGGACGAAACCAGCTCAAAAAACGTCGCCGTCAAAGCTGCCCAGAAGGCGATCGTCCAGCCGAAAAGGAGGCGGGCGACCAGAAAGGACGCCGCAAAACAAGCCAGGCTGCCCTGAAGGGACTTGTTGAGAAGGCGGACAGTGCCGTACCGGGTTCCGACGATCGCCGCCACCGGGTCCCCCACGCACAGGAGGGCGATGGCCAGCACGGCCACGCGCTTTTCGAAGAAAAAGGCGCACAACAGGCAGCTCAGAGCGAAATAGATCGAAGTATTGAACGTCTTCCGCTCTTGCTCCCGCAGCAAGAAAGGGAAAAGACGAAAGGCGATTTCGTTTCCCCGCTTCCAGTTCAATCTGACGAGGTCGAGCAGGAAAAAGAAGAGCAAGAACACCGCGCTCAGAAGGATTGCCTGCGATCTCGTAAGAAAGTAATAATAGAGCGCCGGTGCCCAAAGGAAGGAAAGATGCCAGAGTTTCCTGTAAACCTGCACATCCTCTCCTGTCGAGGCTCATGCAATGGGATCGCGGACCCGGCCGGCCCGTCACGGTTAGGCCAGTCTAGGAGAGGCCCCCGGCAGTGTCAACGCGAGCCAAGAACCCTTCTGCGCCCGTGCCGGAGACCCTTGCCGCGCCAAGCTCCCACGTTTTCTCAAGGAGACATTCCATGCTCCCCTTTCGCATCGCCCTGGCCCAAATCAACTCGACCGTCGGAGACCTCAAGGGAAACGCGAACAAGATCCGAAAGGCCATTCGCAGGGCCCGCCAGGCCGGTGCGGACCTCGTGGTTCTGCCTGAGCTGGCCGTTACGGGCTACCCGCCGGAGGACCTCCTGCTCAAGCCTTTCTTCATTGAGGACAACCTGAAGGCTCTCCAGAGCCTTGTGGACGAGACGCGCGGCATCACCGCCGTCGTGGGGTTCGTGGACAGACAAAACGACATCTACAACGCCGCTGCGGTGCTGCACGATGGAACGTGGGCCGCTACGTACAGGAAGAACTACTTGCCCAACTACGGCGTTTTCGACGAGGACCGATATTTTCAGCGCGGCACTCGGGTGCTTGTGATTCTCTGCCGGGGCGTTCGGATCGGACTTTCCATTTGCGAGGACATTTGGCAGCCTACGGGCCCCCTGTCCACGCAGGTGCTCGTGGGGGACGCCGAGTTGGCCGTGAACTTGTCGGCCTCTCCCTTTTTTGCAGGCCGGCGCAGCGAGCGCCTCCAGATGCTCTCCACGCGGGCCCGGGATCACACGGTGGCCCTGGCTTATGTGAATCTCGTGGGCGGACAGGATGAGCTGATCTTCGACGGAAACAGCGTGATCCTGGACGAGAGAGGATCCGTCGTCGCCATGGGAAAACCCTTTGTCGAAGACTTGCTCCTGGCTGACCTCAGCCTGCGCAACGTGTTCCGATCCCGCCTTCTCGATCCGCGAAGACGGGAGGAGAAGAGAAATTCCCACCTCGCAGTCTCGAACCTTGATGTGGTAGAACTTCCGCCGATCCGCCGCTCTTCTGTTTCCCGCAAGCCCCTCCCCCGCCACCCAAAACCCGAAGAGCTTGACGAAATCGATGAGATCTTTCGGGCTTTGGTGCTCGGGATTCGAGACTACCTGGGCAAGAACGGGTTTCGGAGCGCCGTGGTGGGCCTAAGCGGCGGCGTGGATTCGGCCCTTACGGCAAGCCTCGCCGTCGAAGCCCTCGGGCCCGAGAACGTTCACGGCGTGTTCATGCCCACCCGCTTCTCTTCGGACCGGAGCCGCCGAGACGCCCAGGATCTCGCCCGAAACCTCGGAATCTCCTTTCGGATCGTCCCCATCGATCCGATATACGCGGCCTTTCTGGCGGCGCTGAAACCGCTGTTTCGAAACAGGCCCGCTGACGTCACCGAGGAAAACCTGCAGGCCCGTATCCGGGGGAACGTCCTCATGGCCCTGTCGAACAAATTCCACTGGCTCGTCCTGACGACCGGGAACAAGAGCGAGACGTCCGTGGGGTACTGCACCCTTTACGGAGACACAGCCGGGGGCCTGGCCGTTCTCAAGGACGTGCCGAAGATGACCGTCTACGCCCTGGCCCGCCACTTCAACCAGATCCGGGGCTCGCAGGTGATCCCGCTATCCATTCTGGAGAGGCCTCCAACGGCTGAACTCAAGCCCGGCCAGACGGACCAGGACACGCTGCCCCCCTACGAGGTGCTGGACCCCATTCTGCAGCTTTACGTGGAAAAGGACTTCAGCGCCGAGGAAATCGTCCAAGCCGGGTTTCCAAGAGACCGGGTTCGAGAGATCATCCGCATGGTGGACCGCAACGAGTACAAAAGGCGCCAGGCACCGCCTGGGCTCAAAATCACGCCGAAAGCGTTCGGAAGGGACCGGAGGCTGCCGATCACGAACCGATATGGAGTCTGAGCAGAAGGTCTATCGAAAGGAAAGCGTCTTGCCGAGGCGTACCCAGGAGCCTCAGTTCGCGTGAGCCTTGGAAGGGGTCCGGAGTTTTTGGATGTATGCTTCCAGGGTGCGCTTGCTTCGTTCGTCAAGCTGGGAGAACCGAATCCCCATTCCGCCCGCAGTCCGGCTTTTCCCCCCGCTGATCTCCACCCTGTGGACCACGACCCCGTCGGCCACGATGGGCTCCTCCAGCGAAGGCAGGGAAAACTGAACCTTCAAAGCCGTGTGCACAGGCAGAGGATCGGTCGTCTCGACGAAGATTCCTCCCAAGGAAAGGTTCTGAATGTAATCCGTGAAGAACTGGTCCGCCACCCGATATTGAATACGGATTCGCACAGGCACCCGGGGGTGCTTACGCCTTTCGTTTCGGGTCTGGGTCATGACAGGTGGTTCGCCTCTCTTGCAAGGGCAACCCTAAACCGGAATCCCTCCCTCCGCCCAGCAGAACGAAGTGGAGCGGGCAACGGGACTCGAACCCGCGACACCCAGCTTGGGAAGCTGGAACTCTACCAACTGAGTTATGCCCGCTCGTTTCCCAGACAATGGATGTGCACCTCGCGACGCATCTTTTTCTTTAGCCAAAAGGCCCGCCTTTTGTCAAGGCACCGCCTCGGCCTGTCGGGTTTTTGCGCCCTTCTGGAGGAACCTCGTTGACACTTCCAACGATCCTTCCTAAGATCCACACCCCGCAGATTTGCTGCTCTGGCGAAAAATGTCCAAGAGGTTCGGGCCATGAGCGAAGCCACCAATCCGGTTGTCGAGTTCTTTCGCGCTTCGATCGGCAAGAAGCTCGAGGGCGCCCCTCCTCTCACGGAGTGGCTCGATGGCCGAATCGTCTCCTGCGGCGTAGGCCAGATCGAGGTTCGGTTCGTAACCAGGCCGGAGATGGCCAACCCCACGGGATTGCTGCACGGAGGCATTCAAGCGGCCATCATGGACGACGTCATCGGGATGACTTCGGCCACCCTGGGAGAAAAAGGCTTCATGCTCTCCATCGACCTCCACGTGAACTACCTGGGAAAAATCCCCATCGGTCGTCCTGTCACGGCGCGGGCCCGGTTCGTGCGCACCGGGAAAAGAGTCGCCCACGCGGTCTGCGAGTTGGTGGATGAGGACGGGAACGTCGTGTCCCGGTGCGACTCGAACTTGATTAAGACCAGCTTCGAGCCAGAGTACCAGAAGAAGAGCAGAACGGACGGAACCTGACCGCCGGCCGCAGGCCGTCCTCAAGAGGGATCAGCAGCAACCGCGTCCAGCGGGCCGATTCGAGCACAGAGGGTACCGCTGGGGGGCCCGTTTGCCGGTATGGAACAGGGGAGGTCCGCAAGGAGCAAAGGGCTCGGAATCCTTACTGCGTCGCCACTGTCTTGAGAAGATCCAGTTCGTCCAGGATCTTCCCGCACCCGAGAGCCACGCAGGACAAAGGGTCCTCGGCAACAAGGACCGGCAATCCTGTTTCCTCCCGCAAAAGAACGTCGAGCCGCTTCAAGAGGGCGCCTCCGCCCGCCAGCACGATGCCCTTGTCGATGATGTCTGCCGAAAGCTCCGGAGGCGTTCTTTCCAGGGTCATACGCACGGCCTCGACAATCGCGTTGATCGGGTCGCTCAAGGCCTTGCGGATCTCCTCGGAGCTGATCTCGATAATCTTGGGGATGCCGGCCACGAGGTCCCGCCCCTTCACCAGCATCGTCTCGTCCTCCTCTCCCGGGTAGGCCGACCCGATGGTGATCTTGATCAGCTCTGCAGTCCTCTCCCCGACCAGAAGATTGTATTTTCTCTTGAGGTGTTGGATGATCGCCTCGTCCATCTTGTCCCCCGCCACGCGGATCGACGTGCTGTAAACGATTCCCGCCAGCGAGATGACAGCCACTTCGGTCGTTCCCCCCCCGATATCTACGATCATGTTTCCGGTGGGCTCTGTGATTGGAAGCCCGGCCCCGATCGCGGCTGCGATCGGTTCCTCCACGAGATACACTTCCCGGGCCCCGGCAGAGGATGCCGACTCCCTCACAGCGCGTTTTTCCACTTGGGTGATCCCGAAAGGAACGGCCACGATGATGCGGGGGCGGACAAAGGCCTTTCGGTTGTGCACTTTCCGAATGAAGTAGCTCAGCATCGCCTCGGTGACCTCGAAATCCGAGATCACGCCGTCCTTGAGGGGCCGGATGGCCACGATATTGCCGGGTGTCCGACCGAGCATTTCCTTGGCTTCTCTTCCCACGGCCAGCACCCGGTTGGTATTGCGGCTCCCCTTGTGCACAGCCACGACAGAGGGTTCACAACAGACGATTCCCTTCCCTCTGACATACACCAGCGTATTTGCCGTCCCGAGGTCGATGGACAGATCGCTCGAGAACAGCCCATAAAGATAGTTCAACACGGTCCTTCTCCTCCAAACAGTTCCAAGGAGGAAGCAATTTGATCCCTTGGGGGAAGTCGCGGTCATGATACGAGAAGCGCTTGCGCATTGCAACCGCAGGAAAAGGATCACGCGAGGACAGGTCCGACCTCACTGCATCTCGATTGTCCAGGAGCACGCGAAGAAGCAACCTTGAGGCGTTTCGTTCCGGGGGGAGAAAAGAGGGGAAAAGGGGTCTAGGATCGTATCCCCGCCTGGCCTCTAGCCCTGCGGAATGGGTGGCGATGGCCTGCTTTCCCCCCACCGTTTGCGCGGAGGAGGCATGACAGGCCGCCTTCCCCGTGGACCCAAGATCAGAATGTCCGGATCGGGTGCGCGCTCCTGACCCGAAAGCATCCCCGGCCGGCCAACTGCCGGCCCTTTTCAACGGGCTCAGGAAAAACCGGTGGATCCGCTTCCGCACGCAGAGGCCCGGCCCCCCTCTCCTTGCACCTTTCCCGGCCGGGAAGGGATTCTCTCCGTGTCGAAGGAACCGCATCGCGGACAAGCCGGAAGGCTCGTCTGGCCATGGGGGGACAACCACAACTTCTCGAAGACTTTCTCACACTGATGGCAGCGATACTCGTAGATCGGCATGGCAACACTCTCCGCGCCCGGCCTAGCAGCCCGCTGGGCCACGCCCGCTCCCAGCGCAACTCCGTTTCCGAGCCGAAAGGGCTTCCAGGATGCCCTTTTTCATCCTCTCCCTGATTTCCTCCGATAGGGTCGCCTTGGGCAGCTTTCTGCAGATCTGCGAAAGCTTTAAGATCGCCTCGTACTGCCCTGCGCAGGCCTGACAATCTTCCAGATGCGAACGGATCTCCTCGCAGACCTCGCCCGCTGAACCCTCTTCCAAGACCCGGTACAAGTTCCTGAGGACGTCTCGGCATCGGCGACCCTGCCGGCCTCGAGAGTCCGTCCGGTTATTTCCACCTCGTAGTTTCCTGGCGCTGGTCACCTTATCTTCCTCTTATATCGATAGAGACCCTTTAGACGAAATTCGTTACAGGACCCCGCTCCCCGCCCTCGGGAGGACGTCTCCCCATGGATTCAGAGAGCCCCGTGTTTCTCCAGCCACTCCTTTAGAAGCAGCCTTGCCCGGTGCAGGCGAACCTTCACGGTCGACTCCTTTAACCCAAGAATCCGGCTGGTCTCCTCGGTGGAAAACCCTTCGAAATCGCGGAGGTTTATGACCACCTTGTAGATGGTCGGCATGGAAGCCACGCCGCGCGCCACCAGATCCTGGAATTCCCGGTCCTGATAAAGCGCCTCGGGGTCCTGTTCCCAGCCCGACGACTCGACTTTCCCCTCCCATCCGCCCGCCATTGCCGGGTCAACCAAGCAGGAGTCGCTTCCGCTCTTTGATGGATCCCGCTTCCTTTTCTTCCTGAGACACGCATTGGCCGCGATCCGAAAGATCCAGTTCTTGAGAGAGGCCTCGCCCCGGAATCGGCCCAGATTGCGAAAAATCGCCAGAAAAGTGTCCTGGAGTCCCTCCCGGGCATCCTCCGGGTTCCCGCACATCCGGGTCAGAAATCCCAAGAGACTCGAAGAGTAGAGGTCAAAAATGCGGTCGAACGCAGCCGAGTCTCCCTGGCGGAACCGTTCCACCAACTCCGCGTCCGAGTCCGCGGCCGAATTCAGGCTGGAGGCAGATCCCTCTGTGGCCATTCTCTCGACCCTTTCTCCCCGCCCTGGCCCGCAGGTGGGGGGTCCTCTTGACATCGGGGCTTTCACCCAGTAGTTTAGCGACCTGCCCCGACTGCGACAATCCTGCCAGAGGCGCGAGATGGAGAAAATCAAACTCGGCAAGAAATATGCTTGCTTCAAATGCGGTTGCAAATTCTATGACCTCAGCCGCCCGCAACCCATTTGCCCGAAATGCGGGGCAGACCAAAATGAAGCACCCAAGCAGGAGCCTCAGCAGGCCAGTCGACCCTCTGGGGGCCTTGCGGCAGCCCGGCCCAAGCTTCGAAGGAAGCGCGAGGAAGCCTTCGAGCCCGAAACCGATCTCTTGATAGACGAGGAGCCTGTGGCCGAGGAGCTAGGGGAAGACCTCACTCTGATCGAGGACGAGGAGCTCCTGGATCTTGGGGACGACGATTTCCCCGATGAGACCTGACCCACCGTCCCTATGCGCTGGCGGCCACCCTCCGAGCAAGCCATCCTTGCTGTTGCACATCTGTTGCGGCCCTTGCGCGGGCCATGTGGTGGAGTCCCTCTCCCCATCCTACCGCGCGGTGGGGTTCTTCTATAACCCGAACATCCATCCCCGAGACGAATTCTACCGCCGCCTGGAGGCCGCATGGGCGGTTTGCAGGGCTTGGGGAATTCCCCTCTGGACTCCCCTGTACGATCCCTCCAGCTGGTTCCGGGCCATCCGGGGCAGCGAGAGCGACCCCGAGGGCGGAGAGCGGTGCAGGCTCTGCTTTTCTCTGAGATTGGAGGCCACGGCCCGCATGGCCTCGGGTGCATCCTTTGATCTTTTCGCAACGACCCTCACCACGAGCCCCCACAAGAACGCAAAAGTCATCAACGAAGAGGGCGAACGCTGGGCCCGGGTTCACGCAGTGGGGTACCTTTGCTCCGATTTCAAAAAGCGTGACGGCCACCGCCGCAGCCTTGAGATCAGCAAGAAACTTGGACTGTACAGACAACGGTATTGCGGCTGTCGCTTCAGCAACCGCCCGGTGAATCCTCCCGGCGGCCTAATTTGCCTTTGAGCGTTTTTTGGCCTAAAATGCGGCTTCTTCCAAAGCCGCGGGCGCCCGCTGAAGCGGCTTTCGACCGGGAAGATTCGAAGGAATCGAGTCCGTTGAACGGTGTCATGTTGGGCTTAGGACGGAAGAGACAGGAGGGATGGGAATGAACGTCATTCTGCTGGGGCCACCGGGAGTCGGGAAAGGAACCGCTGCAAAGAGAATGGTCGAAGTGTACGGGGTCCCCCAGATCTCCACCGGAGACCTTCTCAGGGAGGCTGTAAAAAACAAGACCGATCTAGGCCTTAAGGCCAAGAAGTACATGGACGCCGGCGAACTCGTCCCGGACGATCTCGTCATCGGCCTTCTCAAGGAAAGGGTCGCAAAACAGGACTGCCGGAAGGGGTTTATCCTGGACGGGTTCCCCCGGACCATCCCGCAAGCCGAGAGCCTGGACGCGTCCGGGATCCGGATCGACGTGGTCGTGAACCTTCACGCCGACGAGTCTGTCATCATCGAGAGGCTGTCCGGCAGAAGGGACTGCCCCAAGTGCGGAGCCATCTACCACGTCAAGAACAAACCGCCCAAGAAAGCCGGCATTTGCGACGCCTGCCAGAGCGAGCTCATCACTCGGGACGACCAGAAAGAGGAGGTGATCCAAAACCGGCTTCAAGTGTACCGAAAGCAAACGGAACCCTTGATCCGGTATTACGAAAAGAAAGGGATCCAAAAGACGATCAACGCGGTCCAGACGATCGAAAAAGTGTTTGAGGATATTCAAAAAGCGATCGGTCAGGCCTGACGGTCAGAACCGAAGGAGCGGGCGTTCGGTCCAAGGGGGGGCCGGCCCAGACCTTCGCCCGCCCTTCATGCCCCCAGAAGTTGTTCTCGCGTAAACAAGGCTTCCAGCGCCAAGCCTTCGGCCTCGATGTTTTCCCTGCCCCCTTCCTGTCGGTCGAGCAAGACGTACAGACGAATGACCGAAAAACCGGCTTCCCGTACACGGCGGACTCCTTCCAAGAGCGTTCCGCCGGTGGTCAGGACGTCTTCGACCAACACCACGCCACTGCCGGGGACGAGGTTGCCCAGTCCCTCGATCCATCGGCCCGTCCCATGGCCCTTGGGCTCTTTTCGAATGATAAAGCCCGGAATGGGGCACCCCTCCAGATAGCTGACCACCGACACGGCCGTCACAATCGGATCCGCGCCCAAGGTGACCCCGCCGATTCCACCCGGGAGTTGAGGGCAGCAAGAGCGAATCCGATCGAAAAGGATGCGTCCGACCAAATAGGCCCCTTCTGGATTCAGGGTCGTCTGCTTTCCGTCCACATAGTAGTCGCTCCACCGTCCTGAACGCAGTTGGAAGCGCCCCCTCTGGAGAGACCTTTCCCTGAACAGTTCCAGCAACCTGCATTCCGGGGCCATCCGGGTATCCACGGCTTCCTCTAGCGACCGAAGACTCTCTCAAAAATCGTGTCAACGAATCGAAGGGTTTTGTCCAAGCGAAAGACCTCGGCGATTTCCGACTCACTCACGCGGCCACGGATCTCTGGATCCCTCTGGACCAAGGAAAGGAAATCCTCCTGGCCTTTCCAGCACTCCATGGCGTTCCTCTGCACGATCCGGTAGGCCTCCTCCCTCGAAAGTCCCTTTTCCACCAGCAGCAGAAGAAGGCCCTGGGAGAAAATCAACCCTCGGGTGAGGTGCAGGTTCGAAAGCATTCTCTCGGGATAGACCACAAGGTTCTCGACGATCCGCCGCATCCGGTGCAGCATGTAATCGACGAGGATCGTGCTGTCCGGGCCGATCACCCTCTCAACCGAAGAGTGGCTGATGTCCCGCTCGTGCCAAAGAGCGACATTTTCGAGGGCTGCCATCGCATGGCTGCGCACCACCCGGGCCAGGCCGCAGATGTTCTCGGATCCGATCGGGTTGCGCTTGTGGGGCATGGCGGAAGATCCCTTTTGCCCCTCTGCAAAAGGCTCCTCCGCCTCCCGGACCTCGGTCCTCTGGAGATGCCGGATCTCCAGAGCGAATTTTTCCAGGGAAGAAGCCAGAATCGCCAAAGCCGTGAAGTACTCGCCGTGCCGGTCCCTCTGGACGATCTGGGTGGACACCGGTTCAGGCCGAAGGCCCAACCGCTCGCAGACATAGGCTTCGACCCAAGGAGGAATCGTGCTGAACGTCCCGACAGCGCCGGAGATCTTTCCAACCGAGATCCTTTCCCTGGCTCTTTCGATCCGTTCGCGATTCCGGCCCATCTCCTCGTACCAGACAGCCATCTTGAGGCCGAACGTAATCGGCTCCGCGTGGACGCCGTGGGTACGGCCGATCATCACCGTGTCCCGAAACCGAAAAGCCTTCTCCCGGATGGCCTCCCGCAGGCCGTCGATGCCCTTGAGGATCAAGTCCGCGGCATCCCGCAACTGAAGGGCCAGGCCGGTATCGAGAACGTCAGAGGATGTCATCCCCCAGTGGAGAAACCGAGCTTCCTCTCCAACCGATTCCCCCACCGCGGTCAGAAAAGCGATCACGTCGTGTTGGGTGACTCGCTCGATTTCTTCCATCCGGACCAAGGAGAAGGACGCCTTGCGATCAATCGCCTCCCAAGCCTCCCAAGGGATCTGGCCCTCCTTGGCCAAGGCCTCGCAGACGAGTTTTTCGATCCGCAACCAGTGACCGTACTTGGTCTCCGGCTCCCAGATCCGTCCCATTTCGGGCCGCGTGTACCGCGCAATCATCTTTTCGGCTGCTTTTTCGGTTTAGAGGTTCAGGCTGATGTCCGTCAATCGATCCCCTTCGACGTCTCCAAGAACCGACAGACTGAGGAACTCTGCCCGAAACAGCTCTCCGGCGGTCTCCCGCACGTCTTGGCCGGTGACGCTGTCGATTTCCCGGATCGCGTCTGCCACATCCACCTGGCGCCCGAAGTAAATCTCGTTCATGGCGAGCTTGCTCATCCGACTCCCGGTGCTTTCCGTGCTGAGGAGCAGATTGCCCTTGAGCTGCTCCTTGGCGATTCGAAGCTCCTCTGAAGTCACGTCCTCCCGCCGCAGCCGGTCGAGATTCTCCAGGAGAAGACGCACCACTTCCGGGACGGCTTCCTTCGACGTGCCCACATACACGCCCAACAGGCCCGCATCTACGTAAGAGGCCTGAAAGGAATAGACCGAGTAGGCGAGTCCCCTTTTCTCTCGCACCTCCTGGAACAGGCGCGAACTCATGCCGCCTCCCAGAAGGGTGTTGAGAACATGAAAGGCGTACCGGCGCGGATGAGAGTAATTGTAGCCAAGGGTCCCGAGGCAGATGTGGGTCTGCTCAAGCTCTTTCAGATGGAGATGGAGCCCCCTGTGCGGCACGGGCTTCTCAAGGGGGACGTCTTCCGAGGCCGTACAGGGCAGTCCCAGCTTGCTCTGGGCGAACTCCAGGATTTCGTCGTGATTCACGTTGCCGGCCACGGCAAGCAGGACCCGCCGGGGGTCGTGCAGGAGCCGAGCATAGGAGAGCAGACTCGTCCGGTCCAGGAGCCCGACGGTCTCGGCCGTCCCGAGGGTGGATCGCCCGAGCGCATGCCCCCTCCAGTACGAGCTGAGAAACAACTCGTGGATGAGATCCTCCGGAGAATCCTCGACGGTCCGGATTTCTTGGAGAATCACCTGCCTCTCCCGCTCCACCTCCTCCTCGGGAATGACCGCGTGAAGGAAAATGTCAGCGAGAAGCTCCAGCGCGACGGAGACATGATGGTGCAGAACCTTCGCGTGGACGCAGGTGAACTCCTTGCCCGTAAAGGCGTTCAAAGCGCCCCCAACGGACTCGATTTCCCTGGAGATGTCGAGGGCCGTCCTCTTTTCGGTGCCCTTGAACAAAAGATGCTCGACAAAATGGGTGACACCGCTCCACTCCGCGGGCTCGTCCCGGGACCCCCTGAGAATCCAGAGGCCCGCCGATGCGGAGATCGCGTGGGGGATGTGTTCGGTGATCACGCGCAGGCCGTTCGGCAGCCGGTCGCTCCGAATCATCCGTGGCTCCCCTTCCCTCGCTGAGAACGAGGCCGGTCGTGGGTCCGCCTGGAGGGCTTGGACGACTCCTCGGCGGAGTCCGGGGCGCCAAGCCCCTCCTCCATCGCATCCTTCCGGCTCAGCTTGATCCGGCCTTGATTGTCGACCTCTATGATCTTCACGAGCACCTCGTCCCCTTCGGACAAGACGTCGGTCACAGCGCGAACGCGCTCGTTCGAAAGCTGCGAAATGTGCACCAGACCTTCGGTCCCGGGGAAGATCTCCACAAAAGCCCCAAAATTCGTGATCTTCTTCACGGTGCCTCGATAAATCTTGCCGACCTCCGCCTCCTGTGTGATCATTTCGATGAGTTGACGGGCCTCCTGCGCCTTCTCCAAGTTCGGGGAGGCGATGACGATTCTGCCGCTGTCCTCGATGTCGATCTTAACGCCGGTCTTTTCGATGATTTCCCGCACCGTCTTCCCCCCAGCGCCGATGACATCGCGGATCTTCTCCTGCTTGATCTGCATCGTCAGAATCCGTGGAGCGAAGACCGAAATCTCCGACCTCGGCTTGGGAAGGGTCTGGAGCATGTGGTCAAGCACGTGAAGACAGGCCCTGCGAGCATCCTCCAGGGCGTTTCGCAGGGTCTGCTCGGAGATCCCCGTCACTTTCAGGTCCATCTGGATCGCCCGAATTCCTTCCGCATCCCGGGCGACCTTAAGGTCCATGTCTCCAAAATGATCCTCTTCCCCTGCGATATCGGTGAGGATCATCTGGCCGTCCGGCTCTTGGACGAGTCCCATGGCAATGCCGGCCACGGGGGTCTTGATCGGAACGCCGGCATCCATCAGCGAAAGGGTCCCGCCGCACACTGTGGCCATGGAAGAAGAACCGTTCGAAGACAAGATATCCGAGACAACGCGGATGGTATAAGGGAACTCGTCCTGTCCCGGGATCACGGTCGCCAGAGCCCTCTCGGCAAGCAGCCCGTGCCCGATCTCGCGACGTCCCGGTGAACGAAGGGGCCGGACCTCTCCCACAGAGAAAGGCGGGAAATTGTAATGGACCATGAAGCGCTTGTAGACTTCTCCCTCGAGCAGCTCCATCCTCTGCTCGTCCGAGGAAGTGCCCAGAGTCGTCACCACGAGAGCCTGGGTCTCGCCTCTGCAAAACAGCGCGGATCCGTGGGTCCGGGGAAGCAAGCCGGCCTGGGAGGACAGCTCTCGAACTTCCTGGGCCGTCCGCCCGTCCAGCCGTTTCCCCTGCTCGACCCAGAAACGGCGCACCCGGCGCTCGTAGAGGTCTTCGCAGACGGACGCAGCCCGTTTCACGATCTCGGGGGATTCATCCTGAAACGAATCCATCACGCGCTGCATCGCGGCGGCAATCTCCGCGTAGCGCTCCTTCTTCGTCCTCACCTGTAGGGCCTGGTCCAGAAGAGGGAGAAAAAGGTCTGAGACTCTTTTCTCAAGCTCCGGGTCCCTCTCCGGAGCGGACACGCTGGCCCTGGGCTTGCCCGCCTCTGAGGCCAATCCCTCGATCGCCTCGAAGAGGGCCTCGAGAGACCGGCTCCCGAACGCGATCGCCTCGAGGATCACCTCCTCCGGAAGCCCCTGAGCCTGCCCTTCGAGCATGAGAAGCCCCCCAGGCCTGCCCACCACGACCAGGTTCAAGTCGCTCGTCTTCATCTGCCCCACAGAGGGGTTGAGGCAGAATCGGCCGTCCACTCTGCCGACCCGCACGCCTCCAATGGGGCCTTGAAACGGAATCCCGGACAGCATGAGCGCCGCCGACGCGCCGTTCAGCGCGACCACGTCCGGGTCGTTCTCTCCGTCGGCAGACAACACCGTGGCGATGACCTGCACTTCCCTGCGGTATCCCTCCGGGAAGAGGGGACGGATGGGCCTGTCGATCAGCCGGGAGGTGATCACCTCCTTTTCGGTGGGTCTTCCTTCCCTTTTGAAGAACCCTCCGGGAATCTTCCCCGCGGCAAAGGTCTTCTCGATGTAGTCCACGGTTAAGGGGAAGAAGTCGACTTCCCTCTTGGAGTCCTGTGCGACCACCGTAACCAAGACCAGCGTGTCCCCCTGGCGCACAACCACGGAGCCATCCGCTTGTCTGGCCATCAGGCCCGTCTCGAAAGAGACCCTTACGTCGCCGATCTGGCATTCCCTTCGACTGATCATTGTGTCCATCTCTCGTTTTCTTCTTTCTCTGTTCCAGGCAGGTTGCAGTCCGCCCCTCTGCCTATTTTCTCAGGCCGAGTTGTTCGATGAGTTGTTGATACCGCGTCGCATCCTTCCGTTTCAAATAATCCAGAAGTCTCCGCCTTAGACTCACAAGAGCCAACAGCCCCCGGCGGGAGTGATGGTCCTTCTTGTGGACCTTGAAGTGCTCTGTAAGATTGGAAATGCGCTCCGTCAGGATCGCGATCTGCACCTCCGGAGAGCCCGTGTCCCTCTCGCCCCTCTTGAACGTCTGGATAATTTCGGCTTTCCTCTGGGATTCAATACTCATTCCGATTGCTCCTCCCCTGTAGGTCCTCCACCCGATTCCCTCAGGACCGACCCCCGTCGATCATGCGGACCGGCTGCAGGTAATAGTCCTCCTTCTCCTTGCGGAACTCCCCGATCCCCACCAGCCTCCCCCTGACCCGGATCCGAACCTTTTTCCCCACACGAGACGCAAAGCCCTCCTCTGGCCACGAAAGATCCATGTCACGGCAGGAAAGCCGGTTTCCGTTCAGCGCCTTCCGTTCTGCCTGCAACGGAACGTCCACCGCCTCCAGATGAGACAGAACCTGCTCGAGCGAAAGCACGAACCCCGCCCACGACCCGGAAACCAGGGACGCCTCCAGCATTTCGAGATCCAGAGCCTCCTCGATCCGGAAGCGCCCGCTGCAGATCCGTCTCAAGCTTGCCAGGCAAGCGCCACACCCCAAGCGACTCCCCAAGGCCTGCACAAGGGAACGCACGTAAGTCCCCTTCCCGCAGACAAGGTCAAAGGCAAGCTCGCGGCCTTCCGCGCGGACGAGCCGAAAAGACCGAATCGTCACATCCCGGAAAGGGGCCTCCACCTTCCTGCCCTTGCGGGCATAGGCGTACAAGGGTCTCCCGGCCACCTTCACGGCGGAAAAAACCGGCACTTGCTGGCGATACACCCCCTCGAACTCCGCGAAACGCTCTTGGAGGAGACTCGGCGGGAAATGCGGCACCTCCCTCGTCTCGATCGTTCGGCCTTCCACGTCCCAAGTGTCGGTGATCCGCCCCAACACCAGGACGCCCTGGTACTGTTTCCATTCCAAGTCCATGTAGTCGATCAACTTGGTGGCCTCGCCCACACAAACCGGGAGCACGCCTGTGGCCAAGGGGTCCAAAGTCCCCACGTGGCCGACTCGAACACCGGTCAGGTGCCTTTTGACCCGTCGTACGACGTCGAAAGAACTCATGCCGCTCGGCTTGTCTAGCACAACAACGCCGGCAAGATCCGGTTTGTCCCTTTCGGGGCGCAAGGGCATCCTGTCCTCTTTGCCATCGCATTCCGGTGGAAACGTCCTTTTTCTTGCCCTGTACCTTGGGGGTCGGGCACGGTCGGAACCGTTTCTCTCCTAGGCTTTCCCGTCGCGGATCTTCTGGAGCAACTCTTCGATGTGTTGGGCGTATTCCATGGAGTCGTCAAAAACGAACTCAATCTCAGGCACGTACTGAAGCTCCAAGGTGCGTCCGAGTTCTCTCTTAATGATCCCTTTCGCGCTTTGGAACCCCCGCAGCGCTTCCTCCTGTTTTCGAGGCCCTCCCACAACGCTGAAATACACTCGAGCGAATCGTAGATCCGGGGAAACCCGCACCGATGTAAAGGTCACCCCCGAGATCCGGGGGTCCTTGACCACCCGAAGCACCACCCGGGAAACCTCCTCCAGCAGAAGCCCGCTCACCCGTTCCGATCTCCGGGTTCTCTTCATGGCAAAAGCCCCAGGCGCCGATCCACGTTCGCGGCTCAGAGGTTGAGGATTTCCACTCTCTCGGCGACGAGCTCCGCAATCGCCAACCCCTCGACGAAATCGATCACTCGGTCCAGGACGCCATTGACCACCCGGCGATCGTTGCCCACAACCGCCAGCCCAATGACGGCTCGCGAATAGACGTCTTGCTTCTCCACCTCAGCGATCGCTACGGAAAAACGAGATCGAGTCCTCTCGATGAGCTTCCTCACCACACTGCGCTTCCCCTTGAGAGACCCCACCTCCGGGATGCGCACTTCGAGCTCTGCGACGCCCACCACCATGCCCAGACTCCCCAAGCGCACGGGACCTTCCGATCCCTCAGACCGGTCTTCTTTCCTTCCCGTGCTCCTCCAGAACCTGAGAAACCTCCTCGAGAGAATAGGCCTCCAGAACGTCTCCGACCTTCACGTCGTTGAACGCCTCGATCCGGATGCCGCACTCGTACCCTGCCGTGACCTCCCGGGTATCGTCCTTGAACCGTCTGAGGGAGGCGATCTTCCCGTCATGAATCTGGACCGAATCCCGCAGCACGCGCACCTTCGCGTTCCGTTCCATCTTCCCCTCAAGGACGTAGCTGCCGGCCACCATCCCCACCTTCGGGATCATGAAAGTCTCCCGAACCTCCGCCCGCCCCAGCAGGACTTCCTTGTAGACGGGTTGCAGCATGCCCTGCAGGGCCGCCTTGACATCGGCCACAGCATCGTAGATGACCGTGTAGAAGCGCACGTCCACCTTTTCCTGCTCCACCATGGCCATGGCCTTCGGCTCGGCCCTGACATTAAACCCGATCACGAGCGCATTGGAGGCGGCAGCCAGCATCACGTCGCTCTCCGTCACGCCTCCCACCCCGCCGTGCAGGATCTTGACCTTTACCTTGTCCGTGCTCAAGCGCTCCAAGGACCCTGCGAGGGCCTCGACGGATCCCTGCACATCGGCTTTGAGGATGATATTCAATTCCTTGACGTCTTCGGCTCGAATCCGCTCATAGAGGTCCTCCAGGGACATTCTGCCAGCCTGGGCCGCGTCGGCCTGGCGGGCCTTCTCCGCCCGGAGGGAACTGAGGAGCTTGGCCTTCTTTTCATCTTCCACGACGTAAAACGGATCCCCGGCCTCCGGGACACCCGAACAACCCAACACTTCGACCGGAATCGAGGGGCCGGCTTCGCTCACACGAACGCCTCGGTCGTCCAGGAGGGCGCGCACTTTGCCGTAGTGCAATCCGGTGACAAAAGGATCGCCCACCCGAAGGGTCCCTTCCCTCACCAGAACCGTCGCCACCGGTCCCAAGGTACGATCGAGGCGAGCCTCGATGATCACCCCCTTCATCCGCTTGGCCGGATTGGCCTTGAGCTCCAACATCTCGGCCTGCAGCAGGATCAGCTCCAGCAGCTCCGGGATCCCCCGACCCTCCTTGGCCGAAATTTCGGCGTAGAGCGTGTCACCCCCCCAGGCCTCCGGCATCAGCTTGTGCTCGGTCAGGACCTGTTTGACCCGGTCCACGTTCGCGTTCGGAAGGTCGATCTTGTTGATGGCCACCACGATGGGCACGCCCGCAGCCCGGGCGTGACTGATCGCTTCGAGCGTCTGGGGCATGACGCCGTCGTCCGCGGCAACCACCAGGACCACGATATCCGTCACCATGGCCCCTCGGGCCCTCATCTTGGTAAAGGCCTCATGCCCCGGCGTATCGAGAAACACGACGACCTTGTCCCCCACGTTCACCTTGTAGGCGCCGATGTGCTGGGTAATGCCGCCGGCCTCGCTTTCCATGACGTTCGTCTTCCGGATCGCGTCCAGAAGCCGCGTCTTCCCATGGTTGACGTGCCCCATGATCGTGACCACCGGCGGACGTTCGACCAACAGCTCCGGCCGATCCTCTTCTTCCTCCTGCAGGAGAAGCGCCTCCTCGGGCTGGAGGCGCTCGATTTCGTATCCGTAGGCACTGGCGATGGAGGAAGCGGTCTCGGCGTCTATCGCCTGGTTGATGGTCGTCATCACCCCATTCTGCATGAGCTTCTTGATGATTTCGGCCGCTTTGACGCTCATTCTCTTCGCCAGTTCTCCCACGAGGATCGTGTCGCCCATCCGGATCTTTCGCTTGATGGGCTTCGGCACCGTGATGATGGGCTTCAGGGGCGGCCTTCGGATGGAAACTCTTTTTTCCCGGCGGACTTCCCCTTCCTCGCGAAGAGGAACCTCCCGGTCCGACACCCCCTCCCACACAAGCTCCTTTGCCCGTTTCGGCTTGTATTCGACGACTTTCTTGCCCAGAGCCGGTCTTCCCCTCCTCCCTGGTTTCTCTTTGTCCTCTTCCTCCTCTACCTCCCGCAAAGGTTTCTTGGGGATCTCGACAGGCTTCTTCAAAACGGGCCTTTCGACCGTTTCGACTCTGGCGACAGCAGAGGGAACCTCGGCCGGGGGTCCAGCCGGCTCCAAGAAGGGAGGGACCGGAATCGGGGAAATCTCTTGGACCGGTTCCACGGGCTCCGGTACAGGTTCGACGGACGTTTCGGCCAGGACCGGCTGGGGTGGCGCAACTTCCTCGACTGGGCCCGCAGGTTCGAGGGGCACCTCGGCCGCGGCCGGCGGCACGGCTTCGATCTCTTCGGCCAGCTGGGCATGCGCGCCCTGGGCCGGCTCCTCGGCCGGAGCGGGCGGGGCAGGTTCCAGGATGGGAGCCGCTTCAGCCGGGGCCTTCACTTCGACTTTCTTCCGTCTCCGGATGAGGGTTTGCCCCAGGCGGACCTCATCCACTTTCACAGCCTTTTCCTGACGGAACTGGGTGCGAACTTGTTCGACCTCGTCTTCCGACAAGCTGGCCATATGGTTCTTGACGTCCATCCCGAGAGCCCGGAGTTTTTCCATCAGCTCAGTGTTCTCCAGGCCGAGTTCTCGGGCCAGCTGATACAGCCTTACCTTGGCCATTCGGATCCACCCCCTCCGTCCAACGAGCGCAACCTCTCTCCCGACAGATCCCCGCGGATCTCAGCCGCTGGCTTGTCGCTGCAAGAGGTCTTGTCTTCGCCGTTGCACCTTTCGGCCTCTCGCGCCCCGACGCCCTGCGGCTCTTCGGCTTTCAATCGACGGTGGGCCTGCTCCAACCACCCCTCAGGATCGACCTTTACCTCGCGGCGGAAACGAACCGACAGCCGTTTTCTACGGGCCGCCAGCAAGAAACATTCCTTTTCTGGGCAGAAGTACCCACCCCTGCCTGGTCGGGTCTGGTCGAGATCCAGCTCAAGCGAACCGTCTTCCCCGACCACAAATCGCAAGAGCCGCTCCTTCAACGCCTTGCGGCCGCACCCCATGCAAGTCCGTTCCGGCCTTCCTGGATTGGACACGAGCCGCTCCTGTTCTGGCCGCAAGGCCCCAAGGCGTCACACCTTCTCGCCGGAAGACTCCACAGAAACCGGGGTCTCCTCGGCCACAATGCCTCCGGACTTCGGCAGGCCGTCCTTGCGCTCCAAGTCCTCCGCGTTTTCCCCGGCCGCCATCCCGGCCGATTCCTCCGGGGCCTCGGTTTCCGCAGACTCAGTCTCCAGATGCTTCCGAGCCAATTCCTGAAGCTTCTGGGCCTTCTTGAGGCCCATCTGCGTCGCCTGGGCCAGGCTCTCGGCATCCCACTCCAGGATCTCTTGCGGGGAATAAATGCCGATGTTCAGAAGGCTCCTGGCCATGACGTCACCCACACCTTCGATCTTTTCCAGACGAGCCTTTGCGCGCTGGAGAGAATCCTCGGCCTCTGTCTCCCCGTGAATCTCGATCTTCCAGCCGACGAGCTTCGACGCCAGCCGGACATTTTGCCCCTTTTTCCCGATCGCCAGACTGAGCTGGTTGTCGGGCACGATCACCTCGATGGCATGCTCCCTTTCGTCGATAATCACCTTGGAGATTTCAGCCGGAGCCAAAGCATTGCAGACCCAAGTGGCAATATCGGGAGAATACGGAACGATATCGATCTTTTCGCCCCGCAACTCATGAACGACCGCCTGCACGCGGGACCCCTTCATGCCGACACAGGCTCCAACGGGATCCACGTCGATATCCCGCGAGTACACGGCGATCTTGGCCCTTCCTCCGGGTTCGCGAGCCGCCCCTTTGATCTCGACCACGCCGTCATAAATTTCGGGCACTTCCAGCTCGAACAGCTTCTTGAGCATTTCGGGGCGAGCCCTGGACAACTTGACGATCGGCCCCTTGGCGTTCTTGTCCACATCGTAGATAAAGGCCCGCACCCTGTCGCCGATGCGGTACGTTTCTCTGGGGATTTGCTCTTTGACGGGGAGGATCGCTTCCCCCTTGCCCAAATTCACGATGATGTCCCCGTTTTTTTCGAATCTCTGGACAGAGCCGTGGACGAGCTCTCCCTTCTGGTCCTTGTAAAGGTTGTAGAGCATTTCTCGCTCGGCTTCGCGGACCTTCTGCAAGATGACCTGCCGCGCGGTTTGTGCCGAAATCCGCCCAAAGATCTCCAGGGGGATCTTCTTGCCCAGGCTGTCTCCGACTTCAACCCCCGGATCCGTCTTCCTCGCCTCCTCCAAGGAGATCTCCGTGTCGCTGTCCTGGACCTGTTCCACAACCACCTTGAACTCGAACAGCTCGACTTCACCAAGGTCCGGATTGTATCGGGCTTCGATGTCGCGGTGGGCGCCGAGTTTCTTCTTGGCCGCATTGAGCATGGCGGTCTCAAGAGCATCGATCAAGATTTTCTTGTCGATCCCTTTGTCCTTGCTCACCTGGTCGATGATTCTATCCAGCTCAGAGGCCATGGGGGGAACCTCCTTCCCACATCCAATCGGTCCGTGCGCCCTCGGCCCGGTCCTGACCAACGTCACAGCGTGAACTCAGGGCTTCAAGTCGATCTCCAGTTTCGACTTTGCGACCAAGGCCAAGGGCAGGCGAAAAAGACAGCCCTGGGCGTCCTGCAAGGTCACCACTCCCTCTTCGCACGCAAGAATCCTTCCTTTGAAGTTCTTTCTGCCCTCCAGGGGCTCGCGCGTCTGGATCCGAACCCTGCGGCCAAAGAAGCGCCGGAAATCCGATTCGGTTTTCAGGGCCCGATCCAGACCGGGCGAAGACACTTCGAGACGGTACCGATGAGGGATCATGTCCTCCACGTCCAGGACGTCCTCGACGCTTCGGCTTACTCGAACACAGTCGTCCAAGGAAACCCCGCCGGGCTTGTCTATGAAAATCTTAAGAGTCCAAGAGCCCTGCTCCCGGAGATAGCGCACTTCGACAAGCTCCACGCCCTGACGGGCCAAAAGGGGGCTCACGATCCGCTCGACTCGTGCCTCCAGGGTCCCTTTGGGATCCCCTCGCGTTTCGGGTTCTGGACGCACCAAATTTTCTCCTCTTCCCAAGCAGCGCGGGGAAAAGGCCCATACAAAAAAAGCGGGACGCGCCCACTTTCACACAAACCCACAGCCCATAACAGAAAACTTTATAATCCGGAAGCGGCAAAAAAGCAAGCCGGTTTCCCGGGGGCACCCGATTGGGGCGTTGTCTTCACGGATGGGACGAACTCTCGGCAGGAAGACCTTCGACTGGCGGCGACGCGCCTTCCAGCTCGGCAGTCTGATCCGAGAACCAGAACAGAGCCTCCCCCTCGCGCAGGTAACCGAACTCTTCCCTGGCGACCTTTTCCACGTAATCCGGGCTGTAGCGCAGCAGGTAAATTTCCTTTTCGAGCTGCGCGTTTTTGCGGCGCTGCGCCAAGTTTTCCTCCCGGAGCCTCACGAGGGTCTTTTTCAACTCCAGATACGAAAGAAGCCCCTGCTGGCTGGTGAGGGCGCTCCAGACAAAGTACCCACAAAGTATCGCGGAAAGGACCGTAAAGAAAATTCTTGCCCGTGCCCCCTTTCGGAGAACCTCGACAACCCGGTCGAGCCTTCCTCCCGAACGGGCCCCCTTGCGGCCTGCCCTCGTCCCTGCCTCACCACAGCCAGCGGCAAGACTGCTTTCGATTTTCAACGTCTCGAGCGGCAACTCGGTCGTTCTCCCGGGATATGCATGACGCCGCGATCCGGCCCTTGTCAGCGCCCGCTTCACCCTCCGCTGGTTCTTGTCTCCTTCCCTGTTCCCTCCATGGGGGAATCCAGGTAACCCGACGGGTTTTTCAAGAAACCCTCCAAAGAAACCCGATCCTCTTTCCCCGCGTCCATATTTTTCACTACCACCATGCCCTGCTCAAGCTCCTCCGGAAGAAAGAGGACCGCCCGCCGGGGATTCAGCCTCCCGCACTCGCGCAAAGCGAGCTTGAGCTTGCGAGGCGAAAGCGCCATGTCCACCGCCAGCCCGAGCTTGCGGAGAATCCGGGCAGCCCGAATGGCCGCAGGCCGCTCGCCTTCCGAGTAGGGAATGAAATAGAAATCCAAGCGCGCGGGCATCCAGGGCCGAATTCCCTCGGCTTCCAGGATCTCCTGGATCACGACGTCTCCGAATCCAAGGCCGACAGCTGGGAGGGAGCCGGCTCCGAAAAGCTCGAGCAGGCGGTCGTACCTGCCGCCCCCGAATACCGCGCGGAAGCGCCTCGCCCGGTCGAAACACTCAAACACAGCGCCCGTGTAATACGGGAGTCCCCTGACGATGGAAGGGCAAAGCTCACAATACTTCCCGATCCCGTATGCCTCCAAAAGGGCGAACAGTCGGCCAAGTTCATCTGCCGACTCCGTATCGCCACCCCCCTTTCCCAAATAGGCGCCGAGGGCCTCCAAGTCCTTCTCGTCCAGCAACCTCCACAATTCCCGAAGCCGGCCTTCCGGGATGGCCAATTGCCGAAGTTGGTTCCAAAGGGCCTCGTCGCTCTCCTTTCCTCTCTTGTCGATCAGTCCGAAAACTGCGGGCCAAAGGTCCTCTTCGATCTCCAGAACCCGAAAAAGAGAGGCAAGGAGACCCCGATGGCTGATGCGAACAACCACTTCCCGTTCGCCAAGACCCAGTTTTTCCAAGGCGCTCACCGCAGCGGCAAGAACCTCGGCTTCGGCCGTTACCTCCGGAACCCCCACGATGTCCAGATTCCACTGGTAATGCTCTCTCCTTCGCCCCTTGGCCATTCGCTCGTAACGGAAGCACTGGGCGATCGAAAACCACTTCAGAGGCTTGGGCAAAGCGTGCCCCCGGGCAGCGACCATTCTTGCCAAGCTCGGCGTCATCTCCGGGCGCAGGGCCACCCGTCTGCCCCCCTTGTCGGCGAAGCCGTACAGCTGCTCCAGGATCTCCTGCCCGGACTTAATGACATAAAGCTCCTCGTGCTCGAGAATGCTGCTGTCGTATTCGACGAATCCATAGGAGGCAGCCACCTCGCGCCACACTGAGAAGAGGGCGTTCCGTGCCTCCATCTGTTCCGGGTAGAAATCCCGGGTCCCCCGTGGCGGGGCAAGGGGAATGGTCCGACCCATAGCGAAAAGCTCTCCGCCCTCCGTGCCTCCGGCGTCCCGTATCCGGATTCTTGTGCTTGGACCGATCTTCCGGCTTGCGGAATCGTCCTGCCCATTGTCTCCGAAAGGCAAGAAACGCTACCAGGAAGCTTTAGGGCCTGTCAACGGGCCGTCCGGCAGGCAAAAGAGCTTCACCGTCACTCGCGTGAGTCTCTTGACTTGCTTCCCCGGCCACGGGTAAGAGGGGGTTCCCACCCTTCTTTGGGGCAGGATGAGGCGAAGGGCCTCAGGACGGGCAAAGGCCGATGGGCCGACCAGAGGGCGGACCCTCTGCCCTTCGGCTATCGCACCCAGGGGAGGACTCTGCCGGACAGGGCGTGTGTGGTTTCGAAGATGAAACGGCTCAAGACCTCGCGGGCGGATCACCAGCGCGCCCTTGCCGTGTTTCTCCTTTGCGCGGCCACGGCCGGCCTGTACGGACTCGCCGCTCCCAAGACGAACATCCACTGGCTCTGCTGGGTTCTTCTTGTCCCCCTGCTCGCAGCGTGGGAAAGAACGGACCTCTCGACAGGATGTTACGCCGGATGGCTCTGCGGGACCCTGGTGCACCTCGTATGTTTCCCTTGGGTGGTCGGGACAATCGAGAGGTACAGCAACCTCCAATCCCCCTGGAGCTTGCTCGCCTGGATCCTTTTCTCCCTGTATTCCGGCCTCTCCTTCGCCGCCCTGGGCTTCGTCTACCTCTTCCTGACCAGACGTTCATCCGTACCCCGGGTGCTTGCCCTTCCCGTCGCCTACACGACGATGGAATTCCTGTTCCCGTTCATTTTCCCTTGGCATCTGGGCGCGGGTCTCTACCGAGTCCCTTTGTGCATCCAGATCGCCGACCTGTTCGGGGTATATGGAATCACGGCTCTCGTCGTCACGGTCAACGGGGCCTTTTTCGACACCGCCCTTCGATGGAGGCAGAAAAAGCCAATCCCTTTCCTTTCTTCGGCAGTCGCGCTTTTGTTGGTTCTGAGCGCCCTGGCTTACGGGCAATGGAGGCTGTCCTGGGTTCAGGCCCGTCAGCAGGCGGCACCGGCCCTGAAAGTCGGCCTCGTTCAGGCGAACGTCCAAATCGAAGAAAGACGCACCCGCCTCCTCCAAGAGGACATCTGGAGGCGCTACCTGGAGCTGTCCCGCGAGGCCGTGCGGGAGGGGGCCGAACTCGTCGTGTGGCCGGAATCAGCGGTCGCCTTTCCGTATCGACCCGACAGCGGGCCCCAGTCGTCGAGCGCCTACGTCCGTTACCTGGTCCGCTCGATCGGCGTGCCCGTTTTGTTCGGGTCCGTCTCCGTCGAGGCAGACGGCGCCCGCAACACGGCCTACCTTCTTGACAGGGGAGGAGAGACCCTAGGCCGCTACGACAAGGTTCACCTGCTGGCCTTCGGAGAATACCTGCCTTTTTCCGACTGGTTTCCCCAGCTCAAGGGCCTCGTACAGGGCGTTGGGGATTTCCGGCCGGGCAACAAGCGCGAACCTCTCTGCTGGAACGGCTCCTGCTTCGGGGTCCTGATCTGCTATGAGGCGATTCTGAAATCTTTGCCTCGAGAGCTTGTCCGAAAAGGCGCGGGGTTTCTGGTCAACATCACGAACGACATCTGGTTTGGCGACACGAGCTGTCCGGAGCAGCACCTCATGCTGGCCGTTTTTCGAGCCGTGGAAAACCGCGTCTGGATGGTTCGGGCAGCCAACACCGGGATCAGTGCGTTCATAGACCCCGCAGGAAGGATCTGGGGCCGAACCCCTCTGTTCACCCAGGCGGTTCGCGTGGCCCAGGTTCAAAAGCTCTCTCTGCCCGGCCTTTACAAGGATTGGGGAAACTGGTTCCCTCTGACCTGTTCTTTTCTGGCGGGCTCGCTCATGCTTTTCGGCCTTGTGCGCCACCGGCCTTTCGACACGGGTCAAAAAGCTCCTTCGAGTTCTGACTAGAGTCCCGACTTGAATAGGGAGCCGCTCAGCCTTCCAAGCCCCTGGCCGGCAGGTGCCTGGACGAGACCTCCACCGCGAAGCGACCGATCTCTTCCTCGAATCCCCAAAAGAAGTGATCCGCCCCGGGCAGGATCTGCCAAGAGCCGCCCGCCCCCAAATTCGACAGAAAAGATCCCCTGGAGTCGACCGGGCAGAAAGGATCCCTGTCTCCAGACAGGACATAGACCGGAAAGCGGCAAGACCCCGCAAAATCAAAGGAGTAGAGCGACAAAGGAGGCGCCACAGCCCCCAAGCACCGGATCCTTCCATCTCCAACGGCCGCGCGCAATCCCACCCATGCGCCGAACGAATATCCCCAGAGCGCCAGCCCGCATCCTGAGGTCTCTTGTCGTTTTCCCAGAAAGTCGATCGCCCCTGCGACGTCGGCCCGTTCTCCTTCGCCCTCGCCATACCGGCCTTGACTCCGCCCCACGCCCCTGAAATGGAAAGCAAGGACAACGTAGCCGACCCGAGCAAAAGAATCGAAGAGGGCCGAAACCACATTGTTCTCCATCGACCCACCATAGAGCGGATGGGGATGACACACCACAATTCCCGGGGCTGGCAGGTTGCCGGGATCCCAGGCCATTTTCCCTTCCAGCAAGAGCCCTCCAGAAGCGGAAGAGAATGTCAGCTTTCGAATCTCGTAAGGCATAGGGTTCCCTCCCCCGCTCTCGTTTAAAATCGAAATTCTAAGGAGAAACGGCGTCGCTCGCAAGGAGCTCTGACCCCTCCCTCCTGCGGCAGCAGGCGATCGGGCCGTCGGGATTGACACGCCTTGGGACCTCGGGACATTGTATTTTCTCAGGGAGGACACCCTCGAGGTCCGCAACGCGACGCCGCAGGAGGATGCATGTCAATCCGCCGGACGCTCCAAATCGACGAGATTGTGCTTCATCTGCCGCCCCCCACGGAAATGAACGTTCAATGGATCGGCCAGGAAGACGCCGTCCGGCAGATTCTGGCCGCTTGGATGGTTGTGGAAGAAAAGGACCTGCCGCTGAACCCTCGGATTGTGGGCCGGCCGGGAATGGGAAAGACGACATGTGCTTACGCGGCCGCCTCTCGGCTCGGCAAGCCCGTATACCTGTTCCAAGCGACCATGGACACGCGCCCCGAGGATCTTATCGTGACGCCCGTTCTGGGCCCGCAGCAGGAAATCCGCTACATGGCCTCCAGCATCGTGGCCGCAGCGGTCAACGGGGGGGTATGCATCCTCGACGAAGGCAACCGCATGAGCGAAAAAGCATGGGCCTCCCTGGCGCCTCTGCTGGACCACCGGAGGTACTTGGAAAGCATGGTGACAGGCATCAAAATCCCCGCCCATGCCGGGTTCCGGTTCGTCACGACCATGAACGAGGACGCCTCCACCTTCGACTTGCCCGAGTACATTCATTCCAGGCTCCAGCCCCAAATTTATCTCGACTTTCCCCAAGAAGACGAGGAACGAGCCATCCTCAAGCAGAACGTTCCCTTTGCTGACGACGAGATCCTCGGGTACGTGCTGGCCTTCCTGACCCGCGCCCATGAAGCCGACCAGCGGTACAGCGTGCGGGACGGCATCAACATTGCGCGCTTTGCCATGAAGCTTGTCCTGCGGGAAGGAGCTTCTTCGGAGGCCGCCTTCCAAACGGCCCTGCGCCTCATCCTGGGGGAGGAGGCTTTCCCGTATGCTTCGAGATGAACCTCTTATCCTCAGGTGGAAGAACCTTGCCTGCCTGCCCGTCTGCCACTACAGTCTGGAGTTCGCGGAACGCGTTCGACTCGCCCTGCGCATCGATCCGCCTGAGGCCGTAGCACTCGAGCTGCCGGCCCACCTCGCCGAGGCCTATGTCCAGGCCGTTCGAAGATTGCCCCAGATCTCGATCCTTCTCTGCCAGGACGCTTCGGGCGTAACGTACCTTCCGGTTGAGCCGGCGGACCCGTTCTCCGAAGCGGCCCGGTGGGCGGTAGAGCATTCCGTCCCCCTTTTCCTCGTAGACCGACAACTGGACAGACCCTATGCTGCGCACCGGGATCCGGTCCCGGATTCCTACGCGATCCTCCGGGTTTCCCCCTCGGCTTACTACGAGGCCTTCCGAAAGCTCCATGAGGAGAAGGCGCCTCCTGATCCGGTCGACCTTCTGCGCGAGAGGGCCATGGCCTTCCGGCTCCGCCAGATCCTGGAGAAGTTTGCAAAGGTCGCCTTCGTCTGCGGCATGGCCCACGCTCGCAGAATCCTCCAGCGCCTGGACGAGCCCCAGGCTTTCCCCCTGGAGCCCCGCCGCCCAGCTCAGGTTCAGATCTTTCACCTTCACCCGGAGTGCCTCGACGAGGTGATGTCGACGATTCCCTTCATCAGTGCCGTCTACGAACTTCGGCGCACGGTTCTTCCCCCGGAACCAGACAGGACGCGGTTCACCGTTCGAAAACAGTTCCGGATCCGAGAAAACCCGTTCTCCCTGGTGGGAAGGAAGGACGTCGCCTCCGACGAGAAAAGCGCCCTCCAGGCTTCCCTGGTCTGGACCGCCCGCCGGGCCGGCCGGAGCCCGGAACCGCCGGAGGAGCCCGGTCTGACGGATCGCAATCTCGTGCTGTTTCACCTTTTCGAAGAGTCGGCGAGGCATTACGCGGAGGAAACCGGGGAATCCCTGCGAACCTGGCAAAGGAAAATCTTCTGGAGGTTCGTCCGAAACTACGCCCTCCTCGAAGGACTCCTCCTGCCGGACTTCTTCCACATGCTTGTCGGCGCCCGCTCTTGCGTGGGCGACGCTTTTTGCCACGCTCTACTGAGACTCGGCGGGTACTACCCCTGGCAAGAAGAACCTTCCAAGGAGCCCACGCTGCGCGTGAGCGGAGAGGACGTGTGGCTCGGAACGCGCCGTCTTCGAGTCAGGCGCTGGTTCCCGCGGCCGAAGCGCAGGCCTCGATGGATCCCTTTGAAAAGAGCAAAGAGAGAAAGCCGCCCTGGGGAGTGGATAGAGGCTTTTGATGGAACGGCTCTTTGCTCCTATCCGCCGGAGGACGTCGTGGTCGAGGAGTACGGCCGGATCCTGCGGACCAGGGGGTTGGAACTCTTGCAGGACCCATCTCCCCGCATAGAACCCTTCTCCGTGTCGCTGGAGGACGGAGTCGATGTCCGGGAGACGCTGCGGAGATGGTCGGAAAAGAGGATCTATGTCCGGACCAGGACCGTTCGAAAGGGCAAAGCCGGCGCCGTGGTCCTCATCTTCGACGAGGACGACGAGCAAAACCGCTTCTCCTATCGGATGACCTGGTTGGGCGAGCACGAGCAGGAATCCGACATGGCCTTCTATGCGACGCCGCCAGAAGACCATGTTGTCGGCCCGGGCATCTGCCGATGCGAATACGGGGGATTCCTGATGATTCACCCGCCGCGGAGGCTTTTCGACGTGTGGAAGGATCCGGACTATCGCTCCTTCAGGAGGAAATCCGAAGTCCTCCTGGCAGCCGGGATCGATTACTCTCTGGAGCGTCAGGTGATCTATGTGGCGCCACGGCCACCGAGGAGCTACATGCGGACCCTGGCGGAGCGGATGCTTCGGCAGATCGTCTATCTGCCCTTGGGCTCTCTTTCCCCTTCCCGGCTCGCCCGGATCCGGGTCTTCCACATCTTGAGCGGCTACGACAAGAGGGAGATCGCCAAGGACTACATCTGGTAGCGTAGGGGGCCGGTTATTTTTGCTGTTCGGCCTCGTACTTCGCCACGATCGCCTTCTGGATGTGAGGCGGCACAGGGTCGTAATGATCGAATTCGACCGTGTACGATCCCTCTCCCCCGGTCATGGACTTCAGGTCCGCCTGGTATGTCTGGATTTCGGCGAGCGGAACCAGCGCGTGGACCACCGCCATGGGGCCCTCGGTTTCGGTTGTGAGGATCCGGCCTCTCCTGCCGTTGAGATCGCCCATCACGTCGCCGATGTGGGCTTTGGGCACCACGACCTCGATCTTCACGATCGGCTCCAGAATGACCGGATCGCATTGGACGAAGGCTTTCTTGAACGCCTCCCGCCCAGCGATCTGAAAGGCGATGTCTTTGGAATCCACCGGGTGGGTCTTGCCATCCACGAGCTTCACCCGTACGTCCACAACCGGGTATCCGGCGATGACGCCCTCGGCCATTTTGGCCTGAATTCCTTTGTCCACCGAGGGCCGGAGAGACTGGTCGATGACGCCGCCAAAGATCTTGTCCACGAACTCGTACCCGCCGCCTCTCTCGAGAGGCTCCAAATCGATGAAAACCTTGGCGTACTGACCCGCTCCCCCGGTCTGCTTCTTGTGGGTGTATTCCACGTACTGGATGCTCTTCGTGATCGTCTCCTTGTACGGAATCTTGGGAGGAGCGGTCTCCACCTCCACTTTCCGCCTTCTCTTGAGCCTCTTGAGCATCAGGGATAAATGAAGATCCGACATGCCGCTGATGACCAGGTCGCCGGTCTGGGGATCGGAAAACACGGTGAAGGTCCTGTCGTCCTGGGCCAGCTCCTTCAAGGCAGCCCCGATCTTTTGCTCGTCGCCCCGGGCCTTGGGTTTGACCGCCAGCGACACCATGGGAATGGGATACCGAACCGCCGGAAGGATCAGCGCAGTCTTGTCATCCGTGAGGGTGTCGCCCGCCAACATGTTCTCGATCTTCGCGACAGCCACCAGATCCCCGGCGCCGGCTTCGTCGATGTTCTTCTGCTCCTTGCCGCAGACCCGCAGCAGACTTCCCAGTCGCTCCGTGCGGGAAGAACGCCGGTTGACGAACGAGGTATTCGACGCCAGCCGGCCTGAAAAGATTCGGATGTAGGAGATCCTTGTGACGAACTCGTCGGCCACGGTCCGATACACAAAGCCCACGAACCCGTTGGCGGGATCGATTTCGACCGTCTCTTCCCCCTTCAGAGCGCGGCGAGGGATGGCGTCCGGTGGTGGGGCCAGAGATGCGAGAAACCGGAGACACGGTTCGATTCCGATTTGAGGTTCCGCGGCCGCGACCAGGACCGGAAACAGGACCCTCTGAAGAAGAGCCTGGGTAAAGGTCTTCGTCACCGTCTCTTCTTCGATCGATTCCCCCTCCAGGTACCTTTCCATCAGTTGATCGTCCGCCTCCACGATCGCCTCGATCAGCTTTTCATGGAGTGCCCGCACTTCCTGCGGGACGTCCCCCTGGAGAGGAAAGACAGGAACCACGTTGCGGAAGGCCCCTGCAGAACCGTCCGGCCAGAGGACGGGAAGACAGCGGTCTCCAAAGTGTTCCTGGATCTCGGAAAGGGTCTTTTGGAACTGGGTGTTCTCGGCGTCCAAGCGCGTGATGACGAAGCAGCAGGGCAGATGGAGCTTTTGGGCTTCCACCCACATTTTCCGCGTATTCACCTTGACCCCGCTCGTGGCGTCCACACAGATGAGCGCGCACTCCACGGCCTGCAAAGCGGTGAGGGCCTCCCCGATGCAGTCCGGCGAACCCGGAACGTCGAGGAGATTGAAGTGGCAACCCTGGTAGCCGAAGGAGAGCGTGGAGGTAAAGAAGGACTTGCCGGCCTCCCGCTCCTCAGGATCAAAGTCGCTGACCGTGTTTCCTTCCCGGACGCTCCCCATGCGGCTCGTCACACCCGCCTGGTTCAGGAACGCCTCCACGAGAGTCGTCTTGCCGGATCCCTCGTGGCCGACAACCGCGATGTTGCGAATCTTGTGCAATTCAATCGGGGGCATGGGGGAGACCTCTTTCCTTTTCGTCGTGAGGACAGCCAGCGGAGCCGAAGCCACTAGGACCGGCTGGCTCCGGCCCGAAGAAAACCCTTAATTTTTAGCACAGGCTCCCGGCCATGTAAACCGGGCCACACGAAGGGTGGGGCCCTTCACGGGCCACCCCGCAGCGGGACAAACCGAACAGGAACCCTTTTTTTCGCGACAAGCCTGCCGGCCGCATCCTTCTCCAGGACCGTGAGATTCTGAATCTCGTCCGCCCCGCCGAGGGGAATGCACATCCGTCCTCCGGCCTTCAACTGCCGGCCGAGAGCCGGCGGGATTGTCGGCGCTGCTGCGGTTACGATGATTGCGTCGAACGGAGCCCGTTCTTCCCACCCGAGTCGACCGTCCCCAAGCCGCACACGAACATTGCGGTATCCGAGGCAGGCGAGACGCATTGCAGCTTGTCGCGCCAAGTCCGGCTCGATTTCGACCGTGAAAACTTCGCTCACGAGCACGGACAAAACCGCTGCCTGATACCCGGACCCCGTTCCCACTTCGAGCACCCGGTCCTTAGGGCCGACGTTCAGGGACTCGGTCATGAGGGCCACGATATACGGTTGGGAAATCGTCTGGCCCTGACCGATGGGCAGAGGGTGATCCTCATAGGCTTCGCCCCTGACCCCAGGCGGAACGAAGCAGTGGCGAGGAATCCGACTCATCGCCTCGAGGACAGCAGGATCCGTCACCCCGCGGGCCCGGATTTGAGTGGCCACCATGTGTTCGCGCTCCTGTCGGAAATCCCCGACCGAGCAGGAAGGACAAGCATCAGAAGCTTGGCTCAAGGTTCCCCCGAACAGCAGGCAGACCCAAATCAGGCCCAGCAGGAGACCGAAAAGACCCAGGGGAATCCGCCCGGATCCCAGCCTTTCCACACCCTGGGATGGACCCGCGCCCCGGCCGCCTTCAGAAGGAAGGCAACTGAGAAAAAGCCTTGCGGCCCGCATAAGTCGCCTGAGACCCCAAGTTCTCCTCGATGCGGAGGAGCTGGTTGTACTTCGCAAGCCGGTCCGTCCGGCTTGCCGAGCCGGTCTTGATCTGTCCCGCGTTTGTGGCCACCACAACGTCGGCGATCGAAGCGTCCTCGGTCTCGCCGCTTCTGTGGGAAACCACCGCAGTGTACCCGGCCCTCTGAGCCATCGAGATCGCATCCAGGGTCTCCGTGAGGGTCCCGATCTGGTTCAACTTGATCAGGATCGAATTCGCGACTCCCTCTCGGATGCCCCGGCCCAACCGAGCCGTGTTGGTCACGAACAAGTCGTCACCCACGATCTGGATACGGCCGCCCAGCCGCTCGGTCAACAGTTTCCATCCTTCCCAGTCGTCCTCGGCCAGGCCGTCCTCGAGGCTGAGAATCGGGTACTTTTTCACCAGGTCTTCGTAAAAGTCCACCATCTCACGGGCAGAAAGTTCCTTGCCCTCGGCCCGGAGCTCGTATTTCTTCTTCTTTTTGTTGTAGAACTCGCTGGCCGCTGGATCCAGGCCCAGGAAGACGTCCACCCCCGGCTTGTATCCGGCCTTCTTGATCGCCTCGACGATCACCGCCAGGGCCTCTTCATTGCTCCCGAGGTTTGGAGCGAATCCCCCCTCGTCACCCACGGTCGTCGAGTAGCCTTTTCGGCCCAGCACGGATTTCAGGTGATGAAACACCTCAGCACCCATCCGAATGGCTTCGCGGAAGCTCTCGGCCTTGACCGGCAGGATCATGAACTCCTGGAGATCCACATTGTTGTCCGCGTGCTTGCCTCCATTAACGACATTCATTTGGGGAACCGGCAGAACCTTGGCGTTGACTCCTCCCAAATAGCGATAAAACGGCAGGTCGGCACACTGGGCAGCGGCCTTGGCCACGGCCAGAGAAACGCCCAGGATGGCATTGGCCCCGAGGTTCCCCTTGTTTTCGGTGCCGTCCAAAGCAAGCATCCGCTGGTCCACCCAGACCTGATCGAGAGCCGAGTGTCCCAGAAGAGCGGGCGCAATCTTCTCGTTCACATTCGCGACCGCTTTCTCCACGCCCTTGCCCAAGTACCGCTTCATGTCGCCGTCTCTGAGCTCAACTGCCTCGTATTCCCCGGTCGAGGCCCCGGAAGGAACAGAAGCCCTTCCCACGGCCCCGCACTCAAGCGTCACATCCACCTCGACGGTGGGGTTGCCTCGCGAGTCGAGAATCTCCCTGGCGACAATCGATTCGATCCTGTCCATGCTCCTTCTCCTTCTCTGGCAGCCCTTTATCCCTTGTCCGCTTCCGGACCCTCGAGTTTGATCAAAACGCTTGTCCCGCCCCTGGAAACTTCCAACCGAACCCCTTTTCGGGTTCTCAACTTGCTCAAGGAATCCCGCAACCCTTCGAGATCGGTCACAGGCTCCCGCTCTACCTTCACAAGAATGTCGCCTCTGCGCAACCCGGCTCTGGCAGCCCGGCTTTCCGAATCCACGTCGGTAATCAGGACACCTTGTGAACTGGGGAGCCCGAAATACCGGGCCACTTCAGGGGAGAGATCCTGTGCAGAGAACCCATAGGTTTGCTCCACCGGAGGAGCAAAGGGAGAATCCGACAGATCGACGAAAGCCCCTTTTTCCTGGAGCACCCGAGAAACATAAATGGGCGATCGACATCGAAGGGCCAGAGCGACCGCATCGCTCGGCCGGCTGTCGACCTCCCAGCGCTTCTTGCCGGAACGGAGCACGAGGACGGCAAAGTATGTATCCTCCCGCAGATCCGTGATGACCACCCGCTCGAGACGAGCGTCGAGAAGGTCCAGGACCCTCTTGAGCAGATCGTGGGTGAGAGGCCGAGGGGCGGACATTCCCTCGAGCTCCATCGCAATGGATTTCGCTTCGTTTTGGCCAACCCAGACGGGTAGCACCTTCCTCGTCTCCTTGTTTACCAGGAGAAGGACCGGCGATCCTGCACGGGGATCGAGCAGGACGCTCTGCACTTCCACCAGGAAAACGTCCGGACCGTGGGGCTTGCATCCGGCTAGGAACAGGACGCAATACAACCAGACAGTCCAAAGGGTTCTCCTTCTCACGATCCACCCTCCCTTCAGGTCCACCTGATAGGGTGCCTACCTGCAGATGAATGCTTGCCGGTCCCGTCCGCCGTCCCCTTTGTCCTTTCCAGCTCCACAGTCCGGCTCAAGGAAGATCCGTCTCTCCCTTTTTGGGGCCTCCTGGCGGGGATCGCCGAGAGGCAGGAAAGCGTCTGCAGGGCTTCTAGGACCTGCTCTTCTCCTCCCAACCCTGGGCGCCGACGAGAGGAACGAACACACATCCGGTTACGGGTTCGCTCAGAAAGCCCTTCTGGCTCTTGGTGATCCGGACCAGTGTCTGGTGGTACGCCCCTCCAATCGGAATGACGAGCCTTCCGCCCGGAGCGAGTTGTTCCAAAAGGGCTGGCGGCGCCTCCGGAGCCCCTGCGGTCACCAGAATGCCGTCAAAGGGAGCGTGGGAGGGCAGCCCAAGCGAACCGTCCCCAACATAGAGACGGACATTGCGATACCCGCATTCGGACAGGATACGGGCCGCCCGCTCCGAAAGCAGGGGAATCCTCTCGATGGAATGAACCTCGCCCGCCAGTTCGGCCAGGATCGCGGTCTGATACCCAGAGCCCGTCCCCACCTCCAAAATGCAGTCTTCCGGACCTGGAGCCAGGCACTCTGTCATCAGAGCCACCATGTAAGGCTGCGAAATTGTCTGGCCCTCTCCGATGGACAAGGGGCCGTCGTCGTAAGCATATTCCCGAAGATGGTCGGGAACGAACCGGTGCCTGGGAATCCTCGACATCGCATCCAGAAGCCTCTCGTCCTTGACGCCTCTGCTGCGAATCTGCGTCTCCACCATGGCCCGGGCCCTGGCCTCCCATTTGGCTCTCTTCTCGCTTTTTCCGTCCGCCATGGGGCTTTTGATCAATGGAGGATGTCAAAGGAGGTGAATTCCCCCTCCCGCACCGGCTCTTCCGTGACCCGAAGGTCCGAAACCCTGGCATGGGGAGGCCCCTTGCGACAGACAGACTCCAAGAGCCGAAGTTGCTCTTCGGTTCCCTCCGCCAAAACCTCTACCCGGCCATCCGGGAGATTCCGGACCCATCCGCGCACGCCGATTCTTTGGGCCTCCTCTCGCGTGTAGTAGCGGAAGAAAACCCCCTGTACCCGACCCGAAATGAACATCCGGACCCGTTTTGTTCCAGCCAAAGCAGGCCCCCCTCTCCGCCATCCCCTTCACGATGCGGCCAATCCGACTTTACAACTACCACAAATAGGCCCCGAATACCACAAGCATCTTCCCTTCTCACACGCACGCAAGACCGGCATCCAAGACCGGCCTTGACACGCCATTCCGACAGGGTATATCGGTATATCCAACTGGCAGGGGGCGCCGTGCGCAGGCCTGCGGCGATCTTCCCAGACAGGCCTTATCCACAGTCGAAAGAAGGGAGTGGACGGTGAGCACGAAAGTCAGAGCTCTTTGGGCAGTTGCGAGCTTGATTCTGGGATTGTCCCTGTTCCCCGTTGCCGCTCAATCCGACGAGCCCCCCCAGGGTCTGTCGGCCAGGGACATCGTCCTTCGGGCCCAAGACAAACAGTTTCCCAAGAACTCCGTTTCTGAGATCACCATGACCCTCATCGGCCGCGGAGGAGATCAGAGGGTCCGCAGGATCCTCACCAAGCGAAAGGAAAGCCCGGACGGCGAAAGCAAGAGTGTCGCCTACTTTCTATCCCCAGACGATGTCAAAGGAACCGCTTTTCTCGTCTGGGAGCACAAGTCTCAGCCCAACGACGTTTTTCTGTACCTGCCGGCACTGAAAAAGATCCGGCGTATCGCAGGGGAGCAGAAGCATCAAAGCTTCATGGGCAGCGACTTCTCCTACGCGGACATGGAAAGCCGTAACGTGGATGACGCCGAGCACAGGATTCTGTCTGAGGAGACGCTGGACGGTCACGCCCTGTGGGTCATCGAGTCCGTGCCCAAGCCGGAAAGCGACTCGGAGTACGGCAAACTGGTTTCCCGAATCCGCAAAGAAGACTTCATCCCGCAAAAAGTTGAATTTTACGACAAGAAGGGCAACCTCTATAAGGTGATGGAAGTCCTTCGGGTCGGCCCTGTCGGCGAGGAGGTGCTCCCCCTGCATTTCACCATGCACAACGTCCAGACCGACCACAAGACCGAAATCCTTCTGGAAAAGGTCCAGCTCGGCCAGGACATTCCGGACGACGAGTTCACGCACCGGGCCATTCAACGCTGATGCCCCTTCTCGTAAACGAGATCTTCCTTAGCCTTCAGGGGGAATCGACCTACGCGGGGCTTCCCTGCGTCTTTGTCCGCCTGACGGGCTGCAATCTCAGATGCTCTTATTGCGACACCCCCTACGCATACGACGAGGGCCGCTGGGTTTCCCAAGGGGAGATTCTCGATGTCATCGGGTCGTACGGCGTTCGACTCGTCGAAATCACGGGGGGCGAACCTCTGCTTCAATCTGAATGCCCCGAACTTGCCTCGGCTTTGCTCGGCCGAGGCTATACGGTTCTCGTCGAAACCAACGGGAGCCAGGACATCCGCCTTCTGCCCGAGGGCTGCATTCGGATCGTCGACCTGAAATGCCCCGGCAGCGGCATGACGGACCGGATGGATTTTCAGAATCTCCACCGCCTGGGAAGGCGGGACGAAGTCAAATTCGTCCTTCAGGACCGGCGGGACTACGAATGGGCCAGGGAGATCATGCGCAGCCATCCCATGCCCGAGCCCAGCCGCACCCTGCTCAGCCCGGCCCATCCGTTTCTTTGCGCCCGGGATCTTGCGGAATGGATGCTCGCCGATCGGCCCCCCGCAAGGATCCAGGTGCCCCTCCACCGCGTGCTCTGGCCTGAGCAGCCCCGAGGCAGGTGAGCCTGCCAACCCTCTGCTAAGGTATTTCCCCCTCCCTGCCGATGGTATAAGCAATGAGGAAATTGGCCGCCCCCGACGCTGGGTTGCCGTGGGCCCGCCAGGGCCTCCGGTGCCGGGAAGGAATGCCGATGCAGCAGCCGGCCGAAAAGGACCTGCCCCTGTCAAGCAGAATCCAGAGCTTGCCCCTGCCCGAAAAGATCCGGCTCGCCCTGACCGGGGGCAAGGAGGCGCGAGCCCTCCTCTGCCGCGATCCCAGCAAGGTCGTGCTGGCGGCGCTTCTCCAGAACCCGCGGCTTTCGGACCCGGAAATCCTCCAGATGGCCCGAGACCGCAACCTGCCGGAGGAAATCCTTTCGGAGCTGGCTAGAAGGAAGGAATGGATCAAGAAATACCCGGTGCGGCTTGCCCTGGTTCAGAATCCCAAACTGCCCCTTCCCAGCGCCTTGAAGCTGCTGGGCACCCTCCGGGATCCGGACCTGCGCAAGATCGCGCGCAGCAAAGACGTGCCGTCCCAAATCGCGGCCGGGGCGAGAAGGACACTGGCCGCGCGGGGACTCTTGTAACCTCTGGCAGACCTTGCAGCCAAGTGAGGAGCCCATGGCGTTACTGAATCACGCAAAGAACGAACTGAGCGCCAAGATCGTTTATTACGGCCCCGGCCTGTCGGGCAAGACGACCAACCTCGAGTGGATCCACAAGAAGCTCGAGCCGGACAAGAGAGGGAAGCTGATCTCCCTCGAGACCAAGACGGACCGGACGCTCTTCTTCGATTTCCTCCCTGTACAAATCGGGGAAATCATGGGATACCGGCTCCGGTTCAATGTCTACACAGTTCCAGGCCAGATCTTCTACAACGAAACCCGCCGGATGGTTCTCAAAGGAGTCGACGGCATCGTCTTCGTCGCCGATTCCCAGAAGGAAATGGCGAACGAGAACCTCGAAAACCTCAGGAACCTAGCCGAGAATCTCAAGGCCATCGGGAAATCCCTGGCCGAAGTGCCCCTGGTGTTCCAATATAACAAGCGGGACTTGCCCAACGTCCTGTCGGTCCAGGAACTCAACCGGCTTCTGAATCCCCGGGCCCTTCCGTTCTTCGAGGCCGTTGCGGTCCAGGGGGAAGGCGTCGTGACGACCCTGACCCGGATCACGCGGATGGTGGCAGACCACCTCAAGCAGAGCCTTTTCGAGCGTCCCGAGGCGCGCACGACCAGGCCGCCGAGCCTGGGGCAGGCCCGCGCCAGCCAGCAGGCGTCGCCGGCCCTACGGGCAGTCGAACCCCGCAGCGACCTGCGCACGGACGAGGTCCCAGCATTTCTTCAGGACACCCGCCAGATCACGATCGCGGCGGACAGGCCAGAGCCTGTCCGGCCCTCCCTGGGGGACTCCTCCCACCAGGAACCCGCCATGTTCTTACACCCCGAGGGCGAGAAGACCTTTTCCCTGTCCGAGCTGGCAAGCAACGGCTGCTCGCGGCCCAATGGGGAGGACTCCATTCCGGATCTTGGAGACCCTGTGTCTCCGCCCCCCCAGGCCCAAACCCAAAAGCCGTTCAAAGTCATTCGCCCCCCTTCGGAGAAGCGTGCGGCCGCTCCTGCCTGGGAGAGCCCGCGGGAGCCTGCAAGAACTTCATGGGCCGATCCGTCCCAGATCGACCTCTCCGTTCAGGCACCGTTGGAGAGGGCTCTGCCTTCGACGTCCATCCAGGTGGGAGCCCCTGAACGGGAAGACCAGCACGCCATCCGGATACCGGTCCGGATTCGCCTCCCCGATTCCGAGCAGAGGATCACCTTCCAGATCGTTCTCCGGGTGGAACCCCGCAATGAGGGTCCGTGACCGTCAGGTCACGAAGAGCACAGCGGCGTTGCAGAGGGCGTGGAAAAGAGTCGGAGCCGCGATTCCTCCCGTGCGCTCCCTCATCCAACCGAAGACCAGACCTGGCAGGAACGTGGCCCATCTCTCGAGGCGATGGACCATGATGAAGTGCCCCAAGGCAAACAGAAAAGCCGCGTAAAACCATCCGAATCCAAGCGGCGTGGAAAAAAGCCGGATTCGTCTGGGCATGGCCCCATTGAGCCGGGACTGAACATACCCCCGATAGAAAACCTCCTCCGGCAGGGCCACACAAAAGAGATGGTAGGCCAAAAGAAGAGGCCAGCCGCGGGGAAAGGCCAAACGGAAGGGCGCTCCCAACCAGAGCGTCCGATAGGCGCCGTAGAAAAGGAAGAAGGCCGGCACAAAGAGAGCGGCGAAACCGAGGGCCGTCCAGATGGATGTGCCGAGCCCCCGGCTGGTGATCCCGAATTCCTCAGGCCTGACCCCGGTGGCCTTGAGCATGAGCAAGGGGACGTACAGAAAAAGCGCTGCTGCGCCCAAAGCCACGACATCGTGCCGGGCGATCCAAGGGACATCCCGCAGGCCGTCTAGAACCTTGCAAAGACCCAGAACGACGGAAAAGACGACCGTCACTTCCACGACGACCCTGTGGGCTTTGGGCAAGAAATCAACCCTCCAGGTCCGCGATTTTTTCCAGGCAGGCCAAGGCCGCCTCGAACTCGATTTCCCAGCTCACTCCCGGAGCACAGGTGGAATCGCCCACCAAGAACAGGTTTTCAACCTGAGGCACCCGGTACCCCGGACGGTCCTGGCGGGTCTGGTCCGCACGGATAGCGACGCTGTCAAGCATCCGGACCACCTGGGCCCTTTTCCATTCCACCGCATGTTCCACGGCCGGGCAGGCCTTGCGGAGGTTTTCCTCAATTTTGGCTTCGAGAGCCTGGAGCACCTCGGGCTGTCGAGCTTCCTCGGCAGAGCAAGGGCAAACGAAAGAAGCCAATTGCCTCCCGACAGGAGCATGGCGGTGGCAAAGGTTGGACAGGAAGACTCCGTAAGCAGGTGGCTCCAGAAAGAACCAGAGTCCCTTGGTGCGGGACACGCGACGGCTCAAAGCAAAATCTACCGTAAGGCCCATGGAGGGTTTTGCCTGGGAGCACAGCCGGACGTATTCCGGGGTCGTCGCTGCGGGGTCCAGGATCCGAAAAAGCTGCTGGCAGGGAATCGCACACACCACGCATCGGGACCGGACCAGGCCTCCCCCAACGCGCACGCCCACAGCCTTCCCCTGCTCCACGCAGACATTTTCCGCTCTCGTCCGCAACCGAACCTCCCCATTTTTTCGAATCTCTTCCAGAAACCGCTCCAGGACCGGCAGCCAGCCCCAGCGGGGATAGGCCAGATAGGTGCCCAATCGATAGGCTTTTTGAAACACCCGCAGGGTCTCTCCGGCTGAAATCCGGTCCAGAGCGCTGCAGTGCGTAGCCTCGCAGGCAATCAGGTGGAAGAGCTTCTGAAGGCTGGGACGAACTTTGTCCCGAACGAACCACTCCTCCAGGCTCATTTCGTCGAGCTCGTCAAGACGATCCGCCGCGAGACTCCGAAGAAGCCTCCAGGCGTAGAACCGGTCTAGAAAGCTCAGGAACTCTCCCCTGAGAGGACCCGGCCTGCCCAGAGTGATCCTTTTGGTCCCTCCGGCGGCCCCGACCACCCAAGCACGGTTGAGCGATAACAGGGGAGGGTCCCACCCAAGGTGCCGACAGATTCGGTAGAAGGCGCCCTTGCTGCCGTATCGGACTCTCGGAATTCCCGGCAGGGAGGAATAGCCTTCCCGGTGCCAGGGCGCAACCCGCCCGCCCACGACGCTTTTCCGCTCGAGCAGCAGGATCCGCTTTCCCCGGCGTGCGAGCATCGCGCCCAGGGCAAGGCCAGGGAGGCTGCCTCCTACAATGACGCAGTCGTACATCGCGCGGCCGGTTCCTTTGAGCGAATGGATCTAGAAACCGTCCACGGCTTCCTCAATCCGGATAAACAGGCTTTTCCCCAAGACCTCCTCCATCCGGTTGATCGAAGCCATGGCGCTTCGAAGGCTCGCCTCCCGAGCTTCGTGGGTGAGCATGATAATGTGCACCGGGCCCGCGCTGCGCCTTCCATGCTGGATCACCGAATGGATGGAAATGCCACTGGCGCCCAGGGCGCCGGCGATCCTGGAGAGAACGCCGGGACGGTCCACGACCGGGAAACGGATGTAATACCTCGTCGTGAGCTCTTCCATGGGTTTCACGACTGCTTTTTCCAGAATCTGGCCGGAAAAGCCCAAAGGCGGTATCCGCCGCCGGATGCCGAGCCTTTGATTCCTTCCGATCTCGATCAGATCGCTGGCGACCGCACCCGCGGTCGGCATCATGCCTGCCCCTCTGCCGTAGAACATGACGGGTCCCACCGACACGCCGTTCAGATAGATCGCGTTGAAGGCATGGCCCACCGATGCCAGGGGATGCGTCACGGGCACCATGGTGGGATGCACGCGGGCTTCGAGGACGCCACCGGAGTCCTTCGCAATGGCCAGAAGCTTGATCCGGTAGCCGAGTTCGCCGGCATGGACAATGTCCATGGCGTCGATCTCCTGGATCCCTTCGGTGTAGATTTCGTCGGGCGACAGGTAAACCCCGTAGGCCAGCGCGATCAGGATGGCAAGCTTGTGGGCCGTGTCATGACCCTCCACGTCCAGGCTCGGGTTCGCCTCGGCAAAGCCGAGTTCCTGGGCTTGTCTCAGACTTTCCGAAAAGCTTCGTCCCTGTTCCGTCATGGTGGAAAGAATGTAGTTGGCGGTGCCATTGATAATTCCAGTCAGCGAGACGATCTGATCCCCGGCCAGGCCGTCCCGAATGCACCGGATGATCGGAATCCCGCCAGCCACAGAGGCCTCGAAGCCGATCTCGACCTCGGCCTCGGTCGCCCTCTGGAACAGCTCCGGGCCGTGGGAAGCCAGCAGGGCCTTGTTCGCCGTGACCACGTGCTTCTTGCGGGCCATGGCCTCCAGAAGGAGCGTTCGGGCGGGCTCAATCCCCCCGATGAGCTCCACCATGACGTCGATTTCGGGATCCTCCAGGATCTCTTTCGCATCGTCGCTCAAAGCAATTCCGGTGAGGTCCACCCCCCGATCCCGCTTCCAGTCGAGATCGGCGATCCTCTTGAGCCGAATCGGGATCCCCGCCCTTCTTTCGATCCTGGCCGCTTGCTCGGTCAGGATTCGGGCCAGACCCGTCCCCACCGTCCCCAATCCCACCAAGCCCACCTGAACCGCGTCCACTGCCCTTCTCCTTTCTTTGTCAAACAGCCACGCGCCCGGCGTTCTGAAGAACGTGACGGATTCCTCGGACGGCCTGTTGGATCCGCTGCTCGTTCTCGACCAAGGCGAATCGAACGTATCCCTCCCCGTACTGCCCGAACCCGACGCCGGGAGAGACCGCGACCTTGGCTTCCCGAAGAAGCAGCTTGGAGAACTCCAAAGACCCCAGAGACCGGAAGGGTTCCGGGATCCTGGCCCACACGAACATGGTCGCCTTGGGTTTTTCGATCGGCCATCCCGCACGGCAGAGGCCGTCCACCAGGGCGTCCCTGCGGCTGCGATACAAGTCCACGATCGCCTGGACACACTCCTGGGGCCCGTTCAATGCGATAATGGCCGCGATCTGGACCGGTTGAAAGATGCCGTAGTCGAAGTAGCTCTTCAGCCGGGCCAGGGCTCCCACCATCTGCGCATTGCCCACCACGAAGCCGATCCGCCACCCCGGCATATTGTAGCTCTTGGACATCGAGAAGAGCTCGACCCCGATCGACCGGGCCTCGGGGATTTCGAAAAGGCTGGGGGCCCGATACCCGTCAAAGCAGAGATCCGCGTAGGCGAAGTCGTGCACCACCAGGATCTGATGTTCCAGGGCAAAAGAAACGACCCTGCGGAAGAAATCCTTGTCCACGACCCGGGTCGTGGGATTGTGGGGAAAGCTGAGAATCATCATCCGCGGCCGGGGCCACGTGTCCCGAGCCGCCTTCGCAAGATCCTCGAAAAAGTCCCGGTCAGGCGAAATGGGCACACTGCGCACATCCCCGCCGGCGATCACAACCGAGTACATGTGGATGGGATAACTCGGATCCGGCACGAGCACCACGTCGCCAGGCCCAAGGGTGGCCAGCGCCAGATGGGAAAGGCCTTCTTTGGCGCCGATCGTCACAATGGCCTCGGAGTCCGGATCGAAATCCACGCCGTATCGCCTCCGGTACCAATCCACGATGGCCAGCCTCAATTTGAAGATGCCCCTGGAAACCGAGTACCGGTGGTTTCTCGGATTCAAAATCGCCTCTTCCACTTTTTCCACGATGTGCTGCGGGGTCGGCTGATCCGGGTTCCCCATCCCCAGGTCGATGATGTCCTCCCCAGCCCGCCTGGCCTGCATCTTCATCGTATCCACGATGCTGAACACGTATGGCGGAATTCTTTTCATCCGAGGAAAATCGAGAAGAGAAGCCCGGTCGCCGCCGGGAGGGGTGTCCTTGTGTTGCACAGCGAAACTCCTCCAGTGAAGCGCTACGACCTCGGTGGGGCGTAGCATGTCAGAAAGTTTTCGAGAATCTGCCTGCCGCAGGAAGTCAGAATCGATTCGGGATGAAACTGTACACCCTCCAGGGAATGCCGTCGATGGCGGAGCGCCATAATTTCCCCGTCTTCGGACCAGGCCGTGACCGCCAAGCAGTCAGGCAGCCCCTCCCGGGCCACGGCAAGGGAGTGGTAGCGGGTCGCCCGAAAAGGATTCTCAATGCCGCGGAAGATCCGTTTCCCATCGTGCCGAATGCTCGAGACCTTGCCGTGCATGAGCCTTCGAGCTTGCACGACTCTGGCGCCGAAGGCCGCCCCAATCGCCTGATGACCGAGGCAGACGCCCAGGATCGGGACCCGGCCGGCGAATCGCCGGATGACTTCCAGGGAAACTCCGGCCGCCTCGGGTCGGCCCGGGCCCGGAGACACCACGATGTAGTCCGGCTTGCGGCGCTCGATCTCGTCCATCCGGACGGCGTCGTTCCTCCGAACCCTCACGGTCTGCCCGAGCTCCTGAAAGACCTGCACGAGGTTGTACGTGAAAGAGTCGTAATTATCGATCATGAGAATCATCTTGAAGTCATCCCGACCGAGGTTTCGCCGGCAGCCGGAGTCCCTCCCGGGCCATCCGGATCGCCTTGATCATGGCGCCTGCCTTGTTCATGCACTCCTGGTACTCTCTCTCTGGCCGAGAATCGGCCACGATTCCTGCTCCGACCTGGAAATGAGCCTGCCCGGGCATGGCCAGAACCGACCGGATCGCGATCGCCATGTCCATGTTCCCCGAAAAACCAAAATAGCCGACCGCTCCGCCGTATGGCCCCCTCCGGTCCGGTTCCAAACTTTCAATGATCTCCATGGCACGGATCTTCGGCGCCCCGGTGAGGGTGCCAGCCGGAAAGCATGCACGGAATGCGTCGAAGCAATCCCGCCCCTTCGCCAACCGACCCTTCACATGCGAGACCAAGTGCATGACGTGGGAGTACCTCTCCACGGTCATCAATTCCTCCACTTTCACGGTCCCCGGAGCCGCCACCCGTCCCACGTCGTTCCGCCCCAGATCGACGAGCATGACATGTTCTGCGATTTCCTTGTGGCTCCGGCGCAGCTCTTCCTCCCGTTTCCTGTCCGACGCGGGGTCTGCGCCCCGAGGCCGGGTGCCCGCGATGGGTCGGACTTCCACCTGTCCCTTCTCGACCCGCACGAGAACCTCGGGCGAAGATCCCACAAGGGCGTAACCCGGGTACTGGAGGAAAAACATGTACGGAGACGGATTCACAAGGCGAAGAGCACGGTAGAGCGCAAACGGATCCAGAGTCTCCCGGACCTGAAGCCGCTGGGAAAGGACCACTTGAATGATATCTCCGGCCCTGACGTGTCTCTTGGCCTGACGGACCGCCTCGAGGTATTGCCGCCGGCTCATGTTCGACCGGACGCGAAGGACCCCGCCTCGAGTTCCAGGAGGCCGCACGGCTACAGTCCCTTTCGCGCGTCGGCCGAGCTCCCGAACCGTGGCCCGAAGGGTTTCTGCCGTGGCTTCATAGGCCTCGCGCACGCCGCTGTAGTTCGGCAGATAACAGCACGAGATCGCCTGGACCGTGTGGCGCACATTGTCGAAAACGAGCAGACGCTCGCTCGTGACGAGGTACATATCCCAAACGTCGAGAACCCTGCGGGCCCGTTCCGGGAGCTTCTCGAAAAACCGCACCGTGTCGTACCCCACGTACCCCACGGCCCCTCCGTAGAACCTCGGCATGCCCGGGGTCGGAGCGGGTTTGTAGCGCCCCATGTGAGAGCGGAAGGCTTCGAAGGGATCCTCCACCTCCCCCTGAAACGAGACCCTTCCCTGTTCCAAGACCTCGACATACCGACCCCGGCTTCGAAAGACAGAAGTCGCGCCGGTCCCCAAGAAGCTGAACCTCGCCCACCTTTCACCCCCCTCCACGCTCTCCAAAAGGAAGCCATGTGCTCCCCTCGACAACTTGAGGAAAGCTGAAACCGGGGTATCCAGGTCGGCCAGGATCTCGCAAGAAAGGGTGACCAGATTCCCTTTTTTCGCAAGTTTCTCGAAGTCGGAACAGGAAGGAATGTCGGGGTTCATGGAGGAGACTCTCCGGCGGCAGGTTTGTTCAGGACCATGACGCGTTCCAAGGCCTCCTGATTCTCCAAGAGCTCTTTCGTACGCATGGCTTCGGCAGAATCGGAGAAAGGCCCAACCTGGACCCGATGGCTAGGGCCCTGATCCGACGTTGAATCCGACGAAACAAGATAGGCCGGGTATCCTTTGCTCCTGAGCGAGTGAACGAGACGCTCCGCCCGCTGCAGGTCCCGAAACGCGCCGATTTGGAGCACCTTCTCCTCGCTCTTCCCAGCGGGTCTACCGGCCACTCCCCGGTCCCCTGCCCCTCCGTTGAGAGGACCCGCTCCTCCCGTCTCCGCAACGGACTGCACCGCAGAGGACGACCCTTCGGCGCTGCCACCGGAGGTCTGCTCGCGACTGGGCTTCTCCGTGTGCCCCCCGGGGCCAGGAGCTCCCGCGGACAAAGACTCTGGAAAACTCAAGGGGATCCCCTCTTCAGGAGGGGCGATCCTCTCGACCCGAGCCGCTCGCTGGAGACTGTCGCGGACCTCTGCCATCCGGCCTGCGATTGTGCCGAAATAAAACGCGAAAGCGGCGATCAGGACCCAGCAGAGAAGGAGCCCCAGAAAGGAGAACAGGGAAAAGCGCACCTGGATCTGTCGGCCGCGACGGTCCTTGCTCATCCTCGCTCTCCGCGGATTCTGAAGAAAACAGGCGGGGAAGACCGGCCAAGGGATTCTAACGGATGCATGCCGGAGGGTCAATTTGACAACTTTCCGCCTGTGGGCGGAAGCGCGGGTGCCCGGCGAGACTCACCCTGGCCGGGGCTCGATTTTGATGAGGTCCTGTGCCATCTTTCTCTCGAGGCCGTCCCAAAAGGATGCAATCGCATTCGAGCGGCCTTGCCGAGAGGGTTCTATGACATCGCTCACACCCCCAGCCTCAACTTCCTCCCGACGCAGAGGGAAGGGTCCCCGAACCGCATGGCCCCTCCTTGGGATAGCCGCTTTCCTGGCGTCCCTGGGTGCCGTCCTGGCGGCCTGCCCCACCCTGTCCGCGCCGTTCGGCCAGGGCATGGCAGGCGCCTTCTTGACGAACAGGCCGACATCCGAGGATCTCACGGTCTTGCGAGGCTTTTTCTCCGACGCCGAGATGACCCAGTGGAAGCAATACCATTCGAAAAAGCTTCTCCTCCACGGGATCGGTCTGGGGGCGGTTGCGATCTTTTATCTTGCTTTCTTGCTTCTGGGACTCAACAAGCATCTCAAGGGGCTCACCCGTCGCATCCTGGTTGGGTGCTCCGGAAGGGCCGGGTTCCGCAGGATGCTCATCCGTTACCCCCTCTTGACGCGCCTGGGCAGCCTGCCGAACCGAGTCTACGGGTCGGAGGAGGGGATTTCCGTCCTGATTTACACAATCCTTTTCGTCCTTCTGGCCCGAATCGTTTTTCTTCCTCAGTCCTTCCTGGGGTCCTTCCTGCTCGAACATCGTGAGGGTGTTGCGACGATCCGGCCTCTGCTTTGGTTCGCCGATTACGCCAAGAGCCTTCTCGTTGGAACCGCAGTGATTTCCTGCATGGTCTTCGGCTTCTATGGCCTGATCCATCGGGTGGGGAAACACTGGTGGCTTTTCGTCTGGGCAGGGGTTTGCATCGGAATCCTCGGATACGCCTATCTGGCGCCCTTTCGGGCGTATCTCTATAGCGATTTCCGTCCGCTCCCGGCCGGAGAGCTCCGCAGCCAGGTCGAGGAGCTTGCCCGGAAGCAGGGCCTGGATTCCTGCGAGATCCTCGTGGTCAACGCGAGCGTGCGCACGCGGAAGGCGAACGCTTACGTGACGGGCGCAGGCCCGACCCGTCGCATCGTGCTTTACGACACCCTCGTGGACCAGTTCACGCCTCGCGAAATCGTGATGATCCTGGCTCACGAGTTCAGCCACGGCGCAGACAAGTCCAAGGGAAAAGACTTCCTCGCCTTCTCGATCACGGCCTTCGTCGTTTTGGCCGCGGCAGAGTTCGTCCTGCGCCGCGGGCACCGGATCCGCCGGCTCCATTACAACCACCCAGGCGACGTCGCAGGGTTGCCGGTTCTTTTCCTCGTCTTCCTTGTCGCATTCGAAGTCCTCAACCCCCTCCACCTCGCCTCCAAACGGGCAGCCGAAATACGGGCGGATCGAAAATCCCTGGAACTCGTGTGCGATCCGGAAGCCTTTGTCTCCGTCCATGTGAAGCTCGCCCGCATGAACCACAGCGACGTGACCCCGCATCCTCTTGCGGTTCTGCTTTACAGCTCCCACCCACCCTTCCTTCAAAGAATCGAAACAGCCAGGTCCGCTCCCTGCGCCGCCGAAAAGCCTCCCCCTTGACGGCCGAGGCCCACCTGCGCCTATGGGTTCTTCCGGCTTCGACGAGAAGGCCCAGCCCCTCTTCGGCCGACCTTTCGGTTGCTTTCGTGAGGAAATCATCCTAGCATTTCAATGGACACGGAAGCGGGGCAAGGAACAGACCGAATGACCTCTCGACCGAAGGAAAAAGAAACCGGAGAAGAGCTCCCCTCGCTCCAAGAGGAACCGGGAGCCGACCTGTGGGATCCGTCCGAGCCTCTGTCCGTACCGACCGAGGACCCGGAAGGGATGGAGCATTCTCCGGAGGGCGCCCTGGTACGGCCGAGCGCTCTCCAATTGTATCTCTCCAAGATCAGTCAGTATCCCCTTCTCACGCCGGAGGAAGAGCATCAGCTTGCGGTCCGTTATTTCGAGCACGGGGACAAGGAGGCGGCCTTCCGACTTGTCACCTCGAACCTCCGGCTCGTGGTGAAGATCGCCCTGGAATTTCAGAAATCCTGGATGAACAATCTGCTCGACCTCATCCAGGAGGGGAACGTGGGGCTCATGCAGGCGGTCAGAAAGTTCGATCCCTACCGGGGGGTGCGTCTGACGTCCTACGCTTCCTTCTGGATCAAGGCGTACATTCTCAAGTTCATCCTCGACAACTGGCGGCTCGTCAGGATCGGCAAGACCCAAGCCGAGCGAAAGCTTTTTTTCAAGCTTTACAAGGAAAAAGAAAGACTCGATCGGCTCGGCTACGAACCCGGCCCCCGGCTCATCGCCGAACGGCTCCAGGTGCGGGAACGGGACGTGATCGAGATGGACCAGCGCCTGGGCTCTTGGGAGGTTTCTCTGGAAAAACCTCTCAGGGACGACGATTCCCCCACGACGGCTCGGGATCTGCTGCCGGCCCCTTCCAAGCCTCTGGACGACCGGCTCGGAGACGAGCAGCTCAGGCAGATCCTGCGGAAGAAAATCCAGGAGTTCCGAAGCACCCTCAAAGGAAGGGAACTCGAGATCTTCGACGAAAGGCTTCTGGCCGAGCAGCCCCTCACCCTGCAAGAGCTCGGGGATCGGTACGGAATCACAAAGGAAAGAACGCGCCAACTGGAAAGCCGCATCCTGGAAAAAATGAGGGAATACCTCATACGCGAGATCCCGGACGCCGAAGAGGTGATCCCCGACTTCCTGGCGAGCCTCTCCGCCTGAAGCCCCTGGCGTTGGGCTCGGCGCCCCCTCCGTTCTTTCCGCTCTATCTCTGTTCCTGCGGCATCTCGGGGGCAGGGCTTTCTTCACCGGCAGGTGCGGGAAGGATCGGTTGGGAGCTCTCCGAAGGTTCTGCCTCATGAGCCGCCGCCGGCGCGGCCTGGTCATCTGCCGGCTCCCGGACGAAACTTTCCTCGATTTCGATTTGGGCCTTTCCGCGGAGTTCTGCGGCCAAGCTTTGTCTCACGTCCCGGGTCTTTTGCGATTTCAGGATGCGCACGATCCGGTCCCGAACCTCCTCGAGGGGCTGTTCTTTGGCCGGCTGTCTGTCCATGAGCTGAATGACATGATACCCGAGTCTTGTGCGCACCACATCGCTGACATCGCCGGGGTTCTGCAAGGCGAAAGCGACCTCGTCGAACTCGGGCGGCATGCGGCCTCTGGAAAAGTACCCGAGTTCGCTGGCCCGAACCGGATCCGGCGCGTCCGAGTATTGCTTGGCCAGTGCCAGGAAGTCCTCCCCGGCCTTCGCGCGAGCCTGAGCTTCACGGGCTTTGGCTTCGGCCTCCTTTTCCTTCTCGGGCGGAGCGTTGGGAGGAACCAGAATCAGAATCTGCCGAGCCCGGATTCTCTCCTTCTGCGAGAACTGCTCTTTGTGGCTTTCGTAGTAGGACCGAATCTCTTCTTCGTCAATCCTTCCTCGCTCCTCTGCCACCTGTTGATATAACTTCTCCGTCATCAGACGCTGGCGATACCTTTCCACCTTGGCCAGGATGTCCTGGTCACGATCCAGTCCCCGCCGTTGCGCCTCCTCCATCAAGAGCAAATCATCGATCATTCTGTCGAGCCGCTTCTTTTTCTGTTCAGCTGTCTCCATCTGCCTGCGGCTGTATTCCGGAAGAGAGGCGATCTCCCTCTCGAAGTCTGCCTCGGTAATGACCCGCTTGCCCACTTTTGCCAACACTTTCTCTTCTGCTGCCCGTCCCGTTTGCCCTTCCTGACCGCCGGGCTTGTCGGCGCACGAGCCTAGGACGAAGACAAAAAGAACCGCCAGAGCGCAACGCCATCCCTGCCGCCGTCTCAACATGTCAGATCCCTCCTGCCAGCGTCGCCTCCACAGGCCAAACGATCTCTTCCGGAGGCGGCGATCTAGGCAGCAGGTACGTAACACAGACCTCCGGCCAAAGGCAAGATCCTCAGCCGGGCCTTTCCGGCCGAGTTTCCCTGGCCGGCGGGAAACCCACCGGAAGGGCCTATTCCCTGCGGGCCAAGGAACTCCAAGAAACCCGGTCTTGCCGGCCCACGGGGAAAAAGAAAAGAAAAGGCCCCACCCTTGAAAATCCATTGAAATATTCTTAGCTTATAGGATGCGACCGATTCAAATCCGTCCTGCGGGTTTCCCGGGTGCAGAACGTATGGACCAAGACTATTACGCGCTACTCGGAGTGGGCGAAGACGTCTCGGCCGAGGAGATCAAGGCAGCTTTCCGGAAAGCCGCCCTCCAGAACCACCCTGACCGGCACCCGGAAAGGGCCGACGCCGAGGAAGGATTCAAACGGATCCACGCAGCCTACTCCGTCCTGGGGAACCCGGAAAGGAGAAGACGCTACGATTTATACCGGGAACTGGTGTTTCTCTGCCGCAGGTGGGGAGGCCCTTCGGCCGCACAACGTGCCCAAGCCCTGGAGCGTTATTTCCTGGAGAGGGAACCCTCTCGGCCGCTCCGGAAGGCCCTCGGGGCACTTCGAAGCGCAAGGCGCGCAGGGAACAGCCTGGCGGCCGGACTTTCGCTTCAGGCAGGTGCACTCGAATCCAGGACCTGGCGCCAGGTCCTCCAGAAGATAGGGTTTCAAGACCTAGAACGCAGGCCCGGCTCTATCCGGACGAAAGTCCGCCAGAGCAACAAGGGAACCGTTCCCAGCGCCCTGGTCAAACGGATCGCCACCCGGTTGCTCGCGATTTCCGCCAGACCCCTGCGGAACGCTTTGGCACAGGAGGGGAACAGTTCTCCGGAAGACGCGGACATCCGTTGGCCTGTTTGGATCTCTGCCAGGGACGCCGTGGCAGGCCGCTTGCTGGCTGTATCCTATCTTCGGGATTCTGCGTGGACGCGAATCCGCTTTCGGCTGCCTCCCGGCGTCCGGGACAACGTCTGGCTCAGGATCCAGGGCATGGGGAACCGCCTCTCCGGCAGAAGACGCCGGGGGGATCTCTATCTGAGGATCAGGGTCAGGCCGTGGAATTGAATCACAGGCTTTGATGAGGATTGTTACGAAATGACAACCGGTAAAGATTACTATCGCATTTTAGGCGTCGGCAAGGACGTCACACCCGAGGAACTTAAGAAAAGGTATCGACAGCTTGCGCTCAAGTACCACCCGGACCGCAACAAAGGGGACAAGGCCGCCGAGGAGAAATTCAAGGAAATCAGCGAGGCTTACGCTGTCCTGAGCGACCCGGAGAAGCGAAGGCAGTACGACACGTTCGGGTCTGCCCAGTTCCATCAACGGTTCAGTCAGGAGGACATCTTTCGGGGGTTCGACCTCGGCGAGATTCTTCGCGATTTCGGATTCTCCGGGGGCGACTTCTTCGAGACCTTTCTGGGCGGCATGCGAAGACCCCGGTCCAGGCGGGCGGAACGGATGCGCCAGTCAAGTCCCTTCGAAGCCGAGAGCTTCGGTTTCGGGGACTTCTTCGGCGCCTCTGGACCTTTCGGCGGGACCGGCCAGTCGGTCCCGAGAGGGGCGGACGTATCGGCAGAGATCACGGTCACTTTGGAAGAGGCGGCCCGCGGAACTGTCAAGACCGTTACGGTATCCCACGGAGACCGGCGCGACACCCTTTCCGTGAAGATCCCGGCCGGCATTTCGGACGGAAAGAAGCTTCGCCTTTCAGGCAAGGGGCAGCCAGGGCCGGGAAACGTCCCTGGCGACCTCTATCTGACGGTTCGCCTGGAACCTCACCCCTTGTTCCGCCGAGAACAGGACGATCTCTACCTCGAAAAGGAAATCAAACTGTCCGAAGCCCTGTTGGGCAGTTCGATTGAGGTTCCGACCCTCCTGGATGGCGTCCGCAAAGTCCGCGTGCCGCCTGGCACGCCTGCCGGGGCCAAGATTCGACTCCGCGGGCTGGGCATGCCCTCCATGGGCGGCCCGGGTCGAGGGGACCTTTACGTGATCATTCGCATCGCCATACCGAAGGTTCTCACCCGGCAGCAGAAGCGGCTTGTCGAGGAGCTGGCCCAGGAAGGGCTCTAGCCGTTTCGCTGCGACCCCGTTCCCCCGCCTTTTTCTTGTTGCTCAACCGTCCGAAGCCAGCCCAATATGAGCGGGAAGACTTCCTCCGGGCACCTCTTGCCCATGAGAAGGTCCCCGTGTCCATAATCCTGGCTTTGGCCGCTCTGCCTTCCCAACACGACAAGTCTCTTTCGCCTGGACGACACGCGCTCGTAGACTTCCTGCACGAGATCGGGTGGAGCCAGGCGGTCCTTGCCACCGGCCAGGAACAAGAGGGGTCTTTCAATGCCAGCGAGGTTGCCGGTATACGAGAAGCCGTCTCGCATCGAGCGCATGTCTCCGCCGAACGACCAAGAGAGAAACTGAAGGATTTCGCCCCTCGTCACGTCCGTGGCCAGAAAGCAGAGAGCCCTCAGGAGAATCCTTTTCTCCACGTTGGCCGGATTCAGCAGGAGAGATCCGAGTCGCGTGAACACCAAGGAAGCCAGCACGGGAGCGAGGCCTCGAGCGAAGAAAGCCTGAGGAAGCCTCGGCAGGAGACCGAGCACGAGAAACGAGACCCTCCGGAAGGGAAGTCGGAAAGGAGGCACGACCCGGCCGGGGGAGGCAACCGCAACACCAGAAGCGATTTCCGCGGCCCTCTCGCCTTCGAGAATCCCATAGAGAACCATGCCCCCCATGCTGTGACCGACCCAATGGACCTGTTCGGCCCCGGTCTGCTTCCTCACGTGGGAGATCGCTGCAGGCGCGCCTTGTCTGACGTAGTCGTCGAAAAAGCATGGCCTCTTATACCCGAAAGGACCCTCCCGCCCGGCCATGCGGCTCTTCCCTCTACCCGGCAGCTCGAGAGACCAGACATCAAAACCGGCCCGCTGCAGGGTCCGGGCAAGAGAGCACTCGGGCCCAAGATCGAAATTGAACCGATTCGCGCCCAGGCCGTGGCACAGGATGACCGGAAGCCCCGGTCGTTCCTGCTCCGGCTTGTACCGGTAAAGGGAAATTCTGCCGCCGCCAGGTGTCGGGACCAAGTGGATCTCCTGATATCCTGGGTCGAATCCGTACCTCCATCGAAACACTCGCCCCGCCCAATGCAAAAGAGCCCACGCAAGGACGAGCGCAACAACAGCTTCCAGGAAGAACCCCATCATCCTCTCTGCCTGTACTCGACCAGCGGGGCACGGGGGCGAATCGGGTCGAATCCGCTCGCGGCCCTTGGAGCCCCGAGGCCCTACTTCTTCCAGAACTCGGGGATAAACAGAACGACCAGGGTAAAAAGCTCCAACCGTCCGAGCACCATGCAGAAAACGAGGACTCCCTTGACTCCCTGGGACAGGGGGCCATACGTTTCCGCAGGGCCCGTAACCCCCAATCCCGGCCCCACGTTCCCCAGGCAAGCAACTACAGAAGCCATGGCGCTGCGGAAGTCCATGCCGAATCCACAGAGCACGCCCGTGGCCAGAACGAACACGGCAAGGAAAAGGACCGAGAAAGCCAGAACGCTCTGCATGACTTCTTCGGACACGGTCTTTTGGCCCAACTTGACCGCAAAGATGGCGTGCGGATGAATGTGCTGGTAGATCGCCCGGTACGCCTGCTTCAAGAGCAGCAGGAGCCTGACGCACTTCATGCCGCCGCCAGTGGATCCCGCACACCCGCCGACGAACATAAGAAGAAAGAGAACATACTGCGCGACCCCCGGCCACTGTTCATAATCGACCGTGGTGTATCCCGTTGTGGTCAGGATCGAAGTCACCTGGAAAACCGCATGTCGGATGCCACTCGGCAGGGCTTCCTTTCCGTCCAGAACCAACAAAGAAGCTATAAAGACTCCCCCTGCAAACAGCAGAAAGAGATACAACCGGAATTCTGGATCCCGGAGATAACTTGCCCGCGTGCCCGTCAAGAACTGGTAATGCAACGCGAAGTTCGCTCCTGCGACAAACATGAAAAAGATGACGACCCATTCCACGTAAGCGCTATGGTATGCGCCTATGCTCTCGTTCCGCGTGGAGAACCCTCCTGTGGCAAGGGTCCCGAAGGTGTGGCAGATCGCCTCGAACCCGTTCATGGGTCCAAGCCATAGCAGCAAGGCCTCCAGCGCCGAAATGCCCACATACACGATCCAAAGGGTCTTGGCCGTCTCGCGGATGCGCGGTTTGAGCCGGTCCACCACAGGCCCGGGCACCTCGGCCCGGTAAAGCTGCATCCCTCCTACGCCAAGCATGGGGAGAATCGCCACGGAGAGCAGGATGATGCCCATCCCTCCCAGCCAGTGGGTGAGGCTCCTCCAGAACAAGAGACCCTTCGGCAGAATCTCTACGTTCGAAACGACCGTGGCTCCCGTCGTGGTGAACCCGCTGGCGGACTCAAACAAAGCGTCCATGAAATTCGGCAAGAGGCCCGAAAACAGGTAGGGCAAAGCGCCCACAACGCACGCGAGGATCCACCCCAAGCCGGCAACAGCGAAAGCTTCCCGGTGACTCAATTCCCTCCGGTCGGGCCGGAGAAGCAAGAACAGAGCGCCTCCTGCGAGAACCGAAAACAAGGCGCTGGAGACAAAGGCCCGCCAGTGAGGTTCTCCATAGAACAGGCAAATCCCGGCCGACGGGAGCTGCGTCAAGGAAAGGCAGATCAGCAGAAAGCCCAGCAGGCGGCCGATGAGCGCGAAATCCATAAATCAGAAGTACTCCAACTGGACCATCAGCGCCTTTTCCACCCGACTGATGGCTTCAGGCCGGGCGAACAAGATCACCCTGTCTCCGGCTTCTACTTTGGTGTCCCCCGTCGGGATGATGACCTCGGATCCCCGAACGATCGATCCCACCAGAACGCCTTTGGGAAAGGACACGTCCCGCAGAGACTTTCCGACGATTTCAGAAGTCTCCATGGCAATGAACTCGATGGCTTCGACCAGCGCTTCGCGAAGCGTGCTCACCGAGAGGATCTTTCCCTGCCGGACAAACTGGAGGATCGCGCTCACAGCCGCCAGCATCGGGCTCAACACCACATCCACCCCGATCGTGGAAGCCAGAGGGATGTACTCGGTGGTGTCCACGAGGGAAACCACTCGACGCGCCCCCAACCGCTTCGCCAGCAGCGCCGTAAGAACGTTGTCTTCGTCATCATCCGAAGCCGCGATGAACATGTCCACGTCGCGGACGCCTTCTTCCAGCAACAGACGCTGGTCCATCCCTTCCCCGTGGAGCACCACCACACGATCCAACACCTGGGCAAGATGCTCCCCCCTCTCGCGCTCCGGCACGATAATCTTCGTCGCGATTCCTTTGGAAGCGAGTCGCCTCGCCACACACTCCCCGATGCGGCCTCCTCCCACAACGAGGACCCGCTCAGTGGGTTCGCTGGCCTTGCCGAAGCGCTTGAGGAGTTGCCGCACAGAACCCGCATGAGCGACGATGAAGATGGTGTCATGTTCGCGGAGGCGTGTGTCGCCCCTCGGAACAATCACCGACTCCTGCCGGTAGATGGCGGCCACGAGCACCCGCTCCGCCGCGTTTTCGGCGCGTAGGTCCATCAGCCGCTTTCCCACCATCGGGTTGCCGGGTTCCAACTTCAGACCGATGAGTTTCACCCGGCCGTCGGCGAACTCGAGCACATCGGACGTCCCGGGCGTGTCGGCCAACAAGCACAGGGTCTTGGCCACCTCTTCTTCCGGGCTGATCACGAGGTCCACTCGAAGGGCGCTCTGGTCGATGAGGCCGGTTTCCCCCCGGTACTCTGGGTCGCGGAGCCTGGCCACGCGGATGATGTTCTTGGAGATCGTCTGGGCGATCAGACAGGCAACGATGTTCGTCTCGTCGCTGTCCGTGACGGCGATCAAAATTTCGGCAGACCCGAGGCCCGCCTCCTTCAGCACGCTCGGGCTGCTCCCCTTTCCCTTCAGCACTTGGACGTCCAGCAACTCCTGGACCTGTCGGACCCGTGCCTCGTCCTTCTCGACGAGCACGACATCCTTGTTCTCCAGGGAAAGTTTCTTGGCGATGTGGAAGCCGACTTCCCCGGCACCCACGATGATGACCTTCACCGGGACACTCCTTCCCGGGCCGAGCCGGCCGCCGAGAGAGCCTGTGGCCGGCCAATGCCAGAAACGGCCAGAGCGAACACGAAGGGAACCCGACAGGGCCCCGCGCTCTTCAAGAGTCCTTCTCCGCCGCGCCGAGCAGGGTCTCAATCTCCTTCTTCATCGCCTCGAAGGAGCGATCCGCCACTCGCTTCCCGTTAAGAAAGAGAGTCGGCGTTCCCATGACTTCGGCCTTCTTGGCGTCCTCGGTATCGGCCTGGATTCTTGCCATCACCGCCACGGACTGAAGATCCGCCTCGAACCGAGCCACATCGAGACCGAGCTTCTGGGCGTGGGCTTTGAAATCCTCATCTTCAAGGTTTTGGGGATTGCCGAAGATGAGGTCGTGCATTTCCCAGAACTTGCCCTGCAGCCCGGCTGCCACGCATGCCTGAGCGGCCGGCATGGCTCGCTTGTGGAAGGATAATGGAAAATTCTTGTACACATGCTTCAAGTCGTTGGGGAACGCCTCCAGCAGTTGCTGGATCACAGCCTGAGCCCGCTGGCTGTAAGGGCACTGGAAATCGGAGAACTCCACGAGCGTCACCTTTGCGCCTGGAGCCCCCCGGACAGGGGATTGGCCGATCTGGATGTCATAAATTTTGCTGTAATCGATCTGGGGGCGTTGCCGGGCGAACATCGGGGAGGAGAGAATCTGCTGCTGGCCCTTCTCCATTCGGTCCAGCCGTTCGAGAATCTGCTTCTGCCCTTCTTTCAATTCCATGAGAGCCTCACGCGTGGCCTTTCCCTGACACCCGGACGCGAGAAAGAGCGCTGCACACGCGGTGCACAGAAGTCCCTTTGCGGCCCGGCGAAGCCACTGGCTCGGTCTCAAGGATGTTCGGTTCGACATGTTCTGGTTCTCCTTCTTCCGGAGCTGGTCGATTCGGGAATCCCGCATCTGGCTGCCAGGCCCCGTCGGCCTGGCCCCGGCCACGCCGTCGATCCTAGGTTCGACGGTGCAAGCCTGTCAAGGAAGCCGACTGGCCCCTTTTCCCCACCCTCAGGCTCCTCTCTCCTGCACCCTCGCCTGCCCTCCCCTCTCGCCCTCGTGTCGCCAGTCGGCCATTTTATCCCGAACGACGGCAGATGCAAGAGAAAGGCTCGACGCGGCATCAGCCGGGCACTTCCGGGCCGCGGCCCGATCCGGGACGGCCTCATGTCCGCCAAGGCGGATTCAAAGCGCAGAATCAAGACCGCTGCCCTTGACCCCCCAATCTCCATCATTCTATATTGCCTCTGCCATGAGAGCGAAAAGGAAAAATCATCTTAGCGCGTACAGCTTTCAAGACCGAGCAGGCGTGGTCTCCCTTGTTGCCGTCTTTTTCGCTTTAGGGTTCTGGATCAGCCTGACGGCAGGTTTGGAAGAGCTGCTGATCTATTTGATCACATGGGGCGTCTCTTATCTGGTCATCTATTTCGGCACCTGCGCCGGATGCGTTTACTATGGCACAACCTGTCCCATCCCTGCAGAGGGAGAGTGCGTCCCTTTTTTCGCCAAGAAGAAAGAATCCTCCTTTGGATGGTCCTCCCTCGCCTGGGCGACTCTATCGTATCTGCTGCGGATTTCCGTGCCTGTCTTCATTGTCTTTCGAGACCGGAGGGTTCTGCCCGGTATCCTCTACGGCGGGGTGTTCGCCCTTTTCTGGGTGGTGCATCTCTTTCTGAGCGGCTGTCCAAACTGTGTGAACACTGCCTGCCCGTTCAATCCAGACTTCTCTTCCCGGAAACCGACCCAGCCCCAAGGGACGGAGGAAGCCCCGTGAACTCGACAGAAAAATCCGAAAAGGCCTGGACCCGAGAGGACTTGGAGTTCCTGAGCCAGGGCACCCGCTGTGCAGGATGGCTCTACCGCCCAACGGGCCATGCGAACCCGCCTGTTGTTGTCATGGCCCACGGATTCGCAGCCGAAAGGACTTTCGGCCTCCCGGCCTTCGCCGAGCGGTTTGCGTCGAGAGGCCTGGCGGCCTTCGTTTTCGACTATCGAAACTTCGGCGCAAGCGACGGCATGCCTCGCAATCTCGTCAACCCCTTCCGCCACCTCCAGGACTGGGAGGCCGCCGTCTCCTTCGTGCGATCCCTCCCGGGTGTCGAGTCGGACAAAATCGCCCTCTGGGGGTCTTCCTTTTCCGGCGGACACGTCATCGTTACGGCTGCTCGGCATCCCCGCATCGCGGCCATTGTCGCGCAGGTGCCGTTCGTGGACGGAGTCGCCACCCTCCGCACCCTCGGGCTGGGCTACTTCCTTCGGGCCATGGCGGCAGGGGCAAGAGACTTGGCAAGAATGGTCACCCTGCGCGATCCTTACTGCATCCCGGTCGTGAGTTCGCCCGATCGCTTCGCGGCCATGAACAAGCCGGACGCGTTGGACGGGTACAAAGCGCTCGTGCCGCCTGACTCGGCGTGGAAGAACGAATGCCCTGCCCGGATTCTTCTGGCCGCTCCACTGTACAGGCCGATCTCGTACGCCGCGCAGGTCCGGTGCCCAGCTCTGCTCATCGCGGCCGAAAAAGACTCGCTGATTCCGGTGGAATCGGTCGCAAGAACCGCTGCCCGGATGCCGGCCGCAACCCTGGAGAAGCTGCCGGCACGGCATTTCGACGTTTACGTAGGGGAGTGGTTCGAGCGGGCGGTGCGGCTCGAAAGCGATTTTCTGGCGAGGCACCTTATCGGCGCGAGCTGAACCAGAGTCACCCGGATGCTCCCGCCAGACGCCGCAAGGTTTCCACGAGAAGCTTCCAGAAGCGCTCGACCGAGGCAACGTTGACCCGCTCGCGGGGCGAGTGAGGGTCCCGGATATCCGGGCCGAAGGAGATCATGCGGAGCCCCGGTCGTTTCGACGCCAGCACCCCCGGCTCCAGGCCGGCGTGAATGGCCTTGATCTGGGCCTCCTTGCCGAAAAGATCCCTGTATAGGGCCTTCATTGTATGAAGGAAGGGAGAATCCGGCTCCGGAGGCCAGCCCGGGTACCCTTCGGGCTGTTCGAGTTCGCACCGAGCGACTCTGCCCAGGGCCCGCAGAGAGCCTCTCACCTCGGCCAAGGCTCCGGCCCTGGCGCTCCGGGTGCTTTCGACGATCTCCACCCGATCCAGGTCGGTGCGGACCCTCGCGAGATTGGTCGATGTCTCCACCATGTCCGGCATGGCCCTGCTCATGGCCAGCACGCCATGAGGGAGAATGCGAAGCAGATCCAGAACCAGGTCCTGACTCTTCTTTTGCAGGGGCTCGAACTCCGCTTTCTGAGGAGCGAAGCTCCAGCTCAACTCCGTCTCCACAGGGCCGTACTCGGAGCCGATCTCGCGAAAGACTTCTTCCAAGGCCCGCCCAGCCTTTTCGACATCCGAGGGCCTTATCAGGAGCTGCGCGAGGGCCTCTCGCGGGATCGCGTTTCGCTTGTCTCCTCCCTGGATCGAGACCACATCGACCGGAATCTTCTCCTGCAAGGCTGCCAGAGCCCTCACAAGGATCTTGATAGCGTTTCCCCTGCCCAGGTGGATGTCCATTCCGGAATGCCCGCCCCGCAAGCCCGTCACCTTCACTTCGAACCCAAGACCCCGTCCGCCTTTCCGCCTCCGCCTCCGGACCGGAAGCCGAAAAACCGTGTCCGCTCCGCCCGCACAGCCAATGACGAAGGCCCCCTCCTCCTCGCTGTCGAAATTCAGGAGAATCTGCCCCGAAAAAAACCCCTCCTCAATCTGGGAAGCCCCGAGTAAACCCCTCTCCTCGTCCACGGTGAAAAGCGCTTCGAGGGGCCCATGGACCAGACTCCTGTCCTCCAGGACCGCAAGGATCGCGGCCACGCCGATTCCGTTGTCCGCACCCAAAGTCGTCCCCCGGGCCGACAACCATTGACCTTCGAGCGCCACCCGGATCGGGTCCCTGTCAAAGTCGTGGTCCACGTCCAGATTCTTCTCGCAAACCATGTCCAGGTGAGACTGAAGAACCACGCAGGGCGCTCCATCCGGACAGAATTGAGCCCCTTTGCGCACGAGCACGTTGCCCGCTCGGTCCACAGCTCGGGGAAGACCCGCTTCCTCAGCGACCCGCAGGACGTACTGTCGGATTCCTTCTTCCTTGCCCGAGCAGCGAGGAATCGCCGCAATCTCCAGGAAATGCCTCCAAAGCGGCCGAGGATCCAACCCTTCAAAGGATCCGTTCATGCATCGCCTCGATTCCGGGACCGGCTTAAAGGGAGGGTGCTCCGATTTCCTTCCCGAGGACACCCTCCCTCCCTTCTCAAAGAGGTTCCTGGATGCCAGCACCAAGAAAGAGAAAAAGCCCGATCAACTCTTTCGGGCGACGGTAGGTACGGAGCGGCTGATCAGGCTTGGTGCCCCCGGCGTGACTCGAACACGCGGCACCAGGATTAGGAATCCTGTGCTCTATCCTCCTGAGCTACGGGGGCGAAGAGCATGGGGAGCCGCCCGTTCTGCCTGGCCCAGCAGGAAGGGCGACCCCCTTTAGAAGCTTTAGATGAAGTTTACCGCGCATGCCATCCCTGTTGCAAGCATCCCAGGTTTGACTCCCCACCGGCGCCCCCCTAGAATGCCGAAGGAGAAGAACGTTAAAGGCGTCACGACCATGCAGCTCTTCACCATCGAGAAGAAACCCAGGGAGTGGATGATCACTTGGTCTGAAAACCGCCTGCGGTGGGTTCTCTTCTACTATCTTGTCGGCCTCATTGTCTCCTGCATCGTCACCTTTCTCGAGGAGATGTTCTTCCCGGTAGATCTGACCTACCTTTCCAAGAGCGTCGCTGTAACAGTCCTCGTGCCTCTCCTGACCGTGCTGGTCAGCATTCTCGCTGCGAGGCGGGCGGACGCCCAAAGGACACAAACGGCTTCGTCCGAAGGAGCGTAGCGATCGTTTCCAAGTTTTGGAAAGAAAACGAACAGCTTCTTTTGGGTCTGCTCATGTTCGGCCTGTGGGCGGGGGGGTATTTCGCCGTCTCCCATTTTACCGAAGGAAGGCCCGTGCACACCCTGTACATCTTTGAATGGGAGCGAAGGATCCCCTTCCTGCCCGAATTCGTTTGGCTGTACCTGAGCATCTACCCCACCTTCCTTTTGCCTTTCCTGTTCATACGGGACCGGGACTTCTTTCGCATTTTTTCCCTGGCCTACATCACGGTCATGTTCGTCTGCTACGTCACCTACCTGGTCTATCCCGTAACGATCGAAAGGCCTCACTTTGCAGAAGACTCCTTCTCCACGTGGGCTCTCGGCATCGTCTACCGCGCGGACAAGCCCTGGAACTGTTTTCCCAGCATGCATGTCGCCATGTCCCTGTTGGCTGCCCTGACCATCCTGGAAGTGCATCACGTGCGCGGTGTTCTCACTCTCCTGCTCACCGTGGCGATAGCCGCCTCCACGGTCTTGATCAAGCAGCACTACATCCTGGACGTCGTCGGGGGCATGGCTCTCACGCTTTTCATCTACTTCGTCTACTTCCGCCGCAGAATCGTGGACGCTCTGTTCGAGAATTTCCAGAGAATCGAGGAGACTTTGGAACGATGGCTCAATCGAAAGATCGACCAGCGGGTGCTGGCCTCTCTGGATGGGCCGCTGAGAACGCAGATTCTCAAGCTGCTCCAGGCCGCCCTGCAAGAAGCCCCGCAGGAGATGCAAACCAAGAGGAGCGGACGGTCCGATTCTGAGACGCCCGTGGACCCCCCGCTCCCAGGAGGGGAGAATTCAAGATGATAACGAGGAAAAGCCCCAGAGGCTTGGCCCTTGTCTGCCTTTTCTTCACAGGGCTCTTTGTTTTTCCCGCGGCCCAACGCGGCATCGGGCCGGAAGTCTGTTTCGCAGAGAGCGAAACCCGCCGCTTGAGCATCGACGTCCAGTCAGAGGATCGGGACGTGGGCCTGAAGCGCATGGAGATCCTCGAGAAGTCCCTCTCTCCTGAGCTCATTCAAAGAAAAAGGGAGCTCGCTCGCTCCCTGGAAGAGGACTACAACCGCAAAATCGGGGAGCTGGTCCAGCGACTGACGACATCCATCGGCCGCAACACGGTGATCACCAACGTGAACATCCGCTTCTTCGACCCGGGCTACGAAAAAGAGATCCAGACGGAAAGCGACGTCTCCGTCACGGTGTTGCTCGATCCGGACGGACTCTCCAAGTGGAGCCGGGGGAAGGCCTCGGAAGCTGCGGCAATCGAGGAGATGCGCACGCTCATCCACCGGGCCTTCCAGATCCCCCAAGACCGCATCACCCTCCTTGTCGCGCCGAATTGACCCTGGGGGGAACCTGCCATGAGAACGTATCGGCCCCCACCCTTTCAGGGCGGCTTTGCCTTTGGCAGCGGCCCGGTCACGCCAGGAGTGAAGGTCCTGCTCGTCGCCACGGCCGTCGTCTTCTTTCTTCAGGCCGTGCTTCACAGGCTCTTCGGGCTCGACGTGGAAAACCTGTTCGGCCTGGTCCCGTGGCTCGTTCTGCGCCGGGGCTTTCTCTGGCAGCCGGCAACCTATCTTTTCCTTCACGGCGGCCTTCTCCACCTGGGGTTCAATCTTCTCGTTCTCTGGATGTTCGGAGGAGAACTCGAGCGGGTCTGGGGCAAACGGACGTTCCTGCGCTACTTCTTCCTCTGCGGAATCGGAGCCGCCGCGTGCGTGATCCTGCTCACCCCCTCCAGCCCCATTCCCACGATCGGCGCCTCGGGAGCCCTGTACGGCATCCTTCTCGCTTACGGCCTCCTCTTCCCCGAGCGCCAGATTTTCCTCTGGTTCCTCCTGCCCATCCGGGCCAAGCATTTCGTCCTCGTCCTGGGGGCCCTGACGTTTTATTCCACCCTGACGCTGCCCGGCAGCAGCGTGAGTCATGTCGCCCATCTCGGCGGGCTTGTCGTTGGCTATCTCTACCTGAGAGGATGGAGACACGTGGATCAAATGCACCAGTTTTATCTCAAGTGGAAGCTCAAACGCTTGCAGAAGAAGTACAGAATCGTCGACGGCGGAAGAGACAAAGACAGGCGTCCCCCTGTCCAGTGAGAACCTTTCGCTTTCGCACCAAAAGGTCTCTCGTTCAGAGGAAAGGCCTTCGGAGACCGACTCGCCTTTCCTGCTGGAGAAAACCTCGATGAGGAAAGCCTGTCTCCCGGCGCTCTCGCCGCTCCGGCCAGACCAGAGGCCGCGACAGTCGGAGGGAAGGTTGCGGCTCTTTCTAGGCCTGTCCCGAACGCCCCACGGCGTGCTGGACATGGCCACACCCGCGACCGCAGCGCTTCTCGTCCTGGGGGCGTTCCCGCCCCTCGAGGTCATATTGATCGGTGCGGCCACCGCCTTTGCCGGATACACGGCTGTTTACGCTTTGAATGATCTCGTGGACTATCGAGTGGACAAGGAGCGGATCGCGAGAAGTGAAACTCGAGCGAATCTCGAGGATCTGGACGGAATTTTTGTCAGACATCCGATCGCCCGCGATATGCTTTCCCTGAGGAGCGGACTCTTCTGGTTTCTGTTCTGGGCAGGCGTAGCTTTGGCCGGTGCCTGGTATCTGAACCCGGTCTGCGCCTTCCTATTTGTCGCTGTCGCGGTCCTGGAAACGCTTTACTGCAAGCTTCTCACGATCACTCCCCTGAAAATTCTGCCTGCGGCCCTGGTCAAAGCATCCGGAGGGCTTGTGGGCGCCTACGCGGTGCGGCCAGATCCACCGGCCGGTTTCCTGGCGATTCTCGTCCTGTGGCTGGCCGCATGGGAAGTGGGCGGGCAGAACGTGGCCAACGACATTCTGGACCTTGAAGAGGACCGGAAAGTGGGGGCCCGCACCGTGGCAACGGTCCTGGGCATGGCGGATTCGGTCTTCATTGCGACAGCGGCCTCGTCTATGGCGGCTCTGGCCGGGGTGGCGGTTTTCTGGTTCTCCGGTGCCGGCGTGGGTTGGATCTATCCGGTCGGCGCCGCTCTTCTCTCCTGGAAACTCCTTCTTGAGCCCGCCCATGGCCTCTATCGCCAACCCGGGCCGGAGTCCGCAGCGAACCTATTCAATCGGTCAAGCTACCTTCCCCTAGGATCGCTCGCTGTCGCAGCCGGAGCGATTCTGTGGCCTTTCTGATTCGGGACAGGCTAGGAACATGGCAACCTCAGATCGAGAGCGGATGCTGATGAACTGGCCGGAACGGGCGTTCATTTACAGCCCGGTCCGGGTGCTGATCCAACTTCGCCACGTCGCCAGATGGATCCGGATCGCGGGCCGCCAGACCCATTCTAGAGGACTCGAGATCGGCTGCGGCCTGGGACGGGGAGCCCGGATCGCAACCACGCGGCTGGGGGTGCGGAAGATCTTCGCTTTCGACCTGGAGCACGCCCTGGTCCAGAAGGGGGCCTCTGCGGCTTCCAAAGCCTCGGACAACAGGATCGCCTTCCTGACTGCGGACGGCCAGGATATTCCGTTCGCCGGCGCCTGCTTCGACGCCGTGATCGACTTCGGCATCATCCATCACGTTCTTGACTGGCGGCGTTGTCTCAGCGAGATCGAACGGGTGCTGAAACCTGGAGGTTATTTCTACTTTGAAGAGATCTTTCCGCCCCTTTACGCCAATTTTCTCATGAAGCGGCTCGTCCGACACCCCGAGGAGGGACGTTTCGGCCGGGAAGAGTTCCTAGCGGCCCTGGCCGAAAGAGGGCTCAGAACCCTTTCGGGGGACAAAAGGAGTTCTCGATTTGGAATCGTGGATGTAGCCAGGAAAGATCCGGAGCCGAACGACCTTTTTTCAAGGCCCTAGCCACGAAGAGAAACCGGGCGGGCGGAAACCGGGCCCGGTCCGCGCCATCGTGACGGATCGTTTCAGCCTCGGGATTCCCCCAGGCTCGCTGGACCACCCACTGGAGAACGGACATGCCCAAGGCCAAATGGAACGAGACGGAAATCGCGTACACCTTGCGCGGCACGGGAGACCCCCTGGTTCTCATCGGAGGGTTCACCATGACAAAGGAGACCTGGGGCCCGGTTGTTTCGGCCCTCGCATCCAAGTTCCAGGTTCTAACCTTTGACAACCGGGGAGTGGGGGAGACGACCTATCCTGCCGCGCCCTTCACCCTTGCCGACATGGCCGCGGACACGGTCGGGCTTCTAAGCGCTCTGGGTATTCCGAAAGCCCATTTTTTCGGCGTCTCCATGGGAGGTCTCATCACCCAGACGATCCTGCTCGAGTATCCGGATCGTGTTCTCAAGGCGGCTCTCGGGTGCACCTCTCACGGAGGAAGGCACGCCGTCCAGCCTTCCCCGGACATCCTGAACGCCCTCGCCTCCTTTGCCGATCCCTCGGTCCCGCCTGAAGAAAGACTGAGAAGAGCAATCCCTGTCCTGTATTCGGACCGTTTCGTCCGGGAACATCCGGACAAAATCGAGGAGTTCGTTCGGGTAGGCGCCCGCTATCTGCCGACGCCGGAAGGGGCGGCTGCACAGTTTCGGGCCTTGAGCGTCTTCAACGTGAAAAAGCGCCTCTCCGAGATCCGGCGACCCGTCCTGGTCATCACAGGAGACCAGGACAGAATGATGCCCCCTGAGAATTCCCGTCTCCTGGCAAAGGGGATTCCGAATGCCGAGCTGTGCATCATCCCCGAGACCGGGCACAGTTTTTTCCACGAAAAACCCCGCGAAGTAGCGGAGCGTTTGATCGCGTTTTTCTCGGGAAAACAACAAAGGGCTTGAGCCGGGTGAGCTGCAAGGCCTGGAGGAGCCATGAACTCTTCAGAAGCTTTCGAACTCCTGTGGGAGGAAACCGTTCCGGAAGTGAAAGGAAAGGCCTTTTTCTTCCGCCATCGCCGCAACGGCGCGCAGGTCCTGTCCATCGAGAACGACGATGAAAACAAGGTCTTCGGGATCACCTTTCGCACGCCCCCGGCCGATGGTACGGGCGCTCCCCACATTCTGGAACACGCGGTTCTGTGCGGCTCCCGCAAGTATCCGGTCAAGGAGCCTTTCGTGGAGCTTCTCAAGGGCTCCTTGAAAACGTTCCTCAACGCGATGACCTATCCGGACAAGACCTGTTATCCGGTGGCCAGCCAAAACCTCCGGGACCTTCGAAACCTCACGGACGTCTATCTGGACGCTGTCTTCTACCCGTTGATCACCCCTCAAACCCTTCAGCAGGAGGGGTGGCATTACGAGGTAGACGGCCCCGAGGGGAGCCTGCGCATCGTCGGAGTGGTATACAACGAAATGAAGGGATCCTATTCCTCGCCGGACAGGCTTCTGGCCCAATACTCTCAGGAATCGCTTTTCCCCGTTGTCCCCTACGGCTTGGACTCCGGCGGCCATCCCTCCCAGATTCCCCACCTCACCTACGAGGCCTTTCGGCTCTTCCACCGGCGCTACTACCACCCCTCCAACGGGCGGGTCTTCTTCTATGGGGACGACCGGACCCAAGAGCGACTCTGTCTGCTCGATGAATACTTGAAGGATTTCGACCCCCTCGATCCGGCTTCGGAGATCCCTTTGCAGCCCCGCTTTTCGGAGCCGGTCCGCCTCGTTCGAGCCTACGACCCCGGCCAGGCTGCGACCAGCAGCCGGACCGCCATGGTCACGGTCAACTGGCTCCTCCCCGAAACCCTTGACCCGAACCTCTACTTCGCCGCAACCGTTCTCGCCCACATCTTGATCGGTACGCCAGCATCCCCCTTGCGGAAGGCCCTTATCGATTCCGGCCTGGGCGAGGATTTGGCCGGCGTAGGTCTCGAGAACGAACTCCGCCAGATGTATCTCTCGACCGGTCTCAAAGGCACCTCGGAGCAGGACGCGACGAAGATCGAGGAACTCATCCTGGAAACCCTCGAGAGCCTCTCGAGAGAGGGGATTTCCCCCAAGACGGTTGAGGCCTCCCTCAACACCGTGGAATTCCGCCTCCGGGAAAACAACACGGGCAGCTATCCCAGGGGCCTGGCTCTCATGCTCCGGGCCCTGTCCACCTGGCTATACGATGGAGACCCCCTGGCCCCCTTGCGGTTCGAAGCCCCATTTTCGGCCATGAAGAAGCGCGCCGCAGAGGGAGGCTACTTCGAGGCCTTTATCCGGGAATGGTTCCTTGAGAACCCCCACCGAACCACTCTGACCCTTCGGCCCGAGCCCGGACTGTTCGCCCGCGAGGAGGCGGCCGAAAAGGAAAGGCTTAGCCGAATCCGAGCCGGATTCGATGCGGACAGGCTCCGACAAATCCAGGAGGAAGCCCGCCGCCTGAGGGAGATGCAGGAAGCCCCGGATCCTCCTGAAGCATTGGCCTCGATCCCCACGCTGAAACTCTCCGACCTTCCCCGAGAGAACCGAAAGACGCCGTGCGAAACAGAGGACCTTGCCGGGTCAACAGTCCTGTTCCACGAGATCTTCACCAGCGGCATCGTCTACCTCGACCTCGGCATGGACCTCCACGTTCTGGATGCGGACCTGTTACCCTACATTCCCTTGTTTGGCCGCGCCCTCTTGGAGATGGGCACGGACAAGGAAGACTTCGTCAGCCTCCTTCAGAGGATCGGCCGCACGACGGGCGGAATCCATCCCACGACTTTCGTGACGCCCATCTGCGGCAAACCTCAGGCGGCCGCCAGGCTTTTCTTGAGAGGCAAAGCCATGGCGGACCGTGCCGGGGATCTTCTGGAGATCTTGCGGGACCTTCTTCTCTCGGTTCGACTCGACGACCAGGAGCGGTTCCGTCAGATGGTGCTGGAAGAAAAAGCGGGCCTGGAGGCGAACGTGGTTCCGGCTGGCCACGGGTTTGTCGGCGTCCGGCTGGGAGCCCGATTTCACGAAGCCGGGTGGGTCGCCGAACAGACCGGCGGCATCAGCTATCTGTTTTTTCTTCGGCGTCTTGCGGAAGACGTGGACAGGGATTGGCCCAAGGTGCTTGAGGCGCTGGATCGCATCCGGCGGACTCTCGTGGCCCGTGAAGGCCTGCTGTGCAACGTAACGGCGGACCTTGCGGACTGGAAGCGGTTTCGCCCAGGCCTGCAGGCCCTTCTGGAGGATCTTCCCTCTCGGCCGGCTCCGCCGTCGCGCTGGGAAGCAAAAGCCAAAGATATCTCCGAAGGTCTGGCCGTTCCCTCTCAGGTGAATTTCGTGGGCAAGGCCGCCAATCTATACTCGCTGGGCTACCTCTACCATGGGTCGGCCCTCGCCATCACCCGCTATCTGCGCACCACATGGCTGTGGGAAAAGGTCCGGGTCCAGGGAGGGGCCTACGGCGGCTTTTGCAGCTTTGAGAGGCGCTCCGGCGTCTTTTCCTTTCTGTCCTATCGAGATCCCAACCTGCTCGCCACGTTGCGGATCTTTGACGATGCCGGCCGTTTCCTGACGGAGAACGAGCCTGGGGAGCAGAACCTCGTCCGCAGCATTATCGGCGCCATCGGTGAACTCGATGCCCACGAGCTGCCTGACGCGAAAGGCTTCAGCTCCATGGCCCGCTACCTGGCGGGAGACTCGGACGAAGAACGCCAGAGAATGCGGGAAGAACTCCTTTCGTCTCAATCTGGCGATTTTCGTGCTTTTGGGGGATTTCTGGACGCCCTGAGAAACCAGGGCAAGGTCGTTCTCATGGGCAGTCGAGAGGTTCTCGAAGAAGCCGGAGAGGCCCAGGGTGTGGGGCCACTCGAAATCCTGCAGGTCCTGTAGGCCGGCAGATCGATCTCGGGCCTTCGTGGCCGCTGGGGTTTCCAACCGTTTTGAGGGGCGACGGTTTCATCCGCTACCTCGTGCACGTCAGGCCGGTCTTGACCGGCGTCCAAGGAGGACAACAATGGACAAGCCACCCTTGGCCCTCTTGGAGGGTGTCGCAGCCTTCATGGGGAGTCGCGCAATTCTGAGCGCCTCAGAGCTCGACCTGTTCACATTTCTCCACAGGAGTCCGGCCACGGCCTCCGGGGTTGCAGAGGCTTGCGGCCTGGATTCCAGGGCGACCGCGAGACTTCTGGATTGCCTTTCGAGCCTTGGCTTGCTGGAAAAGACAGAACAGACCTACCGCACAACCGACCTGGGAGCCTTCTTTTCCTCAGACCACCCGCACACGCTCCTGCCCATGGTCCTTCACCTAAACCGCCAATGGCGCCTCTGGAGCGACCTCACGCAGGCGATTCGGCAAGGAGGACGAGTAGACCTTCGAGCAGGAGCCGATTTCCAGGGTGAAGACCAGAAGAACTTCATCGCAGCCATGGACGTGGCGGGTCGGGACCTGGCTCGGGAAATCGCCTCTTCCTTTGACGCCTCTCGCTTCGACAAGCTCCTGGACCTCGGGGGCGCTTCCGGCACATACACGATCGCCTTTCTGGAGAGAAACCCCGGCCTCCGGGCAGTCCTTTTCGATCTGCCCGAAGTGATTCCCCTCGCCGAAAAGAGCATCCGCGGCCAAGGGTTGGGGCAGCGGGTGGAATTCGTCGCCGGTGATTTCTACCAGGACGAACTCCCCGGTGGATGTGATCTGGCCCTTCTTTCGGCGATCATCCACCAGAACGGTCCCGAGGAAAACGTCGCGCTTTACAGAAAGGTCCTGAGAGCCCTCAGGCCGGGCGGCACGCTCCTCATCCGGGACTACATCATGGACCCCTCTCGGACGAAACCTTTGGGAGGAGCCCTCTTCGCCCTGAACATGCTCGTCAGCACGCCCCGAGGAGATACCTACACGTTCGAAGAGGTCAAGGAGAGCCTCGAAACGGCGGGCTTCCGGGAAGTCCGGCAGATCCGGTCAGGAGAAAGGATGGATTCCCTTGTCGAAGCCCGGACACCACGGGCGTAGGTTTCGATCGGGCCCGGCCCGGTTCGATCCGTCTTGTCGGCCTGGTTTCACGTCGGCTTGCCCGAACCCTTCTTCCTCTGGACCCGCCGGATCTCTCGGTCCATGGCAGAATCGAGCAGGCTCGGGAACAGGCGCCTGGCAAGCCACACGAGCCGGCTCTCGAGGTTCGCCAAGATGAGGAATCGCCCTTGACGGATGCCCTTGAGCAGGGCGGCCGCCACATCGTCTGGAGTCATGAGCTTTGCGGTCTTCGAGAGGGCCTTGGTTTCCTCGGGCTTGGTTCGGTTCTCGATCGGAAATGCCGGCGTATCCGTATCCGGTGGACAAAGGACGCAGACGTGGATGCCGTATCGTTTCAGCTCGCTCCGCAGCGCTTCGGAGAAGCCCACGATGGCGAACTTCGAGGCGGAATAGTCGGTGTAGCCGAAAACACCGATCAGTCCCCCCATGGACGAGACGTTTACGATACAGCCGCCCTTCTCTTTCATGTAAGGCACCAATGCGGACGTCGTATGCCACACGCCGAAAAAATTCGTCCTCATGGTCTCGTCGAACTGCTCGTAGGAAATCTCCTCGAAGTACCGGGGATAAGCCCGGCCTGCGCAGTTCACGAGCAGGTCCGGAACACCGAAATCCTCCACCGCCCGCGCAAGAACCGCGTTCACCTTTTCCCGGTCCGAAACATCGAGCTGCATCCAAGACACCTTCTGGCCCGGGTCCTTCCGGGCCGAGCCGAGGATTTCCGCCGCTCTCTCCAACCGTCCTCTCTCCCGGGCCAAAAGAAGAACATGGGCGCCTTCCTCGGCGAGCAATCTCGCAGTGGACAATCCGATTCCACTCGACCCTCCGACGATGAAGGCGATCTTGCCTGCGAAGTCCTTCATGGTCCGTCCCCCGAAAGTCAACTCCTGGCCACGGGCAGAAGCCGCCACGCGGCCGGCCCCCGCAGAGTCGGAGACTACCAGGATCGGCACGAGCCCGCAATCCGGGCCTCTCCGTTTCCCCTTGCTTCGAAGGGAGTTGCCACGGTTTGCTCGCCCATGATAGGAGAAAGCCAACCCTGTCCTTGGAGGATGCCATGAAGTCCTACCGTGAGGAACTCTGGTTTCATCTGAAGACCCGCAGAGGCTTTGTGAACATCACGCCTCAGGTGGAGAAATGCGTGGCTCAGAGCGGCATCCGCGAGGGTCTCTGCCTCGTCAATGCCATGCATATTACGGCCTCGGTGTTCATCAACGACGATGAGCCCGGACTCCACAAGGACTATGAGGAATGGCTCGAGGGCCTTGCCCCGCACGAACCGGTCACCCGGTACCGCCACAACCGGACCGGAGAAGACAACGGCGACGCGCACCTCAAGCGGCAGGTCATGGGCAGGGAGGTTGTGGTGGCTGTCACCGGTGGAAAACTGGACTTCGGCCCTTGGGAGCAGATCTTCTACGGAGAGTTCGACGGGGGCAGACGCAAGCGCGTTCTCGTCAAGATCATCGGCGAATGAATTCTCCAGCGGCGCTCGGAGACCCACCATGGCCATTTCCCCTCTCAAGCAAGCCACAGCGTTCAAGGCCCGGTATCTGCCCCGGGACCGCATCGCTGTCGTATCCGGAACCCGCAGGATGACCTGGAGAGAGATCGACGACAGAACCGAAAGGCTCGCCACGGCCCTGCATCGTCTGGGGGTTTCCAAGGGCGACACCTGCGCGTTCTTGTTTTTCAACCAGGCGGAGTTCATCGAAACGAACCTGGCGATCCAGACACTGGGTGCTGTGCCGGTCCCCGTCAACTTCCGCTACACGGCAACGGAACTTCGTTACGTGCTCGAGAATTCCAGAACGAGGTGGTTTCTCTTCCAGGCCGCGGCACTGCCGGTGGTGGAGAAGATTGCACCCGCACTCCCGACGCCTCTCATTTGGATCTGTTCCGGCCGGAAGGCCCTGCCCCAGCCTTTCCTGTCTTACGAGGAACTCATCGAAACCTCGGGCCGGGACTGCCCCAAAGCGGATGTTGCACCCGAGGACACCGCGGTGATCATCTACACGGGAGGCACCACGGGCCAGCCCAAAGGCGTGATGCTTTCCTATGAGAACTTCCGGGCCAACCAGGAAGCCATTTTCCACTTCCTCCTTCAGATGCTTCCCCCTGTCACGGCGCTGGACTCTCCCGCCTTCGCCCCTTCCCAACTCGAGAGGAAACTCCTGGCCCTCATTTCCCAGATCGGCTCCCCCGTGGCCGCACTCTTGGACCCGAACCATCCACGCCCCCCCGTGATCGTGTTCGAACTGGAGACATCTTCGACTCTGCGCATCCCTCCTCTGACCCTTGCGTTACGGGAGGGACAAATCAAGGTGTTTCTCGGAGCGGCGGCCTCCCCTGACTTGCAGGTCCGCATCCGGGCAGGGGGGGACCTGCGGCAAATTCTCGAAATGGCCTGTCTCTCTTACACCTGGAAAGGCCGGCTCGCCTTGATTCCCCGGCTGGCTCGCCTTGCCCTGTCCGGGAACTTGAGGATCAAGGGTTCTCTTCTCTGGAGGCTCAGGATGGCCCGTGCGAACTTTCATCCTCCGGCGCTCCGCACCCCCCAGTCCCTGGCCCTCTATCCCCCTTTGTTTCACCTTGCGAGTTACGCTTTCTGGTTGACCTTCTGGCTCTATCAAGAAGGCACGGTGTTCCTTCCCGGCAGTGCGGACTTTCAGCCCGACGAGATCCTGGACCTCGTAGAAAGAGAAAAAATCGCCTGGCTTTTCCTGGTTCCCACTCTGTGGAAACGGGTGCTCGAAGCCTGGCAGGCAAGGCCCAGGCCCATCGAATCCCTCCGGGTAGCCCTCACCGGGGCAGCTCCGATGCCCGGGAAGTACAAGCGGGGAATCTTGACCGCCTTTCCGAACGCTCTCGTCCTGGACGGTTTCGGGCAGACCGAAATGGCCCCTGTGACCACCTTCAAAGTAGACGCGGACGAGACGACCGTCCGGGAACGTTCAGTGGGCCGCCTTCTGGACGGCCTTGAGATCAAGATTGTGGGAGAGGATGGAGAGGAAGTGCCGGATGGGCAGATCGGGGAGCTGTGGTACCGCGGCCCCACGGTGATGAAGGGCTACTTCGGCGACGAGGCCAAGACGCGGGAAGTCTTGAGCGCGGACGGATGGTTTCGCTCGGGAGATCTGGCCTATCGAGGCTTGGACGGCGAAATTTATACTGTGGAGCGAAAGAAGGAATGCATCAACAGCGGGGGAGAAAAGATTTTTCCCCAGGAAGTCGAGGAGGTGCTGCTCACCCATCCCGGCGTTGCAGAGGCCTGCGTCATCGGCGTCCCGGATGAAGAATGGGGAGAGGCCGTGCGGGCTGTCGTGGTGCCCAAAGGGGGGGCCAACCTATCGGAGAAAGAGGTCATCGACTGGTGCAGGGGAAAAATCGCCGGCTACAAGAAGCCTCGTTCGGTGGTGATCGTCTCCTCCTTGCCCGCCACTCCTGTGGGGAAGATCTTGCGTGCCCAAGTGCGGGCGGCCTATGGGCGCGCCGACCCTGCAGGGACGGCGGAGTCCCCTGAGCCCCTCAAGCCGCAGGCTCAAGAACCCGAATAGATCACAGCCAGGAGAACCGCCTTGCGGCCGCCCCTGCAGGCGACCAAGTGCGGGATGTTGGAATCGTAATAAACTGCGTCTCCGGGCTGCAGCACGTCGCTGTGCTCTCCGAGGGTGATCTCCATCTCCCCTTCCAAGACAAAAAGAAACTCTTCCCCGTCGTGAGAAGAAGGCTTCGGGTTTGAGACGGTCGTGGGCTCCAGAGTCACCAAAAAGGGCTCCATGTGCCGGTCCTTCATGTCGTAGCCGAGCGACTCGTAGGAGTATCCGTACTGAACCCCCGTCTTGGAGGCAAAGCGGCTTACGGGTTTTCTCTCGTCTTTTCTTACGATCGTGAAGGACTTTTCGGCATGGTGGTCGAAAAAATACCCGGGCTTCACGTCCAGAGCTTTGGCGATCCGCACCAGGGTGCCCAGGGGCGGCGAAATCAGATGATTCTCGATCTGCGAAATAACGGCCGCGGACAGGCCCGTTCTCCGGGAAAGATCCTGGAGAGAGACCGCCTTGTCTTCCCGCAGCCTCTTGATTTTCTCGCCCACCTGTACGAACTCTTCAAGTCCTTCGTTCCCCATGGTCTTCTCCCCTCCTCCGGAAGCGTTCGGCTTCTGAATTCCTGCCCGCTCCACCGCCAGCCCGCTAAAAGGCTCGAATGCCGGCAACCCCAGCACCCCTTTTTTGCCGAACCTCCCGGCCCCACGCATATCCAGCTTCCAGTGCAGCGAGGTTCTGCTTCAGGAACTTCTCGATGGCCTTGGGAGACAGCATGGCCTCCATGGCCTTCGGCATAACCTCCTTCCGAACCACTCCGGTCCACTCCACAAAAACCCCCAGAACCACCAGGCTGGCGAGCTGGGCATTGCCGACCTCGGCGGCCAGTTCGTTCGCGGGCACCGGGAGAATCTCGATGTCACCGCGCAGCACCTTTTCCCCGGGGATCAGGGACCGGTTGTAAACCAGGAGGCCGCCGACCCGAAGCGTGGGAAGAAAACGATCCAAGGAGGCCTCGTTCAGGATCAAACCGGAACACGGTTCATCCGGAAGAGGCGATCCGATCTCCTCGGTGGAGAGGATGACGTTGCAATTGGCCGTCCCCCCGCGCATCTCCACGCCGTAAGCGGGCATGAACGTAACCTGGTAGTCTTCCTCCACACCGGCCTGGGCCAGCAGGTTCCCGGCGAAAAGCACGCCCTGCCCTCCAAAACCGGCCAGGATCACATCATGATACATCGAGCCCGTCCCTTTCGCTCCCTGCACGACTTCAGATCCTGCGGACGTCTGCCGAGAGGATCAGAGGTGATCCGCAACCTTTCTCTCCTTGAATACCCCCAAAGGAAAGTACGGTATGAGTTCCTCTTCCACGCGCTTGCAAGCCTCCAGAGGGCTCAGGTTCCAATCGGTTGGGCACGCCGACAGCACCTCGACGAAACTGAAGCCCATCTCCTCCTTCTGCATCCGGAACGCCTCGCGGATGGCCCTCTTGGCCTTCATCAGATTGGCGGGCTTGTCCACAGCCACTCGGCACACATAGGCCGAACCTTCCAGCGTGGCCAACATTTCCGCCATGCGGATCGGATATCCGTCCTGCCGGAAATCCCTGCCGTAGGGCGACGTGGTGGTGACCTGGCCGAGCAGCGTCGTGGGCGCCATTTGTCCGCCCGTCATGCCGTAGGTGGTATTGTTGACAAAAATAATGGTGATGTTTTCGCCCCGGTTGGCCGTGTGAATGATCTCGGAGGTGCCGATGGCGGCCAGATCCCCGTCTCCCTGAATCGCAAAAACGATCTTGTCCGGATGCACCCGTTTTACGCCCGTCGCAACGGCAGGGGCACGGCCGTGCGGAGCCTCCACGACGTCGAGGTCGAAATAGTTGTACAAAAACACGCTGCATCCTACGGACGCCACGCCGATCGTTTTTTCCCTCAGCCCATGCACGTCGATGGCTTCGGCGACCAGGCGGTGGATCAGCCCGTGATGGCAGCCGGGGCAGAAGCTGAATTCCGTGGGCTTCAGGCACGCGGGGCGATCAAATACGAGTTTCATAGCCGTTTCTCTTCTCTCCCGGCGGTATCGTCTCGATCCCGTTGTGGAGCGCCCGAAGCCTCTCGAGGATTTCTCGAGGTTTCGGGAGGGAGCCCGCCCCACAGGGACGGCCGTAAAAGAAAACCTCCGCATCCTTTTCCACCGACAGCCGCACATCCTCGACCATCTGGCCTGCGTTGAGTTCGACCACGAGGAACCGACCCGTGGTCCTGGAAACACGCCGGAGGATTTTCTCCGGGAACGGGAACAGGGTGATGGGCCGCACCAGACCGACCCGAAGCCCCTCCAGCCTGGCCAGCCGGACCACGCTCCTGCAGATCCTGGCCGCGGTCCCGAAGGCCACGAGGACCCAATCGGCATCCTCTGTCTCGACTTCCTCGCACAGCACGATCTCGTTCTTCATGCGCTCGTACTTCTTCACGAGCTTCCAGATGTGGGCCTCCAACTCCCCTTCCCCGAGGTACAGGGACTTGATCACGTTCGGGCTGCGGCCCTTGCATCCGGTCAGCGCCCAGTCCTTGGGCGGCAGGTCCAGACGGGGAGGCGGCACCCGACGCAAGGGCTCCTTCATCTGCCCGAGCACGGCGTCCCCCAAAATCATCGCGGGATTCCGATACCGATCCGCAAAGTCGAATGCCCGGAAAGTCAATTCATACAGTTCCTGAACCGAATGGGGCGCCAGGACGATGAGGTGGTAGTCCCCGTGCCCCCCTCCTTTTACGGCCTGCCAGTAGTCTCCTTGGGAAGCCGAGATTCCGCCCAAGCCCGGGGAGCTTCGGGACATGTTCACGATCACCGCAGGCAGCTCGGAACCGGCCAGGTAGGAAATGCCCTCCTGCTTCAGGGAGATTCCCGGGCTCGACGAAGACGTCATGGCCCGGGCTCCGGCCGCCGCAGCGCCCAGAAGCATGTTGATCGAAGCGATTTCGCTCTCCGCCTGGATAAAGGTCCCACCCACTTTTGGAAGATGGCGGGAAAGATACTCAGGGATTTCGTTCTGGGGCGTGATGGGGTAGCCGAAGTAGAACCTGCAGCCCGCGTCCAACGCTCCCATGGCGACCGCTTCATTCCCTTTGACGAGTTTTCTTTCCATTTCGGTACCTGCTTGGGATTGCTCCGAGCCCGCCGTGGGGCGAGGCGATTGTCCGTGTCGTCCCCTACCTCCAAACGCGAATACAAATGTCAGGACACATTTCGGCGCAGAGGGCGCAACCGGTGCAATGCTCCTCGTCCGCGATCCCGGCCGGAGCGTAGCCCTTCTGGTTGAAGGAGGACTCCACCACGAGGATCTTTTTCGGACAGACCGAGATGCACAATCGACACCCCTTGCATCGATCCCGATCAATTGTGACCCTGGCCATGCATCTTCTCCCAGAAAGCGGAGGCGAGACTTCCTTCCCCCCTCGGCTGCTTGCGGCGCCCCGAGGCTGCTGTTTCCTTTGTTATTTTTTCACGGCAGCCCCGCAGAGTCAAAGGACTTCTGCCTTCGGAGAAGGGCGCCCGACAAGGCTATCCTTGAGGGTTACCAATCGTCCGCCGCCACGCCCTTCGGCAGCAGACAGAGCAGTCTCCGGCGGTAGGACTCCATGGCCTCCCGACCGGATGTCTCCATCCGCAATTCCATTCCCCCTCCGACAGGCGCTCTTCGAACGCATCCTCTCGAGACGAGGAAGTCCAGAGCGTTGCGGAACACAAAGACCGACCGGCTTTCCCGTCTTTGCAGGTCCCCCCTGCGGTACAATCGGTCCGCCGCCACGAGCGCCCTCTTGATGAACTCCTTCTCGTCCAGGCCCTTGTCCTGAAGATGAAGCTCGGCGGTTCGGAACACCACGTGGTAGGATTCAAAATAATTGTCGAGCAGCCGGGCCAGATAGGCCAATTGGCTCTTGGCTTCCGCCAGGATCCTTCCATCCGGCCCGAGTTTCATGACCTCCTTTCGAACACAAAGTTCCTCCCGAGCCCTTGCCCAAAATCGCCCCACCGGATCCTCGGGGGGAAAAATGAATTCTTCTTGAAACAGCTCCTGCAGGAAACGGAGGCACTCCAGCACCTCGTGTTCGGTCAGGGCGTCCCGGCCGTGCAGCCGGAAGGCGCACGCCGCCATAGCAAAAGGGAGGAAGAAATGCAGGATACTGTTCTTGTAGTAATCGAGGTGCATTCTTTTTGCGCTGTCCAGGGTATAGAGGGTCCCCTCTGGGTCCTCCCATTTCTCCAGAACCCGGTCCTCCACAAACCGATCCAGGGCCTCCTGCATGGCTCGGGCCAGATTCCCCAGGCTGGCCGTGGTTCGGATTCCCGTCCCCTCGATGAGCCCCAGGAGGAACGAAGCGCGAAGCAGAAAATCGCCAAGGGAAATTCCCCGCTTGAGGTGATTGAGCAGAACCGTCGCCGCCAGAGCCCCGGGCGTGACCGTGGTCACGTCGTTGATGGCGTGACCGATTCGAAGCCCCAGATCCTCGACCAGGGCCCGCCTGCGGGAGGGCTCCATGGGCGCCAGTTCGAGCTTGCGGGTTTTCAGGTATTCCCGGAGGGACAGCGGAGGGGCGAACTGGATGTAAACGCGCCCATACTTGCGGGTCAGGAACTTGGGCATCCGCAAAAGGTCCGTAAATTTCTCCTTTTCCTTTTTCGCCCCGCCGATTTCGCGCGTGTGGCTGGCTTCCTCCACCAGGCGGTCATAGGTGATCGCGATGGGCACAAGGAATAGATCCTCGCACGCCCCGTCGGCATAGGCGTCGATCTCCATGGAAAGCATGCCCAGACGGGGACGAAGGAGCTTTCCGGTCCTGCTTCGTGTCCCCTCCGGGAAGAACTCCTGCACATACCCTTCCCGCAGGAGCTTCTTCACATAGGTGCGGAAAACGGCTTCGTAGAGTTTTTGGCCCCGTATCGTCCTTCTCAGGAAGAAAGCCCCCGCCTTCCGGAACACGTGGCCCAAGGGCCAGAAGGAGAGGTTCACGCCGGCTGCGATGTGGGGAGGGGGCAGATCGTTGTGATAGAAAACGTAGGAGAGCACAAGATAATCGACGTGGCTCTTGTGGCTGGGCAGCAGAACCAAAGCCCCCTTCCTGGCGCATTCCTTCACGCGTTGGAGGCCTTCTTGATCCACATGAAACCCGCTGTAGATGTTGTGCCACGCCCACGTGAGAACGCGGTCGAGGAAGTGCACGTATGCGATATCGTAGTCGGCGGCGATCTCCTCCGCGTATCGGGCGGCTTTCTTCATAATCTTTTCAAAGGATTTGCCCTCGGACCGGGCCATCTCCCTCGCCAGAGCCCGCAGAGGGGGATGGCTCAAGATGGATTCGATCATGTACTTGCGCGGCTTGAGCTTGGGCCCCGTGATCTCCTGACGGGCCAGGTCGAGTTCCCGATAGAGTGACCACTTGACTTTCTTGGCAAGCAGGTCCGGCTCCAAGTGCTGGTTGGCATCGAGGAACCCTCCAAGATCGATCACCTTCCCCGTGGCCACCACGGAATGACGAGCGTATCTCGCAAAGAAGAAGATCTGCCGCAGGAGACCGGGAGATTCTTGATGACCCAAGAGGAGATCCAGGAAACTTCGGTTGATTTTTTCCGGTCTCTTCCCCCAGAGGATCCCAATGGGGACCAAGAAGACCGGGTGAGGCGCCGACACCTGAAGAGCCAGCAGAGCTTCCAAAACCTCCCGGGACTGCACTTGAGCCCTCAAGCGCGAGAAACGCGGGGCCCGAAGGAACAAAACGATGGGTCGTCTGTTCCGAAGGTGCTCGCGGAACCGGGAAGCAAACAAAGCGCCTCGTCCTGTTTTCCGCAGGAAGGATGCCGTGCGGAGCGCGATGCGCAGAACCTTCCCGAAGGGCTGGAACAGAAAAAACCCCGCCACCCCGTTCCCGTAAACGGCCAGGGGCAGACGGCACCGCCACAACCAATAATTCAGGAACATGTACATCAGCACGCTGGCGTGCTGCATGACGTAGATGATTTGTCCCTTTCCAGCCAGGGACCGAATCGTCTCGGCCTGCGCCTCGGAGAAGCGAATCGGGGCGAAGAACCGACGGAACACGAGACGCAGCAGCAAGCCGTACCGGCCGTGCATCTCCAGAAGATCTCCAAGGGGACTCCCCGGCGGATCTCCGGTCGACTGCACGATCTTCGGGACTTCCCGTCCCCTCTTCCGATCGAAATCCTTTCGTTTCCACCCATTCATGGGGTCAGATATCCACGTGTTCGACTTTGGTTACAGGCACTCCCAGGATCTTCGACGCGAGATCCACGAAATGAGGGGAATGGTCCGTCATATAGAAAACCGGACGCACGGCCTCTCGGGAGTTCGTGGACATGAGGCCTTTTTCGTGCAGAAGGTCTCTTGCCATGGCTGCGACCTCCTCGGCGGAATCCACCAGAACCACCCCACTGCCCATGACACCGCCTATCACCGTCTTGAGCAAAGGGTAGTGTGTGCAGCCCAGGACCAAGACGTCTACTCCCTTTTCGAGCAGCGGACCCAGGTAGCGCCGAGCCACTTGATACGTCACGTCCTCGTCAATCCAGCCCTCTTCGGCTAGAGGCACAAACAAGGGACAAGGCACGGAGAACACTTTCACGTTGTTGGCAAAGGAGAGAATCGCTCTCTCGTACGCGCCGCTCCGGACCGTCGCCACGGTTCCGATCACCCCGATCTTGCCCGTCCGGGTCAGCTGGGCCGCCCGGCGCGCTCCGGGTTCGATCACCCCAAGAACCGGAATCGGCAGGGATCGCCGGAGCGTCTCCAGAGCCAGAGAGGAAGCGGTGTTGCATGCGACCACGAGGCACTTGATGCCCTTTTCCACGAGGAAAGAAGCGTTCTGAAGGGAGTACTTCTCGACCGTCTCCCGGGACTTGGTCCCATAGGGCAGCCGAGCCGTGTCGCCGAGGTACAGCATCCTTTCCCCGGGCAAACGCAGGAGGAGCTGTTTCAGAACCGTCAGGCCCCCCACACCGGAGTCGAAAACCCCGACAGGCCGGCCATCCGAGCACCCCCGAGCCTCCCCGGACCCTTCAGCGGGAAGTCCCGGCCCCCCGCCCCCCGTCCTCGAAAAGATTCCAGGCCCGCCCTCGCTCATTGCTGTCCTTCCCCGTCCTTGCTTGAACCTTTCGGCATTCCTGCCGATCGGTTCCGCCAGGCAGAGAGAGCTGCCAGAATCCCCCGCCAGAGGCGATCCTTTCCCAGGCCGGTCTTCGCAGAAAAGAGGAGCGGTTCCCGCTCGGGCCCCAGCCGCGAACGGACAGCCTTTTCCAGCGTCGCTCTGTCGGAAAGAGTGACTTTGTCCGCCTTGGTGCAGACGGGGAGCATGAGAATCGAACGGGAGCAGAGCCATTCATACAGCATCCAGTCCAGGTCGGATACGCCCCTGCGAATGTCCAGGATCCATACAACGGCCGCCAGGCTCGGCCGCTCCCCAAGATAAGACTCGACGAGAGCCTTCCATCCTTCCCGCATCGTTCGTGACACCCGGGCGAAACCGTACCCGGGCAGGTCCACGAAACGGAAGGAGTCGTTCACCCGGATGAAGTCCACCGTTCGGGTCTTCCCGGGCGTGCCACTCACCTCCGCCACGCTCCTGCGGTTGAGCAGGGAGTTGATCAGCGAGGATTTGCCCACGTTCGACCGGCCGCAGAAAGCGATTTCAGGCAGCACAGGCTTCGGAAAGTCCGCCCGGGATCGACAACGTCTCTCCACAAGAACCGAAACGATTTTCACGCCCCTTCTTCCCCTTGGACGGTTCAAAACCCAGTCCCCGCTCCTGCCCCTCCTACCGAACCGGCTTCGCCGTCAATCGGCGCGATCTTCCAAGAACCGCCGAATCCTGTCCAGGGCCTCCTCGAGGTTTTCCTCTGAGTTGGCGTACGTGAATCTCAAATAGCCCTCGGTCTGACTCCCAAAATCAATGCCGGGAGTCGCGCCCACGCCTGCGTGTTCCAGCATCTCCAGCGCAAATGCCATGGAATCCCTTGAGAACCGGTTTGCGTTGGCCAAGATGTAGAAAGCGCCCGTGGGTTCCACCTGGATTCCGAAACCCAACCTGCGCAGGCCTGCCAGCAAGAGCCTCCTGCGGCGATCGTACATCGCCCGCATGGCTTCGACTTGGGCCGAGGCTTCGCGCAGGGCCGCCAGAGCGGCCCATTGCACAAAGGAGTTGGCCGAAATGAAGAAATTCTGGTGCATCGCCTGTAAGGCCCGCATGAAGGGCCTCGGAGCGATGAGGTACCCGAGTCTCCACCCCGTCATGGCATAGAGCTTGGAAAACCCGTTCAGGACGAAGGCGCGGTCCGTGTATTCGAGAATGCTGTGGGCTTCCCCTTCGTAAACCAGCCCGTGATAGATCTCGTCTGAAATCACCAAGAGGCCGAGGCCAGCCAGACCCTCCAGGACCGAGGCATCCACGAGAGTGCCGGTCGGATTGGCTGGCGAATTCACCACGATGGCCCGGGTTCTTCGATCCACCGCCCGGTGGATATCTTCCAGCTCGTACTGGAAGCCCCTCTCCTCCCGAAGCGGAATCCACCTGATTCTGGCTCCGGCGTACCGGATAAAATTCGGATAGCACGGATAGTGGGGATTCGAAACGAGGATCTCGTCCCCCGAGTGGCATACCGCGGAAAAGGCCAGCAGCATGGCAGGGCTGGTCCCAGAGGTGACGAGAACCTGATCCGGCGACACGGAGACGCCGTATTGGAGTTTATAGGTTCTGCAGATTTCCTCCCGAAGTTCCAAAATTCCCAGACTGTGGGTGTATCGGGTGCGCCCTTCCATCAAGGCTCGGGCGCAGGCTTCCTTGACACATTCGGGCGTGTCGAAATCGGGCTCTCCCACCTCGAGGTGAATGATGCGTCTTCCTTGCGCTTCCAGTTGCTGTGCCCGTTCGAGGATCTCCATCGCGAGGAATGGCTTGATCTCCCGGACCCTCTTGGGAATCTGTTCAACCTTTTTCCCCTGCTGCCTCATGGACATTCCCCACTTCTGCGGAGCGTCGCCCTTCAGGCGCCCCCCTCGGCGTACACCGGCATCCCGGACCCTCCTACCCGAACGTTCGTCTGTCCACGACAGGACTCCGGAAGTCCGAGCGCTTCTCGCGATCCCCTTCGCTTCCGGAGCGTCTTCCGTGAGGGACATCTCTGGAGAGGTGCAAAGCCAGGATGGATGATACGTTTCTTAGCACAAAAGGGGTTTGGAGTAAATTGCTCGCGAGGGCAGGCGGTACGGGGCACCCGATGACCCCTCGGCTCCTTTGGCAGGCCGAGAGAGAAACGCTTTTGGCCAGCGGCCAGCAGCTTTCGGCGGGCAGGCAGTGGACCCGGTTTGACAAAGAAACGACCCTTTCCGGAAAATCGCGACGGGTGTCGTCTCTGTGTCAAGGGGGAGCGCCATGCATCCCGTTCTGTTCGAGATCCGGATTCCCTTCTCCGAAGTTCGAATTCTGATTTACTCTGTGTTCTTTTCCATCACCGTCTCTCTGCTCGTCGCCATTTTCCTGGGCACGCGGGCTGCCCAACAGAGAGGTCTCTCCGTGGATGCGGCGCTCAACATGACGCTCTGCGGCCTGGTGGGGTTAATCCTAGGGGCCAGGATCTACGCGATCTGCGAAAATCCGTCCTTCTACCTAGCCCACCCCTTGCGGATCATGAGACTCTGGGAGGGAAGTCTCGCAACGTACGGAGGGGCCATAGGGGGGGTGCTGGCCTGTTCGCTGTATCTCCGGCTGAAGAAGCAGCCCTTGTTCGATTACCTGGATGTATACGCTCCGTACGGGTTTCTCGGCCTCGGCATCATTCGCGTGGGCGACTTTTTGAATGGGACCGCCTTCGGAAAAAGGGCGGAACTGCCCTGGGCCGTCCGCTTTCCCAAGGACAGCTTCGCGTACAAGTATCATCTCCATAGAGGCTGGCTGGAATCCGGGGCGACATCTTCTCTTCCCGTTCATCCCACCCAGCTTTACGAAGCCCTGCTCAGCCTGTTTCTCTGCGGGGCTCTCTTGCTCTGGTTCCGCTCCGGGAAAAGAGCCCCGTCGGGCGTGGCCTTCCTGGTTGGGTCCCTCTGTTACGCCGTCTTCCGTTTCCCCATCGATTGGCTTCGACAGGACCTGAACACCAGCCTTCCATTGGGTCTGGCCTCGACCCAATGGGTTGGCATGGGCGTCGCACTGGCAGTCGCCTGCGCCCTTTTCGTTCGATACCGGTATCAGCAGAACAGGAGCCTTCCCCCAGTTTGAAAGGGATATCCTTTGCTTTCTGCCGATCCGGCAGGCGCTGAGGATTCCGAGTCGTGCCGATTCGCTTGGATATTTCTCGACTCAGAGGAGCGCTTCAGGTTCCGCTGCTTCAGCCAAGGGACAACGTTTGATGGGGGAAGGGGCTCTCTTCGTGATCGGACCTAGGGGAGAGAGGTCGCAACCAAAATTTCGGCGCCGGGCACGCGCGTCAATTCCCGCAGAATTTCTTCTTTCTCCAAAAAAATCGGCTTCCCTTTCAGGGGAGGATGGTACAGGTTCACCCATTTCATGGCCGCCCGGAGGATGTCTCTCGGCACAAGGTGCCTGCATTTGAGCACGACGTCCTCCTCGGAAGGATTGATCTTCTCTCCCAACATGCTGCGGCACTGTTGGACATAGGCAGAAGCATAAACCGTAAAGGCAAACAGGTAGCACTCATCGACTCGCAAGAACACGTCGCCCCATCGGGGAGATGGCCTTGCTTGCCCCGGGGAGGGCTCAGCGGTGGACAGGGCGTCTGCCTGAATTTCGGGGCTGAAGAACACAAGTTGCCGAAGTCGTGCGAACTTCGCCAACCGCTCTGACCTGCGTTCGGATTCCCCGGATCGAGATCCCCTCGCCGCCAAGGCCGCCTCCAAGACCCCGATCCATTCCTCTTCCCAAAGGGTTTCCCGATTCGAACTCCCGGAGGCGGCTGGAATGCAGGCCCCGGGGGCTGGATCAGAGGATGGCCCGGCTTTCTCCGCGTACTCCGAAGACCTTCTCGGTTTCGTTCTCCTTCGGAAGGGGACCACAAGACCCATTGGATTTCCTCTCGATGCTGATCAGAGTTTTGGAAAAACAATGCCCTCCATGGGTAACGAATTTCCCTTCAGCAAGACAGCTTGAGCGAGGAAACCAGCGCGGCGCAAAGGACAGGCTTGCACGGCAGGAGTCCGATACGGCGAGAGTAACTTGTTGTTTCAAGGCATTTTCCCTGCCGCCGGAACGATCTGCCCTTCCGGGAGCAACGGTCCGGATGTGTGAGGCAGACCGTTTTTGTACCGGGGTTCTGGGATTCCCTTAAGCACCCGCCGTGCCAGCGCCGAGAGGCGCGGGCAAGCCCCGATGGACGTCGCCTAACTCCTTTTCCCGGATCGGCCAGTTCAGGGCCCTGGCCGGAGTGTGGTACAATTCGCTTACTCTTCAGAAGGGCATCGTAGGAACCTATACCGCTGGAGGAAGACCTTGAAGACCCCCCTTACGTACAAAGACGCCGGTGTGGACATTGAAGCCGCCGATAGACTCGTGGATTCCATCAAGCCTCTGGCCAGGACGACGTTCCGCAAGGAAGTTCTCGCCGGCATTGGGGGATTCGGCAGCCTGGTATCCATTGATCGGGAGCGCTTTCCGGACCCGCTCCTGGTGGCTTCTACCGATGGCGTGGGCACAAAACTCCGGATCGCCTTCGAACTTGACCGACACGAGACCGTGGGAATCGACCTGGTGGCAATGTCTGTGAACGACGTGCTCGTCCTCGGCGCAGAGCCTTTGTTTTTCCTCGATTATTTCGCCACGGGCCGCCTTCGACCGGATACGGCGATCCGCGTACTTTCCGGCATCGTCGAAGGATGCCGAATGGCCGGATGCTCTTTGGTCGGAGGAGAGACGGCGGAAATGCCGTCCTTCTATGCGGACGGAGAATATGATCTGGCAGGGTTCTGCGTCGGGGTCGTCAACAGAGATCGGGTCATCGACGGCAAGGACGTTGTGCCGGGAGACCGCCTCTTGGGCCTTTTCTCAAGCGGACTTCACAGCAACGGATTTTCCCTGGTCCGGAAGATCTTTTCCCCTGAAAGGGGCTTCTCGCTGCAGCGTCCTGTGAAGGGCTCAGGCATCCCCCTGGGAGAAGAACTGCTCAAGCCAACCCGGATTTACGTACGGCCAGTCCTTGCCCTCTTGGAGAAAGTCCCTGTCAAGGCAATCGTTCATGTGACAGGCGGAGGCCTTACGGGGAACATCCCCCGGGTCCTGCCGCCCGAAGTCCAGGCGGTGCTTGATTTGGGCAGTTGGCCAGTCCCGGACATCTTCCGATGGATCGAAGAGGAGGGTTCATTGCCTGTATCTGAGATGTTGGGGACCTTCAACTACGGGATTGGGATGGTGTTGGTCCTGGGAAAGGAACACGTTGAGAATGCAACGGCCTTTCTCTCTATGATCGAAGTAGAGGCAACAGTCATCGGAGAAGTGAGAAGGCGCCCCAGGGAACAAGCCGCTGTCGTCTGGTAAACGCACAGTCATCCTGTGCAGACAGGTCGCCCGAGCCATGGATCCACGGAGGTCCGAATCCGGTCGCGTGCACCGTCCTTGGATGGACAACGGACCAGAAATGCAATAATATTAGGCCAACGTACGCATATGCTCCCCTGCACCCCTCTTTGCCTTGTTCTCGGCGAGGGATGGCGCAGGGCCCCAGGAACATCCAGGGAGGCAGACCATGGCACGAGTGTGTTCTATCTGTGGCAAGAGACCGATGGTCGGGCACAATGTCAGCCACGCCAACCGAAAAACCAGGCGGGTGTGGATGCCGAACCTGCAGAAGGTCCGCATTCTCGATGGCAAAGGCAGCCGCAAGCGCAGCGTTTGCGCCCAGTGCATCCGAAGCGGCAGGGTCCGGAAAGCCCCGTGACCGCGCAGAAGGCTTTTCTCTGCCCCCCGTTGGGGATCCCCGGCAGAGACCTCTATCCCTCTTTTCCGTGATGGAGCCTTTCGACCGAGAGAACGCCTTTCACCCGTTCGATCGACCGAATCACCTCGTTGAGATGCCCGAGGTTCTTCACCATCACCTCAAAATGGGCAAGCCCTTGGTTCGTCTCGGTCGTCCAGACCTTTGCGCTTGAAATATTCACATCGGCTGCAGCAATTGCCTTGCTGATCCCCGCGAGCAGACCCGGTTTGTCCTGGCTCACCACGCGAATCTTGGCCCTCTGACGAAATGTGGCGCCCGCCTCCCATTGAGCATCGATCCATCTCTCGGGGTCCCCGTCCCGAATCTTGGGGCAGCTCCGCGCGTGGATCGTCACGCCGCGCCCCCGGGTGATGAAACCGACAATCTCCTCCCCATGGACGGGGTTGCAACACTTGGCAAAGCGGATCAGAACGTCCGCTACGCCCCTGACCCTCACCCCACTGTCGGACCGCTTTTCCGCCCGTTTCACGAGTTTCGAAAGGTCGCGGGTCCAGTCCTTTTCCTGCTTGGCCTCCATCCCCACAGCGGAGGGGAGGGCCTCGAGCACCTGCGTCAAGGATATTTTCCCAAAGGCCACGGCCCGAAACAGCTCTTCCGCCGTCCGGAGGCGCAATTCCTTGAGCACGGTTCTCATGTCCCCCTCCTGGAGAAGCCTGCCGAGTTGCAGTCCGGCCCTCCTCAGGCTCTTCTCCAGGATCTCCCTGCCCAAGACCTCGGCCCGGTCCTTCTCCGCCTGGCGCAACCAGGCCCGGATCTTCGATCGCGCTTCAGCGGTCTTGACGATCTTGAGCCAATCCTTCTTAGGCGTCTGGGCCTTGGAGGTGACGATCTCGACCATGTCGCCGTTCTGGAGCTCGTAGCGCAACGGCACCAACCGTCCATTCACCCGCGCCCCGGCACAATGATGGCCGACCTCGGTGTGGATCTGATAGGCGAAATCGATCGGGGTCGCGCCCCGGACCAACTCTCGAACCTCTCCCTTTGGCGTGAACACGTATACCTCGTCGGGAAACAGGTCCATCTGCACGCCATCGAGGAAATCCCGAGAGGACGAGAAATTCTGCAAGGTCGAGAGAACCAGCCGGAGCGACTGGAATTTGCCTTCGTCCCGTTTGTCGAACCCGGCCTTTTCCTTGTACATCCAGTGGGCGGCAACGCCCTGCTCGGCTTCCAGGTGCATCTCCCGCGAGCGGATCTGGATTTCCACGGGCTCCCCGGTAGGGCCGACGACCGTCGTATGAAGAGATCGATACTGGTTTCTCTTCGGTTTGGCGATGTAGTCCTTGAAGCGGCCCGGCACAGGAGTCCAGAGGGAATGCACAATGCCCAGCACCTCGTAACAGGAACGCGATTCCGGAACAATCACGCGCAAGGCCAAAAGGTCGAAGACCTGCTCCAAGTCAACACCCTGCCGGAGCATTTTCCGGTAGACGCTGTAGCAATGCTTGACCCTGCCGGAGATCTCCGCCTGGATCCCCTCCCGCCGGAAACGCTCCGTCAAAAGGGCAGAGACTTTTTCGATGACCTCCGACTTCGCTCGGACCCGCTCGTCCACCCTTCGCTTGAGGTCCCTGTACACTTCTGGCTGGACATGCCGGAAAGCCAGATCCTCCAGCTCGGCCCGCATCCAGGAAATGCCGAGCCGGTTCGCCAGGGGCGCGTAGACCGCCAGGGTCTCTTGGGCGACCCGGGTCTGTTCTTCCTCAGGATAAAACTGAAGGGTCCTCATGTTGTGGAGACGATCGGCCAGCCGGATGAGAAGAATCCGGATGTCCCGGCTCATCACCACAAGCATTTTGCGGTAGCTCTCGAGCTTCCTTTGCCGCTGGTTCTGGAGATTCATTCCTGACGTCCGGGCCAACCCGCACACGAGCCCAGAGATCTCCTCGCCGAAACAGGATCGCAGCGCTTCCTCGGCGACGTTCTCTTCCTCCAGAACCTCATGCAGGAGTCCCGCGCATAGAGTCGGCAGATCCATTTTGAGATCCGCCAGGATCCGCGTGACGGCAAGAGGATGACTCAGGTAGGGCAGCCTGCTCCCTCGCAATCGAGCCTTATGCGCGACGGCGGCAAAAACGTAGGCCTTGCGGAGCAGAGCGTCCTCGGCCCCCGGAAGATAGCTCCGCGCAGCGTCCAAAATGTCCTGGAACCGCACGACGGCTTCCTGCATGGCCTCTCTCGAGAATTCGAAGGCCCTCCCGACCGGAGGTTCCTGCGACAGGCGGAACCAAATCGATGCAGAAGCCGATCCGCCTTACGGACCGTCCTGCAGGAAAGGGCCTGGACCCTGCGAACGGGGCCCGCCCCTGCGGTCAGGCGTCCTCCGCCAAGAGGGAGTCAAACTCACTGGCCCACCTTGCAAGCCAGTCCGATGGCACGGCGTCTTTTCTGCACGTTTCGGAGACCAGGATGGCGCACAATCGGTCCGCAGCATCCTCGAAGGTATCGTTAATCACCAAGTAATCAAAAGATCCAAGAGACTGAATTTCCTGCCGAGCCGTCCGCAGGCGCACCTCCAGGTCGCTCTTGCTGACATCTCCCCGTTTTCGAATGCGCTCGATCAAGTCCCTGGGCTTGGGGGTGAGGACGAAGATCAACACGGCTTCCGGAATCCTGGCCCGGATCTGCATCGCCCCCTTGCAGTCAACCTCAAAGAGAAGCGCGCCGTAGTTCGGTCCCTCCAGAAGGTTTTCAAGGGAGCTGCCGTACAAGTACCCGTGAACTTCGGCCCATTCCAAGAACAGTCCTTGTTCGATCATCCGTTCAAAGGCGCGGCGGTCCACAAAATGATAGTCCTTCCCGTCCTGCTCTCCCGGGCGAGGCGGTCGTGTCGTGTGGGACACGGAGGCTCTGATCCAAGACAGCCGGCGCAAAACTTCCGAGCAGAGACTCGTCTTCCCCGCCCCCGATGGCCCCGAGACGACGAACACCCTCGAGCAAGGGCCCCACGGGCAGCCTACAGAACCGACGGCATCTTTTCCTTGTCCCACTCCATCCCCTCCCCGGCTGTCGCGCCAAGACGTTGAGACAGGGTGTCTACCTGAACCGACGAAAGGAACAGATGACCAGAGTCGGTAAGAACGAGAGACCGGCACTTCCTCCCGTGCGTGACGTCCACGAGCTTCCCGGCCTTCTTCGCCTCCTCCTTGAATCGCCGGATCGGCGATGACCCCGGAACCAGGATCGCAACGATTCTCTGAACCAGCACGACGTTGGCGTGGCCCAAGTTCAATAGGTCTTTCCTCTTCATGGGAGCAGTCCTGTCTAGCCGTTCTCACTGGAGGTTTTGGGCATTTTCCCGAATCTTCTCGACCTCCGTCTTCATGTCCACGATCGCGTACACAATGTTCAGATGCCCCGCCTTGGCATTGACCGTGTTCAACTCCCGGAGAATTTCCTGTGCCAGGAAGTCCAAACGCTTGCCTGTAATGGACCCTTCCCGGAGTCCCTTTTCGCAGGCCGAAAGATGGCTCTCCAGGCGAACCATCTCCTCCGTCACGTCCATCTTGTCGCAAGCATACACGATTTCCTGGGCCAACCTCTGCTGATCGACTGCTTCCGCCCCAAACAGGTCGGTCAAGCGGGTTCGGATCCTCTCTCTCGCCTGCTCCGGCAGGCCCTCGGAGGCCGCGCGAACCTCGGCCAGGCGGCCGGCAAGAAAGGAGATTCTGTTCAGCAGATCGTCGCAGATGGCCGCGCCCTCCTTTCGCTGCATGGCCTCCATCTTTTGGAGGGCAGCACCGAGACCCTCCTCGATCGCCGGCCAGTCCTCGGACGGATCGCAGAGTTCATCGGTCGTGACAAACAAATCCCGAAGCCCGAACAGCGTGGGCACATCGAGCCTTCCGGCCAGACCGAACTCCTCCCGAACCCTTTTCTCTGCCTCCAGGTAGAACCTCAGGGCGTTTTCGTTGAGAACGTATGTTTCGCCCGTCCGCCAGGACTCCGACAATTGGACGGAAATCTCCACCCGACCCCGGTTGAGATGTTCTCTTGTCCACTGATAGATCAGGGGTTCCAAAGGCTGATAGACCTTGTGAACTCGGACTCGGATGTCCAAGAACCGATGGTTGTAAGACCTCGCCTCCACGCGGATGCTACCGAGTTTCCCGGCTGTCACGGCTGAGCCGAACCCGGTCATGCTTTTCACCATCGCAACCCCCGTCCGCGCGAGAGGCGTTTCTGCGTCCGATACCGGAGCCTGAGGGCGTTGAAGATGCTCCGCCCTTCCTCGGAGGCATAATCCCGGTAGGTCCAAGGCAGGGCTTGATAGCTGCCGTCGTGGAACAGCAGGGTCAGATCGGCGTAGATCCCGTGCCCCAGGTAGGGCCTATGGGCGGCTGGTTTTGTGCTCGCCAAAACCAGCTTGTCCGGCAGAAGGAGTCCGGGATCGATATTGACGCGCCGTCTCCCGCCTGGCCGAGCGAAACGCGACTCCATTTCCTTGGCCTTCCATTTCAGGCGCGGCAGGGCCTCCTGTTCTTGCGGCTTTTCAAAGGTCAAGAATCGACGGAACAGGGGAGACCCCATTTCCGAGTGATAATACGACGTGTGGGAGAAAGGCCACTGGGGCCCCAGAAATTCAATCTCCCCCCATTCGGCCTGAAGGGCGCCCAGAACCTCGCGAAGCGAAAGGTCCTCGGCGTAAAGGAGAGCGCAAAACAGCTTCGCCTCCACAGGCTGTGGGAGCTCCGTTCCCCCGCCGCAAGGGGAGAAAGACGTCATCCTTCTGCTCGGTTGATGAACCCTTTCCAGAGGGTCAGGAACAGGATCTTTAGGTCTAATCCCAGGGTCCAGCGCTGGATGTACTGAATATCACACTCGATGCGTTTTTCCAAGGAAGTCGCGCCACGCCATCCTTGGATCTGAGCCAGACCCGTCAAGCCACACTTGACTTTGTGCCGAAGCATGTAGGCCGGAATGCTCCGGGAAAACTCCCGTATGAACTCGGGCCTCTCGGGCCTTGGACCCACGAGACTCATGTCGCCTTTGAGCACGTTCCACAACTGGGGCATTTCGTCGAGGCTGTATCTTCGCAGAAACGCCCCGAAGCGGGTCCTCCTCGGATCCCCGGACCTTGACCAAACGGGCGTGTCCGACGGCTCGGCCCCGACATGCATGGTGCGAAACTTGACCATTCGAAAGGCCTTGCCGTCCGGCCCCATGCGGATCTGCCTGTATAAAACCGGGCCAGGTGAGGTGGCCTTGATGAGCAGCGCGATCGCTCCCATGAGCGGCGACAGCAGAACGAGGGCCACAAAGGAAAAGACGACGTCCATCCCTCTTTTCATGATTTTCGCGATGCCCATATGGGGGCTGGCGCGGATTTGGATGAGCTGAAGTCCCCCGAAATCCTCCACGCCGGGGCAAAGGGCCAGAATCGAAGACAGGTCGGGCAAGATCTGAATGTCCACAGGAAGATCCTCGATGGATCGAAGCAGCGGAAGCAGTCGACTCGACTCCTCCATGGTCAGGGCAAAAACGACGATGTGAATCTTTTCCTCTTGCACCCTTTCCCGCAAATCGTCGTATGTTCCCAAGATCCGACCCGCCGGGTCTTCCTGGGCCCTGGAGCTCTCAGCGGCGAGCCTGCCTGCCACGACCAATCCGGCCTCGGGGTGTTCCCTCACCTGCTGCTCGAAAGTCGACGCATGGGCGTTTTCCCCAACCATCAAGACTCTGTAGGGTTCTCCCCGTCGATAGGGGGCTTTCTTCAGGACAGTCCGTAGGGCCGCCCTGTTCGCCATCAGGGCCCCCGTTGCCAAGCAACCAAAACAGGCATAGAAAATCCGCGATATCTCGGTCTTGGTCGACAAATAGGTGACACTCACGAGCAGGACCATGGCCCACAAAGCTCCCCGCAAGAGACTTCTCCGATCTTGCGAGAGAACCCACCACCGCCGCGGGCTGTAAACTCCGCTCGCAGATAGCGCCACCAACCAAACCAGGAGGACAAGAGGCAGGTGTGCCAGATACACGTCGATGTCTGGAGTTCCGAAATAGACCGGGATCCACCCGGACTGGAATCGAAGCCAATATGCTCCCATCCACGCCAACCCGATCGAGACCAGGTCGAACGCGAGACAAAGAACTTGAAAAGATCTCGCCTTTTCTCTCAGCAAGACTCGTCCCCCCTGCCGACGAAAGGGCTGCTCGGTTCATTCAGAGACCGACTGCCAGAGAGTTCCTCGTAGGCGGCAACTGTCATCCTTGCCGTGTGATCCCACCGAAAGAGCCGCGCCCTCTCCAGCACCCTGGCCGTGTTCCACCCTCCTCGAATCCTCTCCGACCATAGATCCCACATCCGCCTCTCCCAAAGGTCAGGGTCCAGGCCCTGCACCCGGACGCCCGCGTCCCCCAGCACCTCAGGGACTGCACCATCCTCGACCGCCAGGACCGGAAGCCCGAACTGCATGGCCTCAACCACGGGAAGCCCGAATCCTTCCCCCATGCAAGGGAAGAGGAGGGCAAGGGCGTTTTCATATAGCAGGCGTAAGAGGCCGTCCGATACCGCTGGAAGGCACTTCACGAGTCGCCGATTCCGTTCCTCCTCCAACGCGGCGCCAAGGGACCGAGAGGGGACACCCACCAGGATATAGAGTCCATCCAGCGGCTTGGAACGACTCAAACAGAGAAAACGCTCCAGGGCAAACCGGATGTTTTTGTGGCGTCTGAAGTTGGCGACCGTCAGAAAAAAGGGCTTTCGTTCGGGGTTGATTCTGGAGAACGCTTCTCGGTCTTCCTTGGCCACGACGATCCTCTGGATATGGTCTCCTCCCAAGGGGGTGATCCGCACCTTGTCTGCGGCCCCCGGAAGCCACGAAAAGACCTGGTCTCCGGTATGCCGGGAGACGACCAGAATACGCCCGGACCGACGAACGGCCCACCTGACGCAGGACTGAAAATAGATGCGTTTCGCCCAACTGAACTCGGCCTTTCTTGTAAGCGGAAGGAGGTCATGAATCGTGAACAGAAAAGGCCGGCCCGGGAAAACGGGACACGCATACGTGACGCAGTGGTAAAGATCGGGCTTGTGTCTCCGTAGGATTCGGCGTATCCAGATTTGTTCCAGAAGCGAGTAAGGTGGCACAGAGGTCCGAATCACTTCCGGAGGGTTCTTGCGTCCTCGCCCGTAGTCCTTTGCGTCTCCTTTGTCCACCAGGACGAGGAGCCTCGGTCCTTCCGACAGATTGAGAAGCGCCCGGACCAGCTCAAGCCCGTAGCGGGCGATGCCGTGCATGGGACCTGACGCGGTTCTGAGATCCAGGCAAACTCTCATGACCCGAAAGCCTTTGGCGCCTGAGATCCTTCAAACGAGGACCGCCACGATCGCCCTTAAGGAACGCCTGAGGCCGGCTCTTAACGCCCCTGGGGCCGATAATCTGTGCCCCCAAGGAGAGGCGCTTGCAGGAGGGGCGATTGAAACGAGCTTTGTCTCCGACGTCTCAGCGTGGGGCCAAGGCATTATAAACCTGCGCTGTTTTTTCGGCGCTCTTTTCCCAAGAGAATCGTCCTGCATGGATTCTTCCTTTCTCGGCGACCTCCCGTCTGAAATCATCGTGGGTAAGAAGAGATCGAATCGCCTCTGCAACCTCCTCGACGTTCAAGGGGTCGACAAGGACCGCAGCGTCGCCGAGGCACTCGGCAAGACTCGCCCGGTTCGAAGCCACGACGCAGGTTCCTGCCGCCATCGCCTCGAGAGGGGGAAAACCGAATCCCTCGTAGAGAGAAAGGTAAAGAAACAGCTCTGCCTCCTGATAAAGCACAGCCAAGTCTTCATCGGGCACATAGCCAAGCCAGCGTACGGAAGCCGCCCCCGGGGAGTTTTTCAACGCGCGCCGAATAGGCCCCAGTCCCCAACCAGACGGACCCACAAGGACCATCTGCCGTCCGGTAACGCCCATCTTCTCGAGAAGGGAATAAGCTTCAAGCATCTTTCCGATATTCTTCCTTGGCTCCAAGGTTCCCACGAACAAGATATAAGGATGGAGAAGCCCATAACGGCGCAAGACCCTTTCTCTGTCAGCGCCGGACAACTTCTCCCTATATCTCCTGTCCAGATACGGGGCTCCAGGGATCACGACCACCTTTTCTGCAAGAGCAGGCCACATGGCCCCTATCTCTTGGCGGACAAACTCGGAAAGGGTCACGATCCTCTTGGCCTTACGCAAGGAGGCTGGCAAGAGCAGACGAAGCAGACACAGGTTCTTCCATTCCATCGAACCGGGATACCGGTACAAAGTCAGATCATAAACGTTGAGGACTTGAGGGCAACAAGAGGACAGGAGCGGCAGGAGAAACAACGTCCCGTGGAAGAGATCGACCTTGAGCCTCTGCAACAATCGAGGCAAGGCCACCTGCAACCAGAGGTTGCCATTCCATCCCTTCTGAACGAGGGTCCTGACGCGAGGGTCCCGTTGCAGCGTCTCTGAAAGGTCTAGGCCCCGGGGAGAGCATAGAGCGAATTCCTCCCGTTCCAGCCTGGGAAGCAGACCGATGAGAATCCCTTCCACATATCTTCCGATTCCGGTTCTCCATCCGGCTAACGGCCTTGCGTCGAAAGCGATTCGCATGGAAAACCACTCGCCCGTGAGCCTCTCGCCGTGAGACGGGCCTAGGATTCAGGACATCTACACTCCCGACTTGAGGCCCCATTGCGGCACAAAGCCAGCGATCTCAAGTCTCGGGAGATGCGAAGGGGGAAAGATCGACCTGATGAAGCAAGCAACACAAGGACCCTCAAAGGCCTTCCTCGGTCGGGCAAGGCCACGCAGAGCATGATAAGGCCCTCGGCCACCCCGCCGCACCCCAAAGGCAACGGGCGTCACCAGATCGCGCTGCGGTCTCTTCTGATCAAATGCAGGAATTCCTGGCGGGTCTTTTCATCCTGCCTGAAAATCCCCTTCATGGAACTCGTGATCGCATAGGCGTTCTGTTTCTCCACACCCCGCATCGCGATGCAGAGATGAAAAGCCTCAATGACCACAGCCACTCCTTTGGGCCGCAAACTTCTCGCTATCGCAGATGAGATCTCTGTGGTCAACCGTTCCTGCACCTGCAGTCTCCTACTGAAGGCCTCGATGATTCTCGGAATCTTGCTCAGACCGATGATTTTCCCATCAGGGATGTAAGCAACGTGGCACTTGCCGAAAAATGGGAGCAAATGGTGTTCACAAAGGCTGAAAATGTCGACATCCTTGACCACAACCATTTCATCATATTCCTCGTGAAACACGGCGGTTCTGAAAATCTCTTCAATTTCGGCCTTGTACCCAGAAGTCAAGAAGCGGAACGCCTTCTCGATCCTCTCCGGGGTCTTCTGCAGCCCCTCGCGGTCAGGGTCTTCTCCGATAGACCTCAAGAACTCCCGAAAAACTTTTCGCATAGTCGTTAGCCTTTCTTTCTCAGCTTTTTCCACTCCCGCAACACCTTTTTCTCCTGGGGGCATCTCGCCTTCGTGGTTGTCCGAAAGCGTGGCGATCACCCAGGCATCCGGAACGTGCTCCCTTCCTGTTCTTCCAGGACCCTTTTGAGTCCCCGACCGCATCCAATGGCGAAGCAAGTGTATCTTACTGGCCCATGGAACCAAATCTCAAGGCCCGGCGACTAAGATTTGTAACGGCCTGACGACCGCTGATTTCGGGGCTTGCGGCGGCGCAAAAAAAATCTTGACATCAAGCGTCATTTATTGGTATAAAAGAAACCTTTGAAGAGATTTCAGGGCAGCCCTACCCGTTAAGAAGGCTGGTGGTCGCCTCTCGGGGGGCTCCCAAGATTCGGAAGGGGAAAAAAGTGTCCACCAAAGAAGAAACTCTAAAAGAATTCAAGAAGCACTTGAGCAAACTCAACGAGATTGATGCGATTCACCCAACCCAGTACTACTTGGCGAATCGCAGCATGCGACTTGCCAGCGGGGAGAAAAAGCTCATGCTGGCCATCCTGAAGGATGCGATCAAATGCTACCGCCGCAATGTGGCTGCCAAGTCCCTTCACAGCCAGAAAATTTTCCATGAAACAGAGGAATGGTTTCACGAGGAGGATACGAGTTACCTGTACTCTTTCCGTAACATCTGCGCTTGGCTGGGTGTAGATTTCCGGCTGATTCGAGAAAAACTCAAGGAAATGAAAGAGTTAAAAGAAGAATCCTCTACGGTTTAGCCTGTTTTTTTCGCCTATTTTCCAGGGGGAGGAAAGTCAAGTTTCCTCCCCTTTTTTATTGCGCGCCGTCGCCCAAATCGACCAGAACCTCATCTTCCACCATTCTCTTTTCTGGGTTGACCACGAAAACCTTCATCCGTTCTGTCGAATAGACAGCCACCAGCAGGATATGACGATATTCCCATGGCTTTTTGAGACGCCCCTGCCCCGCTGAACCCACGGTGAAGAAATCAATTCCCTCGATTTTACAATGGGAAAAGACCCTATCGTGACCGGAGAATACCGCGGCCACCCGATGCTTGCGAAAAAGCCGAAGGACTCTTTCTCGGTCCAGATAGTACTGGTCCATGCAATAGCCCTCGTGGCCCGAAAAAATCGGCGGGAAGAAGGGCTTGTGAACAAAGACAATCTTGGGCCTACCAGCAGATTGCTCCAGTTCCTTTTCCAGCCACCTGAACTGGGCGCCTCGTATTCGGTTTTGCTCTCGGTTCCAACCAAACCAACGCATCAGGATTCCGTCGTCGAACTCTTCGGAGTTTAGGACGAAAAAGTGCATAGAGTGCGAGGAGAAAGAAAAATAAATGCGCTCCCGGGAGAAGCCCAAGGTTTCCAAGAACAGCTTCTCAGACCTCCTGTTCATCAGGTCTTTTTCACCAGGTAGGACAACAAGAACCGGTTGATCCCCTCCGCACAAGTCCTCAAGTGAATCCGGCACACGATAGGGACTCGAGAGAGTAACCAATTGGCCCCATCCAACTTCTCCCATCCTGGGGGCTGCGGAGACGTCCCCCAAATGAACCAAGAAGCTCGGCTGAGGTTCGAACAGAGAAATCGTCTCAAGGGCCTCTTGATAATAAGCTGCATTTGCTTGAAATTCTTTCGAATCTCCGCCGAGGCCGGTGCCGCCAATGACGGCAAAGCAGAAAGCGGGATGATCTTGAGCCAAGACGGTCTTGAGGCGGTGAACTGAGTAGGAAGGAAACGGACAGAGAATCGCCTTGGCCGCCGGCAGGATCCCCATCCTCGACGCCCAGTCGTCCTCACAACCGGTAACCGCCAAAAGGCACAAAGCCAGCCAAGAGGCGATCACACAGGAGCCTGCTTTGCTTATCGCCGGCACGCTCAGCTGCCCAGGGCAGTTTGGAATTCCGCCTCGCTTAAGATAGGAAGGCGGGTTCTTTGTTACAAAATGGAACAGAATCGTCTATTAGCATACCTCTAAGCGCGGTTCCCCGCAAGTCGATTTCAGTGAGGGTAATCACCCCTTTTGTGCCGCTCGTCCGTGTGGTCCGACTAGTTGTAGGTGTAAGAAGTCATAAGACGCTCCCTGAGGTACTGCCTGCTCCGATGAAGCCTCGATTTGACCGCTGCCGGAGTGGTTTTCAGGATCCGGCTTGTCTCCTTGATGGAATAACCGTTGACGTCTCTTAACAAGAAGACGGCCTTATAGATCTCAGGCAACGTCCCGACAGCCTTTTCAATTTCTCTGTGGAGCTCTCTTGAAACCAGGCCTTCCAGAGGCGATCTTTGGGATCCGTCCATTTCTCTCGACACTTCGTCTTCCAATTGGCTTGAGAGAGAAAAGTCCAAGGATATTGTGTTCTTGGAAGTTCTTTGGGCACGCAGCTTCATGAGGGCCGCATTGACCGTAATGCGATAAAGCCAGGTTGAAAGGCTCGATCTTTCCTCAAAGCTATCAATCTTGTTCAGGGCCGTCATATACACGTCCTGGAGAACCTCCTCTGAATCAGCAGGATTTCTGCAGATTCGATTCGCCACCGCAAAAAGCTTATCGTTGTATTTGTCCATGACGGTCCGCAGGGCATCCGGATGTCTCTGCCGAAGCATTTGCACAAGACTGCCTTGACCTGAGCCACCCCGGCCCCCTCTGGAGCGTAAAGAACTCCTTTGCCCGTCGTCATATCCTTTGCTTTGCCTCAGGTCTGAGTGCAACATCATTCGTGCTCTCCCCGTATCTTTCGTCTTTTCAAGTTTGATCCCTAAGTCTTAACTAAACAGGACTGAAGCAATTGTTGTACCAGACCAAAACAACTTGGCCATATATTCCATAACTAGGCAGAATTGTAGGGTGATTTATCAAATCAAAGAGTAAACCTTTTCCACTTTTTGTTCTTTTATGGAACAACGTTGCCCCACATCGGAACAAAGCACCCGCGAATGATTTCAAGAAGGGAGTAGACAAAAACTCTCTCAACCGGCTCAAACCGTGGCGATCCTGGTCCTGAAGTGTCCGAGCCTGGCTGAGCCGCGGCCATTCGATGTAGGCCGTGCAAGAGCAGCTTCGTGCTTGGGAGCTTCCGATTTAGAAAACGTATTGAGCGGAGAGTTTAGTTGCGCAGGCGGAGATACCCACTCTCCCCCGAGAAGCCACTCCCTTTAGTGGCAAAGGGATCATTCTTGCAAAGGCGAGAATTGCGAGAAAAGAGCAAATAGAGAAGCTAGTCGACCTTCCGAAAATACTTCGTCATGGCATTGCAAATCGGGCAGTGTTCGGGCGGCTGCCCTTCTGCAATATAACCACAAACCTGACAAACAAAGTATTCCACTTCTTCCTCGTTTACGAGGTAGCTCAGGGCCCTACGGTATAGCTGAGAATGGCGCTCTTCCACGTCCCGGGCCTGAGCAAACTTCTTTGCCGCTTCTCTGTGGCCGTCCTCCTCCGCTTCTCGAATAAAACGGGGATAGAACTGATTCTTGGCCAAGAGTTCTTTTTCAAAAGCCGCCCGAAGGTTCTCCTCCGTGCTTTTCACCTCCCCGAGGAGGGCCAGCGCATTCCTGGCATGAACGTTCTCCGCTTCCGCAACTGCACGAAAAAGCCTCCCAATCTGATGGTATCCTTCCTGCTCGGCAATCTCGGCAAAAAACCGGTTTCGTACCTGAGCCTTCGACTCTCCAGCATACGCAGCCTGCAGATTCTGCAATGTTCTTTCCGCCCCCATCTGCTGACCTCCCGAAGCAAGGTTGAACCGTTTTCGGATCTCAAGGGAACCACCCGTTTCAAGGCCACACCATCTGGCGCCACAGAACCCCTTCTGACAGCCTCAGATTTCCAAGAACTTTGGGAAGCGCGTCAGGTTCCTGGGACCCGCCGCCGTGACGTGGATCATGTCTTCCAGGCGCACGCCTCCCACATCGGGGTAATACAGTCCTGGCTCGATGGTGATCACGTTTCCTGCCCGGAGGTATTGAGGCTTATTGCTCACGAAGGGACGTTCGTGGATGTCCAGCCCTACGCCATGACCCGTGCCATGAATAAAACCCGCCAAACAGCCATCTTCCTGTTGGATGGTTCTGAAGCCCAGCTTTTCGAAGACTTGGCATACGGCTTCGTGGATCGTCGAGCACCGGGTCCTCGGGGTGGCCATTGCGATCCCCTTTTCCTGGGCCTTCCTGACCGCATGGTACATTTCTCGAATCCTGTCCGAACCTCGCCCCCGAACAAAAGTCCTCGTAATATCTCCATAATATCCCGATTTCTCGGACCTTGGGAATATGTCGATGATAATCGGTTCACCGCCCATAAGAGGACCTGCCCCGGTCTCATGGGGGTCGTAGCCCTCCCTTCCGCACGCAACGATCGTATTTTTTGCGACAGCCCCTTTCTCTAGCACAGCTCGGTGGATAATTTCCCGCAGGCGTTCCGAGGTCAGGGGCTGTCCCCCCAAGGAAAGCCGTCCGCCCGCCTTTCGGTCGATTCTGGAAGCCCGCAGGGCCTCTAGAGCGGCACTCATGCCGTATTCAGCCGCTGCCAGCGCCTCACGGATTCTTGCCACTTCTTCCTTTTTCTTGATTTCCCGAAGCGGGAAAAAGGGATCCTCCTTCGCACGGACCTGCATCCCTCTTCGCCGCAGCGCATCTGCAAGCCCCAAGGGAAAGGACCAGGGCACCTCGATTCGCCTGATCCCCCATCGGTCGAAGACCCGCCGGAGCACATCCGCAACAGGGGCCCCGCCATACCCTCGTTTGTTCTTGCAAAGATCAAACTGCCGGAACGAAAACACCTCATGAGCGCTGGATGCCTTCCTTAGCCTGGAGACTTCCAGGTCGCTTACCACGACATACCGCTTGCCCCTCCAGGCGAAAAAGAGAAAAGGATCCGGAACCACGGCTTGGACCGCATACAGCATGTTGCCGTCCGTTTCGCTGCTGGCATAAATAGCGAGCGCTTTGTGCTGTCCAGAGGCTTTGTCTTCTTGCAGTCTCCGCCGGTCAGATAGAGGGGTTCTCTTTGCCATTTCCGCGGGATCTCCTTGACGTTTGGCTCAAAATGCTTAAATCAATCGTGAAAGGGGGTAAGTTTGTGCCATTTCCGGGCCAATACCGCATCCATGGCGGCTGGGGACATGATACCTGGGTCTTCTCGGCTTATCCACAGGGGAGTCCGAAGGCAAGATCCATGGCCCCCTTCTCCTCCTGTCCGGGAGCCCGGGCGTCGTGAACAGGCCGGAACATATCCGGTTTGGATGAATCCAAACATTTGGGAGAAAAAAACAAAAGACCTGTCGGAATCGGCAATGAGCCGTGAGCCGGACTTCATTCAAGAGCGAGCGAGGTTTTCATGATCTTCAAAACAAGAAGAGACCGTGAAGGCATGGAATGGCAGGAGCTGCCCATCCTGCCCGTCAAGGGGACCGTCCTGTTCCCCGAGACGATTATCCCCATTCTGGTAGGGAAAAAGGGTTCGCTGGAACTGATCGAACAAGCCACAAGCGGAGAAGGCATCATCGGGATCAGCGCCCTCAAGAATCAGGAAGCCGACCCGATTGAGGTGTCGGACATTCTTCCCATTGGAACGAAAGCAAAGATCGTCAAGACCGTCAAGCTGCCCGATGGGAACATGAATGTGATCCTGAGGGGCCTCTGTAGAATCCAGCTGATCGAATTTGTTGCACGGACGCCTTTCTTCAGGGCCAGAGTCGTGGAAATCGAGGAGGAAACGAGCGACGAGCCAGAGATTCGCGCCCTCGAAGAAAATCTGAAGAACCAGGCGATCCGAGCGATCAAGCTGATTCCCACGATTCCGGATGAAATCTCCGTGATGATTTCCAGCATCGATCGCCCGGGCTATCTCGCCGATCTCATCGCTTCGAATCTGAACGTCAGCGTCCCGGAAAAATACGAGATCCTCGAAGCGATTTCTCTAAAAGAACGGCTTGAAAAGGTCACGATCCTCGTCAACAGGAAAATCGAAATCCTCGAATTGGGGAACAAGATCCAGTCGCAGGTAAAAGGCGAGATTGACAAGAGCCAGAGAGAGTACTACCTGCGCGAGCAGCTCAAGGCGATCCAGCGAGAATTGGGAGAAAAAGACGACAAGAGCCTCGAAACGGAGGAGCTTAAGGAACGCTTGGCCAAGAAGCGACTTCCCGACGAGGTGCGCAAAGTAGCGGAAAAAGAGCTTGATCGTCTATCCAAGATTCCTCCCCAGGCCGCAGAATATATCGTTTCTCGAACCTACCTCGACTGGATCTTAGACCTTCCCTGGATGGAGGGGACAGAGGACAATCTCGACATCGGCACAGCAGAGAAGGTTTTGGAAGAAGATCATTACGACCTCGCCAAGGTCAAGAAACGCATTCTGGAGTACCTGGCCGTACGAAAGCTCAAGCAGGACATGAAAGGTCCTATTCTCTGCCTCGTGGGCCCGCCCGGTGTGGGCAAAACCTCCCTGGGCCGCTCGATCGCGAGGGCCATGGGGCGAAAGTTTGTCCGAATCTCCCTCGGGGGAATCCGGGACGAGGCCGAAATTCGGGGACACAGGAGAACTTACGTCGGTTCGCTGCCAGGCCGGATCATTCAGGGCATAAAGAAGGCCCAGTCGAACAACCCGATTTTCATGCTCGACGAAATTGACAAGCTTGGAATCGACTTCAGGGGAGACCCTTCTTCGGCCCTTCTCGAGGTTCTCGATCCAGAGCAAAACTTTTCGTTCTCTGACCATTACCTTGAGGTGCCTTTCGATCTGTCGCGGGTCATGTTCATCGCGACCGCCAATCTCTTGGAGCCGATCCCTCCCGCTCTGAAGGACAGGCTGGAAGTATTGGAATTGCCGGGCTACTCGGCGGACGAAAAGATCCATATCGCGAAGAAATTCCTCATTCCGAAACAAGTTCACGAGCATGGTCTGCGAGACGATCAGATCACCATCCAGGAAGAGTCCCTGCAGGAGATCATTCACTCCTACACTCGCGAGGCTGGGGTGAGAAACCTGGAGAGGGAAATCGCCACCATTTGCCGGGGCGTTGCCCGGGAAGTGGTGGAGGGGCGGCAGGAGCCTGCTGTGATCTCGCCATCCGAACTCCACAAGTACTTGGGCCCGGTCCGCTTTTTCTCCGAGGTCGCCGGCAGAACGATGGAACCCGGGGTGGCTATCGGTCTGGCTTGGACTCCGGTCGGAGGCGATATCATCTTTGTCGAAGCGGCCAAGATGAAAGGAAAAAGCAACTTGACCCTGACCGGAAAACTCGGCGATGTGATGAAGGAATCCGCTCAAGCTGCGCTCGGATTCATTCGATCCAATGCCGTTGAACTCGGGATTGACGAAGAACTGTTTGAAAAAATCGACATTCACATCCATGTCCCGTCCGGGGCCATACCCAAGGACGGCCCCTCAGCAGGCATCACAATCCTTACAGCTCTCACCTCTCTGATGACCTCCATACCGGTTAATCCCGAAATCGCCATGACAGGCGAGATCACCCTTCGGGGCACGGTTCTTCCGGTCGGGGGGATCAAGGAGAAGGTGCTGGCGGCCTTGCGGGCGGGCATCAAGCAGGTCATCCTGCCCGAGCAGAATCGGAAAGATCTCGAGGACATCCCGGACCACGTGAAGGAAGCCCTCACCTTCCACTTTGTGAACACGACGGCAGAAGTACTCAATCTGGCTCTTGGCGACGGGAAGAAACCTCGAAAGACGGAAAAGAGGACAAGAAACCACGCGGCTCGCTTCAGCATCCCGGGTTCGTAATTTCTCAGGCAGGTGCCCCGAAACGAGGGAACGGAAGGGGACGGGGCCGCCTTTGCCTTCCTGCGGTTCTCATGCTATAGGTTTGACCGCTAGAGCGTGAAGGGAGGCCCACGGGCACGGGTGTCTGCACCGATCTGCCGGACCGAACGCTCGCAAGGGACCATTCTCTTTCGGAGGGGCGCGGCGTGCGGGCCGTGGTCCAGAGAGTGTCGCGTGCTGAGGTACGGGTCGAGACCGATTCCCTGGCTGCCATCGGTCCCGGGTTGCTTGTCTTGTTGGCCGTCGGAAAAGACGATTCGGAAGCCGACGCAGAATACTTGTCCCGCAAGATCGTTCAGCTTCGCATTTTCGAAGATCCGGCGGGCAAGATGAACCTGTCGGTTCGAGATGTTCAAGGGGAAATTTTGCTTGTGTCCCAGTTCACCTTGTACGGTGACTGCCGCAAGGGGAACCGGCCCTCCTTCATCGAGGCGGCCCCGCCTGCTCGAGCTCAAGAACTCATTGAGAAGACAACCGAGAGAATCCGCAAAGAGGGCGTTCGTGTGGCGTGCGGGAGGTTCCAGGCCCGTATGCAGGTCCACCTGGTCAATGAAGGCCCCGTGACCCTTGTCCTGGACAGCCGGAAAGAAGCGTAAGGCAAGGTTTTCAGATGCAGCCCCGAAAACGCCCGGCCCATCCAGCAGAAGAGGTTGGCCTTCTCGGGCGCATCCTCGAGGATCTCCGCGCCAGGTTGGACGCCAGCCACATTGATCAGGACCCGCTCGGATTCGTACACAGGTATTCGGCCCCGCTGGACCAGGAAGTTGCGGGCTTCCTTGCAGCCCTTTTCGCTTACGGACGACTGGACCTCATCCTTCGCAATCTCGAAACCCTCTTCCGTCCCCTTTCCGACCGACCTGCGGATTGGATCCTCGGGACTAGCCTTTCGGATTGGAGAAGGGTGTACAAGGGATTCCGATATCGGTTTCAAAAAGAAGATGACCTATTCATGCTTCTTTGGCTCCTTCAAGATCTCCTGGTCCGTCACGGTTCGATCCAGGAATCTTTCGCAAGTGTGCTCGTCATGGATCAGGGGGGCCGGCCCAATCTCCGCAGCTCTCTTTCGGCCTGGACACGACACCTTCTCCACAGAGCCACATCAGCGCCTGACGGCCTTTCACGTTCCGGGGCCCCTGGGCTTCGACATCTCCTGGCGGGACCCGATGCCGGTTCTCCTTGCAAGAGATGGAACCTCTATCTGCGTTGGATGGTCCGAGGCCCGGACCTGTTCGATCTCGGCCTCTGGAGATGTCTCTCCGCCGATGATCTTCTCATGCCTTTGGATACTCACACGGCAAGACTTTCCCGTTGGCTCGGGCTGACACAGCGTTCCACTCCATCCTGGGAAATGGCGGAGGAGGTAACGTCCTCCTTGAGGAAGATCCATCCCAAGGATCCGATCCGATACGACTTTCCCTTGGCGCGGCTTGGAATCTCGGGTCTCTGCCCCCGCGAGCCCAAACCTGGTCTTTGCCGAGACTGCCTGTTGAGGACCGTCTGCAATGTCCAACGACGCAGTTGAATCCGAAGTCGAAATCCCCAGGCTGCCGCAAGCTGCTGGCCGCCTTTTCCTGGACAAGGAGGGCCGATGGTTCCACGAAGGGGTCGAAATCACCCATGAGCGGACCCTCCGGCTTTTTTCGCGCAGTCTCGTGCGACAGCCCGATGGAAGTTATTCCCTCCAAATCGGAGACGAATCCGCCCCTGTGGATGTCGAGGATACAGCTTTTGTCGTCCGCTCCATATCGGCGCGGATGGACAAACAGGGAAAACCGGCCGAATATGTCCTTGTCCTCTCGGACGGCGGGGAGGAGCCTTTGGACCCTTCAACCCTGGAGGTCGACGAGGACAACGTCATGTATTGCCGCGTCAAGAACGGCGTCGAAAAGGCCCGGCTGCTCAGACCTGCCTATTATCAATTGTGTTCTTTCCTCGAATGCGATGAAGCGGGCCAAACCTGTTGGCTCCCCTGGCAAGGCAGCAAGGTGATTCTGTGCGGCCGGGAACAAGTCGCAGGGACCGGACATGAGATCTGACACGGTCACCAAGTGGATGCGACGGCTGGCTCCGGCAGTCCTTCTTCCACTGTTTGGCGCACTCCCGCTCCTTCTGGGGTGTGCGGTCTCGAAGAGCAAGTATGAACTGGCCCTTGCGGAACGAGATGCCTGCCGGCTCCAAGCGGAGCGATGCGAGGCAGAAAAAAAGGATCTTGGTCAGAAGCACCAGAACCTGCTCTTGTCTCTCCAGCAATTCGAAAAAAACCACCAAGACCTCCTGGACCAACTCGCCGCTCTCCATTCCGAGAACGAGGAGCTGGCCAAACGCATCCGTTCCCTTCAAGAGCAAACGAAAAAGGTCAAAGAACGTGATCAGCAGGAAGCGTCCCAAGTCTACCGGAATTTCCTGGGGTCCCTGTCCAGCGAACTCTCTCAGGGCAACATTCGGATCGATCAATCGGACAAAGGCCTGCGACTCAATCTCGTCGACAAAATTCTCTTCTCTTCCGGAAGCGCAGATTTGTCTCCCAAAGGGGAAGAAATCCTCGAAAAGGTGGGATTCGTCCTCAAGGACATTCGGGATCGAAAAATCCTTGTTGAAGGGCATGCCGACAATGTCCCGATCCGTGCCGGTCCCCAAAGCCGGTTCCGCTCCAACTGGGAGCTTTCTGCTGCGCGAGCAGCGGCTGTCGCGCGCTTCTTCGAAGAAAAGGTTGGGATCGACCCCAGGCTCCTCTCGGCCACAGGGTACTCGAGCTACCGGCCCGCTTTTGACAACAGCACCCCCGAGGGACGCCAGGCGAACAGACGGATCGAAATCCTCCTGCTTCCCCTGACCCCCTCAGAAATCCAAAGCCTCTATGGGACCGGGCCAAATCCATCCCCCATGGCGGCTCCAGCGGGTCTGGACTCGTCGCCCGGAGGACGAGGAACCTCGGACAGACCGGGAGAGAACGATCCGGCCGGTGATTCCGTGCCGGATCAAGAAGCGGAAACTCGCAAAGGGGCCGTGGCCCCCTAACCCTTTACAGACGACACCCAGAACAAAGGGAACTTGGCGGGAGCGTGTGGGAATCGAACCCACCGCAGACTGGATCACAGCCTGCCACTGGATTTGAAGTCCAGGGGAGCCACCAGTGCCCCGTCCGCTCCCTTGCGAAGGAACATGGCCGACCCAAATGAGGAAGCCCCGTTTTTAGGACATTGGACGTAGTACCTTCAGGACGGCCCGTAAGTTCGGCCTCGGCCGCGCCACCCCGAGTTGACATGGCGAAGGGGCCCTCCCTATCCTGCACTCTCTGGGTTCCCGACCGCGGCCCCTTGCCATTTTGCTGCCATTCTCCCTTTTTGAAGAAAAGGAAACGACCCATGGGATCCATCGAAAAACGTTGCATGGTCTGCGGCAAGCCAACTGGAGAAGAGAAAGGAATCTGCCGGCCTTGTGAGGAATCCATCCGTGGCGAGGCGGCCGGAAAACGCAAGAAGATTGAAAAATCTGCGGGAAACGACTGGACGGAAAAGCCGCCTCCCCCCGCCCGGCGCAAGAGATAAGCACGGAGCAATGTGCCCGCGCTCGCCATGGTGCCATGAAGATTCGCTCCCTTTGGCTCACCAGAAGTTCCCTTCGGCCGTGGGCGCCTCCGGCCTTCCTTGTTCTGGGCGCGGAGAAGAGGACACCGGGAGGCTAAGACGAAAGACGGAAGACTATTCTTCCCTCTCCGCTTCTTGCTGTTCAACGAACGACTTGTATTCTGAAACATTCAAGCATTTTTCCAGCTCTTTGGGGTCCCGCATCTCGATGCGAATCATCCATCCGTCTTCGTATGGATCTTCGTTGATCAGGCTTGGGCTGTCGAGGAGCGTGTCATTGACCTCTATCACCGTTCCCGAAACCGGGGCATACAAATCCGAGACGGCCTTCGTGGATTCAACAACCCCGAAAGCTTCTCCCTGGCTCACCTGCGCTCCCTCGTCAATCAACTCCACGTAAACGATCTCGCCCAGGCTCTCTTGGGCATAATCCGTGATTCCTACGGTAACCACGTCATCCTCTTCGAGACGCGCCCACTCATGCTCCTTGGTGTATTTGAGATCCTCTGGAAAGTCCATTCGTCCTCCCTCTCCTTTCTTCCCGACATGGGCCGCCTCTCAAGCCCGATCAAGTCCCCATAAGCCCATGAAGCTCGCGAGGCACATCGGATCCGCCAGGATGGATTCAAAAAACTTATACTGGAGGTGGGAGTCGTTGTAAAGACGTTTCCTTCCTCAGTCGTGGAAACTTGTGGGGGCCCCCCTGTGCAGGGGCACCCGGGATCTTTTGTTCAAAGGGACTATCTAAATAGATGGATGGCAGGCAAAAGGATCCTTCCAAAGAGCGGGGGCTGTGCATGGCGGACGAGAAGCCGAACAGGCTCTGGCCTATTTTGGTGGACCCCGACCGGATCGAAGGGAAATATTATAGGGGCCGTATCGTCCGATTCAACCCGAGGACCGGGTACGGGTTTGTCGCAACCCCGAGCGGAAGCCATGTCTTTTTTTACCTCGACCAGGTGCGTCTGGAAGGCGAAAAGGCGTCCAAAAGGGAAGTCCAGGCTGGGCGCCTGGTAGGGTTCGACGTGGGCTGGACTTCGAGAGGACTAAGGATCTCAAAGCTAAAACTGATCGAATAGCCTGTTATAGTTCGCTTTTTCATGATTTGGTCAAACCTTGTTCTTTCTGTTATCAGTCTTGTGCCTCGTTCCAAAGCGTTTGGCTTTCGCTGGTTCTTGACAAATTCTCAAAAAGTTCCTATAAAGACTTGTTTACTGTGGATCGCGCTGAAAGCCTCTCAAAGCGACCCATTTTCCTGTGGGTGCCGCTCGCCTGCGCTGGAGGGGGAGTCGACTCCAAGACCCTGAAAGCCCCCTGAATCCTGAGCGACTTCAGGGAGAAAGCCGCGCAGGGAAGAAGAGACTTTTCGCGCGTTTGGAGACAGGCCTTCAGGCTGGCGTAGCTCAACGGTAGAGCAGCTGATTTGTAATCAGCAGGTTGCGGGTTCGAATCCCATCGCCAGCTCCATGTCGGGGGAAAACCTGTTCGAGCGGAGAGGTTCCCGAGCGGTCAAAGGGAGCAGACTGTAAATCTGCCGGCGAAGCCTTCGGAGGTTCGAATCCTCCCCTCTCCACCAAAGTCAGTCAAGTCGTGCCCAGGAATGCGGGAATAGCTCAGTTGGCTAGAGCATCAGCCTTCCAAGCTGAGGGTCGCGGGTTCGAGCCCCGTTTCCCGCTCCAAATAGGGTAGTTTTCATCCCGAGGCATCCCCCCTTCATGACTCAAAAGGAAGGGGGGCTTTTTTGGATTTACATCCACTCGATCGGGCGGTTGGCGTATCCACAGCGTTGGGTCCCGGAAGAGAAAGTCATGACCTGCCCACGTAGCTCAGTGGTGGAGCACTTCCTTGGTAAGGAAGAGGTCACCGGTTCAAGCCCGGTCGTGGGCTCCATTCCGGTCCCCCCGGTTCGATGGGCCCGCCGTTCCCTATCGCCCCGGACCGAGATCCGTCGTTGGCCCTAGCGACAGCCTAACCCGTATCACGATAGCAGGAGGCGGAGATGGCGAAGCCGAAGTTTGAGCGGAAGAAGCCACATGTGAACGTGGGGACGATTGGTCACATCGATCATGGCAAGACGACGCTGACGTCGGCGATCACCAAGGTATTTTCGAATTTGGGGATGGCCAACTACGTTCCGTTCGAAGAGATCGACAAGGCTCCGGAGGAGAAGGAGCGCGGGATCACGATTGCCACGGCCCACGTGGAGTACGAGACCCCGAAGCGCCACTATGCGCACGTGGACTGTCCGGGGCATGCGGACTACATCAAGAACATGATCACCGGTGCAGCCCAGATGGACGGGGCGATTCTGGTGGTGGGGGCCGACGACGGTCCGATGCCCCAGACGCGCGAGCACATTCTTCTGGCCCGCCAGGTGGGAGTTCCCTATATCGTGGTGTTTCTGAACAAGGTGGACATGGTTCAGGACGAGGAGTTGATCGAGCTGGTGGAGCTGGAGATTCGCGAGCTTTTGAGCAAGTACGAGTTTCCGGGAGACGAGATTCCCATCATTCGGGGCTCGGCCCTGAAGGCTCTCGAGAGCGGGGATCCCAACTCCCCGGAATGCAAGCCGATTTTGGATCTCATGGAGGCTGTTGACAACTACGTGCCCGTTCCGGAGCGGCCCCTGGACAAGCCCTTCTTGATGCCGATCGAGGATGTGTTCACGATTTCCGGCCGCGGCACCGTGGTGACGGGCCGGGTTGAGCGCGGCGTCATCAAGACGGGCGACGAGGTGGAGATCGTCGGCTTCCGTCCCACCCAGAAGACGGTCTGCACGGGCGTGGAGATGTTCCGCAAGACCCTCGATCAGGGGCAGGCGGGCGACAACATCGGGGTGTTGCTGCGGGGAATCAAGCGGGATGAAGTCGAGCGAGGACAGGTCGTGGCCAAGCCCGGCTCGATCACGCCCCACACGAAATTCGCCTGCCAGGTCTACGTTCTCACCAAGGAGGAGGGCGGCCGGCACACGCCCTTCTTCAGCGGCTACCGGCCGCAATTCTATTTCCGCACCACCGACGTCACCGGCGTCATCAAGCTTCCCGAAGGCGTCGAAATGGTGATGCCCGGAGACAATATCAACGCAACCGTCGAGCTCATCACGCCTGTAGCCCTCGAAAAAGAACTCCGCTTCGCCATCCGCGAAGGCGGCCGGACCGTAGGCGCAGGCGTCGTCACCGAAATCATCGAATAGGCGAGGGGGAAACGAGATACGATGCCTGCGGACATCATCACTCTGGCGTGCTCCGAGTGCAAACGCAGAAACTACAGCACGACCAAGAATAAGAAGCGAAAGCCGGACAAGCTCGCATTCAAGAAATATTGCAGGTTCTGTAGAACGCATACCCTTCACAAGGAGACCAAGTAAATTGTTCCTTGTTTTTTCTAGGCCAGTAGCTCTAACGGTAGAGCACCGGACTCCAAATCCGGGTGTTGGGGGTTCGAATCCCTCCTGGCCTGCCAAAAGGATGTTCCTCTTGCGGTTGGGGATCCAGGCAGGAGCCTATGCCTGTCGGCCTCTGCGGAAGTTCCGCTTTTCCGGGTATGGAGCGGACGATGCTTGATAAGATCAGGGAATTCTTGGCCGAATTCCGGGTTGAGATGAAGAAAGTCTCGTGGCCCAGCCGTAAGGAGGTGGCGGCGTCCACGGGCGTGGTGCTCGTGGTCGTTCTTTTTGTGTCCTTCTATCTGGGTTTCGCGGACTTCGTCCTGTCCAAGCTCCTGCGCCTCATGCTTAGTTGATCTCGAATTCACCCCCTCGCTCAGCGATGGCCGGACCATGGCAAAAAACTGGTACGTCGTACATACCTATTCCGGGTCCGAGATGAAGGCCAAGCAGAACCTGGAAGAACGGATTCGCAAGCTCGGGAAGGAGCATCTTTTCGGTCCCATCTTGGTCCCGTCCGAGACGGTGGTCGAGATGGTCAAGGGGAAGAAGAAGGAAGCCAAACGGAAGTTCTTTCCCGGCTACATCCTCGTCAATGTCGAGCTGAACGAGGAGACATGGTACATCGTCAAGAATACTCCAAAAATCACGGGCTTTGTTGGCGGCACCACTTCTCCTGCCCCCATTCCGGAGGAGGAGGTCAATCGGATCACCCAGCAAATCGCTGACGGATCCTTGAAGCCCAAGCCCAAGACGGTGTTCGAAAAGGGGGAAGCTGTCAGAATCATCGACGGCCCCTTCACCAGTTTCAACGGCATCGTGGAGGAAGTGAAGCCAGACAAGGGGAAGCTGCGCGTTTCAGTGAGCATTTTCGGGAGGCCCACCCCGGTGGAGCTCGACTTCATGCAGGTGGAAAAGAGCTGAGGGCTCTGCCGAGGAAAGGGTCCGTCCTCCACGCAACCAACAGGCGAAAAGGCTGGCAATCATGGCGAAGAAGGTGATCGCGTCGGTCAAATTGCTCGTGCCCGCGGGTCAGGCCAACCCTGCTCCGCCCGTCGGCCCCGCACTCGGCCAGCACGGGTTGAACATCATGGAATTCTGCAAGGCCTTCAACGCCAAGACGAAAGACCAGGAGGGCATGCTCATTCCGGTCGTTGTTACGGTGTACGCCGACCGCTCCTTTACGTTCGTCACAAAAACGCCTCCGGCGTCTGTCCTCCTAAAAAAGGCTGCAGGCATCGCCAAGGGAGCGAACGCGCCGGGCCGGGAAAGCGTGGGCACGGTCACCAAAGCCCAGGTGATGGAGATCGCAAAGCAAAAGCTTCAGGATCTCAACGCCGTCGATTTGGACCACGCATACCGCATCATACAAGGAACAGCCAAGAGCATGGGTCTGAACATCATCGAGGCGGAAGGATAACCTTCCGTCCCCCAAGAGAGGCGATCGCAAACGGCCATGGCGAAGCGAGGCAAGAAGTACAGAGAAGTCAAGAGCAAGTACGATTCCTCCAAGAGGTATACGGTGGAAGAAGCCCTCGAATGGGTGCCCCGCCTGAAGTATGCCAAATTCGACGAGTCCGTGGACGTGGCGACTCGACTGGGCGTTGATCCGAGGCGCGCCGACCAAATGGTCCGCGGTACGGTTCTTCTTCCCCACGGAATCGGAAAATCCGTCCGCGTCGTGGTTTTTGCCAAAGGGGAAAAAGCAAAAGAGGCCCAAGAGGCCGGGGCGGACTTTGTCGGGGGAGAGGAACTCGTCAAGAAGATCGCGGACGAGAACTGGCTCGACTTCGACAAAGCCATCGCAACCCCCGATATGATGTCCGTCGTGGGGAAGATCGGCAAGATCCTCGGGCCGAGGGGTCTCATGCCGAACCCGAAGGTCGGAACGGTGACGTTCGAACTGGCGAAAGCCATACGGGAGATCAAGGCTGGCAAGACCGAATTTAAGGTCGACAAGGGCGGCAACGTGCACGTGACGATCGGCAAAGCCTCTTTTGGCCCCGAAAAGCTCCGCGACAATCTTCTGGCTTTCCTCGAGGCCATCGTTCGCGCAAAGCCAGCCTCCAGCAAGGGAACCTATCTGAAGACGATCGCCGTTTCGTGCACCATGGGGCCCTCGGTCAAGATCGATCCTGCCAGCGTCCGGACGCTGGTCCGCTGAATCTGAGAACAAACGGATCTCGTGCAGTAGGGGTGGAAAATTGAACCGATCGGAAAAAGAACAGAGAGTAGAGGCCCTTTCGGGAGCACTTGCTCAGGCTAGGCTTCTCTGCCTCGCGGACTTTCAGGGTCTCAACGTCGAAGAGATCTCCGCCCTTCGGCGCAGCTTACGCGCCTCAAAAGCGGAGATCCACGTGGTGAAAAACACGCTGGCCAAGCGGGCGATCCGTGGCACCCCTTTGCAGGAACTTGAGCCCTATCTCGCCGGGCCGACCGCAATCGCCTACACTTCAACGGATCCCGTGGAGCCGGCCAAGGCCCTCATTCGGTTTGCGAAGGACAACCCAAAGCTGAAACTCAAGGCGGGCTTCCTCGAAGGGAAGGTCCTTTCTGCGGACGGGATCGAGGATCTCTCCAAGTTGCCGGCCCGCGAGGTCTTGCTCGCGTCCTTGCTCGGCACGCTCAAGAGTCCTCCCACAGCCTTGGTGAACGTCCTGAGTGGCATTTTGAGAAAATTGTTGTGGGTCCTTCGCGCCATCGAGGAAAGCAAAGGGAAAACGGCAGGCGACTGATCATCCATGAAGAGGAGGTAAAACACGATGCCAGAACTTACTCGGGAAGACGTCGTTCATTTTATTGAGAACATGACGGTCCTGGAGTTGTCTCAACTCATCTCGGACCTCGAGAAGCGCTTTGGCGTTTCAGCGGCGGCGCCAGTCGCCTCCTTCGGGGTGGCTGCCGCTCCAGCGGCAAAGGCCGAAGATCAAGCGGAGGAGAAAACTGAATTTGACGTGATTCTCAAGGATTTTGGCGCACAAAAGATCCAGGTCATCAAGGTCGTCAGGGCCATCACCGGCTTCGGGCTCAAAGAAGCAAAGGATTTGGTCGAGGGCGTGCCCAAACCGGTCAAGGAGGGCGTCTCCAAGGAAGAGGCGGAAGACATCAAGAAGAAGCTCGAAGAGGTGGGAGCCACTGTGGAGGTTAAGTAATTGCCACGTCCCCGGTCCCCGTCTTCTTTCTTGCATCCATCTTGTTCTGCCCGACCCCAACCGAGCGACGAGCCGACCATCATGCCACGGGGATCATGCCGCTGCACCCGCCCATCCTGGGGCGCGTGGACGGGCGTTCTTGGACCCTTTGCGGAGAGACCGTCTGCCTCCTGTTCGGGGAGACGACGGGTCGTCGCGTAGCGGGAGAATCGCATGCATCCCTTGAACCTGCACCGGAAACGTTTCCGCAGGAGTTTCAACAAAATCGAGCGGATTGTGGAAATCCCCAATCTGATCGACATTCAAAAGAGTTCGTACGAGAACTTCCTCCAAATGCAGGTTCCCCCTGAAAAGAGGAAGCCGATCGGCCTCGAAGGCGTCTTTAGAAGCGTTTTCCCGATCCGCGATTTCAACGACACGTGCTCCCTCGAATTCGTCAAGTACTCGCTCGGAAAGCCCAAGTACGACGTGGAGGAATGCACCCAGAGAGGGATGACCTACTCGATTCCCATCAAGATCACCGTTCAACTGGTCAAGTGGGACAAGGATCCGGAAACCGGAGCCCAGAGTATCCGTGACGTGAAGGAGCAGGAGGTCTACTTCGGCGAGATTCCTCTCATGACCGAAAACGGCACCTTCATCATCAACGGCACGGAACGGGTCATTGTCAGCCAATTGCACCGCTCCCCGGGCGTGTTCTTCGACCACGACAAGGGAAAAACCCATAGCGGGAAAGTCCTTTACTCGGCGAGAATCATTCCCTACAGAGGCTCTTGGCTCGATTTCGAGTTTGACACCAAAGACATCCTATACGTCCGGATCGACCGCAGAAGAAAGATCCCTGCCACCGTTCTTCTCAAAGCCTTGGGCTACACGACCGAAGACCTTCTCCGCGCCTTCTACCGGTCAGAGGAGATCCACGTCCAAGAGGGCAAGAAGCTGGCCAAGAAACTGGACCCCTCCGTGCTCGAGGACCAGTTCGTCACCCGCGACGTTCGCCATCCGGATACCGGAGAAGTCCTGGCAAAAAAGTTCAAGAAGTTCGACAAGAGCACGCTCAAGAAGCTCAAGGCGGCCAAAATCGACAAGATCCCGATCCGAAATGAAGACGTGGTCGGCCGTTATGCCGCACAAGACATCGTCGACCTGACCACGGGCGAAATCCTGGTCGAATACAACGAAAAAATCACCGAAGAGAAGCTCGAAGCGATTTTCGAGCGCGGGATCAACTCCTTTTCGGTCCTGTATCTCGACGACCATCTCATCGGCCCGGCCCTTCAGGAAACGCTGCTCATGGACAAGACTGGTTCCCAAGAGGAGGCGATCCTGGAGATTTACCGCCGCCTCCGGCCGGGAGATCCTCCCACGCTGGAGACCGCCAGCGTTTTCTTTGAGAACCTTTTCTTCAATCCGGAGCGGTACGATCTTTCGAAAGTGGGCCGCCTGAAACTCAACTACAAACTGGGATTCGACGTGCCCCTAGACCTGCAGATCCTCCGTAAGGAGGACATCCTGGAGGTCATCCGGTATCTTCTGAAGCTTCGCAACGGCCATGGAACCGTCGACGACATCGATCACCTCGGAAATCGAAGAGTCCGCTCCGTGGGAGAGCTCCTGGAAAACCAATATCGGATCGGCCTCGTGCGCATGGAAAAGGCGATCAAGGAGCGCCTGAGCCTTCAGGAAGTGGACACGCTCATGCCCCACGACCTGATCAACGCGAAGCCTGTTTCGGCTGTGGTCAAGGAATTTTTCGGATCCAGCCAGCTTTCCCAGTTCATGGATCAAACGAATCCTCTGAGCGAAATCACTCACAAGAGACGTCTGAGCGCTCTCGGCCCCGGAGGCCTTACCCGGGAACGTGCTGGATTTGAGGTGCGGGACGTCCATCCCACCCACTACGGCCGCATCTGCCCAGTCGAAACGCCCGAGGGTCCCAACATCGGACTGATCTCCTCTCTGAGCACCCATGCGAGGATCAATGAGTTCGGCTTCATCGAAACGCCATACCGCGTTGTGCAGAAGGGAAGAGTCACGAAGGAAATCCGGTACCTGACGGCCATGGAGGAAGAAAAACACAAGATTGCCCAAGCCAACGCGCCCCTCGACGCGGAAGGCCGTTTTCTCAAAGATCTTGTCTCCGCCCGGTCCGGAGGCGAGTTCACCATGGTGCCGCCCTCCGAGATCGAATACATGGACGTCTCCCCTACGCAGCTTGTCAGCGTCGCCGCATCGCTCATTCCCTTTCTGGAGCACGACGACGCCAACCGGGCCCTCATGGGGTCGAACATGCAGCGCCAGGCCGTTCCCCTCCTACGGACCGAGGCCCCGCTTGTGGGAACCGGCATGGAAGAAGTCGTGGCCAAGGATAGCGGCGTGACCGTCGTGGCGAAACGAGACGGCATTGTCGAAAGCGTGGATGCCACCCGCATCGTCGTCAAAGTCACCCCGCCCCCAACCGCAAAGGACGATCCCGGCGTCGACATTTACAACCTCATCAAGTTCCGCAGGTCGAACCAAAACACCTGCATCCACCAAAAGCCCGTCGTCCGGATCGGGGACAAGGTCAAGCGGGGCGATGTGCTGGCAGACGGCCCTGCCACCCACTTGGGCGAACTGGCCCTCGGCCGAAACGTGATCGTGGCCTTCATGCCGTGGGGAGGGTACAACTTCGAAGACTCGATCCTCATTAGCGAAAGGCTCGTCAAGGAAGACGCCTTCACGTCCATCCACATCGAGGAATTCGAGGCGGTCGCGCGCGACACCAAGCTCGGAAAGGAAGAGATCACGCGGGACATCCCGAACGTTGGCGAAGAGGCCCTGAAAGATCTGGACGACAGCGGAATCGTCCGCATCGGCGCGGAAGTCAAGCCCGGAGACATCCTGATCGGGAAGATCACGCCCAAGGGGGAGACCCAGCTGAGTCCCGAAGAAAAGCTCCTTCGAGCCATCTTCGGCGAGAAAGCGGGAGACGTCCGGGACACTTCCTTTCGCGTCCCCCCTGGCGTGGAAGGAACGGTGATCAACGCGCGGGTCTTCTCGCGCAAGGGCGTCGAGAAAGACGGCCGCACAAAAATGATCGAGGACCAGGAAGTCGCCCGCCTGACGAAAGACATGGAAGACGAAATCAAGATTCTTCGCGAGAGCGCCCACGAAAAAGTCAAGAGACTTCTGCTGGACAAGAAAACTTCTGCCGCTCTCGTTGATCGCCACAAGAACACGGTCCTCCTTCCCAAGGGCAAGGTCATCCAGGAGTCGGACCTTCAGGCCATTCCGCCCTCCTATTGGAAGGACATCTCGTTGAAGGACGGCGAAGCGACAGAAGCGGAAGTCCGACAGATCCTGGAGAACCTCGACGAGCAGATCGACCTGATCCAGCTTGTCTTTCAGGAGAAAATCAACCGGCTGAAGAAGGGAGACGAACTGCCGCCCGGCGTGATCAAGATGGTCAAGGTCGACGTGGCCATCAAAAGGCGCTTGTCCGTTGGAGACAAGATGGCCGGCAGGCACGGAAACAAGGGCGTCCTTTCTCGGATCCTGCCGGAGGAAGACATGCCCTATCTCGAGGACGGAACGCCCGTGGACGTCGTTCTGAATCCTCTGGGCGTCCCTTCCAGGATGAACGTCGGCCAAATCCTGGAAGCCCATCTCGGATGGGCCTCGAAGGGACTGGGCAACAAGATCGGGGCCCTCTTGGAGAAGTCCGTGCAGTCTTCCGCCCTTCGCAAAGCCCTGAAGGAGGCATACGGTCAGGCCAAGTGGATCGACAACCTCTCGGAACACGACCTCTATGAGCTCGCCCGCCATGCGCGGAAGGGCATCTATATGTCGTCGCCCGTCTTCGACGGGGCAACAGAAGCCGAAATCAAAGCCATTCTGGGAAACACGGACCTGTCGATCAGCGGCCAGGTTCGCCTTTTTGACGGCAGGACCGGGGAGCCTTTCGACCAGAAGGTCACGGTCGGCATCATGTACCTCATGAAGCTCCATCACTTGGTGGACGACAAGATCCACGCCAGGTCCATCGGCCCATACTCCCTGGTCACACAACAACCCTTGGGAGGCAAGGCCCAGTTCGGCGGCCAAAGGCTTGGAGAAATGGAAGTCTGGGCGATGGAGGCTTACGGAGCCGCCCACAGTCTTCAGGAATTCTTGACCGTCAAGTCCGATGACGTAGCCGGCCGGACCCGGACGTACGAGGCCATCGTCAAAGGGGAGAACGTACTGGAGCCTGGGCTGCCCGAATCCTTTAATGTCCTGGTGAAGGAGCTTCAGGCGCTTGCGCTCGACGTGGAATTCCTCGATCTCGAAGAGCCCTCTTGAACGTCCTCGCGCCGACCGCGGGCCTGATGCGGAAACGAACGCTCTCCAAAGAAGGGAGGTTCATCCTTTGAAAGACTTGTTCAATTTTTACGGTGGCAAGCAGAAGGATCCTCTGCGCTTCAACGCCGTCAAGATTTCCATCGCTTCGCCGGAAAAAATTCGGTCCTGGTCCCATGGCGAAGTCAAGAAGCCCGAGACCATCAACTACCGGACCTTCAAGCCCGAGCGCGACGGGCTCTTCTGCGCGAAAATTTTCGGACCCACCAAAGATTACGAGTGCAACTGCGGCAAGTACAAGCGCATGCGGCACCGGGGAGTCGTATGCGAAAAGTGCGGCGTCGAAGTCATTCAATCCAAGGTCCGGCGCGAGCGCATGGGCCACATCAACCTCGCCGCCCCTGTGGCGCATATTTGGTTCCTCAAGAGCCTGCCCAGCCGAATCGGCGCGCTTCTCGGCATGACCTTGAAGGACCTTGAGAAGGTTCTCTACTTCGAGACGTATATCGTTCTCGACCCCGGAGAAAGCGATTTCAAGAAGGGAGAACTCCTGACCGAGGACAAGTACCGCAAGGCTCTCGAAAAGCACGGAAGTAGCTTGCGCGTCGGGATGGGAGCCGAGGCGATTCATGAGTTGCTCAAGCAGATCGACGTGGAAAAGGAATGCCAGTCTCTCCGCGCGGAGATGAAGGACTCCTCCTCGGAGGCGAAACGCAAGAAAATCGCCAAGCGCCTGAAGGTCATGGAAGCCTTTCGGAACTCCAACAACAAGCCCGAATGGCTCATTCTGACCGTCATCCCGGTCCTCCCCCCGGATCTGCGTCCTCTCGTGCCTCTCGACGGAGGCCGCTTCGCGACCTCGGACTTGAACGATCTCTATCGCCGGGTCATCAATCGGAACAACCGCCTCAAGCGCCTCCTCGAGCTGAATGCGCCCGAAATCATCATCCGAAACGAAAAACGGATGCTCCAAGAAGCCGTTGACGCCCTTTTCGACAACGGGCGGAGGGGACGAATCATCACAGGCTCCAACCGCCGGCCTTTGAAATCCCTAAGCGACATGCTCAAAGGCAAGGGAGGGCGCTTCCGGCAGAACTTGCTGGGGAAGCGCGTGGATTATTCCGGCAGAAGCGTAATCGTCGTGGGGCCCGAGCTCAAGCTCCATCAGTGCGGCCTGCCAAAGAAAATGGCCCTCGAGCTGTTCAAACCGTTTATTTACAACCGCCTCGAACGACAGGAACTCGCCGCCACGATCAAAACCGCCAAGAAGATGGTGGAAAAGGAAAAGCCGGAAATCTGGGACATCCTGGCTGAGGTCATCCAAGAGCATCCGATTCTGCTCAACCGAGCCCCTACCCTTCACCGACTGGGCATTCAGGCCTTCGAGCCGTTGCTCATCGAAGGGAAGGCCATACAGCTCCATCCGCTGGTCTGCACGGCCTTCAACGCCGATTTCGACGGAGACCAGATGGCGGTTCACGTTCCGCTCTCCCTGGAGGCCCAAGTCGAGGCCCGCGTCTTGATGATGTCCACCAACAACATTCTTTCTCCCGCCTACGGCAAACCCATCATCGTCCCTACCCAGGACATCGTGCTCGGCTTGTACTACCTGACCCGCGAGAAAGCCGGCGTTGCGGGCGAGGACAAGGTCTTCGCCAACCCGGACGAGGTCCGCATCGCCTACGATGCCGGCCAGGCCGATCTCCACGCCTCCATCCGAGTGCGGATCGACCGGGAACTGGTCCAGACCACCGTGGGCCGTGTCCTCCTTCGCGAGATCATCCCGCCGGAAATTCCTTTTTCCGCCTACAACCGGGTCTTGGGCAAAAAGGAGGTCTCGGAGCTCATCGACACCTGTGTCCGGCTCTGTGGAAACAAACAGACCGTGCTTCTTGCGGACCGCCTCAAGAACATGGGCTTCTATTACGCCACCAAGGCGGGCATTTCGATCTGCATCGACGACATGCTCATCCCCGAGTGCAAGGAACAGCTTCTGGAAAAAGCTTACGAGGAAGTGAAGGAAGTCGAGAAGCAGTACAACGAGGGCTTCATCACCGACGGCGAGCGGTACAACAAGGTCATCGACATCTGGGCTCAGGCCACGGAAAACATCGGCAAGGAAATGCTTGCTTCCCTTGGTACGGAAATCGTCCAGGACCGGGAAGGCAAGCAAAAGCAAATGAAGAGCTTTAATTCCATCTTCATGATGGCGGACTCCGGGGCCAGGGGAAGTGCGCAGCAGATCCGACAGCTCGCGGGCATGCGCGGGCTCATGGCCAAGCCGTCTGGAGAGATCATCGAGACGCCGATTACAAGCAACTTCCGGGAGGGCCTTTCCGTCCTCCAATACTTCATCTCCACCCACGGCGCCCGCAAAGGCTTGGCTGACACCGCCCTTAAGACGGCGAACTCGGGCTACCTGACGCGCCGTCTCGTGGACGTCGCCCAGGACACCATCATCACCGAGGATGACTGCCAGACGCTGGACGGCATTTATGTCACGAGCCTTGTGGAAAGCGGTGAAATCATCGAACACCTCGCAGACCGCATCCTGGGCCGCGTCGCGCTTGAGGACATCCGGAGTCCCATCGACAACCGCCTCCTCGTGAAGGCCAACCAGGAAATCGACGAGACCCTTGCCCGCGAAATCGAGCGCTCCGGCATCGAGCGGGTCAAGATCCGCTCCGTCCTCACCTGCCAGGCGAAACGGGGCATCTGCGCTCAGTGTTACGGAAGGGACCTCGCGCGGGGCAGGAAAGTCTGCAAAGGGGAAGCCGTTGGCGTCATCGCGGCACAATCCATCGGGGAGCCGGGAACGCAGCTCACCATGCGGACCTTCCACATCGGAGGCGCCGCGAGCCGAAGCGCCGAGCAGACCACCCTCGAGGCGCGCAACGACGGAATCGTTCATTTCCTCAATGTGAAGTACATCGAGCGCCCGGGGGATCTTCCGGAACTGGTGGTCATGAACCGCAACGCGGAAATCGCAGTCCGGGACCGCCAGGGTCATGATCGAGAGAAATACCCCATCAATTACGGGGCGGTGCTACGCGTTCGACCGAACCAGCCCGTCAAGGCGGGACAGGTCCTGGCAGAATGGGACCCCTATTCCACCCCAATCCTCACCGAAGTCGCCGGGATCGTGAAGTTCGGGGATATTTTGGAAGGCGTCACCATGGTGGAAAAGGTCGACGAGGTGACGGGTCTCAGCCGCAAGGTCATCATCGAATCCAGGGATGTGGAGCATCGACCCCGCATCTCGATCAAAGACGAGACCGGAAAAACCGTGAGGATTCCAAACTCGAAAAATCCCGCGACGTATCTCCTGCCCGTGGGCGCCAACCTGCTCGTGAATGAGGGAGACCATGTCCCGGCAGGACATACTCTTGCCAACATCCCCCGGGAGACCATGAAGACCAAGGACATCACGGGAGGTCTGCCCCGCGTGGCGGAGTTGTTCGAAGCCCGCAAGCCCAAGGAAGTGGCGCTGATTTCCGAGATCGACGGCGTCCTCCAATTCGGAAAGGACGCCAAGGGCAAACGGAAGATTTTCATCAAGCCTGAAAAAGGACAAGAAAGGGAGTACCTCGTCCCCAAGGGAAAGCATATCCTCTACAATGAAGGCGACTTCGTGAAAGCAGGCCAAGCGCTCATGGACGGATCGGCCAACCCCCACGATATCCTTCGCGTCCGGGGCGAGAAGGAGTTGGCCAAGTTCCTTGTTGACGAAATTCAGGAAGTCTACCGGGTCCAGGGCGTGCGCATCAACGACAAGCACATCGAGGTCATCGTCCGGCAGATGCTTCGACGCGTTCGGATCAAGGAAGTGGGCGATACGGACTTTCTCATCGGGGAGGAGGTCGAAAAGCACGTCTTTGAGGAAGTCAACGAAAAGGTCGTAGCCCAGGGAGGAAGACCGGCCATAGCGGATCCCCTGCTGTTGGGAATCACGAAGGCTTCCCTGACGACGGAAAGCTTCATCTCTGCCGCCTCCTTCCAAGAAACCACGAGGGTCCTCACAGAGGCATCCATCGCGGGTAAGATCGACTACCTGAGGGGGCTCAAGGAAAACGTCATCATGGGCAAGCTGATCCCCGCAGGCACGGGGTTCCGGGAGTACGCCACCCAAGGGATCCGGGTGAGGAGTGAGGCCTTGGTTCCGGCCAAGACCGAAGGCTCGCCTGCAGGGGATTCCTCGGCGCCCGCAGGGGCTTTGGAACCGCCAAAATGAACGATTTGACATCTTTGAAATTATCTGGTTAATATATTGAATTTCCTTTTACGCCTCAGGCTCTGCTTCGTGCGAGGAAACATGCATCATGCCGACGATAAACCAACTGATCAAACGCGGTAGGCGGCGCCTGCCCAAGAGGAAGTCTTCTCCAGCGTTGGACCGATGCCCGCAGAAACGGGGGGTCTGCGTGCGGGTTTTCACCACGACCCCGAAGAAGCCGAATTCGGCCCTTCGGAAGGTCGCCCGGGTGCGGCTCACCAACGGGATGGAAGTGACCACGTACATCCCAGGCGTCGGGCACAATCTCCAAGAGCACTCCGTCGTTCTCATCCGAGGAGGCCGGGTCAAAGATCTCCCCGGCGTTCGGTATCACGTGATCCGAGGTGTTCTGGATACGTTGGGGGTTCAGGACCGAAAGCAGGGGCGATCCAAATACGGTGCCAAGCGGCCCAAGTAAGGTTCGGCGCCAGAGGTTTCAGCCATGCCACGCAGAAGAGAAGTTCCCAAGCGCGAGGTTCTTCCCGATCCCAAGTACGGCGACCGGTTGGTGGCGAAGTTCATCAATGGCTTGATGAGGAGAGGCAAGAAAAGCGTTGCCGAATCGATCCTCTATCAGGCCTTCGACACGATCCAAGCCAGGACGAAGCAGGATCCCCTAAAGCTTTTCAAGCAGGCCATCGAGAACGCGAAGCCCGTCCTCGAAGTCCGCTCTCGGCGCGTCGGCGGCGCCACCTACCAGGTGCCGGTCGAGGTCCGGCACGAGAGGAGAACCTCCCTGGCCATCCGCTGGATCATTTCTTTCGCCAAGAAACGAGGCGAGAAATCAATGCACGAGAAGCTCGCCATGGAGCTTCTCGACGCCGCGGCAAACCGCGGAACCACGATCAAGAAGAAGGAAGACACCCATAAGATGGCCGAGGCGAATAAGGCCTTTGCGCACTATCGCTGGTAGCCACGAAGGACTCACAGAAAGGCGCCGAGAGGCGGCTCCGAAGCAGGAGGCGGAGATGGCGAAGCCGAAGTTTGAGCGGAAGAAGCCACATGTGAACGTGGGGACGATTGGTCACATCGATCATGGCAAGACGACGCTGACGTCGGCGATCACCAAGGTATTTTCGAATTTGGGGATGGCCAACTACGTTCCGTTCGAAGAGATCGACAAGGCTCCGGAGGAGAAGGAGCGCGGGATCACGATTGCCACGGCCCACGTGGAGTACGAGACCCCGAAGCGCCACTATGCGCACGTGGACTGTCCGGGGCATGCGGACTACATCAAGAACATGATCACCGGTGCAGCCCAGATGGACGGGGCGATTCTGGTGGTGGGGGCCGACGACGGTCCGATGCCCCAGACGCGCGAGCACATTCTTCTGGCCCGCCAGGTGGGAGTTCCCTATATCGTGGTGTTTCTGAACAAGGTGGACATGGTTCAGGACGAGGAGTTGATCGAGCTGGTGGAGCTGGAGATTCGCGAGCTTTTGAGCAAGTACGAGTTTCCGGGAGACGAGATTCCCATCATTCGGGGCTCGGCCCTGAAGGCTCTCGAGAGCGGGGATCCCAACTCCCCGGAATGCAAGCCGATTTTGGATCTCATGGAGGCTGTTGACAACTACGTGCCCGTTCCGGAGCGGCCCCTGGACAAGCCCTTCTTGATGCCGATCGAGGATGTGTTCACGATTTCCGGCCGCGGCACCGTGGTGACGGGCCGGGTTGAGCGCGGCGTCATCAAGACGGGCGACGAGGTGGAGATCGTCGGCTTCCGTCCCACCCAGAAGACGGTCTGCACGGGCGTGGAGATGTTCCGCAAGACCCTCGATCAGGGGCAGGCGGGCGACAACATCGGGGTGTTGCTGCGGGGAATCAAGCGGGATGAAGTCGAGCGAGGACAGGTCGTGGCCAAGCCCGGCTCGATCACGCCCCACACGAAATTCGCCTGCCAGGTCTACGTTCTCACCAAGGAGGAGGGCGGCCGGCACACGCCCTTCTTCAGCGGCTACCGGCCGCAATTCTATTTCCGCACCACCGACGTCACCGGCGTCATCAAGCTTCCCGAAGGCGTCGAAATGGTGATGCCCGGAGACAATATCAACGCAACCGTCGAGCTCATCACGCCTGTAGCCCTCGAAAAAGAACTCCGCTTCGCCATCCGCGAAGGCGGCCGGACCGTAGGCGCAGGCGTCGTCACCGAAATCATCGAATAAGGTTTTTTTCCAGGGAGGAGAGCCCCGTGGCCGGGCAAAAGATTCGGATCCGCCTCAAAGGGTACGAGCACAAGATCCTGGACAAGTCCGCCCAGGAAATTCTCGAGACCGTCCAGAGAACCGGTGCTCGGGTTTCCGGCCCCGTGCCTCTGCCGACCCATATCGAGAAGTTCTGCGTGCTTCGATCCCCTCATATCGACAAGAAATCCCGTGAGCAATTCGAAATCCGAACGCACAAACGCCTCTTGGACATACTCGAACCCACTCAGCAGACAGTGGATGCCCTTATGAAACTGGAGCTTTCTCCGGGCGTGGACGTGGAAATCAAGCTGTAGTGGGACCAGGGAGTTCCGATGCCCACCGTGGACGTTTTGGACTTAAATGGGGAAAAGGTCGGGGAGATCGCCCTCCGGGACGACATCTTCGCCGTGGAACCCAAGCCGCATCTTTTCCACACGATCATCCGTGCGCAGCTCGCTGCAAAGCGGCAGGGGACGGCCAGCACCAAGACCCGGAGCGAGGTGAGGGCAAGCACGAAGAAGCCCTGGCGCCAGAAGGGCACCGGAAGAGCCCGCGCCGGAACGCGCTCTTCGCCTCTCTGGAGGGGAGGAGGCGTCATTTTCGGCCCGAAGCCTCGTTCTTACGTCCTTCATGTCCCCCGAAGCGTGAAGAAGGCGGCCATGCGATCCGCCCTGAGCCTCAAGCTCCGGGAGGACAGACTGAAGATCCTCGCCCACTTCGATCTTCCCCAGATCAAGACGAAGAATTTCCTGCAGGTCCGAGACAAGCTCGGGCTCCAAAATGCGTTGATCGTCGTCGACGGCCAAAACGAGAATCTTCACAAATCGGCGCGGAACGTCCAAGGGGTCAAGGTCCTTCAGGCTTCGGGCTTGAACCTCTTTGATATGCTCCACCACGACCACCTCGTGTTGACACAGGACGCTGTGGCCTATGTGGAAAGGGTTTACGGCACATGAAGAACCTTTACGACATCATCCGTCGGCCCATCATCACCGAGAAAAGCACTGCCCACCGGGAGGAAGGAAACCGAGTCACCTTTGAGGTGCACCGGCGGGCCAACAAGAACGAAATCAAGAAAGCGGTCGAAACCCTTTTTAAGGTCCACGTCGTGGGCGTCCGAACGCTCACCGTTCGGGGCAAGGAAAAACGCGTGGGGCGCAACAGGGGATATCGGAGCGACTGGAAAAAGGCGATCGTTCAACTGAAACCCGAGGACAAAATCGAGTTTTTCGAGGGCGTGTGATGGGCCTCAAGCACTTTAAACCGACGTCGCCCGGCCGACGATTCAGCATCAACGATGGTTTCGACGACATCACCGCCACCCGGCCGGAGAAGAAACTCGTTCGCGGCAAAGCCAAGACAGGGGGGCGGAACAACGTCGGACGCGTTACGGCCTGGAACCGGGGCGGGGGTCACAAGCGGAACTATCGCCTGATGGACTTCAAGAGAGACAAGCCTGAGATCCCGGCCAAGGTGGCGGCGATCGAATACGACCCAAACCGATCGGCCCGGATCGCCCTTTTGCACTATCGAGACGGCGAAAAGCGCTATATCGTCGCCCCCCAAGGGCTCAAGGTGGGCGATTCCGTCGTGGCAAGCCCGTCTGCGGATATTCTGCCCGGAAACGTTTTGCCTCTCCGGTCGATCCCCTTGGGAACCTTGGTTCACAACATCGAGATGCGACCAGGCAAGGGAGCGCAAATCGCCCGTTCCGCCGGCGCTGCGGCCCAGCTCTTGGCGAAGGAAGGTCGCTACGCGCACCTCCGCCTGCCTTCCGGCGAGGTGCGTCTCATTCTTCTGGACTGCCAAGCCACCGTTGGACAGGTGGGAAACCTCGACCACGAAAACATTTCCATTGGCAAGGCAGGCAGGTCGAGGTGGAAGGGCAGAAGGCCGCATGTCCGCGGCGTGGCGATGAACCCTGTTGACCATCCCCACGGAGGGGGGGAGGGTCGTACCTCCGGCGGTCGACACCCTGTCACGCCGTGGGGCGTTCCCACCAAGGGGTATAAGACCCGCAAGAAAAAGCCCTCGGATCGTTACATCATTCGAAGGCGAAAGGCGAAGTAGGCCGTTTGGCTGAGAGAGGAGACGGGACGAATGCCAAGGTCGGTTTCCAAAGGCCCGTTTGTAGACGATCACTTGCTGAAGAAAATCCGGGAGGCTGAGGCGAGCCGCTCGAGAAAGATCATTCAGACTTGGTCCAGACGATCCACGATCCTGCCGGAATTCGTCGGCCACACCATTGCGGTCCACAACGGCAAGAAGTTCATCCCGGTCTTCATCACGGAAAACATGGTGGGGCACAAATTGGGCGAATTCGCCCCTACGCGAACGTTTTACGGACATGCCGGTGATCGGAAGTCCAAGGCCAAGTAGACAAGGGGCCAGGATCGGAAGCGAATTCCCCCTTTCTCTTTCGTAGGTGTTGGAAAGACGAACCATGGAAGCTGTTGCCCGAGCCCGATACATACGCGTATCCCCGCAGAAAGCCCGGCTGGTCGTGGATCTTGTGCGGGGAAAGACGGCCCAAGACGCCCTGCACATCCTCACCTTCACGAGGAAAGCTGCCGCCCGAACGGTCAAAAAGCTCTTGGAGTCGGCCATCGCAAACGCAACCCACAAAGGCAACATCGACGTCGATACGCTTTACGTAAAAGGCATTTGGGTGGATCCAGGCCCGACCTGGAAGCGTTTTCAACCCAGGGCCATGGGGCGGGCAACCCGAATTCGCAAGCGCACGAGCCATATCACCATCGTGCTGGACGAGGCATAAGAGAGTCAGGCCGGTTCGATCCGAATCGTGTGTCAAAGAGGAGGCTTCTTTGGGGCAGAAAGTCCATCCCATCGGTTTGAGGCTCGGTATCATTCACACGTGGTCTTCCAAGTGGTTTTCGGAGCGGCAGTATGCCAACCATCTCCACGAAGACCTGTGGATCCGGAAATACCTGAAGGGGAACCTCTACCATGCCGGCATTGCCCGGCTGGAGATTGAACGGGCAGCCGCCAAGGTGAAGGTCCATATTCACACAGCGCGCCCCGGGATCGTCATCGGCAAGAAAGGCGCTGAGGTCGAGCGGCTCAGAAAAGAACTCGAACGGCGAACACAGAAAGAAGTGTTCCTGAACATCCTGGAGATCCGCAAGCCCGAAATCGAGGCTCAGCTCGTTGCGGAAAACGTGGCCCAGCAGCTTGAAAGACGTGTGGCGTTCCGCCGGGCCATGCGCAAGGCCGTCGCGACTTCGCTCAAGTTCGGAGCCCTCGGCATCAAGATTCACTGCTCGGGAAGACTCGGCGGAGCGGAAATGGCCCGCAGCGAGTGGTACCGGGAAGGAAGGGTCCCCCTGCATACTCTCCGAGCCGACATCGACTACGGCTTCTCACAGGCGAAGACCACGTACGGCATGATCGGCGTGAAGGTGTGGATCTACAAGGGAGAGGTTTTGCCCGGGGACGAGAAGAAACGCAAGGAATCGATAGGAGCCTAGAGGATCGTGTTAAGCCCGAAGAAGGTCAAGTACAGAAAGCAAATGCGGGGCAGGCTCAAGGGCCTCCGGGAAAGGGGCTCTTCGGTAAGCTTCGGCCAGTTCGGCCTTCAAGCCTTGGAGCCCTCCTGGATCACGGCCCGGCAGATCGAGGCCGGCCGAATCGCCATCACCCGTCACGTCAAGAGGGGAGGAAAAATCTGGATTCGGATCTTTCCGGACAAGCCGATCACGGCCAAGCCGGCCGAAACCCGAATGGGCGGCGGCAAGGGAGCGCCGGAAGACTGGGTGGCCGTCGTTCGG
>Ga0209227_1000028_pt1 | contig 128251 bp, 99 predicted proteins | sample YNPBryantNP2012_FD_185815 | JGI IMG/M metagenome (GOLD analysis project Ga0209227, IMG submission 185815) | Anoxygenic and chlorotrophic microbial mat microbial communities from Yellowstone National Park, USA - YNP Bryant NP 2012 (SPAdes)... ...
CGCTGAAGGGGGTTCGGATCGCTGCTGCATGGACGGCGCGGCTGCGCGCAGTCCATGATCCGTAGATGCGCCCTCGATAGGGGGCGGCGCCAGGTGGTGGCTGCGCGCCGGATGCCGCCGCCGATTGGCGCGCGCCGCCCTTCAGGGATGCGCAGCCTGTCGTTAGAATTATGGGGGCATGCGGTTCGGCCCGCCCATCCTCGACTGGCTCGTCTATGCGGGCGTCCGCCTGTACTGCATGGCCGCCCAGATGTTCCCGATTGACACTAACCTCCGGACCGCCCGATGGATCGGGACGCTTTGGTTTCACCTGATCAGCCGCCACCGTGAGCGGGCCAAACAGCACCTTCGGCTGGCTTACGGTCCCGTGCTTTCGGAGAAGGACGCCGACCGCCTGGCCCGCCGGAGCATGCAGCAGATGGTCATGATGGCCGTGGAGGTCCTCTTTACGCCACGGCTCATCAGCGAATGGACCTGGCCGCGGTACGTGCGGCTCAACCGGCTTGCCGAGGCGGTGGAGGTGCTGCTCGATCGTCGGGGAGCGATCCTCCTGACCGGCCACTACGGCAACTGGGAGCTGATCGGCTACGTCCTTTCCTGTCTGGGCTTCCGGATGACCGCCGTGATGCGCCCGCTCGACAACCCTTATCTGAACGGATACCTCATGTCGCACCGCCAGAAGCGGGGCCTCGACCTGCTCTACAAGAAGGGTGCGACGCAGACGGCCGAGGACATCCTCTGCGCGGGCGGGATCCTCGGCTTCATTGCCGATCAGAACGCCGGCCACAAGGGGCTCTTCGTGGACTTCTTCGGGCAGAAGGCGTCCACGTACAAATCCATCGGCCTCCTGGCGATCCGCCACGACGTGCCGATCATCGTCGGATACGCGCGTCGGCTGAGCGACCGGTTCGAATACGAAATCGGGGTCACGCGGATCATCCGGCCCAGCGAGTGGAAGGGGCGGCCGGACGAACTCATGTGGATCACCCAGGAGTACACGCGGGCCATCGAGGAGTTCGTTCGGGCGGCACCTGAGCAGTACCTGTGGATCCATCGAAGGTGGAAGTCCCGTCCGCCGGATCGCAGCCTCACCGGACCGAACCGGCCCGCAGGTGGCGAACCGCTCACCCGCTCGGCGATTTCCGCCCCCGGCCCGGCCGGCCCTGTGCCGATCGGGCACGCCCTGCCGGCTTGACGAGGCCGCCCTCGGGCAATATTCTCGACAACTCGCGGCCCCCATCGTCTAGAGGCCTAGGATATCAGGTTCTCATCCTGAAGACAGGGGTTCGAATCCCCTTGGGGGTAATGCGGCACGGCCCGGGCACCCGGGCCGCCTTGTTGTGAGGTCTCCCGCCAGAGCACGCGGGGAGCCGCCTGCAGGCTTGCCGGCTGCCGGGTCGTCAGGCGCGCCCCCACGGGCGAAGTAAGCGCGGCAAGGCGGGCGCATTGCCGCCCAACCGGTTGTTGTCTGGGGCACGAGCCTACGCCTTGCGGGCTGCTTCGAAGATCTCCGCCGCCTTGTCCCAGTTGACGACGTTCCACCACGCAGCCACGTAGTCGGCCCGGCGGTTCTGGTATTTCAGGTAATAGGCGTGCTCCCACACGTCCAGCCCGAGGATCGGCCTGTGCCCCTGCATCAGGGGCGAGTCCTGGTTAGGAAGGCTGTACAACTGAAGCCGGCCGGCGGGATCCAGCGCCAGCCACGCCCATCCGCTGCCGAAGCGCCCCATGGCAGCCTTCGTGAACTCCTCCTTGAACCTGGGAAACCCGCCGAACGCGGACTCGATCGCCTTGGCCAGAGCCCCTTTGGGTTCACCGCCCTTACCGGGCCCCATGATCTCCCAGAACAGGCCGTGATTTACGTGGCCTCCCCCGTGGTTGATCACCTGCTGCCGGATGTCCTCCGGAACGGTGGCGACGGCCGACAGGAGCGACTCCACCGTGCGTCCGGCCAACTCGGGGTGTTTCTCGATGGCTGCGTTAAGGTTGGCAGTGTACGCGGCGTGGTGCTTGGTGTGGTGGATCTCCATCGTCCGGGCATCGATGTAAGGCTCTAACGCATCGTAGGGATACGGGACTCTTGGTGTCTCGAATGCCATTCGCTTCTCCTTCTGGCTTTCCTACATGCCGATTCCAGTCGTCTGAAGCGAGCGTAGGCTGGGCCTACCGAGGGGTCAAGCAGAATCAGCACTCTTTTAGTTTTATATACGTAACATCGCTACACAAATAATGTTGCGACTTGCCTTCTAAATAAAGGCTCTACGGTTCCTGGCATGTTGGCGAACGGCCGCCGCAGCCGATCGCTATGACCCTCCCAGCACTTGGAGGATCAGCTTAGCGCCGGCTTCCAAGGCTGCTGCGAGGCCTTCCACGTTCCTTCCACCGGCTTGGGCGAGAGTGGGCTTGCCGCCGCCCTTGCCCTCGATCAGGGGCGCGATCTGTCTGATGACGTCACCCGCGTGGAGGCCTGCGCCGACCAGGTCGTCGGTCATGGCGGCCAGAAGGAGCGGTTTGTTGCCGTCGCCTCGCGTCCCGAGCAGGACGGCCGCCGAACCTGCCTGGGAGCGCAGCCAGTCGGCGGCCTCGCGGAGTTGTTCGACGGGCACGTCGGGGACCTCCCCCACGATGACGGCGCTGGCGTTGATGCGCTCGGCCCGTTCGAGGAGTTGCCGGCGGATGGCGCGGAGCCGGTCGGCCGACTCGGCGGATTGCTGCTTGCTTTGCGCGCGGGCAAGTTGCTGGAGTTCCCCGAGGGTTTGCCGAAGGGCGATGCGGTCCCGTAAGGGGATCTCCGCCTCGAGCAGCTTCTTTTGAAGCTCGCTCAGGCGTTCCGCGATGGCCTGCGGAGGCCCGGCCTTCACGGCGGCTGCCTCCTCCAGGAGACGACGCCCGGTCTGGATCGCCCGGTCGGCCTTTTCGCCGGTGATCCCGACGACGCGGCGGATGCCCTTGGCCACTGCCTCCTCGGCGGTCAGGACGAATGCACCGATCTGGCCCGTGTGCTGAACGTGCGTGCCGCCGCAGAACTCGACCGGGTATTTCATCCACTCGGGGTTCTGCGGATCGGCCAGCATGGCATCGATGTCGGCCCCGACGGAGACGACGCGAACCGGGTCGGGGTACTTCTCTCCGAAGACGGCCCGGAGGGTATTGATCTTCAGGGCGTCGGCCTGCCGTACGAACTTCGTGCGAACCGGGTGATCCGCGCTGATCTTCTCGTTGCAGAGCCTCTCGATGCGTTCGATTTCCTCGGGAGTCAGCGGCTTGCCGTGGGAGAAATCGAATCGCGTCCTGTCCGGGTCGACCAGCGAGCCTTTCTGATCGACCTTCCCGCCGCCACCGAACTCCAGCACCTCGCGGAGGGCCCAGTTCAGGATGTGTGTGGCGGTGTGGTTCTTCATTGTGGGTATGCGCCGGGCCGGGTCTACGGCCAGCCGGCACGGGCTTGCGGGGTGGATCTCGCCGCGAAGGACCTTCCCGCAATGCACGATCACCTCGCGCGTGCGGCCGTCATCCAGGTGCACGACCAGCCGCGCCAGTCCCGTGACTTCGGCCTCGCCGGTCGGCGTGATGAGGCGGCCCGTGTCGGACACCTGGCCGCCGGCCTCGGCGTAGAAGCACGTGCGGGCGACGGTGAACGCGATGGACTCGCCGGCGGCGGCCGCATCGCCGGCCCCCGGAGCCGTCGGATGGGCCAGGGAGGTCAGAACGGTCTGGCAGGTCAGATCGGGGGCATACTTGTCGCTCTCGTCGGTGGCCTCCGTGGCCTGGTCGGCGGCGTGTCGCGCGAGCTCGGCGTAGTCGTCGGCGGCCTCTTCGGTGCGGCCCCGCGCCCGCTGACGGGCCTGCTCCATGAGCCGCTCATATTCGGCCAGGTCGACCGTCAGGCCGCGCTCGCGGGCCATGACCTCCGTGAGATCGACCGGGAACCCGTACGTATCGTGCAGGCGGAAGGCGTCATCGCCGCTGATGATCGTGCGGCCGGAGCGTTGCGCGCGCCCGGCGGCTTCCTCGAACAGCGCGATCCCCCGGTCGAGCGTCCTGAGGAAGGAGCGCTCTTCCTCGCGGATCAGCTCGGCGACCCGGTCCGGGCGGGCCGTCAGTTCGGGAAAGGCCCGGCCCATCGCCTCGACCACCACCGGCACGAGCGCGCACAGAAACGGCTCGCGCACGCCCAGGTACTGTCGGCCGTACCGAACCGCACGCCGCAGGATGCGACGCAGCACATAGCCGCGGCCCTCGTTGCCCGGCACCGCCCCGTCCGTCAGCGCGAAGGTCAGACATCGGATGTGGTCGGCGACGACGCGGTAGGCCACATCGCGCATGACCGCGGCGTCGTGCCCGGGCCTGCCGTGATCGGGCGGCGGGGGGGACGATCCCTCATGTTCGCGGCCGGGCTCGCCGCGGCAACCGGCTTCGAGTCGTCCGGCGTACGGCGGGGCCCCGGTGACTCGCTGAATGCCCGCGAAGATGGGCGCGAAGATATCCGTGTCGTAGTTGCTGACCTGCCCGAGGCGTCCCGTCTGCATCCCCTGGAGCACGGCCGTGATCCGTTCGAAGCCCATGCCCGTATCGACATGGCGGGCCGGCAGCGGTGTGAGCCGGCCGTCCGGGCCGCGGTTGAACTGGATGAAGACGAGATTCCAGATCTCCATCACGCGGGGGTCCCCCGCGTTGACGAGCCGTCCGCCGCTCCGGTCGGGCGTCAGGTCGATGTGGATCTCGCTGCACGGGCCGCAGGGGCCGGTCTCGCCCATCTCCCAGAAGTTGTCCTTCTTGCCGCCCGGGTGGATGTGGGTCGGGTCGATGTCCGTAGCCCCGGCCCACAGGTCGCGGGCCTCGAGGTCGGGCTCGAGCCCTTCCTGGGGGTCGCCCTGGAAGTACGTCGCGTGGAGCCGTTGCTTGTCGAGGCCCCAGACCTTTGTGAGCAGCTCCCACGCCCAGACGATCGCCTCGCGCTTGAAGTAGTCGCCGAAGGACCAGTTGCCCAGCATCTCGAAGAACGTGTGGTGATAGGTGTCATGGCCCACGTCGTCGAGGTCGTTGTGCTTGCCGCCGGCCCGGATGCACTTCTGGGTATCGACCGCCCGCCGGTAGGGGCGCGACCCCGTGCCCAGGAACACATCCTTGAACTGGTTCATGCCCGCGTTGGTGAACAGGAGCGTGGGGTCGTCGAGCGGCACGACGGGCGACGACGGGACGACCGCGTGCCCGCGCTCCTCGAAGAAACGGATGAACTCCCGGCGGATTTCGTCGGCGCTGCGGACCATCTGGGACCTTCGTAAAGGAAGCCTGGGCCCGGAGCCTCTCTCCGATACGCCCCGGAGCACAGGCTTGGCGCCTGTGATCGGCGGGTCATGGACAGGATGCCCATGCCCCACAGGCCGGGGCGGCACGCTCCGGGCGGGATGCCGGCGGGCCTTCGCCATGCAACCCCAAGCGGCTGATTGTAATCCACTCGCCCGATTCGACCAACGTCCGGGAACCCCAGGAGCGTCCGGAATAAACCCCGCGGTCTTACGCCCGGTTGCACTCGGAAAAGGGATACGGAAACAACTTCCGGCGTCTCCGAAGCAACCCCAACAAGGTTATTCAGTGCCGGCCCCTCCGAACCGATAGAGCGTTCGTGGGTACGCATGCGTGCCGCGCGCGATCGGGCGTCCGGCACGCGTCTGGAATCGGTACAAGCCGCTGAGGAGGCTTCCATGAAACGAGGTTGGACCATCGGTCGGAAACTTGTCCTTTCCTTCCTGTGTGTCGCCGTCGTCACGTTGATCCTGGGGGGCGTCGGGTATTACGGGATCGTCCAGGCTGGTGGAGCGATCTCCGACATCGGCACCGTTCATCTGCCCGGCGTCGGCAGCCTGCTGACGATCAAGGAAGCCAGTTCGTCTCTGAAAGCGCTACAGCGGTCGCTGCTGGACACTCAGTTGGACCAGACGGCCCGAAACGAGCAGTTGGCCGAAGTGGAGAAGATCCGCGAGCGCTACAGCGCAGCCTGGAAGGTCTATGAGTCGCTCGAGAAAGCCCCCGAAGAGGCTGCGCTTTGGGAGAAGCTCAAACCCGCCTGGGAGGCGTGGCGGAACGCCAACAACGAGTTCTTCCGGCTGTGCGAGGAATTCACCAAGGTACGCATCGACGACCCCGCGCGTCTCGTACAAGACCTCGAAGCGTTCACGGGCGACCATTACAAGCTCGAGGGCCGGGTCCTCCTGATGCTCCAGTCGAAGAAGTCCTTTGAGGGCGGCGACGACGCTACGCAGTGTCGCTTCGGCAAGTGGCTGGCTGGCTTTTCGACCGACAGCCCGGAGCTCCGCAGCGCGGTCACGGCGATGCTGGAGCCGCATAAGCATTTCCACGAGGCGGTTCACAAGATCAAGGAGCTGGCGGCCAAGGGGGATCTGGCGCAGGCGGCCGCGGTGTTCCAGAGCGAAATGGCACCGGCGGCCGAGGAGGTCTTCGAGCAATTCGGTAAGCTCAGGGGTCTGGCTGCCAAGGCGCAAGAGACCTGCAACAAGGCTCGTGACCAGTTGATGGGGCCGTGCCTGAGCGCCCAGAATACCGTGAACGGCATCCTGGACCAGCTCGTCCAGATCAATCAGAAGGCGGCTTCTGACCAGGCGGCTGCCTCGCGAAACCAGGCCGCATTCCTGAAGCTCCTGAGTCTGGCGGCGATGATCGTCGGGGTGGTGGCGGCGATGGCGTTGGGTGTGCTCATCTCCCGGAGCATCAACAAGGTTCTGACGCGGATTGCGCAGAGTCTGGGGGACGGGGCGACGCAGACGGCCTCGGCGGCGTCGCAGGTTTCGTCGGCGAGTCAGGCGGTGGCGCAGGGGGCGAGCGAGCAGGCGGCTTCGATCGAGGAGACCTCGAGTGCGTTGGAGGAGGTGGCCTCGATGACGAAGCAGAATGCGGCGAACGCCCAGCAGGCGAACGCGTTGATGTCGGAGACGACGGCGTTGGTGAATCGGGGACAGGAGTCGATGGGGCGTTTGAATACGGCGATTGAGGAGATCAAGAGGTCGTCGGACGAGACGGCGAAGATTGTGAAGACGATCGACGAGATTGCGTTTCAGACGAACCTGTTGGCGTTGAATGCGGCGGTGGAGGCGGCGCGGGCGGGGGATGCGGGGAAGGGTTTTGCGGTGGTGGCGGAGGAGGTTCGGAATCTGGCGCAGCGTGCGGGGGAGGCGGCGCGGAACACGGCGGCGTTGATTGAGGGGTCGGTGAGGAATGCGGAGAACGGGGTGAGCGTGGCGTCGGAGACGGCGAAGGCGTTGGCGGAGATTACGGCGGCGGCGCAGAAGGTGAGCGGTTTGGTGGGGGAGATTGCGGCGGCCAGCAGCGAGCAGGCGCAGGGGATTGAGCAGGTGAACACGGCGGTGAGCCAGATGGACCAGGTGACGCAGCAGAATGCGGCGAATGCCGAGGAGTCGGCGGCGGCGGCGGAGGAGTTGAACGCGCAGGCGGAGCAGCTTACGGCACTGGTGGCGGAGTTGGTGGCGTTGGTGCAGGGGGATTCGGGGGTTCGGGCGGCAGGAGGCCAGTCGGTATCTGGGGTTTCGTCGGGGAAGTCGTCGGGGGGGTCTGCGGGGGGTGCCAAGAAGGGGGCCCTGGGTCCGACGGACCGTCTGATTCACAAGCACCTGATCGAGCCGGCGGCGCGGCCGGCGGCGCGGCCGGAGCCGGCGGCCAAGCCCGAGCAGGTCATTCCCCTCGATGAACAGGAACTGACTAAGTTCTGAGGTCCATCGCGGTGTCGCCGGCGGGCGCGCCGGCGGCCCGAAGACGATACGCACCCCGTTTCAGCCGCAGCGCCGGGGCCCGGGCCCCGGCGCTGCGGTTTTTCCGGGAGGCCGCGCGACGCGCGCCGGTCGTGAAAAGCGGCGTGAGGGCGGTTACCGTAGATGGTGCGGTCCCTGGTGTCTGAGGCCGCAGAGGTAAGCCGCACGCGATTGGCACGCTTCACGCGGAGGCATGGACCATGACCGGCAAGGAACGCCTGTATGCCGTCATCGCAGGCCGTCCGACGGATCGTCCGCCCGTCACGCCCATCATGATGGCCTGGGCGGCGCACTACATCGGGCGGACGTACCGGGATTACTACCTCGACGGTGAGGTCCTGGTGGAGGCGCAACTGGCCGTCGCCGAGGCGTTCGGCCTGGACCAGGTCATGACCATCAGCGATCCGTGGCGGGAGGCCTCCGGGTACGGAATGGAGTTCGATTATCCGCCTGAGGGTGTCGGCGTGCCGCGAGGGCGGCTGATCAAGGCACGCGACGACCTTCGGCGCCTCCGGCGCATCGATCCGGATGCCGTCCCGCGAATGCGGCAGCGGGTCGAGAGCGCCGGGCGTCTGGCGGCGGCCGTCGGCCGCACTCACAGCGTCCTGGGATGGGTCGAGGGCCCGATGGCCGAATACGCCGACCTGCGCGACCTCCAGGAGGCGATGCTGGATCTGGTGGACGAGCCGACGATGTTCCACGACGCGGCGGCTGTCATCGTCGAAAACGCCGTGGCCTTCGCGAAGGCCCAGGTCCGCGCCGGGGCGGACATGATCGGCGTCGGCGATGCGGCGGCCAGTCTCATCAATGCGGAGATGTATGAGGAGTTCGTGCTGCCGTGGCAGCAGCGACTCTTTGCGGACATCCACGAGGCGAAGGCGGCCGTGAAGCTGCACATCTGCGGCAATACGAACCACCTGGTGGGGTTGATGGCCCGGACGGGCGCCGACATCATCGACTTGGACTGGATGGTGCCGCTGGCGGATGCCCGCAGGACGGCCGGTCCGGACGTGACGTTCTGCGGCAACTTCGATCCCTCGGCCGTGCTGCTTCAGGGCACGCCGGTCGACGTGGCGAAGGCGGCGGTCCGGTGCATCCGCCAGGCCGGCCCGCGGTTCGTACTGGCCCCCGGCTGCGAGGTTTGCCCGGGCACGCCGGAGGCGAATGTCCGGGCATTCTGCGATCCGGTCCTGCGGGAGTCGCTGGCTGGCGGATGAGGGCCGCGGGTTCTGCCTCCGGCGGCGGGCCCGAGGGACGCGCTCAGCGAGCATGCACCCCCGCTCCGACCACCTGACGGAATCCTGGGAGAGCGGTTACCATACGGGCGGCGCGGTCGGAGCGGTCCCGGACGCAGGCGCCGGCGCGCGCCGAGGAGATCAGGAATGATCATTGGGATTCCCAAGGAGATTCTGCCGGGCGAGCATCGTGTGGCTGCCCTGCCGGAGACGGTGTCGAGGTACCGCGAGATGGGCTTCGAGGTGATCGTCGAGGCTTCGGCCGGAGCGGGCGTGTTCCGGGCGGACGCCGAATACGAGGCGGCGGGGGCGACGATCGTCCCGGACGCCCTGACGCTCTACTCGCGGGCCGACGTGATCCTGAAGGTCAAACAACCGGTCTTCCATACGAAGTACGGCCGGCACGAGGCCGAGATGATCCGCGAGGGCGCGGTCCTGATCGCGTTCCTGCATCCGGCGGCTCCGTCGAATCACGCCCTGGTTCGGATGCTGCGGGATCGCAACGTGACCTCCTTCACGATGGACGGGATTCCGCGGATCTCCCGGGCCCAGATCATGGATGCGCTCACCTCCATGAGCACGATCACGGGGTACAAGTCGCTGCTGATCGCGGCCATGCACATCCCGCGGTTCGTGCCCATGATGGGCACGGCGATCGGGGCGATTCCTCCGGCCTCGGTGCTGGTGGTCGGGGCGGGCGTGGTGGGCTTGCAGGCGATCGCCACGGCCAAGCGGCTCGGCGCGGTGGTCCGCGCCGTGGACATCCGGGAGGAGGCCCGGCGCGAGGCCGCCAGCCTCAAGGGCACGCAGGTGGTCGGCTTCGACGTGCCGGCGGAACTGGCGCACGGGGAGGGGGGCTACGCCCGCGCGCTGCCGGCCGAGTGGCTGGAACGCGAGCGCGCGCTGCTGGCATCGCTGGTTCCCAAGAGCGACATCGTCATTCTCAGCGCGCTGGTGCCGGGAGAAGTCGCCCCCGTCCTCATCACGGAGAAGATGGTCCGGAGCATGCGGCCCGGTTCGGCCGTCGTGGACGTGTCCATCGACCAGGGGGGTAACTGCGAAGTCACAAAGCCCGGGGAGGAGATCGTCGTTCACGACGTGTACGTCTGCGGTACGGCCAACATCCCGGGATCGCTGCCTGTGGACGCCAGTTGGCTGTATGCACACAACATGCTTCATTACGTCGAGAACCTGTTCAAGAAGGGCCCCGGGGCGATGAACCTCGAGGATGAGATCGTCCGGCACTCGCTGGTCACGCGAAACCGGCAGATTCTGTACGAGGGCGCGATCAAGGCCATGGGCGCCGCCGCGGCCCCGGCGAGGTGAGCCATGCCGGGTGTTCTGCTGGTGATCTTTGTGTTCGCCGGGGCGTTCGGCATCGGGTACGTTCTGATCTCCCGCGTGCCCCCGATGCTGCACACGCCGCTGATGTCCATGACGAACGCCATCTCGGCCGTGACGGTGCTCGGCGCGGTCCTCCTGTTCGCGTCCGAGATGACGGCGGCGCAGCGGGTGCTCGGTGCGATCGCCCTGATGACGGCCGTCTTCAACGTCTGCGGCGGGTTCGTCATCACCGACCGGATGCTTCGATTGTTCCGCCGAAAGAGTTAGGCCGAGGCTCCCGGTCGCCGAGGGACCGTCGGCCGGGAGCCGTCATTCGCTCCGCCGAGTCTCCACGATGGATACACGAGCGATCCTGACCGACCTGGCCGTGATCGCGATTCTTCTGACGGGGATCTCGCGTTTCCGGACGCCGACGGGGGCCCGGCAGGGCAACGGGATCGCCGCGTTCGCGCTGGCCTGTGCCCTGGGCCTCGTTCTGTACCGGTACCGCATCGCGGACCTCCGGCTGGTGTTTCTGTTCATGCTCATCGGGGGCGCGGTGGGCTGGGCGCTGGCCGTGCGGGTGAGCATGGTGCAGATTCCGGCGATGGTCGCCTTTCAGCACGGGGCCGGCGGCGTGGCGGCCTGCGCGGTTTCGTTCGTGGAGCTGACCCGCACCGGGGCGCTGCTCAGCGCGAGCCAGGAGGCCTCGGCGCTTCTGGGTCTGGTGATCGGTGCGGCTACCTTCAGCGGAAGCATGATCGCCAGCGCCAAGCTGGCCAATCGAATCCGGCAGACGCCCGTGGTCTGGCCGCGACACAACGCGATTCTGGTGGCGCTGACCGGCGTGATCCTCCTGCTGGTCACCGCGACCGTGGCCAGGACCGGCGGGCCCGGAGGCGTCGGGACGGAAGTGGCCGCCCTGGTGCTGGCGGCCGTGATTCTGGGGGTGGTCTTCTCGATCCGGATCGGCGGCGCGGACATGCCCGTCCTGATCTCTTTTCTGAATGCGACGGCCGGCCTGGCGGCGGCGTTCTGCGGAGTGGCGATTGAGAACCGGCTGCTGATCGCCTGCGGGGCGACGGTGGCGGCGTCGGGCTCCATCCTCACGCACGTGATGTGTCGGGCGATGAACCGCGGCCTCTCGACGGTATTCGCCGGGATCGGTTCGCCGCCCGCCGAGCCGCCCCCTGCGCCGCAGACCGCCCCGCCGACGATCAGCGAGCCGGCGTCGGCCGGGGTCGGCGAGCGGAGCGGTCCGGACGCGGCCGCCGGCGCGGGCGTTGTTCGGCCTGCGGGCGGCCTGCCGGCGTGTGCGGACGGCCTCGAACGGGCGGCCGGCCTCCTGCGCGATGCCCGGAGGGTGATCATCATCCCGGGCTACGGCATGGCCTTGGCCGAGGCCCAGGCCGAGGTGGTCGGCTTGTGCGAGGACCTGGTCGCCCGGGGCAAGGACGTGCGTTTCGCGATCCATCCCGTAGCCGGCCGGATGCCCGGCCATATGCACGTGCTCCTGGCCGAGGCGGAGGTGGACTACGCCCGGCTGGCCGACCTCAAGGACGTGAACGACGATTTCCCCGAAACGGATGTGGCGTTGATCGTGGGGGCGTGCGACGTGGTCAATCCGGCCGCGATCGAGAACGAGAACACGCCCATCTCGGGGATGCCCATCCTCCGGGCCGACCAGGCGCGGCACGTGATCGTATGCAATCTGGACGAACGACCGGGCTATTCGGGCGTGCCAAATCCACTCTACGGCCTGCCGAAGACCCTTACGCTCTGGGGCGACGCGCAGGAAACGGTGCGCCGGCTGCGTGAAGCGGTGGCGCGGGCGTAGGGCGCAGCAAGGGAATATACACGACGGCTGTGGCGGCGAAGGCGGGGTGGCCCCGCATCAGGCACCGTCCGCGAGGGCCAGCGACACGGCTTCGGAGGTTCGCAGGTAGCGGTCATACACCCGCAGGAGTTCGACCCGCCCGTTCAGGCTCGGCGCGACCCGCAGCGGCGCGGTTCCGTTCACATCCCCCAACGCCTCGCGGAATCGCCCCCATCCGCAGGGTCGCGATTCGCCCCCGTCGCACAGCCGACCGTCCACTACGAACGTGATGATCCGCGGCCCGCCGTCCACAATGACCGTGATATGATGCGCCCGTCCGGCGACCAGAAGGCCCGGGTCGCAATCCCAGCTCCACCGAATCCGGCCGTCGCTCAGCTCGATGGCGAGGGTGCCGGCCGGCGTGGTCTGGAGCGCCACGCCCCGCCCGGCGTCGTCCCGCGAGTCGAGGACGATTTGTCCGGCATCCAGGCGGTCCAACCGCAGGCGCATCTCGATGCTGAATCCACCTCCGTCCCGCAGCAACGGAACTCGGGGCATAGTCACCTCTGGTGCATGGTCGGCCGTCCAGCGGAGGACGGGATGGGGTGCGGGCCCGCGGCGACCGGCGAGCTGATTCCAAAGGCCCTCCAGCAGGGAGGCATCGATTTCGTGGACCCGGGCGATCTCCTTTTGCGTTTCCGTGACCCAGAAACGCCCGTCCTGCTCGATCAGATCCGGGTAACTCATTCGCGTCTTGGGATCGCGATCGTAGAGCAGGATCTCCGGCTGTGACCACCAGATATGCCCGTTCCGCTCAAGGCCGCCGGCGATCCAGGCCGGGTTGCGGCCTTCGAAGTCCCGGCCGCCGTGATTGTGATACCAGAGGAGGTACCTCCCCCCGGAGGTTCGCCAGATCCTCGGACAGGCGCGGGGATGCTTGATCCGCGGCCCGCCGGGCCGATACGTGGCGTGAACCGGTCGGGTCCAGGTCCGGCCCCCGTCGCGGCTGTACGTATGACAGGGAGAGCCCGTCGTCGTTCGGTACATGCAGTACAGGTCTCCGTTGGCCAGCGCAACGATGTTGTGCTCTTCCTGAACCGAGCCGAACTCGGGGGCGCGGATGCCGTGTTCCCCGTCCGGGAGCATTCTCCACTCGATCTCTTCCGGGCGCCGGGCCGTCAGCAGGTTGTCGGATCGAAACAGCCACCCCTCTCCGTTTTCGAGCATGTACCGGCCGAGCTTGGTGAAGGAGAAGAAAACCGTATCGCCGACGACGATCGGCTTGCAGATCCCCCACAGGATCTGGACCTGTCCCCGCCAGTCGTTTTCCCGGTCGCACGCCGTAACCCGGACCGGCAACCGGTATCGCCGGGCCGACCACGTGCGTCCGCCGTCGTCGGAGTACCGGAAGACGTACCACCCCAGCATGTCGGCCCGGATGTTCTTGTCGCCGAGCCGGTCGATGCGGTCACCGTTGTAGTCATAGAACACGTAGATGCGCCCGCCGGGGGTGATCAGCGGCACCGCCCAGGAGGCCTCCGGTCCGTCGGCCGGCTCGATGTCGATGGGCGGCGACCACGAACGCCCCCGATCGTCGCTGATCGTCGCCACGACATGCTGGCCGCGCTGGCCCTCGACGCCCCGGCCGGTGGTCATTGTGCAGACCCACGCCCCGTCGGGTCGGACGACGACGTAGGGCTGGTCGCAGTAACCTTCGTCGGGGATCACCAGACCGTGTCGGACGTCACGGGGGTCGCCGGCGGGTCCTGAAGCCGGCGCGCTGGGCGGCCCTGCCAGGGCGGTAGTCAGGATCAGCAGGCCGAAAGTGCCATCCACTAGACGTACTCGATTGTGGCCGGAGGCTTCGGGGTCAGATCGTACAGGCATCGGTTCACGCCCGGGATCTCGACGATCCGGCGGCAGATCCGCTCGCGTTGTCCCCGGCTGCCGTCGGTCGATCGCAGAACAGCCTGCCTCGCCGGAGCCGCTGGAATCCTACCAGAGCCCGCGCCGGCCGACCACGAACCTGCTCGGGAACCACCGGACGGCTTGAACGCCTGCTGCCTCCGCGGTTTCGAAATGCGCAGCCGACCGAGTCGGCGGCTTGGCCGCCGCCGGCCCCGGGGCGGGAACCGCGCGAGGCTGTCCACTATGTGCCTTGGCTACTGCGGCATCAAGGAGCTTGCCCGCAGCAAGGGAACCGACTGCCGCGTTTGCAGGGCCTGCTGCCGTTTTCGGTTGAGGTAGGGGCGGGAGCGAAAAGAAGCTCTGAGCTTGCCTCAGTGCTGCGGCGCAGCAGGTGGATCCGCGGGCTGTGCTTGAGCGGGCACGGGCGGTGCTATTGCGCCGGGCGGATACTCGCGTGAGTTCCTGGCGATACGACGTTGAACGCGGGCGAACGAAGCGTGTACATCGGGTGCGCAAGGCCACGGAACCGGCCCCAACCGTGGCGGCAGACGATACCGGGGCGTGCGCGTGGATCGGGGCCGGGCCTTCGGATACCATGCTGGATACCGCTCGCCGTACGAAGGCGCGTTCCAAACGGCGGGCGGAACCACACAAAGCCCGCGAACAGGAAGTCCAGACCGCAGCAGAGGGCTTCGAGGAGATTGATCATGAAGCATTGCGCCACGCGACGTTCGTTCCTGCAGGCTCTTGGGGCCGGGGCCGCGGCCCTCGGACTGATTCGTCCGACGCGAGCCGCCGAAAAGCCCATCCAGGGCTTCGAGAAGGCCCCGCAGGACCCCGACGCTTCCAAGGGCTGGAAGCCGGTTTCCGACCGGAAGATCCGAGTGGGTATCGCCGGCTACGGCGTGTGCCGATTCGGAGCGGCCTTCAGCTTTCAGGACCACCCGAACGTACAGGTCGCGGCGGTCAGCGACCTGGATCCCGACAAGTGCGCCGCTCTGGCCAAGGCGTGCCGCTGCGAAAAGACGTATCCTTCGGCCGAGGAGATGATCAGGGACGATTCGATCGAGGCCGTGTTTGTGGCCACGGATGCCCCGAGCCACGGACGGCTGTGTATCGAGGCCCTCAGGCACGGTAAGCACGTGGCCTCGGCCGTGCCGGCCGTCTTCGGCTCGCTCGAGGAGGCCGACCGGCTGTTCGAGGCGGTCAAGACCAGCGGCAAGAAATACATGCTCTTCGAGACGTCGTACTTCCACACGGATTGCCACGCCATGCGGGAGATCTACCGTGCTGGTGGGTTCGGCAAGCTCGTCTACTCCGAAGGGGAGTACTACCACTACATGCCCGAACCGATCGACTCCTACAAAGGCTGGCGGGTTGGCCTTCCTCCGCAGTGGTATCCCACGCACTCGAACGCGTATTACGTGGGCGTGACCGGTGGCAGCTTCACGGAGGTCTCGTGCATGGGCATGCCCAGCGTGCTCGGCCATCTCCAGCCCGATAACAACCGGTACAAGAACCCCTTCGGGACCGAAATCGCCCTGTTCCGGACGAGCGAGGGCGGAACTGCCCGCATGGCCGTGAGCTGGGACACGCCCGGCTACGGGGGCGAGATGGGCCGGATCCGCGGACAGAAGGCGTCGTTCTACGGTAAGTACGAAGGTCTGGAGAAAGTCCCTGAAATCAAGCGTCCGCCGCTGCCGCCCGGCGTCGAGGCCGGCGGGCACGGGGGATCGCACGGTTACCTCATGAACGAGTTCGTGATGGCGATCCTCGAGGACCGCAAACCCCTCGTGGATGTGGCCCAGGCGCTGAATATGACGGTGGCCGGCATCGTGGCCCACCAGTCGGCGCTTAAGGACGGCGAACTGCTGAAGATCCCGCAGTACAGACTCTGACGCCCGGCCGGGCCCACCAGACGCGCCGGCGACAGCACACCGTCACCTGGCCGGTAACGGCCCCACGGTCCGTTGCGGCGTAGGACCGTGGGCCTCGAGCCCACGCGGCCACCGGTCGCGCGTGAACACGGACGCCCCGGTGTTCTGCGGGCGCAAGGCCGCTTGTCCCGGCCGCTTCGTCGCTTCGCCGCGCGGCACATCACCGGCCGGCCGATGTTGTCGGCGCGGACCCGGGAGGTGCGACGGATTGGCCGGGCAGGGATCGGTACGGTCGCCCCGCCCGATAGAGGTTTGCGCGCCGCTTGATCTCGGCCGCCAGCTCCTTGCGGCCCTGCCTGCTTGCCAGTTCGATCGCCTCCTCGGCCGTGCGAACCGCTTCGGGGAAGCGGCAGGCGTCCGCATACGCGGCCGCCAGCGTGTCGAGGAACTCGGGCCGCGCCTCCCCGGCCGAACGACAGGCCACCTTTGCCAAGGCGAGCGGGTCGGCCGGTCGGCCTTCCGGAGGCGCGTCAGTCGTCGCCAGCACCCAGGCCAGGTTGTTCAGGATCGGCGGCGCGCCGGGTCGCAGCTCCATTGCCCGGATGTACTGCCGGGCGGCGGCATCAGTACGGCCCAGGCTTTCGAGCGCTGCCCCGTAGTTCGTGCGGATCTCCGGATCCTCGGGCGCCAGGGCGATGGCACGTTCGTAGGCGGCCAGCGCCTCCTCAGCTTGATCCTTCTTCAGCAGCGCCCCGGCCAGAACGGCATGGGCCTGAGCGGACTCGGCGTTGCGCTCCAGAGCGATCCTGGCGTGGGCGACGGCCCCGTCCGGATTCCCCATCGCCAGAAGCGCCGCGGCCAGATTGGCGTGGCCGCGTACGGACGCCGGTTCGAGCCGGAGGGCCGTCCGGAGCTGTTCGGCGGCGGCGTGGGCGTCGCCGGTTTTCAGGAGGGCGTGGCCGAGGTTCACTCGGGTCTGCGCATCATGCGGATCGATCTCCAGAGCCCACCGCAAATGTTTCATGGCCTCCTGGGGCCGGTCTTTTTCCAGAAGGGCAGTGGCCAGGTCGTTGTGCAGCGCGGGAATGCGAGGGTGCAGGCTCAACAGGTGGCGGTAGAGCGATTCCGTGTCCGCCCAGCGGCCGGCCCGCGCATAAACAGCCGTCCCGAGCGCCACCCATGCCCCCAGCGCCAGGGCCATCGTGGCCAACGCACCCATCCGGGGCCGCCATACCTGGACCCCTCCTGTTCGGGTCGGACCGGCCGCCGCCAGGCGCCGCCCCAATGCGGCCAACGGCAGGAGAAGGCCGATCATGGGAAGGTAGGCGTACTTGTCCCAGGCGATCGACGGGCTGTAGCCCGCCACAACCAGTGTGGGGGCGATGGCGGCCAGAAAGAACCCAACGCCCGTGACCACAGACCGCGCCCGGCGAAGGCAGATCCACAGCGTCGGCCCGAGGGCGGCGGCCACTCCGATCCCGGCGATGACAAACGGGTGACCGGCGGTCAGCGGTGGGGGCATCGGGTAGATCGACGACAGCCGGACCGGCACGAAGATCTTGGCCGGGTAGAACGCCAGATTGTGCAGGATGGTCAGTGCGATGGCCTCGGCCGGGTACCGGCTCTGCCGCTGCGACAGAGCCGTGATCACCGCGAAAACCGCGGCTGCGGCCAGGAAGGGCAGCTTCTCAATGACGGCTCTCCGGCCCAGGCGGCCCAGCGGCCAGAAGTCCAGCAGCAGGAGCAGGACGGGCAGCGGCAGGCTCGTGGGCTTGGACAGCAGGGCCAGGAGATATCCGGCGAAAGACACTCCAATCGCCCAGCGGTCCGGTCGCCGGGCATACCGCACGTACGCCAGCAGCGTCAGAAGCACAAAGAAGGTCGCCAGAAGGGTTTTCCGTTCGCCGACCCACAGGACGGGTTCTGCGGTCATCGGGTGCAGGCCGAAGAGTCCGGCCAGGAGGGCTGCGACGATCGGACGGCTAAACAGGGCGCACAGCAGCGCGAACACGAGCACCGTGTTGGCCGCATGCAGGAGCAGGCTGGTCTGATGGAACGGACCAAGGCGGCCGGGACGCCCTCCCCGTGCGTAGTCCAGCATGAGCGAGACCATCGACAGGGGCTGGTAGTATCCGCTGACGGTGGAGGGGCGGAGGACCTCCGTGAAGAACCGTCGTGTGGACGGCCAGCCGGGGCGGCGCACGAGGGGGTTGTCGGTCAGGTACTCCTGGTCGTCGAGAAACAGGGCCTGGGCACGGAGCGCCGGCCGATGAGCCAGGGTGACCGTTGCGGCCAGGATCGCCGCCAAGGCGATCCGCAGGGCCAAGCCCTTCCCACCCGGCCCGTGGGTATCGGCAGGGACCGGGGCCGCGACTCGAGGGATCGACGACGGTCTTTGGCGGGGCATTGCCGCATTGTACCTCCCGCATGGTACTCGCACGGAGCAACCGCTCGGTGAGCTGGATCGGCGTGGCGATGGGCCAGTAGCATGCGGCCCCCAGCGAGTGCTCGCCGGGGGCCGCGGTTGCTGCTTGATCAGGTCGGTACCGGCTTACAGGCGGCGGCGACGCAGGAGTAATGCACCTGTGCCCAGCAAGGCAAGCGTAGCCGGGTCAGGAACGAGCACCCACTTGACGGCATCGGCGTACATGCTGCCGCTCGCGTCAATCTTGGTGTTGTTAACGTCCACGGAGCCAACGTCCGTCCCCGCGTTGAACTCGAACTGTCCGAGCGACACCCACGTGTTGGCCGTGGCCGACTGATCAACGAGGACTTCCGTGGTTCCGCTCTTGTGCGTGATAATGTGTGAGATGTTGGATTTGCGGTTGGCGTTGGCTCCCCAGGTGGCAAACACCTCGTAGATGCCCGCCACCGCCAGGTCCGCTTTGAAGTAGGCGTGTTTTTCACCTGCAACGCTGCGGTAGGTGCTGCCATAGCGGCTTCCAATGCCGGCGGTAACGTCCGGCACGGTGCTCTTTCCCGAGCTATTGCCCCATCCTCCCGCCTCGCTGTATTTGCCATAGTTCTGCCCGCCCAAGCGGCTCTCGACGATGAAGTCGGCAAACGCCGTCGGCGCGATCAGCACCGTCGACGCAGCCAGCATCGCCAACAAGGGAAACGCTTTGGACATGACTTTTCTCCTCCTTACAGAACGCGGGCAGCACAAGGTCCGCGCAGCTTTTCCTCCCCCATGGACGTCCCACACGGCTTACCTGCTGGTTTAGCCGTTCGCCTAATCGAAGTCAAGTGGGTTCATCCCGGGAGCGTGCTGTAAGGTCTTATTCTAGAGCATCTTATATGCGATTCTATAAAAATCGGTCAAAGCTGGCCGACCGGCGGATCAATCAGCGTTCGGTCAGAATGCAGGCTGCGCTTTGTAAGATTGGATAAAATGGTTGGTCCGGGTAGGAGGTACGTGTTCTTCCGGGGCGATCGTCGGTTGGCTTTGGGTCGCCAAGGGGACCGGAGCAGCTGGGGTTCGGTTGGCCGCGGGCTGATCGATTGCGTTCTTTGCCTTTGGGGCTGGACCGTTCGGCGCTGCCGTCCAAAGGGGCAGGCGATCTGCGAGCGGCGGCGGGGAACTGTACCCAGGACGATCCAGGTCTGGAATCGATCCGCTGGTGGTCTGGGTCTTGAGGTTTGACAAGGCAGCGCGTAGGTTTATACTAATCAGACTCTGGCCACGGACGCGGTGTCTACGCGGGATGCCTGAGGCGCGCCGCGGCGGCACACCGCACTCGGGCGGAGTGTCGCCGAGTACGATCCGACAGGACAATCGAGGTGCCAGGAGCCTCCTGTAGAGCGGCCCGGAGGGGCTGGGTGCAAGGGGCTGCTGGCACCTTAGCTCCGGTCGGGCGTGGGCGCTGCTGTAGCTCAGCCGGTAGAGCGCGTCCTTGGTAAGGACGAGGTCACGGGTTCGATTCCCGTCAGCAGCTTCGCCGCAGTGGAATCGCGCGACCGGAGCCGACGGGTGGTCGCGTCGCCACCGGCGAGGCCGATCGTGTTCCGCGTGCACGGGGCGCGAGATGTGAAGGCGTCCGGGAAGGACAAGAGCGGTCGCGCGTGCACGGGCGCGACGGAATTGTGCCGGGCTGTGCGCTGCGGCCCCCGGGAAGCATGAGTCGGACCGCGGGATCGCGGTTCCTCGACGAGTGGAGGAAACTGAGTTATGGCCAAGGCCGTCTTCGACAGGACAAAGCCGCACGTCAACGTGGGTACGATCGGTCACGTGGACCATGGAAAGACAACACTGACGGCGGCGATCACCGCGGTACAGGCCAGGAAGAATCTGGCCCGGTTCAAGAGCTACGACGAGGTGGCGAAGGCGTCGGAGAAGGCCGGCCGTCGCGACGCGACGAAGATCCTCACAATTGCCACGTCGCACGTCGAGTACGAGACCGAGAAGCGCCACTACGCGCACGTGGACTGCCCGGGGCACGCGGACTACGTCAAGAACATGATCACGGGCGCCGCTCAGATGGACGGGGCGATCCTGGTGGTTTCCGCGGCGGACGGTCCGATGCCGCAGACCCGTGAGCACATCCTGCTGGCCCGCCAGGTGAACGTGCCGGCGCTGGTCGTGTACCTGAACAAGGTGGACCTGGTGGATGATCAGGAGCTGCTCGACCTGGTGGAGCTGGAGATCCGCGAGCTCCTGAACAAGTACGAGTTCCCCGGCGACAAGACGCCGATCATCAAAGGCTCGGCTCTTCGTTGTCTCCAGAACCCCGACGACCCCGAGGCGGCCAAGAGCATCCAGGAACTGCTCGATGCGGTGGACAACTTCATTCCGGAGCCGGTCCGGGACATCGACAAGCCGTTCCTGATGCCGATCGAGGACGTCTTCAGCATCAAGGGCCGCGGCACCGTCGGAACGGGCCGGATCGAACGCGGCAAGGTCAAGATGGGCGACGAGGTGGAGATCGTCGGGCTGCGCGAGACCCGCAAGACCACCGTGACCGGCGTGGAGATGTTCAACAAGACCCTGGAGTTCGGACAGGCGGGCGACAACGTGGGTTGTCTGCTGCGGGGCGTCGAGAAGGACGAGCTGGAGCGCGGGCAGGTCCTCGCGGCCCCCGGCTCGATCACCCCCCACCGCAAGTTCCAGGCCCAGGTGTACGTCCTGACGAAGGAGGAGGGCGGGCGGCACACGCCGTTCTTCAACGGCTACCGTCCGCAGTTCTACTTCCGGACCACGGACGTGACCGGCGGGCTCAAGCTCCTGGGCGGTGCGGAGATGTGCATGCCCGGCGACAACATCGAGATGGAGGTCGAACTCGGCAAGCCGATCGCCATGGAGGAGGGGTTGCGTTTCGCCGTCCGCGAGGGTGGTCGGACGGTCGGATCCGGCGTGGTGATCAAGGTCCTGGAGTAGGCCGGCCGGGCGGTCGTGCGGCGGAGGACGTTCGATGGCCAAGGCGGCCAAACGGGAGTATGCGTGGCTGCAATGCACGGAGTGCGATGAGCTGAACTATCGCACGAGCATCAACGTACAGGGCAATGCGGCCAAGCTCGAGCTCAAGAAGTACTGTCCGCGCGAACGGAAGCGGACGGTGCACAAGGTCAGGAGGAAGTAGTCCGCAGGCCGTTGTTCGCGGCCGGTTGCCGGCGTGGGTCGCAGCGCGCCGGACCGGGCCCGGCGGGTGACGGGCTTGCAGGAACCGTAGGAGCGTAGCTCAACTGGCAGAGCACCGGTTTCCAAAACCGGCGGTTGGGGGTTCAAATCCCTCCGCTCCTGGTGGCCGGGCGGACGGCCGGGGGGGCGGACGCGATGGCGGAGTTCGAGACGTATGGCCAGTGATCAGACGGGCAGGCGGCCCGAACCGTCGGGAGCCACGGTGGTCGAGAGGTCCTCGGCGGGAGGAGATCGCACGATGGACATGGCGTCGGGCGCCGGGGAGGCTCCGCGGCCCGTCGGTTATGCCGCGAAGGCCCGTCGGGGGAGCTTTTTCCAGATCTACAAGCCCGGGCAAGGGTACTACACCCGGCTCGGGACGGCGGTGTTTTTCGGGGCGCTGGTGCTGTGGGCGGCGCATTTCGCGTACATGCAGATGGCGATCTTCCACGACCCCTCCGTGGCGTGGACCACGTATCTGCGGTACGGGGTGCCCGTGGCGGTGCTGGTGGGCTTCGGACTGCTGCTGTACTGGATCGTGGGGGTCAATGCGCGGACGATCGATTTCTTCATCCAGACCGAAGGCGAGATGAAGAAGGTGAGCTGGTCGAGCCGCCGGGAGGTGATCGGGTCCACGAAGGTCGTGATCGGTACGGTGGTGATCCTGAGCGCGATTCTCTTCGTGGTGGATCTGCTGTTCATGCTGTTTTTCGACTGGATCGGGGTGCTGCACGGTCCCAATCTGGTCAAGCGCCTGTTCGGAATGGGTGAATGACGCAAGAGGTCAACAACCCGACGGCCGAATCCAAGCCGGAAGGTCCGGAGCCGACCCGGCCGGGAATGAAGTGGTACGTGCTGCGCGTCGCCTCCAACAAGGAAGACCAGGTGCGGGAGGCCCTCGAACGGAAGGTCAAGATCGAGGGGCTCACGGATCGGATCGGCCGGATCCTCGTTCCGACCCAGAAGGAAAAACGGATGCGGGGCGGACAGGCCCGCGTCGTCGAGAAAAAGCTCTACCCGGGATACGTCTTCGTGGAGATGGCCACGGAGCCGGACGGATCGATCGCCGAGAACGTCTGGTTCATGGTCAAGGAGACCATGGGGGTCGGCGACTTCATCGGCTCGGACGGCAAGCCGACGAGCATGAAGGAGGTCGATGTCGAGAAGATGCTCCTGGCCGCGGCCAAGCCGGAGAGTCCGGAGTCGCTGGCCGGGCTGAACTACAAGCAGGGGGACCGGGTGAAGATCAAGGAGGGGTCGTTCGAGGGGTTCGAGGGTTCGGTGGATGCCGTCGACGAGCAGAAGGGCACCGTGACGGTGCTCTTGACGATCTTCGGGCGCTCCACGCCCGTGGATGTGGAATACTGGCAGCTGGAGCGCTTGTGACGGCGGGCCCCGCGACCGGCATCGGGCCGGTGCCGGGGCGGAAGGGTCGGGGGCGGGCTCCCCACGCGATATGACACGGATGGCGACTCGGAGGAGTCGGACGAGCCGGCGGAGGCGGGAGGTCGCGGGGAGCGCATCGCTTTATACGGGTGGATTGTGGCTAAGGAAATCGTTCAGGTGATCAAGTTGCAGGCCCCGGGCGGGCAGGCGACGCCGGCCCCGCCGATCGGGCCGGCCCTCGGCCAGCACGGCGTGAACATCGGGCAGTTCGTCCAGCAGTTCAACGCCCAGACGGCCAGTTACAACGGGATGATCGTGCCGGTGGTCATCACCGTGTACAAGGACAAGAGCTTCAGCTTCGTGGTGAAAAGCCCGCCGGCGGCGGTTCTGCTGAAGGATGCGGCGAAGATCGCCAAGGGCAGCGGCGTCCCGAACAAGGAGAAGGTCGGGCAGGTGACCCGCGAGCAGGTGCGGGCGATTGCCCAGCGCAAGGCCAAGGACCTCAACGCCTACGACCTGGAACACGCCGAGAGGATCATCGCGGGGACCGCCCGCAGCATGGGCATCGAAATCGTGGATTGAGTCGCGGGAAGAACGTGTCCGGCCCCCGGAGGGGGCCGGTGTACCGGGGCCTGACCACGGGCCGTCAAACAGTGGGAGGCGTTTATGCCGCAGCGTTCGAGGCGATACCGGGCGATGATGGAGAAGGCTGGGGACCTGAGCAAGCCCCTGCCGTTGGGGGAGGCCCTGGCGAAGGTCAAGGAGATGGCCGGGGTCCGGGTGGCCCGCAAGCATGCCGGCGCACGAAAGCGAAAGGACTTCGACCAGACGGTCGAGGTGGTGATGCATCTGGGAATCGATCCCAAGCAGGCCGACCAGGCCATCCGCGGGAGCGTGTCGCTGCCCAAGGGCATCGGCAGCACCAAGCGGGTGATCGCGTTCTGTCCGGCGGACATGGCGGCCGACGCGAAAGCGGCCGGCGCGGTCGAGGCCGGAGCCGATGATCTGATCGCGAAGGTCAGCGAGGGATGGACCGACTTCGACGTGGCCGTGGCCCACCCTCAGCTGATGGGCAAGGTCGGCAAGCTGGGCCGCATCCTCGGCCCGCAAGGCAAGATGCCGTCGCCCAAGAGCGGCACCGTGACGCCGGACGTCCTGACGGCGGTGAGGGAATACTCGGCTGGCAAGGTGGAGTACCGCAACGACGAGGGCGGGAACGTGCACGCCGTCGTCGGCAAGGTGAGTTTTCCGGTTGAGGATCTGAAAGAGAACGTCGAGGCCTTCATCAGCCATATCCGGCGGATCAAGCCCGCCACGGCTAAGGGGCAGTACATCAAGAAGGTGGCGGTGAGCGCCACGATGACGCCGAGCGTCCTGTGCGAGGTCGGGTGAGTCGCCGGTCTTCGGCGGGGCATCGCGGGTCGAGGCGAGAGGACAGTCATGAGCAAGCCCGTCAAGGATTTGATCACGAAGGAGCTGGCCGGCCGGTTTCGCGGTGTGGACAGCGCCTGTGTGGTGGATCTGACCGGTCTGGACGCGGTTTCGACACACCGGCTTCGGGGCGGACTGCGAAGCCGGGGCATCCGGTTGCAGGTGGTGAAGAATCGCATCGCCCGCAGGGCGTTCGCCGGCACTCCGCTGGAGCCGCTGGGCAACTCGCTCGACGGTCCGTGCGCGCTGGCGACCGGCGGCGAGTCGGTCGTGGACGTGGCCAAGGAGCTCACGAGGTGGGCCAAGGAGCTTCCGGCCCTCAAGCTGAAACAGGCGATCGTGGAGGGTGACCCTGCGCTGGTGCCGGTGGAGGAACTGGCCCGATGGAAGAGTCGCAGCGAAACGGTGGGTGAGGTGGTTCTCATGATCGCCTCGCCGGGCCGACGGCTGGCCGGATGTCTGGCCGGACCGGGCGGCCGCATCGCCGGGTGCATCCAGGCGATCGTGGAGAAGCTCGAGAAGTCGCAGGTGCCGGAGGCATCCGCTGCTTAGCGGGCCGGCCGGCCGGGGCGATGGGTCGGTTAAGGCCGGGCCGACGAGGCCGGTACCGGAACGGGAGATTTTCGTCCGTCGCGGATTGGTTCGCTTCGGCGAATGAAACGACATCAGCGGGATGTCGCCTATCAGACGGACGCACGCATAGAGTCAGGAGTCGGTCTACATGGCAGAAGAAGCAGTGGCGGCGCCGGCGAGCCCGGAGATCAAGCAGCTTGCGGAGAAGATCGTGGGGCTGACGCTGCGTCAGGCGCAGGAACTCGTGGATGTCTTGAAGCGGGATTACGGGATCGAGCCGGCCGGCGGCGGGGTGGTCATGGCGGCGGCGCCCGCGGCGGGCGCCGAGGCGGCCGCCCCGGCGGAGGAGAAGACCACGTTCGACGTGGTGCTCAAGGCGGTGGGCGCGAACAAGATCCAGGTGATCAAGGTGGTCCGGGCCCATACGGGGCTGGGGTTGAAGGAGGCCAAGGATCTGGTGGACGGGGCCCCCAAGCCGGTCAAGGAAGGCATCCCCAAGGAGGAGGCCGAGAAGATCAAGAAGGAGCTGGAGGAGGCCGGGGCGACCGTGGAGGTCAAGTAACGGCATGGGCTTATGTGCGGAGGCAGCGAAGCGACCCTTCGCGGCCGCCGTCGTTGTCAGAGGCAGCTGGCTGCTGCGCGGGAGCCACAAGCTCCTGCACCGGTTCACGCGCCTATGATGGTGTCTCGGGGCGTGGTCCGGTGCACGGGCTTGTCGCCCGAGGGCCGGTCCGGGCTGTGTGCGCGACCGGTCGCAGAGATCCTCGCCGCGGGGCGAGATCGGCTGAGGGGTCCGCCGCAAGGGGCGGACGGGCGTGCCGGCCGGGCAGGGTGGAGGTCGGCGGCCGCGGGACGCTCAGTCGAACGGATGGCCCCGCGTCTCGACGTGTCCCTCCGTAAACCCCTGTAGCCTTGTGCCTGCGCCCCGGGACGAGGGCGTCCGGGCGGCGGTGCCGCCGCCGGGGACGAAACGAGTTCCGAAGAAAGGATCGAATCGCATGCTGCGTACGCACACCGTTCGAAACTTCTCGAAGGTCGGCGACGCGATGGGGGTTCCGAATCTGATGCAGCTTCAGACGGAATCGTACAAGCGTTTCCTCCAGGCCGACGTGCCGCCGGAGAAGCGGAAGAACCAGGGGCTCGAGGCCCTGCTCCGCGAGGTGTTTCCGATCGTCAGTTACGACGAGAACATGTCGCTGGAGTACGTCGACTACGAGCTGGGCAAGCCGCGGTACACGCCGGATGAGTGCCGGCAGCTTCGGCTGACCTACGGGATGCCGTTTCGCGTGCGGGTGAAGCTGGTCCGCAAGGACAAGCCGGACATCGTCGAGGACAACATCTATCTGGGCGAGCTGCCGATCATGATCGGCGGCGGGGAGTTCATCATCAACGGGGCGGAGCGGGTGATCGTGAGCCAGCTTCACCGCTCCCCGGGCGTGGATTTCGTGAAGGAACAGGCGGAGGGGGACCGCGCCCTGCATGCGTGCCGGATCATTCCCGAACGCGGAAGCTGGATCGAGATCAACGTCACCAAGAAGGACCTGCTGGCGATCCGCATCGACCAGTCGAGCAAGATTCCGGCGACGGCGTTTCTGCGGGCGATGGACCCGCGGTACGGCTCGAGCGAGGCGATCATCACGGAGTTCTACAAGGCGAACATGAAGACGGTTTCCGCCTCGCAGCTCAAGCCGGACATGTACGCCGTGAGCACGCTGGTGGACCCCGAGTCGGGCGAGGAGCTGGTGCGGGCGGGCTGCCAGATCGGCGATGCGGTCGGGCGGATCCAGAGTGCGAATCTCAAGCAGATCAAGGTTCTGGACAAGGTGGCGGACCCGCTGATTCTGAACACGGTGGCGGAGGACGGCTGCGAGACGCATGAGGACGCGCTGCTGAAGATCTACGCGCGGCTGCGTCCGGGGAACCCGCCGCAGATCGACAAGGCCCGCAAGCTCTTCCAGGAGAAGTTCTACGACGAGAACCGGTATCGTCTGGGGCGCGTGGGACGGTTCCGGCTCAACCGCAAGTTCAACCAGAACGTCCCCGAGTCGGCGATGACGCTTCGTGTGGAGGACCTGGTCAATTCGCTGAAATACCTGATGCTGCTGAGGTCCGGCGACGCGTCGTACGACGTGGACGATATCGACCATCTGGGCAACCGGCGGCTCCGGACGATCGACGAGCTGGCCGCCGACGAACTGCGCAAGGGGTTCCTGAAGCTCCGGCGGACGGTGCAGGAGCGGATGAGCCTGAAGGATCCGGACCAGCTCGAGCGGATCGCCGAGCTGGTGAACACGAAGAGCATCTCCAGCGCGATCGACTTCTTCTTCGGCCGGGGCGAGCTCAGCCAGGTGGTGGACCAGACGAACCCGCTGAGCCAGCTCACCCACGAGCGGCGGCTGTCGGCGCTGGGGCCGGGCGGGCTGAACCGGAAGCGCGCGGGCTTCGAGGTCCGCGACGTGCACATCAGTCACTACGGGCGGATCTGCCCGATCGAGACGCCGGAAGGCACGAACATCGGGCTGATCGCCTCGCTGAGCATCTACAGCACGGTCGACGACTACGGGTTCCTGATCACGCCGTACCGCAAGGTGGAGCGGCACAAGGTCAACGGGGAGATCGTCTACCTGCGCGCGGACGAGGAGATGCGGGCGGTGCTGGCTCCCCCCGACGTGGTGGACGTGAAGGCGGGCGGACGGCTCCGGGAGGGGAGCGTGCTGGCGCGGGTCAACGGGGACCTGGCGCAGGTGTCCTCCAAGAACGTGCAGTATGTGGACATTTCGCCGAAGCAGACGGTGGGCGTGACGGCGTCGCTCATCCCGTTCCTGGAGCATGACGACGCGAACCGGGCGCTGATGGGCTCGAACATGCAGCGGCAGGCGGTGCCGTTGCTCAAGACGGAGCCGCCGATCGTGGCCACGGGCATGGAACGGGCCGTGGCGGAGAACAGCGGCATGGTCGTCCGCGCCGAGAAGCCGGGCGTGGTGACGTACGTGGATGCCCTGCGGATCGTCATCGACAACACGGACGAGTACGTGCTGCGCAAGTTCCAGGGCCTCAACGAGCGGACGTGCCTGAACCAGAAACCGATCGTCCGGGTGGGCCAGAAGGTCAAGAAGGGACAGATCATCGCGGACGGCCCGGCCACGACCAACGGGGAACTGAGCCTCGGCCGGAACGTCCTCGTCGCGTTCATGACCTTCGACGGCTACAACTTCGAGGACGCGATCCTGATCAGCGAGAAGCTGGTCAAGGAGGACACGTTCACGAGCATTCACATCGAGGAGTACGAGATCGAGATCCGCGAGACGAAGCTGGGCCGCGAGGAGTTCACGCGGGACATCCCGAACGTTTCGGAGCGGGCGCTGCGGAACCTCGATGAGAACGGGGTCGTGCGGATCGGGACGCGGGTCGGTCCCGGCGACATCCTCGTGGGCAAGGTCAGTCCCAAGAGCAAGAGCGAGCTGAGCCCGGAGGAAAAGCTCCTGCACGCGATCTTCGGCCGGGCGGGCGAGGACGTGAAGAACGATTCGCTCGAGCTGCCGGCCGGCGAGGAAGGCGTCGTGATCGACGCCAAGCGGTTCAGCCGGCGGATGCACCTGTCCGAGAGCCAGAAGAAGCAGCTCGCCAAGCAGATCAAGGACTATCAGACCCAGTGCGACGAGAAGATCGCGGGCATCTTCCGGCAGATGTGCGAGCGGATCGAGGCGATTGCCGGCCAGCCCATGGTCGATCCGAACACGAAGCAGAAGGTGGGCAAGAGCCAGGACGTCGAAGTGATCATGGAGCAGGTGGAGGCCTTCGCGGAGCAGGCGCACTCCGGAGATCTCCGCTGGATCAAGCCGGCGTCGGCCCGGCCGGAGGCCAAGCCCATCGTGGACAAGTACTGGCCTCGGATCGACGAGCTGATCGAGGAGAAGAAGCGCAAGACGGAGCAGATGAAGCGGGGGGACGAGCTGCCGAGCGGCGTGCTGGAGATGGTCAAGGTGTACGTCGCCACGAAGCGGCAACTGGCCGTCGGGGACAAGATGGCCGGCCGACACGGGAACAAGGGCGTGATCGCCCGCATCCTCCCGGAGGAGGACATGCCGTTCCTGGAGGACGGCACGCCGATCGAGATCCTGCTCAACCCCCTGGGGGTGCCGAGCCGGATGAACGTGGGGCAGATTCTCGAGACCCATCTGGGGTGGGCGGCGGCGATCCTGGGGTTCCAGGCGGTCACGCCCGTGTTCGACGGTGCGAAGGAGGCGGAAATCTTCGCGTGCATTGAGGAGGCCAACCGTCGGGTGCGCGAGCGGCGTGAGAACGTGGAGGCCGTCCAGAAGGCGGGGGACACCCGGGAACTGCTCGTCGAGATGCCCCGGAGCGGGAAGGTGCGGCTCTACGACGGCCGGACCGGCGATCCGTTCGATCAGCCCGTGACGGTGGGCTACATCTACATGATGAAGCTGCACCACCTGGTGGATGACAAGATCCACGCTCGGGCGACGGGCCCGTACTCGCTGATCACGCAGCAGCCGCTGGGCGGTAAGGCCCGGACGGGCGGACAGCGGTTCGGCGAGATGGAGGTCTGGGGTCTCGAGGCGTACGGGGCGGCCTACGTTCTCCAGGAGCTGCTCACGGTCAAGAGCGACGACGTGGAGGGACGGACGAAGATCTACGAGTCGATGGTCAAGGGCACGAACACGCTCGAGGCGGGGACGCCCGTGAGCTTCGACGTGCTCTGCAACGAGATCCGGGGACTCGGGATGAACATTCAACTGGAGAAGAAGAAGCTGATCTGACCGGACCGGCGCCGGGCGATTCGTGCAGACAGGCGGAACGAACGCGAAGCGATCCGCAGAACGAAAGGATCCATCGCTCATGACGGAAAGCATTTACGACCGGATCAACGATTACGGGAGCGTGAAGATCTCGCTGGCCTCGCCCAACGACATCCGGAGCTGGTCGTTCGGCGAGGTGAAGAAGCCCGAGACCATCAACTACCGCACGTACCGGGCGGAGAAGGACGGGCTGTTCTGCGAGCGGATCTTCGGGCCGGAGCGCGACTGGGAGTGCGCGTGCGGCAAGTACAAGGGCACCAAGCACAAGGGGATCATCTGCGACCGGTGCGGCGTGAAGGTGACGCACAGCCGCGTGCGGCGCAAGCGGATGGGGCACATCAACCTGGCGGCGCCCGTCGTGCACATCTGGTTCTTCAAGGCCATGCCGAGCCGGCTGGGCAACCTGCTCGATATGAAGGTCAGCGACCTGGAGCGGGTGATCTACTTCCAGGACTACGTCGTGGTCGATCCGGGCGACACGCCCTTGCAGTACAAGCAGCTTCTGACGGAGGAGGAATACCGCGCGGCGGTGGACAAGTACGGATCGTCCTTTCGGGCGATGATGGGGGCCGAGGGGATCAAGGTCCTGCTCCAGAACCTGAATCTGCAAAAGCTCAGCGAGGAGCTGCGGGAGGCGATCGCCAAGACGAACAGCAAGCAGAAGCTCAAGGACCTCAGCAAGCGGCTCAAGATCGTCGAGTCGCTGCGGCAGAGCGAGAACCAGCCGGAATGGATGGTCATGGAGGTCATTCCGGTGATCCCGCCCGACCTGCGCCCGCTGGTGCTGCTGGAGAGCGGGAACTTCGCCACGAGCGACCTGAACGATCTCTATCGGCGGATCATCAACCGCAACAACCGGCTCAAGAAGCTGGTCGATCTGAACGCGCCCGAGGTGATCATCCGCAACGAGAAGCGGATGCTCCAGCAGGCGGTGGACGCCCTGTTCGACAACGGCCGGTGCCGGCGTCCCGTGCTCGGCTCCTCGAACCGCCCGCTGAAGTCCCTGACGGACATGATCAAGGGCAAGCAGGGCCGGTTCCGCGAGAACCTGCTCGGCAAACGCGTGGATTACTCGGCGCGGTCCGTCATCGTCGTCGGGCCGGAGCTCAAGCTGCACCAGTGCGGTCTGCCCAAGAAGATCGCGCTGGAACTCTACCAGCCGTTCATCATCCGCAAGCTCAAGGAGCGGGGGCTGGCCGACACGATCAAGGGCGCCAAGAAGATGCTCGAGCGGCGCGACCAGGAGATCTGGGACATCCTCGAAGAGGTGATCTACCAGCACCCGGTGCTCCTGAACCGCGCGCCGACGCTGCACCGCATGGGCATTCAGGCGTTCGAGCCGGTGCTCGTCGAAGGCAACGCCATCAAGATCCACCCGCTCGTGTGCAAGGGGTTCAACGCGGACTTCGACGGGGATCAGATGGCCGTGCACCTGCCGCTCTCGATCGAGGCCCAGACCGAGGCGCACGTGCTGATGATGTCTACGAACAACATCTTCAGCCCGGCCAACGGCAGCCCGATCATGTCCCCGTCGCAGGACATCGTCCTGGGGATCTACTATCTGACGTTCATGTCCCCCAATCACTCGCGGGACCCGAAGAACATGCGGGCCTTCGCGGATCCGCACGAGGCCATGCTCGCGTACTCCATGGGCCGGATCGCGATTCATGAGCCGATCCGGGTCCGCATCCGGCGTGCGCGCATGGTCAGTGAACACAAGGCGGGCCCCGAGCCCGTCCCGGCCAACGGACGCATCGTGACGACCGTGGGGCGCCTGATCTTCAACGACGGGATCCCCGAGGCCATGCCGTTCTACAACTATCCGCTGTCCCAGAAGGGGTCGGCCCGCGTGATCGCGGATTGCCACAGCCTGCTGGGCCGGGCGGCCACGATCGCGCTGCTCGACCACGTCAAGGAGCTGGGCTTCAAGTGGAGCACCCTGGCGGGCCTGTCATTCGGCATCCAGGACCTGCGGATTCCGGCGGCCAAGCAGAAGATCATCGAGGCGGCGCAGAAGGCCGTGGATCGGATCGAAAAGGGCTTCCACGCCGGTGCGATCACGCCGATGGAGCGCCACAACCAGCTCATCGACGTGTGGGTTCACGCCCGCGAGAAGGTCACGGAGGAGATGCTCCGCGAACTCCGGAGCGACCGTCGGGACGAGCAGGGGAACTATCTGCCGCCGGATTCCCCGGCCGGCCAGCACTATCTGAACCCCATCTACCTGATGACCGACTCGGGGGCGCGGGGCAGCGTGGATCAGATCCGGCAGCTCGCCGGGATGCGGGCCCTGATGGCCAAGCCGTCCGGCGAAATCATCGAGACGCCGATCAAGGCGAACTTCCGCGAGGGGCTGAGCGTTCTCGAGTACTTCAGCTCCACCCACGGCGCGCGGAAGGGACTGGCCGACACGGCCCTCAAGACGGCGGATTCGGGCTATCTGACCCGCAAGCTCGCCGACGTGGCCCAGAACGTGATCGTGCACCAGTTGGACTGCGGTACGATCCACGGGATCATCAAGGGCGCCATCTACAAGGGCGAGGAGATCGCCGTTCCGCTGCGCGAGAGCATCATCGGCCGCGTGGCACGGGACCCGATCCGCAACCCGATCACGGACGAGGTCATCGTCGCCGAAAACGAAGTCATCACGCCGCAGATCGCCGAGAAGATCGAGAAACTCGGTCTGGATACGATCCGGGTCCGCAGCCCGCTGACGTGCGAGAGCCCGCTGGGGGTCTGTGCCAAGTGCTACGGGGTGGACCTGGCCACCGGCCGGCTCGTGGAGGAGGGCATGGCCGTCGGGATCATCGCGGCCCAGTCGATCGGCGAACCGGGGACGCAGCTCACGATGCGGACGTTCCACACGGGCGGCGTGGCGTCCCGCGCCGTCGTGGAGAACAGCATCCGGTGTGCGCAGGCCGGCATCGTGCGGTACCACGATCTGAACGCCGTCGAGGTGCCGGATCCGGCCGGCGGTGCGCCGAGGATCATCGTGCTGAAACGCAACGGCGAGATCGCGATCCACGACGACAAGGACCGCGAGCTTGAGCGATACAAGGTTCCGTATGGGGCGGAAGTCAGGGTCAAGGACGGCGAGAAGGTGCCGGCCCGGACCGAGCTCGTCACCTGGGATTCCTATCTCACGCCGATTCTGGCCGAGAAGGCCGGGTTCGTCCGCTTCCAGGACATCCTGGAGGGCGAGACGGTCCGGCTTGAGCAGGAGCGCGCCGGGGCCAAGTACGTGGTCATCGAGCATAAGGGCGAGAAGCACCCGCAGATCATCATCGAGGACCGCGAGGGCAAGGTGCTCGAGGTGCACTATCTGCCCGCCAAGGCCCGCATCGAGGTGAACGAGGGCCAGGAGATCATCCCGGGGATGCTGCTGGCCCGCCAGCCGCGGGCGATCGCCGGAACCCAGGACATCACCGGCGGTCTGCCCCGGGTGACCGAGATCTTCGAGGCGCGCAAGCCGAAGGAGCCCGCCGTGATGGCGGAGATCTCCGGTACGGTCGAAATCCTGGCGGACAAGCGCCGAGGAAAGATGACGATCATTGTCCGCAGCGAGTCCGGCATGGAGAAGGAGCACCATGTGCCCCAGGACAAGCAGCTCCTCGTCCACACGGGGGATTACGTGGAGGCCGGTGACCCGCTGATCGAGGGGCCGCTCGTCCCGCACGATATCCTGCGCATCAAGGGCGAGGAGGCGCTCCAGATCTACCTGCTCAACGAAGTGCAGGCCGTCTATCGTTCCCAGAACGTCAACATCAACGACAAGCACCTGGAGATCATCATCGCCCAGATGCTGCGAAAGGTCCGCGTGGAGAACCCCGGCGACAGCAAGTTCCTGCCCAACGAGGTCGTGGACAAGTTCCGCTTCCGCGCCGAGAACGAGCGGCTCGCTCGCAGCGTCAAGATCAAGGAGCCGGGCGACAGCGAGTTCACGGCCGGCCAGATCGTCAGCAAGGCCGAGTTCGATGAAGTCGTGGCCGCCATCGAGGAGCAGGGCGGCACCCCGCCGACCAAGGACCGCAAGCCCAAGCCGGCGACCGCCAAGACGCTGCTGCTGGGCATCACAAAGGCCAGTCTCCAGAGCGAGTCATTCATCTCGGCGGCCTCCTTCCAGGAGACGACCAAGGTGCTGACCGAAGCGGCCCTTTCGGGGGCGGTGGACAGGCTGGTCGGTTTGAAGGAAAATGTGATCCTGGGCCACCTGATCCCGGCCGGTACCGCCTTCAAGCCCTATCTGGAGATGAAGTTGCGGCATGTGGGCGAGCCGGTTCCGCCGGCGCCCCCGACCCCCGTGTCCATTCCGGCGATGGAGCCGCTCCCGGTGGGGCAGGAACCCGGCCGGGTCTCGGGTGCGATACCCGCGGGGCCGGAGGGCCTTCCCGTGGGCGCGAGCGTGTCCAGCGGGTCGGCCGGGGGGGATCAGGATGCACGGCCGGCCGAGCGCTTTGTAGAACCGGAGAAGGTCTGAAGGGACGCGCCGGCGTGATGGCCGGAGTCTTACGGCAGGAGACCGCGCGAATACATAGAGGAACGTATGCCGACGATCAATCAACTGGTCAAGAGGGGCCGCGCCAAGCAGGTGGCCAAGTCGAAGGTGAAGGACCTTGATCGCTGCCCGCAGCGACGGGGGGTGTGTCTGATCGTCAAGACACAGACGCCCAAAAAGCCCAACTCTGCGTTGCGGAAGGTGGCGAGGGTGCGGCTGACGAACGGGCGGGAGGTGACGGCATACATTCCCGGGATCGATCACAACCTCCAGGAGCACTCGATCGTCCTGATCCGCGGGGGCCGCGTGCGGGACCTGCCCGGCATCCGGTACCACATCATCCGCGGCGTGCTGGACTGCGCCGGGGTGGGCGAACAGGGCAAGTTCAGCGTCCGGCGCAATCGCGGACGAAGCAAGTACGGGGTGAAGATGCCGAAGAAATAGCGTTCGGTTCGGGGGATGGGCCGCGGGGATCGCGCCGTCCGGATCGAGCGTGGGCTCGCAATCGGACACCCCCGTCGGGCACAGAGCATGCCCCCGGACCCCAGGAGCCTGCGCACGAGCGAGTGTGAGCCGGCTCCGTGAAGGGAGACATCCCGGGAGAAATGCGCCCGCTGAACCTTGACGGGGAAATCGGCTCGTGCTAGCATGCGGCCGTTTCGCATGATGTCGATGTGTCGGTTATCCGGAGGTATTCGAGTCTGAAACAATGACACAGGTCCGGTCGCAGGTGTCCGCAACGGGCGGACGGCAAGAGGGAAGGTGGTGAAAAGCCACCGCGGACCCGCCGCTGTAATCGGGGACGAACACCGCGTAGAAGCCATTATCCGGTGACCATCCGGACGAGAAGGCGCGGTCAGTAGGACGATCCGAGAGCCAGAAGACCTGCCTGCGACCGTGGTCGTTACGTTGTGCCCCGGGCGTCTGGGCCACGCGACCGCGCTCGGGATCTCGCGGCGTACTTCTCAGGGTGCCGGCGGGGTCCTTTTCATTTGCCGTCGCAGCCCCGGCGTCCGATGGGCGCCGGGTTTTCTTTTTCGGCGACGTGGTTCGCCGGAGGAGGCGGCAGATGAGTTCCGGTGTGCAGGGGGCGTGCGTTCGGAAGAACCGGGTGGGGATGCGCTGGAGGCTCCGGCACGAATCGGCCTGCCGGCTCATGGCCCCGGGCCGGGCGGAGGCTCTGCGGGACCTCGTGGCGTTCTTGTGGGATCCGGGCGGCCCGCGGCCCCACAAGGCATGCGGATCGGTTCGCGCCGATCAACGGATTGCGTGGGTCTTGAGCGTTGTGGTCTGGGCGGTTCTGGGGGCGGCCTCGGGGACACGGGCGGAGAGCTTTGACGAAGACTTCTCCACCGATCCAGTGGCCGGCGGTCGATGGACTCTGCTGGACGGCCAGACGGATCGGTTCGTCTACGACCCGGTTGCGGGCACGCTGACGGCCCGGTACGACACGGCCCTGCCGACCGCCCGGCTGGTCCGGGGACTGCAAGGGCCCGTCACCGATCGTCACAGCTTCCGATGCGAGACGCAGTTCGAACTGAAGGCGCCGGTGCAGTGGTCTCCGGAGGGTCTGGCCCAGATCGCCTTCGGATTCCTGCACCGCACGCTGACCGGGCCGGATCGAACCGGAAGTCCGGCCGGCGACGGAAACGCCTACAACGTGCTCTCGCTGGATTACTTCCCGAACGTGAGTGAGTGGGGCGGGCCCACGCTCAGCCCGACCATCATCAACGGGGACAGCGGCGTGGGCTTCCTGAGCCCCATCACGATCCGCTTCGTCTACGGACAGGAGACGTATCTGGACGACCCCGGCGAGGCGCCGCTGCCGGAGGATACACCCCTTACGGCCTACCTGGAGTACGCCGCCCGGACCCGGCAAGCTGTGCTGCGGGTGGCGGGTCCCGGGGGGCTGTTGCCGATCAATGTGAAAGGGGCGGCGGGGGCGGACGGCGGCTCAGATGGCGACCCGACCACGATCATTACGCCGATGGGCGGCCCCGGGTTCCAGCTCGATGCGTTCGGGCTTCTGCTCTGGCAGGACGGATGGGCCCCGCCCCTGCCGGGCGGAGGGTTGGCCACCACCGTCAAGGCGGACGTGATCTTCCGCCGGGTTCGGGTGGAGGTCGACCGTCCCTACGGCGACTTCGACAGCGACGGCGACGTGGACGTAAACGACTACGCCGTCTTCCAGGGCTGTTTCAACGGGGCCGGTCAGCCGCCGCCCGAGACGTGCGCGGGCGATGCCGATTCCGACGATGACGGGGACGTGGACGTGAATGATTTCGCCCGCTTTCAGACATGTTTCAACGGGTCCGGCCAGCCGGCCGCCGAAGGGTGCGAGTGACATGGACGGCGGCGAGCGGATCGTCAGGGGATACGGCGATCGGGTCCGACCGGCGGCTCGGAACTCGCGTTCCGGGCCGTTGGTCGGACGCGTGTGGATAGGCGGCTTTACGCTTATCGAGCTGTTGGTCGTCACGGCGATCGTGGGGCTGCTGGCCGGGCTGCTGGCATCTTCGCTGGCGGGTGCGCGCCGGGAGGGGCGGCGGGCCGTGTGCCTTTCCAATCTGCGGCAGACGGGTGTGGCGACGGCCATGTACCTCGACGACAACCGGGAGTCTTTCTGGCGGTACTTCGAGCGGCGGGCGGGCGGGTTGAGGTGGTGGTTCGGCTTCGAACCGGGCGGGCCGGCGACGGGTCAGCGGAATCGGCCGCTCGACAAGCGGCAGGGCGTGCTGGCCGGCTATCTGCGAAGCGTGGACGATGGCCTGCAATGCCCCGAGTTTCCGTATGATTCGGGGCTGTATTTTCCGAAGTTCGCCGCCCGCAGCGCGTCGTACGGGTTCAATCTGCATCTGGGACCGGCTGGGGAGGCCAACCCCCCGCGGCGACGGTCGGAGCTGGCGGGACGGGCCAGTGGGGTGTTCGTCTTCGCAGACGGGGTGCACTTCGACTTCTCGCCCGGAATCAACGAGGGACATTACATCGAATACGTGAGCGATCTGACCTCGGCGTGGCGGGGCGGCGGGTTCGGGCATTTTCGTCACAACCGGCGCGCGTCGGTGCAGTATCTGGACGGGCACGTGGACGGGCAGCGGCTGCGCGGACCGGCGTATGTTCGCTTCGCCCCCGGCGGGCCGGCGGGCAATCTGAGTTCCTCGGGGGGCGGGGCCGCGATTTACGCAATGCGATAGACCGGCCGGTGGTGCCGGGGCCGGGGCGGCTGCGTCCGAAGACTCTTCGGCTCGGCGAGCCCGTGCTCAATCGCAATCGGGCGCTGCCCATGAATCGTTGCCGCCGCAGCCGATCACGCGGCCGTGCTTGTCGAATGTCGCCCATGCGTAGCGGTGGTCGGCGGTCCAGACGCCCCGATACCAGAGGTAGAGAGTATCCGTCTCCAGGTCGCGGCGCCAGTGTTCGATCTCCAGCCGTCCATCAGGATAGCGGGTGGAGATAATCATGCTGTCCGGCAGATACGCCCCGGCGGACTGGACGTACGTGTAGATGGTCTGCATGTACGTCACGGTCCTGAGATCGAACGAGTCCCACAGGGTATAGACGGTGCCCTCGTCATCCACCCGGAATACGTACTCGTACAGCGGGCCCGGTCCCCATGAGCCCTCCGGCGACTCCACTCCGGGCGGAACGGAAGGACTTTCCGCCTGGACGCCGTTTGAGGCCGAAGTGCACGGCGGCGGATCGGGGTACTGGTACACCACGTGACGGCTCCATGTCAGGTCCTTGCTCATCATGGAGTACTGGGCCGTGTACGAATCATACTCGTGCTTCCCATCGCAGCCGTCCCATTCCTCGTACCATAGCCAGACGCCCGGTTGGCCGACCACGTGCGTCACGGTGATCGTGAGATCGCCCTCGTATCGCGTGAAGGTGCACCAGGCGGGGAACTCGTCGGAGCACTGCATCTCCCAGCCGTTCGAGCCCTTACGAACCCTCGCGGCCTTCGCGAACAACGACGGCGACGCCGGGGTCGTCGAGAACGCGTTCAGGGAATCCAGGGCGTGAAGCGCCGGATCCGCCTCCGGGGCCCCGAGGTTCTTCAGCCCGTCGGGAATGGGCATCGCCGGGATATCCGCGATCAACGGATGCTCCCGACGCAGGGCGGTCAGCACGTCTTCGTCGCCCAATCGCTGCGCAGAGGCGCACGCATCGCCCCTCCCGTCGCCGTCCGAGTCCGACTGATCGGGGTTGACGATCTCCGGACAGTTGTCGAGGAGGTCGGGCATACCGTCGACATCCACATCCGTCTCCCACCCCGGCATGCACGCACCCGAGAGGATCAGGCCTGCCGGAATCGCCACAGCCCACGCGCAAACGACCCATACTGGGCGTCGTCCACACATGCAGCCACTCTCCGTGCGCCGTCGAAGAAGGCGCGCTGCCTGGGACCGGACGGGTTGGGCCGGGTTCAGCAGGCCGGCGGGCGGTCCGACCCGTTGAAACACGCCTGGAAAACGGCAAAGTCGGCTACGTCCACGTCGTTATCGCTGTCGGAGTCCACATCTCCGCACTCCGGCGCGGCGGCCGGACGCCCGGGGCCGTTGAAACACGCCTGGAAGTGCGCGAAATCGTCCACGTCAACGTCGCCGTCGGCATCCGCATCCGCGGGGACGTCGGGCCAGGCGACCTGGACCGCGTCAAGACCGAAATCCGCAAGGTCTTCCAGCGGGCCGAACCGCTCGAGCAGTTCCAGGTTGCGCCATACGATCCGGCCGGTGTCGCTGAGGAGGTCGCCCTCGCGGACCGGACCCAGGCGGCGGTCCGTGAAGCTCGCCTCGGTGGAAAACCATACCTCGCCATTCGGCCAGACGTACGCCCCGTCCAGACCGAGGTGCAACGGGACGGGGTCGATCGGCTCGAACCGGGCCATCAACTGGCCGTTCGTCCGGAAGATCGTTCCGTCCTCGGCCAAGAGGTCTCCGTCGTCGATCACTACCCCGAGCTTTTCCGAGAAGAAGCTCTCCTCCGTGGAGAAGAGAAGCCTTCCGTCGGGGCTTACCGCGATCGCGTCAAGCCCGTAATCATGCGGCCCGGGCTCCGGCGAGAAGGGCCTGATCAGGTCCGCGTTTCGGCGGACGATCGAGCCGGTTTCGCTCAGCAGGTCGCCGTGCCCGATGGACCCCAGAGATTCGCTGAAGACGTCCTCCTCGAGCGAGAACCACAGGGCCTCCGGGCGCACCCCGGGCAGCCAGGCCAAAAGCCCCGGATACGTGACCGCGTCCAGACCCAGATCGGGAACAGGCGGCATCACTCCCAAGTGTCGGGTTAGGTCGGCGTTTCTTCGAACCACCCCACCGGTCGTACTGATCAGGTCTCCGGCACTGACAAACCCGGCAGCCGAACTCGCATGGAACCCGAAGTCGGTCGAGAAGTGCAGAACCGGCCAGGGCACGGCCACCAGATGGAGGCCGAACACGTGCGTCGGATCTGCCGGCGGCACCTGAGCCAGATCGATCTCGATCCATGGGAAAGGTGCTTGAGGCGGGACTGGGCCGCTGTCGAACCAGATGCCATCAAGCTCGTTGATTTGCGTCCGGAGGGTCATCTGCTGAAGCAGTGCCACCTCGCCCCCCAGCCGGTACTGACCGCTGCCGCGGCCCACGTAGGTGGGCTCGGCCCCGATGCTGTGGAACGCGAGGTTATTGACGAGGAAGTCCGAGAACAGCAAGTTCTCGCCGGCTGGACAGAGCCAGAAACTCCCGCGGATAGGGACTACGATGGGCGGCCTCTCGCATATGCTGCAATCCTCCGTGAGTGTGCTGCCCTCGATCAGCCGATACCGCATCGAACGCCGCGGGGCTGAGGCCAGGGTGAACGCCATGTCAACCGGCTCGCCGCTGGGAGACGACGCCGGCTTCCACAGCCAACCGCCGCTGCCGGCGACGGTGCCGGCCATCGCCGGGGAGCCCCAATGCACCGGCGAGGTGGCCCAACCCCACGTCCACTCACATGCCACCGGACCGGCGCAGATGCTCAGCCAGTACCGCCCCGGGGCCTGTGGTCGGAAGGGTTTCGCCAGCCGCGCCCGGTATTCGAACTTGTGTTCGTATTCGTACACCGGCTCGCCGGAGGGAGTCGCTGCTTCCCGCACCACGACCCCGAAGTACTCCTGCTCGAACCGGTCGATCCGTTCTTCATGTACCAGCGGGCCGGGCCGGGGCGAGTGCGGAGCCGGTTCGTCCTCGAAGATGCGGATGGCGAAGTAATCCGGTCGCGGGACGTGCCCCTCCGGGTGCGGCTGCGGCTGCCAGCCGGGGTAGGACCCCCACCAGTGGAGGATCGCGAGCCCCGCCCAAACCCCACCGGCCGGCGGGAAGACGAAGTCGTCGGCCACAATGGTCGCCACTTCCTCAGAGGAGAAGACATCGAAACCGGCGGCCATATCAGGGGGTTGCGACCACCAGGTTTGCGGGTCGGCCCAGCGGTCGACGAGCTTCAGGATGAGGTCCTCCAGAAGGGGCTCGAAAGGCCGGCTCTTGATCTCAGCTTTCAATCGCCAGCCCGATCCATCGGGAATCAACTCGAAGGGCGCCGGTGCGGCATCGCGGAACAGCCCCTTCGGCAGATACCGGTCCGGCAGATCGATGTTCACGTGAGCAGTGGTCTGCTTGGCGTACGTTTCCAGGTATTTGCCCGTCCCCATCGGATAGAGGAAGACCCATTCTGTGGGCCGACGGACAAGCTCGTGCTCGTAATGGGCCTCGATGATGAACTCATCGGGGACCGGCGCGATATCCCATTGTACCATCGGAAGTTCGGGCCACTCCGGCAGGATGGTGGGATACGTCTTGCCGCTCCATTGCCAGATAAGGGGCACCCCGTCCATCCACACTCCGATTCGCGAGGAGCCGGGAGCCACGGGGTACAGCATCGTGACCGCCGTATGGCCCAGATTCTGAAACGGATACCGCCCACTGACGGCGGCCTCGGGCCCGGACAGCCCTCGGCGCACCGTCACGTTGATGAACTCCTCCGGCATGAGCAACGTTGGGATCGGAATCGGATTGGCATGCACTACGGTGCACACCGATATCAGCGCAAGTGTTGTTTGCAGGGCGTGCTGGGCTTTCATGCGTAGTCTCCTTGGTTTGGCCTGGGGCGAGCCTTCATCGCGCGGCCTTACAGATGCGGTTGGTGGGGAGTCGTCGGATTAGCGAGCCGTCGAGGTGCCGGGAACTGACGTGCCGGCCAGTACCAGTTTCCCCCGGGGGGCATCCCGGCACACCAGCGGCCCGTTCATGTTCATGCGTCGGCCCGTGCACACCCCGCGTTCCTTCCCGCTCCAGTGCCTCTTTACACACCTCCACTCCCCGGTTTCGGGGAGCCTGCGGGCGAACACCGGCCTACCAGGAGAGTATACCACCGCACGCGGGAGGGCAAGCAACATCCCCGGTTTTTCAAGAGAGCAAGAGGAACGCCTGGTTCGTTGAATCTGCGTATGTGCTTGCTGCCGCCGCCGTTTCGGGTCGGGAGGGGATGTCCCCCTCATGCGTTCGCTCCGGAGGTCTGCCGCCGCAGCGATCGGCGTTCTCGCGGGGTGCTCGCGGATCGGCCCGGCCCGGGCGTGTCAGCCGGGGCTGCAATCCCGTCCGCCAAGTGAGCCGAAGCAACGAGGCACCAGGGCACGGCAGAAACAACAGGGGGTTCCCGATGGTCCGGCGTGACGAAAAAACAGGAACCCCGCCATGGTTCGGGCGTACAATGCTGTGGAAGCCCCATCGAGCGTAGGCAGTTCGCGAGGCGCGGTGTGTGTGCGGAACGGTTGGGTACAGGCCGAGTCTCTGCGCCGGCTGCACCGGCTCAGGGGGCTGAGACTGCGCGCCGGAGGAGGCCGTCTCGCCGGGCCTCTATTGAGACGGCCGGGGAACGGGATCTCCGCCGATTCCTCTTGTTGCAGCGATGTTCCGCGCGACTCAGGGCGATTCGCGCCCGGTATGGGGAACAGGCCGAGAAGCGGCACGACTACATCCGGCTCATGGAACAATACCGGAGGGTGAGGGATGCGATCGCGGCCGACAACCTGGGGCTGGTCTATCATCTCTACAGCCGGAGTCGGCTGCGTCACCTGGACGGCGACGAGGTAATCAGCGACGGGATGGCGGCGCTGGCGCGGGCCATCGACACGTTCGACCCGCAGCGCGGCTTTCGATTCAGCACGTACGCGTGCAGCGCGATCAACCGGGCGTTCTACCGATGCAGCATGGAAGCCCTGAAGCGCAGGCGCCGCACCCCGGTGGCGTTCGAAACGCAGTGCGAGCACAGCGACTGGCTCGATACCCGGCGTGCGGAGGCCGCGCGGCTCTATGCGGAGCGGCTGACGACACTCCTGGCCAGCGGATGCGCGGATCTGACACCCGCCGAAAGGGACGTGCTGACGCTCCGATTTCCCCTCGAGCAGGGGATGCGACGTGAGACGCTGGCGGCCATCGGTGCGCGGATGCACCTGAGCAAGGAAAGGATCCGCCAGATCGAGAAGTCCGGCCTCAGCAAACTCAGGACGGCGCTGGAGGCAGACCCGATCCTACGGTGAGCCGGGGGCGGCCCGCCGGGTGTTTGCCGCCCGGCAGGCATGGATCGCGGGGGGCCGGAGCTCTTGCGCGGCTTGCGCTGGCGGCGTCTGTGGCTCCCCGCCCGGTGGCCGGTGTGGCCAAGACGGGAACGGTGTCCGGGCAGACTCTTGGGGGTTGTCCAGCGGACAGGTGTGCCGGCTCCGGTATGTATCCGGTCGGTCTGGTTGCGCGGCTCGGGTGGCGTTGCGGTGCGCGGCGGATAACGAGAACGACAGGAGCGACGCGCGGCGTTCACCCCGGATGCACGTAAGTTCTTCCTGCCGGATCGGTTGCGGCACTTGAGCCGCAGTCTCGACCTGGAATCAACGGAGAGGGTGGGATTCGAACCCACGGTGCAGCAGAGCCGCACACTGGTTTTCGAAACCAGCCCGATCAGCCACTCCGGCACCTCTCCAGCCCCGGATGGGCTTTGGCAACCGCCGAGCTTTTCTCCCATCGGCCTGTGGGCATCGACGGCCCGATCAGGAATCGCGGGCTTCGAGCCTTCCGGCCAAAACCGCGCCGCTGGGCAGTCTCTAAGCCTAACCATCGCCCCTCGGTCGGTCAACGAGACGGAGTTGGGGAGGACAGCCCGGAGGCCCGCCGGGCCTTCCGAGGGATTGACGAGCCGCCGGCCGCCCCGCGTGCAGTTCACTCAGGCCGATCGGTGGTCGTCCTGAGCCAGTCCAGCAGACGGCGGTGCAGCGTTGGGCCGGCCGCCAGAAACGGTTCGCACTCGCTGTTCTCGACCCGGTCGGCCGTTACCGGGAAGATCTCCTCGCCGTGGAGATCGGTTACCATGCCCCCCGCCTCAGTCACCAACAGGGCTCCGGCGGCCACGTCCCACAGCCTGCCCTCCAGGCAGAAGGCCGCGTCCATCATTCCGGCCGCCACCATCGCCAGATGCAACGCTGTCGAGCCCATGTTCCGGAGCGTCATACGGTCGAACCACTCGTGCACGGCTGCCGGCAACGCACGGCCCTGGCCGGAAGGCGAGCCGATCATCGTGTCGCGCGTGGGTGGATCGTCCCTTACACGCACCCGCTGGCCATTGCGATAGGCCCCGCGGCTCGCGATCGCCGTGTAGATCGGACCGCCCATGACGTCGAGGACCGCGCCGACCGCCGGGAGGCCGTCCCGCAGCACACCGATGCTGATGGCGAAGCCCGGCATCCCGCGGGCGTAGTTCCTTGTGCCGTCAATGGGATCGATGACCCAGCACCACTCTGCCTGCGAAAAGGGGCGATGACGGCCGGGTTGGCGGACCGTCTCCTCGGTGATGACGGCGTGATCCGGATAGTGGGAGGCGATGCGATCCAGGATGGCCTCCTGCACGGCGTGGTCGGCGTCGGTGACGGGACTGCGGTCTTGCTTACGGGATACCACGGCACGGCCGAGCCGCCGGCGGGCGATCTGGGCACCGACGTGTGCCCACTCGATGGCACGTGCCAGGATCTCAGCGGCGGGATCGGTCATCGGGACTCACCGGGCGGGCGCCCGACCGTGCGTAACGGACCGCAAGAAATATCCCGTGGGACATCATCCGCAGAGGTTTTGCATCCGGGGGAACTCCGCCCGGAGGCTCTTGTACAGACGGCGGTACTGGTCATACGCCCGATCATAGAGTCTGCGCAGCTGCGGATCGGGTTCCCGGGAGTCGGTCACGCGAATGCAGGCTTCGCAGGCTTCGGGCACGGAGCCGAAGAGCCCCGTGCCGACGGCCGCGAGAATCGCCACACCATAGGCCGCCGCCTCCTGGGTGTTGGTAGTGGTGACCGTAGCGTTGTAGATGTCAGCCTGGAGCTGGCGCCACCAGGTGCTGACCGCTCCTCCGCCGCCGGCGCGGACCTCGGAGATCCTCAATCCGCCGTTCCGCATGATTTCGATCTGATCGCGCATGCCAAGGGTGATGCCCTCCAGCACCGCACGAATGAGGGCGGATCGGTCGTGACGTACCGTCAGCCCGATCCAGCCGCCCCGGGCGTCCGGATCGGGGTAGGGACACCGTTCGCCTGTGAGATACGGGAGGAAGAACAGTCCTTCGCAGCCGGCCGGCGCCTTCGCTGCGGCCTTGATCAGGTCGTTGTAAAGGGTACCCGGGTCCTTGCGCGCCTTGCGCAGGGCGGCGACCTCGGCTTCCAGCAGCGTGTTGCGGAGCCATTGAAAGCTCCCGCCCGCCGAGAGCATGCACCCGAAGACGCACCACTTGTCGGGCACGGCGTGGCAGAACGACTGGAGGTTGCCCGCCTTGTTGGGTACCGGCCTGTCCGCGTGGGCGAAGACGACTCCGCTGGTACCCAGCGTGGCGGACACGACGCCCGCCCGTACGATGCCGTTGCCGACCGCTCCGGCCGGCTGGTCGCCCGCGCCGCCGACCACCGGCGTGCCCGGGGTCAGCCCCGTGGCCTTGGCGGCCGTACGGGAGATGTTCCCCGTGACGACGACCGACTCATGCACGGGGGGGAGCAGCTCCGTGTCGATCCGCAGCTTGCCGAGGAGCCCTTTGTGCCAGGTGCGGGCCTTGATATCCAGCAGGAGGGTGCCTGAGGCGTCGCTGACCTCCGTGGCGTATTCACCGGTCAGTCGCAGACGGATGTAATCCTTCGGGAGGAGGATCCGGAATGTCTGCTCATACGTTCTCGGATCATGGCGGCGCACCCACAGGATCTTCGGAGCGGTAAACCCCGTCAGGGCGACGTTATGAACCATGGCGATGAGCCTGGATCGTCCGCCGGCAAGCCGCTCGATCTCCTGGCACTCGGCGGCCGTCCTCTGGTCGTTCCACAGCAGGGCGGGGCGCAGCGGCTGGCCGGCGCGGTTGACGAAGACGCTGCCGTGCATCTGACCGCTCAGGCCGATCCCCGTGATCTTCGAGGGCGAGACGTGCGCCTTCCGGCACACGTCCCCTATGCCGCGGATGACGGCACGCCACCAGTCGTTGGGATCCTGCTCCGACCACCCGGGTCGCGGGCTGGAGACCGGATACTCGACGCTCGCCGTCGCCAGTACCTTGCCTCGGGCGTTGGCCAGCAGGGTCTTGGTCGCCGATGTACCGATATCGATGCCGAGCAGCAGGGCCATACGGGTTCCTCGCAAGGGGACAGCGTTCGGGCAACCGCGCCGGTTCATGAGTATAGCATGAGGCGCGGGGGCTTGCAGCCCGTCTCCACGGCCCGCGGCCCAAGCCCTCCGGCCGTGATCTTGCGTCGCAGGAGGTGCCAGGCGGCCGTGCACCGTGCCCTGCCCGGGAAAATCCGCAGGCGGGCCCTGCGCCGCGCAGAACAGCCGCCGGGGCCCGATTGTATCGAGCCCCGACGGCGGCGGTCACGCCCGGCGTCGCGCCGCAGCACCGGATCGGCGGCCGGGGCTGCGCCTCACGGTTTTCCCGGCACCTTGACGTGCGCCTTGATCACGCCGGCGGCGATGTTCTCTTCGGTCAGTTCGTAGTCGGGCGGGCCGAGGCGCAGGTCCGACTTCATGGCCTCGTCCCAGGTGACCTTCTGGCCGGTGTAGGCCGACATCCGGGCCATGATCGCGCACATCGTGGAGTGGGTGACGTTCTGGGTCTCGTTCAGGTGCTTGCCGGCGCGGATCGCATCGATGAGATCCTTGTGTTCCAGCACGTAAGGGTTGCCCTTGATCTCAATGGGGGGCTGCCCGCTGATCCAGCCGTTGCAGTTGGAGACGCCCTTGGTGCCGATGACGCGCTCCGACACCTCGTTGGCACAGCCGTTGATCTGCCGGCACATGCTGAGGACGTGCACGTGGTCGGGATATGTGAAGTCGGCCGCGAAGCAGTCATACTGATCGCCCGTGACCCGGCGGTGGCGCGCTCCCATGGCCACGACCTCCGTCGGATGCTTGCCGAGGACCCAGTTGATCACGTCAATGTTGTGGACGTGCTGCTCGACGATGTGGTCGCCCGAAAGCCACGTCCAGTTCACCCAGTCGCGGATCATCCAGTCCAGGTCGGACCAGCCCGGTTCCCGTTTGCGATACCAGAGCTGACCCATGTTCCAGTAGCATTGGGCGGCTCGGATCTCCCCGATCGCGCCGTCGTGGATCCGTTTGATCGTCTCGATGTATTGCGGCTGATGCCGCCGCTGGGTGCCCGCCACCACACACAGGCCTTTGCGGTCGGCCTCCTGCCCGGCCGCGAGCATCGTCCGAACCCCGACGGGATCGACGGCCACGGGCTTCTCCATGAACACGTGCTTTCCGGCCGCGATGGCGGCCGTGAACTGCTCGGGCCGGTAGTAGGGAGGCGTGGCGAGAATGACGTAGTCGAGGTCCACTTCGAGGACCTTCTGATAGGCGTCCAGACCGGTGAAACAGAGCTTCTCATCGATGTCCTGTCTGGCCTTGTCCTTCAGGGTCGAGCGGCAGCTCTCGATGCGGTCCTTGAAGACGTCGGCCAGCGCCACGATCCGGACGTTGGGGTCGGCGGCCACCGCATCCTGGGCGGCGCCCGTTCCGCGACCGCCGCATCCGATCAGCCCGACGCGGATCGGCTTGTCGGAGGCCTGACCGCGGGCGACGTGGGGAAAGGCTCCGGCCACGGCCGCGGCGGCGGTCGTCTTCACGAACTCCCTGCGGGAGAGGCTACGGTTCTTCCGGTGTTCCATGGCAGGTTTCCTCCTCGGCTTGATCCTGTGTTGGCGGTTCGTCCGGCCGTGCGGGGACTCCGGGTGCGCCGTCCGGTCCGCGCACGGCGGCGCGACGCGGACGCGGTCATTATCGGTGGCCGTCGGGAACGGTCAACCGGGCACTCGAGCCACGGAGGATTCGGGGCGGGGTTCCGGGGGTGCCGAGGGGGCAAAGCCGTTGAAGGGGCTGTAGTTCGGCACGAGAACGGCCAGCTCGCGACGCACGCCGTCCTCGTCACCGTTGTGGGCCAGGGTCGCCAGGGCGGAGATGCCGCGGCAGATCTCATCCCAGTCGCGGGGCCGGTGCTTCATGATGCCGATCTTCGGATGGGCGGTGCGGGCGACGTCCTCGCCCTCCAGCGAGAGTTCCTCGAAGAGTTTTTCGCCGGGCCGTATGCCCGTGAAGCGGATCTCGATGTCCTCGCCCGGGCGCAGGCCGCTGAGCGTGATCATCTCGCGGGCCAGGTCGACGATCTTGACGGGCTCGCCCATGTCGAGCAGGAAGATTTCGCCGCCCATGCCCATGGCGCCGGCCTGGAGAACGAGCTGGGCGGCCTCGGAGATCGTCATGAAGTACCGGCGCATCTCGGGGTGCGTGACCGTGACGGGCCCCCCGCGGGCGATCTGCTCCCGGAAGATCGGGACGACGCTGCCGCTGCTGCCGAGGACGTTCCCGAACCGCACCGTCACGAACTGGGTATTGCAGCGGGCGTTGAGCTGCTGGACATACATCTCGGCGGCGCGCTTCGTGCAGCCCATGACGCTCGTGGGGTTGACCGCCTTGTCCGTCGAGATCATCACGAACTTCTCGACTCCGTGCCGCACCGCGGCGTCGGCCAGCGTCTTCGTGCCGAGGATGTTGTTCTTGACCGCCTCGCACGGGTTCAGCTCCATCATCGGGACGTGCTTGTGGGCGGCGGCGTGGAAGACGGCCGTAGGTTTCTGGGAGGCGAACACTTGGTCGATGCGGGCTGCGTCGCAAATGTCGGCGATGAGCGGCACGATGTCGAGGGCCGGATAGGCCTGCCGCAGCTCGCGATCGATGTAGAAGAGATTGTTCTCCGCCTGCTCGATGAGGATCAGGCGGCGCGGGCCGAACGGGGCGATCTGACGGCACATCTCGGAACCGATCGACCCCCCGGCGCCCGTGACCAGGACCCGCCGATCGCGGATATACCGGCCGATGCTTTCCGTGTCGAGCCGGACGGGTTCGCGGCCGAGCAGGTCCTCGATGTTCACGTCCCGGATCTGGCTGACGCGTACGCGGCCGGAGATCAGGTCGGTCAGTCCCGGCACCGTCCGGAACCGCAGGCTCATGCCCTCGCACTTCTCGACCAGTTCGCGGACCTTGCGCTGGCTGGCGGAGGGCATTGCGATCAGGACTTCCTGGACGTTCTGCTGCTGACAGATCTCCCGGATCTGGGACGTGGTGCCGAGCACCTCCACCCCGTGGATGCGGGCGTGCAGTTTGCCCGGATCGTCATCGAGGAAGCCGACCACGATGTAGCGCTCCTCCGGCATCCGTAAGATCTCCCGGAGGAACGTCTCTCCCGCGTCGCCGGCGCCGACGATGAGGAGTCGCTGAAGCGACCCGGCACGGCTCGGCCGGATCTCCTCGTGATAGAACCGGAACGCCATCCGCGCGCTGGAGACCACCGCGATCGTGAAGAACCACTCCAGGGGAAACACGATGTGCGGGAACGACGGATCCACAAAGAGCGGGTGGTGCGCCCTCCAGTACATCGCGTTTTCCGCGACGAAGAAGCCCACCACGAAGATGAACATGCTGATGTGCGACGCCAGGATGACGCTGAACAGGTCCCGAAGGCCGAAGTACCGCCAGGATCCCCGATACATGTGCATCCGGCCGAAGACCACGAACTTGACGGCCAGATAGAACGGCAGAACCCGCAGGAGAATGGGCCCGAACCACGCTTCGCCGTCCGGCGTCCGCAGCCGGAAGTTGTACGCCACACCGAAGGACAGCAGCAGGGCGGCCGTGAACAGGCCCAGGTGCGCCAGCGCAGAGAGCGCCGTGCGGCATCGGACCCGGAAGGGACAGGCTGCCGAATTGTTGACGTTCTGAGCCACGCGGTCCTCGTCTGCCTGCCTGGCTGCTTTCCGTTCCGGCGGGACGTCTGCTCCGACTGGCGCCCCCGGAGATTCCATCCCTTCACGACCTGAGCAGATCAAGCAATCCCGGCTGGCCGGCGCCGGTGGGCGAGGGCCTGGTCGTCGGTCCGCGCGGGGCTCGGACGGCTTCATCCATGCGGTCCCGGAGTATCCTCGCCTCCGCCGGTGCCCCCTGGGCATTCGCCACCGTCTGGGCGATCTCCCGCGCCCTTCCGCGCTCGCCGCGCCCCCACAGCAGGAACGCGTTGAGCATCAGGACCGGCGCACTGCCGCTGGCTCGCGCGAAGTCGGCCATCGCTTGGCCGTGCCGGAGCTGGTCCTCGCTGCTGCCGTACATCGAAGCGATCTCGGCTGCCCGGTCCAGGAACTTCGGATCCTTGTTCAACAGCGAGAGGAACAGAACGGAGGCCAGCCCGTACTGGCCCCGGGCGTAGGCACCCGCGAGCATGCCCAGCCGGGCCTCCGGATCGTGAGGTCGCAGCGTCTCTGCCACGGCGAAGCTCTTGTATGCCTCGGCGTAGTCGCGGTTTCTGAATTGTCTACGGCCCTGTTCCATGAGTCGCTCGAAACGCCGCTCCAGCCGCGAGGCGGGGCTGGTGCCCGTTGCCTCCGCGGTGCCCGTTCCCGACCCCGACGAGGTCCCGAGAGGTCCCAACGCGGCGGGCTGCGTCGCCGCCCCGGATGGTGCGGCGATCTGCGGTGCGGGGATCGTCCGTTGCCGTTCGGTGCCATCATCAGCCTGGCCCGTCGCGCTGCCCGACCCCGGCGGCAGACTGACAGGGAATCCTGCGCCCCCGAATCGGGTGGTGCCGGTATAACTCATCTTTACCGGCTGCCAGGTTGCCCAAGGCAGCGTCCCAACAGGACGGAACGCCGACTGGCCCTCCGTAATGCCTCGGGCCACCAGTGAGGAGGCTCTGCCTTGGGCCTTGGGGTTGTCAGCGCCGAAATCGCGCCGCCGCGTCAGCGCCGACATAATGGCCGAAGGCCGCCGATACACGCTCGCGGCCGGAGTGGCGGTGTCCGTAAACACTCGGGACGCGCTGGGTTGTGTCCGTTGCGTTTGCCCCGAAGGGGTTCCGAGCGATGTCGGCGGCTGCGGCCTGCCCCGTAACTGGTTGGCCCGCTGGAGGATGGCATTAGAGGAGACCTGCTGGTAGCCGCCGATGGGGGACAGACGACCCACGGACGAAGATCGCGGCAGACCCACCCGTCCGAAGCCCACTTCGCGCCCGACGCCCGCGTTTGCCTGACCGAAGATCAGCTTCGGCCAGAGCGCAACCGCCAAGGCGCAGAACCATATGGCTTGGCCCCGGGGCTGCCACGCTATGCAGCCTGAAGCGCGCATACTCACCCCCTTATCGGCCTGTTCGAGAACGAGGATAAGCCCTGATGTCACATAGTACTTCTGCCCGCGCTCCAAAGCAAACCTTTTTTTGTGCGGTTACGCGCTAACACACCGTTACGATAGACCGTTGGAGCCCGTGCCTAGGCCGTGTTCTACGTTCCAAGCCGGGTCCACGCGGGGAGGACGAGCCCACAGGGGGTCACGTTTCAAGAACGGCTTCCTCAAGTGAGACAATGGGCTCATGAGAGGTGTGCCAGCCGTTTTCGGTGGTATTCGAGCCGTTGCTGCTTACTCATGTTGGCGAAGTCAGGTACACCGTTGTCTTTCCGTGGATACTGAAGCTTTGCTCCGGGGGCTTCGGCGAACTCGGACGAAACGGATGCTGCCGTTGGCCGGGCGGCGGGGGTCTGAGGCCGGCGCGGCGTGCCGGTTTCGGCCGAGGAACCGCCTGCGCGTCGTGACGCCGGTGGTGGCACGGTGACCATCGTTGCACCCCCGTAGTTCATGATCGGCGTCTGGAGCTTCAGGTCGTCCTCGAGGCTGCGGTGAGGCTTGATGCCCAGGCCTTGGAGGACACCGTGGTAGGCGCGTACAGCTTCCTCGGGGGTGATCTGCCCATCGACGATGCGTCGCAGCATCTCGATGAAGGCGAGCTGGTGCTCGGCGTTGTTGATCTTGCGTCCGAACAGGGCGACGCGGGCGCCGTACTTCTGGGCTTCGGAGATGAGCTTGAAGGCGTCGTATGTCGTCCCGGCCGCGCCGCCGAGGATGCCGATGATGAGCTGCGGGTCGTAATGCGCCAGTTCCTCCATCCACTTCGGACCGTGATAGACCATCTTCAGGAAGAGCGGCCGCCCGCGCTCGGGTACACCGGCCAGGCTCCGGACGATCATGTCGTTGACGAAGCCACCGAGCTTGTCGGGCGGGATGGGATTGGTCGGGGCGTTCGGGTCGAAGACCTCGAGGAAGTGCCGGAAGCGCTTGTGTTCGGCCTCGATCCGGAACTCGCGGTAGCGTTCGAGCACCTCGCGATCGAGTTGCGGATCGTTGTTGAAGGTGACGCTGTAGAGTCCCAGGTCCGCTCCGAGCGTGCGTTCGTCCTCGGCGCATTCCACCCGGCCGCACTGGATCTGGTCGATGGTGGTCGTGCGGAACGGCAGCGAGGGACGCTGCGGGTAGACGCCGCCGCGAATGATATGGATGTCGGTGGTGTCGTTGGCGCGGGCGGCGGGCGTGACGTGGGAATCGTCGAAGAGCCGTTCGCGGATCGTGAGGATGTCGTTGCTGTGGGGCGACATCAGCATGATGTCCACGAGGCCCTGCCGCACGATCTGTCGGATGCACTCCCGGAATTCCGGCAGGCTGCGGAATCGCCCCTCGTGGGCGTAGTGCTCCGGGGACTTGCCCGGCGAGGCGATGCCGAGGGCCATGTCGGCGTCCTTGGCGTCGGCGATGATGAACTCGCGGCACTTGGGATCGGCCTTGATCTTTGCCAGCTTGATGTCCAGGGACTTCGTTACGCTCATACCGCGCTCACCTTTGCGTAGGTCTCGTCCAGGGTAGAGGCCGAGGATTGGAGGGCGGCCCGCTCCTTCGGCCAGAGTTCGACTTCCACGCGCGCGACGACGCCCCGGCAGTCGATGACCGTCGGCACGGACAGGCACGTACGCCGGATGCCGAAGGCGCCGTTCTGCCGGCTGCTGACCGGCAGGACGCGCCGCCGATTGTGCGCGATGGCCTCCACGATCTGCCGGATGGCCAGAGCCACGGCCCAGCCCGCGCCGCCCTTGAGCCGGATCACTTCCGCGCCGGCCGCCCGGGTCCGCTCGAGCAGCCGCGCCTGAACTGCGGGGTTCAGTCCGGGCCAGTGGATTGCGGGCAGGCCGCCGATCGTCGCGGAAGACCAGATCGGGACCATGCTGTCGCCGTGCTCTCCGAGGATCGTCGCCCGCACGTCCGCGGGCGCCACGCGGGCCTCCTCGGCGATCATCGCGGAAAATCGCATGGAATCGAGCAGGGTGCCTAGGCCGATGATCCGGTCGGGGCAGCGCCCGGTGCGTTCGACGGCCAGCCGCGTGAGGATGTCCACGGGGTTGGATACCACCAGGAGGATGGCGTCGTCGCGGAGCCGGGCGGCCCGTAGGGCGTCGAGGATCTCCACGAACAGCTTGACGTTGCGGTGGATCAGGTCGAGGCGGCTTTCGTCGGCCTGGCGGCGGACTCCCGCCGTGATCACGACGATTGCCGCATCCGCCAGGTCATCGTATGTTCCGGCCCGGAATCGCTGGTCGGCCGCGGCGGGGGCCCCGTGCCCCAGATCCATGGCCTCACCGGCCGCTGCGTCGGCATTCGTGTCGAGCAGCACGACTTCATCGACCGTGCCGCCGCACTGGAGCGCGAAGGCCGCGCACGATCCCACGCGTCCGCCGCCTCCGATGATGCCCGTCTTCATTTCCGCACCTTCCGCGCCGGATGGCGTTCAGATCGCAGCCATCACCTGATCTGTGATCGCCTGCACGAGGCGCTCCAGCTCCTGCTCGTCGGGGCGGCCCCGGGCGCCGTCCACGGCATCGTCGATGGCGGTGGAGACCGGGCGGGAGGCCGCCGGCGGGCATGCGCACTCGGGGGCGGCCAGGCCGCGCCCGAACTCCGTATTGACGCAGAGATCGGCGTTTTCCAGCCGCCGCGGGTCGACGCCCATCCCGAACCGCTCCTTGAGGTCGAGCAGTTCCTCGACCTTGCGGGTGTCGATCCGTTCGACGCGCCCGATGGACTTGGCGAGGATGAGCATGCGGCAGTAGGCGTCGAGGATCTCGGTCCACCAGTAGGCCTTCTCGAGCGTATCGGCCCACGCGACCGTGCCGTGGTTCTTGAGCACCGCAATGTTCGCCTTGCCGATGAAGGGCCGGATCGTCTCGGCGAAGGCCTGACCGCCGGGCGTTTCATACACGGCCGTCGGGACCACGCCGAGGAAGACCTCGACCTCCGGCAGGATGCACGTGGGGATCTCTTCTCCGGCGATGGAGAAGGCCGTTGCGTGCGGCGGATGACAGTGCACGACCGCCCGCACCTTCGGGTCGAGCTTGTAGATCTCCAGGTGGACCATGACCTCGCTGGTCCGCTTCCGGTGGCCGGCGAGCTGATTGCCCTTCATATCGACCTTGCAGATATCATCCGGCTTCATGAAGCCCTTGCAGATGAGCGTCGGCGTGCAGAGGACCTCGTTGTCGTTCAGGCGGAACGAGATGTTCCCGTCGTTGGCGGCCGCGAATCCCCTGGCATAGACGCGGCGGCCGATTTCGCAGATTTCCTCTTTGATTCTCCATTCGTTGACCATCGGTACGCTCCGCTCCTGCCCGTTGCGGCGGTTCCCGTGACGAATCCCACGGCCTTCCCGGACGCGCCCCCGAGCTCAATCCTTCCTCATCATTGGGCGGGCGGCCCTTTGAGCTTCTCCGCCTTGGGGGTAGCGGGTTCGGCCACGTGGATCTCGTCCAGCAGGCACCCGACGTATGCGTCAAGGGCCACCGGATCCGGATGAAACGGCATGGCCGCCTCGCGGCCCTCCGAGACGCCGACCTTCATGCCGAGGTCCGCTCCCAACTGCTCATACGCAACGACGATCTCTCCCGACGCAGCGCGTCTGCCGGCCAGGGCCGCCAGATCATACGGGCGGAGCACCATGAACCGCCCTCCGACGAGCTTCGGGTCACAGCGCGACAGGACGACCCGGCCGATGACTTCCGCGATTCTCATCCACGGCTCCCGGTCATGCGTTCCACTTTCCGCCGGGGCCCCGACTCACGGGCGGCCGGCTTCGGGACCCTCCATCGCCTCCACAGCCTCCAGGATCGCCCGCGCCGAATCGCCCGGCCGGAGCCTCACGAACCGGTCGACCATCTGTCGGATCTGGTGCATCGTCACGCGCGACGGCTCCACGACGAGCACGTTGATCGCCAGTTGCCGGACTGCGTGCTCGACGGCCGGCAGGCTGGTGCCCAGCGCCGCCCGGATGCCGCGGCACTTGTTCGCGAGACAGAGCGGAACCGACCCCTCGTCCGCGAAGATCAGTCCCCGCGAGGCTCGCCCGGCGGAAACGGCGGCGCACAGCTTCCGGACGGCCGGGAGGAGGCCGCCGGCCTTTCCCGACGGGTCGATGGTCTCGACGCTCCCGACGGACCGCTCGAGCGCGATGAGCAGCGAGCGCATGGGCGCCGACGCCAGATCGATCACGATGGGGATGCTCCCGGCCACGCCGTCGGCCGGGCGGGCGTCCTGCCACGTGATCGGGACGGCCTTTTCGCGCAGCCAGTCGCGGGCGGCCGGGGTGATCAGCGCGTCGCGGGGCAGCTCCAGCGGGCGGCCGGTCCGCTGGTGATCCTGGAGCATCTGGGCGGTGACGACGACGCGATTCATGAAACCAGCAGGCCCTCCGGGTTGTCGACGGTGCCGATCACGGTCCAGCGGGCGGGCGATTGCATGTCGTTCACCAGTTCGCGGGCGTAGATCCCGTCGCTGCTGAGCACGACGACGTCGCCCACGTCGCTGGCGAGCGAGTCGAGCGCGAGGATCGGGTCGTTGTTGGCGGCCCGGTGCGGCAGCACCACGACCAGCCGCTGTCCCGCCAGCGACCGGTGTTTGACGGTCGAAGTCGCGTGACCGATGACGTGGCCGATGACCATCAGACGCTCCCGCCGCAGGGGGGCGGGCCGGTGACGCCGCCACGGACCCGCGCCCAAGCCGGTTCGCTTCGTCGGGCCGCCGCTTCGTCGCTCTGAACCCGGGCCCTCCGCATGTTCAGATGATCCTCAGATTGTCCACCATCACGCACCGCCGCACGCGTGTGAACGTCAGCGGGCTGGTCGGTCCCTCGCCGGTCGGCGTGGCGATCGAGAACGACGGGAACCCCTCGCCGCCGCCTCCGAGTCCGGCCATGCAGGGGCCGTTCTTGACGAACAGGGTCGTATCGACGGCCTTGCCCATCTTCGTCATGTGATCCACCGTTTGCGACCAGATGATGGCGGTGTGCCCGAAGCCGTGTTCGTACTTGACGGCGAGCCGGATGGCCTCGTCGATGTCGCGGCAGCGCACCACGGGCAGGAACGGCATCATCTGTTCGCAGGGGACGAACGGGTTGTCCTCGGTCGTTTCGCCGTACAGCAACTGCGTGCCCGGCGGGATCGTTACGCCGATGGCCGCTGCCAGGACGTCCGGATCCTTGCCGACGAACTCCTTGTTCGGGAGCCAGTGCCCCGTCTTCTCGTCCTTGTGCAGCGCCACCTTTACGAGGGCGTCGATGTGGGCACGGCTGAGCTGGAAGCCTCCGTGGCGTCCCATCGCCTCCAGGAGTCGGTCGGCGACGCTGGCGACGACGAAGACCTCCTTCTCGCCGATGCACAGGAGGTTGTTGTCGTAGGCGGCGCCCTGAATAATGCCCCGGGCGGCCTTTTCGATATCGGCCGAGTCGTCGACGACCACGGGGGGGTTGCCGGGACCCGCCACGCACGCCTTCTTCTGGCTGGCCATGGCGGCCTTGGCCACGCCCGGCCCGCCCGTCACGCACAGCATCGCGATGTCGCGGTGTTTGAAGATCTGCTCGGCGGTTTCGATCGTGGGCTTCTCAATGGTGCAGATCAGGTTGTCGATGCCGATCTTTTCGTGGATGGCCTGGTTGAACCGGCGGGTGCCTTCGACGGCGATCTGCGCCCCCGAGGGATGCGGATTGCAGACGAGGGAGTTCCCCGCGGCGATGATCATGATGGCATTGCATGCCAGGGTCGGCAGCGAGTGGGTGACGGGCGTGATCACGCCGATGACGCCCCAGGGCGCATATTCCGTCACGCACAGGCCGTGGTCTCCGCTGACGGCCTCGGTGCGGAGCATCTCCATGCCCGGGACGCGTTTTCCGACCGTGATGAGCTTCTCGATCTTGTGGTCGAGCCGGCCGATCTTCGTCTCGGCCAGCTCCGCGCGCCCCAGCTCCTCGGCCTGCTGGATGCAGATGTCGCGTATGCACTGGATCGCCTCGCCTCGCTGCTCCAGCGTGCGGGTCATCAACTGCTTCTGAGCGGCCTGGGCGGCGCGGACGGCCGAGTCGACGTCCTGGAATATGCCCCACCGGCCGGCGGTCTGGCCGGTCGGCCGGGCGGGTTGTCCGTCGCGCCCGAGCCGCGCGATGACCTCGGCCACGACGTCCCGGATCAGCTGATCGTTGATGGCGGTGCTCATGTGCGTCTCCATCGACGGGCCGGCCGCAGGACCCATCCGGTCCGGCCGGCCTCACTCCTGCGTCGGGGCGGCTTACGCCTCCCGAGTCTTGTCGTACAGGGCCTTCCCGCCGATCTGGACGGTATCCACGATCCCGACGACCACCGCATCGACCGGCAGGTTCCTGGTGGCCTCCGTGAGCCGGGCCGAGCTGCCCTGCGTCACCAGGACGAACTCGCCTTCACCGGCCCCCAGTACGTCGACGGCGATGGCCACGCGGCCGGTCGGTTGCAGCCGGGGCGGGGTGTCGGTCGTCACGTTGTACGCCTCGACCGCCAGCAGCTTGTGGCCCTGTACGGTCTTGACCTTCTGCGTCGCCACCACGTTGCCGGTGACCTTGCCGATGAACACGGGAGGGCTCCTGGAGTATGCGACCGGGAAGAACGCGGGTCCGCCGACGGCCGAGGCCCGCGTGCCCGTCATTGGCTCATTGCGGATCCCTCGTTCACTTCGTCGGCAGGATCTTGGCCACGTCGGCGTGGGGCCGCGGGATCACGCTGACGGATACGACCTCGCCGACCTTGGCCCCTGCGGCCGCGCCGGCGTCGGTGGCCGCTTTGACAGCGGCCACGTCGCCCTCGAAGTAGACGCTCACCAGGCCGCTGCCGACCTGCTTCCACCCGCGGTAGGTGACGTTGGCCGCCTTCAGGCCGGCGTCCGTCGCCTCCACGAGCGCGACCATGCTTCGGGTTTCGATGAATCCGAGTGCCTGCTGCGCCATGGGACTGTCTCCCGTGCTTGGTTATGGTTCTGCATCCGGCGGGCCCGGCCCGCCTTGTGCCGCGTGTCCGGGCGCCGGGTCGGACGGCCGACCCGGCCGCACGCCTCAACCCTTCAGTACGTCCATCGTCTGTCGCGCCAGAATCAGCTCCTCGTCGGTCGGGACCGTCATCAGCCGGACCTTCGAGCGGTCCGTCGAGATCGTCGCCTCCTGTCCGACAGCCCGGTTGCGTTCGGGGTCCAGCTCGATCCCGCAGTAGTCGAAGCCGCGGCAGATGCGACTTCGGAGCGAGGGGGAGTTCTCGCCGATGCCGCCCGTGAACACGATCACATCCGCCCCGTTGAGCACGGCCAGATACGCGCCGATGTAGTGTCGCACGCTCTCGACGAGCACCTCGATGGCCAGCCGGGCGCGTTCGTGGCCTTGGGCGGCGGCGGCTTCGATCTCGCGCATGTCGTTGCTCACGCCGCTGATGCCCAGCAGCCCGCCCTGCCGGGCCATCTGATCGAGCGCCTGTTCGAATGTCAGCCGGAACTTCGGCAGGACCTTCAACAGGGCGTAAGGGTCCATGTCCCCCACCCGGTTGTTGTGCGGCAGCCCCGACTGCGCCGAGGTGCCGAAGCTGTTGGCGACGCTCCGGCCGCTCTCGATGGCGCAGACGGAGCTGCTCCCGCCGAGGTGGCAACTGATCACGCGGAGATCGCGGCGGCCCAGGAGTTCGGCGGTCCGGACGGCGATGTAGCGGTGGCTCGCCCCGTGGAACCCGTATCGTCGCACGCCGGCCTGTGTCCATTCCCACGGGATGGCGTAGGTGGTTCGAGACGCGGGGATCGTCTGATGGAATCCCGTCTCGAACGCGGCCACCTGCGGCACGTCGGGACGCCGCCGCGCGAAGGCCCTCATGGCCGCTACGTACGGGGGATTGTGGGCCGGAGCGATGTCGGCAAACTCCTCCATCGTGGCGATCACCTCGTCGGTGACCCGAACCGCTCCGCAGATCGGGCCGCCGTGCACGGCCTTGAAGCCGATCGCGTCGAGCCGCACGTTCGGGTCCGGCAGGAGGGCCAGGCACCGGTCGATGGCCTCGCCGTGGTCGGCCAGACGGCCGGTCCAGGCGGCCTGGCCCACCCTGACCACGGCATCCTCGTGACCGATCCGTTCGGCCCCGCCCCGCGCCACCACCTTCTCGCCCTTCGACATGTCGAAGAGCTTGAACTTGAAGGAGGTGCTTCCGATGTTGGCGACCAGGATCAGCATGACAGCACCGATCGCTCCGTCCGGCTGCGGTCGTCCGATCACCCTGCCTGCGCGGGAATGCCCGAGGGCGTTACAGAAAAACGCCCGTGAGTCCCTCGTGCGGCCGCGGAATCACGTGCGCGCTGACGAGTTCGCCCACGCGGTTGGCGGCCTCGGCGCCGGCGTCCACGGCGGCCTTTACGCTGCCCACGTCGCCCCGGACGATCGTGGTCACGTACCCGCCGCCGATGGGGATCTGCTTGACGAGTTCCACGTTGGCGGCCTTGCACATGGCGTCGGACGCCTCCACCAGCCCGGCAAAGCCGATCGTCTCGATCAGACCGATTGCATCGCTCATGATTTTCCTCGCTGTGGAGGGGCGGGCCGTTCCTGTCGGATGCCCGCCCGCGGCTCACTTCTTCGTGCCTGTGCCCTTGGGGCCGGGCACCATGGCGCTGAGGTCTTCATGCGGTCGCGGGATCACGTGGACGGCCACCACCTCGCCGACCTTGCTCGCGGAGGCGGCCCCGGCGTCCGTGGCCGCCTTGACGGCCGCCACATCGCCCTTGACGAAGGCCGTCACGAGGCCGCGTCCGATCTTCTCGTAGCCGACCAGCGTGACGTTGGCGGCCTTGAGCATCGCGTCGCTGGCCTCGATGGCCGCCACGAGCCCCCTGGTCTCGACCATGCCGAGTGCTTCGAGTGCCATACCAACTCCTTGCCTCATTCGAGAGATCGAAGCGGAGAAAACCGTCCGCCGGAAGCACGTCCAGGCGGCCGGCATCCCGCTTTGCGTTCCGTTTTCCGTACGGGACCGCCGGGCTTCCGGCGAGGTCCCGGGTCCGATCAGCGGAGCAGTTCGATACTCCTGGCGCGGGTCAGGTCACAGGCGTTGCCCTCGTCCGTGTCCAGGTGGACCTCCAGCTTCCACGCGGGATTCACGCGGACGAGCAGATCCTCCAGGGTCGTGGTGCACGTCCCCACGACCCGCAGCTTCATGCGCTCGCCCTGGCGGACGCCGTAGTACGCAGCGTCCCGATCGCTCATATGCACGTGTCGCTCCGCACGGATCACGCCCTGCTTCAGCTCAAACCAGCCCTTGGGCCCCATGACGATGCAGCCCGGCGTGCCGTCGATGTCGCCCGAGGCCCGCACGGGCACATCGATCCCCAGCGCGATGGCGTCCGTGAAGGCCAGCTCGACCTGTGAGGCCTTGCGCTCCGGGCCGAGGATCCGCAGGTTGTTGATCATCCGCTGCCGGGGCCCGATGATCGTTACGGTCTGGTTCGAGGCGAACTCTCCCTCCTGATACAGGGGTTTCATGGGGGTGAGCTTCGCGCCGGGGCCGAACAGAACCTCCATGTGTTCGGGCGTGATGTGCATGTGCCGGGCGGAGATGTTCACCACGAGCCGGGGGCGGTATCCGTCCGGCGCGGGCCGGCCGAACTTCGAATAGACGATCTCGCGGACGATCCGCTCGACGGATGCGCGGTCCACCGGGGGTCGTGTCGCCACGCTCATGCCGGGGCCTCCCGAACACGCCGCACGTTCCCCTCCACCGGGGCACAGATCACCTGCACGCCGTGCTTCTCCAGCCGCGTCCGCCACTGGCCGTCCAGCCGGTCATCCGTGACGAGCCGGTCCACCTCGTCCCACGTCCCCATGCGGGCCAGGGCCCGACGACCGAACTTGCTCGAGTCGGCCACGATGATGACCTCGTCGGCCGATTTCATCATCTGCCGTTCGGCCTCCACCATCAGGGCGTTGGCGTTGTACAGACCGTCCTCCATCAGGCCCGCACAGCCCATGACCGCCTTGTTCACATGGACGCTCGCCAGCAACTGCGTGGTCTGCGGGCCCAGCGCCACGCCCGTCCGGGGATAGATGTATCCGCCGATCAGGATCAGCTCGACGGCGGGATCGACCCCCAACAGGTTGGCGATCGGCAGCGAATTCGTGACGATCTGGACCGGACGTCCGGCCAGTGCCCGGGCCACCTGGAACGTCGTCGTCCCACCATCCAGCATGAGGGCCTCGCCGTCCCGGACCAGGGCCGCCGCCGCCCGGCCGATGGCCGCCTTCTCAGCCTGCGCGGTGGACTCGCGCGCCGCGAAGCTCAGAACGCTGAACCGGTCGCTGACGAACACGGCACCGCCGTGTGTGCGGCGGACCAGACCCTCGGCCTCGAGTTGAGTCAGATCCCTGCGGATCGTGGACTCTGAGACGTCCAAGGCCGCCGTCATCGCCGAAAGCTCGACGAAGCCGCGTTGGGCCAGGAACTCTGTCAGACGCTGCCGTCGCTCATCGGCGGTCATAATCAACTCACCGGACCGCCCGTATTATCGGTTGATTCTGGCAGAAGTCAACCAGGATCGGTCAAAAAGGCGATTGGAATCAGTCGATCCGTCGGACGCTTTCAATCATTAACATGGCCACCTTATTCGATAAGAGCTTATTAGTAAAGATGTTACGGTTGTCGGTTTGCCTGTGAGATTTCGCGTATGCGGACGTTGCGAAAAGCGACGGGGTGGCCGTGGTTCTGGAGGCCGATGTATCCGCTGGCCGGGACGTTGTCCATGCCTGGGACGGTTAACATGTCGAAGTCCGCGGTGGTCTGGCCGTTGAGGATCACCCGGACCCGAGTCCCGAGGCAGGTGATCTCGAGCTCATTCCACTGGCCGATGGGCCGTGCGGCTTTGACGCGAGCGGGTACCCGTCGGAAGATCGACCCGCAGACTTCGCCGTCCATCGGGGCCGAGCGGTCGTCGGCAATCTGCACCTCGAAGCCGGTCAGAGATGCGCGGCCCTCTCGTTGAGGCACGCGACAGAAGACGCCCGTGTTGCACCGCTCAGGGATTCGCCATTCGAGTTTCAGGACGAAGTCGGAGTACTTCCGTTCCGTGCAGAGCCAGGCGTAGCCTTCCGTTCGGCCGTTGCATTGGATGACGCCGTCGACCACGGACCAGGCTCCGTGGCTGCCGATTTCCGTCCAGCCGGCCAGATCCGTACCGTTGAACATCGGTCGAAATCCCGGCTCGCCCGGCCGGCGCAGCGCACCGCCGCACGCCGCAACCGCGGCGATCACCGCGGACGTGAGCAGCAGACGGACTTGCCTCATCAAAGCACCATCGGGCCGCCGGCGAGTCCACGGGTCCGGCGGCCGCGCGGACAGCCACGTCGGATCGCAGAGACGGTCACGTGTGCCGGCCGCGGCGGTGCACCGTGGTCGCCCACAGGAGTCGCAGAGAAGATGCCCGAGCGGAGCGCGGCCTAGCCACACGCGACCCGCACCGTCACGCCGTCATCTGCGAGTATCGCGCGCCCGCCCTTCTTCAGCGCGATGTTGGCCAGGTGCAACGGTCGGACGGCTGTGTGGCCGATCTCGACGGTCGCGTTCGGCTGCTTGCGAGTTCGGATGCACTCCAGGAAGTTCTTCAGGTGCGGCGTGGTATCCGTTACGCCGCCCGGCATCGTGGCCTTGCGGGGTTTCGGCAGGCCCTCTTCCCACCCGTTGATCTGATCGAAGATGCGATAGCCGGCCTCGGTAAGGAAAAGGGAGGCCTTGGTTCCATGAAAGAGGATGGACCAGCCGTTCCGCCACCTGGCTGTCGTGTACGTGAGCGTCCACGTACAGGTAAACTTCGGGTACTCGAAGGTGCAGCAGAATGTGTCGGGCGTTTCCGTCGGCTGGTTGACGTACACCGCGCCGTACTGAACCGCTGACACCGGCTGGTCCACCCCCATCATCCATTGTACCACGTCCATCAGGTGCGTGCCCTGGTCGGTCTCGTTTCCGCCGGAGAAGGGCCAGTAATACCTCCAGTGGCGGAACTTGATTGCCTGGAATTCCTGCTTGCCGGCGGGTCCGCAGAACTTGTCCCAGTCCAGCTTGCCGGGCAGGTTCGGGTCGCGGTTGACGCCGAGGTTCCAGTACCACTCCGCCTGAACGAGGTAGACGTTGCCCAGGACGCCGTCCCGGAAGGCGGGCAGGACCTCGTCGCGAATGAGCGGCGAGCTGCGCCGCTGCATGCCGATCTGGACGATGCGGCCGCTCTTCTTGACCTCGCGGATCATGTCGGCGCCCTGCTCGATCGACCAGCACATCGGTTTTTCGCAGTAGGCGTCCTTGCCCGCGCGGACGGTGTCGACCAGATGGTCATGGTGCCAGTGCTCGGGCGTGGCGATCAGCACTGCATCGATATCCTTGCGGTCGAGCAGCTCCCGGTAGTCGTTGTAGCCCTTGGCCCGTTCCCCGGCGATCTTCAGCCCTTCGTTGAGGTTGGGTTCGTACACGTCCGCCACCGCGGCCCATTCGACGCCCATGGCCTTGAGTCTGTCCATGTGGTGGCGGCCCATGCCGCCCGAGCCGATGATGCCCATGACGATCCGCTCGTTGGCCCCGGCCACCGCCGCCTGCGCACGGGCCGTGCGGGCCCTGGCACCGGCCGCCAGCCATCCGGCGCCTACGCCCGCGGCGGCCCGGCCCAGAAACTGCCTGCGGTTCAGCTTGCTGCTCGACATCTCCGCGACCTCCTGTTGCAATGAGCCTTCGAAACCTCCTCATACTGCAACGTGACGCGAACCGCAAGCCGGGCCTGACGCCGGACGCGCCGACCGCGTAGAATGCGCCCGATGGGCGTATTACCCGGCGGTGCAAGCGTCTTGGCATCGCTCAGAATCGTCGTGGCACGAGGGGCGACTTCCAGAGGGAGGATCTCCGATGGACGGGGTGTTCCGGATCGTATTGGCGATCGGGCTGTTTGGTTCGGCGCTCGCGGCCCAGGAGCCGCCGGCCGATCCGCAGCAGCGTTCCCCGCAGTCGTTGCGGCGACCTCAGACGCCGCCGGGCCGAGCGGTTCTGAGCCTGGACCGGCTCCCTCCCGACCTCGAACTGGTCCGCGATGTGGAGTTCCGCCGGATCGACGGGCGGGCGTTGCGTCTCAATATCCTCCGGCCGCGTCGGATGCCGGAGCAACCGGTGCCGGCGATCATCTACATCCACGGCGGCGCATGGCGGGCAGGCAGCAAGGACGGCCCGCAGAACATTCCCCTGGCTGGTGCGGGGTACTTCACCGTCAGCATCGAGTATCGCCTCAGTGACGAGGCGCGATTCCCTGCGCAGATCGAGGACTGCAAGGCGGCGGTGCGGTGGGTGCGTGCCCACGCAAAGGAGTACAATGTGGACCCCCGGCGCATCGGCGTATGGGGCCACTCCGCCGGCGGGCACCTGGCGGCCCTGCTCGGTACCTCAGGGGGCGTAAAGGAGCTGGAAGGAGACAACCCGGCGCCGGAGTCCAGCCGCGTGCAGGCCGTCGTGGATTGTTTCGGGCCGACCGACCTGGTCGCAGCCGCTAGGCGTCCGGGAGGCGTCGGGCGGGCCGACTCGGCCGTCGGCGCGCTGCTGGGCGGACCGGTCGGCGAGAACCTGGAGCGGGCCCGCGCCGCCTCGCCGGTCACCTACGTAAGCAGGGATGACCCACCGTTTCTGATTCTCCACGGCGAGCGGGACATGCTCGTGCCGATTGCCCAATCGGAGTTGCTCGCCGAGAAGCTCCGAGAGGCGGGAGTGGACGTTACATTCGTTCGCGTCAGGAACGCCGGACACGGATGGGGCGGCGGAGCGGAGCCCTCCGCGCAAGAGATCCAGCGGATGATCGTGGACTTCTTCAACAAGCACCTGCGGGGCGGCCCGGCGACGCGTCAGGCGGGTCGCCGGCCGCGGTCCTGAGAATCGGGACGCACGGCTTGCGGGTTCGCCGGCGGGTCTGCACGGCGGCTCGCAGCGGGGAGTCGGGCCACGAGTGTAAGGTGGAGGGCGGTTCAGGCGGCTGTTTCATCGGTGGCGGGCGTTTTCCTGTTTCCGGGCGGCGTGCGGGGGCGGGCGGCAACGCCTTGACAGACGGGCCGGCTGTTCGGATAAGGTCTGTCGGCGGCGGTCGGAGACCCCCATGAGAATCATCCGATTCGTGGATCCCACGGGGAATGTGTCGCTGGGCGAACCGCTGGAGGGCGGCCGGGCCCGACGGCTCCGGGGCGACCTGTTCGGCAGGCTGGAATCGACCGACGAGGTCGTGGCGGTCCGGCGGCTTCTACCGCCCGTCGATCCCCCGAATCTGTTTGCGATCGGGCTGAATTACCGGGCCCATGCGGCCGAGGGTGGGTTCGAGATCCCGGCCGAGCCGCTGGTCTTTCTGAAAGCCACGACGTCCGTCATCGCAAGCGGCGAGCCGATCGTGCTGCCCAAGTCGGCCCCCGACGAGGTGGACTTCGAAGCAGAGCTGGCCGTCGTGATCGGCCGGACGGCGCGGAACGTTCCCCGGGAGCAGGCCCGCGACTATGTGCTCGGGTATACGTGCGCCAACGACGTCTCCGCTCGCGACTGCCAGATCCGCCGGGACCAGCAGTGGACGCGGGCCAAGAGCTTCGACACCTTCTGTCCCCTCGGGCCGGTGCTGGTGACGGGCGATTCCATCGACGCCGACCGCCTTCCGATCCGCTCGGTCCTCAACGGACAGGTGATGCAGAACTCGAACACGAGCGACCTGATTTTCTCGACGGCCGACCTCGTGAGCTACCTGTCGCACCAGTTTACGTTGCGACCGGGGACCGTCGTCCTGACCGGTACGCCGGGAGGAGTGGGCGTGGCCCGCCGGCCGCCGGTATTCCTGCGGCCGGGGGATACGATCGTCGTCCAGATCGACGGGATCGGCGAGCTGAGCAATCCTGTCGTGGCGGAGGCCTGAACCGGGAGTCTGTGGCATGGCCGAACCGATCCGAGCCGGCATCATCGGTTGCGACACGTCGCACGTGATCGCCTTTACGGAGATCCTGCACAACGACAAGCACAAGGAGCACGTGCCCGGCGTGAGGATCGTTTCGGCGTACCCGTCCTTCAGCGAGGACATCGAGTCCAGCCGGGGCCGCGTGAAAGAGTACACGCAGCAGCTCAAGGACAAATACGGCGTCCGGATTGCCGGCAGCATCGAGGAGCTCGTCAAGGGGTGCGAGGCGATTCTCATCGAAAGCGTCGACGGCCGGAGGCATCTGCCCGAGCTGCGATCGGTGATTCGGGCCGTGGGCGGCGACAGCATTCCGCCCGTGTACATCGATAAGCCGTTCGCGGCGAGTCTGACCGACGCACGGGAGATCGTCCGACTGGTCCGGGAACACAAGGTTCCGTGTTTCAGTTCCTCTTCGCTGCGCTTCCTGCCGGGTTTGCAGGCGTTCCTGAGGGATGCTTCCCATGGCCGGATCATGGGATGCGACGCCTTCAGCCCCGCGAGCCTGGAACCCACCAACCCGGGCTTCTTCTGGTACGGCATACATGGCGTCGAAATCCTGTACACCCTGATGGGGGTTGGCTGCCGCTCGGTTCGCTGCACCACAACAAAGGACGTGGATGTGGCGCTGGGTATCTGGAAGGACGGCCGGGTCGGCACGATGCAGGGTCGTCGCAAGCCTCCCCACGACTACGGGGCGATGGCGTACACCGAGAAGCGGGTGGTGTGCCTCATCGAGCCGCACAGTTACGCGGGACTGGTCAGGGCGATCGTTGAGTTCTTTCAGACCCGCAAGTCGCCCGTCCCGATCGAGGAGACGCTCGAGATTGCCGCGTTCATCCAGGCCGCGCTGGACTCGTCCAAAGCCGACGGCGCGGACGTGGAGATCGCTGTGTAGTCAGGAACGGATCGTCGCGGCACAACCCAGCCCGCATTATTCATTGCTTCTGAGCCGACACGGATGAGCGCCCTGCGGCTGGCTCTGCCAACACCGGGACAGAGGCCGTGAAAGGCCGGCCCCGGTATCCCGACTGTACGTCGCCGGTACCTGGGCAGGGCGGTTCGTATGCGTGCCACTCGTCGGTTCCATGGCCTCGGACCGCTTGTGTGCAGCGTTCTCCCGGCGCATCTGGGAGACGCGGGGCGCGACCTGCAGCTTCCTTAGATCTCGGTTTACTTGAGGTACTTGGCGGCTGCCTTCTTGAGGCTTTCTGCGTGCTCGGTCTGCTCCCAGGTGAAGTCCGGATGGGCGCGGCCGAAGTGCCCATGGCGGGCCGTCTCCTTGTAGATCGGCCGCAGGAGGTTGAGATGCTCGATGATCCCGGCGGGGGTCAGCGGGAATTCGGCTCGGATGATCTCCGCGAGGACTTCGTCGTCCACCCGGCCGGTCCCCCCAGTGTCTACCAGGATGCTCACAGGCTCGGCCACGCCGATGGCATAGGCGAGCTGAACCTCACACGCATCGGCCAGACCGGCCGCGACGATGTTCTTGGCCACGTGGCGGGCCATGTAGCTGGCCGACCGGTCCACCTTGGACGGGTCCTTGCCGCTGAAGGCTCCCCCGCCGTGGCATCCCCGGCCGCCGTAAGTGTCCACGATGATCTTGCGGCCCGTCAGGCCGGAGTCGCCGTGGGGTCCGCCGATGACGAAGCGCCCCGTGGGGTTGATGAAGAACCGGATGCGGTCGTTCCAGAGCCGGGGGCATTCGGCCATGACGACCGGCTTGATGATCTTCTCGATCAGTACCTGCCGGGCGTCCTCGGACATGTTGCCCGTGCGGGGATCCACGACCTCCTCGGCATGCTGAGTAGAAAGGACTACGGTGTCGACCCGGACCGGGACGCCGTCCTCGTACTCTACGGTGACCTGGCTCTTACCGTCCGGGCGGAGCCACTTGATCTCGCCCTGCTGGCGGGCCACCGCCAGGCGCTCGACAAGCCGATGTGCCAGTTCGATGGGCATCGGCATGAGCGACTTCGTCTCGTTGCAGGCGAACCCGAACATCAGCCCCTGATCGCCGGCCCCTTGCTCCTTCTTTCGGGCGGCGTCGGCATCCACACCCTGGCTGATGTCGGCCGATTGGCCGTGAAGCGTCCGGATGACCGCGCAGCTCCGATAATCGAAGCCGATGGCCGGGTCGTCGTAGCCGATCTCCCGGATCGTCTGTCGGGTGGTCTCTTCGACCCGGGCGAGGGCCTCCTGAGCTGCGGCGTTATGGACTGTGACCTCGCCGGCCAGCACGACCAGGCCCGTCGTGACCAGCGTCTCGGCGGCTACGCGGGCAAGGGGATCCTTGGCGATCAGGCTGTCGAGGATTGCGTCCGAGATCTGATCGGCCACCTTGTCGGGGTGTCCCATCGTAACCGATTCAGAGGTGAACAGATGCCTGGGCCGTCGTCTGCTGAGAACCAAACCTCATCTCCTTCAAAGCCACCAACTCGCGTGCGGACGAACGCGCGATGATATAGCCGCTCGGGCCCCGCAGCAACCCGGGCGGCCCCCACCCGGCCCACGCGGCGGGCGGCGATGCCGGGGGGTGCCGAGGCTTGCGGTCGTGGCACTTCGTGGGTCTTGACGGGGCGGAGATTCGGGCGGAGGTCGTGGATTCCCGCTTGCGCGGCAGCCACGGGAGTCCGGGTGTGCGGGTGTCACACAGGTGTCACCTCGGGCAACTGGGGGTCCACGCGGTGCCAATGCCCGCTTTCGCCGGAATTACGAAACGCGAACGCCCACGCGACAGGTGTGGATACCGGCGCTCCCGCGGATCGGGTGTTGGGTGTGTCGGCCGGAGGCGCCCTGGGCCTTGCCCACGCTTGAGGTTTGGAGAGGAACTTTATCGGACAAGCCTTTGGGTGGCCGAACGTTCGGGTCGCCGGGGTGTACGGGGGCCGCCCCGGGCGCGTTTTCTTGCTTGATCAGCCGGCCTGTTTGGCCGATTTGAACGCAACCGCCGTTGACTGGGCAACTTGGGCGGAGCTAGAATCCGCCATTCGCCTGTTTTCGACCGACGGCGGGTTCCAGGATGCGCGCACGTCGAGGCGACCAGGGAGACGCATGGATTGAGTCTTGAGATCCCGGGCTTTACGGTTCTCGAGCGGCTCGGCACGGGAGCGCGTTCGAGCATCTGGCAGGTGTGCGACCTGCGGACCGGGAAGTACTACGCCCTTAAACGGGTGGTCCGGCGAGTGACGGACGACAACCGGTACCTGGAGCAGACACAGAACGAGTTCGCGATCACGGTCCGGTTCGATCACCCGTACCTGCGAAGGAGCTATGAGCTGCGGAGGGTGCGTAAGCTCTTTCAGGTGCGGGAGCTACAGATGCTGATGGAATATGTGCCGGGCAAGACTCTCGAGCAGCTCGGTCCGCGCGGCATCCATACAACGATCAGTATCTTCATCAAGGCGGCTCAGGGGCTTGAGGCGGTCCATCAGCTCGGGTACGTGCACGCGGACATCAAGCCGAACAACATCCTGGTGGCACCGGACGGCGGGGTGAAGATCATCGATTTCGGGCAGAGCTGCCCGATGGGATACGTCAAGGAGCGCATCCAGGGGACGCCGGACTACATCGCTCCGGAACAGGTGCGTCGCCTGCCGCTCGACCAGCGGACCGACGTTTTCAATCTCGGTGCCACCCTGTACTGGATCCTGACGGGCCGGGCGTACCCGACGATTCTGCCCAGCAAGAAGCGGAGCACAGGCATCGATCTGGCGGGTCCGCGTGAAGCACTGCCGCCGCACGAGCTGAACGAGAACGTTCCGTTGGCGCTGTCGCGCCTGGTGATGGACTGCTGCCAGAACAACGTGAAGGATCGCCCGAGCGACATGCGTGAGGTGATTCGGCGGCTCGAGGTGGTGCAGCACGTGCTGGAGCGGAATCCCGACGCCGTTTCGGGCGGACCTCCGCGCGGCCGGAAGCGTAACATGCATCTCGCGGCGGACCCGGATGCGGAGGACGCTCCGGACGTGGATCCGGATGCGGGGGCGGAAGCGGAGGCCGCCTCGTCGACCGATACGGCCGCATGAACCAGGCGTCGCGCGTCATCGAGCTGTTCCGCGAGGTGGCCGAGCTGAACCGGACGGATCCGCTGCGGCACGGCTCGCTGCTGGAGTTGCCCACGTACGGGCAGGTCGTCATGACAGGCGATCTGCACGGGCACCGGCGGAACTTCCAGAAGCTGATCAGGTACTGTCACCTCGAGGAGACGCCCACGCGGCATGTGTTGCTGCACGAGCTGATCCACGAGGAGCCCGTCTCGCCGGCGGCCCACGACCGCAGCGTCGAGTTGCTGATCGACGCGGCGAAGTGGAAGGCGTTCTTCCCGGATCAGGTACATTTTCTCCAGGCCAATCACGAGCTGGCCCAGCTCAACGATCACGAGATCACAAAGGGCGGGCGGAGCGTCGCGGAGGACTTCGACGCGGGCGTGCGGGAACTCTTCGGCGACGATACCCCGGACGTGCTTGCGGCCGTCGATGAGTTTCTCGCGTCGTTGCCGGTGGCGGCCCGATCGCCGAACCGGCTGTTCTTCGCGCACTCCCTTCCGTCGGCGGCCGATCTGGGGGCGTTCGATCCGGGCTGCATCCGGGAGCCGCCCTCGCGGCTCGATCTGTCCGAGGGGGGGCCGATCTACCGGATGGTCTGGGGCCGGCGGCACACGCCCGAGCTGCTGGATCGCCTGGGGCGGGCGTGGGATGTGGACCTGTTCATCGTGGGCCATCAGCCGCAGGATTTCGGGTACGCGATCGTGCATGGCCGCCTGCTGATCCTGGCGAGCGATCACAACCACGGGGTTTTCCTGCCGGTGAACCTGAACAAGCCATCGTACACCATGCCGGAGCTGGAAGGGCGCATCCGGAAGTTTGCGGGGGTGGAATAGAGGCTTCGTCCCACGGTCCCTGTGTGGAGTTTGCGCACGTCGGAAGCGGAACCTGCGCCCGGACCGAATGCCCGTCTCCCGGGACCCCGGACTTCGGGGAGCGGCCCGGATCGACGCGCCCCGGGATGTTTTATGGGTGAGCCCTGACGATCGTCCGGAACCGTTCCCCGCGTTCCTCGTAGTTCGCAAACAGGTCGTAGCTGGCGCAGGCCGGCGAGAGGAGGACCACGTCCCCCGGGTGTGCCAGCCGACGCGCGACGGCTACCGCTTCGTCGAAGCCCTCGGCCAGCCGCACCTCCGGGGCGCAGGCCGCTGCGGATCGCCGTACGGCGTCCGCGATCGCCTGCCGGGTGCTGCCCACGCACACGACGGCCCTGCACCGCCTGGCGGCGGCCTGCCCCAGCGCGTCGAACGAAACGCCTTTGTCGTAGCCCCCGGCGATCAGGACGACCGGAGCCTCGAAGGCCTCGACGGCCATGATGGCCGAGTCGGGCGTGGTGGACTTGGAGTCGTTGTAGTAACGGACGCCGCCGACTTCGGCGACGAACTCGAGCCGGTGCGGCAGCCCGCGGAAGGCCCGCAGCGCGCGGGCCATCGCATCGTTACCGGCCCCGTAGAGCAACCCCACGCCCACGGCCAGCATTGCGTTGCGGACATTGTGGCGTCCGGGTACGCCCAGGTCAGCCGTGCGGATTACCGGTTCGTAAACCCCGGGAGATCCGGCGACCGCGCATCCCGCCGTAAGCCCGGGCATGTTGCGGCAGGCCACGATCGCCTCGCCCTCGAGGCGGACCGGGGCACGGGAATCGTGCTCACTGACCGGGCACCAGAGACCGCCGTCGGGCGATAGCGGTCGCACCCGGCCCAGCGCCCGAGCCAGTTCTTCGTCGTCGGCGTTGAAGGTGATGGAACCGGGTTCGCGGAGGAACCGGACGATGTTCATCTTCGCGTCGACGTAGGCGGCCATCGTGCCGTGCCGATCGAGGTGGTTGGGCCGGATGTTGGTCAGGACGGCGTGGTGCGGACCGATCCGGATGGCCGCGAGGTCCTCGAGCTGAAAGCTGGAGAGTTCGAGGACGACGATGTCGCGCGGACCGATCTGCGGCAAGTCCTGCAGGAGGCTGCGACCGATGTTGCCCCCCACGAAGACCTTCGGCGGATCGCGCTGTTCGGAGAAGTGGGCCCGGAGAACTTCGCCGATCATCGCGGTCGTGGTGCTCTTTCCGACCGACCCCGTGACGCCGATGATCTGGCCGCGGCACCGCTCGAAGAAGAGGTTGTTTTCGCTGGTCCAGGGAATGCCGGACAGGATCGCCGTCTGGAAGAATGCCGATCGGGCCTTGTCCACCGCGGGACTGACCACGAGCAACTGCGTTCCGTCGAGGTCCCGCTCGTTGTGCTGTCCGAGCCGGTAGCTGACCGGCAGCCCGTCGAGCTGGCGGAGCGAGTCGGCCAGCGTGGTCTCGTCGGCCAGGTCGGTGACCGTGACATCCGCCCCCTGCTCGACCAGCCAGCGGGTCACGCCGATGCCGCCGCCGAACCGGCCGAGGCCCATGACGAGCACACGCATCCCTGCGAGATCGACCGGTGTGGGCATACGCACCTCCCGCCGATGCTGTACCGCGTGGGCGTCGGCGCGTCAATTGCAGGAAGACCAGGGGCTCGGGACGGCAGTCACCGGGGGATCTGAGCACGCGGACGCCAGCCGGCGCAAGATCGCACGAGGGGGTCCGGCCGAAGGCCCGATGACGGGCGGAAGCGCGAGTCTCACGGGGCACCCGGGTCTTGCATCGGTTGTGGATCGCCGGCCTCCGGCCCGCAGATGGGCGCCTGGGGGCATGCGTCACACCGGTAGCGGTTTTCCTCGCACTGTCGCACGCGCCGGACGATGATCTGGCCCAGCATCGGATCCAATCCGAATGGTCCGCTGCAATGCCATCGGAGGCCGGGATGCCTCGCGGCGGCCTCGGCACACATCCGGGGGATGTCGCGGCGGCTGTGCCGGCCCGGAGAAAGGAAGTAGGGGAACACGAAGACTTCTTCAGCTCCGTCGGCGACGGCGGCGTCGAAGGCCTCCGCGATCGTAGGGCGGGCCAGCTCCATATGGGCGGTGTAGACCGGGTCGGTCGTCATGGCACGAAGCATCCGGGCCACGTCCTCGAGCATCCGGTTGGCTTCGACCAATCGACTGCCATGGTCTACGATGATGATCGCCCGCGGCATAGCAGCGGATCATAGGGTTGCCCCGCGGGCAGGCAAGCGGTCGTGGCGGGAGGCGCGCGGGGCTTGCTTTCCACCGGGGCGGCGAAACCGGCCGGTGGACGAGGCGGAGCCGGCGGTCCTCATCGCCGGGAGGTCCGGCCATGTGCTCTCCTGGAGGTGTGGCGCTGCCAGCGCCGGCGGGGTCACGCCGTTGCGTCCGGGGCTGCGGCGGGCCGCTCGTGGCGCTGGCGGGACGGCGATAGAATGCCGGGCGATGCGGGGCCGCATCTTGATTGCCGGGGCGGGTCTGGCGGGCGTCGTGGGCACGATTGCGTACGTCTGCCTGGTTGAGTGCCGCCGGACGGGCCGGGCGAGGCATTTCGGCGAACCCGGTGTGGTCCAGCCGCCCGTTCCGGTCCGTCCCGAGGACCGGGCCGCCTCGGCCCGGCGTCGAGCCTGGTGGGACGCAGCCCGCTTCGGATTGTTGGTGCACTGGGGCCCGTATTCGCAACGCGGGCTCGAGGCGTCGCTGCCCCTGCGGGCCGGTGACATTCCTCGCGATGAGTACGAGGGCCTGGCGCGGACGTTCCATCCGGGGTCGTTCGACGCCGCCGGGCTTGCCCGCCTCGCCCGGCAGGCCGGCGCCGGCTACGTGGTCTTCACGGCCAAGCACCACGACGGCTACTGCATGTACGACTCGCGCCTGACGGACTACGGGGTGATGCATTCTCCGGTGGGGCGCGACCTGACGCGCGAGATCGTCGTGGCTCTGCGTGCGGAGGGGCTGGGGGTGGGCCTGTATTTCTCTCTTCCCGACTGGCACCACCCGGACTACTGCGAGGAAGACTGGCCGTCGGACTCGGGCGAGCACTGCAACTTCGCCGATGTGCCGGCCGGGTTCGCGCGATTCGTCGATTACTATCAGGGTCAGGTGGCCGAACTGCTCGACCGCTACGCTCCCGACATTCTCTGGTTCGACGGCGACTGGCACCACTCGGCCGCCGTCTGGCGGAGCGAGTCGCTGATTCGGCTTGTTCGTGGCCGCGCGCCGGATTGTCTCATCAACGATCGCTGCGGTTTGCCGGCCGCCGCCGACTTCGCCGTTCTGGAGTACCAGCCCTCCCTCTCGCTCGAACAGGACGAGGCACACGAGATGGGCCGCCCGCTGGCCTGTCTGACCCTCGATGCGCTCCCTGGCCGGCACGATCCGCCGTCCTGGCGCGACCCTACGCTGCCCGACACCGGCGAGCGATGCGAGTCCATCGGTCCGCAATGGTCCTGGACGCCGCCGCCCGCACGGCTGAAGTCCGTGGGCTTTCTCATCCGCGTTCTGGTCCGCCGGGCGGCCGCCGGCGGGAACTATCTGCTCGGCATCGGGCTGGATGGCGAGGGTCGCGTCGACCCGGAGGTTGCCGATCGTCTCCGGGAGATCGGACGTTGGCTCGCGTGCAATGGGGAGGGGGTATACGGAACACGGCCGGGCCCGTATGTCGATCTGCGGGCTGCCGGCACGCATCGGGATAACTGCGTGTATCTCCACATTTTCAATGTCCCGCCCGAGGGGACGCTTGTGACGTTGCCGGGGCAGCGGCTGGTCAGGGTGCGATTGCTGGCGACCGGCCAGCCCCTGCCGTTCGGGATTCAAGCCGACGGCGGCGCGTGGTTCCACGTTCCTGCGGCGCTGGCCGATCCATACGTGACGAGTGTAGCGCTGGATCTTCGGGCAGAATGATGCATACCGAGGCGCGGGGCGCATCGGGCCACCCAGCCGCAGCCCCGGGTGCGGATCGTCGGCGTCGCGAGGGCGGGCCGGCGGGATGGGCGGCGAGGCCCATGCGGCCGCCTCGTTTGTTTCTCACACGTGAATCTCGACGACGTCCTTGTCATGCAGGACGTGGTCGTGGTGGACCTGCTGACCGGGGAACGTTCCGTCGCCCCAGATCCGCGCATGTTTGAAACGAGCTGCGAGGTCCTTGTGAATCCGCTCGGCCAGCTGGAGGACGGTGCTCCCGGCCGGCACGATGAAGGGGGCACTGCGGTCCGGCGGCTTGCCGGGTGGTTTCGCGTACACCCGCACCACGCCCAGCAGGCCGAACAGCTCCCGGATGAGACCATCGAGGTTTTCGCCGGTACTCGCCGAGACCGGCACGATCTTCAGATCGGAATCGATCAGCCCCCGGAGGATCTCCACGTTGCCGGCCGCCTCCGGATGGTCGCACTGGTTGGCGACGATCAGGCCTCGGCGGAGCTCCGGGGCATCGGGGTCCGCGGCCTGTCCCGGATCGGGCCGCGAGATCAGCCGCACTCGCCGGCTGCGGAGGTGGGCCAGGACGGCCTCCACTTCTTCCAGGAGCGATTCTCCAGCGGCATTGATTACGACGGCCAGGACGTCCGCGTTCCGGATGGCTCCGAACATGCCCGGCGGGAGTTGCTCGGCGGTGAGCGGCGGCATATCGACGAGCTGGATGGGGACATCTTCGTAGTAGGCCATGCCCGGAACGGGGACGTGCGTGCTGAACGGGAACTCGGCGATCTTGACGGGGGCTTGCGTAAGCGCGCCGACGATGGCCGACTTGCCCACGTTGGGCATGCCGACCAGCAGGACCTGACCCGCCCCCTGACGCGGGATGTGATAGGGATCTCTGCCTCCGCCGCCCTTCCGGGCGGCAAGAGATGCCTGTTTGGCGGCACTGATTCTCCGCTTGAGGTCGGCCTCGATCTTCTCGGTGCCCTTGTGTTTCGGCAGGGTCCGGAGCATTTCCTCGAGGGCGGCGAGCTTCTCGGCCGGCGTTTCGGCCTCGCGATACCTCTGCTCGGCGCGCTTGTAGTCGGGTGTGAGGTTGGCCGGCATGCCTGGATTATACCCAGGCCGGAGCCGGACACGGCAGGCGGGCGATGGACGTCCCCGGCCCGGCAGTTCGTTCCAAGGCGGGTACCAGGAAGACGGAAGCGCGCCGCGCCGAAGCCGCGACGTCTACCGTCGGCGCGGGGGGCAGGGTCTTCGTGGCCCCAACGGAGCCGAAGGTGAAGTGGAGTGCCGTCGTCCATCCGGGTCCGGGCTTGGGGGATTGTGCCGTGCCGACCCGGGGCCGCACCGGCTCGGCGACTCGTGCGCCCGGCGTGCCAGGCCGGCGCGGGCTGCCCTTAGGAGGCCGCTTGCCTGAAACCGGCCGGTAAGGGAGACTCAAGTATTCGGCGGCTTCGATCGGAGGCGACCGTGAGACTCGTACTTGCGTACATGGCGGCGCTGTTGGTCGGGATGGCCGGGTGCGGGCGGCAGTCGCCGTCGGGTGGGCAGGCCACGTCAGGGCCTTCGACGTCGGGGCCGGCCACGCGGCCCGCGCAGGACGGTTCCGGTCCGCTGACGATCGCCGTGATCCCCAAGAGCGTTATGCGGGAGTTCTGGAAGTCGGTGCACGCCGGAGCGGTCAAGGCCGAGCTCGAGACCCGGGGCGTTCAGACCATCTGGAAGGGGCCGCTGAACGAGAACGACCGGGCCCAGCAGATCAATACGGTAGAGAACTTCATCAACCAGGGTGTTTCGGGCATTGTGCTGGCGCCGCTGGATGATGTGGCCCTGCTGGGCGTGGTCCGGGAGGCGGGCCGGGCGGGCATTCCGGTCGTGATCATGGACTCGGATCTGCGGGGCGAGGCGGGTAAAGACTTCGTCAGTTTCGTGGCCACGGACAACTACGCCGGCGGGGAGAAGGCGGCCATGCGACTCGCAGAGGTGCTCGGCGGCAGGGGCGACGTGCTCATGATGCGGTACAACGTCGGCTCGGCCAGCACGCACCAGCGGGAACAGGGTTTTCTGGATCGGCTGGCGAAGGACTTCCCGGAGATTCGCGTGGTCTCCTCCGATCAGTACGGGGGGGCGACCACCGAGTCGGCCTTCGCGAAGGCCGAAAGCCTGCTGAACCGTTTTCCGGAGCTGGACGGCGTATTCTGTCCGAACGATTCAAGCGCGTTCGGGATGCTGCGGGCCCTTCAGCAGTCAGGGCGTGCCGGAAAGGTCAAGTTCGTCGCCTTTGACGTGCTGCCCAAGTTCGTGGAGGCCATGGAGGCTGGCCAGATGCACGGGTTCGTCGTTCAGGACCCGCTCAATATGGGCTACCTGTCGGTTCGGACGCTGGTCGCGCACCTGCGGGGCGAAAAGGTCCCCCTGCGGATCGACACGGGCAGCACCGTTGTCACGCCGGAGAACCTTCATGAGCCGCGAATCCGCGAACTGCTCTTCCCGCCGATCGAGAAGTACCTGCCGTGAACATGCGTCCTGACCCGCCGCGACTGGAGATGGCCGGTGTCCGCAAGGCGTTCGGAGCCACGATCGCCCTGGACGGGGTGGACCTGGTCGTCGGGCCCGGCGAAGTTCACGCCCTGATCGGCGAGAACGGCGCGGGCAAGAGCACGCTCATGAAGGTGCTCAGCGGCGCGATCGTTCCCGACGGGGGGGCCATGCGCATCGATGGGGAACCGTATGCCCCCGCCGGGCCCCTGGAGGCGCGCCGGCGGGGCATCGCCATGATCTACCAGGAACTCAACCTGGCGCCGCATCTGAGCGTGGCCGACAACGTGATGCTCGGGATCGAGCAGAGCCGCTTCGGGCTGCTCCGGCGGGAGGCGATGCGGCGGCGGGTGCAAGCCGCCCTGGCCGAGCTGCGGCACCCGGACATCCGGCCGGAGGTGCGGGTGGGCGGGCTGAGTGTCGGGGCACAGCAGCTCGTGGAGGTGGCGCGGGCCCTGGTGAGCGACGCCCGGATCATCGTGATGGACGAGCCGACCAGTGCGTTGACCCGGCACGACACGGAACAGCTCTTCGCACTGATCCGGCGACTGCGGCAGCGAAACGTGAGCGTAATCTACATCTCGCACTTCCTGGAGGAGGTGCGGCAGGTGGCCGACCGGTTCACCGTTCTGCGGGATGGGCGCGTGACGGGCACCGGCCGGGTCGACCAGACTTCCACGTCCCGCATCGTCGAGATGATGGTCGGCCGGCGGCTCGACGACATGTTCCCGCGAGTGCCGCACGCGCCCGGCGACGTGATCCTGACCCTGGAGCGGCTCTGCGGGAACCCGCTGCCGCGGGACGTGGACCTTACGCTGCGGCGGGGCGAGATTCTGGGAGTGGCCGGTCTCATCGGATCGGGGCGCACTCGACTCGTGAGGACGATTTTCGGGCTCGAGCCCGTGCGGAGCGGACGGGTGCGGGTCTGCGTGGCGCGGGGGGCGGCGAACGCCGGAAGCCGGCCCAGCGAGGTGGACGGCGGCGCGCCGCCTCATCGCCGGCTGGCGCAAGGGATCGGGATGCTCAGCGAGGACCGGAAGGCGGAAGGCCTGGCGATGGGGCTGAGCCTGGCCGACAACATCACCCTGTCCGGCCTGCGGAGCCTGGGCCGATGGGGCATGTTGAGCCCACGGCGTCAGCGGGCGGCGGCCATGCGGTGGATCGAACGGCTGAACATCCGGGCCCGTGGGCCCGAGCAGGTGGTCTGGGGGCTTTCGGGCGGCAATCAGCAGAAGGTCGCCCTGGCGCGGTTGCTCCACCAGGATGCGGATGTCCTCTTGCTGGATGAACCCACGCGGGGCATCGACATCGGCGCGAAGGTCGAGGTGTTCCGGCTCATGGGCGAACTGGCCGCCCAGGGCCGCGCCATCCTGTTCGTCAGCTCTTATCTGCCGGAGCTGCTGGGCGTGTCCGACCGCATCGGCGTGATGAGTCGCGGGCGGCTGGTGGCGGTGCGACCGGCAGCGGAGTGGAATGAACGCGCAATCATGACCGTCGCGACGGGCGCGGCCACGGACGACGGGACGGACGGCGCAGACGTATGAAATCCGCGTTTCTGACGACGGGTTCGCGGTTCCGGCGCGTCTACCACGCGTTCGGCCCGCTGCTGGCGCTGGTTCTGATCGTATTGGGGTTCGCGGCGGCCTCCCAGATCAAGGCGGGGCTGGACGCGCATCGGTATCTGGTGCAGCGCAACCGGGCGCGGGAGGCGGCCGGTCTGGAACCCGAACCGGTAGCCGGTCGCTGGCGGCTCATCTACGAGCATAAGAACCGGTTTCTGACCGTGGACACGTTGCGGGGAACGGCCAACCAGACGGTCTCGGTGGGCATTGCCGCGATGGGGATGACGATGATCATCATCAGCGGCGGGATCGACCTGTCCGTCGGGTCGGTGATGGCGCTGACCAGCGTCATGCTGGCGTGGTGCCTTCGCGAAGGCTGGACGCCGGGGGCGGCGATTCTGACGGCACTGCTCCTGGGCGGCGCGACGGGGTTGGCCAATGCCACGATGATCACGCGCCTGCGAGTCGTGCCGTTCATCGCCACGCTGGGCATGTGGGGTGTGGCTCGCGGGCTGGCCAAGGGCATCGCCGCCGAGCAGAAGATCGATGCCCCCGCCTATTGGCTGGGGACGGTGCTGGCCCGACGGCCGGAGCCCGCGTGGCTCGTGGTCTCGCCGGGCGTGTGGGTGCTGATCGGGCTGGCGGTGCTGGTGTGGGCGATCCTCCGGTACACGGCCCTGGGCCGGTACGTGTTCGCCATCGGTTCCAACGAGGCGACCGCTCGACTGTGTGGCATCCGCGTCGAGCGCGTGAAGGTATGCCTGTACGGCATCGCCGGACTGTGCACGGGCCTGGCCGGCGCGATGCAGTTCTGCCGGCTGACCGTGGGGGATCCCACGACGGCGATGGGGGCCGAGCTGGATGTGATCGCCGCGGTGGTGATCGGAGGCGGCAGTCTCTCGGGGGGCGAAGGATCGGTCTCGGGGACGCTCATCGGGGCGCTGATCATGGCGTTCCTGCGGGTCGGATGCGACCATGTGGGGATCCCGAGCTGGGTTCAGGAGATGGTGATGGGGGCCGTCATCGTGCTGGCGGTCGCGCTGGATCAGTGGAGGCACCGGAGGGCGTCCGCCCAGGTGTAATCATGGTTCTGGCGATCCGCGAGATCCCCGGCGGAGTGGAGTTTCCCGTCAAGGTGGTGCCGGGTTCGTCTCGCGATCGCGTGGCAGGCCTGCTGGGGGACGCTCTGAAGGTCGCGGTCTCGGCACCACCCGAGAAGGGGAGGGCGAACCGCGCGGTGGCAGGGGTCCTGGCGCACTGTCTTGCGGTAAAGCCCGCTGCGGTTCAGATCGTCTCGGGCCGGAACCGGGCGCACAAGATGGTCCGGGTTACGGGGCTGACGGCGGCTCAGGTTTCGGCAGCGATCCGGGCGGCGCTCGGCAGCGGGCCGTGAGAGCCTGTCTTTGCGGCCCGGGGTTTGGCCAACCTGGCGGGGCCGTCACAGCCGGACGGTCGGCCGGGACGTGTTCTCGGACCGGCCCGACTCGGGCACGGCGGAGGCGATCGGTTTCTGTAGTCTGTTCGGCTGCCGTGAGGTATCGGCGGGCTCCTCGGCGGTCCCTCGGGTCTGCCGGGCGCGGGTGGCCACCCGGCAGCCGGCCCCGCCCGGCCTCGTCTCTGGGGCCCAGTTCTTTTTCCGCGGCGAAGCGGGCCCGGCGCGCTAGAATCGGCTCGGCGGCGTGGTTCACGGAACCCGGCAGGGGACCTGCTCACCACGGGCGTCCGGCTCGGGGCCGGAGCCCCTGTTCGACGCACGCACGAAGCCGTGACCGTGCGGTCACATCCCGTGCCGGAGGCGGTCCCGCGCGGCCATCACAACGGAGAGACTCCTTGCCATCCGCACCAACTGCGTTCGTGAGTAAGACCCGGCGGAGCCGGCTGATCCACGGGGTGGCGGTCAAGCCGCTGCGCGTCCATTGCGACGAACGCGGTCGGCTGATGGAGATGCTCCGGAGCGACGATCCGCTGTTCCGTGGATTTGGCCAGGTGTACATGACCACCGCCTATCCGGGGGCGGTGAAGGCCTGGCATTATCACCGCGAGCAGTGGGACCATTTCGTGGTTGTGCGGGGAATGATGAAGGTCGTGCTCTACGATCCGCGGGAGGACTCGCCCACGCGCGGCGAAGTGAACGAGTTCTTCCTGGGCGAACACAACCCGATCCTGCTCCAGATTCCTCCGCTCGTGTACCACGGGTTCAAGTGCATCGGCGAGTACGAGGCGATCGTGATCAACTGCCCGACGCGACCCTACCGGCACGAGAACCCCGACGAGTTCCGCGTGGATCCTCACGCGGGCGACATTCCGTACGACTGGGCGAGAAAGGACGGATAGATCCATGAAGGGCGTGATCCTCGCGGGCGGTCTGGGAACCCGGCTCCGGCCGCTGACGCGGGTGACGAACAAGCACCTGCTCCCGGTGTTTGACCGGCCGATGATCTATTATCCCATCGAGTGCCTCGTGAATGCCGGGATCCGCGACATCATGATCGTGACGGGCGGCGAGCACGCCGGCGACTTCCTGAAGCTCCTGGGCAACGGTCGTGAGTTCGGGCTGGACGACTTGCACTACACATACCAGGAGGGGGAGGGCGGCATCGCCGATGCCCTGCGTCTTGCGGAGCACTTTGCCGACGGCGAGAAGATCGTCGTCGTCCTCGGCGACAACATCATCGAGAAGGGCATCCGCCGGGCGGTGGCGGATTTCTTCACGCAGCGGCGGGGAGCCAAGATCCTGCTGAAGGAGGTGAACGACCCACACCGCTTCGGCGTGGCCGAGATCCAGGGCCACCGGGTCGTCGGCATCGAGGAAAAGCCCGCGCATCCCAAGAGTCGGTACGCCGTCGTGGGCATCTATATGTATGACGCGCAGGTCTTCGGCATCATCAACACGCTCAAGCCCTCCGAGCGGGGCGAGCTGGAGATTACCGACGTCAACAACGCCTACATCGCCCAGGGCACGATGACGTACGAGATCCTGGACGGCTGGTGGACGGACGCGGGGACTTTCGACTCCCTGCACAGGGCGGCGAACCTGGTCGCCGCCGGAGGGGCCAACCGCTTGGAAGAGGACGTTCGACCGGAGATCCCGTTGTCCAGCGCGGTGGCCTCGTGAAGACCTGGTTCGTCACCGGTGCGGCCGGATTCATCGGCAGCAACTTCGTGCGGCAGGTCCTCGAGGAGGACCCGGGCGTGCGGGTCATCGCCTTCGACCGGCTCACGTACGCCGGGAACCTCGAAAACCTCGAGGGGTATCTCGACCACGAGCGGCTCCGCTTCGTGCGGGGCGACATCTGCGACGCGGCCGCCGTAGACGCGGAGCTGGCCACGGGCGTGGACGCCGTCGTCCACTTCGCGGCCGAGAGCCACGTGGACCGCAGCATCCTCGGCTGCCAGGAGTTCATCCGGACCAACGTGCAGGGCACGCAGGTGCTGCTGGATGCGGCGCGGGGGCGAAACGTCCGTTGCTTCCTTCAGGTCTCTACGGACGAGGTCTACGGATCGCTCGGTCCGGAAGGCCGGTTCACGGAGCAGACGCCGCTGCATCCCAACAGTCCCTACAGTGCGTCGAAGGCGGCGGCCGATCTGCTGGCGTCGGCGTATCACCACACATACGGCGTGCCTGTCGTAATCACCCGCGCCTCGAACAACTACGGCCCCTACCAGTTTCCGGAGAAGCTGATCCCGCTGTTCATCACGAATCTCCTGGAGGGCCGGAAGGTGCCCGTCTACGGCGATGGAATGAATGTCCGCGACTGGGTCCACGTCAGCGATCACTGTCGGGCGATCCGGGCCGCCCTGGAGCGGGGCCGGCCGGGCGAGGTGTACAACATCGGCGCCGAGAACGAACGGACGAACCTCGAGATCACGCGGCGGATCCTGTCGCTGCTCGGCCGCGGCGAATCGATGCTGGAGTTCGTGAAGGACAGGCCGGGCCACGACCGGCGCTACGCCATTGACGCCTCGAAGGCCCGGGCGGAGCTGGACTGGCGTCCGCGGGTCCGCTTCGAACAGGGGCTGGCCGAGACGGTGGAATGGTATCGCCGACACGAGGGCTGGTGGCGGCGGGTCAAGGTTGGCGAGTACATGGACTACTACCGGAAACAGTATGCCGAGCGTTGAGCGGGTGTGCGTGATCGGGGCCGGAGGAATGCTCGGCCGCGAGCTGGTCGCCCGGTTGCAGACGAGCCCCGAGGCCCCCGATACGGTGCCTCTGGACCTCGACGAGATCGATATAGCGGACGGCGCGTCGGTGGTGCGGGTCCTGTCGAGCCTCAGGCCGCTCCTCGTGTTCAACGCGGCGGCCTATACCGATGTGGATGCCTGCGAGTCGCAGCCCGACCGGGCCTATGCGATCAACGCCGCCGGGCCGGGCCATCTGGCCGAGGCCTGTCAGAGCCTCGGGGCGCGGCTGGTTCACGTGAGCACGGATTACGTCTTCGACGGCCGCCGACGCACTCCCTACGAGCCTCATGATGTGGTGAACCCGCTGAACGTATACGGCCGCTCGAAGGCCGAGGGGGAGCGTCGGATCCGCGAACGACTGGCCGACCATCTGATCGTCCGGACGAGCTGGCTGTTCGCGCCCCACGGCCGCAACTTCGTCCGGACGATCCTGCGGGCAGCCCGCGAGCGATCCGAGCTGCGGGTTGTCGCGGACCAGGTCGGTAGCCCGACCTGCGCGAAGGATCTCGCGGCGGCCCTCATCTCTGTCGGCCGCAGCGAGCTGACGGGGACGTATCATTACTGCAATGCCGGGGCATGTTCGTGGTACGGGTTCGCCGAAGACATCGTCAGGCTGGCCGGCCTGCCCGTGCAGGTGACGCCGATCACGAGCGATCAACTGAGCCGTCCCGCGGTGCGTCCGGCCTACTCCGTTCTGAGTACCGCTAAGATCGCGGCGGACGCGGGCATTCGCCCCCGCTCCTGGGAGGAGGCGCTGTCCGAGTGCATCGGGGTGCTGGAATGTTCCGGGGCCCGATCCGGACCGTGAGTTCTTTGGCCGTCGCGGCCCCGGGTCGGGGCCCTGCATCGGCCCGGCGTGCGGGAGCCCCGCCTGCGTACGGGCTTCGACCGTTGCCGCGTCTATAATCGGGCATGTCCCGCGGAACACCAATCGGAAGCGGCAGGGAGAAGGCGGCCCGGCGATCGTGGTTGGGCACGCCGAGCGCCCTTCGGCCGGCCTGGGCAGGTGGGTGAACCATGAACGGCAGGGACTCGATCCCGCTTCGGATCATCAACAGCGTCGCCCCCATACGGATCTGCGACAACGGGGGCTGGACGGACACCTGGTTCGCCGGCCAGGGCCGCATCTTCAACATCGGGGTCTCCCCGTACGCGGAGGTCCAGGTGGAAGTGTACGAGCGTCCCGGCGACCGGGCGGCCGTCACGATCGTCGCCGAGAACTACGGCGAGAGCTACACGCGGCCGCTGGATGCGGGCGGCTGGGATCACTACCCGCTGCTCGAGGCGGCGATCGACCGGATGCGGCTTCCGCGCGATCTGAGCTTCCGAGTGACGATCTTTTCGGAGGTTCCCGCGGGGGCCTCTACGGGCACGTCGGCGGCCGTGTCCGTGGCGCTCATCGGCGCTCTGGACTGTCTGACACCGGGTCGGATGACTCCCCACGAGGTGGCGAACACCGCGCACGCCGTCGAGACGGAGATGCTCAAGCTCCAGTGCGGCATTCAGGACCAGCTCTGCGCCGCGTTCGGCGGGATCAACTACATCGAGATGTACAAGTACCCGTGGGCGACCGTATCGCCGCTTCACGTTCCCGACTCGGTGTGGTGGGAGCTGGAGCGCCGCCTTGTACTGATCTACCTGGGGAACTCGCACAGCTCCTCGCAGGTGCACGAGCGGGTGATACGGCAGCTCGAAAGCGATGGACCCGACTGCCCGGCGCTGCAGGACCTGCGCCGGACGGCGGAGCGCTCGCGCGACAGCGTATATGCGGGCCGGTTCGACCTGCTCGGCCAGGCGATGGTGGAGAACACGGACGCGCAGGAGCGGCTCCACCCGTCTCTTGTCTCGGCGGATGCCCGACGGGTCATTGAGATCGCTCGAGCACACAAGGCTCTGGGCTGGAAGGTCAACGGCGCCGGCGGTGAGGGGGGATCCATCACGATCCTCTGCGGTCCGTTCTCCGAGCGCAAGCGGGCCATGATCCGAGAGATCCGTCAGGAGAACCCGGCGTTCCGGAACATACCCATCACCCTCGCACGTCAGGGGCTGCGCGTTTACGAGTCTGATGTCATTCCCGCGGGCGCACCCGACGCGGCCGGCGGCGGCCTCCCAGCCGCCAGCGATGAAAGCCGCCCCCCCGTCCAGGCCAAGCCGCGACTGGCAGGCGTGGGCGCGGACGCGTGACGATTCCTCGGATCGTGGCATCCCCCTCCGGGGCTGCCGGATGCGGTCTGCGGGGTGGTTATGCACGCCGCCGTGCCCACGGATCGGCGCGTGTTTCCTTGACGCCGTCGGACGTGCGTGTTACTGTCCGTCACCCGGGTCTTGCCGGCCTGTTTGCCCGCGCAGCATCGGGGGTGCGGCCTGAGAGCCCAGTGCGACAGGGCCTGTGCGCGGGGCGTGGCCCGCGTGGTTCGTGGCGACGATGCCCGTGCCACAGGCTTGCGGTTGCTGCTCTAAGCCTCTGTCAGTGCATGGGTTACCGCTGCGGATGTGTTGCGCGGAGGGTGCGGGCAGAGCCGTCACTCGCGACCGGGCCCGCCTGGATCGGCACGGAAAGACGTGATGAGCATGACGACGAACTACGCCAGCGCGAACGCGGATGTCCTTGTCGGACGGCGGAATCTCGACGGCCTGTTCGCACCGAAGTCCGTCGCGGTGGTGGGGGCATCGCGCGACCCCCAAGCCGTCGGCCATACCCTCTTCCGGAACCTGTTGCTCGGCGGCTACACGGGGGTGCTCTACCCGGTGAATCCGAAGGCGCGGAGCATCCTCGGAGTCAAGTGCTATCCCAACCTCAAGGCCATCGGCGAACCGGTGGACATGGCGGTCATCGTCGTCCCGGCGCGTTTCGTTCTCGATCTGATCCACGAGTGTGCCGAGACGGGGGTCCATAACGCCATCATCATCACGGCGGGGTTCAAGGAAATCGGCGGTCAGGGCGCGGTTCTGGAGCGGAAGCTGATCGAGCTGGCGCGGGCTGAATCCATCAACATCATCGGTCCGAACTGCCTGGGGTTGAGCAACACGGACCCCAACGTCTCAATGAACGCCTCGTTCGCTCGCGGAATGCCGTTGCCCGGCAACATCGCGTTCCTGACCCAGAGCGGGGCGATGGGATGCGCGGTCCTCGATTACGCCAAGGGCGCCGGAATCGGTTTCTCCAAGTTCGTCAGCTTCGGCAACAAGGCCGACGTGAACGAGATCGACCTGCTGGCGGCCCTTGCGGACGATCCGCTTACGCAGGTCATCCTCATGTACGTCGAGGACCTGTCGGACGGCCCGGGTTTCGTCCGGGTCGCCCAGCGGATCACCCACGGACCGAACGCCAAGCCGATCCTGGCGATCAAGACGGGCCGAACGCCACAGGGGGCCGCTGCGGCGGCCAGTCACACCGGGTCGCTGGCGGGCTCGGATGAGGTCTACGAGGCCATCTTCAATCAGAGCGGCGTGCTCCGGGTCGAGACGGTCGAGGACCTGTTCCACTACGCGCAGGCCTTTCCGAACCAGCCCACGCCGGCGGGCCGGCGAATCGCCATCGTGACGAACGCCGGCGGGCCCGGCATCATGGCCACGGACGCATGCGTCCGCTACGGATTGCAGATCGCCCGGCTCCGCGATTACACGGAGAAATCCCTCCGCAATCAGTTGCCGCCGACGGCCAGCCTGAAGAATCCGGTCGACGTGATCGGGGATGCCCGTCACGACCGGTACCGTGCGGCCCTCGATGCCGTAACGGCTGACGAGAACGTCGACGCCGTGGTCGTCATCGTGACGCCGCAGAACGTCACCGACGTGGTGGAGATCGCCGAGGTGATCGTGGAGGCGGCGAACTTCTCGAAGAAGCCGCTGGCCGCATGCTTCATGGGCATGGTCGACGTGTCACCGGGCATCGCGATCCTCCGGGCCGCCAACGTGCCGCACTACTCGTTTCCGGAGGATGCGATGCGGGCGTTCGCCGCCCGGTGCCGGTTCGCGGAGTGGTCGCGGACGCCGCTGGAGGACTTCCGGACGTTCGACGTGGATCGGGAGGCCGTCCGCCGGGTGTTCGAGGGCGAGCGAGCCGCCGGACGTACCCGCATCGTCGAGGTCCGGGCGCTTGATGTTCTGCGGGCCTACGGGCTGCCGACGGCGCCGTTCCGGCTGGCGGCGACGGCGGACGAGGCTGCGGCGGCCGCGTCCGAAATGGGCTATCCGGTCGTTCTGAAGATCGCCTCGCCGGTCGTGCTCCACAAGACGGACGTCGGGGGGGTGCGGGTGCGGCTGGCCGATGAGGCGGCGGCGCGGAAGGCGTTCGACGAGATCATGAGCAACGTCCGATCGAGGGTCGGAGCGGACGCGGAGATCTGGGGCGTGCTCGTGCAGAAGATGCTGCCGCCGGCCAAGGAAGTCATCCTGGGCATGACCCGGGATGCGAAGTTCGGCCCGCTCATCATGTTCGGCCTGGGGGGCATCTATACGGAGGCCCTTCGGGATGTGGCCTTCCGGCTGGCGCCCCTGCGGCCGAACGTCGCGGAGGAGATGATCCGCAGCATCCGCAGCTACCGGCTCCTGGAGGGCTTCCGCGGGGAACGTCCCAGCGACCTGCCGGCCATCGCCGAGGCGCTGCAACGGCTCAGCCAGCTCGTGATGGATTGGCCGGAGATCCAGGAGCTCGACATCAACCCGCTCATGGTGTTCGCGCATGGCGAAGGCGCGGCCGCCGCCGACGCGCGGATCATTCTGAGCAACCCGTAACCCCGGCGGACCGGCCGCCGGGTGCCGGCGAGGCGACGCCGTTCGGGTTTTGCAGGCAGGAATCGGACAATGAGCACGAACTGGCAGGAGCGATACGCGGACAAGCTGAAGACGGCCAGGGAGGCGATCGCCCACGTCAAACGGGGCGATCGGGTATTCATCGGCTCGGCGTGCGGCGAGCCGCAGGAACTCGTCCGGGCGCTGACGGCCTTCGGGGAGGACCTGGCGGACACGGAGATCCTGCACGTCCTCACGCTGGGCGTGGCCGCCTATGCCGCTCCCAAGTACGCGGACCGGTTTCGGGCGAACGCCTTCTTTATCGGGGGCAGCCTGCGGGAAGCCGTTCAGGACTGCCGGGCGGACTATACGCCGATTTTTCTGTCGCAGCTCCCCGGGCTGTTCCGCTCGCGCCGCGTGCCGATCGACGTCGCCCTGATCTGCGTCTCTCCGCCGGATGCGCACGGGTATTGCAGCTACGGGGTGTCCGTGGACATCACGAAGGCGGCCGTCGAGTCGGCGGACCTGGTCATCGCGCAGGTCAACGCGAACATGCCGCGGACGCTGGGGGATTCGTTCATCCACGTGGATCAGATCCACTACCTGGTGGACCACACGGAGCCGCTGCTCGAATGGCCCCGCGAGGAGATCGACGAGGTCACCCGGGCCATCGCCCGGCAGATTGCCCGGCTCGTCCACGACGGGGCGACGCTTCAGCTCGGGATCGGGCGAATCCCCGATGCCGTCCTGTCCTGCCTGACGGACAAGAACGACCTCGGCATCCACACGGAGATGTTCTCCGACGGCGTGCGCGAGCTGGCGGAAATGGGGGTCATCACCGGGCGGAAGAAGACGCTTCACCGGGGCAAGATCGTCGGGAGTTTCGCCGCCGGAAGCCGCGCCCTGTATGAGTACATCCACAACAACCCGGCGATTGAGATGCACCCCTCGGAGTACACGAACAACCCGTTCATCATCGCGCAGCACGAAAACATGGTCGCCATCAACTCCGCGCTGGAAATCGACCTGACCGGGCAGGTGTGCGCGGACTCGATCGGCTACAGGTTCTTTTCCGGGATGGGCGGACATGCCGACTTCATGCGCGGGGCCGCGGCGGCCAAGAACGGCATGCCGATCATCGCCATGCCCTCCACGGCCCGGGATGGAAAGGAAGTCGTCTCCCGGATCAAGCCGGCGCTCACCGAGGGGGCGGGGGTCATCACCACCCGTGGCGATGTGCACTACGTCGTGACCGAGTACGGCACGGCCTACCTTCACGGGCGGACCATGCGCGAGCGGGCCATGGCGCTCATCAATATCGCCCACCCGAACTTCCGGTCGGAGCTGCTTCACGCGGCGAAGCGCCGGCGGATCGTCTACGCGAATCAGATCATGCCCTCGCCGGCCACTCTGTACCCGGCCGAACTCGAGATGTGGGCCACCGCGCGGGACGGGACGAAGGTCTTCATCCGGCCCATCAAGCCGACGGACGAGCCGCAGATGAAGGACATGTTCTACGACTTCTCCGAGCGGACTGTCTATCTGCGATATCACGCCCTGCTCAAGTCGATGCCCCACGATTCCCTCCAGGTCTTCTGCAACGTGGATTACGAGACCGAGATGGCCCTGGTCGGCATCGTCGAGAAGGACGGCATCGAGGAGATCGTCGCCGTCGGCCGGTACATGACCGAGCCGGGCGGACAGAGCGCCGAGCTGGCCTTCGCGGTCCGCGATGAATGGCAACGCAAGGGCATCGGCACCATCCTCTTCCGTACGCTGGTCCGGATCGCCCGTCAGCGCGGCATCCGGCAGGCCACCGCGTCGGTGCTGGCCGAAAACCAGGGCATGATGCGCATCTTTCATCGTTCGGGGCTGCCCGTGAAGCACCGGATGGAGTCGGGCGTGATCGCCGTCGAGATCGACCTGTCCAAGCCGCTGCCGGAAGAGCCGCCGGCCGAGCCCGCCAAGCAGGGAACCTGAGGTCGGCCGCCCGGCACGGCCGGCCGTCTCTTCACGGGGCTTCCCGGCGGCTCCGGAAAGCCTCCGGCTCGGGTACCGTGTGTGAGTCGCGTATAATCCCGCCGAGAAGGGACCGGAGCCGCGCCATGTCCCTCATAACCCGTTTGCTGCCGCCGGCCATTGTGGGGCCGGTGATCGTTCTCGCCTTGACGAGCCTCGCCTCCGCCCGCGCGCCCGCCGCATCGCGGCCCGCCGGGGGGCTTACCCTGTATGTTTCCAGGTTCGGCGACGATTCGGACGGCCGCTCGTGGGCCACGGCGTACCGGACGATCCAAGCGGCCCTCAACGCCGTACCGCCGGGCGGCGGGCATCGGGTGATCGTGCGGCCGGATCGCTACGTGGAGGCCAACCTTTTCCCGGCCCATCCGGGTGCTCCTGGGCGGTACAACGAGCTGGTCGGGGACCATGACGGCCGGCTCGGGTCCGGGGCGACGGGCTGGGTCATCATCGACTCGAGCTGCCCGGGTCTCGTGGTGCGCACGGATCCGCGTGCCAAGGGCGGCAATCCGGGATTCGTCGTTCTGGATGCGGGCGGCCCGGAGCCGGGATTCAAGGCGGTCGACTGGTGGGGGCCCTTCCGGTCCGACCCGGACCACTCCGGTGCCGACTGGGACCGCTGGGCGTTTCGGCACCTCTATGCCACGGGCGCCGAAGGTGGCATCGGCTGGGACATGACATGCCGGGCGGGCGTCGAGTTCAGCGCGGTGGTGGAGGACTGCGTCGGGGTGGGACGATTCGCGGGCGCCTGTGTCATCGCGCATATCGGCCGACCCGAGGAGCCCGTCGTCTTCCGGCGGAGCTGGTTCGCGTGCTTGGACTGGTGGGGCGACGCCGGCGCGGCCTATGTGCGGGCGTGCCATGACCGGATCCCGGATCACCCGGACGCCGTCTTCGAGGACTGCACACTGGTCGCGCCGGACAACGCCCTCGAATGCGGATACCCCGGCTACCGGCAGTACACACGGGTGCGGTTCCGCGGCTGTCGCCTGATCGTGACGAACTTCTCGCAGCCGCACGGCACGCCCTCCAGCGGGATCATTCACACGCCGCTGGAGGGCCGGCAGCTTCACGTCGATCTGGAGGACTGCGACCTGATGGGCTATACGGTCTTCGGGGCCGGGGCCGGTCGCATCTCGTACGTCACCAGGGGCGCATGCCGGGCATACGTTCACCATCGGCAGGCCGTTCCGGAGGGCTTCGAGCCGATGGGGCTCTGGCCGACGGATGTGTTCGTCGCGATCGGCCCTCCGGACCGACCGCGCGGCCGCACGGGACTGGTGAAGGAGGCGCGGACGCTGGGCGAGCTGTGCGAGGCGGCGCCGGTGGTATGGCACGGGCGGCTCGTGCTGCTCGAGTGCGTTCGCCCGGCCGCCGGCGGGACTCCCAGAGACCACGGGCTGCGGCTGCGCGATGTGGAGAGCGGCGCGGTTCTCTCGGGGTTTGCCGAGGGCTACGGCCTTGCGTCGGCGATCGTTCACGAGGACAGGCTGCACGTCTTTGCCTCGCGACGGGGTGACGACGGCACGTGGAACGACGTGACCCACTTCGTCTCGTCCGATGTGAGGGACTGGTCCGTCCTGCCGGCCGTCCGGCAGGAGCGGGAGCACATCTTCAACTCTTCGGTCTGCCGCGCGGATGACTGCTTCGTCCTGGCCTACGAGAGCGACGACGCCGCGTACCCCGCGTTTACGATCAAGTTCGCCCGCTCGAAGGACCTGACGACGTGGGAGAAGATTCCCGGGGCGATTCTGGGCCGCGAGCGATACGTGGCCTGTCCCTGTCTGCGTTATGCCGATGGGTGGTTTTACATCCTGTATACGGTCCACAAGGCACCGGCGTGGTGGTTCGAGACGGACGCCGCGCGGTCGCGTGATCTGATCCGTTGGGAATACAGTCCGTGCAACCCGATCCTCTCGCCGGGCCCCGACGAGGCGATCAATACGTCGGACCCGGACCTGGTCGGAATCGGCGGCCGCACATGGCTGTACTACAGCATCGGAGACCAGCGGACGTGGGCGAAGCTCAAGCGGGCCTGCTACAACGGGCCGCCATCGGAGTTCCTGCGGTCGCTGTTCGAGACCCGTTGAGCCCGGCGATGTACGAGACCTCCCAGCCCGATGCGTCTTTCGACGAAGCGATGATGCGCACGGCCCTCCGCGAGGCGGCCGCCGCCCTTGAGCACGACGATGTGCCGGTCGGCGCGGTCGTCGTGCATGCCGGGCGGATCATCGGCCGGGGCCACAATCAGCGCGAGCGGCTGCGCGACCCTACCGCGCATGCGGAGATGATCGCGATCACGGCCGCCGCCGAGGCGCTGCACTCGTGGCGTCTGGCGGATTGCACGCTGTACGTCACGCTGGAGCCGTGTCTCATGTGCGCCGCCGCCTGCGTTCAAGCGCGTCTGACGCGGCTGGTCTACGGCGCGGACGATCCGAAAGCCGGGGGCTGCGGGTCGGTCTATGATCTGGCACGCGACCCGAGGCTCAATCACCGGATCGACGTGGTGCCGGGCGTCCTGGCGGCGGAGGCCGCTGAGCTGCTCCAGGCGTTTTTCCGTCGTCAGCGGGAACTGGGAAAGAAGTAATCCGTGGGCGCAGCAGGACATCGGAGCTCGCGTGCGATCGGTCGTGCGGTGGGGGTCCAGCGCGCGCGCCGGATTCGCAGGGCCCTGCTCGCCTGGTTTCGCGGCCACGCCCGGGATCTCCCCTGGCGCGGTACCCGCGACCCCTATCGCGTGTGGCTCTCCGAGGTTCTCCTCCAGCAGACGCGCGTCGAGACCGCCCGGCCGTATTATGAGCGCTTCCTGAAAGTCTTCCCGACGGTCCGCGAGTTGGCCGCCGCTCCTCTGGATCGTGTCCTCAAACTCTGGGAGGGCCTGGGTTACTACAGCCGCGCCCGCCGCATGCACGCGGCGGCCCGGATGCTCGTCCGGGACTGTGACGGGCGTTTCCCGTCCACCGTGGACGGGCTCCGCAGGCTGCCGGGGGTCGGCCCCTACACGGCGGGCGCTGTGGCCAGCATCGCCTTCGGTCGACCTGTTGCCGCGCTCGACGGAAACATCAAGCGGGTGCTGGCCCGCGTGCTGGCGATCGGAAGCCCGATCGATGACGCCGGCGCGGTCCGGCGACTCTGGCGAGCGGCCGAGGAACTCGTCCCGTCTCGCGGGGCGGGGCGGTTCAATCAGGCCATGATGGACCTGGGTGCGACGGTCTGCGTTCCGAAGCGGCCCCGCTGCCTCGAGTGCCCGATTCGCCACTCGTGCGCGTCCTATGCGTCCGGAATCCAAGGCCGGATTCCGGTTCGCCGGCGCGACAAGCCGCGGCCGCATCACGAGATCGTCGCCGCAGTGGTCCGTCGCAACGGCCGGCTCCTCCTGGGGCGGCGGCGACCGGAGGGGTTGCTCGGAGGGCTCTGGGAGCTGCCGGGCGGGAAGCTCGAGCAGGGCGAGACGCGCGAGGCGGCCTTGGTCCGCGAGCTGCGCGAGGAACTCGGGATCCGCGTCAAGGTCGGGCCGCTTCTGGCCCGCGTCGAACATACCTATTCGCACTTCTCAATTACGATGTATGTGTACGCCTGTGAGTTGGCGCGCGGCCGGCCCCGACCGCTCTACCACACGCATCTTCGGTGGGTTTCCCTCGGACGGCTCGACGACTACGCGACTCCTGCGGCCACGCGCCGGGTCCTTCGCGTGTTGCAGAGCAACGGTGCCGAGAGGGAAGTGACCGCTCAGGTCGAAGGGCGTCAACTGGCGGCTACGCGGTCGAGCGCCTCCTGATACTCGCGCTTGCTCCGCAGCCCGATGATCTTCTCCTGCACCGTCCCGCCATCGAAGATCAGCACGGTGGGAATCGAGGTGATATCGTATCGAGCAGCGGTCCGTGCGTTGACGTCCGTATCGAGCTTGCCGACCTTGACCTTGCCGGCGTACTCGTTGGCCAGCTCGTCGATCGTGGGCGCCAGGCGCTGGCACGGCCCGCACCACTCGGCCCAGAAGTCCACCAGGACGGGCACATCGGATTGAAGAACCTGGCTGTCGAAGTTGTCGTCGGTGAATTCGAGTGTGTTCGGGCCGGCCATGTTCGCAGACTCCTCGGGGCTTCGCTGTCTTTGCGGTGCCCACTTCTACACGCTTATAGGGGGGCGCCCGCCTCGTGTCAAATGCGTGCCCGGCGGACTTGTCGTTCCTGGGCAGGCGGCCACTTGCTCCGTGAGAACCCGGGCTTCAGGATGCCCCCGCGGGCACCGGCACCCCCCGTGGGGCGCGGCAAGGCCGGGTCAGGCCGCACGCGTGCTCCGGAACCTCGCTTCGGGACTGATCAATCCGCGCCGGCCCCGGCCTTTCGCGTGGTCGGTGCGACCCAACGCTGTCCGACCGCCTTGGCCATCTGCCGCACCAGGGCATCCGGGTCGGATTCTGCCAGGCGCGACGCCACCCCGGCGAAGGCCGCGCCGTGCTGATCGGCGAAGAGCCGCACTGCCAGCATTCGTACGATGGGACTGGGGTCGTTCAGGAGTACGGAGGCGGCCCCGGCGAACTCCGCGTCCAGCACGATCCATCGCAGCGCCTCCGCCAGGTGAGCCCGAACCTCCCACGCCGGGTCGGACAGCGCCTCGCGGATAATCGAACGGATGGCCTTGGCATCCGCGGGGACGTGTGGGCCGGCGTACGTGATGCGTCCGGCCCGAAGGTGTCCGTCCTCCGCCAGCCACATCGCCAGGCGCTCGAGGGCCTCGATTCGTCGGGCAACCGGGCCTGAGCGCGCGCTGCCGATGGCGGCCGCCAAGCGGTCCGGTTCAGGCCGGTCGGCAATCCGCGTCACTTCCACCGGGCCTGTCTCGATCCCGCCTATCTGGGGAACCCACCGCCTTCGATCCTCGGCATAGCGGGGCCCCAGGATTGCCCGAAAGGTGATCCGCTGAGCCACCTGCGGCGTGCTGATAAGCGTGGCGCGCAGCGATCCGACATCCAGCGTCTGCTCGGCGGTCAGGGATTCCCCGGGCTGAAGCATCTGCCTCTGATACAGGTCGATCCGGGCCACGTCCCCGTGGCTCCGCGCCCGGTCCCCCGTGGAGTCGGCCAAGACGAGCACGATCGGCCGGACCATCAGGTTTTCTCCCAGCGCGATGGGGAACGGACCCTTATTTTTCACCGCCACCCGGACGCGGATCGGCTCGCCCGGCCCGAGACCACCGCTCGATCCGGTCAGGGGCGAGATCTGTACGTCCAAGTACCGTCCGGGGTCGCTTGCGTACTGGATCACGCGCGCATCGAACGCGTTCAGCCGCTCGAGCAAGTCCCGGCGATCGGCCGGGGGGGGCATCTGGACCTGCCACGAGGCGAAACGCGCGCCGATCTGCTCGTGCAGGAGTCCCGTGGGATGCCGCTGGGCCAGCGATGCGAGCCGCTCGATGGCGCCTTTCGTATCCCCCGCGCCGGCTTGCGCATCCGCCAGCCCGAGCGCCGCCCAGGGGTCTTCGTTGGCCAGGGGCTCCAGGACTCTGCGGGCTTCCTCCCAGCGCTTCTCGGCCAGCAGCGAGAAGCCGTACGCCAGCCGCGCCAGCGGCCCCGGGGCGGCATGGGCCATGGCGGCTGCGGACAGCTCCCTGGCCCGCGCGGCATCGGGCAGCTCGATCGTGTAGAACCACGCCATTTCGGCGGCCAGATCGCGGTCGTCACCGCTCTGTGGCCGGTTCCACCGGGCCTCGTACTCGGCGCGGGCCTGGGCCAGCAGCCCTTCGGCCTTTTCGGCCTCGTTCCGGAGCCGCGCGACCCGCGCCAGCAGTCGGTACGCCGCCGGACTGCGGTCGGCCGGCGCCGGCAGCCGCTGGAGAATCGCCTCGGCGGGGTCGGGCTTGCCCGCATCGATCCGGGACGCCGCCATGCTCAGGAGGAACTCGGCGGGAGGCGGCTGCGAGGGGGCCTCGCGGTCGAACGCGATCAGGGCGCGGCGATACCACGTTTCCGCCTGCTCGTGGAGTCCGACCGAATCGAGGAGCCGCGCCACATCCCACAGCAGCACCGGGTTTCCGGCATTCAGGCGGACCATCTCCAGCGCGATATCGAGCTGCGCGAGCGGTTCGTTGCTCCTGCCCTCCAGCTCATACAGCAGCCGCCTCGCGGCGACGTTTTCCGGAAGCAGGCGGATCGCCTCGCGCGCATGTGACGTCGCCTGGGGGAGCTCTCGGCGGTTGTAGTGGTATTCGGCGATCCGGCGATGGAGGTCGCTGGCCAGCTCCGCGGAAAGGTCCTTTTTCTCGAGCCAATCGCGCCACAGACACGCCCGCTCTTCCATCGTCTGCAGGTCGTCGGTCCGGGCGGCCAGGAGCAGCAGCCCGGCAATCCGGTCTTCCGGCGCCAGCGCGGCGTATCGCGCGAGCGCCTCCGCGGCCTCGGCGGTTCGACCGATCGCCCATAGCAGCTCGTACTGTCGCCGGTACGCCTCGGCCAGCGTCGGTTCAACCCGGGTCGCTGCCTGCATGAAGGTGAGCATCATCTCCGTGTCGGCGATCGTCTCGCCCGCCTGCGGCCGCAGGGCATAATCACGGCCCAGATCGACCAGCCACTTGCCCATGCTCCGAGGCGCGGGAGCCGTGGTCGGGCCGCCGGCGGTGACCGTGTCCGAGGGGCGCGTCGGTACCGGGGCCTGTGCGTGTGCAAGTCCGGGCCCTACGGCCAGCGCGACGAGTCGGCAAGAGAGGAGGGCGGCAGATATGGAATTCACTGGAAGTCTCCCGCGGACGCCGCTCCGCCCATGAACCACGGATGAGCGGGCAGGGCGCCCAGGTCGTGATATAACGCCGCACGAAGGCGCAGGAACTCGGCCTGCGCCTGCATTCCCTCCCGCTCACATGCCTGCGCCAGGAGCAGGTGGACCCGCGCCGCCTGCGGCGATTCGAGCAGTTCCGCATACCGGACCTTCTCGCGGAGATCCCACACGGCCGCGCGGGTGTGTCCCGTGGCCAGGCTGTACCGCAGCTCGATCGGCAGCAGCATCAGCCGATCCGCCAGCGATAGCGGACTGTCGAAGACGGGTCGGAAGGCCTCGTAGGCCCCCGCGAGGTTTCCCAGGTCCAGTTCGGCGTCGGCCCACATGAGCCGCACCGTAGTCTGTATCGCCCGAGCGGCGCGGCTCCGCGCCCCGACGACGCCCAGAATGGCCCGGAAGACCTTGACTGCCTCGCGATCGTGCCGCCGGGCGCGCAGAAGGGCGCCGAGCTGCTGACAGGCCATCAGCAGCGTTCCCCGGAAAATCGAAAAACTCCGGAGGACCCGCGCCAGGCCGGCCTCGGCCTCGTCCAGACGTCCGACGGCGGCCATCATGGCGGCCATCTGGGCCCGCCGCGCCGTGCCCACCGACACGACGACCATGAGGATCAGACCCGCCAGGGCCGCCAGCACCCACACGCCCGCCATCGCCTGGCGGCTCGGCATGGCTAACGGGCCGGCGGCCAAGATCGCCGCGGCCAGGTTGACAGCGATCAGGACCCGCGCGAGCACCGAGAGGGTCATCTGGCGGCGGAACGAACGAATCAGGCCGTCGACCTCCCGTTCGGTCATAGCGGCCACTCCTGCGCCGGGTGTCTGGCCGCCACGCCCTGCAACTCGCTGAAGCGTTCGAGCAGTTCATCGACGCGGATGAGCGCCGTCGCGTCGCGCCACAGCTCGGCGGCGCGATCGGCGTGCCCGAGGCGGTCGAACGCCGCCGCCAGCAACCCGTATCCGTATCCCGCGTGCGTCCCCAGATGCCTCCGGAAAAGGGCCCGCCGTTCCTCCGCCTGGGCGATCGCCTCCTCGGGCTGGCCCATGAGTACCGACCGATGCAGGCTCAGCAGCTCGACGTGTGCCCGCAGGGGCTCCGGGACGTTCTCACGCCCCAGCTTGTCGATCATGGAAACGGCATCCGTCAACTGGTTCAGACGCAGCATCGCCCAAGCCAGGGCGATGCGGGCGGCGTATCGCTGGCCGGGCGAGAGCCCCGGAGCACGCAGCACCGACTCGACTACGTGCTGCACGGCTTCATACTGCCGTTGCCCTTCGGCGACGGCGGCCAGCGCCATCAGCGAGTTCACCCGCAGGGTCGCCGGCTGCACGGGACCCCGGAGCACTCGCGTGAGCTTCTGTTCAGCCGCGGGCCAGTCCTTCAGCCGCACAGACTCCCAGGCGGAGGTCGCCATTGCCGTCAGCCGCTGATGACGGCGTCCCCGCATCCAGAACCACAGGATCAGCGAGGCCAGTAGCCCCTGAGTGATGGCAAGCTGGGTCAGGGCATCGCGGGAGAGCAGGGCGGGGTTGGCCAACGTCGCGCCCAGCAGCAACCCGATGACCAGCAGCACCACTCCCTGTCCGGTCGCCAGCAGCGATCGCGGACGCGACCGCTCGACGAGCTCTCGCGCCATCTCCAGCGAGACCATACCGGACTATTACCCCGGCTTGTTTTCCGTCGCAACCGGGGCCGGGCGTCCCTGTCTCGTTGCTCGGGCGGCAAGCGGCCTGCGATTATGGGACGCGACGCCGAATTCATGTGGACCGGGTGGAAAAATCCTCGCGCGGCCTGCTACAACAGGGTGAGGTTGCTGTCCGGGAGGGAGAGGCTATGACCTGGAGCCGGCGTGGCTTTGCGGTTGCATCACTTCTGATCTTCACATCGCCCCTGATTGCCCAGACCGTCTACTTCAACGATTTCGAAGACGAACGGGTCGGCCCGGAATGGTCGCTTGCTCCCGTCGGCGGGTCCGCCCGTCCTCCGCTGCGGATCGCCGTCGCTCCGGCCGACGGAGACCGCTTCCTCGGCACGTTCGGCAACCAAGTTGCTACACTGACGATTGCCGATCTGCCGCCGCACTCCCGGATCCGCGTGAGCTTCGATCTGTACGTCATCGGCTCATGGGACGGCACCGGAAACCGCGAGGCGGGAAATACCGGGGGACCGGACGTCTGGCGCTTTGCCCTGACAGACGGGCCGACGCTCGTGCGGACCACGTTCAGCAACGTTCATTACGCCGGGTGGGAACAGTCATTCCCCGCCGACCTGCCCCGCGGGGGCCGGCCGGCCCAAAGTGGAGCCATCCGTCGCGGAACGCTGGGTTTCGACGCCGACGCCACCTATCACATGGCCTTTGCGTTCAACCACGCCGGTCGTTATGTCTCGTTCTCATTCTCTGCCGGCAATCTGACCGGCCCGGCGGACGAGTGCTGGGGCCTTGACAACGTGGAGGTGATCGTCTCGTCCGATCCGGGGGCTGCGGGCGTCCGCCAGAGCGATGGCAGCGGCCTGCTGGCCTCGCAGTACGGAAGTGAGGCGGGCATTGGGACATGGCCCGACCCCTGGCTCGACATCGGTGCCGGGCAATCGCCGGAGTTCCCCTTCAGCTCGAACCCTCGTCCGCGTGCACCCTACGCCTGGCAGAATCCCGGTACGTCCGGCCGCTTTGACGGGCCGCCGCTGGTTCGGCCGGACGAACCTCCGGCCCCCAGTCCCGTGCCGGCCCCCGACGATCCTGCGGCCCCGGCTGATCCGGTGGTCCCGGAGCCGTCCACCGTCACGGCGCTGGGTGTGGGGATCTGGCTATGCCTGCGCGTACGGCCGCGTCCGCGTTACGCAGGTCGCTTGATGCGCCCGGCCGGCGCTACTTCATCAGGTCGTCCAGGCTCGCTCCGTAGTTGATGTGGAAGGCCGTGCGGTCGATCAAGAGAGCGGGCACCGACCTGACGCCTGCTGCGCGGGCCTCGGCGATCCGGTCCTTCCGTTCTCCCAAATGCACCACCTCCACCTGATAGCGGGTGCGGTCCAGAGCATCGACGAGTTGCTGCTCAGCGGCCACACAGACCGGGCACCCCGCGTGATAGAAGACAGCCTTGGTCATCGCAGACCTCCCTCAGAACAAACGGTTTGGTGCGGCCCGCGGCCCGGCGGCGCTTCCTCTGAGATGAATCGGCGCCAGGACCGCGCGGCCTGCCTCGGGTCGGCTGTTTCATGGTCCGGACATTCCAGACGGAGATCGCGCCCCCCAAAAGGCGCGTTTACGAACGCGCAGTGGTGCGGCCGACGCGGGTCGTTATGCACGTAGGGCCGGAAAAACCGACATGTGACGCACATTCGCGCCACAGGAATCTGCCCACGAAGCTGGAGAACCCGCACCATCTTGATCAGCGCTCGCAGGAGAACTTCCTGCTCACCCGGATTGAGCGCCTCCACAGCCGAGGCCAGGAAGTCCCACCACCCCCTCACTCGGGCGGCCTCCCGACGGCCGGCCTTCGTGAGCCTGATCGACAGGCGTCGGGCGTCCCCGCGGGACCGCGCCCGCACCACCAGACCCTTGGCGGCCAGGGCCCGAACGGCCACGCACGCCGTGGCCGGGGTGATCGCCAGCGCCTCGGCCAGGTCGCACAGCATGGTGCTGTCGGCCGCGGTACCGGCCAGGTGGGCCAGGATCTGGCCCTGGGTGGGTGTGAGCCGCCTCGGCCCGCCCTCGCGCCACGCCCGCCAGCGCATCGCGAGTCCGATCTTGGCCAGACCGGCGGTAACGCGCTGCGACAGCAGCTCGGCGACATCGTCAAGAGGATTCGACCGACGCGGAGCCATAGCCGTTATTTAGTACTACTAACTTATAGGCCGCCCCCGCCCCCGAGGCAAGTTTCCGTCCGACCGCCGGAGACACCAAGCCGACCTGCCCCGATCCTCATTCCCGCGCAAGCGGGAATCCAAGGCCTCGCGACCACGTGGATCCCTGCGTTCCTGGGGTGACCGGATGGAGGGTGACGGATGGGCGTGGGGCTGACGCGGGCCGGGGCGCCGCCCACCTGGAGGACGCGTCATTCCCGCGGACGCGGGAATCCCGCAAGTCGGCGGCCTTGAGCCCCGGACGTCCGCTGCCTGCGGGCAAGAGGCGGCCCGTGCCGATTCGCTCATGCCTGCCGGATGCCCGGTACGATAGTACTGCCAGCGGGGCAGGGCGTGGGGCGGGGCGGCCGGCGTCCGGATTTGGACCGCCTGCCGATCGCGTATAGAATCCAACCAGGCCGCGCTTGCGACAATCGGCGTCCTGAAAGGGTCGTCCGAGGTGTTCGGGAACACCAGAGAGCAGGGTCGGTTCACGGATGAAGTCCAGCACAGGCACGATTTGGGCGAAGCTCGTCGCCGTGGCTGCCATCGGCGCGTTCGCGGGTTGTGCGGTCCCCCAGAAGCCGGGCAAGGGCAAGGTTATGCACCTGCGGGAGCCCCGGACTCGTGCCGGCTACTGGCTGTATCTGCCGGAGGATTATGTCAAGACCAACGGCCAGCGGCCGGACGGAGCGCGGTGGCCGCTGGTCATGACCTTCCACGGCCTGCGTCCGTACGACGACGCGAACCCCCAGATCCGGGAATGGCAGGAGGAGGCTGACCGGTATGGGTTCATCGTCTGCGCCCCGGAGTTGCAGACCTGCGACACCCTCGTGATCGTACCCCCGCTCAACACGGCGGAGAAAGGATCCGTCAAGCGGGACGAAAAGGCCATCCTGGCCATCATGGATGACGTATTCAAGCGGACGCAGGCGGACCCGACCCGCGTCTTGTCGACCAGCTTCTCGTGCGGCGGTTACTTCGCCCACTACATGCCCAATCGCTATCCCGAGCGATTCACATGCATCGCGGTCCGGCAGTCGAACTTCTCTTCCGAGATGATGGACCCCCGCCAGACGGCAAAGTACCGCGACATGAAGATCGCCATCTTCTTCGGCGAGAACGACTTCAAGCTCTGCCGGGATGAGTCCCGCGAGGCCGTGGCCTGGTACCGCCAGCACCGTTTCAACGTGACGGCCAAGTACGTGGGCGGCCTGGGACACGAACGGACACCCCAGACGGCCGCCGCATTCTTCGCCCGAGTCATCAATGTGGAGCCCAAGACGCCACCTCCCTTCGGCACCCTAGTGATGTACGACATCGATGGTGGTCTGCCCCCCTTGGTGTCGGCGGCTCCCGCCGGACGTACCACGTCTTCCCTGCCGCCGCCGCTCGCCCGTCCGTCGAGCAACGCCATCTTTCCGCCCGCTACGGGCGGGGGGGCCTCAGACTCGGCCGGTGCCGCAGGCGCCGTGGGGCCAGGCACGCCGCGGCCGTCGGACACGCCGCTCCCCGTGAGCACCCCCGCCCCCCCGAGGCTTACGCCGAAGTACACGTATGTTCCTCAGGCTCCGCGGCGGGCCCCGCCCCGTGCTGTGCCTCCGCGGGCGACGAACAGCGCCTCGCCCAGCGGCGTCGAGATCCGACTCAGCACCAGGGTCGGCGTGACCCCCTTATGGGTCAGCTACCACGCCGAGCTGCCCGAGGCCATGCGCAAGGGCAGCAGCATCCTGTGGACCGACAACGGTCGCCCGATCAGCACGGCCTTGTCCGGCTACAGTGTACTCCGTGAGGTCGGCGAACACTGTCTTGAGGCCCTGATCATCACCGAGGACGACCGGGAGATCCGCGTCAGCGAGACGGTGACCGTCCTGCCCAGGCTTACCACGCGACCGGTGGCCGGAATGTAGGGCCTTCAGGCCGGGGCACCCACGTGCCTGACGGCGCGGGCGGGTCGCATCTTGCTGCTCGGCGCTGCGACGGCCCTGTCGCCTGCTGACAGTGGAGGTACGGTCGCCGGCCGGGCGATCTCCTGGAGCACGGATCCGCCGGGCGCAGGCGACACCGCTGCGGTCGCAAGGGGCTCGACCCGTTCAGCCGGCCGGATTACGGCGGGGGGGCGGGCCGTCCACACCCGGCGGGGGTTGCTCCGTGGCGAACTGATCTTCGTCCTTGAGTTCCTTTCGAAGCCGCTGGAGCTCCGCCTTGAGCTGCTCCGTGACCTCGCGGTATTCGGGCCGTCCGTACACGTTATTCAGCTCGTGCGGATCTTTCACGAGATCGAACAGTTCCCACTGGTCCTTGGTCCAGAAGTAGATGAGCTTGTGCGTCTCGGTCCGCACGCCGTAGTGGGCGCGAGTATTGTGGTGCCCGGGGTCGTGGTAATAGCGGTAGTAGAAGCTCGTTCGCCAGTTGGCGGGGCGTTCGCCGCGCCACAGGGGCAGCAGACTGCGACCCTGCATGTCGGGAGGGACCTTCAGGCCGGCGGCCTCCAGGAGCGTGGGGGCAAAGTCGGCGTTGATTGCCAGAGCCTTCTGGACGGTGCCCGCGCGGATGACGCCGGGCCACCGGACGACCAGGGGCATCCGCAGCGCCTCCTCGTACATGAACCGCTTATCGTACATCCCGTGGTCGCCCAGGTAGAAGCCCTGATCGCTCGTATAGATCACGATCGTGTTGTCCGCCAGCCCGTTGGCCTCCAGCCAGTCCAGCAGACGCCCGACGTTGTCATCGATCGATTGCACGCAGGCCAGGTAATCCTGCATGTATCTCTGATACTTCCACGCATTCAGCTCTTCGCCCTTCAGCACCTTCTTTCGCCCGTCGACCTCGATCTCGACCTCCGCGGGCTTGACGTTCAGCCACGCGTTTCGCTCCGCCGGCGTCAGCCCGGGCGGGGGCTCCAGCTTCAGGTCGCGGCGGGTCAGGTCGTCGAAGACCCGTTGCCGGTTCTCCCGGATCGCGTCCGTTCGGGTGGCGTAGTCGTCCCGGAGCGTGGGCGGCTCGGGAATCTTCCTGCCGGCGAACATGGCCCGATGCTTCTCATCGGGGTCCCAGGCACGGTGCGGTGCCTTGTGATGCGACATCAGAAAAAACGGCTTGTCCTTCGGACGGTTCTTCAGGAACTCTATGGTCAGGTCGGTGATGATGTCCGTGACGTATCCCCGGATCGTTCGCGTGCGGGTGGCGGTATAGAACACCGGATCGAAGTAGCTGCCCTGCCCCGGGAGGATCTCCCAGTAGTCGAAGCCCGTCGGGTCGCTGCCCAGGTGCCACTTGCCGACAATACCCGTGTAGTAGCCGGCCGCCTGAAGATACTTCGGCAGCGTGGGCTGCGAGCCGTCGAAACGGTTGAAGACGGGCACCCCGTTGATATGGCTGTACTTGCCCGTCAGAATCGTGGCCCGGCTGGGCGTGCAGATCGAGTTCGTGACGAAGCAGTTGTCGAACCGCATGCCCCCCTGGGCGATCCGGTCCAGGTTGGGCGTGCGGTTGACCGCGCTGCCGTAGCAGCTCATCGCATGCGCGGCGTGGTCGTCGGCCATGATGAACAGGATGTTCGGCCGGCTCGGCCGCGGGGCGGACTCCGCCGCCGTCGCCAAGCGCAAGGCCGTCTCCGACAAGAGTGCCGTCGCAGCGGCAAGAACGGGCCAGAGGGGTTTCATCAGTTTCGTCCTCCTGTCTCCGGCATCATGAATGTCCGCCGGCGGGCGTGATTGTATGGCCGGACGCGCACCAGTTCGACCAGAGCGACGGCCGCAGCGGATATCCGCATAACGACCGGCCACGTCACTGGAGGCCCGCGTCTTTCCCGACCGTGGGTTTTCCCGGGCGGCCCGATTCCTCGCGCCGGAAGGGCGGAAGCCTGCTGCCGCACTCCGGGCAGAATGCGCTGGTCAGCCCTTCGAGGTTGTAGCCGCACGCAAGGCACATGGGGAGCCTCTGGTGCCGCGCCACCTCCTCGAGATAGGCGATGAGTTGGCCGCGAATGCGAGTCAGGTGCCACTGGTACATGCCGATAATGCCCAGCAGGGCGGCCGCCCCGATGGCCCACATGGCGTCCGCGTCCCGGAGTCTCAGCCACATTACCACCGCTTTGGCGGAGAGCGCCCCCAGGAACGCCCCGAACACGACACAGCGTGCCATGAGCGTGGTCGTAACCGCCCTGGGAATGCATGCGCGAACCAGCCGCTTGCGCGCTTCCTCGGGAAGGTGACGCAACTCGGGAAAGGAGCTGATGTCCCAGAACATGAGCAATGGCTCTCCGCGCCCGAACTCGTTCACGTGCTCCGGCACCAGGCCGGGCTGGAATACGACCGCTCGCAAGAGAAACACCCTTGCGGACCGCGCGTCAGTCTAGCCGGCCGGCGGCCCGGATGGAACCGCCGGGTTTTCCCCTTGCGATCTCGCGAGGCGGCGCAGCGCCGCCAGGTTGAGCCGGTCCCAGTCCCGGCCGTGCGGGTCGCGGCCCTTGGGCGTCTCCAGGATCATGGGCACCTCGCGCAGGCGGGGGTCGTTGATGAAGTTTGCGAACCCCTGCCGGCCGATCCGGCCCCGGCCGATGTGGGTGTGGCGATCGGTCTGCGAACCCCTCGGCCGCAACGAATCGTTCATATGGATGCACCGGACGCGCTTCAGACCCACGAGCCGGTCCAGTTCGTCCATGACGGCATGGTACCCGGCGGGGTCGGCGATTTCATACCCCGCCGCGAACAGGTGGCACGTATCCAGGCAGATTCCTACGCGGCTCCCGTCGCGTACGCCACCCAGTATCGCCGCGATCTCTTCGATACGGCAGCCGATCGAGCTGCCCTGACCGGCTGTGACCTCCAGGAGCGTGCCCGCCCGGCAGCCGCGGGTCGCTCGCTCAATCTCATTGAGGGCCCGGACCACACGGCGGATGCCCGCCCGGGTCCCGGCACCCCGGTGGGCCCCGGGGTGCGTGACATGCCAGCGGATTCCGAGCTGTTCGCACCGGGTCAGCTCGTCGATGAACGCCGCGATGCTCCGTCGCCAGAGCGACTCGTCGGGCGAGGCCAGGTTGATCAGGTACGTGCCGTGGCCGATGACGGGCTCGATCCCGCTGCCCCGACGAGCCTCGTTCCAGAGCGAAACGTCCTCTTCAGTCAGGGGCCCCGCCCGCCATTGTCGCTGATTCTTGACGAAGATCTGCATGCACTCGCATCCGGCCTCCCGGGCGAGGCGGAATGCGTTGTGATGCCCGCCGGCGATGGAGCAGTGGGCGCCGAACCGGGGCCTTTTCATGGTCGCGTGGCTTCCTCTCGGGTCGGCGGCTCGGGCGTGGCGATCGATGACCGCTGAGCGTGCGCGGCTGAGCGCCCCCTCCTCATCCGGTCGCGTCTCCACGGGACGCGCGGCATTCCCCGCCGGGGATGCGCGCGGCTGGAATCCCCCGTAAACAGGGGCATCGCTCCTACTCCCCGATGATTTTCACGAGCACGCGTTTCCGGCGCCGGCCGTCGAACTCGGCGTAGTAGATCTGCTCCCACGGCCCGAAGTCGAGGCGGCCTTCTGTAATGGCCACGACAACCTCCCGGCCCATGATCTGTCGCTTCAGGTGGGCATCGCCGTTGTCCTCGCCGGTGCGGTTATGGCGGTACTGCGAGATGGGCTCGTGTGGAGCGAGCTTCTCGAGCCAGTCGTCGTAATCCTGGAGCAGGCCCTCCTCGGCGTCATTGATGTAGACGCTGGCCGTGATGTGCATCGCGTTGACTAGGCACAGTCCCTCGCGAACACCGCTTTCGCTGACGCACGCCTGAACCTGGTCGGTGATGTTGATGTACTCGCGTCGCTGCCTTGTGTGGAACCAGAGTTCCTTGCGATAGGATTTCATGACGGCCTCCCGGGTCGGGCGGACGCGCGTTTCCGAGCGGCACCGGGGCGATCCGGGACGCGGGGCCATTCACTTCGTCTCATCGTCGCGCTGCCATTCCACCCGCGGAGCGTCGCCCCACAGGAGCTCCAGGTCATAGTACTGCCGCCGCGGGCGGTCGAAGATGTGGAGCACGACGTCCACGTAGTCGGCCAGGATCCAGCGGGCCGTCTCGTAGCCGGCCAGTCCGAAGCGTTTCTGCCCGACGCGCGCCGCGAAGTCGTCCGCGTGGTCGGCTACGGTCCGCATCTGCCGGTCGGATGTGCCCGTGCAGATCACGAAGTAGTCGGCGATGCTGGTAAGCCCCCGCAGATCCAGGACGACGATGTCCTCGGCCCGTGCGTCGTGCGCGATGCGGGCCAGCTCGATCGCGAACTCTCGACCCTCGGCCTTCATCCGCACGGCCGCTCGCCGTCCCTAGTCGCCGAGTCGCAGCAGGTCCGAGATGTACGGAGCGTATTTCACGATCAGACCGGCGAACACGACGCTCACCATGCTCATCAGCTTGATCAGGATGTTCAGACTCGGCCCCGAGGTATCCTTGAACGGATCGCCCACGGTATCGCCTACCACGGCCGCCTTGTGGTCATCCGACCCCTTGCCGTAGATGAGCCGCTTGCCTTGGCCGGCACGCACGGCCAGCTCGGCGCGGGCCAGCAACTCCTGGCGGATCGCCGCGGGCAGCAACTCGCGGGCCTTCGGGTCGTTGACGACCTGCTCGGCCGTCAGCTTGCCGAACGTCTCGATCAGCTTCTTGGCATTGTCCCAGGCGCCCCCGGCGTTGGCCATGTAGATTGCCATGGCGAAGCCGGCCGTCAAGCCGCCGGCCAGCAGGCCCATGACCCCGGCTACGCCGAGAACAAGCCCCACGACGACCGGCACGATGATGCCCAGCAGCGCGGGAAGAATCATCTCCCGCTGGGCGCCGGCCGTGGAAATCGCCACGCAGGTAGCGTAGTCGGGGTACTTCTGCCCGCCCAGCTCGACCTTCTTGGGCCAGTTGTCCGGGTTCTGCACGAAGGCCTCATCCTTGCCCTGGCCGCGCAGGAACTGACGGATCTGCTCGAACTGCCGGCGGCACTCCAGCATCATGCGGTTCGCCGCCCGTCCGACCGCCTTCATCGTCAACGAGCAGAATACGAAGACCAGCAGGACTCCGCAGAAGAGCCCGCAGATCACCCGAGGGTTCATCAGCGTAACGTGATAGAAATCCATGAACTGCGGCAGCGAAGCCTTTCGAGCGGGAACGATATTCAGCTCCAGCGGGTCGTTTGCCCCGATTACTTGCGCCCGGATCACCCCGCCGTGGCCGGCGACCGCCGCCGTCTCGGGCGGCAGCGAGACGCTCGTCTTTCCCACGACCAGCTTGCCGGCCGTTTCGGCGTCCAGCCCCAGGGCCATATACGCCTCGAAGTTCTTCACGTCGCCGCCAACGCCGATGCGGGAGCCGAACTTCCCGTGACCCATATAGACGGCCTCGCGGGGGGCAGGCGACGAAAAGTAGGAGCCCGCCATGTCGCGAGCCTGGTAGATCTGCCCCATGCGGACCTCCTCGATGTAGGCTGCCAGCAGGGCCAGCGCCGTCAGGGCGGCCGACCCGATCGCGAAACCCTTGCCCGTGGCCGCCGTGGTGTTGCCCAGCGCGTCCAAGGCGTCCGTCCGTTGCCGGACGTGGGGCTGCTGACCGGTCATCTCGGCGTTGCCGCCCGCGTTGTCGGCGATCGGACCGTAGGCGTCCGTCGCGAGGGTGATCCCCAGGGTGGCCAGCATGCCGACCGAGGCGAACCCCACGCCGTACAGGCCGAGAGTGAACTCGTGGCCTCCGCCCGCGAACAGATACGCGAGCATGATGGCCACTACGATCGTTGTCAGGGCTGCCCACGTGCTCTTCATGCCCTCGGCGATCCCGGCGATCATGATGGTCGCCGGGCCCGTGATGCCCTGGGCGCTGATGGCCCGCGTGGGGCCGTAATCGTAACTCGTGTAGTACTCGGTCGCCTTGCCGATGATCACCCCCGCGAACAGCCCGCTGATCAGGCTCCCCCAGATCCCCAGCCAACTGATGTGGTAGCCTTCCGCGTTGGTCGGAAAGCTCGGCCCGAACAACAGATAGCACACGGCCAGCGCGGCGATCGCGATGAAGACGCTGCTCGCGTTGATGCCCCGGTTCAGCGCCTGCATCAGCACGGCCATGGTCGCTTTCTCTTCCGTTCGAACCAGGTAGATCCCCGCGACGGAGAGGACGATCCCGATGCCCGCGAGCACCATCGGCGCCGCCAGGAACCGGATCGCCGCGCTGGCGCCCTCGGGTGTGACCTCCGAGCCGAACAGGGCGGCCGCTGCCGCCACGCCCAGGGCCGCTGTGGCGAGGATCGAGCCGGCATACGATTCGTAGAGATCGGCCCCCATGCCGGCGACGTCTCCGACATTGTCGCCTACGTTGTCTGCGATGGTGGCGGGGTTGCGGGGATCATCCTCGGGTATGCCCGCCTCGACCTTGCCGACCAGGTCGGCGCCGACGTCGGCCGCCTTCGTGTAGATTCCGCCGCCCACACGGGCGAAGAGGGCCTGCGTCGAGGCGCCCATGCCGAACGTCAGCATGATGACCGTGATGGTCGTCAGGTTGAACTCGCTGAAGAAGTAGAGCAGGAGGAACCAGCCTGTGATGTCCACCAGCGCGAAACCCACCACGACCAGTCCCATGACGGCTCCGGCCCTGAAGGCCACGATCAGCCCGCGATTGAGGCTCTCACGGGCCCCTGCGGCCGTCCGGTTGCTGGCCAGCGTGGCCGTACGCATCCCGAGGAAGCCGCACAGCCCGCTGAAGAAACCGCCCGTCAGGAACGCGACCCACACGATCCGGTTCTGCACCTCCAGCACGTAGGCCATGAAGGCCAGGATGGCCGAGAGGATGACGAACACGATCGCTACGACCTTGTACTGCCGGCGCAGGTAGGCCATCGCGCCCTCCCGCACGTACCCGGCGATCTCCACCATTTCCGGGTCGCCTGGGTCGGCGCTCTTGACCTCGTTGTAGAACTTGAAGGCAAAGAACAGGGCGATGACCGCGCCGATCGGTGCGATCCACCACACCGAAGGGATCATCGGCCGGGTGACCTCGGCTGGCGGCTCTGCCGGCGTCGCCGAGGCCTGCGCCCAGACGGTGCCACAGGCAGCCATCAGGGTTGCGCCGATCAGCAGGACCAGACCGGCAATCCGGAGAGTTCGTGCGATCCCAGAGCTTCGCCATCCTTGAGCAGCTATCACGAGTCTTACTCCTTCAGGTTCAGGTGATCCGGTAGCGACGTAGAACCGTTACGACCGTCGCCCGGGACCGCGCTCCCGGCCCCGGGACAGACCGGTAAAGCTCCTGGCTCGATGGTTGGCGTTCTCGGCGTTACTCGCCAGCCGCGGCCCCCCCGCGCCGGGAGCCGCGAAGGCCGCCCAACGAAGAGCGGTCATACTAACGCGAATCGGACCCTCTGGACATCCGCGCGGCGTCCGGCCGACGGACATCCCAATGGCGGGGATCAGGGATGGACATCGACCACCGGCGCTCACCGGCGGTCGTACCGGGGTGCCGGGTCCCTATCGACCGGTAGCGATCTTCTCGTACCGCTTGATGGACTTCCGAATCCGTCGGCGCCGTCGCTCGCTGGGCTTCTCGTAGTAGCTGGTCCGCTTGATTTCCTTGGTAAGCCCTTCCTTCTCGCACATCTTCTTGAAGCGGCGAAGCATCTGCTCGATGGACTCGTTGCCCCGTGCCTTGACCTTGATCATTCCCGTCAGCGTCCTTTCGCGATCGATCCGCGTACTGGTCTTCTCAGAAATCCTCTACCGGTCGCAGACCGACCAGTATAAGTCCTTTATCGTCTCACGCAAGTGTCGTGGTCGAGCGGCCGCCACGGTCGATCAGCCGTCCCGACCGACGCCGATCATCGACCTTAACCCTTTACGACGGCGCGGGTTACGCTCGATGGACGGCGGCTCCTCCCAACAGCCCTATCGGCCTTTACCTGCTGCGGCTGCCGCCACAGAATACATCAATGCCCGCTACCTTGATCGTCCACTGCCGCCGCGTCCTGACGATGGATGCCCGGACCTTGCGCCGAGCGACGTCGGTCGGCGTCTGCCGGGACCGCATCATCGCCGTCGGCACGCGCCGACAGGTCGGCAGACTCCGCAATCGGCACACCGAGGTTCTCGACTATCCCGATGCCGTGCTGATGCCCGGTTTCATCGATGCCCACACTCACTTCTACGACTGGGCCTGCCGTCCGGACATTGTGGATCTGGCGGGCGTGTCCTCTTTGGCCGAGGCGCTTCGGCGCATCGCCCGGGCGGCCCGAAAGGTAGAGCCGGACCGCTGGATCCTGGCCCGCGGGTTCGACAAGAATCACTGGCGGGGTGCCTTCCCGACCGCGGCGGACCTGGATACGGTCACGGGCCAGGTGCCCACGCAGGTGACCAGCCGCGACGGTCACACGGTGTGGGCCAACACGGCTGCGCTGCGACTGGCGGGGATTACGGCGAGGACCGCCTCTCCGCCTGGCGGCACGATCCACAAGGACGCCTCCGGTCGTCCCACCGGCATCCTCCAGGAAAACGCGATCAGCCTGCTGCCGGACGTGCGGTCCACCCTGACGGATGCTCAGAAGCGGAGGGCTCTGCTGGCCGGAATCCGCCGCGCCCACCGATATGGCATCACGTGCATTCATAGCGTCGAGGGACGCGAGGCCCTGATCTGGTTCCAGCGAATGCACGCGGAGGGCAAGCTCACGCTTCGCGTGCGCTACGCAATTCCCGTGGAACGCTTGGACGATGCGATCCGGCTGGGGCTCACCGTGGGCCTCGGCGACGATCTGCTGCGCCTGTGCGGGGTGAAGCTCTTCGCGGACGGCGCGCTCGGTTCCCAGACCGCCTGCATGTTCGAGCCTTATCCGGGCCGCCCCGATTACTGCGGCGTCCCGGTCCTGGTCGGTGCCGAACTGCGGCAGGCCGTCGCGAGGGCGGCGGGGGCCGGCCTGCCCTGCTGGGTCCATGCGATCGGAGACAGGGCCAACCACGAGGTGATCGACGCGCTGGCGGCCGCATGTCGTTCGCAACCCGCCCCCCTGCGCCACCGGATCGAGCACGCCCAGTGCGTCCGTCCCGCCGACGCCCGCCGTATGGGGCGGCTGAAGATCATCGCTTCGATGCAGCCCTGCCACATCGTCGGCGACATGGAAACGGCCGAGCGGCACTGGCCGAACGTGCTGGCCTGGACATATCCCGTCCGCTCGCTGCTCAAGGCGGGCGCCCCCCTGGCCTTCGGGAGCGACATTCCCGTCGAGACCTTCGATCCGGTGGTCGGGCTGCACGCCGCCGTAAATCGCCAGACACTTGACCGCAGGCCGCCGGGCGGCTGGCAGATGCACGAGGCCATCGGGATCATGGAGGCCCTCCGGGCCTATACGATCGGCGGAGCCTACGCCGCCGGCGACGAGGAGCGCCTGGGCCGGATCGCCCCGGGTATGCTGGCCGACTTCGTCCTGCTCAGCGAAGACCCGCTGGTGATTTCGGGCGAGCGGCTGCTCGACCTGCGAGTTATCGCGACGGTGTGCAACGGGGAGGTCGTCTTCACCGCCTGAGGGGAGCGTTGACGGCGCCACAGGACGCGCGACCGCCCAGACAGGCGGGGCCGAACCGCGCCGGGGGATGCGACCGGGGACGGTCCCGAGCCATCAAACGCCGAGGTGTGCAAGCATCAAAGGGTTCCGACGGCGGCAGCTTAATCAACTCGGCGGTCACATCCGAATCGGCCATCCGGGTCGCCCGGGGGGAGGCTGTGTTCCAGGAAGGCTCGAGCCCGTGGTCCACGGCCCTCCTGCACCGCAGCCCGGGATGGCAAGCGGGCGGGACGGTGGTCTGCTTGGTGCGTGTCACGTGTCCCGTCGGCCCTTAACGCGTGGAATCGCCCGATCATGGAGACAGCCGGCGAACCGGCCCGGCACAAAGCCCTTCTTCGCGCCTGGCGCGGGCCCCTGTAGGATGCAGACTTTAGGTCGCGCCCCATGTGGAGATGTCCCGATGATTCGCCTGGCCCTTGCCCTGTGTGAACTGGTCTGCGCGGCCGCGGTGGCTCCGGAGAGTACCGTCGTGCACGATCCTGTGGTGGACGAGGCGAAAGGGCTCATCGAAAAGGGCGAGTTCGCAGAGGCCCGCCGCCTCCTGGAGGACCGTTCTGACAACCCGTCCGCCGCGGTGGCCCGGGCCCGCGATGAGCAGATCGAGATCATGCGTCGGATCCGGCTTGACTTCTCCACCGGCGAGGCTGACATGCTGGACAAGATCCGCCAGGCGATCCCCGATGCGACCTCCGTGGATCTGGCCCGCTGGCGCGCCGAGGGCAACCTTCAGTTCCGCACCATCGATGGCCAGGTGTGGTACTTCGGCCGCGAGCCGGGCAACCTGTTCCGCTTCAGCCAGGAGGCTCGCAGACGCCGGGAGGCCGCCGGATCGCCCGTTCCCACGCGGCCGGCGAAGCGGCCGGAGTTCAGCCTGCTCGCGCACCTGGCCGAGATCGTCGCGCTGGCGGACAGGACGGACGCGGTCGAACTGCTGCCCGTTCGGCATCGCGTGACGTGCACGATCGCCCTCAGGCCCAGAGCGGGGCGATTGAGGGCCGGCGCCCGGGTTCGCATCTGGATGATCTACCCTCAGGTCTATCGCCAGCAGCGCGATGTGCGCCTGGTCCGGACATCCATACCGGTCAAGGCGTTTGCGCCGAACTGGGATCTGGCCTCCGGAGGCCAGCTCCAGCGGACCATCTATTTCGAACATCGCGTGGAGGACCCGCAGCGGCCCGTGCGGGTCGAGGCCGTGTACGAGTGGACTTGCGCCGCGTACTACCCGCGCCTGGACCCGGACATGGTGCGGCCGTACGACACCGCCGGCGAGCTGTACCGCGAGTACACCCGCGAGCGCCCCCCGCATATCGTCTTCGCCCCCGAGATTCGCCGGATCGTCGAAACCGAGGCCGCCGGCGTCCCCAACCCGCTCGAGCGGGCCCGTCGGCTGTGGCTCTGGGTGGCACGCAATATCCCCTGGGCGGCCGAGGTGGAGTACTCTACCATCCCCAGCATCTGTCTGAAGGGTATCCGGACGCGAAGGGGCGACTGCGGGGTGCAGGGACTGACGTTCATCACGCTCTGCCGGGCGGCGGGCATCCCCGCTCGCTGGCAGTCCGGCTGGGAGACCAAGCCGAGCGGCTATACGATGCACGACTGGGCGGAGCTGTACGTCGAGCCGTGGGGCTGGCTCCCGGCGGACCCGTCATATGGCCTTCAGGAATCGGAGGACCCGCGGATCCGGGAGTTCTTCTTCGGGCACATGGACTCCTACCGGTGCATCGCGAATCTCGATTACGGCTGCCCGCTGGTGCCCCCGAAAGAGAGCCTCCGCAGCGAGCCGGTCGACTTCCAGCGGGGCGAAGTGGAGGTCGACGGAGAGAACCTCTACTTCGACGAATGGGACTACTCGTTCGACGTCGAGTGGACCAGCCCCTGAAGCCGGAGCGCGACGGATGCCTCGCAAGGCGGCCATGCGGGCCAGTCTCATCGGGATCGCGGGCAACTGCCTCCTGCTGACGATCAAGGCCGCCGCCACCGGGCTGTCCGACAGCCTCACGATCTTCTCCGAGACCCTCAACTCCCTCTCCGACGTGGTCTCCAGTGTCGCGATCCTTCTGTTCGTCCGGTGGGCCTGGAAGAGCCCTGACGAAACACACCCGTTCGGACATCGCCGCGCCGAACCGATCGCCGCCCTACTCGTCTCGATCTTCGCCGGCATTCTCGGCTTCGAGGTCTGCCGGACCGCAGTAATGCACCTCTGGAATCGCGATCTGCCGGAGCGGATCGGGCCGTATCCGATCGCAGCGCTGATCTTCACGCTGGCGCTGAAGGCCGCCTTGGCCGGCTACTTCCTGAATCGTGGGCGACGGCTCAGCAGCCCCGCCTTTCGGGCGACCGCCATGGACTGCCGCAACGACGTGCTGGTCGCGGCCCAGGGGCTGTTGGCCGTCGTGATTGCTGAAGCCCAGATACGCCTGCTGGACGCCGTGGCCGCCCTGGTCATCGGCTTGTATATCCTCTACGGCGCGGTGGCGATGGGCATGGAGAACATCGACTACCTCATGGGCAAGGCCCCCGCCGACTCGCTCCTGGAGCGGATTCGCCGGACCGCCGCCTCGGTCCCCGGCGTTCAGGAGGTCGATGAGATCCGCGGTCACTACGTGGGTACGTTCGTGCACGTCGAGCTGACCGCCCGCGTCAGCCCCGAGCACAGCACGCTGGCCTCGCACGACATCGGCGAGGCCGCCCGTCGGGCCGTCGAGTCCATGGATGAGGTCGACCGCGCATTCGTGCATGTCGAGCCGATGAACTCCCCTCCGCGCGAGCGGGCGGGCAACACGTGACCGCGGCTCAGAACTCGACGCGTCGGAATCGCCGGATCCCCACCGCCAGAACGGTGCCTCCGGCGATCACGTCGAACACGCAGGCGCCCGCCAGGAAAAGCCCGGCTACCGACCAGCGGATCTCGCCGTCGTCCGTGCGCGCCAGCACGCCCCCGACCGCGATCGCCCCCAGCGTGATCGTTGCCAGCATCACCGACACGATCAGGTTCACCGTCCCGCCGAAGCCGCTGGCGATCCGGGCCGGGTTCCGCTGATGGAACATCGGCCAGCATGCCCCGAAGCCGACGGCCGTACCGCACAGCCCGATACAGATGCTCGTCACGGCGGCGATTTGCGCCGCGGCCAGCGCGGGCTCGGTCTCCAGCGAGCGGATCGAAAGGATTGTTACGACCAGCCCCGCCGCCACGGTCACCGTCGCGGCATACGCGAACTTGCCCCACAGAATGCGGTCGCGACGGATCGGCAGCAGGTCGAGCACCCAGAACTGCTGCCCTTCCAGCGATACCAGCGGATATACGAACCGGCTCGTGAACGTGGCCAGAATCAGGGTTACCGTGGTCAGGTTCAGGAACGACACGAGGTGAACCCAGTCCCGCGAGCCTCCCCCGCCCCCGCTGAGCCGCCCCACGTTGCTCACGTACAGCGCCAGCAGCCCCAGCAGGATCGCCATCTGCGACCACTGCACCGGATCCCGCAGAAAGCACCGGATGTCCTTCCGCGCGAACAGCCGCAGCGACCGCGGAAGGTAGAAGAACGGCGCTTCCGCCGCGCGAGTGAGCAGCCCGCGTCCGGCGGTCCCCAGCAATGCGTGCCCCCCGGCCGACTGCGCCCGGGCGAAGGCCGGCGTCAGACGCCGCGAAACGACTTCCACCGCCACCCAGCTCAGAAACAGCGCGTTGGCGCTCAGCACGAACAGGTAAAAGCCCGCTGACCCGTATTCCCCCTCGGCCGCCGCCATGATGCCCGCGGCGATCCACTGGTTCGGGAGCAGGGCGTGCTGCAGCGGCGCCATCTGGTCGAAAAACCGCTTGATCCACAGGGCGCTGTCGTCGGCCGTCTGGCTGGCGATGCGGGCGGCGTAGTAGCCCGCCGCCCCGGCCAGCAGGAATCCGGCCAGCATCAGGACGCGAAGCCTCGACCGCGGGAAGTACCGCGCCGTTGCCCAGGCCGCCACCAGTCCGAGGGCCGCAGGGATCGGCACGAACGACGCAAAGAAGCCCGTGAAAAACGCGTAGAAAGCCCACGAGGCCGCTGCCTGTTTCTGCGCGGCCATGGCGGCCATCAGCGGCAGGCCCAGCAGCACGAGGGACCAGCTCGCGAAGAACAGGCTCTCCAGGAACTTCAGCGTCACAATGTCGCGAGGGTGGACCGGGGCGGCCAGCAGATAGGCCGCCTCACCCCGGCCGAACAGCCCGCCGTAGGCGATGATCGCATTGGAAAAGGCCAGCATCACCGCCAGGGCGACAAAAAAGAACTGGAAGATGACCGGTACGGCCACGATGGCTTCGAGTCGCCCGTAGTGTATGAAGTTCAGCGCCTCCCAGAACAGGCGGTACAGCCCGTACCAGATGAGCAACACCACGATGAGCGTCGTCACGAGCTTGATCGGCGCCTGCCGGGCGGACTGGTCGAACCGGTTCGCCAGCATGCGGATCTTCGTCCGCAGGAGCAGCCACAGGCATCCGTCCGGTGGCGAGATCATCGCGCCTCGCTTTCCGTCCCCGACCCGTCCTCCCTGAGCGGGCGGGCAACAACATTCTGTGCGTCCCCACGCGGCCCGGCAAACGGCTCAGACCCTCGTGGCGCACGGCGTTCGCCGGCGTGCGGGTGACACTGGGGCACGAGCCCGCGTGCCTGCGTGCTCGGCGGCGGCCTGCGCGGGGCTTTCGGCGCTGAGCTGTCGGCCGACAGGCTCCCTGCGGATGAGCCGGTGGCGGCATCGACGGGTTGCGGGAGTACCTGTGGCGCCGGGTTCGAACCTGGCGGACTTCGGCATGGAGATGAACTATCCGGGCAGGCAACGGCTTGGCGAGTTCGACCGGTTCGGCACGCTCGGGAGTAACTGGGGGCAGGTTCGGGCATCGGCACGGCCACAACCGAGCTACTGGACATTGGTGTAAGCAACGGACAGAAAAGCGAGACGCTCTCCGGAGTTTTTCTTGCTTTTCGTGAAACGTGGGGGCGTAGACTACTGGCGGACCAAGTCGATGGGGTCCGAACGGTTCGTGCCGTTCGGTTGATTCCCGGTCGTCTGAGCGTCCTGAAAGGTGCAAAGGACACACTGAGATGATTCCGTACCGTGAAGTGGCTGTGAGGCAGTTCCGTGAACTGGGTGGGCCTCGTCGGTGTCTGGTGCTTGGGATGCTGGGCCTGGCGTGGGTGCTGGCGGGCGGCGTGCGGTTTGGGTTTGCGACGGAGGGCCTGGCCCACGCCGTCGGGAGCAACGCGCAGGGCCAGCTCGGGATCGGCGAGGATACCTGGTCGCCCCGGCCGTCGCTCATGTCGGATGCCGTGCAGGTCGCGGCGGGCTATAGACACAGCCTTGCGGTCAAGTCGGACGGGACGGTCTGGGCCTGGGGGTACAACATGTACGGCCAGTTGGGCGACGGGACGGCTGCGGATCGAACGACGCCGGTGCAGGTTTCGGGCCTGACGGGCGTGGTGGCGGTCGCGGCGGGCTGGAGTCATAGCCTTTTCATTGCGGAGACGACAGCCGATGCCGACGGTGACGGTGTGCCGGACGGGTCGGACAACTGTCCAGCAGTGGCGAATCCCGGCCAAGAGGATCTCGACACCGAAGGCGTCGGCGGCGCCTGCGATAACTGCCCGAGCGTTTCCAACCCCGACCAGGCCAACGCCGACGGGGACAGCGCGGGCGATGCCTGTGACGGCTGCCCGAACGATCCGAACAAGCTTGATCCGGGTGCCTGCGGCTGCGGTGTGCCCGACACCGACGGCGATGCCGACGGCGTGGCCGATTGCATGGATCTCTGCCGGGCCACGCCGGTGGGCGCGGCGGTCAACGCGGCCGGCTGTCCGCTGGCCGACCTCGACGCGGACGGCGACGTGGACGTGAACGACTTCGCGATGTTCCGGGTGTGTTTCAACGGGTCAAGCAATCCGCCGCCGCCGGCCTGCGGTGCGGATGCGGACTTCGATGACGACGCCGACGTAGACGTTTCGGATTTCACGGTCTTCCAGCTCTGTTTCAACGGGGCCTCACGTCCGCCGGCGTGCGAAGGATGAGTCGGGCCGGTGGCGGGCGATCGAAGCTTGGCTCAGGCTCAGGGAAGGCCAAGCACGCGCTAGCCTTGTATCTTCGGGCGGCTGAGGGGGCTTGCATGCGGCGGACCGCTCGCCTTTGGCAACGACTAAGCCCGCAGGATGCGCCGGTGAGGGGGTCGACTGAGCGAATAGAGGTTCCTATGGTGCACCGCTATTTCCGCGGCAGCGCAGATCCAATCGTCCGTCCCATGAGGATCCCGGGCGACGCAGAGCCCAAATGCCAGCGGCGCGGCCCAGCGCGGCCGCTCCGAATCTGCGCCGGCGAATCGGACGTAAGCGTCCTGTGAACCCCGTCTTGTTTTCACCGCCTCGGATTTGCGAGGGTGCGGTCGGACGTGTGCGATGGTGCGAGATGTCGAGGGCCGGGCGGCCGGGCCGACCCGACCTCTCCTGGATTCCCGCTTGCGCGGGAATGACGCAGGGGCCGCGTTGGCACCCCTGACGACCCGTGATGCCTCGGATTCGTCACCCCCGCGAAAGCGGGGGTCCAGACTCACGCCGCGCGCGGCTGCGTTGTCTTGGATTGCCGCTTGCGCGGGAATGACGAGGGGGCGGGGGGCGGGGTTGTGTCGGGCCTTGCCGCGCGCGGGAATGACGCAGGGGCCGCGTTGGCACCCTTGACGACCCATCACGCCCCATATCGTCACCCCCGCGCAAGCGGGGGTCCAGACGGACCGCACCTGCCTGCTGCGACGCGTAATTCGCGGCCCCGCGGGTGCCCCCGCCAAAGCGGGGGTCCAGACTCACGCCACGGGCACCCACTGGTCGCGCCCCCTCCCGCCCGCGGGCGGCCGAGTGATTGCTCTCCTTCCCGCTCTCCGCACGCGCGAAATCCGCATGCCACCGCGTCGCCGTACGCCACGCGGCGTTCACAGGACGCTTACAATGGGACTACCCCCCGCGGTCTGACTGCGCCCCAGGGAGGTACTCCGTGGCCTGACGTCCCAAGAGGCGTAAGCTTCGTGCAACTAAAGCCTTACCGCAGCAGCCACGTGGCCGTGTGGCGGGAACCACGCGGTCGTCGGGGTGCCGGCTGGTAAGGTGACAGTGGAATCGCTCCAGCCAGCTCCCGTTGGGTCCATTGACAGGGGACCCGCAGGGTAGATAATACCTATGTCCGGAGGCCGGTGTTCTCCCCATATCTTGACCGGCCAGCCCTGCAGGGACGGTGTCCTCGGCGGACCTGTCTTGAGGATCGGCCAGCCGAACCTTGGGGGTCCTAGACCCACAGCACAACAAAGGGTGTAGCCATGGCCAACAACGGCGATCCCAGCACACCTGTGCGGCTGAGCTACAAGTTTCAGCGTCTCAGAGAGAAGATTCGACGTGCTATCGAAAGCGGCGAGCTCGCGGGCAAGCTACCCGGTGAACGAGAGCTTGCCCGGCGGTTCCATGCGAACGCGAAGACCGTCAGCAAGGCGCTGTGCGACCTGACCACGGAGGGTCTGCTGGTGCGACATGTAGGGCGCGGGACGTTCGTAGCCCGTGATGCGGCCGCGGTCCCGTCGGTCAGCGCCCGGCGGTTCGCGTGGATCGTCCCAGCACTGAGCGGATCGCCGTTTCCTCAGAGCGTGTATGATCAGGCCCTCCAGATCGCCCTGCGCAGTTGCATCGAGCTGGTGGTCCGGACGGTCTCCCCTGGCATAGACGGCACCTTGCCCGAAAACATCATCAGCCCCGGGGAGTTGAACGAGTTCGACGGGGTGGTGATCGTGGGCGGCCGGCCCTCGCGCGAGTTGCTCGCCGGCCTGCTGCGTCGCCATCTGCCGTTTGTGCTGCTCAACGTTCAACATGAGGCTGTGCGGACGAACTGCGTGGCCTGTGATTACGCGGCCGGTGCGTTCGAGCTGACGGAGCACCTTGTCATGCTGGGGCATCGTGACATCCGGGTGCTGATCGACGTGGACTGCATGCCGGGCGCGTCGACTGCCGAGACCGGGTACACCTGCTCGATGCGGCGGCACGGGTTGTCCCCGGCACCGGCGGTCGTAACGAGGCCGGCCATCGTGGATCCGGCCCTGTTTTCGGCCGACACCACGCCCGGTGCGATCATCTGTGTCGGTCCGTCCATGGCCCGGGCCGCCAGCGACGAGGCGGCCCGGAGGGGCGTCCGCATTCCCACCGACCTGAGCCTGGCCGTCATGACCAACGCGGGCAACCGCCTTCCGGAGCAACTGGGCCTCACCAGCTACGACACCGACGAGTCCAAGCTTGCCTTCTGGACGCTCGAGCTTCTGACGAAGGCCAAACCGGGACAGGCTCCGCAGTTCGTGGTCGTTCCGGGCCGGCTGGTGGACCGCGGCTCTTGCGGAGCGCCCAGGACCGTGGCCGCTCCGACTCGCCCCACGGATGCGGTCATCTGAGAGGCCGTCCGTTCCCGCCATGACCTGACGTGCTGGGAGGGGTTGCTGGCCTGAGGTATAATCGGCGTATGGAGCGGGACATCGCCCGGATCCTCATCCCGCAGGACGAGATCGCCCGCCGCGTGCATCAGCTCGCCGGCGAAATCGCCCGCACTTACCACGACCAGGATGGGGCGCTCACCTTGGTGGCCATCCTGTCCGGGTCGCTGATCTTCCTGTCCGACCTGATCCGCTGTCTGCCGATTCGGATGAAGATCGGGCTGATCACCGTTTCCAGTTACGCCGGGCCCACCACCGCGGGCCAGCGGGCCAAGGTCATCGGTGATCTTCCGGCCGACGTCCGGGGGCGGCACGTCCTGGTCGTCGATGATATCCTCGATACGGGCAACACCCTGCGGATGGTGTGCCATCGGTTGCGTGAGCGCCAGCCCGCAAGCCTGCGGACTTGCGTGCTCCTGCGAAAGCCGAGCAAGGCCCCGCCCGACGTGCGGGCCGACTTCGTCGGCTTTGACGTGGAAGATGTGTTTGTGGTCGGCTATGGGCTCGATTACAACGACCACTACCGGAACTATCCGCACATCGGCGTCCTTCGCCCGGAGTTGTATGTGGGCCGGTCGGAGGCCGATCGACCCGCGCCGCCCCCGGATTTCTGAGAGAATGTCCGGCGGGGCCTTCCTGTGCGGAGCCGTCCGGGGAGTAGCCCTTATGGCCCCAGATGCCGTGCCGGTCGCTTTGCCGGGTGGCCGCTCGAGAGGGCGGACGGTGCTGGCCCGGGCGGAACCCCTGGCGCAAGCGACGTCCCACCTCTCGACCGCCGGTCAGCCCAATGCGGTGAAAGCTGCCTCGCACGCAGAACTCGTTCCCGAGCGGCTCCTGGACGGCGGCGAGATCGTCATTCTGGCGATCAAGCCGTCCCTGTGGTTCATCCTGTTCGCCTCGGCGCGATGGGTGGCTTTCCTTGTGCTGATCGCGGTGCTTGCTCCGCGACTGGAGCCGGTTCTCCCCTGGGGCAGTCCCGTCATGGTAACAAAGGCGGCCGTGGCCCTGGCGGCCGCCCGCCTGGGCTTTGCCACGCTCGAATGGGTGGCGCGGCTCTATGTATTGACGAACCGGCGGGTTATGCGCGTCCGGGGGATCTTCAACGTCGACCTTTTCGAGTGCTCCCTGCTGCGGATCGAGAACACGCACCTGACCTTTGCCTGGTATGAGCGAATCTTCGGGCTGGGGTCCATCTGGTTCGCGACGGCCGGGACGGCGGGCTGTCAGCCCGGATGGGTGACGGTCGCTCGTCCCCTGGAGGTCCACGAGCAGATCCGTGCGGCGATTGCCCGGGCCCGCGGCCAGGGCCCGGCGCGATAGCTCGGCCAGCCACCGGGAAGAGCGGGGGGTTCGTCCCGCGGTGGCGTGTTCGCTTCGCATGGGTCGGCGTGGTCGCGAGCCTCGGGCGCTGCGCCCTCGGATACCGGGAACCTCTGGCCCCACAACCACCTACATGAGCCGCGGGTGCGATCGGAGGTTGGGCCGGCTGCCCCGGGCGATCAGACCGGAGGACACGAAAAGGGGGGCCCAAGACGCGAAGTCGCTGAGGCGGCATCCGCGAGTGCGTCCAACTTCTGAGGACACCGCCGGTTGGGCTGCCACCCTTTTCGAGCGGCTTTCCATCGCCGCCGCAGACCTTGTGCGCACATAACCCGATATAGTGCGGCCATTCCGCATGGGTCTGCTTCATCTACCCGGGCCAGACCGGGCCGGATTCGTCAAATGCATCAACTACCTGCCTGCCGCGCACAGACAGCGCGGGTGTTCGGTTGACACACCGCCAGCCGATCGGGTAAGAACGCGTTCGGCCGCGAGCGGGGACCGTCTGTCTCTGCGTGCGCGATATCCTCTCCGCTCGCCTCGAGGGACGAAGGGACGTGCGCTACTCACGTATCCATCGGCTCCTGCGGATACTGACCCTGATCCAGTCGGGCGGCGGTTGGAATGCGCACCGGCTGGCCGAGGCGTGCGGGGCGACGGTCCGCACCATCTACCGCGACCTCAACATGCTGGAGGCGGCCGGCATCCCGTATCACTTCGACGACCAGGGCGGCGGCTACCGCGTGCGCAGCGATTTTTTCATGCCCCCGGTGGAACTTACGCTGGAAGAAGCCTTGGCAATCGTCTGTCTGGCCGACCGCATCGGCCGTGCCGAACAGATCCCCTTCCTCCAACCGGCCGCACGGGCCGTGGCCAAGATTCGCGGTCAGCTCCCTGCCGGCATCCGTGACCGGCTGGATGAGGTCGAGCCTCACGTGGAGATCCGGCTGGCAGCGTCGATCTCGCCGCACGGCGCGACAGACGTATACCAACTGATACGGCAGGCGATCGCGACCCGACGGGCACTGCGATGCGTGTACGAGTCACCGCGGCGGTGCCCGAGCCGGCGGCCGCCGAAGCTGGCCGGTGCGGATGCCCTGGCTGTAGCGGACGCAGATGCCTTGCGGGGCGAATCCGCGGGGCGGGAATTCCTCTTCCGGCCGTACTGCCTGTTCTTCAGTCAGCGGGCGTGGTACGCGATCGGTCACCATTCGGGGCACGACAGCATTCGATGCCTGAAGTTGAGCCGCTTCGCGCGGATGGAACCGACGGATCGGCCGTATGCGATCCCCGATGACTTTTCCCTGCAGACATACCTGGGCAAGGCTTGGCGGATGATCCCGGGCAAGCGGCTGTACCGCGTCGAACTCGTGTTCGATCCGGAGTTTGCGGAGACGGTGGCCGACACACACTGGCACCCGACGCAGGAGGAAGAGTGGATCGACGACGGCTCGGTGGTGCTGCGGTTCGAGGTGGCCGGGCTGGACGAGATTGTCTGGTGGGTCCTGAGCATGGGGCCGCATTGTCTGGTACGGCGGCCGCGGGAGCTGGCGAACCGTGTGCGGGCCCTGGCGCGTGCGACGGCGGCGCTGTACGGCAGCGCATCCGGCAGGGCGAAGGCGGCGTTTCGGGCGGGGGTTTCGGCGCGATCATGCGCGCATCCATCGGCCCAGTCCGAAGATGCGCGTTTTGCGGCGGCCAGGAGACCCCGGTGACATAGGGGTGTCACCGGCGGGTGGTAAGCTTCTGGGCGCGGTGGCCGGCGACCCGGCGGGTTCGGCGGGCCCGCACGAGGGCCGAAGGCGTGTAGGCGGCTATCCGTGCCGGGGTCGGGTGTCCGCAGATGTCGCATGCGAGCGGGTGTGCCGGGCCGGGAGGCTGCGGGGCAACGTCCGACGCGTCGGGGTGAGGGGTCCATGACACCGCTGGCCGACCCAGGCGCAAAGAAGGCAGACGGGCTTTGCAGGAGCGCCGGGGCTGCAGGCCGTGCGGGCCGTGGCGGGCAGGTGTTGCACGGATGAGGCGGCGGAGCGGCGGGCATGGATGCGGGCGACCCTACGAGGCCTTCGGGCTGCCTTGGGCGCGGCCGCGACGACCCGGCGCGTCGCCGGGCGGCCGGCGGGGGGGGCGAGGCTGAGGCGTTCGGGGCGGAGGCCGCGCGGGTACCGGAGGGGTTGTCGCCGGAGCGGGCCTGGCGGTGGTGCGTGATGCGGACGATGCGGGACATGCGGATGGCGGCGCGTCGAGGGCGGCCGATGAGCCTGCCGAACGCGCTGCGGCTGCTGCGCCGGCGGTGGGGGAGGATTGCGAAGCGCCAAGCTGTTTAAGCGTGCAGGAAGATACCGAGGCGGGCAGATGATCAGCTTTGCGGACGCCTTCAAGGCACTTACCGGATATGAGCCGCTGGGGTGGCAGAAGCGGTTGTACGATGAGTGGTTCAGCAGGGGCCGGGTGCCGTCTGTCTGCACCTTGCCCACCGGGCTCGGCAAGACATCGGTCATTCCCATCTGGTTGATCGCGCTGGCGCGGCTGGCGTCAGAGCGCGGCGACGGTCCACGCTTGCCGCGGCGGCTGGTGTACATTGTCAACCGGCGGACGGTGGTAGATCAGGCTACGGACATCGTGGTGAAGATGCGCGAGCGGTTGCTTAGCCCAGACGAGGCGGGATGGCGTGCGCACGCACGCACTCTCCGCGCCCTGGCTGAAAGCCTGCACCGCCTCGGGGACGCGGACGACCATGAGTTGCCGCTGGCGGTCAGTACGCTCCGCGGCGAGCTCGCCGACAACGAGGAGTGGAAAGTCAACCCCGCCCGTCCGGCGATCATCATCGGCACGATCGACATGATCGGCAGCAAACTGCTCTTTTCCGGGTACGGCGACGGGCGGTACAAGCGAGCGCATCACGCCGGGCTGATCGGACAGGACACGCTCATTGTGCACGACGAAGCCCACCTCACACCGGCATTCAGCGCACTGCTGAACGCGATAGAGACGGAGCAGCAGCGCGAGCAGGCGCGCAACGGCAGACCGGCACAGGTGAGCCGCCCGATCAAGGTCATGGAGCTGTCCGCGACGACTCGATCGAACGGCTTGGCGACTGTCTCGGGCGAACGCGGAGTGTTCGGCATAGGGGCGGGGGATGGCGACGATCCAGTCGTGCAGGCCAGGCTCACTGCGCGCAAGTGCTTGTCATTGACCCCGGCGGAGGCCGACGGTTTGACCGCGCGCATCGTCCAGGCGGCCTTTGAGCACGAGGGCACAGGATGCCGGGTTCTGGTGTATGTTCGGTCGCCGGTGCAGGCGCTGGAGGTGCAGAACACGATCGTCACGAAGATCGTCGAGAAGCTCCGCCATGCCGGGGTGCGGATGTCCAAAGAGGAGGCGGAACGAGCGGCGCGGCAGCGCGTTGGATTGCTCACCGGCACGATCCGCGGCTACGAGCGTGACCTGCTGGCCGAAAGCGACCTGTTCAAGGCGTTCAAGGCTGATGTGCAGCGGCCGCCGCAACTGGAGCAGACGCTCTATCTGGTTTCGACCTCCGCCGGCGAGGTCGGCGTCGATCTGGATGCCGAGCATCTGGTGTGCGACCTGACCACGCTGGACAGCATGATCCAGCGGTTCGGGCGCGTGAATCGCCTGGGCGTGGACAGGGACGGGCGGCCGCGCGCGGCGACCATCACGGTAGTAGTCGAGCAGTCGGACGATAAGGACCCACTGCGGGAGCAAGTGCAGAAGACCGCGGAGGTACTGCGCCGGTTGCCGCAGATGGGCGACGCCCATAACGCTTCGCCGCAAGCGCTGGATGCACTGCTGAGAAGCAGCGACGCGCAGGCCGCGTTTGCTCCGCGACCCCAGGTCAGACCGGTCTCCGATATCCTCCTGGATAACTGGTCCCTGACATCCGTGGCCGGCGAAATGCCCGGCCGGCCGCAGGTGGCCGAGTACCTGCACGGCGTGGCGGAGTGGGAGCCGGCGGAGACATTTGTTGCATGGCGCGCAGAAGTAAGTCACCTTGCACGCGCGGATGTCGATCATGAAGCGCTGGCCGAGTGGTTTGAGGCGTGTCCCATTCTGGCGCATGAGCGGCTGCGCGATCGCACAGATCGAGTGCGCGCGGCTCTTGATAAACTGCTCAAGAACCGCCGCAAGAAACCCGAGGACGCCAACTTCGATGTCACCGCGGTACTGTTGAATGAGCGCGGCGAAGCGAGGTTCGTCCCGGTTTCGGAGCTGGCGAGCAGGCCCAATGGGCGCGACCCGTTGGCGTACGCCACCGTGGTCCTGCCGACCGAAATCGGCGGCCTGAATGAAAGCGGAACGCTCGATGCGACGGCCGAGCCGCGCGACCGTCTCGATGTGGCCGAGGAGACGCCGGGGCATGCGGCGGGCCGCGGCGGCCCGCCCCGGCGCGAGCGCTGGCTGTGCGTGCGTGACGCCGACGGCGAGCGCTGGAAGCACCTCTTGAGCGGCCAGGAAGCCGAACAACCGCCTGGTCATTTGCGTGAGCGGGAGCGTGTAACGCTCAGGGAGCCGCCCGAAGGCGCAGAAGATGAGGGGCAGACAGAAGAACTGGTTTTGTTGTCCGAGCGGACACAAGTGGGCGCCGACAGTCCAGAGCACGTGCGGTTCGCCGAAAAGCTGCCGCGCCACTCTGAGCGGGTCGCCGCACACGCCGGGCGAATTGCAGCTGCGCTTAACCTGCCCCAGGCACTGCGCGAGGCCGTAGTACTCGCCGCGCGCTGGCACGATCGGGGTAAGGATCGGCCGGTCTGGCAGCGGTACGCGCGGAACCGGAACCCTGCCGACCCTTTGGCCAAGTCGGACAGATACGGTCACTGGCGTGAGCTGGCTGGCTACCGGCACGAGTTCGGTTCGCTGTTGGAAGCCGCGGCGGCTCCCGAAATCCGGGACCATCCCGAACGCGAGCTGATTCTGCATCTTATTGCGGCACATCATGGTTGGGCGCGACCGCACTTTGAGCAGGCGGCCCAGGACAATGAGGGGCCCGTCGATCCAGCAACGGGCCAGCGCCGCCGACCGACGACGCGGCAGAACGAAACAGCGGCGATCGAAGCGATGCAGCGCTTTGGGCGGTTGCAATTGCGTTTTGGCCGCTGGGGTCTGGCGTGGCTGGAGTCGCTGCTGCGCTGCGCGGACGCGCTGGCTTCGGGAGCTCCGCGGACGCCGAGCGTGGCGAATGAGGCCGCCGACGCAGATTCCATGACTGCCGCTGAAGAAAGCACGCCGCTGACAAGGATCGGCGTTGCCCCCCATGACGCCGGCAGCGAGGGTTGGTTATGAGCGAAACGATGTCAACAATCACTGTCAACGTCGATGTCACCAACCCCGGCCAGTTTTTCGCCTGCTGCGGGTTGCTGGAGCTGGCACACCGCCTGTGGCCCGGCGCGGAGGGGTGGTTTGATGCGAGTAACAGTGAGTTCGCACTTCGTGTTGCTGCTGGTGACAGCGCCGCGGAGCAGTTGATGAAAGAAATAGTTGAGTGCCCAGTCCAGGGCTTGACGGCGCACGAGAGACAGGAGCTGGAGGAGCTGGAACGACGGAAGCGCGAGCTGAGGAAGGTCGGTCGTGCGCTGACGGAAGCGGAAGAGAATCGCCGGTCAGAGCTGGGGCGCCTGACTAGAGAAGGCCATCTGATCCTGGAGCGTTTCCAGCTTACCCTCGACTGGTGGCAGGAGGATGGTGCGCCCGCCACTTGGGCTGGGAAGCAGGAAATACACAAGATTGCCCGCGCGGCACAAGATGGCATTGCGCAATGCATGGCCGAAGGGCGCCCACTTAAAGACATGCTGGACTGGCAGCTCGTTTTACGGACGCCGTCGGAATACCGGTCCGAAAAGGGAATTGACAAGAAGGTAGAACCCTTTTACTTCGATGCCCGGAGGTACGCGCACCCTCTGGACGAAGGTTTCTCCCTCGACGTCCAGGGTGCCGACACAGTGGCTAACCCGGCTACCGAATTTCTGTGCCTGGTCGGACTTCAGCGTTTTCGGCCCCAGCGGGACGGGGACTCGAAATGGACGCTGCAGTACTGCGCCTGGGGGCCTGCGCTGGGCGTCGCGCAAGCGGCGCCGGTGGCCAGCGGTCTAGTCCGCGTGCCGGCGATGCGCCGGTTGTGCTTCAGTCTTCAGTTTCGCGACGATCAAAAGCGCTACAAGGCATTCGGATTTGCCAGACCCATGGGAGGTAGCTAATGAACAGCGTGAGCGACGGACTTCAACGGTTCGATCAATGGCTCGTCGACGACAGCGACATAGCGGCACTCGTCATGCGCCAGACCCTGGTGCCAGTGGAGGGCCGCGATGCCGTCGTGTTCCCGCCGACCTACGCCAAGCCGGAGCGCATGCGCGACGAGGACTGGACGGGGTACAACATCGATCGTTTCGAAGACGGTGGCAGCGTCTGTCTAATCGACAGCGTTGGCTCACAAGCCAACCGAATGGAGCCGA
>Ga0209227_1000029_pt1 | contig 121667 bp, 96 predicted proteins | sample YNPBryantNP2012_FD_185815 | JGI IMG/M metagenome (GOLD analysis project Ga0209227, IMG submission 185815) | Anoxygenic and chlorotrophic microbial mat microbial communities from Yellowstone National Park, USA - YNP Bryant NP 2012 (SPAdes)... ...
AAAAATTTGGGACACGGAAATGGAACAACCACAGAAAGCTAATATCCATAGATCCGTGAGGCACACATCAGCACGCTGGTTACAAGAGCTATTGTTCTCAAAGCAAAAAATTCAACTATTCCGCTCTCAATAGGTCATGCCAAACGAAAAAATATGCACCCCATGAAACAGTCCAAAATCCTGATAGGCATAGTCGATGCGGAATCTGTTGCTGAGGAGTTTTTGCTGAACGCCAATGCCAAGAGTCAGGCCGCGCTCATCATAATTGCCCATGTAGCCCGAACGCAAGACCAGCAATTCCCGATATGCCAGCTCGGCGCCGAATTTATATTTCTCGCGAAAATCGCGAGCATGCCTAGTTTCCAAGCCCACAAAGAACGAATAATCTTTGTGTTCTGGCATAAAAAAGGATAACGGATCGACCGTCAGGCTAAAGCTCACGGCAAAAGGAAGCGGGAATTTTTCTTCCTCGTATTTGATCTCACGAGAAAAATTCTGAATGGCGGCGCCGAAGCGAATGCTGTGATAGAGAAAATCATAGATGGCACCGATGTCGATGGCAGGCTCCCCGTGAACATAAGATTTTTCGCCGATTTGTAATCCGGGGTCATCCACATCTTTTCCCGCCAGCGCGATCCAGGCGCTGCCCAGGTCTTGTTGGGCATATTTGAGCCGCACGCCATAGGAAAAGCGATCGCTCACGCGCTGACTGAAGGAGAGACCCAGGGCATAGCTTTGAGGTGAGAAGGTCTCGGTGTCAATGAACCCCTGCTCATTATTGGCCCGGCGCGTGCCATAAAAATCGCCGTAATCCATGATCAAAAAGTCCAGCGCCAGGATGCCCAGCTGGCCAAGGGTATAGGCGGCAGCGAACGAGCTATTGTTGATGTCGGCGATGCCTTTGGTGTAATTGATAGTGAAATCGAATTTGCCGTCCATCCAGCCAAGACCAGCCGGGTTCCAGAACACGGTATTGGCATTGCGAATGGTGATCAGGCCCAATCCGCCCCGACCAATTGCCTCTGCCGAAATCGGATTCTCAAGAAATCGAAATCCCACCTGGCCTTTTTTGACCTGACCGATGGCCGGGCAAAGAGTCATTATCACCGATAAAACCATCACCAAGATCATGAATGTTTTATATCGCATGTGAATTTCCTCCAAGGATATTCCAGATTACAAATCCCAAATCACATAACTCCCAAATTCCAATCTTCCAATTCCAAACAAATTTCAATATGCAATGACCGTATCTGTTTTGGTTTATCATTTGACATCTTGGTTATTGGGATTTGTCTGTTATTTGGAAATGGGAATTTTGCATCTTAGTTTCTTATTGCAAAATTATCAAAACAAGCTAAATTGTCATGCCGTCCGCCAATTGGCTGATGGCATAATAGCGTTCTATTTTTGGGGCTAATTTTTACAACCAGAACTCGTTAGGCTATAAACGTATCAACGAACTAAAATGAACTTGACAAATTGCTCTGGCAATGCCTTACCACTTACATCCTCTGCTTCGGTGACGGCCAGAATGTAGATACCGCTGACCACGTACTGATTGGTATCGGTGCGCTGATTCCAGATCTCCTGATCAGTGCCGAAATGATCCAGGCTGGAAATCTTATCTCCGGTCTCGGTGTACACGGTCAATTTGCATTTATAAGGCAAATTGGCAAATAGAATTTGAGACTCGGCGCCAGGGAATCCCAATCCGCCCGCCTTGATGGTGGCGGGATTGGGCACCACTCGCACGCGATCGCTCACCTCCAGCCCTGCTTTAAACGGAATGGCAGGCAAGCCAGATCGATTGACATAGCGGGAGCTCTCCAATCGCACGCCTGGGTAGAGCGGATCGTTGTTCGCCGTGCCATCATCCACTGCTGTCACCGCATAATAATAGCTCACGCCTCGAACCACATCGCGATCGACATATTGGGTCTGAGAACGGTCGGTGGTCTCATAGATCCGCTCCCATTTATCACCGCTGTAATTGTCCAGCGGATCGTTCACGAACGCCGCGCCTTTCTTGCGGTAGATGCGCCAGGCATACCAATCATCCACGCCCGTATCCGGGTCTTTGAAATAGGAGGCATCGGGATAGGACCATTCGATCAGCACCCGATCGGCATCACTGGTGATCTTGAGGTCTGGCGCCGGCGGTGGATCAGGCACGTTGAGGCCATTGTGCCAGGCCCAGTAGGCTCGATCCATCACTCTGGCCAGCGAATCGACCCCTGTCATAACCCAGCGATTTTTCTCCTGATCGTCTATCTGTTGGTTGAACCATGCCTTGCCAATGGAATCGGCCACCGTCCAGGAGATCGAGCCGACACCGATAGCATAAGCCACCACAATGGAATCGTAAATTCCCATTTGGCTATTCTTCGTTAATTCATACGGCCCAACAGTGATGAAGCGCATCGGCCCCTTCTCGGGGCGAGTATCCCACCCCTGGGTGATGATGTCTTTGGGAAATTTGCCCCGATTATCATGGCCAATGTAAGTATCTCGCAGGCCGAAATCCCGCCGGCTCCATAAATCCTTCACGATTCCCGCATGGGGCATGGAATAGGGCTGGGATGGATCATCGCTGAGATCGTTGGCCGATTTGGAGGCGTACAGCAGTGCATAGCCAGGAATCTGCGGCGAGAGCAAATGGCCGGTTTTGCGATCTGGGTCGCCGGTATCATCGGTACTGCCATTGGGATACGCCGTGGCACCTGGATATTTGGAGTCCCAATAATAGGCCACTTTCAGGCTATCCCGCGCCTTGCCAGTTACCAGGAGCGATTTCATGGCGAACCAGCTATCCAGATCGTCCTCGCCTTCATACGCAAAAGATCGCAGCACCTCATATTCCCCGGCTTTGGACGGCCCGAAACTGAAGGCGATGGGCCACCACAAGCGAATGGTCTGATCCGGGAAAAAATCGGAGGGAGTGGGATTTTCGATGGGGCGTTTGGTTTCACCTGTGAATTTATAGGTCGCCTTCCAGATAATGTAATCGTGATGAAAGGGATTGCTGAAGGCATAGACTTCCACATGAGTGCGGATGCCCCAGAACGGCAAAATGTCCTCCCAGATGGCGCAGATATCGGCTTTCAGATTTGGATCGGTTTTCCAGCGATACTCACGGGTCTGGGGGATGCCATCCACAATGACGTAAGGTGGCCGATAGCGCCGAATCTCCCAGGAAAAGTCATTTTTGCCATTGCTGACGAACGGCGTCGGGATAATCTTGCGATTGCCACGTTCATCGAGGCAGCCGTTATCATCCAGGCAGACAGGGTTGAAAATCTGGTACAGCATCTGCGAATGCCATTGGTCCTGAGGATAGTACCAGATTTCAGTGTTCTGCGGGCCAGTGCCGGTGAGCATCCAGCTATATTGGGTGGTGAATTGGCCTTCGCCATTGAGTTTTTTCAGATCGAGCTTGATGGCGTTGACATCGATAAAAAGGGGTGGGCCATTGAAATCTTTTTGACCATAAGACGTTTCAAAGAATATGATCCACATAAGCATCGAGCCGAACAATAGGGGCTTCAGTCTGGCGAACATTTTTTTGACTCCTTTAAAAATATTATCATCTATAAAAAAGGATAGATGCATTCACCAATCGATTTTTGGATTCTGAGACCAAAAAATATTGGTCACAAAAACGGAACGAACACAAAATTTTTTTTTAAATTCCAAATCCTAAATACCAAATCACAAAATCCAAATCCCAAACAAATTCTACAGGCCAAAATTCAATATCCCATGGCAACATCCGTGGCGGTTCTATGATGCATGAGATTATCTTTTTTACAAATGAATACCTGAATCCTTGGATTCTCAAAAACAAATCCTTGAATTCTGAGGCCTTTCATTCCGCCAAAAGCCGGAGCGTCCAGTGGCATTTCTGAGAGCAAAAATATTGGTCCAAAAAACGGAACGAACACAAAAATTTTCTTTCAATTTGCCAGTCGCGGGTATCCTGTCATCCGCAAATAACTTCATCGTTCCAAAATCATTTTTTCCGTTTTCATAAACGATGGGGCGGTCATTTGGTAGATATAAATTCCCGATGGCAAATCGCCGGCATCGAAAATCACTTTTTGCCAGCCTGGCGCCTGTTCTTCATCGACGAGGATTGCCACTCTTTCGCCTACCAGATTGAACACTTCCAGCGTAATCTTCCCGAACCGGGCCACATAATATTCAATGGTCGTGCTGCCATTGAACGGATTGGGATAGTTCTGGCCCAATACATAGGAAGTGGGAATCAGCGGCTCCGTCGGCCCAGCAGAAGTATCGACCTGCAACGTCCTGCCAATTGTTTCCAGCAATGGCTGGTTGGTTCCCAGGTCATCCTGACTCAATTCCCAGATGATCACGCCGCCCAATTTTTTCTGCTGGACATATTCGCACTTAATCCGCACGGAAAGCGTGTCGTCAAAGCTCAATAATTTGGTCCGATTCGGATTGATAAGATAAGGCACCTGGGACAGGTTATCCCAAAAATAATTCCAGCCCGCCGCCAGCAAGGGGACGATTTCATTGTAGCGTCGATCGACACAGCCAGTGCTCGGCCCATACAATTGACTGGCGGAAAATTCTTTGCCGTAAAAGGGAATCCCGATAAAAACTTTTTCGCTGGGTAGGCCACGGGAGAGCAGATAATGAACGCCTCGATCCACCGAACCCTCGGGCTCATTGGCAGGAGCATACAGCGGCGAATTATGCCCGGCATGATTGGTCCAGGAACCGTGAAAATCATAGGTCATGCCACCGATCCAATCGGTATAATTTTTCAAGCTGGCGAAGTCGAACCATTGGCCCGACCAATTGCTCACCGGCACGGCCATGGTCAGCAACATGTTCGGTCTGGCTGCATCGAAGGCGGCTCGCAATTCCTGCATCAGATGGTTCAAATTGGCACGATCGGCCTCGGATTGGGGAAACTCCCAATCGATATCAGCGCCATCGTAGCCATTATTCACGCAGAAATTTTTGACATTTTCCACGAACCTGGCTCGGGCTGTGGCATTTGCGGCCATCGGAGCAAAGCCATCGCAATTGCCCCAGCCGCCGATGGAGACCATGATCTTTTTTCCCGCTTGATGCGTTTGGGCGACAAGTTGGGGATAGAGAAAATTGTCGTACATTGCCAGACTCCCATCCGCATTGGGCCAGATAAAGGCATGGGCGATATGAGTGAGATGGTTGAACGCCACCTTCTCGGCAGGATAACTGCCGCGTTGCCAGGCAGCGTAATAGCCCACCACTTTCGGCGCCGGCGTGGTCTTGCAGGTCAAAAAAGACACTAAAAAAATCAGCAGCAAAAGTGATAACAATCTCTGATTCATGTGGTTGGCCTCAAATGGCTTTGGTTGTGCTCACAGCCGCATCGAAGCGACTCACCTTTTCGCAGATCAAAAGCGCCCGGAATCCAAAAAGTGATTTCGAAAAGCGTCCATAATGTGAAAAACATACTCGGCAAAATTTGCCATGAATGACGAGAGACTCTCAGACGATAATCGATCTGAATAATTTCTGTGGCGGTACTGATTCCGTGGTCGAATTGATTGACCGCAGAAGCGAAACTACCACAAACAGGTTCTTTGACAAATTTTGCTTTTTATTTAACTCACTTCCAGGATGTGGTGTGCTCATGAAAAAGTAACTGGTGTTTAGCTAAAAATTCACCCGCACCCCCAAAAGCACTCGCCTTGGATTGAGAAACAATGGTGCCGTAAACCAGCCAATATCGATGTGATCCTTCTTCCATTCGCCCAGCTTGTCGTTGCCGTGCTGGTCCCCGCTTTCGAATGGCAGGTGCAGCGAATTTTTGTAGCGATCGAATTGAGCCGTGCTCATATTGCCGAACGACAGCCGCTTTTGATTGAATAGGTTCTGAACCGTCACCACCAATTCTGTGTTAACGTTGGCGAATCGGAACAACTTCGATGCCCGCAGGTCCACATTGGAATAATCCACGATTTCGATCTTCTTCTGCTGTTCTTCTGGCTCCTGGGGGTTGATGATCTGCTTGCCGCCATCGCGCCATTCCAAGAATAAATTAAACAGCAGCCCGGCGAACGGCTTGATGTGGAACAGGCCTGGCCCCCAGTCCTTCGGCGTATGCAGATTGAGGTTGATATTGGCTTTTGGCAGCGGCTCGGTGATAATCAGATTGGCCCAGCGCTGCTCTTCGTTGGCCCGGAGCCGATTCTCGAACACATTGGCCAGGCCACTGCGGCCGCTGCTCTGCAGCATGTATTCGTAATTGCCCCAGAAGGTGAAGAACCGCCCCAGGTTCTTCTCGAGTCGCAGCTCGATGCCCCGAATGTCCCGATAGGCGTCGGGGAAATATTTATTCACCTCCAGTTCCTCGTAATAGTCGATATAAGTGCGGCTCAGCGGCTCGTCCTTCACGTCTTTGTAATAGAAGGTGACATTGAGCAGAAAACTGGACAGGAAGCTCTGCTCGTAGCCGAACTCATAGGCAATGGTCTTGGCCATGGTCAGCTCGGGCGTGGGCACAATCACGCTACCCGAAGAAATCGATTGGTTGTACAGAAAATGGATGTTTGGTCTTTGATAGAAATGGCCGTAATTGAAATAGAGTTTGCTGCTCACCGTAATGGGGAAGGCCACGCCCAATCGAGGCGACAGGCGGAATTGGGTCTTGTTTTTACCAACTGGCCAGCCCGGCGGCTGATCTAGCATGTCTCGAAATTCCACCCATTTTTCCCAGGAGCCGAATCGTCCCGGCAGATACTGGTAGGTGATGTTGTAAAAATTGCTATAGTCGATATCGAGCGGATGTCGCACCACATAGGATTTTTTATTGGGATTGAAGTAATCGGCCCGCAAGCCGACATTGGCGATCATGCCCTGGAATTCCAGTTTGTCCTGTAGATACAGCCCGATCTCCACTGGATGGACCTTAAAATATTGCCAGGTATCGGGCGTCCAGCTCTGCTCGGATTGCAGCCAGGTGCCGGAGTTCACCGACAGATAGTTATATTTGATATTGAAGCCGGTTTCGATCTGATGATGTCGTCCCCATTGCGTGGTGAGATCGCCCTTGAGGTTGGCTACCCAGGAATATGAAGTATCGGCTGCCTGAAGACCACCATAGAGCCAGAAGAAATTGGTGATGTCCGTGAGCCAGTTGGTGGAAGCATTGGGCGCGCCCATTGTGGGCACATTGAGCACCCGAAACGAATCCACATAGGTCCAGGCGCTGGCTTTGGTAGTGTCAAGTCCAAAAGGAATGACCTCGTGATCGGCGTAGCTGAACTGGAAATCGATGGTATAGAACGTGCGAGGCGTGATGGTATGGGTGAATTTCGCGCCAGCGATGATGAATCGCTGATCATAATTTTGCAAGCGGCTTTTATTGAACATCTGGATAAAGCCCTCGGAGCCGCCCAGAAGCCGTGCCTGTTGCGCTACTGAAGCCGCGGTGCTGCTGAGGAAATTGAAGCGGCTGGAGTTGTCGATCAACGCTCCGCCGAATGTCGAAGGTCGCCCCGCGGTGATGGTATTGACATTAGCGTACATGCCATTCAGCGAAAGCTTCATATTGTCGCTGAAGCGGGAGGTAATTTTGAGCTGGCTATTCCAATCCACATAATTATTTCTGGGACCAAGCGGAAACGCAAATTGGGTGTCCTCATACTTGCCCGCCAGCAAAAAGGTGGTGTTCTTTAACCAGCTCGATAGGAATGGGATTGGTCCGGTGATGGTGCCTTCCAAAAAGACGTCGGGTTTGTTAGCGAACTCATATTGCGGATGTTGCAATAGCCAGAGTCGTCGTTTCTGATCGGGCGTTAATTTGGTATTTTTGGGGAGGCCGATGGCCTCGTAATTCTGGCGTCCTTCGGTCGCCCGTTTCCAGCCGCGAAAATAGCGCAGTTCCGCCGGCACGGTTGTGTCGCCATACGTCCCTTTCCAGGCATAGCCAGTTTCCGACGTATCGGCATAGATGCGGTAGATGATCGACTGATCGCTCCATGGATTGACACCGAAAAATTTCTTTTGGTTAGCTGGAGCGTAGTCCATTTTGATTGATAGTGTATACTTGTCGGTATTGCCCTCTTTGGTGACCACATTCACAAGGCCAGAGCGAAAGCCGCCGTACTTGGCCTCGAAACCGCCCGTGAGCACCTGCAGCTCTTCCACCGAAGTGGAATTCAACGACAGGTAGGAATTTTCGGACCGTGGATCCCGCACCGAAATGTCATCCACCCGCACATCGGTCTCTCGAATGGCGCCGCCCCGAATGCTCAGACCATGGCCATCATTGCCTGCTACCAATTCCACGCCTTTGATTTTGTTCACGAACTCATCCACTCGCAGCACCGGCGCTTCGATGATCCGATCACTCAAAATGATCTCCTGCGTGCCCGAAACATCCGCCTTGATGATCTCCCGATCGGCCACCACCTGCAGCGCCTCCATTTCCAGCACAGTGGACTCCAGCGCAAAATCCACGGTCGTGGTTCGGTCCAGGTTGACGCGGACTTGCTGCACAATTAGCGGGGCGTAACCCATCATGGTCGCCTTGATGTTATAAGTTCCCGGGGGGATATTCAACATCACAAAATAACCGTCCACATCCGCTGCGGCACCAAGTTTGGTCTCGAGCGGAATTGCCTTACCAAACTGCCAAATACTCTCGATAAAAACATTGGCCCCGGGCAAAGGTCCTTTGGTGGCTTTATCATAAACTCGCCCAACAATCTTGCCACTTGCTGAAAATCCCTTTGTCCCATGAATGCTAAGGCCTAAGAAAAGAATTAGCATCCACACAAATCTTCTGGTACAATTCATGATCGATTCCTCCCTGAACATCACACGAAAAATAAGTCGAATTGCTCACAAGCCATCGAAACGTTGAACAAAAGGAAAAGAACTTGGTTTGTTGGGACCGTGGATAATAAAATTGACTCTCATTCAGCCTCAATTGGAACTGGAATAACGATGAAGGTATGAGCAAAGGTGTGTTCGTCATGTCTTTCTCAGAGCATATGGTCTTTTGATCGCTGAGAAACTGCACGGATGGAAATCTTACTGCATTTTAATTTAATGAAAATAAACTTGTTTGTCAAGCAACATTTTACATTTTTTTCTTGGAATGATGGGCAGCTTTTGCTATATTATGCCCAATTTGTGAGTCCAGGACGATAGTTTTTTCTCTGGCAATCCATTCCCATTCCATGACACAATCTAAGATGGGCAAAGAATATTTGTAGAGCATGGCTCGATAATTCATTTGATTGAATCACTCTAGATTTGATAGATGAGCCAACAGATCTTGGGCGTTGAAATCCGAATGTTGAGTTTCATGAAATGGAAAATTAACTCAATCATCATGTTCTATCATTTTACCTTGATTGCCCCCAAGAAAAAGCAGTGGAAATTTTTTCTTTCTTTTTCATTAAAGGGGGCCGGGATGAGGTCAAATTCACTTTCCCATCAGGCCTTATCTTCATTAAAAAAGATACATCCGATGATTGATTTGCAGATAAAATGAGCTCATCGAAACATATTTCACGCCTAAAATCGACAAATCGAATGAAAAAGTTAGAGGACAATGGAACAAGTTATTGGCATTGATTTAGGAGGGACCAAACTGGCTGGTGCGCTGTTTGATCAGGATGGTCAGATGCGGTCGAAAGAAACCTTACCAGTAGAAAAACGATCTGCCAACGCAGTGGGATCATTGATCCAGCGGCTCATTCGTCGATTGATCGCTGCGGCAAAGGCCGATGGAATTCGAATAACAGCAATTGGTGTGTCTGTGCCAGGGATCTATTATGCGACCACGGGCAAAGTCTGGGCGCCGAATATCCCCGGCTGGACAGCATATCCATTGCTTGATGAAATTATGGCCATGCCAGAAGTCCAGGGCATCAAGGTGAGAATCGATAGTGATCGTGCGGCATATATTCTGGGCGAGGCCTGGCAGGGAGCAGCGAAAGGGTGCAAGCATGCTATTTTTCTGGCCATTGGGACTGGCATCGGCGCTGGAATTTTGATCGACGGGCAAATTTTGCGCGGTCATCAGGATATTGCTGGGGCAGTCGGATGGATCTCCCTGGATCGGCCGTTTCGTGATCGTTATCAATCGTGCGGTTGTTTCGAATATCATGCGTCTGGCGAGGGGCTGGCCAGAGCAGCCCGTGAATTCTTGGCGCGAGATATCCACTATTCCGGACTGCTCAAAAATAAACCAGCCGATCAAATCACCGCGCCGGATATTTTTGCGGCGTACCAAAATCACGATCCCATTGCCATTCAGGTATTGGACGATGCAATTGTCTGCTGGGGTATTGCCGTGGCTAATCTGGTGAGCATCTTCAATCCCGAAAAAATCATCTTCGGCGGGGGCGTTTTTGGCCCTGCGGCGCAGTTCATTCACCAGATTAAGCGGGAAGCCGAGCGCTGGGCACAACCGATCAGCTTTCGCCAGGTGGAATTGGCAGTATCGACCCTGGCCGGCGATGCCGGGCTCATCGGTGCTGGTCGTTTGGCCTTTGTGGCTCGCGACGAAGTTACGTAGGCTGTTTCCCTCGTCGTGATGCATAGGGGCGTACCAGTTCTCTTGCCGAAAACCAGAAGGATGTTCAACAAAAATTTGAGGAAAAAAATGTACCATCGCTCACTTGTCTTCGCTGCCGCCTGTCTCGGCATGCTGATGTTCGGCATCGTCTTTACCACCCTGGGTTCGGCGCTGCCCGCCATCCTCGAAGCGTCCCAATTGATCAATAAAGCGATGGTTGGCTCGCTGATGGTCTTTTTATCTGTCGGCATTCTGGCGGGCTCGGTCGTCTTTGGCCCGATTGTGGATCGCGATGGCTATAAGAATTTGTTCATCATCTGCACCGTCCTAATTGGCCTGGGGCTGGTAGGCATGGCTTATGCGCCAACGGCGTGGTGGCTGCGTGTTGCCCTGCTGTTCATCGGCTTTGGCGGCGGCGTGATCAATGGCGCGACCAATGCCCTGGTGGCCGATATTGCCGAAACTGGCAAAAGCGCCGGATTGAGTCTATTGGGTGTGTTCTTCGGCATCGGCGCCATTGGCGTGCCGTTTCTGTTGGGCATGTTGCTCCACCTGGCATCCTATCGAACCATCATCGCTGGGGTGGCCGCTCTCATGCTGTTACCCATGCTATACTACATTTCAATTCGCTTCCCGCTACCGAAACAGGCTCAGGGCTTCCCAATTGGTCAGGCGGCCAAATTGGTGAAAGAAGCCACCCTGTGGTTATTCGGCTTTATTCTCTTTTTACAAAGCGGCATGGAGTTCACCGTGGGCAACTGGACGGCACTCTTTCTGAAAGAGGAATTGACCATCGCTGCCAGTCGGGCGGCGCTGTTGTTCTCTTTTTATTGGCTTGGGCTGACTCTGGCCCGATTGGCGCTGGGCTACCTGCTCAAAAAAATCTCCCCCGCCATCGTGCAATATTGCAGCGCGAGCATCGCATTTATCGGCGCCATTGTGATGATCCGCTCTCAGCAATTAGGTCTGTCCATTTTCGGATTGACGCTAGTGGGATTGGGCTTTGCCGCCTGCTATCCCATCATGCTGGGCTATGTGGGCGAGCGCTATGCCCATCTTTCGGGGACGGCGTTCAGCATGGTGCTGGTCATTGCTCTGCTGGGCGGCACCTTGTTCCCGTATCTCACTGGCGCTTTCAGCCAATGGCTCGGCTTGCGCTATTCATTCAGCATCATCCCGATCAGCCTATTAGCGAGCGCTATTTTGTTTACCATCGTTCTCCACCGGATGGCTCGAAATTAGCCGCGGATCCGAGTCCACCCCAAAAGCCCTGGACCGCTTGTTTCGCTAATTCAAGCGAATTAAAGTGCTTTCCTTGAAGCTCAGATTGGTGAAATTAGTACTTCTTCGTCAGATTGAATCCAAACATCCCCCCTTAGCCCCTTCGAACGGGGAATTGAGGAAAGTCACCCTTTGAAGGGGGATTTAGGGGGATGTTTAGTGGCTTAAATAATTAATTAGCGGTAGAATGATCCGTGCAATTGGCGGTTTTTAGAGTAATCATATAAAAATTGAGGAGCAATTATGCTGGCAACAATCTGGCTGAGCAATGCAAAGACAGTGATGGATCAAATCGCAACGACCCAGATGGATAATATCAAAAAAGCGGCGGAGGTCATGGCGGATTCCATTGCCGTTGGCCGCTGGGTGCACACTTTTGGCTGCGGCCACGCTACCCTTCCTGTCGAGGAAATGTACCCCCGCATCGGCGGTTTTGTTGGCTTCCACCCGATGATCGAATTGCCGCTCACGTTTTTCACCCATATTGTCGGTGAAATGGGAATTCACCAGTTTCTGTTTTTGGAGCGGGCCGAAGGATTTGGCAGGGAAATTATGAAAAGCTATAATTTTGACCCAAAGGACACCATGTGGCTTTTTTCCCATTCTGGCATTAACAATGTCAATATCGACATCGCCCTGGAGGCAAAAAATCTCGGCATGAAAGTTGTCGTCGCCGGTTCGGCCAATGCTTTCAAAGATAAGAAGAGCCGGCACTCCTCTGGCAAAAAGCTATTCGAGGTTGCCGATATCGTCATCGACACCTGCGTGCCATCGGAAGATGCCTCCGTGCCGCTGAAAAATCATATCGATAAAATCGGTCCTGTTTCCACCATGGCCTTCGTCACCGTGGTATGGATGACCATTACCACCGTCGCCGAAATTCTGGCGGATCGGGGCGTTAAATTATTCATCCATCCATCGCACAATTTACCAGGCGACACCACCGCCCGAGAGCGGCTGGATAGCGCGCTTAGAGAATACAAACGGAGAGTGGCGACAGTTTAAAACACATCTCGAATGCCACACTGGCCCGCACACCTCATTGAATTTTTGATGTTCATTCGTGAAAGGAGCCTACAAACAAAGAGAATGCGTTTGTAGGCTTCGATCCAGAATGCGTGAGCACCCCGATGAGATGAGCTCATTTCTTAAAATTCGTTAAAATCACCTTTCCGTAACGGCACTGGCAAAACGATCTCGAGACCAGGTTCGGCGGAAGAACCCTCTTCGCTCCAAAAATTAAAATCCAGCGTTGGGAAAGCGATGAAACCGAAAAACGCTGTTGTTCTCGGGCACACTTTCAAACCGCCACCATCTTTCCCGAACAGCAGCCCCAATCCGCCTCCAAAGGTGAGGGCAGATTGGCCCGGCAACGCGCCTCCCAGTTGAACATCGAGATAGACAAATCGTTTTGGCGTAAGCTCGGTATGCTCAAAGGACTTCGCCCCAAGGGTCAAATTCACATAGCTCACGTGGTCGAGGTCTGCCGTGCCGAAACTCATTTTTGGCCCCATGGTGAATCCTCGATTGGAATCCCAGCCAACCTTTATCCCGATCGTGATATAAGGTATACGCTCACCTCCCATCCCATCGGTCACCCAGATGAAATGAACCAGTATCCCCACCAGCAGCATGGCGCGCATTGGACATCTCATGATTGACATGGTAGCCCCCTCAATTTTGTTCCAAGGGGATCAGACACTATTGAAGATACGGCATTTCTCTATGGGAAAAGCCGTCATTTATCGCTAAATTTTGGCTGGCGCTTCTGAATGAACGCCGAGACACCCTCTCTCATATCTTCCGTTTCACAAATTTCGCCGAACAATTTCGCCTCGTATTTCAGGCCATCCTCCAGCTTCATCTCATATCCAGTTTTGATCGCATCAATCGCCTTTGCCACTGCCACAGCACCTTTCGACGTGATCTTCTTCGCTAAACCAACCGCCTGCTTGACCACATCCATATTGGGCACTACTTTGTTGACCAGACCGATGCGATAGGCCTCCTGCGCAGAAATACGATCGCCCGTTAAAATCAGCTCCATAGCCCGGGATTGATTGACCAAACGAGCCAGTCGCTGAGTACCACCAAAGCCAGGGATAATCCCCAGATTAATTTCTGGCTGCCCCACCTGAGCGCGATCGCCGCACACTCTCAAATGGCAGGCCATTGCCAGTTCCAAACCTCCCCCTAAGCACATCCCATTGATGGCGGCGATGAATGGTTTGGGTGATTTGTCGATTTTATTGATTACACTTTGCCCTTTGAGACAGATTTCCTCCCCCTGTTTGGCGTTTTTCAACGTGGCAATTTCATTGATATCCGCACCGGCGATGAAAAACATCCCAGCCCCAGTAATCACGGCCGCTTTTATCTCTGTATTGGAAAGCACTTCATCGATTGCCTGATTCAATTCATCCATCGTTGCCGTATTCAGGGCGTTGGCCGGCGGATGGTCGATAACAATCGTCGCCACCCGATCTTCAACCGTCATTTTGATGTTTTGCCATTCCATAATTCGCTCCTTCCCTCGTTTATTGAATTCAATAATGACAACTCAAAATCAATATCCGATATCCTACTCCAACGACTGACCACTGATCACCGACTACTGATCACTAATTACTGATCTTTACCCTCTGACTAATGCGTATAAAACCCCCTTCCGGTCTTTTCGCCTAATAGCCCGGCAGCCACCATCCGTTTCAGCAAATGCGCCGGCCAGAACCGCATCCCCAGCTCATTCTTGAATTTCTCCAGACCATCGAGCACCACATCCAAACCGATTTTGTCGGCGTATTTCAGTGGCCCGCCCAACTCTTGCGGGAAGCCGGTGCCCGCCATCATTGCAATGTCGATATCGGTGGCCGAGGCGATTTTCTCCTGCAGCACCAACACCGCTTCATTGATCATCAAATAGAGCAAACGCTCGGGCGAGAAGCTGGTTTTCCTCAACCCCTCCTCTTTCTGAATTTGCTGAACGATCTCCTGCAGCTCTTTCTCAGAACCATCAGCATCGTAAAATCCAGCGCCAGTTTTCTGGCCCAAGCGGCCCTTTTCAAACAGTTTGAAATTGAGACTGGCCACTGGCATTCTTGGCCCGTACGCATCATACATAATTTGAGCCACCTTATAGCAGACGTCCAATCCCAACATATCAGAAAGCGTGAACGGTCCCATGGGCATGCCAAAATTCACCATCGCTTGATCAATCTCCGTGGCCGTGGCTGCGCCTTCTGTCAACGCGATGACTGCTTCGGTGATATAGGGCATGAGCAGACGATTCACTAAAAATCCGGGACACTCCTCCACGCGCACGGCCAATTTGCGCAACGACTCGGCGAATGCCATGACATCCATCACGGTCTCTTCCGAGGTCTGCAAGCCGGGAATGACCTCCACCAATTTCATCACATGAGCAGGATTAAAAAAATGCATGCCAATCACCTTCTCCGGCCGCTTCGTTGCCGCAGCAATTTCAGAGATCGATAGCGCCGAGGTATTGGTCGCCAGAATCGTGCTCGGTGGACAAACCTCATCCAGTTCTTTGAACACCTGTTTTTTGATCTTGATATCCTCGGGAACCGCTTCAATCACGATATCAACATCAGAAAAATCATCGTAGCTGGTCGTCCCTGAGGCCAAAACGATTTTGGGCTCAATTTCGCTGGCGGTCATCTTGCCCTTCTTGACCCGAGATTCGTAAATGGAGCGAACCTTATCCAGCGCTTTCTGAACCGCGGCCTGATCGATATCTTTGATCACCACTGGTATTCCAGCAAAGGTGATCACCTGGGCGATACTGCCGCCCATCGTACCACCACCGACAACGGCTGCTTTATAGATGTACATAATAGCCTCCTTCAAAAATGAATCGTCACGTGGAACCACGAACCAATCGGTTGAGCCTCCCGATCTGGTCAATCAGATGATAATTTTTCCACAGAAATGAATTCCAGCAGAACAGCATTCACCGCCCCTTCAAAAAGCCAAGAGTCGATCTCCCAACCAAACGCGATGTTCCAGAGCTAAAATTGATCCTATTCATACCCGTTCAATGACAATCGCTCCGCCCATGCCGCCGCCGACACACGCAGCGGCCACGCCAAGCCGACCGTTCCGATTCCTCAGAATATGCTGCAGCGTCACCACCATCCTGGCGCCGGTTGCGCCCACTGGATGCCCCAGGGCAATCGCGCCACCGTTGACGTTGAATTTCTCATCTGGGATATTCAGTTCACGCTTGCTGGGGATTACCTGCGCGGCAAATGCCTCGTTGATCTCGAAAAAGTCGATATCTTCCATGTTCACCCCGGCTTTCTTTAAGGCCAATGGCACGGCATGAATTGGGCCTTCGCCCATGTAAGCCGGGCTCAACGCCGCATAGCCATAACCACGAACATAGAACTCTGGCGTGATGCCCAATTCTTTGGCTTTGGCTTCACTTAAAACAAACATTGCGGCTGCGCCGTCACTGATGGGACAAGAATTGCCCGGAGTCACTGTTCCATCTTCTTTGAACACGGTGGGATATAAAGCTAACATCTGCTTGGTTAATCCAATATTGATGCATTCATCCTCAGCAAAAATTTCTGGGGCGACATCTTTGCCCGCCATTTTTTTGGGAATTTGCATGACCGCGATTTCGTCTTTAAATCGACCCTCGCGGGTGGCGCGGAATGCCTTTTTATGGCTTTGCAAGGCAAATTCATCCTGCTCCTCCCGCGTGATGCCATATTTCTCGGCCACATTTTCTGCCGTGCGCCCCATAATCTGCCCTACAATCGGGTCGGTAAGCCCCTCCCATAATGTGTCGATCAATTCCCCATGGCGCAATCGATAACCGAAACGCGCTTGACGAAGCATATAAGGGGCATTCGACATGCTCTCTGTGCCCCCCACCAAGAACACATCCCCATCGCCAGCCTGAATGGCCTGATAGGCGGAGGTAATAGCTTGAATACTGGAAACACAATTGCGCTGAACCGTATAGGCAGGGACATGCTCTGGAATGCCGGCCATTAGCGCAGCCACTCGCGCAATATTGGGAGCGTCCGAGTTCTGAATGATGCAACCAGCAATAACCTCGTCGATGATCATTGGATCGATGCCGGCCCGCTTGATGGCCTCCTGAAAAACAAACTTCAGCAGTTCCTGCGCCGTTATATCTCGCAGCGCTCCCCCAAAATTGCCGATTGGCGTCCGAACACCTCGAGTGAGAACGACTTTTTTCATTAGGACCTCCAGTTAGATCTATTCTTATTTGAAAAGAATGAGTGAACCCACTCCCAAAAGGCTGAAAATTAGCAAATTTAATTTATGGCAGTCATACCGAAGCATATTCGGCTATAGCACGTTTAACGGACAGATGGGATTATCCTCTGATGAGTCATTTCGAATTTACCCCGTTTCAGTCCCAGCATATTTGAAACCGCCTGAATTCTCGGTCATTCCGCACGGTGCGAAGTGGAATGAGGAATGTCTAAGTCCCGAAAACATCGCGCATTGACCAGTTCTTCGCTGGGAGTGACTCATTTAGAAATCAATTTTTCATTTTCACAATCTCCCCCAGCAATTTTATCGGAAATTGCATTCTCCTTCGTTTTCCACCTATGTGAAATTCAAAATCCTCGTCCTCGGCATCAATTTCGCCGCCTGGCTCGCCCATGGTGGGAAAGTGAAGGCTATTTTATCTCCACCACATCCCTCCAATACCTCAATTTGCCCACCCCTGGTGCATCGGGGCTGCCATCGAACGCCAATCCGAATTGGGCTGGCTTGGGATCCAGCAGCCAGTGGTCTCTAAATTTTATCTTTGTCAAATTTACCGCAGTGTACGATAATTTCTTCCCTTCTTCGATTGCAAATAGAAAATCGCCATTGGTCTCCCAATCGCCGTATTGAATGCGCCCCGATTCATAAGTATATTTCGGCCGTCGCCAATCACGCACCATATCCATGCGCAAATCGCGCTTGGCACCGATGATCATTTGTCTTTTGCCATCGTGAATTTCGATGGCAAGCCCAGACTCATCAGGTTCGGTCTTCACCAATTTAATTTTGTCAATCCATGGTTGAGGCGCTTCGCTGGCGGCATGAGGGATCAATACTGTGATAAATCCGATATGTTGTCCCAGTTCAAAATGCTGTCCCGTCATCTGATAAATGACCAGTTCGTTCTGATAATATCGTTTCTCCTGTTCCACCCCTTCTATTCGGTAATGGCTGTGCGGGAACAGAATCAATAGGTGCTGATCCGTGGGTAAGGCTAATTTTCCGAGCGAATCGTAAACCACATCGAACCAATGATCTCCCTGAGCGATGATTTTTCGCGTGTGCCATAAATTGGCTGCGGTGAAAAATTCTTCCTGTCTGGCTTTGAACACATCGAACACGACGAACAACTCTGGGGACTTCACATAGGTTATGATTCGATCCCATTCATAGCCGAGCTTTTCATCGATGAGACGGGTGCGGCTGTAATCGAACTCCGGGAGAGAGATGAAATCTATTTTTTGCGTCCGAACCTGGCGGTAGGAGCCGGCATTGTGCAAGAAATCCAGCAGCGGCTGACCAGGCACGGCATCACGCATTTGATAGCGATACTCGCCTTGCCTTTGGCCCATCCAGATCTTTTCCTGGCGGACGCAGAGACGATTGTGAAAATAATCCTGACGATACGCGCCGAACGGACCGCTGGGCATGTAATCCCGATAGCCGCCATCGTGCAACAGCATGGAACCGTTTTTCATCAGAAGCACGATGCTGTTTTCATCGGCATGGCCGTGGGTCATTTTTTCTTCCTCGACGGGGATCGTATCGCGCAGGTAATCTCGAAAGATGCGACCGCCATCGCCCTCGTCTCGATAATTCAATAAGAGATAAGTGGAATTGGGCTGCCACCCGTTGCGGAACACGATCTTTTTGCCGACAAGATCCTCCATCACTTCCTCGCTCAATTCCACTGGTGGCTGGACTGCGATATTGTCTGCGCCATAACGATAGCAATCTAACAGGATATAACCCAATCCAGGATTTTTAATATCTTCGAAATGAATGAATTTTTGGGCAATGGTGGAGGCAGCCCATTTGAGGTGTGGGTCCTGGTAAGCTCGTGCGGCGGCTTCAAAAAAGACCAAAAACCGATCCCAATTCGAATGCCAATTGGCATCACCGAAATCTGGGATCATTCCATCTGGGCACATCAGGTGCAAAAAGTATTGAGCATTATAATACATTTCGGGCGTCTGAAAGAGCGCATCGATCTTGCCCAGCGCATCGGCATAGCCCAATAACGAATAGAGCCAGACTGCATTATATAAACTGGCATCTTCGATCTCCCAATTGCCCCAATTATCGTCTCCGATAGATTTTTCCAGCATTCGCCAAGCCTTCGTGTGAGGATGATCCGGGACGGCGCGGATCGCCCAGGCGAGACACTCTGCGCGCAAAATACCGCGATTCATGGCGCCCCATTCCTGGGTGCGCAAGATGAAATCCATGCTCTCAGCAATAATAAGCTCCATGTCCTTCTGTTCTGAGCTCGTTAAATATCCCAGCCGCTTCAGCGTTTCGTAGGGCCGAATATAGCGCATGGCCGTAAAGATGTTGGGCAAAGCTGGCAGGCCGTCTTGATACTCGGTGCGCCGCTTCATTGCCGCTTCAGGGTAGTCCTTGCGAAAATCGCCATAAGTCAACAGCACTTTTTTCGCCCGCTCGGCAGCCGTTCTGTTCCCCTCGGCTTCAAAAAGGTGCGCATAGATGGTCGCCATCTCCAACAGCGAACCAGGCGGAGCGTATCCGAACACATAATCAGGATCCAAGTTCTTTTTCCAGACCGATACCAGGGAGTCATAATGTTCCCAGGTCCAATCGGCAGTTGCGCGGGCAAAATCGAGGTACTTTTTGCGTGGGATGGGCGGATTGGATAGAATATCAGTTGTAAACCAGAGCGATACCAGCATCGCACCAACAACAATTCTCCTCATTTTTCCTCCTCAATCCGATGTATCTCGTTATGACGTTCAGCTCATGGGCTGGGCGCAATCATTCGGCATTCGAAAATTCAAACGGTGGGTGAGATGAAACAGCTTCCTATTATCGGCAAGCTCCTCTATTGCAATGAAAAATTCAAAAAATTTCGGTGGGCCTTTCCATTCAATTCGATGGCACATCGAGCCAAGCTTGCCTCAGCGGTGCGCCCTTGCTGGCTCAGCCAAAATTCCATAAATAAAAATATCGCCCAGCATTTGAGCCGATGTGGCGATACTATATCGCTTATTCTTCGACAAAACCCAGAAGCCAGAGAGCTCATCCAACGCGCCAAACAGGATTCGCTTGGCGATCCCTGGAATAATATCAGGCCGCACCTCGCCGTTTTTTTGGCCTTGAATAATGATCGATGAAATGATGTTCAAATAGTCGTTCAACTTGCTGCCCATGTATTCTTTCATAAATTTGTGGCTTTGCCGCAACTCGATTTGCAGCACTTCGGCCAGTTCCTTATTGCTGGCGATGATCTCAAGATGAATTTGAATAAATTTTCTAATCTTGTTTTCAAAGCCCTCTTCTTTGGCGACCTCCTCTTTCATGCGTTTAATGATCTTCATCATCTCTTCTTCGAATAAGGAAATGAGTAGATCATCTTTATTCTTGAAATAGAGATAAATGGTGCCGTCAGCAACGTTGGCCAGTTTGGCGATCTGGGCGATAGTGGATTTATAGAAACCGTGCTGCGCAAATATCTGGGTGGCTGCCCTGAGAATCCGTTCACGCTTATCATTGCTGTTCTGCTTCATCTGGCTTCTATTCCCTTTCTCATGGTTTGATTAATTATTCTATCCAGGGTCGCTGAATTCTCTCAAACACGATGCTGAATGAGCGTTCATTCACTAATTTACATTTTTTTATTTCAATGTCAAGCAGTTTTTCTGTCGAAATTTCATTAGGTTATATTTTTTTGTCGCGAACAAAATATTCCTTGACATTTTAAAAAATTTTATTTTATTATTATGTGATATAAATATAGATTTTTTTCAGTTAACAGTTCATCCAGATAGGGCACTCCAAAAAATAGGCCATGCCAAACGCGTTACCTGAAAAAAAATCTTAAAAAATCGAAGATGATCTGATTGGCCAATCTTATTTGTCAATTGACCAAATCATGATCCACCCAGCAGTGGAGAACCCATGAAATTGCTCATGGATTTTTTTTTAAATAGGATATGGTTATGAACAAGGCAAGAAAGCAACTTTTATTGATGATATCATTCACCACGCTTCTCATTATTCTGATCAGCGGCTGCACGATGGATCACGGTCTTGAACCGATTCGGAGTGGTGTTCAGGGCACGATCAAATATATTGGCAAATGGCCGCAAAACACCGCGGAAGTGCGGATCGTGGCAGCCACTCAATTTCCTCCGTCAAGTATCAACGACCTCATTATCGGTGACATTCTCCCAATTGGTGGTGATTCCACCTTATACACGTTTTACCTCGAGCCAGGAGATTATTACCTTGGATTGGTATGGCGAGAGCGAAATGCGGCCTGGGGCATTCAGAGCATTTTCGGGATCTATACCGAACCGGGAAATTCATTCGCGCCAGCTTTAGTTCATATTCCCGACTCCCGAACCATCGTCACTGGTAAGGATATCATTGCCGATTTCGCTTATGCCAGAAGAGCGACCAATAGCAGCATCGAAGGGACCATTCGATTTATCGGCCAATGGCCTCCCGGATCTCAAAATTGCATGGTCATTGCCACAACCAAATTCCCTCCCGGTTCGCTGCTCGACCTGGCCTTCAGCGGCTTGCAGCCGGCCAATGTGGACTCGCTGAACTATTTTATTCCTGCCTCACCAGGATTATATCGCGCGGTGGGTGTTGTGATCAAAAAAGTGGATCAACCATGGGCATTAGAAAGCCTCGTTGGATTATTGCTAAAAGATATCTTGGTTCCAACTGATAGCAGTCACGTGACCAATGTGAATTTCGTGGTTTATTTTTAACATTCACATTGCATCAGAATCACTTAACTTTGGAATATGGAGATGAAAATCATAAACGTTTTTTTATTGATAATGGTCGCTGTCTTCTTCCCGATTCATTCGATCATTGGGCAGACCGTCAATAGCTATGGGATATTGATGGGCAAAGTGATTGATTCAACGACCGGGATGCCCTTGCCGGGAGCAAATGTGATGTTGATGCAAACCGTGATGGGCGCATCCAGCGACTTGAACGGCAATTTTAAAGTCAACCGAATCCCCCCGGGCACCTACAATGTCAAAGCTACCATGATGGGCTACAAGAGTAAAGTGATATCGGTGGAGATCCCTGCCGGACAAACCAAATCCGTTGAGTTTCGGCTGGAGGAGACGGTCATCGAAAGCCCCACACTGGTGGTCACTGCCAGCAAAAAAGCCCAGAGCTTTCAGGATGTCCCCAATAGCGTCTCGCTGATCTCTTTAAAAGAAATCGAGCGGCGCAACAAAACCTATCTTAACGAGGTGCTCGAATATACGCCCGGCGTCTACATGATGGAAGGAGATGTCAATATCCGCGGCTCCTCCGGCTTCAGCCTTGGAGCTGGCAGCCGCGTGCTGTTTCTGGTCGATGGCATCCCAATGATGCCAGGCGATAGCGGGGATATCAAGTGGGACCTTGTTCCCCTGTCTCAAATCGATCGCGTTGAAATCGTAAAAGGAGCTGGCTCCGCGCTTTACGGCTCTCACGCTTTAGGCGGCGTGATCAACATTATCACGAAAGAACCCTCCCCAAAACCAGCCACTACCGTGCAATACTCCGTGGGGTTTTATGATAAGCCCTATTATCCCGAATGGCGCTGGACCACCCGCCGGCTCAATTTTAATCAATTCGATATCACCCATTCGCAAAATTGGAACAAAGTGGCGATGGTCGTAGCTGGGGGACGAAAAGAGTCGACTGGTTATCAGCAAAACGGATTTTACAACTATTACAATCTATTGGGCAAATTGATCTATCGACGCAATTCACACGCCACATTTACGCTGCAGAGCAACTGGTCGACTGGCGATTATGGCGAGGTTTTTCTCTGGCGCAATCAAAATGATGTCTATGAAATGCCTGTGCCATCTATCGGCGATTGGGTGAATTCCAATAAATTCAGCCTCAATGGCGTCTATCGGGAATTGGTTAACTCAAAATTCACCTACAAAATCCGAACCTCCTACTTCGCCAATGATTTTCACCATTACCATCATGACAATAACGATTTTTCTAAAGCGAAAAAGTTAGGCTTGGAAGCGCAGGCCGACTATTTCTTTCACAAGCGTCATGGGCTGACTTTTGGCATCGAGGGGATTTTCGATTATACACGGTCACAGGTTTGGGGCAACCATGATGCCTATACCTTTGCTGCCTATTTGCAAGATGAATGGCGCCCTTATCAAAATCTCACATTAACCCTTGGTGGCCGATTCGATTATCATTATGTCGATACCGGCATCGAGGATACGCAAGTCAATCCAAAGCTTGGGTTGAATTTTCGACCAATGGCAACAACGACAATCCGAGCTTCTGTGGGACGCGGTTTTCGAGCTCCAACCTTGGCAGAAATGTTCACCGAAACCTTTACCGCTGGCTTCAAAGTGATCCGCAATCCATATCTCAAAGCAGAAAGCGCTTGGTCGTACGAGCTCGGGATCAATCAAATCCTCTCCAATCAATTGATGCTCGATCTGGCGCTATTCCATAACGATTATAAAAACTTCATCGAGCCAGAGCCTGATATTTACCAGACCGTTAAATTCGTGAATGTGTCCAACGCCAGAATCCGCGGATTGGAAGTTACCGCCCAGGGCGCTATGCTCGATCGGTTTTTGGGGTTTAACGCGGGCTATACTTACATGGACCCAGTAGACCGCGATACCAAACAGACGCTCGCTTATCGGCCACGCCATCTGTTCACTGCTGGCATGACGTTGTCCTTCTCTATTTTCGAAGCCGGCGCCGATTTCCGTTACGTCAGTCGACTGGAGCGGGTAAAAGTTTATCCGAATGATGATCGAGTGGCTCAAAAGATTTGGGATGCCCGCATCGGCGCTAAGGCTTTGGGATTCAATCTCGCGTTCAACATTAACAATCTTTTCCAATACAATTATTGGCAGATCGAGCGGAACATCGGACCACCGCGGAATTATGTCTTTACCATTACGCGAGAATTATAATGAAAACAAGTCAATTGACGGCAAAGTGTTGGCATAGCATATATGAGTCGGTTAACACCCGTGGTTTAGCGAGATGTTTGAACAAATCGGTATCGACCAAAATGGACAATTCATTTTTCGCTCCGGAGGGAGGTGATCAACGCGACAATTGATTTAACAAAGTCCAAGTTTGAAAGAGCTCAATTCATTTCCTCATTCATTCACAACACCATTTCACGGGAGGTTAAAAAATGAAACGATTCACACTTTATGCGTCGTTGTTTTTTGTTTTGCTCATAGCTGGGTCCGTGTTTGCCTCTGGCGTTGCACTCACTGGCATCGGCGCTCGCGCAACTGCGTTGGGGGGCAACTATCGCGCGATCTCCAACGATTGGAGCGCCATGTTCTGGAACCCAGCCGGTCTCTCTCAAATTAAGGGTTTTCATGTGGGGGGGAGCTTTGAGCTGGTAACTCCAGCTTCAAAGGTTACTTTAAATCCGTATGCTCTACCATTTGGAGTCTATAAGAGCGAAGAATTCGAAAATGAGCCGAAGACGTTTCCCATCCCAGCCGCTGGATTCGTTTATGGAACTGAAAAAATGAGCTTCGGGTTAAGCTTCTTTGCTCCGTTTGGTCTGGGCGCAAAATGGGATGCCATGAATACCGCCGCTTATAATCCCGCTTATCCCGAATTTGATTTTGAAGACGATCTGAAAGTCATTGATATTCACCCCACGTTCGCCTATCAGGTCAATGACCAACTATCCGTCGGCTTAGGCGTTAGCGTGGTGCTGACCAATATTCTGATTCGCAAACCTACCACGACCCCAAATCCCTTGTTAGCGGATCCCGCCTCTGCTCCGCTCAAAGCTGGTGTCCTTTCGCCACTAGGGCTAGCTGATCCTATTTACAATTATATCCTTACCGAGACCAAATTGGAAGGCGATGGGACTGGTTTTGGCCTCAACTTCGGCCTGAAGTACAATGTCACCGAATGCTTGTCTTTGGGCTTATCAGGCAATTATTATAACGATGTTTCATTGGATGGCAAGATCAGCGCTACCACTTATTTTGCGCAGATCGATCAGACCAAATTTGCAACTTTGCAGGGCACGCTCAATACGATGGTGCAAGGCGGCATGTTGACCGCTCCGCAGGCCCAGCAAATTTTGGCTATTTATAGCGGCCAAAAACAAGTCCAATATGATAATGCCAAGGGCGATGCCACCCTGCCTTTGCCCATGACCCTGGGCGCTGGTCTCGCATACTCAGGCGTGAAGAACTTGCTCCTCAGCGCCGATGTCTCCTGGACCCAGTGGTCGGCCTGGGATGTTATCCCGATTGAAATGGAGAATGGGACCAAAATAGAACTGGTCGAAAACTGGAAAGATGGCATTCGTTTGGGCCTTGGCGCAGAATATTCGTTGTTACCACCATTGAAACTTCGTGCTGGCTATTACACCGAACCATCGGCCATTCCAGACGAGACCCTGACCATTACAATTCCCGATATTAGCCGCCGCCATGCCATTAACTTGGGCGCCAGCTACCATCTCGGACCGCTCAGCGTGTTTGCCAGCTATGAGAAGATTTTCATCGGCGACCGCACTGTGAGCGATTGGGTGATGACCCAGGACAAGACCGGCTTTGATAACATGGCTGGCACTTACAAAATGAACGTGAATAATTTCATGTTCGGTTTGGGCTATAACTTCTAATCGATTTGTCCCTGACATCCCATACAAAAACCCCTCAAAGCAAAGGCTTGAGGGGTTTATTTTTTGGGGGTGAATCAAAAATTTTGCCAAAGATCCAGCCGCGAAAAGGAGCAAAATCCTGCCAAAGCTAAAGCGACGCATGATCCGGTACGCCTTATTGTCAATTATCAGATCGAACCGCCCGGATGAAATTATTGAAATCGTAATAGTTCAAATGACAACACCCATAATTGAAAAAGACCACCCATGCACGCATTTGCTTCTCAGAAGTATCGGCGGTCCAGATGGAAAGTTGTCGGCGGTCAAATACTGGATCAAGATAAAGGTCCCCATGAACGTTTTGATGAAACATTAGGCTCATGGCTTCCTCTAATGTCGGAAGCCGCCAGTCACAAAAACCACCATAGCCCTTCTGATTCAATTTCATTAACCATGTTTGCGTTTCATCAAACCACATGGACTCGGCGGAGCCGCTCTGTTGCCAAAGCAAATTGGTGGCTGGATCAAAGACGATCCCATCGCCATTATGCACGATGATTTCAAATTGTCGGGCCATCCCCTTCCCCGTGTCGTTCCGTTTGATATCAAAAAAATCATACTGTTTAATAAAACTGATGACCTGATCTTCGGTCAATTGCTGAGCTTGTTCTCTGAGCTTGTAGCTGACGGGCAAGACCGTTGGGGCCGGCTGTGGCTTTAAATCATCCACCTTCCTTGGCGGTTGCTGGTGATTCAGGTTCAATAGGTCGCGAAGATTGTCATAGCCATGCTCAAAATCATTGAACCGAATAAAAAGAAAACTACTGAATCGATTCAGCTGCCGTGTATCGTCGAGCAAGCAGGTCAGAACAACTTTTTTTAATTCCGAAGCCATTCGCCACTCCGCCAACACATTGCGCGAGGCAGCAGCGTTCCGAGACCATATCAGCAGAAAAATATCGCAATCTTCGATCGCCTCCCCAAACAGCTCCAAAGGATAATCCCGATCTTGGAGTTGGGTGAAATAGAGCCAAACCTCAGCTCCGTCATTCCTTAACTGCGTGGCCAGACGTCGGGCAAATTCATTGTCTTCCCAGGCATGGCTGATAAATACTTTCAGCATGGGCCGATTGACCTTGTTTAAATCAAAGCTTCATTAGGGCGATGGGATGCTATTCACTTCGAACGCATCAAAATTGGCGTGGTGCTCCAGCCATAATTAACCTAATATTATAGTCCAATCGCGCGGCATCTGCAAAAAATTTTGACAATCTTTTATTGAAAAAAAGAATATTTTTCTTTATATTGATTTGAAGATGGAAGGCCAATTTGCATCCACTTGCCAATTCTAATTTTTATTGCAACACGAGGAATTTATGTGGGCCATGTCATTGCTGCGAATGCAGTAATCTCTTAAAAGCCGCTGCTTGGTTTAGCCAAATGAAAATATAAATCCCTGGATACGCAGGCATGAATTTAACAAAAGCTGATCCACATGAACCGATATGAAATTTTCTCGATTGCTGGAATAACATTGATCCTCCTTACCATTCTCATTTATCTCATCGGCACGTTGATTTTCGTATCATCAGATGATGGGACTGTTACGAATTTGCTCGGCAAGGAATTTGTTATGGATAATGATTACGATGCGCGGACAACCGCCCCTGCCATCGCCACCATGAACAAGGCTCATTACCATCGCCTGTTATGGTTTGGCATCCCTGTGGGATTGGTGTTGCTATTTACGGGCATCTGGTTAAAACGGAAAACAGAGGGACCCGATCTGTTCCTTGATGAAGATATCGATGAGTTCGACGATGAGGAGTAAAATTCCTTCACCCGGCTCGCAGAATTATTTGCCCTATTGACCGGATACTTCCGTTAAGAACTCTGCCGCATCGGAAAAATGGCATAACAAGATTGCCTCAGCCCTTAGTGCTGGAAAGAAAATTCTTCACCATCCACTTGATGACAGATTCAGAACGATAAATTTTTCAGGTTCGAAGACCCATAAAGATAAACCAAAGAGCTCCGACATTCATTCCCCTGATCGCTTCCCAAAGCGGCCGCATGACCTTTATTTTGCGATATAATATTTGTTCTTCCTAATCTGCTTTTCCGCAACGCCCAATAGCTGACTGTATTTTCTGGTGATGTTAAAATCAAAACAGAGCACCGCTCTTTTTTTTATCGAATCATTCATTTTGTTGATCGGGACAATGAATCGTTCTTTTTATGAATAAGACCTTTTGACAGTTCGGCGAAAAAAGTGCGTTGCCCCTAATCTTCTGTGGAAGTTCCAGCTCGTTCGCCAACAAAAATGGTAATTGTTTTCTTATGAACATCGTGATCGATGAACGTCATGACACAACCAGGCCTCGATGGCTTATCTGACCATGCCGTAGGGATTTCTCACCAGATACCATATTTGTTTTAATGGAGATACCGTAGCAGCCTATTATTTAATTTGATAGAACAGCGTTGGAGTACTTGTGTTGGAGTTGAGTCGCACATGAAAGTGAGAGGGAAGTCGAAAATAGTATTCATGGGTGGTAATCTTTTGGGATGCAATTGTCTTCGATATTTGCTCCGGGCAAAAAATGCGAAAATTTTGAAGGTTGTTGGTTGTTATCATGATAATGGCTCGGTGGTCGAGCCGCGGGTATGGAACGCGTCTTTGGCCCGTGTCGCCTTGAACCGCCATCTGCCGTTCATTCAACCGAAATCGACCCATAATTTGCAATTCATCAATGATATTCAGAACACAGATCGTCCTGATTTTATTTTTACAATTGAGTACGACAAGGTCCTTGATCCGATGATATTAGCCATTCCGCGCATCGGAACGATCAATATTCACTTTTCGCTGTTGCCCAGACATCGTGGATATTTTCCAGTTATTTGGTCATTATTGGAGGACAATGAGGCAGGTGTCACCTTACATTGGGTGACCGAAAAAATCAATGCGGGTGATATCATTGCTACTCAAAAAATCCCCATTGCTGCGGATGATACTGCCTACACTTTATACTTAAAACTATCGAAGATTGGCTTAGAGTTATTTAAAAGCTACTTTCCGAAGATCCTTAAGGGAGCCGCCCCAAAAATCCGTCAGGATGAAAGCCAGGCCAGCTATCATGCCGCTGGATATCCAGCGCAGCGAATTATTGACTGGAGCCAGTCCTCCAAGGAAATTGATCGGTTCATTCGCGCTCTCACTTTTCCTGGCTTCGACTCGGCACGGACATATTATCAAGACATGGAGATCAGCATCCTGCATCCAGTTGAACTTTTGCCATCCATGGCCCGGCATCTCATGCAAGCTCCTGGAACAATCTTAGATATTAGTTCCGAGGGTTTGGTCGTTCAGACTGGAGATGGAGGGTTGCTCCTCAAAAAGATCAGGATTAATCGATCTATGCCAATCGATGCCTATAAATTGAGCCGGCTATTTAATCTTCAACGCGGCGATGCGTTTCGGAATATCGAAAAGCTCAATCATGAAAGCCAATTGAATTTGATCGTTCCTTGACCACTGTCTACTGAACGAAATCGGAGAATTGGAAGACTGTCATGCCTGCCGTTGGAGACATCTATTTTTCTTTTGACCAAGATATTGATTCCTGACAGGACTCTCATCCGCCAGATGCCCCACGGAATGGCAGCCTCATCTTTCAATCCAATTTTTGCATTCAGAATACTATCATTTCTGCACCTATAATGAAATGTCGGTAACTATTTTGTTATGTTTTTGATGGCGTAGCATGCGGATTTCAATTTGACCATGTCGTTGTTGCGAATGCAGGAAACTTGGTAGAAGCCAATGCTCAAGTCAAATTAGGATGAAGATGATTGTCGGCTAGTTGGCGGACTCCATTAAATTTCAACCAATTATTGGAATTTTCCAACAAGAATTATTTCAAAACGGGAAAAAAGAAATTTATTTTGTCGCATCATCACATTTGATCAACTCCGGGCAAAAGGAGACTTTATCATTCGGCCAAACCACATGAAGTCGATTTTTGCACTAAAGTTGAATTCAACATCATGATCGAAGCGTCCTGACTGAGATCAAAGATGGGATGTTTCTAATGAATAAAATTGGGGATCCATTCACTGCGAATAACAATCGCTGCCAAACGAACCCAACAGCGTAGCAAAAATTGATAGTTTAAAATATGACTGGTTTTTATGCTCAACGGAAGTTTTGGGGGGAAATGATATGATAGACGACAAGGATCATTGTCGTGTGGTGATCATCGGGCTGGAAGGCGCCACATTCAATATCATCCAGCCATTGATAAACCAAGAAGATCTGCCATTTTTAAAGCGCCTCATGACCAAAGGCAGTTATGGTATTGTCAAATCCAATCTGCCACTCAATAGCGCGTGCAATTGGACGTCACTTTTCACTGGAAAGAATCCAGGCAAACATAACATTTACGATTATCTCCAATATGATAATGGATCGTATCAACCAGAATTGATCAGGAAGGATAGCCTGAAAGCTCCCTTGCTCTGGAACATCGCTAGTGCTAATGATGTGCAGACCATCTTATTAAACGCACCAGTTACATTGGCACCAGAACCACTTAACGGAATTATGGTGAGCGGGATGCTCTCGGCGTCTGATCAATGCTATGCTTACCCGGAATGCATTGCAGCCCAGCTCCAACAACAGAATTATATCATTGATTGCGGAGCTTTCCGAAATGGAGACACTGAACACTATTTTGAACTGATCACGCAAACCCTGGTGAAACAGGAACAGGCATTTCAACAATTGATCGAGCAATATCCCTGGCGACTGGCGATTGTCACATTCAACGCCCTGGGTAAGGCGCAACATAATTTTTGGCGCGAACGAGACAAACTGGAAGCCTTGTACATTCAGTTGGATCGGTTCATTCGCAACATTCATGATGCCACGCGGGGGAACACATATTTTATTGTCGTCTCGCATCATGGTTTTAAGCCGGTGATCAAAAAATTTTTTGTAAATGAATGGCTTTGGGAATTAGGAATGTTGAATAAGCGAATCACCATTCATCAACCCAGGTCAACGGATGTCTATGACTTTCTCTACCAAAATCGGAATGGCAAAAAGCATTTTGTTTCTGACGTGTTAGCAAAAACTGGCATTACCAAGGACCATATCCGATCCGTCCTCCCCGTCGAAGTGGCAGAACTGCTGAAACGGATGGTCCCATCGAAAATCAAAAAATATTTCCCAAAAGAATATCTCGATATTATCTGGGAAAAGACTCTGGCTTATTTCGTTTCCACTAATGTGCAAGGAATCAATATCAATTTGAAAGGAAGAGAGCCTCAAGGAATCGTATCCCCTGGCAAGGAATATGAACACCTGCGCGATCGGATCATCAGCGAACTCTATCGGTTGAAAGACCCTTATACCTTCGAAAATGTCATTGATCTCGTCTATCGAAAAGAAGACTTATTTCATGGTGATTATCTGGCGGGCGCCCCTGACATCGTCATCATACCGCACAAATATGATTATTATCTTGATTCTGGTAAACGAACCTGCCGATTATTTATCGGCCCTGCCAATGACGACTATCCAGTTTATGCCTATCATGAGCCGCGAGGTGTTTTTTTCATGACTGGGCCAGACATTCTCGCTGGACAAAATTTGGGAGAAATTGAGATTTATGATATTGCACCGACTGTCTCCTATTTGCTTGGTTTTCCATTAGACAGGGATGTTGATGGACGGGTACTCTATTCTCTTTTCCATGAAAGCCATGATTTCCAATATTACTCCATGCCCACCTTTTTCGCCAATGAAATCACTCATCCTCTGATTCCGGATGACTATTATGAAGCGCCGGATTCTTATGCTTCTCTCTTGCCGTAGCGCATAGTGAGTTGTAAGTTGGTTTCACCATTGGGCAATTTCAAATTTATCCATGCTTTTCGATATGCTCTTGTCACATTTGAACCCGACCATGGTCAAACAGGCCGGGTTTTTTATTGCTTTTTGTCAAAGAAATTTGTATAATCAGGCGCGATGGAAAAGAAACGCTATGGACAGTGTATGGTGATTCGCGTGGGATTCAATTTGTTCATTCTAATGGAAACCAAATAGGTGTTAGCGCGCGAGCGCACCTGTTTCATCCGCGCTGGGACAATCAATCGCTCCTGGGTACCGCGCCAGGATAACATCCAGCTTGGGATTCGATGGTTTTCCGTTTACGTGCTTTTCAGCAAACGGATGCTCCATGGGACACAATATTTATTCAGCTCATAGTGCTAAAATGAGCTCGTGCAATGAAAAGTCACACCTATCTGCCCAGAAGACCAGCGGAGCTGCGCAAAAGCCATATTCGAGAGCCAGCGATTTCAGTGCTTTTCCGTTTGGTTCATAGGTCTGCTTAAAATAACATTTTCATGTTGGAATTTCGAATTCAATAGCAAACAGAGGATTGGATTTTGGTCACGAAAATTGAAATCGGTATCAAATCCCAGTACGACAACCCTGCGGGAAATGTGGTCGCTAAGGATATTCGCGATCTGGGGATTACCAGCGTCACCCAGGTGAAAACATTTGAGATTTTTTATCTGCAAGGAGAGTTGAGCCAGGCACAAATTAAGCGGATCTGCAAGCATTTATTGGTGGATCAGGTGAGCCAGCTCTTTGCGGTGAATTCTCCGCTTGAGCCTGAGGGAGATTTTGTCTGGAGTGTGGAAATTACCTACAATCCTGGCGTCATGGATCCAGTGGCAGAGAGCACCTTAAAAGGGATCAGGGATTTGGGGATCGATGCAGTGTCACAGGTGAAAACCGCCAGGAAATATCATATTTACGGATCGATCACCGAAGCAGAGAAAAAGCTAATCATTGAGAAACGATTAGCCAACCGATTGATCCAGCATGTCGTCCAACCTGGGGAAAAGATCTTTGCCGAGCCTGGTCGTTACCATTTTGCTCGCATTGAAGTTCCGTTGCTTCAGGCCGATGATGCTGAACTGGTCGCCATCAGCCGAGATGGGCAATTGTTTCTCAATCTCGATGAAATGAAGGCCATTCAGGCCCATTTCAGGAAATTGGGGCGTCAGCCGACGGATGTCGAGTTGGAGACATTGGCTCAAACCTGGTCAGAGCATTGCGTTCATAAGACGTTTCGCGGCATCATCGATTATAACGGTCAGCGCATCGATAATCTCTTGAAAAGCACCATCATGAAGGTCACCTGCGAGCTTAATAAACCCTGGTGCGTCTCTGTGTTCACTGATAACGCCGGGGTCATTGAGTTCGACGAGCATTACGATGTGTGTTTTAAAGTCGAAACGCATAATCACCCTTCCGCTCTGGAACCGTACGGCGGTGCGAATACTGGGATTGGGGGCGTGATTCGGGATCCATTGGGAACAGGTTTGGGCGCCAAGCCGATCGCCAATACGGATGTGTTTTGTTTTGCGCCGCCCGATTTCCCAATGGATCAACTGCCACCAGGGACGCTGCATCCGAAGCGCATCTTTTTAGGCGTTCATGCTGGGGTAAGAGATTATGGCAACCGCATGGGAATTCCGACGGTTAACGGTGCAATTTTTTTTGATGAACGCTATGTTGGCAATCCGCTGGTTTTTTGTGGTAATGTGGGACTGCTGCCAAAAGGCATGACCGAAAAGCAGGTGAGGCCTGGTGATCGCATCGTGGTGGTTGGCGGTCGAACTGGCCGCGACGGAATCCACGGCGCTACATTTTCCTCTGGCGAGCTAACCTCGGAATCCGAGGTGGTGTCCAGCGGCGCTGTCCAAATCGGGAACCCGATCACCGAGAAGAAATTGGTCGACACATTGCTTCAGGCGCGGGACCAACGGCTGTACCGGGCGATTACGGACTGCGGGGCTGGTGGATTATCTTCGGCGGTGGGCGAGCTTTGCGCAGCATTGGGCGCTGAAATCGATCTGGAATTGGTCCCGCTCAAGTACCAGGGTTTAAGCTATACCGAAATCTGGATCTCGGAAGCTCAGGAACGAATGGTGCTAATTGTCCCGCCCCAGAACGTCACCGCTCTTTTGGATCTCTTCGCCAGCGAGAACGTTGAGGCAACAGTGATCGGCACAGTAACCTCCTCAGGCAAATTGATATTGAGGTACCAGGGTCATTTGGTGGGGGATCTTGATATGGATTTCCTCCATCATGGTCTTCCACGACTAACGCGACAGGCGGTATGGGAAGCCCCCCGCATCGTCGAGCCGACCATCGCTGAACCCACAAACCTGACCGATGTGTTGGTGCAAATCCTTGGATCCTGGAATGTCTGTAGCAAAGAATGGGTGATTCGACAGTATGATCACGAGGTGCAAGGAGGCAGCGTGTTAAAGCCGCTGGTGGGGGAACAAAATGATGGACCGGGCGACGCCGCGATCCTTCGCCCCGTGCTGACGTCGAAGCGGGGCCTCATCCTCTCGAACGGCTGCAACCCCAAGTACGGTTTGATCGATCCCTATTTTATGGCTGCCTCTGCGATCGATGAAGCGATTCGGCAGATCATCGCCGTTGGCGGCAAATTGGAACGCATTGCCCTGCTCGACAACTTCTGCTGGGGCAATACCGACAAGCCAGATCGACTGGGAGGATTGGTTCGTGCTGCCCAGGCATGTTACGATATTGCTCGGATCTATGAAACCCCGTTCATCTCTGGCAAGGATAGCCTCAACAATGAATTTCAAGTCGGGGGCCATTCTATCGCCATTCCGCCTACCTTACTGATCTCGGCAATCGGCATCATGGAGGATGTCACTCGTGCCATTTCAATGGACGCCAAGCGCGCTGGGGATTTGATCTACATTTTGGGCGATACCAAAGATGAACTGGGCGGTTCGCACTATTATCATATTTTAGGTATCGAGAGCGCCAACGTCCCCCAAGTCGATGCCCACAGCGGCAAGAAATTGATGACCGCCTTGAGCACGGCGATCGATCAGGGCCTGGTGCGCGCCTGTCATGATTGTTCCGAGGGCGGACTGGCAGTCGCCAGCGCCGAAATGGCTTTTGCCGGTGGGCTGGGAATGATCATCGATCTGCGCCAGGTACCTTCGTCTCAAAATCTGGATCGCAACGACACACGGCTGTTTTCTGAATCCAATACCCGTTTTGTGGTGGAAGTTGCCCCAGAAAACGAAAAATCATTCACAAAAATCATGGCTAATCATATTTTTGGCCGGATCGGCCATGTCCTATCAGAACCAATATTTCAAGTTATTGGACTAAAAGGGCAGCCGATTATCGAAGCCAATATTTATGATTTGAAAGAGGCCTGGCAGCGACCATTGCGGTGGTGATAGCGATGGATCTGCTGAATCTTGATCCCGAAGAATGAAACAGCGACAAATCATTTGTCATCGAAAATGGCGAACAATTGGCAGCACAAATTGCTCGGCCAAAATCATGGCCTCACGTGTCAATTTATAGAGGAACTGCTTCAGAATGAAAATCGTCAGGACATTAGTGCTTCGAACCGCTGGGTCCAATTGTGATTACGAGACGGTCCATGCCTTTGAACAAGTTGGCAGCCAGGTGAGCCTGGTGCATATCAACCAGATTGTAGCTGGTCGAACCCGATTGGCCGATTTCGACATCCTGGCCATTCCTGGCGGATTCACCTACGGAGATGATATTTCTGCCGGAAAAATTTTAGCCAACGAAATCAAATATAAATTAACCGATCAAGTGGCTGCTTTCGTGGCGGCTGGGAAACTGATCATTGGGATTTGCAATGGATTCCAGGTTCTGGTTAAAGCCGGGTTGCTCCCCACCGTAAATTTAACCAGCGCAACGCAATTGGCAACCCTGACTTTCAATAATTCAGGAAAATTTGAAGATCGCTGGGTTTATCTCAAACCAGTCAGCCAGAGATGCATTTTCACCCGATCGATTGCGCCGATAATATATTGCCCGGTGGCCCATGCCGAGGGGAAATTCATCGTAAGCGATGCGGCGGTACTGGAGCATCTAAAACAAAACGACCAGATCGTGTTTCAATATGTGGACGCTAAAGGTCAGTTAGCAGGGTACCCCTGGAATCCAAATGGTTCCATCGAAAATATTGCGGGAATTTGCGATCCCACAGGCAGGATCTTTGGATTGATGCCTCATCCAGAACGACATTTCCATCCAACCCATCATCCTCGCTGGACGCGAGAGGGATTGAGACCTGAGGGGGATGGGGTCATCATCTTTCGGAATGCTGTCGATTATATTCGAGAAAATTTTTAGCGGAAAGGTGTGTATCGATGTATTATGGACAAGTAAAAATGTGGGACGATTCGAAAGGATACGGTTTTATCGTCACCGAGGATGACGAGGAATTATTTGTTCACGTGAGTGACTTGGATATCTCAGTAAAAGAAAAGCGGCTGAAAGTCGGCCAACGGGTAGCGTTTGATATCCGTCATGAGTTCAAGGGGGATAAAGCGATCAACGTCCGAGTGCTACGCTGAGCGCCGTTGACTGAGACTTGTCCGAAAATCAATCCGCGACCTCGCAGAACAGCTAGAGCCAGGGATCGCGATACCTTTCATTCAGGCAAATGATCCACCAGCTCGATTGCAAGAATTTCCGAGGCAAGGGCTCAGCCTCGGCTTTTTCGAATAGATGGAAGAAAATAGTTTTCTCTCCCTTCGATATCAGGATTCGCTTTAAAACCTGTGGCATTTGTCAAAAGGCTTACTATGCCGCAACCAAGGGGTCCAACGCGGCAGGAGAAATTCTTTATTTGGCATTCCTCAACGGCCGATCAGGAGCCGTAGATTCTGCTGTTGCAGCTCCGATAGATCTTTAAAAATTGGATCGTTTTTCCTCACCTTCTCGCGCTTAATAATTGCCCGAAACGCTTGACGAACCAATTGCTGCCGCTCTTTTGATTTACGATAGACGTGAAATTGATTGATTAGCGGCAGCAGAAAATCTTTATTGCCAATCGAGACAAGGGCCTGGAGGATCAAAGTGGATTGACGACGGTATCCATCGCGGATCATTGCTTTGAGGTCATCCACTGCATCCCGACAGCCATAGATGGCCAAAACAAAATGAATATAGGCGCGGAAGTATTCATAATCGCGGAGCCTTGCCTTGCGGTTCATGAGAAGTTGGTTATCGAGATACCCTTTAAGATGTTGCAACAACGTCACCAATGAGCTGGCCATGCTGGCATATTTCGGATGGGCGACGATTTCGATAAGATCTTCGATCTCGAATAGCTGATCGAAATCATCAAATCGATCGAAATTCTCAAATACTGCTTTCAGGGCTGGCAAAGATTTATACCCCATGCGCTGAATGATCCGATGGGCATAGACACGCAGAGTGGGGTTGGTGATATCCCGAAAAAGCATTTGCAGTAAAATTTGAGCGCTCAACGATCCGCCAGCCACCAATCGTTCTTCGAGCTGCAGCGCTTTGACAACCTGCGGTTCATCCAAAAGCTGGTGAATCATCTTTTCAATGGCACTGGCCTTTTTCTGGCGATCCTCTCCCAGGCCATCCTGCAAAAACATCACCTGGGAATAGAGCGTGGCATCTGCCAGGTGTTGTAATCGTTCCAAAAGGGGGCCTAACTCCTCAGCCTCGAGATGCTGCAACTGGATCAGCGCCTCCCGTCTCACATCGATTGGATGCTGTTCGTCCTGGATGACCTCTAGGAGCGGCACATGGGCATCGATAACACCCCGCTTAATATATGCCCCAAGCGTGTCAATCACGGCCAGGCTTAGCTCTTCATTCCGCTGGCTTAAAACCGATTGAAGCGCTGGAATAATTCGCTCCTCAGGAAAATATTGCAGCGAATCAAGGGCAGCCAGCACCGTATCAATGTTCGGGTCGTTGAGCAGCGTCACCAGCGGATCGATGCAGCGATTATCCAGCATGCCACCAAGAATATATGCGATTCGCTGTCGAATCGTATCATTGCCCCACGTTAAACCATCGATTAAATCCCGCAATTCGCCGGGCGAAGAAATCATCAGCAAATCACTGATCGCCTGATCCACAATATCTGGATCATCATCATCCAGGTCCAAAATGAGGTGTTCGATTTCAGCTTTACTTAAATATCTCCTCAATGGATCTCAATTCCCTTTCAATTAAAGTCTCTCCGCCATCCTCATGCACCTTGATCGCTTTCACATGCCTTGTCGGATCAGATGGCTCATTCTGCTGGCTGATATTACGAAATTCTTGCTTCAATTTCAAGTGATTTTTTCGATCATGGCATAGAGCGAGGTGCAAAAAATCAAAGATCACAATGGCCGATCTCTGAACCAGCAAAGCCTACTTGATCAAGCTTATCCATCCATTCAATCGGCAGTGGCATGGCTGAAGCTTGTTCAAAATCAGCAATGGAGATGACCCTACAAAAAAAACACGCAATCGCCACAGCGCTGCCCATGAGCGTCGCTGTTTTGGATTGCGTGTTTAGAGGGGACTCTTCTTATTAAGAATTGATTGTTTGCTGCGCCAAAAAGCCTCTATTGTTCCGAAAGCTTTGTGATCGTATTACGGTTGAGAATAGAAATGAACCATGACACGGCGATTGAGCTGGCGGCCAATGGGAGTCTCGTTGTCCCCCAAAACCACAGTTTTGCCATCATGGGTCTTAAACGTCAACGGCTCTGTTTCGCCCAGACCAATCGGCGGATCAATGCGACTTTTGATGTCATCATATAGCTCTGGATATTTGCGCTTCACATCACTCAGAAATTTCTCATGAAATGCGCGAGCCCGTTGCTCTGAGAGACGCTGATTCACCTCATCAGGGCCGATGGCGCATCCGTGTCCCACAAAGCGCATCCGAGTATGGTTGTCTTTCAATAAGAACGGGATGCGGTCCAGCAAATTGGACCAGTAAAAATGATAGAGCTCTTTGGCCTTGGCAAACTTGGCGATCACATAATACATTTTCTCCCGGCCCAAAATCTGCTCTTTGAGGAATATTGTTTTGGGCAGCGTTCGGAAACTTCGTCCTAAGCTATCGACGATTGCGATCGAATAATCTGCCGGTTTTCCAATCCAATTATTTGCTCCAGATGGCGCTGCGGCCGGAAGGGACCAATCGATGGGCTGCAAAATGCCAGCAGCCTGTTGGTTAAATCGAATGGCAATGCGATCGCTCGCCTCATTGTTCGCTATGTTTAGCGCCGCCTGGCTCAGCGGCACCACACCAGATATCTGCGCTTCAAAACGGACCGGATGATTGACCGCCTCATCGAACAAATTTTGCAACGGGCCGAACAACTCTTCCTCGGTATCGGCATCCACCATGAGCTCAACAAATTTTTTATCTTGTTGAATCCATTCTGCGTCATCCGGTCGCGGAGGCAGATGATAATCTGTGACAATTGTATCAGATAGGATCGTGATTTGTTCGGGCTTCACGCCCAGAGCGCAGAGCGTATCTCGCACTGCTGTGGCGCGCTGTTTGGCGATCTCCGTCGGTTCGCCAGCCCGGACGTCAGCGCTCCCCTTCAAATAAATCATTAGATTGGGATCCCGCTTCGCGCGCTCGGCAAAGGTCGTTAACGGTGGCGACATGATCCATTCGCGAATGAATTTTCTTTCCACCTCCGCACTTTGGTGCGTAAAGAACACCTTCCCCACATACGGCAATTCATAGACAATACGATGGACCGTTTGAACAACCACCGTGTCCTGGCTGTCCAACCGACCCTTTGGGATCGTGTAAAAATCGGCGGCTGCGCGATGGATGATCGCCGGGTCTCCTGCATCGGAATCCCCATCCGCGATGCGTGCGATGATACGGTGCAGCCCGGGCTCCGATGTCCTCCAGTCGAGCAGTACCGTGTCGATCGCCCCCGGTTTCAACTCCGGAATTCTTAGCTGCGCCAAAAGCGAATGACCATCATCTGGCGTGCCCAGCGAGTTGCGACTATCCGCCCATAGCGCTGCGGTTGAATCGGACAATGATAGCATGAGATTTTGAGCGGTCCCGGTGCCAAAGTTGCCAACGACCACCAAGATCTTCCCCTGGTAATCATCCTCAGTGATCCAGGGATGATATTCAAAATTGAGGGCAATCACCCGAGGCGCTGGTGCGGCAATCTGAAAACGGGCAATGGGTTTATTTTTCATCTCTGCAAAACGCAGGTGGCGATCTTGATCAAATGAAAACACAGCCCAATAGTAATCGCCAGGCTTGAGATTGGTTAATTCAAAATATGTCTGTTGTAATGAACGGTTCACTTTAAAATCGTCACGATCATTCAAATAGGCAAACAGCTCATCTTTATCCTTTTTCGCCAGATCAATGGTCTTGGCAATTTTGGTGCTATCGGTATCCACCAATAGCCAGTAATCGATCTCATCGAACAGATCTGGATCTCGACTATTTTGCCAGGCTAAGGTGACGCTTCTCTGATCGAGTCGGGCATCCGGGCCAGGACCAGTAAGATTGAATTGCTCGGGTCCTACAGGAAAATGGCTTATGCTGCCGTGATATGGAGCGGCCATCAGATCATTGTTCTGATTAGAGGCAAAATCGAGCCGCATCCCATTATTTCGGCCGATCATCACATTTTTCATCAAGGCGTCATCCAATTGCAGGCTGGCACCAAAAGTAAAATGACCCAAAATATTAGGTTCCAAACTATAGCCCATGCGCATAGAAATGAACTGGCTCCAATTTATTTCTGAACCGAAACTAAAGAAGCCCTTCTCGTCTCGGACCTTCCGATAGTCTGTGCCAAGATTGAATTGCAGACCATCATGGCTCCCCAGATTCAGCGCAACACCCGCGCGGAACGTGGTTGGAAGCGGCGTCGCTTCGGCGCTATATTTTACCCCGCTGCCCAAGTTGGTCACTGCGATTCCTGCCGAAAGGATGGCTTTGGAAAACAATCGGTTGTTCGGATTAATCCAGCGCAATTGTTCCGTTCGAATAAGCATCCCGTAATCAAAAATGAGACTATTGGTTTCAAATTGAGCTAAGCGGCTATTAAAATACTTGACATTGGCCCCAATCGAAATGTTGGGCGACAGGAAGCTCAGCGGCTGTCCCAGGCTGGTTGTGATCAATAAATGATTCCCAGAAACCGGGGCAGCCGTTTCATTCGAACTATCGAATTCTGGGATGCCAAGATAATTGACGCCGACGGCCAGCCGGGTTTGCTGACTCCACCGCGTTTTTATTCTACGGCCATGAAGGAATGAAGCGTTGTAACTATCGGCGATCCATTTCGTGTAGCTTGCTGACCAGAGCCATTCTCTTAGAAAGCCAGTGGCGCCAGGATTGGCATGGAACGCATAGCCATAGTCCAATCCACCAGTTAATGTCCCGGCTACGCCCAATTCCCTGGTTCCAGGCATTAGCTTCAAATAGGCCACTCCGGCTCGCACCTGTCCAAATGCTTTCGGTGCAATGGCCGCGCCGATCATTATCGCAACAATGGCACCGATACCAAGGCGCGGATAGGACCGAGAAAGTCGTGCTGTCGTTTTCATTGTACAACCATCACTTTCTTCATTTGATGAAAATTGCCAGATTTTAAGGTGATTAAGTATACACCGCTTCCAATTTTTGAGCCGTCTTCTAATGTGCCGTTCCAATGCAGGGCATTCCATCCGGCCGGATAGTACTGCTCCGCCAGCGTGGTCACTTTTCTGCCAGCAAAATCGAACAATTCTAATCGGGCCAAACGGTTGGAGCTGAGCTTAAAATGGATCCCAAGCGGATCAGGTCGGAATGCCTCATAAATGTTTCGATCCAAATAGAACATATTGCTGCTTTGGACGATCACCGCTGTTTGGGCAGTTCGCAACGTGCCGAACGCATCCACGGTGCGGATTTCAAAAACAATTGGTTCTTGCTCTGCCGCAGTCACCAGGCGGGTGTTTGTATATTTCTCATGGACCTCCAGCCATTGATTTGGATCTAATCTATTGTTCATAATAAAATCGTCCGCATAGGATTGGTCGATGCTCCCATCTGCCAAATAGACCCACAAATCCCACTGCTCGATGGGGTAAGGAACTCGCACTTTCACAGAGATTTCATCTCCCACATCGATCCGAGGAGGTGTCGCCACAATTTGAGGCAGCCAGTCAGATGGTGGAGTAACCACGCAATAGACCGTATCCATGGCCATGTTGTCCTTCAGAAACTGGGGATCTTCATTTCCCGCCCAAACCTTGGCCTTGCTGATCAACAAATGGGTTCCAATCGGCATCGAATCAGCAACGTGAACATCAAGAGTGACGCTCCTCATTGCCAAGGCTGGGATATCGCCCAAGTCCCAACTCACGGAATCGGCGGTCATCATCGCTGGCAGCGGCTGATATAGCTGTGCCACGGTATACGGAGACAAATAATTTGTCAACCGCACCGATTTTGCTGGGTGAGGACTCACATTGGTGACCAAAATTGTCCAACGAATTTTTGAGCCCATCCGGGTAAACCGAACTGTATCACCATCAACGATTGCCATTGAGTCCGTGATTGCCGTTTGCCATACGCGAATATCCACCTTACTTTCGGTCGAGTCGTGAAAAATCCCAACACCGTACACAGTGCTCTGAGAAGAATTGTTCAGCGGATTGGTATCATTTTCGGCGACCAGCCAAGCTGTATTGACCAATGGCCAGAGCTGGCTTGGCAGCGAATCTGCTACCTGCGCATGGAACGATCGTACAATAGAGCCACCAGCCGATAGTGAATCAATTTTCCATATAAGCACATTGCGATCGATGCTATCGGGGGCAATGCCAGCATCCGTGCATCGAGCAAAATTGGGCAGGAGATTCTGCACCGAAAAATCCTTCGCCGCGGCCGGGCCAAGATTTTCAATCATGAGCTGATATTCGATCATCCCTCCGGTCCTGGCTACCTGAAAAGATTCGCCTCCGATAACGGCGATTGAATCGGTGCGGACCCGCTGCTGAAGCACAAGATCATAAAACTTCGTCGTCTGATTGCTTGGCAAGATAGTATACACCGTCGTTATTGACTGGTTATTTTCCAAAAATGTATCCTGCCGAGCTGAAACCAGGCTGATATTGATGAGCGGGAGGAAAGCCGCTGCAATGCTATCAGCCGCTGTAAGATGCATAGCAATCTCAATTCTGTCGCCTGGAGGAAGAGAATCAAATTTCCAGAACAACGAATCGGATCGGAGCGTCAATGGTCGAGGATAAATGTCCACCACCTCAGATAGATTTGGGAGGATATTGAGCACCTGGAGTTCACGTGCGGTCCCCGGTCCTAAATTTTCAACTACAATCTGATAATCAATTCTTCCGCCAGGCAATACTGCCGGTACCATCCGATTGCCCAAAAGCACCGTCGAATCGGTCAATACTGTCTGTTCAATAGCTAAATCATAATTGAAGATCTGGCGCGGGTATATGACGAATACAGTATCTTGGGATCGATTATTTTCCGCATTCAAATCATTATCGGCGAACAATTCTGCTTGACTGACAAGCTGCCTCAGTTCGTTTGAATTTTGTTGAGGCACATGAACCGTCACAACAATCATTCGCTCTTGATTGGTTGGAATATTCGTGAGCTGCCAGCGCAACCGATCCTCATGGTCGATGATGGGTTGCATCGTGGCATGGATGAACGTCACGGAATCGGGCAGGAGCTGGGAGATCATGACAAGGCCCGACTGCCCTGGACCGTGGTTCTTCATTTTAATAAGATACTGAAAGTTTTGTCCAGGCATCACCGCATTGACCGTTCTCTTGCCAATCATAACGGTCGTATCGGTTGCAGAGACCAATTCGATGGATAGATCCGATGGCATTGGATAAAGCACATGAACGGTATCTTTCGCGCGGTTATTCTCCAAATTATCATCGCTATCAGCCAACAATTCTGCCTGACTGGTTAACAGGGTGATCGTATTAGAACGTGGTTCGGGAAAATGGACCGTGACGGCGATCTCGCGCTCTTCCTGAGCGGCGAAATTGGTGAATTGCCAGAGCAACATGGACTGTTTCTGGATGAAGGTTGGCATGGATGCATTGATCAGCTTCACCGAATCTGGCAGCGTCTGGATTATTCGGACATAACCCGCTTTCCCGGGACCATGGTTTTTAATTTTGAGCAGGTAATGATAGCTTTGACCGGGCATTACCGCATTGAACGTATGATCCCCTATCACCGTGCTCGTATCGGTGACAGCCGCTAACTGGATTGAAAGATCGGCTGGCGTTGTGCCCGGCACGAAGTAACTGCCAGTTCCCTGGAGACGAAAATTGCCGAGCGATGCCGGCAAATTGACGGTAACATCAACCACTCGCCATGTGTTATTCCGAATAGGGTCTGGGGAAAAATGAGCTAGCAAATAGAAATGCTCGATCAAGTCCGCCAATCGTTGATAGACTCCAGACATTTGTTCAGCAGACTCAACCAAGTAGAATAACCCACCGGTTCTGTCAGCGATATTCCGCAAAATATCCCTGATGGTAAAATCGCCCAAACAAATGGTATAAATTGGAATATGATAGGCAAGGGCACTATCAATGACGGCCTCAGCGGTCGTAGCGGAATTATTATCGCGACCGTCGGTGTAAACAATAATTCGCGGGCGACTGACTTCAAGTTTGGTCTGCTGAATAGCCGCCATTAATGCATCATAAAGCGCGGTCCCAAAATCGGTTTTCGCATTGTCAATCGTCTCAATTAAAACATTCTTATCGCTGGTGAATGGCTGAATCTTAACGACTTCATGATTAAATAGCACGATCCCAGCACGATCCACCGGCCGCAGTTGGTTAATGTAGAGCCGAGCACCCGCCTTGGCTTCATCTAATTTTTCAGTCATGCTGGTACTCACATCCATAACCAGCATCGTACTTGTCGGTATATGGCGATCATGCAATACTTCTCGGATCAGCGGCCCTGGCACCTGCTGATAGAGATCAGGATTGGCTGGAATTGTGGGATCCTCCGCATGATATTCAACCAAGGGCGACCATATTTGCCGAATTGGCAGACCAATTTGGGCGAGATCATCGGGGCCCAACCATCGAGTGGTATCGGCCAGATCTGTCACAAAATTGCCAGCACTATCAAAAACTGTGATCGTTGATATGACAGGATAGGGAAAATTCGGTGTGAACCCGTGGATAATAGAGTCAGCTTGAATCCTGATATTTTCGACATTCACGCTCAACGCTGTGTTCGATACACGTGATTGAACGTCACCTTGCGCATAGAGCGCTAACCCACCAATCATCAAGCCCACCAGGATAAGCACCATGTCGGAAATGATGTGGACTGTCGTTTTTCTCGTTGTCGGACCCATAGTTGTCTACCCATTGTTGAATGATTTTGAAAAGAAAATTTGGTTGCCTAAATTGCATTGATTTATCCCAATGATATCATTTGCTCGCTTCGGCGGATCATCTATTTGCCGCCCGAAATCAACTCTATATAGGTTTTGGTATTGCCATTTTTCAGGATCAGATCGCTTTTGATCTTGGTGATCGGCCAACGCCGTTCAATCCATGATGTGCAACCCTAACCCGATCATGACCGATCTTATGATTCTCTTGCAACTCCACAGCCTTAGCAGACAATTTTTATGCCAGATCAAAATCATAGCAACTAACGAATACGATTTTTTTAAGTTAGCTGAAACAAGCAATAGCAATATTGTAATTGAAAGACAGGCGAAAAGGGGCGATGGGATCAACAAAATATGTTAAATTATGAGACACTTAGAGGGTTTATGAAGAAATATTAAAAAGCTTGCAGATCAAAATTAATAAAATTTTTTAATAGGCTGGATCAATTTAGCCTTGCAAAAGATAACCCTTTGGTCTGGGGTGCAATTGTCAGGATAACCATCATTGCCACATCGAACAAACGACCCTTAGGTTAGCCAATATTTCGGTTCATCCCATTGAATCATTCATTTTTGCTTCAATATTTGGAATTCAATTCGGTCTTGTGGTTGCCACGAATGCATGGACGTCCTGAAGAGCCACTTGTTGGCTCAAACATAAATAGTGATGCCCGCAAGCGCAAAGGTGATATTTTGGCCTGGTATTGGAATTTTGCGCTGGGGACCAAAGCGATAGAGGTGCAAGGCCCAACTTGCCAAGCCCTGCACCCGAAACCATATTTTGCTTCGGCCGACGTGATTCGCATGGCCGAATTCGTCACCCCACGTTCCGACATGTGGTGCAATTCTGTCGGTTATGATTTGGTGCGAATAGTAAAAACGACACCTTTTGGATCAGGGCAGCAAAGTTGATGCGTCTCTTTGATCCAATTATTGGCGGGTAGCTCAGCCTCATACTGCTTGCTGATTAAAAAAGGAATTAAGCTTTGCAATGCAAACATGCAGGTACCTTTCCCGCTCGGGATCACAATTTTTCCCTGTCCCACAACCTCGAAGAAATCCCCGGGCTTTAGGTTCGCCCCACAACGTTCTTTGACCTCAGCAACTTCGACAATTAGATCCTTCATAATGAGCCCTCCCAAGTTAAATGAAGGGATGCTGGCGGCAAAAGCAACCCTATTCATTTCTGCTTGCTATAATTTAACACAAAATTTGTAATCTGGCAACCAATATTTTTCTGATTTTTTGATCCATTAATCAAATAAAATTGGAACTTAATCTTGACAACTTAATATAAAATGAAGCAACTTTCAAAACTCGCTTTCAAAAACATTTCTATTGATTTTTAGTGCATAAAGATTTATATTCAAAGACAAATTTTTTTTGGCTGGATGAATCTCGCAGAAAATATCTCTAAGGTCAAACAGCGCATTCGGAATGCTTGTCAACGAGCGGGCATTGATGAAAATGCCATAATTCTGGTGGCGGTATCGAAAACAGTTCCACCCGAAATGATCAAGGACGCTGTGGCCAATGGCATTCTGCATATTGGTGAAAATCGCGTTCAAGAGGCCGAGCAAAAATTTCGACAGTTAGGCCGGATCGCCACCTGGCATCTGGTGGGTCATCTGCAGACCAATAAAGTGAAGAAAGCCTTACAAATTTTCGACCTGATTCAATCGCTGGATAGCTATCATTTGGCCCAGGAGATCAATCGCCAAGCGCTGCAGCTCAACCGCACCGTCGAATGCCTGGTAGAAGTGAATACCTCGGGTGAAACGACAAAATTTGGTGTTTCTCCGAGCGATTGTCTCGACCTGATTGCCAGAATATCACCATTACCCGCGATTCGGATTAAGGGCCTGATGACCATTGGCCCCATAGCGGAAGACCCGGAGTTTGTACGCCCAAGTTTTAGATTATTGAGAGAACTCAAAGAGAAAATCCAGCAGCACAAATTCCCCAATGTCTCCATGGATTATCTTTCGATGGGCATGACCAATGATTTCGAGGTAGCCATCGAAGAGGGAGCGAACATGATACGGGTGGGACGAGCGATTTATGAACAGCGCTATTAATTTCCCGTCATCGATGGCATATTCACGGTATTGAACCCTAATAAGCAAGAGTCCTAAACATGATCCGGTTGATTCGCTTTGTTGCAGATCTTTATATTCTTATCATCATTATTCGGGCGGTTTTGTCCTGGATCCCTCACAATCCATATCAACGGATGATTCAATTGGTCTATCAACTAACAGATCCGCCGCTGCGCTTTATCCGGCAATTTATTCCTGCGATTGGTGGAATCGATGTTTCTCCAATCATTTTGATCTTTGCGATTTATTTATTTGAAAAAATATTGGTCATCATTTTTTAGTACCCCCTAACCTATATGTGGAGGACATCGGATTGAAGTTAACGCCATTGGACATAAAAAAGCAAGTCTTTAAAAAGGTATTGCGTGGCTATGATCCCATAGAAATCGAGACCTTTTTAGAGATGGTCGCCGAAGAATTTGAGGCGCTAATTAAAGAGCGGAACGATCTTTCCGACGAGGTGTTGAAGTTAAAAACACAGCTCCGGGATTATCAGGAGGTCGAAAAGACCTTTAAGGAATCATTAATGAACGCCCAGCAGACGATCAATCAATCCCGCGAGAATTCCAAACGCGAGGCCGATCTGATCATTAAAGAGGCTGAGGTTCGGGCAGAAAAGATCATCGAAAACGCCAAGATGCAATTGATCGAAATGAAAAATGAGCTCATGGTGATCAAGGCGCAAAAGGATTCGTTCGCAAAACGACTCCGGCATCTGTTAGAATCCCAACTGGAGCTCTTGAGCGTGCTTGAGATCGATGATCTTGGATTTGGCGAACCCAGAGCAGCTACGAAAGCGAAAGAGCCGAAGTATCAAATCCGCGAACCCGCTTTCTTAGCGGGGGATTCAGATCAAAAAAAAAAGAATACGGATTCCCCGCCAGATGAGCGACGTAAAGATGTGAAGATTTCAGATCAATTTATTTTCTAACGCGGCATCGCATCATCTGGCAGTTCCTCAGTCGGTATTCACAAATTCGTCGCTGTGTCGAAAATCAATTCGTGGAATTTGAAACAGGGCATTGATTCCGAGATCCGGTGCAGGGTCATCGCCATCGTTTGGTAACATATCGCCATGTCTCTATGAGTCCACTCTAAAAAGTTATTGCCCGATACTTTCGCTAATTTGGGTCGGATGAATGTATTGAATTTCAAATTTGCGAAATTAGAATCATGCGCCGAATTAGCGGTTTTTAGAGTGCATTCATTTTTGTTCAACAAGGCAATGCCTAACTACTGTCGAGATCAGCTGATTGATGTTGGCAGATTACCAATTTAAATTTCAACCAAATCTCAGTAAACAAAAAAAGCAGAATAAGGGAGAGCAGCCATGAGAGTCAGACAACAAATTCTGTATTTTTTGATTGTTTTTCAGCTTTGGTACCTGGGATGTGCCAAACGGATCCAGTTCAGCTACGATGAAATCAAGCCCAATGCCCTACTAAAAATTCAAACGGTTTCGGGACAGAGCTGCAATGGAGTAATTCAGAATAAAACACCCGATTATTTGCTTCTCAAACAGAACCGCTTTGATCATCGCTTCGTTAAAATCAATCGCTCGGACATTGTTGAGATCACTGGCAAGAAACCAGTGTTAGACGATGTAGGCGAGGTTATTTCCGAATGGGAAATTCAAGATCAAAAGAGCAACAGGAATTTATTGCTTTATAGCGTTGGCGGATTGGGCTTAAGTTTCGGCATTAGCTTTTTCATTGGTTCCTTGGTGAACCGCAGCATTGACGATACGGATCGAGGCCGCCAACTGCTTTGGGGCACAACTGCGGTTGGTACCGCGGCAGGCACCTATTTCTTCGCATCCTTGGGCAAAAACAAGGATCGCCAATTAGCAATTGAACGAATCCGAGACCAGCGATTTGCCGCGGCCAGGGAACAATACCAAGAACGCAAGAAAAAGCATGATTTGATCCGACAACAACTGGAGAAAGAAAAAGCAGAGCAAGAACGACAAGCTCGGGAATTAAAGCAATTGCAAGAACGAATGAAAACAAAAAAAGAGTAGCGGTTTAACCATTCATGAGGTGGAAAATTGGCGGATTTGAGAAAACGAATTGAGGAAACTGTCAATTATCTGAGGACTAAAACCACAGCTACCCCCAGTATTGGGATCATCTTGGGTACTGGGCTGGGGGCCTTAGTTGACGATATCGATATTGAAGTCGCCATCTCTTACGCTGATATTCCGAATTTTCCCATCGCTACCGTGGAATTTCATGCGGGAAAACTGATTTTTGGCCAGCTCTGCGGCAAATCCATCGTAGCAATGCAAGGCCGCTTTCATTATTATGAAGGCTACACCATGCAGCAGATCACCTTCCCGGTGCGAGTAATGAAATTTTTGGGTGTAAATACCTTGCTGGTATCCAATGCCTGCGGCGGGATCAACGCCAATATGAAGCCGGGAGATATCATGCTCATCACTGATCATATCAATCTCTTGGGGGATAATCCGCTCATTGGACCAAACGATGATACTTTAGGGCCGAGATTCCCCGATATGTCGGAACCCTATTCCCGAAAACTCATCCAATTGACGGAGCAAATTGCACAGGAGGAAGGATTAATCGTCAAAAAAGGGGTATATGCCGCAATGACTGGGCCCAATTTGGAAACAGCCGCTGAATATCGGTTTTTAAGAACCATCGGCGCGGACGTTGTCGGTATGTCTACCATCCCAGAAGTGATCGTAGCCGTTCATAGCGGCATGAACGTTCTGGGATTTTCCGTGATCACCGACGCCTGTGTTCCAGAAGAGCTAAAACCGGCAAATATTCCAGAAATTATTGAAACCGCAAAAAAAGCGGAGCCAAAATTGACCCTGCTGATTAAGCGAGTTGTTGAGCGATTATAGTTTTTTCGTGGATTGCCAGACGGCATCTGGTTTCGCGCGGGTTAGCAATCAATGCACCCCATAGGATAAACAGATTGCTGGTATGCCATAGCGCCCCAACTGCTGGGGCCTTGGCGCATGTTGCGAAAACCTTCAAGTGACAAATTGGGACAAGTCGCCGCAAAGTGGCGTAACGCGACAGGATCACCGACACATCATTGAGTGCACCGAAAGTTGTTCTCTCAAAATTGAAAACGACACGAACAATGTGAAGAAATGTTTATTAAAAAATATCGAGTGAAAGGAACTTCGGGGCGTCAATTTCGTTTCATTTGCCTCAACATTGAGAGGGCTCTGCTTGACCATTGCTATTTGGTTCAGCGCCAAGCAAACCCGATTCGTTCGACTATTAGGAATGCCGATATTTTTGAGATACAAAATCTGGTGAGTTAATAGGTATTTCATTTTTTTGATGGCTCGCATAAGGAGGAGTTATTTTATATGGTGACTCTCGATTTAGAACATTATCGTCAGCTTATTTTGGAGAAGCGCAAAGAAATTTATGAAGAACTCAATGAGGGTGAATTAAAAGAAGCGATTCAGGAGGGGCCAGGAGAAAACTCCTATGCATTCCATCTGGCTGATGTCGGCTCCGATAGCAATGAACGCGAGAAATCCTTTCTGGTCGCTTCAATCGAAGGCGGGATCTTGGCAGAGCTTGACGATGCGCTGCAGCGAATCGAACATGGCACTTATGGAATTTGTGCGATTTGTGAGCAGCCAATTGACCCAAAACGACTGGAAGCAATCCCATATACCAAACTCTGCATCCATTGCAAAGCAAAAGAAGAGCGAGTTTGATTTACAAAGCTGAAGATTATTGTGCGAACAGATGTTGATTCCAATTTCTTTCCGGCTGATCAATTTCTATCGATAAACAATATTGGTAATAGGCTAACTTCACTGCTTCTCTGGAAAATCGAAGGGACGTTGTGTACCGATCGAACATCACATTGCTGGGATGGTCAGCCATCATCGTTCTCATCGATCAATTTACTAAGATATTGATTAAGCAATCGATGCGTGAAGGCGAACATATTGAGATCATCAATAATGTTCTGAGATTGACCTATGTGAAGAACCCGGGTATGGCGTTTGGCATACAAATTGGAGGGAACCTCTTTTATACGGTTTTTGCCTCCATCGCGTGTATTATCATTCTGGCTTATTTTTTTCGTTTGCGTCCTGAAAATTTTTGGGCACGATTTGCCTTAGCTTCGATCCTCGGCGGAGCTATCGGAAATTTGGTCGATCGCTTTCGTTTCCATGAGGTGGTCGATTTCATCGACTTTGTTCTGATCCATTGGCCCGTGTTTAATGTCGCCGACATCGCTGTTTTCATCGGCATGACCATCTTGATCATCATTGTTATTTTCGATAAAGGACATGAAGAAGCCGAGGAGGAGCACCTGGAGACCAGCTAACTCAACACCATTTCAAATAGGCGAACCGTCATTCATTTGATCAGCTTCCTTTATGATGAATAGTGGCATAACTGCAACTGAAACTCCAGTCGATTCAATTAAGATAATTGTTGTACCAGCCGACCAGCCTCAAGATCGTATCGATCATTTTCTCTCGAAGCAATTGGAACGCATCACTCGATCTCGAATCCAGAAATTGATTAAAGACGGGAAAGTCACTGTCGATCAGACGCCAGTCAAGCCCAGCTTCAAAATAAAGCCAGGGCAAACAATTATGATCACCTTTCCTCCTCCTCCATCCTATGAACTCATTCCTCAGGATATTTCACTCAATATCATCTTTGAAGATGAAAGTCTGCTGGTGATTAACAAGCAAGCTGGATTGGTCATGCATCCTGCTTATGCTAACGTCAATGGGACGCTGGTCAACGCATTGCTGCATCATAGCAAAAGCCTTTCCACTTTGGGTGGCACCTATCGACCGGGCATCGTCCATCGTTTAGATAAAGATACATCTGGATTGCTGGTCATTGCGAAGAATGATTTTGTGCATGCCAAATTAGCCGAACAATTTTCTCAGCGAACCATCCTACGGGAATATCGAGCGCTGGTGTGGGGCCATTTCAAGCAGAAAAGTGGTAGAATTGAAACTCTAATTCATCGCAGCTTGAGAGATCGAACCCGGATGACTATCTCGTCGACCGACGGCAAATTGGCAATTACAAATTATGAGGTAATAGAGGAATATCCACTGATTTCCCTGGTGCGCGTTCGGCTGGAGACAGGCAGAACTCATCAAATTCGGGTACATCTGGCATCCAAGGGACATCCAGTACTGGGCGATCCCACGTACGGCGGCAGAGGCAAACAAGTGCCCAAATTGAAACAAAAAGACCAAAAGATCGCCCTGGCTTTGCTGCGCATGCTTCCTCGCCAGGCGCTCCATGCCAAAACCTTGGGATTCGTCCATCCCGAAACAGGGCAGAAATTGATGTTCGATTCCGAATTGCCCGAAGATATGCAGCGGATTATCGCATTTCTTGAGCAACTCAAAACCGCCTGATTTAATGGAAGGCTTCGAGGTCGCCGACCCAACGCTATTTTTTCTCCCACAAATCTCTACAATGAACTCATGGGATAATGCTCGACACGCCTCTGACCACGAAAACCATCGAGCAACAAAAAAGATATGAAACGATTCGCTTTGCCAATGCTTACCATGGGTTTCATGGTTAAGCCTGAAATAATGCTTTTCCTCGTAGATGAGGGATCCATTCATGCTGGTGCAAATTGGCAAAAGGCAAGTGATTGGAAGGATCTTTCTGACAAAAAACAAAGGGTGGGGGATCAACAGTTCAAAGAAGTCGAATGAAAATGCGCGATACCGGCGGCTGGATCAACATGTAAGATTCCCTCTATTTGAATGGGCCGAAATGGTCATACCAAGCATTGACGGATGTGCTGAAAGCTCATCAGACAATGATCAAAAAATGTCTTTTTTAGAACTTACGGCTCTTGCCAAACAACTCTTCTTAATTGACGATATCATGGGCCCGAAAAATAAACCCATAGCGAACAATTCTGGCATACTACAGCAGATCGCTGGCCAGTTCTGCTAATTTAGAGCGCTCACCTCTTTCCAGATTGATGTGACCATAAATATTCTGACCCTGCATTTTTTCGATCAAATAGCTTAAGCCGTTGGATTGACTATCGAGATATGGATGATCGATCTGAAAAATATCACCCGTGAATACCATTTTTGTGCCCTCCCCGGCGCGGGTGATAATGGTCTTGATCTCATGAGGTGTCAAATTTTGGGCCTCATCCACAATAAAATACACCTGCACCAGGCTTCGTCCCCTGATATACGCCAGAGGCGTGATCACTAATTTCTCTTCCTCCAGCAGTTCATCGATCCGTTTATGCTTGACGTCTGATTTAGCGAATTGATTTTTGATGACGCCCAGATTATCATATAATGGCTGCATATACGGATCGAGTTTCGATTTGATATCGCCTGGCAAATAGCCGATGTCCTTGTTGCTCAAGGGGACAATCGGCCGGGCCAAATAAATCTGCCGGTAATGCTTCCGTTTTTCCAGCGCTGCGGCCAGCGCCAACAACGTCTTTCCAGTCCCAGCTTTGCCAGACAGCGTTACCAATTGGATCTCGGGGTTCATCAACATATAGAGCGCGAACGTCTGTTCAGCGTTTCGAGGCACTATGCCATAGACTGGCACCTTATCGACGCGCTTAATTGTTTGTGAAAAGGGGTCATAGGTCCCTAATGCGGATTTCTTCCCGTCTTTCAAAATGAGATTTTCATTGGGAACCAGGGGGCTTTCGAGCGGAATTGCAGATGGAGGAATTTCGAATGGAAATTGGTACATCTGATCAATGAATGGCTCCGGGACATTCTCTACGATCCGGCGACCATTATACAATCGAGAAAGGTCCCGAACATGATCGGTGGTATAATCTTGGGCCATTAGACCGAGGGCCTTGGCCTTCATCCGCAAATTGACATCTTTCGAGACCAGAATCAAAGGCCGTCGTGGTTGCGACTTTGCGAGCAAATACGCTGTGTTCAGGATATGATGGTCTGGCTTGTTCGGCGAAAAATTGAACGCCAGTTCTTCATGAAAATCTTGCTCCAGCTTAATCATAATTTTGCCCAGTCCCGGTCCGATCTCCACCCCATCATCGAAAATTTTATCCCCGCTCAGCGAATCCAACGCTCGAAGAAACTCCCGGGCATGATAGTTGAGCGTCTCATTGCCCTTTTTAAATTGATCCAATTCCTCCAAAACCGATATCGGTATCACGATATCGTGTTCCTGAAACTGATAGATGCAAGAACTATCATGAAGGATCACGTTGGTATCAAGCACAAAGAGCTTTTTCTTTTTTTCTTTCATTGACCAGCCTCTGAAATAGTACGATTTTTTGGGCGTCCAGATATTCATCAAAGTTCGATCGTCAAACCACACTTTATTCTCCAGTCAAGATCGACCTATTGGATCGATGTCTTATTCACTGAAATGTGACCAAGGGTTTGAAAAATCGCCTTACGCATCCGCTTGCTAAAGTTATCCGTCCCTGTCATCAAATCTCCGATAGCGGCAGATCTGGTTTTGGGTAGCTGAGCCTTGCCAGCCGCTGGGTTGTGTGATAACAATCCAAGCCACTCACGGTGACGGTGCCAGCCTTCTCCAAATCAACAAATCCGTCTGGCATTAAACATTCCCGGGGAAGAAACGTTTCAATTATCGATCCAATCAACAAAATTGTGTTATTCAATTTGATGAGATATTCTTCCTCATACTTAACCCCCAATTTGATCTTGCTCTCTTTCACATAGGGCGCAGGCAACGCCTCACTGAATTCGGGTGTTAATTGAATCGCATCAAATTCGGAGATCTGGCGATCATATCGAGCGCCGGTCTGATGTGCTTGTTTGAAAAACGACTCATGAACATGGTTGATGGAATAATAGCCGATGGTCTTGATATTCTCATACGTATGCCGAGCTACGGACGTCGGCCGAAAAATTAACCCAATCAGCGCTGGGTCAGCACCGATGTGTACCGCCGAAGAAAATATCGCCAGATTAGTCTTGCCATTCGCAGCAATTGTGCCCACCAAATTGGCACTTTTAAAACCAGTCAGCGAATTGATGAAATTGGTCCGAAATCGCTTTTCCATAGTGGGAAAATCTTTGATATCAAAATGAACTATCTCCATAGTAGGCTTTGCTCATGCTTGGTTCAAAAATTTATTCTCATTTAAAAAATAAAAAGTGAATGCTTGGTTAAACCCATCATCATCTTTTTGTGATAGTCGAACAAATAGGATGTTTTCTGAATGCAGAATTTAATAAATTCCAGTTGCCAGATTCCAATAACGCGCCAAAATGTCATGGCTGCGGGTGCGGGGCTATGTATTTCGCTCTGGATTACCTGGTTTGTGTTGCTTAATACAAAACAGGCGATGGTATTGTGACTGCGTGGGCAGTTATCTTGACCTCCAATAGAGCGAATTATCCGTTTCCACCAGGATACTTGGCTTTGCAGGATCGGCACGGCCTGTTTCAATCCCGCATTTTTCGATAAAAGGCAATTGAGTCGTGTCATTGCATCTGTTCAGATGGGCAGCATAAGACGCGGCGCCTTCAAACAAAGCGAATTCGAGGCATAGCTTAAACCATGATTGCGACCTAAGGCATCATTCAATCTCATTCGGATTCTATATAGCGCCATCCGTTGAACGGCAGCAGGATATTGTGCACCGCTTTAGGAATTCTCTGACAAGAATAATTTGTAATTTATCTTTCTGTCCGCACAATATCATCGCCCATCATACACATACTTCTTATGCACCAGAATAGCACTTCATCTTACAATCGCTTTCTTCAACGAAGGCCTAATCTCGAGGCTATAGCGGGATTTAAATGATCATTTATCTACCACAATCCACGAAATATAATGCGAATCGGTTTCGATATGGGGCGAAAAACCAAGTTCTCGGACCATCTGTTGAATCTGCTCAGGCGAAAAGAAATGGCTCCTCATCAAGAACATTTTTTCTGCAATCGCAACCATTTTCACGCCAAAATGGTGAATATTGGGCTCTTCGATGACCATTCGGCCTCCGGGCTGGAGCACCCGAATCAATTCAGCAATTGCCTGGCGTTGATCGCATAAATGATGAAAAGCATCGACCATGATAATGCGACTGAAACTGGCATCACGAAACGGAAGCGATTCAATGTGAGATCGAACTGACAGAAGCTTCTCTTTCTTTTTCGTTTGGTGCAGCATGCGGTGCGAGAGATCACAAACGACGACTCCATCGACCAAACGGACCAACTGTCCTGCAACGCGGCCGGTGCCCCCAGCCGCATCCAACAACCAGCCGGTCGCCGGCAAACGCAACAGGTCCTTTAATCGATCATGCGATTGTATGCCAATAATTCGGTCGTAACACGATGCAAACAAATCAAAATGATCCAACCTCATTCCATGCCAGCCTTTTTAAAACGTTTCTTGGGAACCATTATTACGACTTCATTATGATATCAACCAAAATTCGATTGGCATTTTGATCTCACGAACACCCCTGATTTTTCCCTGGATATGGAACGAAAGGTCGCGGCCCATCATCCTCCAATTTGCGCCCCGATTTAGCGAGATGATGGCGCTGTTCTAAGTGAATCAATGATTAAGCTGGTCAATCTTTCATCTTTATGCCCTCATGGCAAGTGATCCCGACGAGCGATGTCAGCAGTCCAGCGCCTGATAAGCTATCGGAACGAGACAGACCCGGAAAAACTTCTCCGTCAAAGCAAAATGATATTATGCTGTTGACATACTTGAACCATCTCTTCTGGCCAGATGCCAGCCTGGATCTCGCCGATATGGGCTTTCCGCAGGTAAAACATACATAGTCGGGATTGACCAATCCCGCCACCAATGGACAATGGCAGCTCACCGGCCAACAGCCGTCGATGAAACAGGAGTTTTTTCCGTTCCAGAGTATTGGTCAAGAGGAGTTGTCGCTCTAAAGCCGCCGGATCCACGCGAATTCCCATCGAAGATAGCTCATAGGCAACATCCAACAGCGGATAATACACTAAAATATCACCATTCAGCCCATGATAGCCTCGCTCCGTTGGTGTTGACCAATCATCATAATCCGGAGCTCTACCATCGTGAGGCTGGCCGTTTTGCAGCTTGCCGCCAATTCCGATCAAAAACACGCTACCGTATTTTTTGCAAATGGCTTTCTCTCTTTCAACTGGAGATAGGTCTGGAAATTGTTCCAGTAATTCTTCAGTATGAATAAATGTGATTTCATCTGCTAGTATAGGCTGGATGACACTGTATTGCTGAGCAATATATTTTTCAGTTCGTTTGATCACTTCATAGATCTTTTTCACCACGCATTTCAGAAATTCAAGATTTCTTTGCTCTGAGGAAATCACCAATTCCCAATCCCATTGATCAACATAAAGGGAATGCAGGTTATCTAAGATTTCATCTGGCCGGATGGCGTTCATATCGGCATACAGGCCTTCTCCCTGCTGGAAACCGTAATCAGCCAGCATCATCCGCTTCCATTTGGCCAGCGATTGGACCACCTCAACCTCGATATTATTCATGGCGTTCACGCGAAACGACACTGGCTTTTCTATCCCATTTAAATCATCATTAATGCCGGTCCCGGCTTTCACAAATAGTGGAGCAGTCACTCGAATGAGATTAAGCTCGACTGCCAGATTAATTTGAAAGAATTCTTTGATCAACCGAATTGCTTTCTCCGTCTCTTTGAGACTGATAAGCGGCTTGTAATTATTTGGTGCAATAAAACGTGAGTGCATAATAAATCCTTAGTTCCTTTGGAAATGGCTGGAATACTCGCCTTGGCATGCGATCATTGAGGCCTGATCTCGACCAGACATGTCAAAAAAAGCTCTGTCGCTGCGATCTCAATAGCCCAGTGATGTGACGGTAGGCCAAATTTTTTCCCTTGATTTTTCGGTTTTTTAATAATATATTGCTGCTTAGTCAGATTTGCTTAGACATCCCCTTTCATCCCATGCCCTGGCAGGTACAGGCGTCAAAGGGATACTTGTTATCGTACTCGCCTTTGAAGCAGGAGAAAGGAAGATGTTTGTTGGCTTGAGCTTGCAAATTTAAAGAAGCAAAATGCAATCTGATTGAGTAATATATAATACAGCTTTTTTCATGAAAAGCAAGACTTTTCTTCTATCTTCATCATTATTTCGGGGGCTTCAACCAGCTTGACGGGCCAATTTCACATTTGTGAGTCATGCTGGATTCGATGTGCCGCCATCAGCCATAATTAACCGATTCAAAAAAAGTGCTTTGCTGCCCTGAAATTGACCAATAATAACTGGTCGAAAATTAGCCATTCCATTGTCCATGCTGAAAAACGACAAAAAATTCATTTTTGAAATCTCATTAGATTCAAAGTAGTTACAGCAAAGAAATTTTTTGGCAAGATAATTGCCTGTTTGGCAGTGGACAATGTTGAGTTAAAAATTGGCAATCAATCTGGCAGCAGAGCAAAAATCAGATCAATATGAAGATCATATCGCAAAGGGTTAAATCGTGAAATTATTCTTCAAATTCTTGATCAGTTTGCTCTCATTGCCATTTTTGATTCCCTGGTTCTTGGCAGATAAGACCTTTGAATTGTTCTTTCAACCGCTTATTTTTAAGCGGTACAAACTTGGGATTTCTCGCACGAAGCGATGGCTGCTGAAATCGATAAAATGGGGTCTGCCGATCGCATTGATTGGCTATTTGATGACAAAGACCATCGTTTTTTTTCGGCATTACCTGAGTTTTTGGGCGGGCTTGAAAAATTTGCATTGGCTATTTGCGTTCATTTATAACACGGACATCAGGCCCGCGCTGATCTGGCTGTTTCGCCCAGTCAATCATCTGCTCTATTATTTGAGCGGCGGGAATATTTACCCGAATGTGTTGGATTTTTTCTGTTCATTTTATTTATGCTCAATTCCAGTGTTGTTCCTGATCAACCTGGTCTATCGATCTATCAAGACTTATGTCAAACTCAATCGGGCGGTTGCACTGAGGAACAAAGCAGTTCGGGATGTAAACATCGTGAAATTTGCTGAGGCAGCACGCCCAGACGAAGTATTTTTAGGATTGGATTTGAACCGGAATAGTCAGCCGTTCTATGTCAAACGAAGCTGGCTCAAAGGTCATATCCAGGTGATCGGTGGTCCAGGGACAGGTAAGACCGAGAGCATCATCCAGCCGATTTGGTTTCAGGAGATGCGGCGCAATGTGGCGACGATAGTTTTAGATGGCAAGGCATCCAGCCGCAATATCGACCGGTTTTACACCATTGCCACCTCACTGGCTCAAGCTCAGGATATTTTGTATTTCAATCCGACAGATCCGGCGCGCTCCGCGACCTATAATCCTTTGCTGCGGGGCACAGTCAGCGAGGTAAAACAGAAGATCATGGCCAGTATTAATTGGGCAGAGCATTCATCCGAAAGTCGCGACCGCCTGGATTTTGCGCTCAATATTTTTCTGCGGGCCATGGAGGAAACAAAAGTCCATTTCAATCTCCGCGAGTTGCTCGAATATTTTCAATCCCGTGGCTATGTTGGCAAGCAAAGTGAGCGGGTCAGCGACTTTTACGTGAAAAATGGGCTAAAAGAGATCTTTGCCAATTATCTCGCCTTTCAATCCAGTGTGTCTTTTTTCATCGGATTGTTGCGCGACATCTTTCAGTCTGGCTACGGCCAGTTATTGGTGACGGATAAACCAGAGATCGATATCATCAATATTTATCGTGGACATAAAGATTGTTATTTTACCTTGCCATTGCAACAAGATGAAACCACCACGCGATTTTTGGGGCAATTGATCCTGCAGGATATCAGGCATTGTTTCCATTATATTGCCCTGAACTCTGGCGAGGTCAGTCCTGCGGAGGGGTTATTGATCATCGACGAACTGGCTAAATTCGTCAGTCCCCATTTTTTGAAATTGCTGGAAGCCAGTCGAAATGTCGGTGTCAGCGTTTGTTACACCAACCAATCTTTGGCCGAGCTGGATAATCCAGCACTCAATTTATCCAAAGTATTTGTCGATCAATTAACCGAACTAACCAATATCGTCTGTTGTTTTCAACTTGGCAGTCCGGAGAGTATTGACATGATGTTAAATCGTTTTGGAAAAACAGCCCCCGTGTCAAATAGCACGAACAAAGGATTTAATGTGAGTGATCCCAATTTGCTTAAATACTTAGATGTGGGAAAATGTGTCATTTTTATTCGTCGGCCCCATTATCTGACAGTATTAAAAACTGGATATTTCAAATTCGACAAGCTCATTCAATTTGGCGGCAGAAAAGAAGGGGCTGCCGGCAATTAATCGTGACAATCTGGCTTGATCGTTTGCGGAGCGATCATCCCAGGGGTATTTTTTGGGTCAAATGTTTGGTTTGAGGAGGATAGTCATGCAAACAGTTTTACAAGCACTCCAAAATGTCATCAATTATCTGATATTATTTGCCTCTCCCATTTTGGTCATTGCACTCATTATGGCCGGATTTAACATGGCGAGCTCCGATAGTAGCCGGCATGAAAAAGCAAAACGCCAGCTCATCGGGATCGCTATTGCGGCTATACTCATCTTTGGCGCTCGGTTCATTGTTCCAGCTTTGATCTCTTTGGTTCCTGGTTCTTCATTTTAGCGGTATCTTCGCCATGAAAATCTGCGATGTGCGCCAGCGGTGATCCGTGAACAAGCGGATAGCTTTTGCAGCGAGCTGTTAGGATCTTGAGCAGCGTGGCGTTTTAGCTCGCTTCAAAGCACAAACAAGAATCTGATAGGCGTAGCAGAAATATGGCGATAGATTGGAGCCCCAGCGGGAAAGCCTGCATCATCAAACGATCGTGACGGTGGCGCATCGGCTTTTAGCTAATGGTTCGTCCCTATTTCGTAGGCCTCGTTTTGGGAGTCGATCGGCATGCTGATTACAGGAAAATTCAGCCCCAGCGCAAAGGATCAAAGAGAATGGCTAATTTTTTCGTGAAGCAAAATTCCAAAGAACAGCAAACAGCTCATGCCGTCCGCCAGCGACCCATTGGCGTCAAGCTGGGCGAATGAAAGGCGAAAGTTGGTCATTCTGAGCAACGAAGCGACGAACAATTCCTTTGATAATCACATCTATTTTTGATAAGCCAATGGATTGTTTGCTCCTCAAGGCCGCTTAGATTGACATTTCCCTCTTATGTCGACGCCCCTGGGTAGCTGATGGACAGGAATCGTCATCCGAATCAGATTGAAATATGGATCTCTAATGAAATTCTTAAACGATCGCTGGCGGACGGAATGGGTTGGGTACTGAGTGTCTGAATGAAAACCGCATGAGATGACTTCATCCCTGCCTTCTCCTAACAGGAGAGGCAGAGGAGAAGCTATATTTCTCCTTCTTGGCATACCACCTCCATAGCAAGAAGGGGGTTAGGGAAATGAAGTATCGAAAGCGAAAATTTATATTCCTGTCCGAGTTTCTATGTTTGGTATTTTCGTTCAGTCACTACTTTGTTCCAATTGCAAAGTCCCAATAGCAGGCTGAAATATCATGCCTGCTTCTGCAGACATCTCGATTTTGAAGCGGTTTTTGAAGTGATTCCTCCATTCACAGGAAGGAATTAGCCGAAATGAATTTTGGCTAATCCGGTATCCGATGAGCATGAGGCGCTGCTTAAAGTGAGCTCTTAAACAGAACAATTTTCGAAACAATTGCAGGTTTCAATGATAGAAAAATGTTATCGTGACATTCAGAGTCGTGGGCAGTTGGCCGGGCTCAGCCTGATTGAAGTATTTATTCTGTTGGGCGTTCCTATTCTGTTATTTCCGATTTTCACCTTATTGAAATTGAGCTTCGGCTTTATTTTGATCATCGATGTGCTGTTGTACGTCCTTTTCAAGCTGGCCGCCCAGTCATCGCAATTTGATTATGGGCTCATGTCTTTTATTTACTCTCGGTTCATTTGGCCACGCCAATTGTCGGCGTATGGATTGGACGATAAAATCTATTTAAAGGATGACGAAGAGAAACTGCTCCATCTTTGGGAAGATCACAATTTAAATTCCAATGGGGACAATCATCGCGCCCGGTCTCTATCTGCGACACGATAGACGTGCCCGGTCATGAATCACTGTATCGTCGCGAGGGCAATGAAATTGTTCATTGGAATTTTTTTATGACCGAATTTAATTCTGAGGATCGTATTTCCGACCATGAATTACACAAAATTGACAGAACGAGAAAGCTACCGATTTCGAGCGTCTTTGCCAAAATATTTGCCATATCTGGATATTTTGGATAATTTCATCATCAAAAAGAACGGCAACTTCGTTGCTGGATTCGAGATCGAGACATTGGACAACATGGGGCTTTCTGGCGAGGACTATGAGATGATTGCGATGACCTTTGAAAATGCGCTGAATAGCATGGATCAAAAGGTCAATTTGCAATTTTATTACACGTTCGATTATTACCCCTATACCGAGGATTTCGTCTATACTGACGATCCAGTACTGAATTATTTCAAATTCCATCGGCATCAATATCTATCATTCTACAAATACCTGAAATGTCGGGTCTATTTATTTGTCGATTTTGGCGCGGGAAACGCATTCAAAACGCCATTCAATATCTCGTTATCAAATGGGACCGTGGTCCAGCGGTTCAAAACAGAGCACGACCGATTGGTGGCCACCCGAGAACAGGATCTCAAATCGATTAAGGCCAATTTTGAGAACAGCGGGATTATTTTGCGTCGCTTAAAAAATGTTGAATTGGCCGATGTGCTGTATCAATCGATCAATCTGGTGAACGATCCGTTTGATCGCCCCATCAATAGCTTAGCATTGAATAGCCAACTGGCCGCCAATGATTATAGTGTGGAACGAGGGTATCTTAAGATTGGCCCCCAATATGTCGCTTGCCTCTCTCTGAGCTTGTTGCCCGAGGTCACCCGGTCGCATCATCTCTATAATAATATTCCGTTACCCTATATCTTCCCGCTGCTCCATAACCTGTCTTTTCCGCATCGGGTGGTGCTGTCCTGTCAAAATGTCGATATGGAGAAGGAAGTCAATCGGCTATCGCGGAAGCTGAACTTCACCCGGTTCATCATGAATTTTTCACAGAACAAAGAAGGGCGTCGGAGTGAAATTCGGTTCCGAGAACTAAATGAGCTCTTAGATGAAATTTATCATAAACATAAAAAATTAGCCTCCATCAGCTTGACAGTGGTGCTTTATGATACCGACATTGATCGGCTGAATGAAAAGATCAATCGTACCAATATGGCATTCAGCTCCATTGACAAAAGCCAGGCGGTATTAGAAACGCTGGATATTTTGCCGATCTACATCAGCTGTTTGCCAGGCAATTCCGAAGAAAATTATCACCGTTTATTGGTTAAAACATCCAATGCTGCCCAATTTATCTGCGTCAGTAACTTTAACCGAGGCTATCACCGCGGGGTTGTGGTGAAAAATCGGAATAACGAACCCATATTGTTCGACTACTTTGATCCGCGGCTCAATAGCTGGAATGCGATCATCATTGGACCAACCGGCACTGGCAAAAGCTATCTTATGCAGGCGTTGCTTTTGCAATTATTAGAACAAGGCGTGAAAGTTTTTGGCTTAGACGTTGGCGGAGTTGGCAACATCGGCGGCAGCTACAAAAAAATGATTACATTGCTCAATGGCCGATATATTGAGTTGAACGTCGATCATCCCATACCGCTGAATCCTTTCGCCCTGATCAAAGATAATTTTGATACAAAAAAACAACTATTTTTGCGCGCATTTATCGAAAAGCTCATTCTGGAGCGGGATGAGAAATCCATCTCCAAAGTGGAGCAAGCCTTTATCAGCAAGGTGCTGGAAAAGTACGTGACCGAATTCAAGGGCACACGGAATTTGAAGACCTTCGTTGAGTTCTTCGCAAAACAGCGCGACGAAGAAGGATACGTGGATGTGAAATTGCTGGCTCGGAAAATGTACATATATACTCACGGCGAATATAGTCGTTTTCTCTGTGCCGATGAAATGATCGATATCCGAGAAGATCTGGTGTGTTTCGATCTCAAAGGACTGGAAAATCATCCTGATCTGCAAGGCATTATCGCCATCATCATTACCGGGCTGCTGTGGGACCTTATGGAGCGGAACCTGAACCATCAGAAAGTGATTTTTGCCGATGAGCTGTGGAAAGTCCTTGGCGATAATTCCACGATTGGCCACTTAGTGGTAGAACTTTTCCGGACATCTCGAAAAATGGGGGCTGGCATCTTTGCCATTTCTCAATCGATCGACGACATCGAATCAGTGAGTTTCTCGACACCGATCAAGGATAATGCCCTGAACCATTTTATTCTGGCCCATAAGCCCAAGCAGTTAGAATCCCTGGCACGGGCCTTTGGTTATAACGATCATCAATTGGCTCTCATTGCCAGTTTGCGCCGCGGTGAGTTCTTCCTCGACCGCGATGGCCGTATCACGGTGCTCAATATCGACACCAGCGATTACGACCATTACCTATTCACCACGAATCGCCAGGAAAATAATGAGCTTGAGAAGAATCTGACCAAATATGAGGGCAATCTGCTCAAGGCGATCGATCAGTTAGCCAAAAAGAAAGATCAACTCGTACCGGAAACTATAGTCCGGTGAGCGCCATCATAGCAAAACGATCGTTTCATGACCAGCTCATTCCCGGCAAAAATGCCCAAAATGAATTCGAGGCGACAATGAATTTTTGCGTTCGCTGAGGTGAGATAATACGGCGCCGCATCGACTTGCCGAGGAACATTCAATTCATGAAGAATTCTGATCGAGGAACAACTTATGAGGTTAAAAAAAGCAGTCGCCCGCAATCGGGGAGTTTTAGTGGGTGCATTCTTGTGGGGGATGCTATTTTGCGGCATGGCCCAAGCGCAATTCTTCGATCCAAATAACACGCTCATCCTGAACACGCTGCGCGAAATTGCGACCAAACATGCCCTAACGCTCGATGAACAGCGGCTTCAAACCGCCAAGTTGATCCAGCAATTGCGACAATTTTATGACACGTATACGCTGTTGCGCAACGATATCGAGTTTAGCCAGAGCTTGTATCGAGATTTTAAGGCCATCGAAAATTTGGACCTAACCAATGCCTATGCATTATCAAACTTCGTCATCAATGCGGATCGGCCAGATTATTGGTTCCCAGCAACCACCAGCCAATTGAACATGACTTCCATGGATGTGGAAGCGGTGTTGAATAATTCAAGAAGGCTGAAAGAAACCTATGAGAGTTTCGCGCTTTCGGTCAATGACGAAACAGAACCGAAAGATATTGACAAGCGGCTGCACAATGCCATGGCCGGTCAGGAGGCATTTTCGAGGGCATTGTTTGAATATGCATTAAAATGTCAGGTGCTTGCCAAGACCTACGATTCTCTGGCAGTGGAGCTGCATCGCCAAATTACCAACAACGAAAACAGATATACCGTAGCCGAGCGCACCCAATTGCTCTTAGAGGCCGTCAAATTACGCGATCAATCGAACCAATATTATGAGAAATATTTAGAGCTATCGCAAAAGTCACATCAAAACGAAATGGATCTGTATGATCAGAAGCTCAATTATCTGCGATCCAAAGTGAACTGGAATGTGTTGAAAAATGAAGTGAACCGAACCTCCAAAATTCGTTATGGATTTTTTGACATCATTCGGGCGCCTTTTGAATGAAAAATGACCCATTGGCTTGCTGGAACCTGATATTCGAGCGGGAACAGGAGCTCAAAGCCCATGGCAAGCTTCAGCAAGTAGTTTAACTAATCCCGAAGCGATGGTTAGCCTGTAGACGAAAATTTTTTTGATAATAAAAATGATATTCCAGAATCAGCGGCAATTGGTTATTTCAAATTGAATTCAAATAAAACTGCAGTGTCGGCGATGGGTCAACGTCATTGGCAGACTTGAGTTCAATCTAAATTACGCATCTTTTGAGGCGAATATGCTTGAGATGTTTTTCGATTCCGTGTTTTTCAATTCCGTGAATCAAATGGTGGACTACATCATTCGAATTTGTATTTATATGTTCACGCTCGGTGTGGTTGTCTATTTCATCACCATGCTGTTCCGCTTGTCAACCGATACTGAAGGCAGGGATTATATCTATCATTTATTTGTAGTTGGTTTTGGGGCGCTTGGACTGGCAACTTATCGCATTTGGTCGATCTGGTTGGGGAAATTATTTGTTTTGCTGGCGCGCGCCATTTTCGATCTGGAGAGCGGGAATATTATGACCGATTATCTAGGGGCATTTTTCGCCAACCCTCAAGGACCCGGTTTGCGCATGACGCTATTCAACCTATTCAGTTTAGAGACGCTATCATCGCTATCCTATTTTTTGGTGATGATCGTTTATGAGATTTTCGTTATCATCCAGGTCATTGTCCAGATCTTCTTTTATTTGATCGGTCCCCTGGCGATTGTAATATCGTTGTTCCCCAATTTTCGCGATACGTTTCGGACCTGGATCTCCAATTTCTGCGCGGTGAACTTCTGGTCGGTGCTCATTGCGATTTTGTTTCGTTTGGTCAAAACACTCATCGATTCCCCGGCGTTCAAAGCGTCAGTGGCCGCTGGAGATAAAAGCGTGTTATGGGAGTCCTTCATCCTGGGTGTGATTATCTGCATCATCATTGTGCTCATCCCCAAACTATCGCTTGCCATTTTCAAAGGCGGAAGTTCTGCTGCCGATCTTGGCACCTATGGAACTGGCATAACGGCGGGTGTCGTCATTTCCACAGTCTGGAAGCGACTAAAACACATCACCATTGCGACCACCCAGCAATTGGCGACTCAAACCAGCACTGGCGTGATCACTGGCGCAAGGCGATTGGCCCAAAGTCCGACCGCCAGCTCGACTGAGGCAGCACTGCGATCACTGACGGATGGCGCCGAAGGCAGTCCCGGAAATTGGCCTTTTGAAGGGGGACGAATTGAACGCGCTGGAGAGATCCTGTAAGCGGTGCAGAGAAAATGATGGTGAATAAAGGGCAATTATACCTGTTTATCAATCCCTTAGCAGCAATCAAGCGATGGTGAGCAAAAATCATCTATTTTAGGTTGAAATTAGCTATTCTATTAGGAGCGGATCTTTAAACCATCATTGCCATCGCCTGGGAAAGTGGGCGTTCAACGGATGAGAGCTAACAATAGGCGCAGTGATAAGCCATCTGATGCATGGCTGAATTCAAGGTAATGGTAACGGGATTTCTTTTTTTCAAACCAAACAAATCGCAACAAAAATATAGTCACGAAGAGTTATCAAGGTAAACATTATGGCAGAGCGAACCAAATATTATGAGATCTATGGCGAGCTGGTGAAAAACAAAATATTTTTGCAGCGATTGGTCATCGGCTTGCTGGTTATTAATGTTGTGCTGATTATTCTTTGCTACATTGGGTTTTCCCGGCCAGCGCAGACCTTTGTGATCAAAGATGGTTACGCCTATGCTGCACAGGCCTATCTGGAGGAGCGTTCGGTGGTCGAAGTCAAACGGTTTTGCCACGAATTTGCCAAGAACCTCCTGGAGTTCAATCGAGAGAACTTCAATGAGCACATTAAAACAGCGCTGCAAATGTGCTCAGAGGAGTTAGAATACATCATGTACAATACGATTAAAGGCTCTGAAATCCCTAAACTTGTGCAGAACACAAATGGAACAATTAAATTTGAAGTGAGTGAAATATTGGTAAAAACGGGCGACCCATTTCAGGCGCGGGTTACGGGGAAGCAGGTGTTCCCGGGTCAGGCGCCGATCGATATCACTTTTGATTTGGATATTAATGTGGTGGCCCGAACCGAACAGAATCCATTTGGTTTAAGAATTATCAATTTTAAACAGAGCTAATCTTGAACAGACTGATCACTGTATTGGTATTCTGCACTGGCCTATGGTTGGCTGGTGGTGCGATGGCCCAGTCCAATCAGGTGGTGCGAGTCACGCCGGGTTTTGCCACAGTTGTGGTTTGTCCATCCGCTCCGGAGCTGGTAACTGTTGGCAACATGGATGCCTTTTCGGTCCAAACGACGGGCAATTATATTTTGATCAAGCCGTTGACCAATAAAGGCACCACGAATATGTTCATTAAAACAGCCACAGAATCGTTTAATCTGTTGATTCAGGTTTCGGAGACGCCAGATCTGGAGGTTCGACTCATTTCCCGGCAGCCAGCACTCCAAGAATTGTTTCCAGAAGATCGTTCCAGCTCCAATGTTCAATCCACCGAGGACAGCGAAACCGCCCGCAAAAAGGCCTCGGAATCGCGAAGGCAAGCGCTTTCCAGCCTCAATCCGAAGACTCTGGCATTGCTGGCCAATCTATTCAAAGTGAGCAATCGCTACACCTATAGCGTGGCCAATTCCAGAATTATCTTCGCGGTCGATCACATGAAGCAGATCAAAGATAAGCTGTTCGTGATATGCACCATCATCAACAATTCAAACATCCCCTATGATATCGGCTACGTTCGGTTTCAAATGATCGATTATCAGAGGAGTTATCTGTTCTGGAAGAAAAAGATAAAGGAGACTGAGCTGGAACCAGTGAACGAATATTATAATGCCACGATCAAACCCCATGGGTTTGGTCGTTTGTTGTTTGTGTTCGATAAATTGGGCTATTCGAGCACCAGCACATTGAATATCAAATGCACTGAGGAAAATGGTCGCAGAAACTTAGAGCTTGAGGTTCCCGGAACAATCATCCAATAGGCGATGTCGCACCTGGAGCAAACTTCTCGTGTTGGAAGATTGTCACTTGCCTCGTAATAACGCTTGGAATTAGAAATAATCGGACCGCTTTTTGAACGCCAGTGATAATAGGTCGGACCAGTTGGTTCAGAAGCACTGCGATACCATCATGGTCTTGCTCATTGGCATGGAAGTCCGAAGACGCATCAATCCGAGTATATGAACCAGAAGGGTGGTAGTGATGAATATGGGAAGATTTTCTGATCGTTTAGAACAGTTGAGGAATATCAAATTGCCGCGGATGAAACCGTTGGTCATGGGTGGGTTGGCATTTGTGGTCGTCTTGCTGGTGATGGTGATCATTTCCACCAAGGGCCCGTCGAAAAAGCCGACCGTGCGTAAAGTCAATTTGGTGCCGACAGAGGCGCGGCCGCGGTCTCGTCCCATATTGGACTATGAGTTTATTAAATTCGATAGTATCAAAATTCCCCATTTCCCTCCGACGGAGCAACCGGTCACTGCGGCGCCGGCCATCGAACCGGTATCATTTCAACAACCAGTTGAGCCACCTCGACAAGTCAATAGCAACGTGAGGGCAACAAGCCGGAACGAGGCAGCACGGGTCGAGGCCAGCCGATCCGAGCCGATCATCTCTTTTGAGCCGAAGATCATCAGCCAAAACCCAAATATGATCGTTACTAACAATCTGGCTCAAGTTGCTGGGACCAGTGGTTCAGGGCCGGCTGTCTTCACTGGGATGCAAGCGGCGCTCATCAAAGTTATTTTGCCCAACCGTACTCCAGTGGCCAATGGCAGCTTGGTGGAAGCTCGCGTCCTGCGCGATAGCAAATGGGGCAATGTCGTTATTCCGAAGCGGACCAAACTGCTCGGCATCGCTTCGTTGATGAATCTCAGAGTTCATATCGATTTTCAAGAGATCTATCTCAATGGGACATCTCACTCCTGCCGCGGCCGGGCATACGATCTGAAGCGACTCCAGGGCTTGGCTTACTCCCCAGTGAGTTCTGAAGCAAAGCGGGTGCTATTAGAAGAGCTGCGCGATGCCGTAGCAGGGGTCCCCGTATTGGGCCGAGTGGCCAATCGAGCTGCTTATTCCGCCAATTATTATGACCAGGAAGCCTCGGTACTGGATGAAGGGCTAGAGTTTTATGTGCTGATCGAGTCAATTTATTGATGGAAGAACGGGATCAGTCATTTGTTTCATAGCGACACGCAAAATTCCATTCGGACGTGCCATTGCGAATGCCAGGCTGTTGGTGGAAACTGATAATGCGATTGATTGAAGAATGAGTTGCCTGGCTGCCTAGCAAGGATATGTCAGTTTGTGAGTGGATTTTTATCATGCTGATGAATCAGTAAATTGCGATCACTCATCAGTGGTCAGGAATCAATGACTGGGTATAAATAGCGGGGGTAGATATAAAAATATTCGATGAAATTTTAAAAATGAAGCCAACAATTACATTCTTTTTGATCATTATCATTATTATCGGCCTGTTAGGGTCATGTGAGAAACACAAGGATCCCTTTTCTGCGTTGAATAAAAAGCCGGAGATTCAGCTTTTTGCCTTTGATGCCGATTCGCTAAAGTTCAAAAAGGATCTCCCCTTTTACATTCGGCTAAAGTACCAGGATGATGAAGGGCAACAATTGCTTGCCACCTTCACTTTTATTTCTGGCCGTGGAGATATTTTCCATTCCGATTTTATTCCAATCAATAAAACCGGCACGAGCCAAGTTTTTCAAGCGCCCAGCAGCTTCGATGGTCGGCTCAGCTTCATGCCAGATACGACTGGAAAAGTGGAGATTGAATTGGAGCTTTCGGATCGGGTGAAGATGATGACTGGCAAAGCCACGACATTTTTCTTTTTTAACCTCACGCCGCTGGCGCGATTTACCTATCGGCTCTTGAGCTCAGTGAGCCCGTATGAAGTGGAAGTCGATGCCAGCACGAGTTACGATAGAGATGGGGGCTCCATTGAGTGGTATTACTGGTGGTTCGCCGACGGGTCCAGCGAAATCCGAACACGGGCGAAAACCTGGCGTCACACCTACCAAAATGCTGGTTCCTATTCCGTTCGGCTTAAGGTGATGGATAATGACGGAGGAGTTGATAGCACCATCGTCGTCATTCCTACAAACAATCAGCCGCCGGTAGCCCAATTGCAGGTGCAGCCATCGTCCGGGCAAGCGCCGTTGAGCATCCGCTACACCGCCACCAATAGTTTCGATCCCGATGGCAAAATTGTCGCTTATCGCATCGATTTCGATGATGGAACCAGTGCACTGGACAGTGCTGGCACGCATCTTTACACAGCGGATAAAAATTACCGCGTGCGTCTGCAGGTGACGGACAATTTGGGACAAACCGATACGACTGGGATAACCGTTCAGGTATCAACCCCGCCAGTCGCGGTGCTTAAGGTAACCCCGGTGGAGGGGCCATTCCCGCTGGATTGTATTATCGATGCCACCGATTCATACGATCCCCAGGGTGGGAAGATAAAGCACGATATTTATATTGATGGAGAATTAAAATACAGCAGCGTCGATAGCGTCGTTCACACATTTTTTGCGCCAGAAAAGTACCAAATTCGATTATTGGTGACCAGTGAACGCAATAACCTGACCGATCAAAAAGTCCAATCGGTCAATGTGATCAATTTGGATCCAAAGGCGGATTTCACCTGGTACCCTGAAAAACCGCAGCCAAGGACCATGGTTCGCTACACGTCGACCAGCGTGGATTCGAATCTCACGGATTACATTTCGTATTACAAATGGACTTTCCCCGATGGCGTGGAGCAGGGGGAGGATAAGGCGATCGTGGACCATCAATACAGTCTGGATTTCAATCCGTATGTGGTAAAATTGGAGGTCTGGGACAAATATCGCGGTACCAAATTTGAGGGTTATAGCGTGGTGGTCAAAACAGTGCCAAGCAATTAATTGCGCTGTAACCAACAGCAATCTTGCAGTATTTCACATCAGAAATCAAAAAGAGCAATATGAAGAAATGCATTGCAATTTTATTTATGCTACTGGTCGTCGCTTTCGGCTCAAATAGAGGCCATGCGCAAGAGCCATATTATTTTCATACCATACATTCTAATGGCCTTTCGTTTGTCGCTGGCCGAACAATCAAGCTGAACTATCTCTATCAGCTCAGTCGAATGCGGCAACTAAAGCTCTCCGGCACCTATGTGCATGACTCTTATGACCAAGGTCGCAACCGCATCCGTGCCAATCTGTTTTTCGCCACCGCTCAATTTCAATATCAACTGATCCATTCAAATCAATTTTTTATCAATCTGACATGTGGCGGTGGCGGCTATCATTTGCAGGCCAAAGACAAGCTCAATATCAAACATAAAGAATGGCATTTTAATTTTCTCGCTGGGCTGCAATTCGAGTACTACATCGCAAAAAATACCATGGCGCTGACCCTCGACTATGATATTTTGTACCTGCCGTGGAGCAAAATTTACGAGTTCCTCCATGTTCCAACGGCAGGAGTGACGCTCTTCTTTTTTTAAATCGATTTTCCTTTTAAGCGGAAATAACCAGCGGCCGCTTGTTACGCCAATCCCGATTCAAATCAAATGCTGTGGATCGCTGCTGCTTTGATCTTATTCCGCATAATCGAAATTTATGCTGCGAGCTCATCAGTCCTCTCATGAAGCGTTCATCTGAGACCGTTGAAATCAGCAAGATCCCCTTTTAATCCAAAGGCACCAATTTAGGTCGGACATCGCTATTGGCAATCAGCCAGGCACAGGCAAACGCTGCTCGGGCGACCTGAGCCATTTTCTCCGTATCAATTTTTTCCGGGGTATCCGATGGACGATGGTAATCGTCATGCATACCCGTGAAGAACGAGAGAAATGGGATATTCTGACGGAAGAACGAGGCGTGATCGCTGCCACCAATGCGTCGATCGTCACCAAATTTGTAATGCAATTTCACTTGCTCATTGGCCTGCAAGAAGATCTGTTTCAAATCTGGGCTTCGCACTGCCCCGCTGACCTCCACAGCGCTGGTATCATTGCGGCCGATCATATCCATATTGATCATGGCGACGGTTTGTTCTAAGGGAAAAATAGGATCGCTGCCGGCATAGAAACGAGATCCGAATAAGCCTTTTTCTTCCCCGGCGAAGCACATGAACAGCACCGAGCGCCTGGGTCGTTGCGGACTTTGTGCGAATGCCTTCGCCACGGCCATTACCCCAGCGGTTCCCGACGCATTGTCATCAGCCCCATGGTAGATCACCGAATCTCCCCGGGCCCCTAAGTGATCGTAATGAGCGCCCACGACAACAAGCTCCTGCTTCAGCTTGGGATCCGACCCTTCCCAAAATGCAATGACATTTTGCGTCTTCAAACTATCGCTCTCCAGATGCGTGGCAATGGTGGCCATCACCCCGGGCAATAGCAGCGATTGCGGCTTCAGTTCAGCGTCGATTTGTTGGTGGAGCTGTTCCATGGTTCGGCCCGAAGTGGACATCAAATCTTCAGCCACTTGCTTGCCGATCCGGATCGCCACGATTTTGTTCTGTTCTTTCTCCCCCAACGTCAATGGGATGGCCTCCTCGGGTGCAGAGCGAAGCAGCGATGGCCACGGGTTTGGTGGTCGCCGAAATCGGTGACCAGGATTGGTCACCACGATCAGTCCGATTGCCCCATGATCGATCGCATTTAAGGCTTTTTCGCTCAATTTGCTATGATCGGTCGCTTTGCTCCCATTGAACACGCTCATGCTATCCTTCTCCTGGGGCTCTTCAGTAAACACCAGAACAATCTTGCCGGTCACATCAAGTTGGTGATAATCATCATACTGATATTCGGGCGCGGTGATACCATAGCCAGCAAAAACCACTGGGGCAGTTACCTGTCGGCTCGCGGAAAAATAAATTGGCACAAAATCGTCCTTAATCGCATAATTCTTTTCCACGCCATGGATGGAAAGCGTCAATTTCTGTTCGCCAGCAAGCCGCGTTTTCAATAAAAAGAAGTCTTGATAATAGCCATTTTTGGGCATGACTGGCCCAAGGCCCAACGATCTGAAATAATTCGTGATATATTGCGCGCAACTATCCAGCTCGGGACTGGGAGTATCGCGGCCGCGCATTTCATTCGAAGCCAAATATTTGACATGCGACAACATTTCTTCGGCTGAAATCGCCGTCAAGCCAGACATCGGTATCCCAGTTTGACCAAGCACCGGGCCAAAGACAACAAGAAAAAACAGAATCGAAACAAGGACCCATCGAGTAATGATTTTCATAAACAGCCCTCCGTAGCAACGAATCACCGTTAAAGAAGCAACCGTTTTGTGAGTCAATAATGAAAACGTCAATCGATTGAGTTCAGTTGCATTTTTTTGAAATAATCTCTGCAACGGAAACATCCGCCAATGGCACCATGGCCAGATAACGCGACGCATTCTGGTGCGAATGAAAATCCGAACAGCGTCTTTGAATAAAAAATCGCAGGGTGGGTCGAGCCAATGTTTTGGATTCAAAAATAACCATGATAAACCGCAGCTCGACTTCACAATAATAATTCATCATACAGCATTTCGCGAATCCATCGGCAGGCAGAGACGAAGCCATGCTGTGTTGTCGAAAGAAAAATGAATTCCTCTTCCTTCGCCAGATTGCGGATGGTTCGGCAGATCATGTCTTTCTCATTCACAGAAGTCGAAATAGAAATGAATTCGTTGTAGTTGCAAAATCCCAATCGCTGGCTGAAATGGCATGCCTGCGTATGCAGCCGTAGTTATTTGAATTTGATGCAAAAGACCCCTGTTGAAGAACGCCTTGCATTCGCAGGAATGAAATCGTACAATTGAATTGCAGATGCGCAGCACAAACCCATCCATCAGCAATGTCATACATCCACGCCCACATGCCATGTCATCTGCCGCTGAATGACAGAGCTGAGTTCGCTGAGGTGGTGAATTTCGACATCATGATAGGGATAATTATTATCGGGCAAGCGGCGTTGGTCTGGGTTATACCAAACGGTCCAGATGCCCACCTGTTTCGCACCGATGATGTCCTTCTCGTAATTGTCACCGATCATGACGGCATTTTCTGGCGCAATTGCAAGCTGCTTTAAGATATTCTGATAAAAATCTGGCGCAGGCTTGCGGGCATGGAGTTCGGCGGGCGTAAAGATCCCATCGAAAAATTCTCTTATATTCACTCGATCTAAAGCTTGCAGAACCAACGCCTGGTCCGAATCCTCAGCATCGCTCACCAGTATGATTTTAAATTGGCGTTTCAATTTCGGAAAGACGTCCAGCAGGCCATCCATCGCGGCTACTTGTGGCCAAAAGGCCATAGGCCCGCGCTGATCGGGGAATACCTTCATCACCGTATTCCCCCAATCGAATAGCAGCGCTTTGATTTCAAAAGAGAGTTGTTGGAAGTATTCGGAAATATTCACTTGCTTACTCGATGGATCTTTATACCGTCAGAATGAGGCGCGTATCCGATGCTTCAATTGCCATCCCCTTTGCGCCGTAAGGGTCGCTCAATTGAAGCAAACCAATTCACTCATCAGATGCCCAACCTCGTTTATCAAAACAAGAAATTGGTCTCTGTACATCCGAGCAATTTTTGTTCACCGACGCCTCTGAAAGGACGTGAGCAATAGACAGATCCGATCCTGCACGTCCATCACCACATTTACATCGCAGAGAAAGTTGTTAAACATGGTGGAAAAAATCAGCATCTCTCCATCCCGAGTGGTGGCATACCCCGAAAGACAGCGAGCATTGGATATAGTGCCAGTCTTGGCCGAGATGCGCCCCTGGGCCTGAGTCCCCTTCAAGCGATAGTCCAGCGTGCCATCAACTCCAGCAATCGGCAATGTCTCCCGAAAAATCGAACCATAACGATGGTAGGACATATTACGCAAGATGGTCACCAATTGAGCAGGAGAAACGTAGTTATAGCGGCTCAGTCCAGAACCATCTTTGTAAGCATAAGAGTTTTCATCAATTCCCAAGCGACGCAATGTGGCCTGAACAACCTTTGCTCCTTCATCAAAGCTGCCCGCTCGACCCAATCGAGCGCCCAATAATTTCACCAAGCTCTCAGCATAGAGATTCTGCGATTCCTTCATCAGCACCGTTAACACCTGTTTCAACGGCATTGATCGATGAACGAACAACAATTTCTTGCTGGCCAATCGTGTTGGATCGTTCAAATGATCGGCATCTCGCGGCTGGCCATAGATCGGGATGCCCAGCATTACCAGCTCCCACTTCAACGCACTTAAGAAATGAAGCGTAGGATCATGAATTGACACATTTTCGATATAGTATTCGCCCGGCTGGACTTTGCCGATCACCTGCAGCCGATTGGTCTCTGGAATGCGCCGGATGGTCAGCTCCGTGGCATTGGGATCAATTTCCAGATCAGGCTCTAATTGAAGATAGCCGGGATCGGGTTTGAGTTTGAGGCTCAAATATTCGCCACTACTATCGGATAGGACGAATAACCGAGCCATATTTTCATTGTACATAAACGCACCAATTGGTGCAGAATAACCGTAACTCACGTTGTTGAGCGACCAGCCATAACCCAGTGATTCGTCATCGAACAGATCATCGACGCCGATAACATCCCCTTCAATGGCATAGATTCCATGCGCGTGCAAAGAATCCGCCCACGCTCGAAAAACAAAGCCATCCGTTTTGTCATCACAAAATCGGTAGCTGAAGGTTGGATCGCCGCTGGCAACGACGATAATATCTCCTTTTAGAACCCCAGCCTCGATTCGGCCAGAGATATAAACCGGGGTTAGATATCGAAACTCCGGCCCCAATTTGATCAGCGCTGCGGCGCACGTGAGGATCTTCTGGTTGGATGCCGGCATCATCAGGGTGTTCGCATTGCGCTGATATAAAATTTCTCCGGTCCTGGCCGATTGAACCATGATGCCGACCAATGCGGTCTGCAATTCTGGCACTGCGATCTGTTGATCAATCTGTTGCGCCAGCCATTGCTCCGGGGATATCGCAACTCTTGTGGGATACCAGCCGGCACAACCGCTCAAGAAAAAAAACATGAGAGTAATGAGCCATATCGGATTGCGTCTTATCATCACCTGAATACTCGATCTCATTACCAAAAATGCTCCTGCTTTTGGGCCATTCGGCCTGACTGGATCGACTACGGTGAGCAATGGGAATTTGAATGACGATTCGATTGCTCCCATTGAGTTCTTTTCATCAAACTCCCATACGATAGTCATTACCAGCGCATCAAAATCGATCCCCATGTAAACCCAGAGCCGAAGGCTACCAGCACAACATAATCGCCCTTTTGAATCTTGCCCTCCATAAGGGCCTCATGCAGCGCGATGGGGATGGATGCGGCGGTGGTATTACCATATTTGTGGATGTTGCTGAACACGCGATCCATCGTATAGCCGAATCGCGCGGCGACCGCCTCCGTAATTCGTTGGTTGGCCTGATGCGGGATCACCAGCTTCACCTGCTCCGGCGCCACCTGATTGGCAGCCAGGCACTCCTCAATCGCCTCACAAAAACGTACCACGGCATGTTTAAACACTTGACGCCCGTTCATAAAAGGATAGATCGATGTGCCATCGAGCATTTCTTTGGTCAGACGCGGCACATGCAAACTGCCGGGATTCTCCACATAAAGTTCTTTAGCGAAGCGGCCGTCTGCGTGAAGATGAGAAGAGAGGATGGCACGTTCTGGGTCGTCACTGCGCTCGACAATAGCCACTCCGGCGCCGTCACCAAATAGCACCGCTACATCGCGTCCCCGGGTGGAAAGATCCAGCCCGGTGGAATGGATTTCAGCCCCAACCACCATGATCCTTCGATACATTCCACTTCGTATGTATTGATCCGCGATAGAAAGTCCATAGATGAAACCAGTGCATTGATTCCTTACATCCAAAGCACCAATGCCAGGGATCCCCAATTTTTCCTGCAATAGCACTCCAGAACCAGGAAATTGATATTCCGGGCTCAGGGTGGCGAAAATAATAAACTCGATATCACTCGGCTCTAATTGCGCATTTTGCAAGGCCAGCTTGGCTGCTTCCACTGCAAGCCCAGCAGGACCCACTTCAGGTTCGGCAAATCTCCGCTCGATAATCCCCGCCCTCTCTCGTATCCAAGCATCGCTGGTATCCATTAGCTTCTCAAGATCAAAGTTCGTCACGACTTTTTCGGGGACATACATGCCCGTCCCAGTTATCCGCGCCTTATACATCCTTCCCTCCTGATTGGTTTATGGCGTATCGACTTCTACAAAGCAGGGAAATTCGCGATTCCAATCCGTTCGCTTTTTGGCAGACAGCCAGGAATCGCATGGTTCTTTGAACGACCCGTGATTGCCTCGGCTCCGGCGCTGCCGATAGACATCCACTGAAGAGCGAGATGTGCTTCTGAGCGACCGCAGGAAGCGAAACATCCTTTTGCCGATCGAAAACGTGTGCATTTGTCCAGTGGATTCATCATTGCTTTGATCCGCAGAATGATCGACTTACCCCCCTTCATTCATGGAGCCCGATGTCAATGGCTGTTGCCAGGTTCTCCCAATGACCCCAAGTTTTCGATGTTGAAAAGTTCATTTTTTGGATTAGACAACTGCCCTATCTCATATTTTGAGCCATGGTGAGGATTGGGTCACCACCCAATAACCGGAGGCGAGACAATCATTTCCTAAACAATGTGCAACGGTATCTCGCTTCGCCTGGGATGGCTGATCTCCTCATTGTGCAGATGTCTATGAAGCGCTAAAATTTTTGAGCAATATAACAACTTAAGACCATAAAGTCAAGCTGAAATTTTGAAAAGTCCTGGCCCCGCTTTCTGTTCCCCCAAAAAATTTGCTTGACAATCAGCTTTTCATTTCTTATTATGACACAGCATTTAGGTATGAGGATGGCCGACAGGGCGATCAAGTGCCGCACGCTCAAACTGATGTCAGGAAAAATTGACACGACGTTTTCGCTCACCAGCACAGGTCGATCAGCCCGCACTGCAACTTTCAGCTTAAAAAAGCGTCCTATGTCATAAATTCTATCGATGGTCATTGATGGAGCAATCAACTTCGCTGAATTTGCTGGGAGATTCGGCTGCCGTAACAAGTTTTTTTAGCTTTGGGTGTTTAATGTACAAGTCGATTTTGAGCTGCTCATCACCAACCAAATTGAACTTCTTCGGATACAGCCTCGTGTCATCGGTTGGCGTATGACAAAAACTTGAGGAATAGAAGCGATGAAGATCACTATTGAACATCTGAACAAAATCTACAAGAACGGCAATCAAGCGTTGAAGGACATCAATCTTGAAATCGAAAGCGGTATGTTTGGATTATTGGGACCGAATGGAGCAGGCAAAACGACCTTGATGCGGATCCTGGTGACGCTGATGAAGCCAACCAGCGGACGGGTGACGGTGAACGGCCTCGATTTGCAACGGAATCGCCGGGAGATTCGGGCGATGCTGGGCTATCTCCCTCAAGATTTTCGGTTTTTTACCAAGCTGAAAACCTGGGAATTTCTGGATTATGTTGCCAGTCTGGCTGGACTTCACGACAGTCGCACCCGCAAAAAGGCGGTCGACGAAATGCTGGAGCGAGTTGGCCTGTACGAGGCACGAGATCGGCTGGCCAACAAACTGTCCGGTGGCATGAAGCGTCGACTGGGCATTGCCCAGGCCCTAATTGGCGATCCCAAAATTGTGGTCGTTGATGAACCCACCACCGGTCTGGATCCAGAAGAACGGATTCGTTTCCGAAATCTGCTCACCGAAATGAGCCAGAGAGATATCATCATCATCCTTTCCACCCACATTGTCGGCGATATTTCCAGCACCTGCAACAATATGGCATTGCTCAATGAAGGCCAGGTGGTTTTCAACCAATCTCCCGACAAATTGATCGATAAAGCCCGGGGACATGCCTGGCTCATTCAGGCATTGGATAGCGAATTGGATCACATCAAGGCTAAATACCCTGTCATTGCTACTATCCCTGCACAAAACGGCTGGGAGGTCCAGGTCGTGGCGGATAAATTAGATGGCTTCCCCGGCAAGCCGATTGATCCCAATTTGGAACATGCCTATGTTTATTTCATGGAATATGAACTGGGAAAGTCGCTGGATGACGATTTGAATGAGTGATCAATGAGCAGTTTTCGGCGTACCATATACACAACACGCCGTGTATCACTGTCATCGACTTTAACGATGATTTGGAATTCATACATTAGAACTCAAAAAGGGAAAAATTATGGCATCACTATACAAAATCTGGACGGTTGCAAAATATGAGATGAAAACCTTGCTGCGGAGCTGGTTTTTCCGAATATTTGCGATCATCGCCATCGCGGTGTTGACCTTCACGAATGTCCCGTTCTTTGCTCTGAAGGGCAATACGCCATGGGTGTTCCGAGGCATCTCGTCCTCAATCCCCTATTACAATATCCTGATCTTGAACGTGATTCAAGCGATCATCGCTGTGTTTCTGGCATCCGATTTTCTCAAGCGCGACAAGAAGTTGGACACCACCGAGGTTGTCTACATGCGTTCGATGAACAACAGCGATTACGTGCTGGGCAAACTGCTGGGCATCCTGATGGTGTTTCTCGGCCTCAATCTCGTCGTGCTGATCATCGCTGCGGTATTCAATATTTTCTTCAGCGATGTCCCAATGGTGATTCTGCCCTATATCCTTTATCCAATTTTCATCAGCATGCCAACTTTGGTCTTTATTTTCGGGCTATCATTCCTGTTGATGGTGGTTCTTCGCAATCAAGCGCTCACCTTCATCCTATTGCTGGGCTATATTGCCATCACGATTTTTTTCCTGGGCCAAAAATTCAACTACCTATTCGATTATATTGCGCTGAATGTTCCATTGATGTATTCTGATTTTGTAGGATTTGGCAATCTCTCGATACTGGTATTGCATCGCGGGATGTATTTGTTGTTGGGGTTGAGTTTTGTCTTTGCGACGATTCTTCTGATCAAACGACTTCCCCAATCCACTTTGATGACTCGGCTTTCTGCGGTGCTGATGGTCTTGTTTTTGGTCGGAGCCATGGCCCTTGCCGGCAGCTATATCTCTCATGTTAACCAAGGCAAAAAACTTCGTGCCTCGATGATCGAGCTAAATAAAGCGGCTGGCAATATCCCCAGAATGACCATGCAGGACAGTAAGCTCCATCTGGACCATCGCGGCCAAAAGATCCTCGTCACCGCACAGGTAACCGTGAGAAATAACACCCCTAATTCCATCGACAAATATCTATTCAGCCTGAATCCTGGTCTGATCGTTCGAAAAGTAAGCGCTGACCAGCGAGAGCTGACATTCGAGCGCAACATCCATTTGCTCACCGTAACGCCGCGCCAACCGCTGATGCCAGGTGGCGCCGATTCGCTCACAATTGTTTATGACGGGACAATCGATGAGCACGCGTGCTATATTGATATCGACGAGAAGACAAGAGCCGAGCTGTTTCGCGCCTGGATGTACAATATCGCGAAGCGATTCAGCTTCATTGAGCCAGATTATGTGTTATTAACGCCAGAGGCGAATTGGTATCCGGTCGCTGGCCTGCCATACGGTGCCAATTATCCAAAATTGGGCAAAAGAGATTTTGTTAATTTCCAATTAACCATCACCACCAATCAAGGCCTGGTCGCTGTGGCTCCTGGAAAGATGACGTCGAACGGGGGCGGTCGCTATCGCTTTGAGTCGGAAACTCCTCTGCCCCAGCTCTCCTTGGCTATCGGTCACTATGAAAAGCGATCGATCCAGGTGGATAGCGTTGAATACTCGCTATTTAACCTAAAAGGTCACGACTATTATGCTCCCTTCTTTAAGGAAATAGGTGATACTCTGGTCGCGTTGATTCGAGAAATGAAACAAGATTATGAGAACAAGTTGGGGTTAAGCTATCCGTACCCGAGATTGGCATTGGTGGAGACGCCGATTCAATTTTTCAGCTATGCGCGACCATGGACGGATGCGAGGGAGAATGTCCAACCATCGATGGTATTGCTGCCCGAAAAGGGGGTGCTATTGGAGCGGGCAGACTTCAGCCAAATGACCCGGTGGCAAAAGCGGCGCCAGGAGCGATCGAATCAAACCTTTACCCCCCAGGAGCTGCAGAGTGAGCTGTTTCGGGATTTCGTGTCTGGTTCATTGCTGGGGGCCATACCACGAGGCTTCATCACCGATATTATCCGAGGCATGGTGAATTGCAATATTTTCCCGAATTATTTTACCTTGGTCAACGATTTTTCATCCAGTGAATGGCCGATTTTCCATGTCGCCCTGGAATCGTTCCTGTTGCAGAAAACAGCCGAGGGTGCGCCACCGTTCCGGCGATTTTTTATGGGATTATCGGATGACGAGAAGGCGAACTTGGCATTGATGGAGCAAAGCCTGCCAGAAATTTTGTCAGATGCGACAAAAAAGGAGCTGGTCCCAGCCGTGCTAAAAGTGAAAGGCAATTATCTGTTCAAATTAATAGAGAGCCGATTAGGAAAAGAACAATTTCAGACATTTTTATCCAATTTTTTAATGAGTCGGCGGTTCAAAAACAGTGATGTGACAGAATTGCTTGCCCAGTTGAAGAGCCAATTCGATTTTGATTTAGAACCGCATTTTCTTGATTGGTATCACCAAAGTCAGGTCCCCGGTTTTCTCATCGCCGATGTGGAGGCGTATAAGGTGCTGGATGGCGATCGTACCCGATATCAGATCAAATTTAAACTATCAAATCCCGAGCCAGTCCCAGGGCTGGTATCGATCACGTTTCGAACTGGAGGATTTCGAGGCGCTGGATTTGGTTTTGGGGGCCCGCCTCAGGAATCGACCCAGGAGCGGCTGGTCAGTATCAACCCGAATGAAACCAAGGAGCTCGGCATTGTGCTGGACGAATCGCCGCGAATGATGATGATTAACACGCTCATCTCGAAGAATTTACCTGTGACCATAAATCGAATGTTTGAGGAGTTAGAACTGAAAGAGAAAGCGGTTCCCTTCGACGGAGAGCGAGTTTTGAGCGAGCCGATCCGTTTGGCACTGCCCAATGAAATCATCGTTGACAACGAAGATCCCGGTTTTCAGTTGCTCTACGAGTCAAGTGAAAATTGGCTGAAACGGCTATTGAAAATCGACGAAACCGAGGATAAGTATATCGGGATCAATTTTTGGCGTCCGCCAAATCGCTGGCGAGCAACCACCATGGCAGAATTCTATGGCCAGTATATCCACTCTGCTTACTATATCAAAGCCGGCGATGGCGATAAAAAAGTCGCCTGGAAGGCATTAATTCCGACCAGCGGCAATTACGAGGTTTTCTATTATAATTCCAAGATTCGTGCCCCCTGGTTTCGTCGCATGGGCGAAGGCCAACAAACGCGACGCGACCAATTTGTCGAACAATTCAATTTCAAAGTCTATCATGATGACGGCGTTGAAGATGTCACGCTGGATATCGCCAATGCCGAGCAGGGATGGATTTCCCTGGGCACATTTTATCTCTCTTCCGATACGGCGCGGGTCGAATTGACGGACAAAACCAAAGGTCGGATGGTCATTGCTGACGCCGTGAAATGGCTAAAGCTTTAATTTGAAAATTTCGCAGCGAAACTGAACCTTGTGCCGATCCACATGCCAAGCTTCGGCGAAGCCAACCATCGCCGGCTTGGTCAGTTTTTCACCGGATCCAGCAGGCACTTTTGTCCTCATCGCTTTGTGGGTCGATCCCACTCATTGGAAGCGGATGGTTGTTGGTGATCGATGATAAGTAAGTTCTCACTCATTGCTCATGGGATGAGAAATATCCGAAACAGGCTGAATTCCCTCTGTGCTGTGCGGAATATAGGCGCGCGGTGAGATGTCTAAAATAGCACGGGAAAATATTTAAGCGAAATAGATCCTCCTGGAAGCTCGTCATGGTGATGATGCGTTCTCATAATGATTCTGGGAGAACGATCTCATAGAGTAATAGTTTTGGGCAATTAAAGGAAAGTGACTATGAATCTCAAGAAAATCGCTTTGACTGTTTGCTCTTTTTCGCATCTGCTGCTGCTACTGTTAGGAGCGCAGATTCGATTTTTAGTAGCTCAAGAGCCTTTTACGCTGGAACGCGCGCTGGAGACGGCGATGCGAAATAGCCCGGAGATCCGGCGCTACCAACTGAATTTGGAGCGAGGTCAACAACTGCTCAATGCGCAGAAGGCATCGCTGAAGTCGCAATTTGGTCTAACGCTTAACCCATTCAGTTATTCCCATCAGCGCCGGTTCTATAATTTTCTTTCCAAATACCTCACCAGCGAAACCCGACAATCCGTTGGAACATTCTCGATTCGGCAGCCGATCCCATGGACAGATGGGACGTTGACATTCATCAACGAATTCGGCTGGCTCGATTCATACAGCGAATATCAGGACGCCAAGAACAAATATTACAGCAATGATCTGTACCTGAGCTTCACCCAGCCGATCTTCACCTATAATCGGACCAATCTGCAGATGCGGGAGCTGGAGCTGGACCTGGAGAACGCAGCGCTCAATTTCGCGATTCAGAAATTGTTTCTGGAGTACCAGGTGACGCAGAATTTCTATAACATTTATCAACAAAAGGCCAGCCTGGAGATCGCGCTGGATGAATATCGCAATCGCGAGGCAAGCTATCAAATCATTAAGAACAAAGTTGAGGCCGGGCTGAGCCCCCAAGAGGAGCTCTATCAGGCCGAACTGGACCTAACCCGCAGCCGATCCAAGGTGCAGAACACCCAGGTGGCGCTGGACAATTATCTGGATACATTCAAACGGTTGATCGGCCTGTCGCTGTTCGATGATATCACCGTGACGGCGGATATTTCGCATCAGCCGGTGGAGATCGACCTGCAGCGGGCATTGGAGACGGGGCTGAAATATCGAATGGAGATCCGCCAGCGCCAGATTGATGTCGAAAACGCCAAATATGATCTAATTCGTGCCGCTGCCACCAATGAATTTCGGGGCGATGTTACGCTGTCCTATGGCATTACGGGAACTGATGCAAATTTTAACAAGATCTTCGACTCCCCAACCAAAAACGAACGGATCTCTTTGGAATTCAATGTCCCGTTGTTCGATTGGGGGCAAAAAAAGTCAACGATCAAAGCCTACCAAGCGATGATTAAGAGCAGCGAGTTGCAACTTGAGGATGAAAAAAATAACATCATCATCGAGATCCGTCGTGCCTATCGGAACTTAAAAAACTTGGTCAGCCAGATCGACATTGCCGAACAAAGCCTGCGCAGCGCTCAATTGACCTATGATATCAATCTGGAGCGATACAAAAACGGCGATCTGACCAGCATGGATTTGAACTTGATTCAGAATCAATTATCTCAGGCCAAGTTGGACAAAATCGCGGCGCTGATAAATTATAAGATCGAGCTGCTCAATATGAAAGTTGTGTCCTTGTGGGATTTCGAGAAGAATCAGCGCGTGGTGCCCGACCTGATACAACAAGAATAGGACGGTCTGGGCTGCGGCAATGCCAAAGGATCTTTCTAAACATCGCACCGTGAGCCCCAAAAAGGCGAATGGATTCCTTGTAACAACAAGTGGAAAAGATGTAAGTGCAAGGGATCATCCCAGAAAAGCACTGATAGGCAGTGATCATCTTGAAATGCCAAAGCATGTGCCAGTCGTGCTGACAAAAAATTATTTATCATATCCCAATTCGATATTTGGCAGCATGTTCAACGCGGTAGCGAAATTGAATCATAGTGAAGGAGTGGAACGTGAGAAACAGAATGATTGTGGTCCTGGTGGTGTATTTGATCCTCATGAGCTGTGGAGCTCAGCAGAGCGGTTCAGAAGCAGATATCGCCGTCCCAGTGACGATTGAGGAAGTGAAATACAAGCCGATCGAAGAATTTCTAACAACGACCGGCTCGGTGAAAGCCGTTAAAGATGTCACCCTAAAATCGGAAACTTCTGGATATTACCGCTTAGCCATCAATCCGAGGACGAATAAGCCCTTTGCCCTGGGTGATTTCGTGAAGGAGGGGCAGGTGATCATCTATCTGGATAACCCTGAGTTGGAATACAACACCAAGATTGAATCGCAAAAGCTCAATCTTGAGATATCCAAACAGGAGTTCGAGAAGCAAAAGTCGCTCTATGAAAAAGGGGGGGTGACATATCGCGAATTGAAAAACGCGGAAAAGCTTTATATGGATGCGCAGTACACTTATGAGAGCGCCAAGTTGCAATTAGCGAAGCTGAAGATCACCGCACCATTCGATGGGGTGATTGTCGATTTGCCCTATTACACACCGAAAACCAAGGTGGATGCGAATCAAAAAATGGTGCAGATCATGGACTATCGCAAGCTCCTCATGGAAGCAAGTCTGCCGGGCAAAGAGCTGGGGCGTGTGAAAGTTAACCAGCCGGTGCGCGTCATGAGCTACAACCTGCCAGAGGATACGCTCAAAGGCCATGTCACCCAGGTCTCCCCGGCGCTGGATCCTGATACCCGTTCGTTCAAAGCGGCGATTGATATTGATAATCCAGACTGGCTGTTGCGGCCTGGGATGTTTGTGAAGGCCGAGATTATTGTGGCATCAAAAGACAGCGCCATTGTTATCCCGAAAGATATTATCATTGCTTCGCGCGAGGGAAAAACCATTTACGTGGTCGACAAAGGGGCGGCACGGCGAAGGATCATTTCCACCGGGCTGGAAAATCCTGACTACGTTGAAGTCACCGAGGGCCTCAAGATCGAGGAGCGCTTGGTGGTCAAGGGGTTTGAAACCCTGCGCGATCGATCCAAGGTCAAAATTATTCGATAGCGCAATCATGGGCTATGGGTGAGGAACACACGCATGAGATAAACTTGGGATGATGCAGCAGATCCCAATCCCATCCAATCCGTTCAAGCGATCAGTATTAACAGGAGAGCAGGCGCAATAGTACGATGAAAAAATTAACGACATTTTCAGTGAATTATCCGATAACGATTGCCATGCTGGTGCTCGCCGTCCTTCTGCTCGGCTATATTTCATTCACCAAGCTTGGTATCGATTTATTCCCCAATTTGAACAATCCCAGAATATTTGTAGAGCTGAAAGTTGGGGAGCGACCACCAGAGGAGATTGAAAAGCAATTTGTGGAGAGCATCGAATCGCTGGCCATTCGGCAGAAAAAAGTGACGCAGGTCTCATCGATTATTCGAGTTGGGTCGGCGCAGATTACGGTGGAATATGGCTGGAATGCGGACATGGACGAGGCGTTTCTGGATCTGCAAAAGACCTTAGCCACCTTCAGTCAGAATGCGGAGATCGATGAATTGAACATCACTCAGCACGATCCCAATGCCGCGCCGGTGATGATCCTGGGGCTATCGCATCCCCAAATCGACGATATGGATGAGCTTCGGCGCATCGCAGAGAACTATCTGCGGAATGAATTGATCCGATTGGAGGGGATCGCTGAAGTGGAGCTGTTGGGCCAGGAACAAAAGGAAGTAGTGATTGAAACGAATAATTATCTGTTGGAAGCCTATCATCTGACCCCGGCGGCGGTGGCCAATCGCATCCGAAATTACAATCGCAATGCATCGGGCGGCTCTATTGTGGAAATGGGGAGAAAGTACATTATCAAGGGCGTCGGCGAATTTCAATCGCTCGAACAAATCGGCAATGTGATTGTCACCTATGCGCAACCCACCGCACTTACCACTGGCATGGAGGCGAGTAGCCTTAGGGAACGAGTGCCCGTCTACCTGCGCGATGTGGCTACCATCTCATTTCGGAACAAAGAGCCGGAAAATATTGTGCGCATCAATCATCGGCGTTGCATGGCGCTGGCCATTTATAAAGAAACGAAATTCAACACGGTGAAGGCTGTCGAGGACCTATTGAAGGCCCTGGAAAATCTGCGCAAAGCGCTGCCAGGATACGAGCTGACCGTGATTCAGAATCAGGGCGAATTCATCAAGACAGCCGTCGATGAGGTGAAGCAAACAGCACTGATCGGCATCATTTTGGCTGTGCTGGTGATTTATGTATTTCTCCGTCGCTTGGGCGCCACAGCGATCATCAGCACCGCCATCCCGATTTCGATCATCGCCACGTTCAATTTGATGTACTTCAAAGGGCTGACGCTGAACATTATGACGCTGGGCGGGCTGGCATTGGGCGCCGGCATGTTGGTGGACAATGCCATCGTCGTCATGGAAAATATCTATCGCAACTTGGAATCGGGCAAATCGTTGCGCGACGCCGCCATCGAGGGGGCTGCCCAGGTCGGTGGCGCGATCACCGCATCGACTTTAACGACGATTGTAGTATTTTTGCCCATCGTCTATTTGCATGGGACCGCGGGAGAGTTGTTCAAGGATCAGGCTTGGACAGTGGCCTTTTCGCTGCTTTCATCGCTGGTAGTCGCCATATTGGTCATACCAATGCTGAGTGCCCGCACGCTCAATCCATCGCCGGAAAAATCTATGCCGCGGTCAATCCATTTCAAGGGCTATTCTAAGCTGCTAGACAAAATTTTGGATCGCAAATGGCAGGTGATTGCCGCGGCCACCGTATTGGTCGTCATCGCCGCCCTTCTCATCCCATTGGTCGGAAGCGAATTCGTTCCCAAAACAGATGTCAATGAGTTCTCGATCGAGCTGAAATTGCCAGAGGGAACCGCCTTGCACCGAACCGAACAAGCGGTGGACAATATCGAGCAAATCGTGCGGGAGATGCTGGGCAATGATCTGAAAACTGTGTACAGCAAAATCGGGCCATCCGGCGAACTTACTGGCAGCGAGAGTTCGATTTTTCAGGATGAAAATACGGCTACCATGAAGATCATCCTGACGCCGGACCACAAAATATCGGCAGAAACTTACATCACTCGTCTGGGCCAAGCCCTCTCCAATATTCCTGAGTTAGAAATGCAATTCATTCAGGAACAAACGGCATTGCAGACGACATTGGGCACTGAGTCCGCGCCGATCGTAATCGAGATTCGTGGCGAAGACCTGGCGATGCTGCAAAATTTTACCGAGCAGGTTAAGGCGGAATTGCAGCAAATGAATGACCTATTCAATTTGGCGACCAGTTTTGATGAAGGCCGGCCCGAAGTGAATGTGGTGCTGGATCGGGTGAAGGCTGGAATTTATAATGTCGGAATTGAGACGATCAGCTCTCAGCTTCAGGATCAGCTCGTGGGGCGCAATGCTGGGCAATGGGAATACAAGGGCGAATTGCACGATTTGACGATCAAATTGCCCGAGATCAGTCTCAAGCAACTGGAAGATGTGGTGATCGAAAGCGGAGACCAGAAGATCCGTTTGAATGAACTGGCCACAATCCAGGTGGCCACCGCGCCGCGAGAGATTCTGCGGACCAATCAGGCGCGGGTCGGCAAAGTGACCGCCTATCTGCGAACCGATAGACCATTCGATCAGGTGGTCGCTGAAATTGAAAAGCGCTTAGCGAAAATCACTTTTCCAGCAGATTATCAATATCAGATCACTGGTCAAGAACAGAAACGAAAGGAAGCGTTTCGCAATCTGAAATTCGCCCTGTTGCTGTCGATCGTTCTGGTCTATATGGTCCTGGCCTCGGAATTCGAGTCATTGATCCACCCATTTACAATTTTATTGACGATCCCCCTGGCTGGGGTTGGGGCTATTCTGATATTTTTCATCCTGGGCAAGTCATTCAATATGATGGCCTATATCGGCATTATTATGCTGGCTGGCATCGCCGTGAATGACTCCATTATCTTGGTGGATGCCATCAATCAATTGCGGGCCGACGGACTGTCGCGGCGTGACGCGATCATCGAAGCCGGGCAGCGCCGCGTCCGACCGATCATTATGACCAGCTTGACGACTATATTAGCGCTGCTCCCATTGACGTTCGGCTTCGGCGAAGGGGCAGCACTGCGATCGCCCATGGCGTTGGCAGTCATCGGCGGGTTGACCACCTCCACGCTGCTCACCCTGGTGGTGATCCCATGCGTCTATTTGGTACTGGACCAGCTTTTTGCCAAAAAATATCTGCCATCGTGATACTCCTCCCCGATTTCGGGAGGATGATGGGCTTTTTAAGGAGGAACAAAAAAGATCAACATTCGGTCGAAGTGCCCTGAACGCGGTTGGTGAGGCACGCAGGGCCGATCTTGGGTGAACAATATCGGGGACGTTCTTTTTTGATTTCCGCAAAAGAAAACGTTTTCTCATTCTGTGTATCTCGTGGAATCTGCAATTATCAAGGCGAAATAGCAAGATTATGAACCTGATTCAATTCGTCATCAAAAGAAAAACCTTCATCAGCATGTTGTTCATCGCGCTGGTGTTGCTGGGCTATCTCTCCTATCGGCAATTGCCGGTAGAACTTTTTCCCAATGCAGAGCTGCCATTTTTGATTGTCAGCATCACAGGCGTTCGGGAGATGGATCCGGAATATATGGAGAAGCACGCAATTATTCCGCTGGAGGGAGCCATTAGCACGCTGCAGGGGATCGACAAGATCGAATCGTTTGCTGATCGGCGGAGCGGCCGGATCCTTGTTTACTATAATCAGAACGTCAAGGTGAAATATGCTTATTTGAAACTGCAAGAGATGGTGAACAGTGTCAAACCGGACCTCGGCGAAGAATTTTTCGTCAATGTGTTCAAGATCGACACGGAGCAATTGAGCAATATGTTCATGAGCCTGCAGGTTCGCGAGATCATTGATCGGAGCGACAGCTTGCGATCGGCTGGTGGGGTGAATCGCATCCGTCAGATCGTGGACAAAAAGATCACCCGAGAATTCGAAAATATCGATGGCATTGCCAATGTGGAGGTGTACGGCGGCCAGCAAAAATCCGTCGAAATCATCCTCAACGAAGAAGCCTGTCGAGCACACCAGATCACGGCCGCTCAGATTCGCACCTTGATCGCTCAGAACAGCCAGAACAAGACCTTTGTGGGGAAGGTGTACGAGCGCGATAAGCACTATTTCGTCAACTTAGTGGCAGAGTACACCGATGTCCGAAATCTGGAGAATATCGTGGTGAAGCGCGAAGGGCCGGTGTTGCTCAAAGATGTCGCTCGCGTGAACGTGGGCGTCAAAGAAGAAACCTCGATCAGCCGAGTGAATGGCGGCGAGGCCATCACCATGCAATTGGTGCGCGATACCCAGGTCAATTTGATTGAGCTTTCCCATACCACCCGAGCGGTGATTCGTCGGCTGAACAAGGAACTGGCACCTCTCGGTATCGAAATCGTAGTCCAAAGCGACGTCGCCGAGACCATGGAGAAAAATATCGAATTGATCAAGCAACTGGCGCTGATTGGTGGATTGCTGGCGGTGGTCGTGCTCTGGATTTTCCTGCGCAATTTGCGGCTGGTGGTAGTCATTGCCCTGGCGATACCGATTTCAGTGTTTACTGCGTTCAACTTCTTTTACGCGGCTGGGATCTCCATCAATAGCCTCACCTTGGTGGGCATGGCGCTGGCCATCGGCATGTTGCTGGACAATAGCGTGGTCGTGCTGGAGAATATCTACCGACTGGTATCCAGCCGCAAAGGGATCGAGCCATCGGTCATTCAAGGTACACGCGAGGTATGGCGGTCGATCTTTGCGGCCACGTTGACCACCATTGCTGTGTTTTTGCCGTTCATTTTCTCATCCGATTTCATCGTGCGGCTCATTGGTCGCCATATTGGGGTCTCAATCATTAGCACCTTGCTCATTTCGCTGGTGGTCGCATTGCTTCTGGTTCCGATGGTGACCCATTATTTTCTGTCGCGCGGAAGAGGCATCGATGTCAGCACATTGAACTTCAATGTTGTTTCGCCGAAAAATCGGCTCATGCAAATCTATCGCGTGTTGCTGAAATCGACCATGCGTTTCCCGGCGCGAACGGTGATCCTCGCCCTCGTGGTCTTTCTGATAAGCCTGCTCATCGCGTTGGCGGTAAGCATCAACGTGTCGCAAGAAGTGGAGACCTCTGAATTTAATCTCTATGTCACAATGCCACGCGGTTCCACGCTGGAAGCCACGGATCAAGTGGTTGCTGAATTGGAGCAACGGTTGAGTGACATCGAGGAAAAACAGGATATTGCGAGCAACATTAGCGAGGAAGAGGCGATCATCACGATCAAATTGAAGGAGCATTTCGAAAAAATCAAGAATCGCACGGTGGCCCAGGTGAAAAGCGAAATTCAAAATCGCATTAAAGATTTTCGGGCGGCCGATGTGAGCTTCGAGCAACCAGCCTCCAGTCAGCGTTTTAGGGGAGGGTTGCGGTCCAATCCCGGGGCCAATTTAGAACGGATGCTGGGGATCGGCACACAAACGGAAAGAGTTGTGATCAAAGGCCGAGATTTCAATGCGATGAGGAATCTAGCGGGCGATATTCGAAATTATCTGGAAGAATTGAGCTCCATGAATCGGGTGAGCTTGAACATCGCCGACGATCGGCCAGAGATCCATGTATTATTCGACACCGAATTATTGAGCCATTACAACATCGGTTTGACTACCATTGCTGCCGAATTGGCTGGCTTTCAGAGCGAATTCTCGTCCGGGCTAAAATATAAGCAAGGGAGCGATGAATACGACATTGTTATCCGCAATGAGCATTTAGAAGACAAGACCATCGATGACCTCAGGACACTGCGCATCCCGTCGCCCACCGGCGGCAGTTATGAACTTGACCAATTGAGCCGAATCGTCTATTCCGCTGGAATGTCCGGCATCAATCGGGTCAATCAGGAGAAGCAGATCGAGGTAATCTATCAGTTTTTGAGTGAGGTGAACAACTCGAAGACGCTATTGGAGGCTTCGCGGGCAGAAGTAGATCAACTGATCGCCAGCCTCAATATCCCTCCTGGCCTGGCGGTTGAAGTCATCCATGACGAGACCGAATTGGGTGAATATAAATTTCTAATTGCTGCAGCGCTTATTTTGATCTTCATGATCCTGGCCTCGGTATTCGAATCGGCCTGGCAGCCGATCGTCATTTTGTTCAGCATCCCGCTCGCTGCGATCGGCGCACTCTGGGCGCTGATTTTTACTGGAAATTCGATTTTGAATGCCAATACCCTGACTGGCTTTTTGATCTTATTGGGTGTGGTTGTCAATAATGGCATCATTCTCATCGATTATACCAGAATTTTGAGACAACGAGGATACCGTCGCGCTCGGGCACTGATAACAGCCGGCCAGGCACGCGTCCGGCCGATCCTCATCACCGCGATCACCACCATCGTTGGCATGCTGCCGCTGGCCATGGGAAAGGCGGAATACGTCACCCGAATCGGATCACCTTTCGCCATTACCGTGATCGGCGGACTGGCCGCCGGGACACTTTTCACCCTGGTCTTTATCCCAACGGTCTATGCCGGCTTGGAAACCGCGTTACGATGGATTCGATCGCTCCACAGGAACATCAAACTGATCCAATTGGCCATTGTTGTCCTGGGAGTTTTCTTGATTTACACCTATGTTGATAGTTTGCTATGGCAAATCGTAGAATTGGTGCTGCTGGTGATGCTGGTGCCAGCCGCCACATACTTCGTGATGACCAGTTTGCGCCAGGCCAAAGCTGAAATTATCAAGCCCGGCGAGGCGCTGCGGATCAAAGTTCAACATTTGGTGAAAATCTATGATCAAGATATGCGCTTCATTCGGGAATGGAAAAAAGGCGTAGCAATCCGCGCAAAAGCTGGCCTATCTAAAGATTATCGCACCTGGCGGGACTTCGATGATTTCATTTACCTGTTGCCCAGTCTGGGATTTTTGATCTATTTTGTCTATTTTTACCTCCAGAGCGGATTCTGGGTTTTTGTCACCGCGCATCTGGTCTACTTCTATGTGCTTGCCCTCTGGAAACCAATTCAGATCTATTTAGGACATTACCTCAGGCGTCACGATCGCCGCTGGATCCGATCCATCGCTCAGCGGTTCTATCCCCTATTTTTGTGGGGATTCCCTTTGCTGAACCTGGTCATCTTCTACTTCAAATGGCACACCATCACCATCTTAATTTTGATTGCGGCGATCTGGTATTTCGCCCTGGCTGTCTATACCACTTCCAACCGGCTGCATCGTGACGAAGTGAACATCATGCGGTTAACCGGCCGCTTTGCCGGACTGAGAAAGAATTTCTATCGGCTCGTTCAGGCGATTCCTATTCTTGGCAGGAAAAAACAACCGTTCAAAGCGATAGATGGGGTTTCATTGGAAATTGGGAGCGGGATGTTTGGTTTATTGGGCCCCAATGGCGCGGGAAAAACGACATTGATGCGAATCATCTGCGGCATTCTGGAACAAAGCCGTGGCAGCATTTGGATCAATGACATCGATCTCAAAGCGAAGCGGGAAGAATTGCAGGGCTTGATTGGCTATCTGCCCCAGGAGTTCGGCACCTATGAAAATATGACCGCCTATGAATTCCTGAGCTACCAGGCCATCCTGAAAAATATCTACGATAAAGAGGAACGAGAACGTCGAGTGAATTATTGCCTCGCCGCGGTTCATTTGGAAAAGAATATGCATCAAAAAATTGGTTCGTTCTCTGGGGGGATGAAACAGCGCATCGGGATTGCCCAGACGTTGTTGCATTTGCCGCGCATTCTGGTAGTGGATGAACCAACCGCCGGCCTCGATCCGAGAGAACGGATCCGATTCCGAAATTTATTGGTAGAACTCAGTCGGGAGCGCATCGTTATCTTTTCCACTCATATTATCGAGGATATCTCCAGTTCGTGCAACAAGGTGGCGGTGCTCAATAAGGGGCGTCTTTGCTATCTGGGCGATCCGCAGGATATGGCGCGGCTGGCGGAAGGATTCGTCTGGCAATTTCAGGTCCCAGCCGATCAATTCGAGGCACTGAGCAAGAACTTGTGGATTGTGCATCACATCCGGGATGGCGAGTACATTCGGGCAAGATGCATATCCACCGCACGACCAACACCAGAAGCCCAGGAAGTCCGACCCACGCTGGAGGACGCCTATTTGTGGCTGCTACGACAGTCATCTTGTTAGATCGTCCCTATCACCAGCAGCCCAATGTCCACTGCGGTCAGCTTTGTCTGAATAGATAAGCTTAGCATTGGATTAATTTCATTCTCTGCCCCGTATTTGAATCCAAAATCGAATGATTGGGCCTGATTTCCAGGATCGCTGGATGATCGCTTCGGAATTTTTTGATGGATGCGTAAGAGCAGGCATCAAAATGAAATATCCTGTGGCAATTTCAGCGTACGCTCAAATTTCTTGAATTAGGTTGATCAGCGCAAGACAACAATTGTTGTCCACTGCAATCATAAAAGGGCATGAAAAGATGGTATTCAATTAGGTGCCTCGTGGCTTTTGGTACGTTCGACCAGTCAATCTTGTTTTCTCTTTTCATTATAAGAAACTCAGGGGATAAATCAATCAACCAAAACCAACCATCAAAACCATAGGAGGAAAGTATGGCCGCAAAAAAAATTTTGATGCTGGTGGGGGATTATGTCGAGGATTATGAAGTCATGGTCCCATTCCAGATGTTATTGATGGTGGGACATCAAGTCGACGCCGTTTGTCCCGATAAAAAGCCTGGCGATAAGATTCGCACCGCCATTCATGATTTTGAAGGCGATCAGACCTATAGTGAGAAGCCGGGCCATAATTTTCAGATCAATGCCAATTTCGATAAGATCAAGCCGGAGAACTACGATGGGCTGGTCATTCCGGGCGGGCGAGCCCCCGAATATCTGAGATTGAACGAAAAAGTGATCAAAATCGTAAAGCACTTTGCCGACGCCAATAAGCCAATCGCTGCCATTTGTCATGGGCCTCAGATCCTTGCCGCCGCCAATGTGCTTGCTGGCAAGAAGGTTCTCCCCTACCCTGCTGTGGGTCCGGATTGCGTGAATGCAGGCGCCACCCTCGGCCAGATCAATGAGACCTTTTCCAATGCCTTGGTCGATGGGAACCTGGTCACTGCCCCAGCCTGGCCAGCGCATCCAGAATGGATCGCTGCCTTCTTAAAATTGCTTGGCACCAAAATCGAGCCATAATGCGCGCTAAGATGAAGCGGACCAATTAGCGACAACGGCATCGACATTTGAAATTATCCTCTGTTAAGATTTTGGTGAGGCTGGAGGGATGGCTGTCCACGCGTTTGATCGAATCTTTCCAAGGAATGGATGGCTATTCTCTCCAGCCTGAGTTTAATGCAAAATGATTGTTTCATCAAAAAGCTCAGAAAAAACTTTGATTCATCTATACCTTTCAGCGTCAAGGCGGAACTATGAATTATCGAGCGTTCGTTAACAATTTTGTCAGCATGATCATCAGTATATTTCGATACAATTTAAAAATCATCTTTGCCAATAAGTTTGTCTATTTTCTATTGGCGGCCGTCGCTATTTTCTTATTGGTAACCACCATCAACTTGCTCAGCGCAGAATCGAGCCCTACCGAGGGCACGATCTATTACCTGCTCCTGGTACCAGGCATTTTAATCATCTTTTACCCAACCACCTTTGGCATCCAGAATGATGTCGATACCCGAATGATTGAAATTCTATTTGGCATCCCAAATTATCGCTACAAAGTCTGGCTGGTTCGAATGGCGCTGATTTACGTGGTCGTCTTCGTCATTCTCGTGATTCTTAGCATCGTCAGCTCCGCGGCATTGGTCAATATTCCGATTTTCAAAATGGTATTCCAACTTATGTTCCCAATTTTTTTTATTGGCTCGCTGGCGTTCATGATTTCGACCGTGATCCGCAATGGCAATGGCACGGCAGTGGTGATGATCATTATCGGCATGACGTTCTTTATCTTAAGCGGACAGCTCGAGGCAAGTCGCTGGAACCTGTTCCTGAATCCATTCGCAATGCCTTCCAATGTGAACCAGGCCGTGTGGATGGAAACCACGTTCAACAATCGTATTTATCTGCTCATTGGCATCGCGATTAGCATCTTGGTCGGTCTGCTCAATTTGCAAAAACGGGAGAAATTTGTCTGAAGATGGGATTCAACCATCGCAGCGCTCGATTGGATGATAGAATCGATCGAATGCTAGATGCTGCCAATTAGACGATTCGAATGGCAGGAAACTCATTGAGATGGAAAATGAGCTTATTGAATTCATTTTAAAGCGACGGTTGGTCGCTGAATGATTCGGACCGCGATTATTTTCAACTTTTCGATAGTGCCATCACACAAAATTTTTCCTGAAGATCAGAATTTTCTGCTTTGTTCATTGAAGCTGATGCTTTTTTTGCTTTGTAAGAGCTATAACGAAGCCAATCGACTGATACGATACCTGTTCAATAGATGATACGCAGCGAATTGCCTCGACGAACTCAATATTGGAGATCTGAACCTATTTCGTGCAAAGTCAATTATTCTTTTCAATCTTTTTTCACCAAGCAATCCGCATCATAAACTCAGGAGGTCAAATGAAGCAATTTCTCTGGCTATTTCTCACATTTGGAATGCTCGCGTGGTCTTGCTCTCGATCGAGTCATAACCCGTTCTTCGCCGATTGGAGGACGCCGTTCCAAACACCCCCATTTGAACAAATCAAAGAACATCATTACATGCCCGCTTTTGAACATGGCATAAAACTCCATCAACAGGAGGTTGCCGCGATTGCTGACAATCCCGAGCCCCCTACCTTTGAGAACACCTTGGTGGCGCTGGATAATAGTGGCGAGCTATTGACCCGAGTCAGCAATGTATTTTTCAATATGACCTCGGCGCATACGAATGATAGCCTACAAAGCATTGCCAAACGGGTAGCGCCAATGCTCTCCCGGCATCAAGATGATATACTATTGAACGCCAAGCTGTTTCAGCGCATCAAAGCGATTTACCAGCAGCGGGATCAGCTTGGATTGACCCCGGAACAAAATCAGTTGCTCGAAAAATACTATAAGGAATTTGTCCGCGGTGGAGCGGATTTGGCCGATTCCGCCAAAGCAGAATTGCGCCAGATCAATGAGGAGCTATCTGTGCTATCCTTGCAATTTGGGGATAATGTGTTGAAAGAGATGAATCATTTTGAGCTGGTGATCGACCAGGAAGCCGATTTGGCGGGTTTGCCGGCGGATGTCCGCGCTGCTGCCGCCGAAACGGCCAAAGAGCGCGGCAAAGAGGGCAAATGGGTATTTACCCTGCAGAAACCGAGCCTGATCCCATTCCTGCAATATTCGGAACGGCGCGATCTGAGAGAAAAGATGTTCAAGGCTTATATTATGCAATGCGACAATAACAATGAGTGGGATAATAAGAAAATTTTGTCGCGGATCGCTGCGCTGCGGGTGAAACGCGCCAATCTATTGGGCTATCGGACGCACGCTGATTTTGTGCTGGAAGAAAATATGGCCAAAACGCCCCAAGCGGTGTATGATCTCTTGAATCGACTCTGGGAACCAGCCATCCGCGTGGCCAAGAAAGAGGCCAGTGAGCTCCAATCGCTGATTTTTGAAGAGGGCAATGATTTCAAGTTGGAGCCCTGGGATTGGTGGTTCTATGCCGAAAAGCTGCGCAAGTCCAAATACGATCTGAATGAAGAAATGCTTCGGCCCTACTTTAAGCTGGAGAATGTGATAGATGGGGTTTTTATGGTGGCAAATAAGCTGTATGGGATCACGTTTAATGAACGGCATGATATCCCCAAATATCACCCAGATGTCAAGACGTTTGAAGTCAAAGAGGCCGATGGCCGGCATGTCGCCATTCTTTATACGGATTATTTTCCGCGTTCCAGCAAACGGAGCGGAGCATGGATGAACGAATATCGACAGCAATACAAACGTGACGGCAAAATGATCACACCGATCATCTGCAATGTTGGGAATTTTTCCAAGCCAACGGCAGACAAGCCATCACTATTGAGCCTCGAGGAAGTCTTGACTTTATTCCATGAATTCGGTCATGCATTGCACGGGTTGCTGTCCAATTGTACCTATCAAAAGCTGGCGGGCACCAATGTCGCAAGGGATTTTGTGGAGCTTCCCTCCCAGATCATGGAGAATTGGGCGACCGAACCAGAGGTGCTCAAAATGTACGCGCGCCACTACCGAACTGGCGAACCAATGCCGGATGAGCTGATCGAAAAGATCAACAGGTCCAGCAAGTTTAATCAGGGTTTCGCTACGGTGGAATATTTAGCTGCAGCGTTTCTGGATATGGACTGGCACACGCTGACCGAGCCCACCGAGTTGGACCCCACTGTCTTTGAGAATCAGTCAATGGCTAAAATAGGCATGATTCCGGAAATTGTGGTGCGCTATCGCAGTCCTTATTTTCGTCATATTTTTGCTGGCGGCTATTCGGCTGGTTATTACAGCTATATCTGGGCGGAGGTACTGGACGCGGATGCGTTCCAGGCATTCAAAGAGACCAGTCTGTTCGATCAAAAGACCGCGAAAGCATTTCGCGAACACATTCTGGCCCGCGGCGGTACGGAAGATCCCATGGTGCTTTACAAACGATTTCGAGGCGCCGAACCGAAGATCGATGCGCTATTAGAGAAGCGGGGCTTGAAGTAGCTTGTTATCAATCGATTTCGATTCTTATTCGGATTGGATTAATCCGTTTTATCTTTAGTCAATAAACAAAAAGGAGCATCGGATGAAAAAGTTGTGGCTTTTTTTGTTTGCTATGTTATGCTGCGGTTATTGCGCCACCACTGGAAGCCAGGAGGAGTCCATATACGGCCAGACCAGAATCCTTCAGGCTGAGTATGAGAAGGTATTTCAGGCGACCTTGGATTATCTCCCAGAGCGGGGTTACACCATAAAAAAAGCGGATTGGGAGAGTGGTGTGATTGAAACCGATTATCAGGCTGGGGCCGGCGTGGCCACGGGTTTTACTGGTGACAAGCGCGCTCAGATAACATGCAAGCTGATCAAGATCGATCAGAACCAAACGAAATTAACCCTGGAGCTCTTTTCGGAGATACGCGATCCGCATAGCGGCTGGCAATATGTGGCGCCGGAGTATCAAACCGCCCGGGTCATTTACGATCGTTTTTTCGAAGCCATTACGGCTCGGGCTCAGGGACGAAAGATCGAATAGCCTCGTTGCCCAGCATTTGCCAAAAATTTTTCTTGAAACTTGACAAAAATTGCATTATATTTATGCGGAACAAAATGAAGTGAATAAAGTCAAATAATGTGTCTCCACGGGGACGAATATTGGCTTCGACGGGGGTCGAGGGGTTACAGATCGCATACCGAGGTTCCTGGTTCCTCGTTAATCCACTGGGAAATAAATGTAAACGCAGACAATTATGCGTATGCAATGGCTGCCTAATTCGGCAGCCCGCGCTGATTGAGCTCGGCCCGTCAGGCTCAGTCAGAGGCGTCGTCCTTGATGGGATAGCTGCTGATCTTGTCGGAGGGTCAGTGGCGAAATTAAATCCGGCTGGCTTCCCAGGCGCTTTGTCTGCTGTGCGTCGGGAGGTTCACATCAACAACAGACTAAGTATGTAGAGGTCTGTAAAACCGGGCTCTCGGACGCGGGTTCGACTCCCGCCGTCTCCACCACTTTGTTGAGGGCACGCAGCCCTGTCAATTCACTCGCGTCATGTGAATCGCCTCCACAAAATTGTTCGGGGGCGTTTCTTTTATCCAGCGCCACGAACTCAAGGTTGCAGTGTCCATCATCCATTTTATCCGCCGATTATTTTTTCATGATCGAACTCGCCACGATATTCGCCACTTTGCTCCGCAACGAAATAATCGATCCTTTATCGAAGGGATGGACGCGATTAGTCAGGAACACGATAAATGTTTCGGTCTCAGGATCTATCCAGAGCGAAGTCCCTGTATAACCAGTATGTCCGTAGGAATGACTTCCAAACAGATCGCCACCATTGGTAGAGTAATCAGAATTCAAATCCCATCCCAATCCTCGCCCGGCGAATAAAGCTTTTTCAAAGACCTCTGTCATTCGCTCGACGGCCAAGGGGCTCAGAATTCTCACCCCTTTAAATTCGCCTTTGTTCAGCATCATCTGGGCAAAAATGGCGAGATCATCAGCGGTGGAAAATAAGCCGGCATTGCCAGAAATGCCTCCCTGCACCCGCGCCAGGGGATCATGCACAATGCCGATGAGCGGATGGCCATCAATGACCTCGGTGGGGACACAGCGCTCGCGAAATTGATCGGCTGGACAATAAAAAGTGTGGTTCATTTTCAGCGGTTTGAAAATATGTTGTTCGGAAAATTCAGCCACCGTTTGCCCAGTCACGCGATGGATGATATATGCCAGCGTGATGAAGCCAAGACAACTGTAATGAAATGCCGTTCCTGGCGGATCTGTTTTCTTCAATTGGGCGATGTAATTCATGAGCGAATCCATGGGGCACGGCACGCCATATTTCAGTTCAATTTCTTTGGCGTTGGTATAGGGTGGCAATCCCGAAGTGTGAGTTAGCAAATGCCAAATGCGCGCATCTTCGGCCGGATTGCCAGTCTCATCAAAATAAGGGACGAAATTTGGTACAAAATCTTTCACCTTATCCCAGAGCCGAATCCGACCTTGCTCGATCAATATCATGATCGATGTCGCAGTGGCGACCGGCTTGGTGATGGAGGCAAGATCAAAGATCATATCCATGGACATCGGGCGTTGCTCTGGCACCCATTGCGCTTGACCAAAAGCAGCGCGCATGACCAGTTTTCCTTTTCGGCCTACAATAATTGTGGCCCCGGGGAATTCCTTATTGTCAATCGCCGCCTGAATTGCTGTCGCAACGCGATGCAGCTGCTGCGAAGACATTCCCACTTCCTCTGGCCTGGCAAATGGCAGCGGTTGCGCCACAATTTGAAGCGCGCTCATCATCATCAGTAAAAAAATGCTTGCTCCAATCAGTGCTGAACTCGCTCTATTCATAAGACCCCTTTCGTTTTTTTTGCAGCTCATCCAACAATTCCAGCTCTTCCCGAACCTAAGCCGAGGGCAACAGCATGTTAAGATAATAAACAATGCGACTCTAAATGTCAAGTCAAATCTCGAAAAACGGCTTGCTTGTTTCAATTTTTTTTTCTATTTTGATGTCAAGCTTTGGACACAAGGAAAATTGAAGACAATGTTCTTTGCTGATCGGCGCTCAGAATAGAACTCATGCTGTCGGAGAAAATAATGTCGACCGCCTCAGACTGCTAAATAATACCTGAACGGAAATGGCACATTTGGGGTGACACTGTCATTGCAAGCAGAGCGAAACAATCTCTTCGCTTTATCTGATTCAATGAAATTGCTTCGCCCAAAAAACGTTTCGCAATGACCAGAAAACCTAAAAAATAGGATCTTTCATTCAAACACGAAATAGCGGATGGCAAAGGGATGTTGAGATTTGGGGCTCGTGAAGGGATAGGTTCGCCTGATCTGAAAAAAGCCTCGAGGCGAGCCAATCAAAACGAAATGGGTAGGAGCAGATCGGCCCTCCTGTGCTCACGGCTGTATGAAAATGAGCACTTGATGAGCAACAGGGTCAGTTCTGGCAAACAGCTTGTCGGAAAATGACAAATTGATTATGAAAAGCGTCATTCCGAGCGAAGCGACCAATCTGGTTTAAGCACCATGCTCTCGGGATATTGAAATTCCTCGCTACTTCGCCAGATAGCGGATCCATTCGGAATGGCTGGGAAATCAGGAATTTCAAACAGGCTGTCCATTTGGAATGACGGCAAAATAAAGTGTTTTCACCCCGGTCGGATCAATACTTTCATTTCACAATGCCATTAGTCCTTTATCAATCGTTCCTATCATCATTTTTCATTTATCTTGATCCAGGAATGATCGTTGTATTTATCTCACTTTTTTTTGCAGCTATTTATTTCGGCTTTATTCTGGCGTTACGAATCGGATTGAGCAGGCTGGATGATGAGCGGGAGCAAAAGGCGGCCATGATCTCCATCATTGTAGCGATGAAAAATGAAGGGCAGAAAGTTCGCGCCTGCTTGGAGTCATTGGTCAACCAAAATTATCCAAAAGAACGATTAGAAATCGTGGTCGTGGATGATGGTTCCACCGATGAAACGTCCCAGATTTTAGCGGAATATCAATCGCGATATGCATTTTTGAAAGCAATTCGCCATCAGCGTTCTTGGGCGAATTCTGGTGGGAAGAAAGCGGCGTTGAGCAAAGGGATTGCTGCAAGCACGGGTGAAATTTTATTATTCACCGATGCCGACTGTGTGGCTCCAGCCGATTGGGCGTCCGCGATGGTGGCCTATTTTGCCCCCCACGTTGGCCTAGTCGTTGGCTTTTCGCCGCTCGTGGATCCGAACGATACGCTCCTCGGCGCGCTGCTGCAAATCGACAGTCTAGTCAACGGCATCGTCGCGGCTGGAAGCATTGGATTGGGTGGCGCCGCAACCTGTACCGGCAGGAATCTCGCTTATCGCCGGCAAGTATACCATCAGGTGAATGGATTCACCGACATCATGCAGAGCATTTCTGGGGATGATGATCTGTTCCTTCATGTGGTCCATCAGAGGACCCGCTGGCACACGCGATTCGCGCTGGATAAATCATCGATCGTCCCCAGCTATCAGACCAAAACAATCGTGGATCTGTTCCGCCAAAAGCAGCGCCATCTCTCGGCGGGAAAATATTATCCTTTTTATGTGAAATTGGCCTATTTTGCCTTTCATATCTCCAACTTGGCGCTCCATCTGATTTTTCTCTTGCACCTGGTGAGCGCTCATAAGGTGTTGTTAGCAACGGCATGTCTTGGTGCAAAATTTTTAGCCGATGGACTGTTGATCATCGGTGGAGGAAAACTCTTTAATGTTCATCCAGCAATAGGATATTTTTTATTGTGGGAATATTTTTTCGTGCTCTATCATGTCATCATTGCCCCTTTTTCCTGGTTCGGAAGGATTCGTTGGAAGTAATTCATTCATCCGTAAGCAACTAACAGTTCTCAACTATCAAGCGGCCTCTGAAAGGGGGATACACGGAACACATTGAAGAATTGATCAGAAAGCCTATCGACGTGATGACGGTTCAAGAATTCGACATCCTGAATAGCTCATTGACCGGCACAAATCTGATCGAAGCCAGTGCCGGGACTGGAAAAACCTATGCCATTACTGGGCTGTTCCTGCGGCTGGTGATTGAACGGAAGCTGGGGGTAAACGAAATCCTGGTGGTCACATTTACTGAAGCGGCGACAGAGGAATTGCGTGATCGCATTCGAAAGGCGCTGCGCAAGGCAGAACTATCACTATCTGGGCAAATCAGCGGCGAACAATTTTTCGACCAATTGGCCCAGAAATATGCTTCGAACTCATCGGCAATAAATAGCCTCCGCAATGCCATCCGCGATTTCGATCAGGCAGCAATTTTCACCATTCACGGCTTCTGCAATCGAATGCTGGATGAGAACGCCTTTGAAAGCGGTGTCTTGTTCGATACCGAATTGATTGCCGAGACAGGCCAATTGCATCAGGAGATCGTTCATGATTTCTGGCGCAAATATATTTATTCGGAGTCGCCGCTATTTGTGAATTTTGCCCTCACCAATCACTTGAGCCCCCAGAAACTGCTGCAATTGGTGAGCCGACGCATGATGTGTCCCGATTTCAGGATCATTCCAACAATTGAGTCTAAGGGCGATTCGATCGAGGGGGCGAGCTTGCACCATGCGGAACTGGAGTTTCAGCAAGCGTGGCAGGCGGTTCGCTCTGCTTGGGGTTCAGCTCGACCTGAAGTGGAAGCCCTGCTACGGGATCATCCAAATTTGATGCGGCAGCAGTACCCTCCGTCAAAAATTCCGGCCTGGCTGGACGTGATGGATCACACGCTGGCTTCGGAAGAAGCGGATTTGACCATCGCTGACCAATTTAAAAAATTTACCGCCAGCGCGATTGTTGCTGGAACAAAGAAGAATTGCAAGCCGCCGGAACACCGCTTTTTTGGGCTATGCGAGACATTGTTTCAATCCAAAAAACAGCTGGAAACTACCTATCAAAAGCGGCTGATCGATTTAAAACTGAAACTGTTTTCTCATTGGCAAACCGAACTGGAGCACAAAAAGCGAGAGAAGAATATTCAGTCGTTCGATGATCTGCTGGTGAAGTTATATGAGGCGCTGACATCTCCCAGCGGCAGCGATCTGGCGGCAGCGATTCGCTGCAAGTTCAAAGCGGCTTTGATTGACGAATTTCAGGATACCGATCCCATCCAATACGAAATTTTCAAAAAGATATTTCACCATTCGGACAGCATTTTATTTTTGATCGGAGATCCCAAACAGGCGATTTATGGCTTTCGTGGCGCAGACATCTTCGCCTATATGGATGCCGCTCGCCAGGTGACCACGCGATATACGCTCAGTTGCAATTGGCGCTCCGAGCCCGATTTGATTGCCGCAGTCAACACCGTGTTCGGCCATTGCCAGTTGCCATTCGTGTTCGACGAAATTTCCTTTCAGCCGGCCACTGCGGCCGATTTGGCGGATCGATCGCGCTTAACAATTAACAGCCGTCATGAGCCCCCGCTCCAGCTATGGTATCTTGAGGCAAGCGAATGGGTCGAAGGGAATAAAGCGATCTCCAAAACCGATGCGCGGCCGATTATTTATCGGGCCGTAGCAGCAGAGATCTGCCGCTTGCTCACATTAAGCCAACAGCGATCCGTGTCTATTGGGGATCAACCGCTTCGAGAGATAGATATTGCGGTGTTGGTCCGGCGCAATAGCGAGGCAATGGCAATGCAACGCGCGCTCTTTCGCCTCAATATCCCTAGCGTGCTATTCAGTGCAGAGAATTTGTTCGATTCTCACGAAGCGCTTGAGCTGCAGCGGTTGCTCGAAGCGATGGCTCAACCCAATGACAACCTGAAAGTGAGAGCTGCATTGGCAACGGATCTCATGGGAGGCTCGGGCGAAGCGATCGAGGCGTTGGTTCGGGATGATCTTGCCTGGGAGAGGTGGTTGGTTCAGTTTCGAAATTACCATGACCTCTGGCGCCGACGCGGCTTTTTTCAGACATTTCGACAGTTCTTATTCGAACAGCAGGTGCTACCCCGGCTGATGGCTTTCCCAGATGGCGAACGCCGCTGCACCAATATCTTGCATCTGGCTGAAGTGCTCCATCAGGCGGCTTTGGAAAAAAGTTTGGGCATGACCGGCCTGGTCAAATGGCTGGCCGAGCAGCGCGATCCGAACACCCCCCGACTGGAGCAGCACCAGCTTCGGCTGGAGACCGACGAAAGAGCCGTGAAATTGGTGACCATCCATAAAAGCAAAGGGCTGGAATACCCCATCGTGTTCTGCCCCTTCACCTGGGATGGCTCTCGGATCGGCAGATCGCCGGATTATTTGTTATTTCATGATGAAGCCAATCATCGCATTTTAACAATAGATCTCGGAGCTGAATCGCGCGATGCAAATAAGCGGCAGGCGGAGAAAGAACAACTGGCCGAAAACCTCCGGCTGCTCTACGTGGCCTTGACTCGCGCCAGGCATCGCTGCTATCTCGTCTGGGGCCGATTTAATGAAGCCGAAAGCTCCGCACCAGCCTATCTGCTTCATCAGGCTGAAGGACAAGATTTTGATACGATCTTCAATGCCACGGAATCTCGGTTCAAATCATTGACCGATAAACAGTTCGTTGAAGACCTTCAGCAGATCTCGCTTCAATCCGGGGAAACCATTCAGCTCACCAAATTGATGGATCAACAAATCGAAAGATATCAGCCGCAACGACCAGAATTGCAGCAGCTTGCCGATAAGCCGTTCCGTGGGCAGATCGATTCAAGTTGGCGCATTTCCAGCTACTCTTCGCTGGTATCGCGAATTTCGTACGCGGCCGAATTGCCAGATTATGACCCCACTGAGGCGACGCTTCCGGCTGAGGCAATAATCGGAGCCACTGCGCCCCCCATCCGCACGGTTGCCGACATCCGGACGTTTCCCCGTGGCAACAAAGCCGGTATCTTCTTTCACAAGATATTTGAGCTCATCGATTTTCAGGAACCAAGCAGCGATGCTACGGCGAACATCGTAACAGAAAAATTGCAGGAGTTTGGCTTTGAGCCGCAATGGCGTGACACCATCATGCAAATGATCGAAAAAGTCGCGACATTGCCACTGGATCGCCAGCAAACGAATGTCACTCTTTCGAACATCTCGCGATCTCAGCGGTTGAATGAGCTCGAGTTCTATTTTCCATTGGAGGCGACCTCGGTCCAAAAATTAAAACAGATTTTCAAGCAATTTGTTGGGAAAAAAATACCCCAAACCTGGCCAGAACACATCGGACGGCTCAATTTTGCCCCATTGCGGGGATTCATGAAGGGCTTCATCGATCTGGTCTTTCAATACGACCAGCGTTTCTATTTGATCGACTGGAAATCCAATTTCTTGGGCGATCAGATCGAGGATTATCATCCACGGCGATTGCAATCCGTGATGGAGGAGGAGTTTTACCTGCTGCAATATTTGATTTACGTGGTCGCCCTAAATCAATATCTGAAGCAGCGTTGGCCGGGATATCGATACGAAACCCACTTCGGCGGGGTGTACTACATTTTTCTGCGAGGGATCGAGCCAGATGTAAACCATGATTATGGCATTTATCGGGATCGTCCCGACGTGGAATTAGTGCGGGAATTGGGCAAGGCGTTGATCGGTTCATTAGGAGATGGGGTAACTGGGAAATAGGGCAATTCGATAGTCATTGCCTAAATAGAAAGCACCGTAGCTGACCTCACTCTGACCTTTTGCTTCCAGGCGGAGGCACTCAGCGAAACAAGGGGTTAGGGGATGAGGTCAGAGATGTTAATCCTTGGCGACATCGTCCCATTTAACGATTTTCATGGTGTCGTTCAAGCATTGGGCATTCACAAAATAGCATGGAACAACAGATCAAAAAACTTCTCCAGCAAAGCGATCAATTCTCCAATCTGGATCTTCACTTTGCTGATTTCCTGACGCGATTGGAGGGGAATTGGACGCTGGAACTCTACCTGGCTGCGGCGCTGGTCTCGCGGTCCCGAAGCCAGGGACACATCTGTCTAGACCTGCACCAGGTGGCTGGGGCATCGCTATTTGACGGTGAACCGAGCGATCCTTTCCCCTGCCCAGAATATCATCACTGGTTGAATAAGCTGAACCGCAGCATCGTGGTGGGTTCGCCTGGCGAATTCACGCCACTGATCTTGGATGAGGCGGGTCGGCTTTATCTCTATCGCTACTGGGATTATCAGCAACAACTGGCCAACGCACTTCGCCTGCGACTTGACCAGACCGAAATGATAGCAGATTTTGAATCCCTCGCAGCAAAATTAGATCGCTATTTTCCACCGGCAACCGATCATGAGATCGATTGGCAAAAGATCGCTGCGCTGACCGCATGGCAAAATAGATTCTGCGTCATCTCTGGGGGGCCAGGCACCGGCAAGACCACCACCATCGTTCGGTTGCTGGCTCTACTGCTGGAGAACGGCCCGTTGCGGACCGCATTGGCTGCACCCACTGGTAAAGCGGCCGCCCGATTGCAAGAAGCCATCAAACAGAATAAAGGTCGATTGAATTGCGACGAGGCCGTCCGCAATGCCATTCCAGAACAAGCTTCTACCATCCATCGACTGTTAGGCACGATCCCCAATTCCCCTTATTTTCGATACAACGCCCAAAATCCCCTGCCATTGGATGTGATGATCGTCGACGAGGCCTCCATGGTCGATCTGGCGCTGATGTCCAAATTGGTTCAGGCACTGCCAGCCACCTGCCGGCTGATCCTGGTGGGAGACAAAGATCAACTGGCCTCGGTGGAAGCCGGGGCTGTATTGGGCGATATCTGCGACACTGGCCATGAGCATCCCTATTCCGCCCAATTTTGTGCGCGAGTAAAAGCGATCACCGGTGTCGATTTATCCCAACCATCTTCGGCCTCCCGCTCTGGCCTTCAGGATGCCATCGTCCAATTGAAGAAGAACTACCGATTCGCCAGCCATAGCGCGATCGGCGCTGCCAGTCGCCTGGTTAATGCTGGGGCTGGTGCGCAGGCTCTGGCCATGCTTCAAGATCCAAAATCTTCCGATGCCCAATGGATCCCTTTGCCCCCAGCCAATGTCCTGGCCCAGCGATTGCGGACCAGCATTTTGAATGGCTATCGCCATTATCTGAACACGAATGATCCGATCGAAGCCTTGCAGCGGTTTGACCAATTCCGCATCCTCTGTGCCCTGCGCGATGGGCCTTATGGGATCACAAATCTGAATGCGATTGTGGAAACGGTATTGAGGCAAGAAAAACTGATATCCATGGATCAGCCCTGGTATCACGGCCGACCCATCCTGATTACCAGCAACGATTATCAGCTCAATTTATTCAACGGGGATGTGGGCATGGCGCTGCGTGACCCGGAATCCAACGACGAGATCAGGGTCTTTTTCATCGGTTCAGACCAGATGATCCGAAAATTCCACCCGTTGCGGCTCCCTGCCCATGATACCGTCTTCGCTATGACGGTTCACAAGAGCCAGGGCTCAGAGTTCGATCACGTGCTATTGCTCCTGCCCGATCGCGACGTGCCGATTTTGACCCGAGAACTGATCTACACCGGCATCACCCGCGCCAGAACTAAAGTGGAGGTTTGGGGCATAGAATCAATCTTTAAAAATGCCGTGTCCCGACGGATTGAAAGAACCTCTGGCTTAAGGGACGCTTTGTGGGATGTTTTTTAATTGTCCATTGACAATTCAATCAAGAAGGACCAAAATATGAAAAATCAATATAGAATCGTTTGTACAATCTTATTCATTTTAATGACCAGCATTTTTTCTTGCACCAAAAAAATCTTTCGCGTTGCCTACCCCACCTTGAGCGATGGTCGCTATGATTCGGAATTCCCTTACAAAAATTGCTCAAGAGAACTGCAGGAGATCAGCGAAACGGTAACCCGTGTCTATTGTCATACCCTGTATAAATCTTATTCCTTTTCGGCCGAGCAAAAAATCACGCCATCCCCTATCACCAATCGGTTGCTGGCAACCGCTATCAGCACAGCCGATGTGAAAAATACTGTCTCTGGCACGGCTACGGTGATTTATTTTCAGGGCGATCGTCTGGCGCTGCTCACCTGCGCCCATGTGGTGATCAAACCCGATACGCTGATCAGCTATTTCACATCAGAAACCAATCCACCCGAGCGATCCATTCAGAGTGTCGCCATCAAACAGAGGCAGCAGATCCTGGTCTATGGCATGCCAGAGGACGGCCAATTCGATGTACTGTTGGCCGATGAGGAACGGGACATCGCCATCCTCAACAAGACGCTAAAATCGCCTTTAACAGCGAACCTGCCCGTTTTGAACTATCCGTTCGGCAAAGCCAGAGAACTGGAATGGGGATCATTCGTCTATGTAATCGGTTATCCCATGGGATATAAATTGATCACAAAGGGGATCGTGAGCCAGCCGGATCGGGACAAAAAAGGCGGCTTTTTGACCGACGCCCTGTTCAACCCCGGGATGAGTGGAGCGATTCTGCTGGCGGTGCGCGATGGCGTGCCCAATTTCGAGGTGGTGGGGATTACCACCTCGGCGGCGGCCGAGACAGAAACCGTGCTGGTCCCGGAGCGCAATAAGAGTTATGACGAGACCGTTCCCTACCAGGGCAAAATTTATGTGAATAACAAAAAGACCATCACCTACGGCATCACCAAAGCCATTTCCAGCGAGGCGATTCTGGAATTGGTTCGGGAGAATCAGGCGGAATTGTTAAATAAGGGCTATAATTTTCACCAATTGATTGATTAAAATAGAAATTGGTTTGAGCGGCAAGCGAATCTGATCTATGTCAAAACGTGGTAGCCTAAAAATCCTCTTCCTCGCCGACACACACCTCGGCTTCGATCTGCCCCTGCGCCCCAGAATTCAGCGCCGACGTCGGGGTGACGATTTTTTCAAAAATTACCTTCTGGCGCTTCAGCCCGCCTTTGACAAGCAAGTCGATCTGGTCATCCACGGCGGCGATCTGTTCTTTCGCAGTCGCGTTCATCCCAAAATTGTCAACGATGCGTTCGCCTCTTTGATGAAAATTGCCGATCAAAACATTCCCGTTTTCATTGTGCCGGGAAATCACGAACGATCCAATATTCCCCAATCGCTGTTCGATACGCATCCCTCGATTCATATTTTTGATACGCCTCGGACTTTTTATCTGACCAGGGATGAGATCACGCTGGCACTTGCGGGATTTCCATATTATAAAAATGGGATCAGAAAGCACATTAAAAAAGTGGCCGAGCAAACCGGGTATCAAAAAGAACACGCTGATATGAGATTGCTCTGCATGCATCAAATTGTGGAAGGCGCGCAGGTGGGAATTCAGAATTATACTTTTCGATCGGGTGAGGATGTGATTCACGCGAACGATATCCCAGCAGGTTTTCTGGCCGTATTATCGGGGCATATTCATCGCTGGCAGGTGCTGACTAAAGATTTAGCGGGAAAATTGTTAAAAGCACCGATCCTCTATCCGGGGGCAATCGAACGAACTTCCTTCGTCGAACGCGCAGAGCAAAAAGGTTATTTGATCATCGAAGTAGGCTTTTTTCAAAATGCTATTTCACCTGAAATCAAATGGACATTTCATGAGGTGCCGACCCGGCCGATGTATGTTATCGACATCAATTTTGCGGATAGCGCATCTCAAAAACTGGCCTCGTTTCTGCAGAAAAAAATCGCTGATCTGGATCCGAATGGCGTGGTTCAGCTAAGGTTCTTTGGCTGGCGTCGAGAAACAAACCATGATGAAATCAAATTAGATTGGATCAGATCTGTTGCGCCAAGCACAATGAATATTGAAATTGCACCAACCATGAGAGACTGATCCTTGCGAAGGTTCTCAACCTTCGCAGGGTTTCAACAAAGAAAAAGGAATCTATATGACCAGCAAAGAAATTGTCACACGTACCATCCGCTTCCAGGGCGCGCCGCGCCTGCCTTTTGATTTCCCAGAAAGATACGGTTCAGACTTCTATTGGATCAACATGTCTCCCTCTCCAGATGATCGTCCTCGCCATGGCATCGATGAATGGGGAGCTGTCTGGCAAAATATCGGGACAATGGTGCTCGGCGAAGTCAAAGATTTTCCATTGAAAGATTGGAAGGATTTTGATAAGCTGATAGTACCCGACGTTCGCGATCCAAAGCGATGGAAGCATCTCGAGAATCTCGCTGCGCAAGCCGGCGATAAGTTTATTCTGGCTCAGGGCATTTCGATCTACGAGCGGGTCCATTTCATCCGCGGGCTGGAAAATACCTGGCTGGACATTTATGATCACCCAACTGAATTAGGCCGATTAATCGATATTTTGGTGGAGATGAACCTCAGCGCCGTGGAAACTTATGCCAATTTGGGTGCGCATGGCTATATTTTCGCTGACGACTGGGGATTGCAAAATCGGCTCATGATTGCCCCAGAGAAATGGCGCGAAATCTGGAAGCCGCGCTACGCCCGCATTTTTAAAGCGGTGCGCGATGCCGGAATGCTGACGTTTCTCCATAGCTGCGGCTATATCATCGACATTCTCGATGACCTGATCGAGATCGGCTTGGAAGTGATCCACATGGATCAGCAAGAAAACATGGGGTTGGAGTTGCTGGGCCAACGATTTGGCGGCCGCATCACATTTTTCTCGCCAGTGGATATTCAACAAACCATGGTGCATGGCTCATTGGACGATATTCGCGCCTATTGTCACCGGATGGTTCGATTGTTAGGGCGTCCCAACGGTGGGTTTATTCCCCGCTGGTATTCGGATCCGGTCGGCGCAGGACATCGGCCGGAGGCGATCGATGCGATGTGCGAGGAATTCCTATTCATCAATCAATAGCGGCATTTAAATCATTCAGCACAGTGGCATTCTGGATTAAAAGAAGTTCCCAGTTTGTATTCAAACCAAACTGAAACTTATTCAAAAATCGCTTGACTTTCTTGAAAAAAAAATGTAATATTTACTCAATAATTCGGTTGATCAAAGATATCGAATGCGCAAGAGGGCAACTATTTTTTTGCTCGAACATAGATGAACATAGATGAGGAAAATTGAAATGAAATTTTGGAACTGGGTCAAATTGGCGCCGACTATCTGCATAACCATTTTTTTAGTGACTTTTGCTTGCCAAAAATCCACCGAAACCAGGCAGGCCGAACCCATCGTCGCCGAGGTCACCATCCCGGTCCAGGGCATGACCTGCGGTAGTTGCGAGCATCATATCGAAACCGAGGTGATTCGCCAGGCGGGTGTCATCGAGATAAACGCCGATCACGAAAAGGCCATTGCTCAGGTGAAATACGATAGTACTAAGATTTCGCTGGAGCAATTGGTAGCGGCGATCAATGCTACGGGGTATAAAGCGAGTCTGCCTGGGGGCAGTGATCAGTGATCAGTTGGCAGTCGGCAGTCTTCAGTCGCCAGTTGCCAGTCGGCAGTTGGCTGGCTGGGGAAATTGATCCTTTCAAAGGTTGGAACCCTTTGAAAGGATATTGATGAGATTAATAATGTGAGGAAGGAAATGAGAAGGTCAATGATTTTTGCCTTGATCTGGGTTATCGGTGCGCAGTTTTTGGGGCTTGCCTGGGCGCAGGATGACAAGATCGAGGTTGGCATCATCGAGAAATTGGGGGATTATATCCCCACCGATGTGTTTTTTTATGATGAAACAGGCGACTCGGTGGCGTTGAAGGATTTGATCGATAAACCCACCATCCTGTCGTTCGTCTATTTTCGCTGTCCCACTATCTGTCCCCGCATGCTGGCGGAGCTGAGCCTGCTGCTGGAGAAAATCGATCTGACGCCTGGCACGGATTTCAATCTCATCACCATCAGCTTCGACCCAACCGATACGCCAGCCAATGCTGCGGATAAGAAAATGAATTTCATGAAATCGATCCAGCGACCAATTCCCGAAACCGCCTGGCGTTTTCTAACGGGCGACATCAACAACATCGCCAGGATCACCGAGGCCGTGGGCTATCGTTTCAAAAAGGATCGGCAGGATTTCATTCATCCATCGGGCATCATCGCCCTGGCGCCCGATGGCAAGATCATCCGCTACATCATGGGTTTGAGCTATTTGCCGTTCGACGTCAAAATGGCGCTCATCGAGGCGGCCGAGGGCAGAGTCGGACCAACGATCAATAAAGTACTATTGTACTGTTTCAGCTACGATCCCCAGGGACGGACGTATGCGATGAATGTCACCAAAATTACAGGCACGATCATCCTGTTTTTGGTGGCCGTGTTCGCCATTTTTCTGTTCATTAAATCCAAATCAGGAAAAAAATAGACACTGAGTGGTCACTAACGACACTGACCGGTCACTAACAGTGACCGGTCAGTTACGATGGTAATTTTGCTTTTGCGATCCTTGCCAGGGTTGGTCACCTTCGCCAGGGAGCATTTTCGATTATCAAAAGAAGCTTTCGGAAGGCTTCTTATAACTACCAAGCATATATCTGCAAAAAAGCTATCGAGTCATTGCGAGGAGGGAAGCAACCAAGAGGCGTTTATTTGAAAAAGCTATGCGATTCCTTGCTCCGCTCGGAATGACAGATTCTCTTGTATGCAGACGTCAAGAATAAACTCGAACAATGAGGCACAATTTATGGCTCATGACGCAGCAATTGCTACCACACATCCAGCTAGTTTTTTAGAGGAACGAGGCCGATTTACGGGCATCCTGTCCTGGATTTTCAGCACAGATCACAAGCGAATTGGCATTTTGTATTTGTTCTCCCTGCTCGCCATGTTCTTGGTGGGCGCAACGTTCGCCTTTCTGATGCGGCTGGAATTGATCGCCCCAGGAAAAACCATTATCGAGCCGCAAACCTATAATTCGTTCTTCACCCTGCACGGCGTGATCATGATTTTCCTGTTCATCATTCCCAGCATCCCAGCGGCGTTCGGCAACTTTTTTCTGCCGATCCAGATTGGGGCCAAAGATGTGGCGTTTCCCCGTTTGAATTTATTGAGCTGGTGGCTCTATATTTCGGGAGCAGCGCTGGCAATCTATTCGTTGGTCAGCGGCGCTGCCCCTGCCGATACAGGCTGGACCTTTTATGCGCCGTACAGCATCCGCACGGGCACCAATGTGTCGCTCACCGTTTTTGCCGCCTTCATTCTGGGATTTTCTTCAATCCTGACAGGTGTTAATTTCATTACGACTATTCATCGAATGCGGGCGCCTGGCATGGGCTGGTTCAACATGCCGCTGTTCCAGTGGGCACTCTATGCTACGGGCTGGATTCAGATTATCGCCACGCCTATTGTGGGCATCACCCTGCTGTTGGTTATTTTCGAACGAACGTTCGGCATCGGCGTGTTCGACCCCACCAAAGGCGGCGACCCGATTCTGTATCAGCACCTGTTTTGGATTTACTCCCATCCCGCCGTGTACATCATGATTCTGCCTGGCATGGGCGTGATCTCCGAAATGATCCCCGTCTTTGCCCGACGGACGATCTTCGGCTACAAGTTCATCGCCTTCTCCAGCCTGGCCATCGCCTTTTTCGGCTCGCTGGTGTGGGGGCATCACATGTTCGTGAGCGGCCAGAGCTACACGGCGGATGTGGTTTTTTCGCTGCTCACCTTTCTGGTCGCCATACCCAGCGCCATCAAGGTGTTCAATTGGACCGCTACGCTGTACAAAGGCTCGATCGAGTTGGAATCGCCCATGCTGTTCTCGCTGGCGTTCATCTTTTTGTTCTCCATCGGCGGGCTCACAGGTTTGATGCAGGGAGCGCTGGCGGTCAACGTTCATATTCACGATACGTCGTTCATTGTTGGCCATTTTCATTATGTGATGTTCGGCGGCACGGGCTTCGCCTTTTTCGGGGCGCTGCATTACTGGTTCCCCAAGATGTTCGGCAAAATGTACAACCGCAAACTGGCCAAGATCGCCTGGGGATTCATGTTCGTCGGATTCAACACGCTTTATTTTCCGCTGTTAGTGATCGGCTGGCAGGGCATGCCGAGGCGCTATTACGACTACCTGCCCCAGTTCCATACAGGCCATTTGATTTCGACCATTGGCAGTTGGATTTTGATCACGGGCATCCTGCTGGTGCTGTACAATTTGGGCCGAGCGCTGATCAAAGGCGAAAAAGCGGGGCAAAATCCCTGGGGCGGTGCCACGCTGGAATGGCAGACCAGCACACCACCACCGCTGGAAAATTTCGAAACGATCCCAGAAATCAAAAAGAATCCGTACGATTTTAAAGGGGTCGTTGCCTCGTAAAGCAATTTAATAATGCTCAAACAACAAATGACAAATATCAAATAAATTTCAATACTCAAAATTGAAATTTCAAGCAGGATATACTTTTGTTCATCTGTAGGCTATAACTCACAGCGAACCGAATCCATCCAAACAAGCGGGTGAAATTGGAATGACGTGCGATATCTGAATTGGAATAAAAGGGCTTCATGTTTTGAAAATTGAGATTTAGAATTTGAATTTTATTTGGATTTTGAATTTTGTATCTTGAAATTTCCATAATTAAAACTATCACAGCTCTGATATTTCGATTTAAAAATTACTCTGTCAAATAAAGGGAGAAGCCTTTCCATGGTTGGCACAACTGAATTTGCGGTGGCAAAGCATAGTGACTACACGGGCGCTAAAATCGGCATGTGGCTGTTTCTGTTCACCGAGCTGTTGCTATTTGGCGGCATGTTCGTGCTGTATTCGGTTTATCGGTACAAGTACGCTCATGATTTCCACATCGCTGCCTATGAATTGAATCAGATGATGGGCGCCATCAATACGGTTATTTTGCTCACCAGCAGTCTCACCATGGCGCTTTCCATTGCAGCGCTGCAGCGAACCAATCGCAAGCTGTCGAATATTTTTTTGATCATCACCATCGCTCTGGGCGTGCTGTTTCTGGTCAACAAATACTTCGAGTGGAGCGCCAAAATCGAGCATGGTATCTATCCAAATTCACCGCTGCTGGCCCGCAGTTACAATAATGGCGAAACGCTGTTTTTTGGCCTCTATTATGCCATGACGGGCCTGCATGGGTTGCATGTCATTATCGGAATTGGCGTGTTAAGTTTTATGCTCTATTTCATCAATCGCCAGCCCACCACCCAGTTCGCCATCGAGCCTGCCCAGGTGGATGAACTGCGGGGTTCGCAGCTCAAAATCGAAGATCGGCAGGGCCGAAAGTTATGGGACGGCGCCACGATCGGCAATTCCGTCCGCCGCATCGCCATCACGTTCAAGCATTACCCGACCGACGAGACCTTCGATCGGACTAATTTGACCAAATTGGAGAATTCGGGTCTGTACTGGCACCTGGTGGATATTATCTGGATTTTCTTGTTTCCGTTGTTTTATTTGATTACTTAAAAAATTCCCCCCTTCGAAGGGGGGCCAGGGGGGATGTCTAGGAATAGAAGCCTTAATAACTATGGAAGAGCCGAAATGCCTAGAAATCCAATCGTACCCTATAAACCGAAACTGAAGGCAATAGCACGAGAACTCAGAAAAAATGCAACTTATTCTGAAAAATTATTATGGAATGCTATAAGGCGTAAACAGTTAGGGTACGAATTTCACAGGCAGGTGCCTATTGATGAATTCATTGTAGATTTTTATTGCCATGAACTAATGCTGGCAATCGAAATAGATGGAATTAGCCACGAATCTATTGAAGCAAAAATCAATGATGCGGATCGGCAACGAAAAATTGAGAACTATGGAGTATCATTTTTAAGGTTTGACGATGAACTGGTAAAAGAAAATCCTGATAAAGTTGTTTCGGCGATAGAAAATTGGATTAAGTCAAACACAAAGAAGACATCCCCTTAAATCCCCCTTCAAAGGGGGACTTTGGAGGAGCAGTTCCCCCCTTCGAAGGGAGCCAGGGGATGTTAAAAATCTAGTATAAACATTTATAACAAACGGAGCTCAAAAAATGACCCACCACGACACATCCCAACAACATCATGTCGTAAACTACGGCACTTATATCCTGATCTGGTTCGCATTGATCGTCCTCACAGGATTGACCGTCGCTGTGGCAGGAACCAATCTGGGCGGTTTCAGCGTCTGGACGGCGATCCTGATCGCAGCGATCAAAACGACGTTGGTGCTGATGGTCTTTATGCATTTGAAATACGAGCGGCCGCTATTTCGCTGGATGGTGCTCGTGGTGATCGTGGCCATTACTATTTTTATCGTATTCACATTTTTTGACGTCTCATATCGATAGGTGAAATTATGATCGTTGACACGGCGAATATTCCGCAAACCGTCAATAACGTTTTTTACTTCATTCTGGCCATCTCCGTGGTGCTGTTGCTGCTCATCACGTTTTTGATGGTGTTCTTCGTCATCAAATACCATCGCAAGCGTAACCAGGAGCCCAAAGACATCGAGGGCAATACCTGGCTGGAAATTACCTGGACGGTGATTCCCACCATTCTGGTGCTGGGGATGTTCTATTACGGCTGGATCGGCTACAAGATGATGAAGGATGTACCCAAGGATGCCATGAACATTAATGTTACGGGCCGCATGTGGTCGTGGCTATTTGAATATGAAAATGGCGTCCAGAGCGATACGCTGTACGTTCCTGTCGAAAAACCGATCCGCATCAATTTGAAATCCCAGGATGTATTGCACAGCTTTTATATTCCAGCTTTTCGGGTGAAGCATGATGTGGTGCCTGGCAATGAGCAGGGCTATGTCTGGTTCCAGCCGAAAGAGCTGGGAAAATACGATGTCTTCTGCGCCGAATACTGTGGCCAGCAACATGCCTATATGAAGACCAAACTGGTGGTGCTGCCCGAAAGCGATTTTCAAGCCTGGTTGATCAAAAAGGGTGGCGTTGCTCCCGCCGCTGATTCCGTCGCATCGAAGAGCATGATGCCGCCCCCAGCAGCATCGGAAACCAAAGCCGTACCACCCATAAAACCCGAGGCGCCGAAGGAACCTCCTCGTGGTCTGGCTTTGCTGAACGAAAAGCAATGCACCGCCTGCCACTCGCTGGACGGCTCGTTGCTGGTGGCCACGACGTTGAAAGGGATCTTCGGCAAGAAACAGATCGTGCTCACCAATGGCAACGAGCGGCGTATCACCATTGACGAGGCCTATTTCAAGAAATCGATTCTGGAACCCAATGCCGATATTGTGAAGGGATTCGATCCAATTATGCCTGAAACAGAGGGGATAACGGAGGCGGAGATTCGGGAGATGATTGCGTACATCAAAACATTGAAGTAAAATCTTTCAGAAAATTGCCGTCACTTCAAAAGTGACGGTCATTTTCAGCTTAGTTAAATAAAAAGTAAATGGGAATCGAGTGGTTAAAAAGTGGCTAAAAATCTTTTTTGATCTCATCAAACTCAAAATCACCACTGCCGTCGCCATTACGACGGCTGTGGGATATTTGCTGGCGGTTGAACAATTATCAATAAAAATATTCATTCCGATCCTGGGCATTTTTTTATTAGCCTGCGGATCTTCGGCGCTGAACGAATTCCAGGAGCGAAAGATCGATCGCCTTATGCGCCGCACCAAAGATCGGCCCCTGCCTGCCAATCGCATCCAGAGCCAAACAGCTCTGATCATCATTGTGATGCTATCGCTGCTGGGAATTTTGGTGCTGTATTTCGGCACCAATCTGCTGGCGACACTCCTGGGAGTCTTTGCCCTGGTCTGGTACAACGGCGTTTACACCCCGCTAAAACGAAAAACAGCTTTCGCAGCCGTGCCAGGGGCGCTCATCGGCGCTATCCCACCGATGGTCGGTTGGGTCGCTGGCGGCGGTTATATGTTCGATCCGCAAATTGTACTCATGGCCAGCTTCTTCTTCATCTGGCAGGTACCGCATTTCTGGCTGCTGTTGCTCCTGTCGGGGGATGATTACCAGCGAGCGGGCCTGCCGTCGTTGACCAGGATATTTTCCACACCTCAGATCGCCCGCATGACATTCATCTGGATCTTGAACACGGCACTGGCGGCACTGATCATGATCCATGTCATCGAAGTGCAATCCGTCATGATTAGAATTGGGATTCTGATCATGACAATTGGCCTGGCCTGGCTGGCGATCAGGATCTTGCAGCCCCAAAAGCATTTATGGCGGTTGAAACACGCTTTTATCGGCATCAATATTTTTGCCCTGTTAGTAAGCCTTTTTTTGGCGATCGACAAATTCATGAACGTTTTGTGAGGAACTTTTCCCATGCAACTTTCGGATCAATTCACCCTGCTGGCCACACCAGCCCATCTGTCGCTGGTTAAAATCCTGCTGTTGATCATGTTTCTGCTGCATCTGCCCTATATGGGACTGGTGATCGGCAGTTCGTTTTGTTCGGTCTGGCTCAATATTTCGGGCCGAAGGAATAAAAATCAGCAGCACTTGACTTTGGCCAGGGATTTGATCGAACTGGCAGCGTTCAATAACAGCATCGGTCTGGTGCTGGGGGCTTTGCCGCTGTTAGTGATTGCGCTAATCTACTCCCAGATCCTCTATGGTGGCAATGCGGTGACGCTGCAATACTTAATCTTTTCTTACTTGCCGATCCTGCTGGGATTGATTGCCGTTTACAGCTATCGCTTCATGGTTCGTACCGAAAAAGTTGTCTATGTGCTGGTGGGGGCTCTGGGCGTGCTGTTGCTCCTGGCGGGCTATTTGGTGTTCATCGCCAGCATCGCCCGCTTCCATGATCCCGAAAAATGGGTCTTCATAAAGAATCCCATTCACGTCCTCATCGGCTGGCACGCCATCGGCAACTACCTGGCGTTTTTGACCAGTTCCTTCGCCATCACAGGTATCGGAATCATTTTCTTTTTCTTTGCCTGGGGCAAGAAGCTATCGACCGACACCACCGAATATGGTGCTTACGTGAAAAAGTTCGGCCTAACCATCGGCCTGATTTTTACGCTATTGACGCCGCTGTTCATCGTCTTTGGTTTGATCAACCTGCCCGACATCGCCTATTCCTATCCGCTCATCGCCATGTCGATCCTATTGCTCATCCTGCTGGCGGCGGTGAGCAATCTATTGGCCAAGATGCTGCAAGGTTTTTCCACCAGGATGGGGATTACTGCCTTCATTTTAGCGTTGCTGGCCTTCTTTCTGATGATTTTGAACAGTAGCATGGCCCGAGAGAATGCCTTGCTGGAACACAACAAATTTCTGGCGCTGGAATCCCAGGCTCGACTGGCCAAGATCCTGCCCGAACGGCAAATGGAAGAAGGCGGCGGCATCACCGATTACGCCAAGGGCGAAGCGATTTATAAACGGATCTGTTCCTCCTGCCATCGGTTCGATCAAAAAATTGTGGGCCCGCCGTATATGACGGTGTTGCCCAAGTATGAAAACGACATCCAGAAGTTGATCGCCTTTGTCTCCAATCCGTACAAAGTGAACCCCGACTATCCGCCGATGCCGAATCAGGGGCTCAAGATTACGGAGGCCGAAGCTGTGGCAGGGTATCTGTTGAAGACGTATCAGGAGCAGTACAAGAAGTGAGGGGGGAGTGGGTAATTGGGGAATTGGGTAATTGGGTAATTGGTGATTTAGGTAATTGGGGAATTGGGTACTGAACAACTCATTTCTTGCCCAAAGAGCAAAAGCATATTGGACACAAAAACGGAACAAACACAGAAAAAGATTTTTTGTGACAGTTCAGTTTCTGTGACCCGAATTTTTTTTGGCAAAGCATTTTGGACACAGCAATGGAACAAACACAGAAAAAGATTTTTTGTGAGAGTTCAGTTTTTGTGACCTGAG